>PVMJ01000228.1_pt1:240000-862500 | contig 951577 bp, 837 predicted proteins | sample 1853361 | NCBI WGS metagenome assembly PVMJ01 (sample SAMN08533506, study PRJNA380276) | Synthetic metagenome, whole genome shotgun sequencing project. | isolation source: mock microbial community containing genomic DNA from 20 ATCC strains | collected 2017
CTTGCTCTTTCCGGATCAGATCAAGCGCGAAAAGGGCGTTTGGTGGATGCCTAGGCAGCAAGAGGCGATGAAGGACGTGATACCCTGCGTTAAGCCATGGGGAGCCGGGAATGGGCTTCGATCCATGGATGTCCGAATGGGGAAACCCACCTGATTGTTCGTTGTTGTCCTACCGCTTCGCTACTTGAGGACTTGTCCGACAGTAGCAAGCGCGGGATCATCAATGGGCAAAGACAGGTATCATTACCCTGAATACATAGGGGTTTTGAAGCGAACCCGGGGAACTGAAACATCTAAGTACCCGGAGGAAAGGAAATCAACAGAGACTCCGCTAGTAGTGGCGAGCGAACGCGGACCAGCCGATCTCCGAAGAGTGACTGGAATGGCCTGGAAAGGCCAGCCACAGCGGGTGACAGCCCCGTACAGGAAGCTCCAGGAGACATATCAAGTAGGGCGGGACACGTGAAATCCTGTCTGAAGATCGGGGGACCACCCCCGAAGGCTAAGTACTCCTTGCTGACCGATAGCGAACCAGTACCGTGAGGGAAAGGTGAAAAGCACCCCGACGAGGGGAGTGAAACAGTACCTGAAACCGGACGCCTACAAGCAGTCGGAGGGTCCATGAGACCTGACGGCGTACCTTTTGTATAATGGGTCAACGACTTGGTCTCACGAGCAAGCTTAAGCCGGTAGGTGGAGGCGCAGCGAAAGCGAGTCTTAAAAGGGCGTCGAGTTCGTGGGATCAGACCCGAAACCAGGTGATCTAGCCATGAGCAGGATGAAGTCAGGGTAACACCTGATGGAGGTCCGAACCAACACCCGTTGAAAAGGGTCTGGATGACTTGTGGCTAGGGGTGAAAGGCCAATCAAACCTGGAGATAGCTGGTTCTCCGCGAAAGCTATTTAGGTAGCGCCTCGGACGAATACCTCGGGGGGTAGAGCACTGCATGGATGATGGGGGCCCACAGCCTTACTGAGTCTAAGCAAACTCCGAATACCCGAGAGTACTATCCGGGAGACACACGGCGGGTGCTAACGTCCGTCGTGAAGAGGGAAACAACCCTGACCTGCAGCTAAGGCCCCCAATTCGTGGCTAAGTGGGAAAGCATGTGGGACGGCCAAAACAACCAGGAGGTTGGCTTAGAAGCAGCCATCCTTTAAAGATAGCGTAACAGCTCACTGGTCTAGATAAGCTGTCCTGCGGCGAAGATGTAACGGGGCTCAAGCCACGAGCCGAAGCTCAGGATGCACAGCAATGTGCGTGGTAGCGGAGCGTTCCGTGATATAGCTCATTGTGTGTTTATCGAACGCACCACCGGTCCGAACGAGGGCACTGCCCTCAAGTAGCGAAGCGGTAGGGCGCGCGGTAGCGCACACAAAGAGCTTTCTGTGAAGCCGGGCCGTAAGGCATCCGGTGGAGAGATCGGAAGCGAGAATGTTGACATGAGTAGCGACAAACAGGGTGAGAGACCCTGTCGCCGAAAGTCCAAGGGTTCCTGCTTAAAGCTAATCTGAGCAGGGTAAGCCGGCCCCTAAGGCGAGGCCGAAAGGCGTAGTCGATGGGAACCAGGTTAATATTCCTGGGCCAGGAGGATGTGACGGATCGCAGGTGTAGTTCGGTCTTATCGGATTGACCGGGCTGCTGAGCGGTCCCTGGAAATAGCCCTCCATCAGACCGTACCCCAAACCGACACAGGTGGACTGGTAGAGAATACCAAGGCGCTTGAGAGAACCACATCAAAGGAACTCGGCAAAATGCCTCCGTAAGTTCGCGAGAAGGAGGCCCCGTCTGTAGGCAACTATGGGCGGGGGGCACAAACCAGGGGGTGGCGACTGTTTACTTAAAACACAGGGCTGTGCGAAGCCGCAAGGCGACGTATACAGTCTGACGCCTGCCCGGTGCTGGAAGGTTAAAAGGAGGAGTGCAAGCTCCGAATTGAAGCCCCAGTAAACGGCGGCCGTAACTATAACGGTCCTAAGGTAGCGAAATTCCTTGTCGGGTAAGTTCCGACCTGCACGAATGGCGTAACGATCTCCCCGCTGTCTCTGATGTGGACTCAGCGAAATTGAACTGTGTGTCAAGATGCACACTTCCCGCGGTTAGACGGAAAGACCCCATGAACCTTTACTATAGCTTCGCACTGGCATCAGGATTGTGATGTGCAGGATAGGTGGTAGGCATCGAAGCGGGGACGCCAGTTCCCGTGGAGCCAACCTTGAGATACCACCCTTCGCCATCTTGATGTCTAACCGCGGCCCGTTATCCGGGTCCGGGACCCTGCGTGGTGGGTAGTTTGACTGGGGCGGTCGCCTCCCAAACAGTAACGGAGGCGCGCGATGGTGGGCTCAGACCGGTCGGAAATCGGTCGTCGAGTGCAATGGCAGAAGCCCGCCTGACTGCAAGACTGACAAGTCGAGCAGAGACGAAAGTCGGCCATAGTGATCCGGTGGTCCCGAGTGGAAGGGCCATCGCTCAACGGATAAAAGGTACTCTGGGGATAACAGGCTGATGATGCCCAAGAGTCCATATCGACGGCATCGTTTGGCACCTCGATGTCGGCTCATCTCATCCTGGGGCTGGAGCAGGTCCCAAGGGTATGGCTGTTCGCCATTTAAAGAGGTACGTGAGCTGGGTTTAGAACGTCGTGAGACAGTTCGGTCCCTATCTGCCGTGGGTGTAGGAGACTTGAGAAGAGTTGCCCCTAGTACGAGAGGACCGGGGTGAACGATCCACTGGTGGACCAGTTGTCGTGCCAACGGCAGTGCTGGGTAGCTATGATCGGACAGGATAACCGCTGAAGGCATCTAAGCGGGAAGCCCCCTTCAAAACAAGGTCTCCCTTGAGGGCCGTGGAAGACCACCACGTCGATAGGCCAGAGGTGTAAGCGCAGCAATGCGTTCAGCTGACTGGTACTAATTGCCCGATAGGCTTGATCTGACCCGGTAACAGCAAGGCTCAAAAGCCAATGCTCTACCCCAGATCAGAAGCAATAGACCCGGAACAAGCAAAAGCCTGATGTTGTCGTTTCTTCTCCGGTCTGGTGGCCATAGCACGAGCAAAACACCCGATCCCATCCCGAACTCGGCAGTTAAGTGCCGTCGCGCCAATGGTACTGCGTCTCAAGACGTGGGAGAGTAGGTCGCCGCCAGACCTGACAAGAAACGAACATCCCTCCAAACGATACAAAACACCCGGACGCGGGGTGGAGCAGCCCGGTAGCTCGTCAGGCTCATAACCTGAAGGCCGCAGGTTCAAATCCTGCCCCCGCAACCAACAAGATCAAAGGCTTACGATGCGAAAGCTCGTAGGCCTTTTTGCTTGTGTCCGCCAAGTGTCCGTTCCGGCGGGGTTTCGAGCACGGCAACTGCGGCGGTGGCAAGCCGCGGCAGGCGAGCCTGAATCTGCCGTAGTCGTAACGCCAACGTCCTAGGTCCCGGGGGCTCGCAGGATCCAATCCATCCCGTCAGGGTTCGGCGGCCTGGGAACGTCCCGTCGGTGGTGCGCACTGATAGGCGACAATCCGATGAGCAGTGCGGGCGAGGCGACGCCGAAAGCGCGAAACACGAGGAGAGCAGAATGCGCAGCTTGATCGTGGGGGCCTCCGGCGGGATTGGCGCCGCCTTGCTCAAGGCCTGTGGCGACGGTTCGGTGGGTGTTTCGCGCCGAACGGACGGACTAGACGTTACCGACGAGGCGTCCATCGCCCGGACCCTCGGCACGCTGGAGCCGCACTTCGATCGCGTGATTGTCGCCACCGGCGCCCTCGAGATCGGCGGCATCGCCCCCGAGAAGAGTCTTCGAGCGATCGACGGCTCCAACCTAGCCCGACATTTCGCATTGAACGCGATGGGACCGGTACTGGTGCTGAAGCACGCGCTGCGTCTGCTGCCGCGCGACCGGCCGGCGCACTTTGCAGCGCTCTCTGCACGCGTCGGGTCAATCGGCGACAACCAGCTGGGCGGATGGTTCGCATACCGCGCCGCGAAGGCCGCGCTGAACCAGTTGCTCCACACGGCGGCGATCGAGGTCGCGCGCACCCATCCGCAGGCCGTGGTGGTGGTGCTGCATCCGGGAACGGTTGAGACAGGTTTGAGCGGGCGCTTCCGGGGCACGCGTGCCGCGGTGACGCCGCAGGTTGCGGCGGAAAATTTGCTCTCCACGCTCGACCGGCTCGCCCCGTCAGAATCGAGCGGGTTCTTCGATGCCACCGGCGCACGGATCCCCTGGTGAGCCCATGCACAGCACAGCCGCGCCGGCGCCAGCGGTGTGAGGTGCACCCCATACTCCAACAGAGTGTAAGCACCCGGTTGTGGCCGCCTTCTGATGCTGCCGGTTTCAGTCTAGCCATCCGTTGTTATTGACGTCGTTACCGACGTCGTCTGTGGCGGATGGGATCATGCGGCAAGAGATTTTGACGGGTGTCGAGCGACGACGCCGTTGGTCGGATGCGGAGAAGCGGTCGATCCTGGCGGAGGTTGGTGTGAATGGGGCGCGGGTTGCGGATGTCGCCCGTCGTCATGATCTGACCTGGCAGCACATCTAACACTGGCGGGCGGAGCTCCGGCGGCGGGGCGAGGGCCTGACGGAGGAGACCTGGTTCCTACGGTCGAGACGACACCCGAGAACTGCGTCCCATCGGTTCCCGCGGCGACCACACCGGTCGAGATCGTGCTCGTGAACGGCCGGCGATTGCGCGGGATCGAGGGTCTGTCGCCCGCTGGCCTCGCGCAAATGATCCGGGTGCTGAAAGGCCCTTGATCGGGGGGAATGGCGTGCGCGTGTTCCTTGCGGCAGGCACCACGGACATGCGCTGCGGGATCGCCGGGCTCTGCGCGCGGGCGAAGAAGGTGCTGGGGGAGGATCCTGCTGGCGGCGCGCTCCTGGTGTTTAGGGGACGCATGGGCGACCGGCTGAAGATCTTGCATTGGGATGGGCAGGGCTTCTGCCTCTATTACAAGGTGCTCGAGCGCGGGCACTTCCCCTGGCCGAAGGCCACCGAGGGCAAGGTTGCGCTGACACCGGCGCAAATGGCGCTGCTCTGGGAAGGGATCGATTGGCGCCAGCCGCGCTGGACGAGCGCGCCGACGCGGATGTGAGTCAAAGCGCCGCTTTCCCCTTGTTTGTTGAGCATTCTGGCGTCGGCATGGTAGCAATGGCCATGTCGCTCACCGCCGCTTCCCTGCCGGACGACCCCGCCGCCCTGAAGGCGATGATCCTTCAGCTGCAGGCCAGCCTGCGCGCGCACGACCTGCTGGTGCAGTCGTCGCGCTGAAAAGCGCGCCTCCGGCGCGACGGCTGCGGATCGCGCGGCTGAAGCGGCAGGCCTTCGGCAAGGGCTCGGAGAAGATCGCCCGCGAGATCGAGCAGCTGGAGTTCGCCCCTCGCCGACCGGACGACCGGCGACGTCGCCGCGGCTGGTGGCGGGGCTGCTCTACCTCCAGCACGCGTTCCGGCTGTCAGACGTGGCGGTGGTCGCCCGCTGGGTCGAGAATCGTAACTCCAGCACTTCACCGGCGAGACCTTCTTTCAGCACAAGCCACCGATCGACCCGACCTCGCTCATCCGGTGGCGCAAGCGAATCGGCGAGGAAGCGCTGAAGGGGTACACCGGCCGCGTGATGCGGGACATCCGTCGGCAGCTCGACGAGATCCCCGAGGGGCCGCTGCGCGAGCGGGTGCTCGACAAGCTGGTGCTGGTCTCGCGCCTGCTGCACAGGCGGCCGAAGGATCTCGGCAAGATCTAGTCGCTCCACGAACCCGAGATGGACTGCATCTCGAAGGCCAAGGCTCGGCTGCGCTACGAGTTCGGCAGCAAGGTCAGCATCGCCACCACGTTGAAGGAGGGCTTCGTCGTCGGGATGCGGTCCTTGCCGGGCAATCCCTACGATGGCCACACCCTTGGCGAGGTGCTGGAGCAGGTCGCGATTGTGGCGGGCCATCCGCCCAAACGTACAGTCGTCGATCGCGGCTACAAAGGTCACAGAGTCTAGCACACCCAGGTCCTGATCAGCGGAACCCGCCGCGGCCTTACAACGGCGCTGGCGAAGGCGCTGCGCCGACGCAGCAGCATCGAGCCCGAGATCGGTCACATGAAGACGGACAGCCGCCTCGCTCGCTGCTTCCTCAAAGGCGCCCTTGGCGACGCGTTTTTCGCCGTCCTCTGCGGCTGCGGCCACAACATCCGCAAGATCCTCGCCCACCTTAGGAAGCTTCTTGCCGCCGTCATTACCCTCGTCCTGGCGACGATCAGGCGGGAGCAATCATCCCGCTACAGTCACGCCGCCGCCTGATCGCGTTGTTCAGGCTGAACTATGGGCCTCCCGGACAAAACATTGGCATCCGCTTCAGCCTGACCCCGAACACGGCTCTTTGGGAGATGAACCGAATAGCAACGCCGAAGGGCAATACGGACGAATACCGGCCCCATCGCAGATAGTAGTCCCTCTCGACTCAGTCGTCAAAGCGGCCAACCGAGCGCGCAGCAGCCAAGAACCCGATCAGCCCTTCGCCGCCACTCATGCGCAGCGCAGCATGACACCTGGCGCCTACGCAGAGGGCGGAGAGCAGCCCGACGGCACCGCGGCACGGCAGCCGCAGCGAAACGGGGATAGCGGTCACTCAAGCAGCGCGCCGCGAAGAGGTCGCGTGCTGGCCTTGAGCGGGCGGAGAACGGCCTGCAACGATGCAGCATCACACCTTGGCACAGCGATGACGTCGGGGGGTCGGTCACATCATCAGAGCGCTGTCAGCCGAAAAAGAGGTCCTTTCGCGACCCGATCATGTTGACTCACTCGGCGGTCGGGCGCAACCTCCGGTTCTACGAAGCGTTGTGTGCCGGCAGGTCGCAAGCAGATCGTTGCGCTTCTTCCCACTGTCATTTGCAGTTTCGGGAGAGGGTCATGAAAGTACTCTTGGCGTCCTTGTCATTGGAGTTTCCGCTGGCGGCCTATTGTCTCGCGGCGGCTCTGCGGGCCGACCCGGCCTTGGCCGATTGCGACACAGCCCTGCATGACATCGACTGGCCGCGGATGTCGCATTACAAGTACAAGAATGCCGAGATCTGGCGCTTTCTGGCCCGGCTCGAGGCAGAGCGACCGCAGGTCCTTGGCCTGTCGGTCTACCTGTGGAACCACATCGCCCTTCGCGAGCTGGCGGGCATCGTGCGGCGGGTGTTCCCGCACCTGACCATCGTGGTGGGCGGGCCAGAGTTGGCCACCCCTGCCGCAGCGGAGGCCTGGCTGGCAGCCGGTGAGGCCGACATTGTCGTGCGGGGCGAAGGCGAGCGGGTGCTGGCGGTGGTAATCCGCCAGATGCGCGACGGGGCGCCTCTTGCCGGGTTGCCGGGGACCAGCATGCGGATCGACGGGGACATGCGCCACGGGCCGCCGGTGGCGCTGCGCAGGCTCGATGACCTGCCTTCGCCCTTTCTGACGGGGCTGGTACCGGAGGGTCTGTTCCGCACCCATGGCGCTGCAGGGGCCGGCGCCCCCTATGCCCGGGCCCTGATCGAGACCTACCGGGGCTGCTACATGGAATGTGCCTATTGCCAGTGGGGCAACGGCGACAAGTCGCGGTTCGCCTTCGCGGCGGACCGTGTCCGAGACGAGATCACCTGGCTTTTGTCCCTTGATGTGCAGACGGTCTTTATCGTCGATGCGATGTTCGGCATCAAAAAATCTGCCGCGAAAGAGATCCTGCGCCATATCGTAGCCGAAAAGCAGCGTCTGGGCGCGCGGACGACGTTCAACCTTTACCATAATCAGGATTTCTATGATCCGGAGCTGTTCGACCTGTACCGGGCGGCGGGCGTGCATATCGAGATCGACCTACAAAGCACCAACAGCGCGGTGCTGGACAAGCTGGGCCGGGGCCGCTGGACGACCGAGGTGTTCGAGCGCCAGTTGTCGGCGGTGCAACGCCATGGCGTGCCGACCACCGGGGCCGCCGACCTGATCATCGGGGTGCCGGGCGATGATCTGGCCTCTTTTGCGGCGTCGGTGGACTACCTCTTGCGCAAGCGGATGCGGGTGAACCTGTATCAGGCGTCGATCCTGCCCGATACCGTCTGGGGCAGGTTGCCCCCGGCCGATGGCGTGGTGTCGGCCCCGCTGCCGCCGCGGGCCATTCTGCAGACCGCCCGCTTCCCGCTGGCCGACATGCTGGCGGCCCGCCTGATCGGTCATGGTACTGATGTCTTCAACAGTTTTCCCCGAACCGCAGAGTTCTTGTGGCGCGGCTGGTTCGACTCGCCGGTCGAGCTGTGCCGAGCGATCGGCGACCGGGTCTATGCTGGGCATGGACTGATGTATGGCGAAAGCCACCAGTATGCCCCGTCGATGGCGGCTTGGCTCGACCTGCTGCCGGACCTGATCCGCGCGCTGTGCCCGGACGCGCGCGCCGCAGAGATTCTGGTGGACCTGTTGCGCCTTGAGGGGGCGCTGGCCGCCGCCCGCTGGTCGGGCCCGGCGGCGGGCCGGGTCCGTCCGGTGCCGGGCTGGGTATCCCGGGACGAGTGCTGGCGCCACGCCCGCCCCCTGTTCGCCGCCGACAGGGTGCAGCGGGTGCCGGTGCGCTGGCCGGTCGCCATGCTTTTGGCAGGCTGGCAGGGTCCTGCCGATCCGTCCGTGCTTGCCACCCTTTCCCCGCTGCCGCATGTGGAGCTGGTTTTCCGCGACGAGGCGCCCCGCCATGTCGCGGTGGATGCCGGTCTGACAAACCGCCTGCTGGACCGGTTCAACGGCCATTTCACCGTGGCCGAGGCGCTGGCCAATCTGGGCGTCGCCTTGCCCGACATGCGCCCGGTCTGGGCGATCCTTTCGATGCTGGCAGAGGCGGGGGTGATCGTGCCGGGCCAGAAAGACCCCCGCCCGCCCGTGCCGTCGCGCGACACCGTCCGTGCCGAGGCATGAGCCGCGGCAGGGCAAGCTGATCCCCCGCCGCAGCCTGTTCTGCCGCACAGATCCTGCAGAGATGACCCTGTCGCCCGACGGCGCGACCATTGCCTGGCTGAACGGCGATGCAGGGGTCTCGCGGGTAGTCGTGGCCACAGCGGCCCCGGTCTCGACGCGGGTCGTGCAGCGAGTGCTGTCGCCCACGAGGCCGGGGGTCACGCCGGTGCTGGTTTGGGCGGGCAGTCGGCACCTGCTGGTGTTTCGCGATGCGGGGGGCGACGAAAACTATCGCGCCTTTGCCGTGGATGCCGCGACCGGGGCGGAACGTCCCTTGACCCCGCCGGGCGCCCGCGCGTTGATACGCCGCTGCACGCCGGACGGTATGGTGATGTTCTGGATGAACGACCGGGATGCCGCCTGTTTCGATCTGGTGCAGGTCGATGTCGTGACCGGTTCGGCGCAGCGGGTGTTCACCAACACCCACGCCTTCAGCATGGTCCATTTGGACTCTGCCCTGCGCCCGGTACTGGCCGAGGCGGTGCAGGCCGATGGTGCCCGCGTCCTTATGCGCAGCGATGGGGACACATGGCCAGAGGTCGCCCGGATCGCGCCGGAAGATGCCCTTGGCTTTCGGGTGGTGGGGGTCACCGACCGCGCGGCCCATCTTGTCGACAGCACTGGGCGCGATACGGCCGCGCTGGTGATGCTGGATGTGCGGAGCGGTGCGCGGACGGTTCTGGCTGCCGATACGCAGGCGGATATCGATGCGGTGGTTCTGTCGCCTTCGGGTGGTGCGCCGCTGGCGGCTGGGGCAATGCTGCACCGACGCCGCTGGCAGGCCGTTGATCCGGCCTTTGCCCCGGTGCTGGCGGCGCTGGCGCGTCACGCCGGGGTGGGCCAGTTCGACATCGTGGATGTCAGTTCGGACAGTGCCCGAGTCCTTGCCCGGATCGAGCAAGCCGACCGCCCGGTCGCCCATGTGATGGTCGACGGCGGGGCGGTCCACCGGATCGTCATGCGCGCGGGGACGGATGGTCTGACCGAGGCGGGCCTGCGCCCGATGGAGCCCGTGACGCTGGCGGCCCGCGATGGCTTGCCGCTGCATGGCTATGTGACCCGGCCAAAGGCGGGCCACGGCCCCGCGCCGCTAGTGCTGTTGGTCCATGGCGGACCCTATGACCGGGACCGCTGGGGGTTCAGCCCCACGCATCAATGGCTCGCCAGCCGAGGGTTTGCAGTGTTGTCGGTCAACTTCCGCGGTTCCACGGGCTTCGGCAAGGCCTTCATCGCCGCTGGCGACCGGGAATGGGGCGGACGGATGCAGGACGATCTGGCCGATGCCGTGGGGTGGGCCGTGGCCCAGGGGATTGCCGATCCGGCCCGGGTTCAGGTGATGGGCAGCAGTTATGGCGGGTATGCCGCCCTGATGACCGCCGGTCTGCATCCTGACCTGTGCGCGGGCGTGGTCAGCATCGGCGGGCCATCGTCGCTTGCGGGTTTCATGGACGCCATCCCGCCCTACTGGCAAAGCTGGTTCGCGATGATCCGCCAGCGGCTGGCCGACCCCGCGATCGCCGAGGGGAGGGCATGGCTCGATGCCCGCTCGCCGTTGGCGCATGTCGCGACGATCCACTGTCCCGTTCTCATGATACATGGTCGACAGGACGTGCGGGTGCCGCTTGTGCAGGCCCGGGCGATGGCGGCGGCGCTGGCGGCGGCGGGCCGCCCGGTCACGCTGGCGGTGTTGCCCGACGAGGGGCATTTTATCAGCGGACAGGCGAACCGGGTGGCGCTTGCAGCGCTGGTGGAGGCGTTCCTGCAGGATCAGGCGGGCGGGCCGGTCGAGGATGTGGCCGAAGACCTGGTCGCATCGCGGATGGCCATCCTGCAGGGCGGGGATTTCCTGCCCGGCGCGGTTCTGGCCCGGCTGCGCGCGCGGAATGCCTCGCCGGCGTGATCAGGCCGAGTGGCCGACGATGCAGGCATAAAGCGCCGCTTCCTCCACTCCATCGATGCCGATCAGATCGTGCAACCGGTCGTCGATGAAGCCGCCGACGGGACAGCTGCCCATGCCTCGGTCGGTGGCAGCAAGAAGCAGGTTCTGCATGGCGTGTCCCGCCTCCATCAAGGCAAAGCGGTAGGCGCGCTCACCATATTTGATCTTGGACCGCCCGAAGACAGCGGTGATCAGGAAGACCGCTGCCGCGCCGTCGAGTGCCTCAGGGATGAAGACGGCGTCGCGGATGGCGCGCATCGGATCGGTTTCGGTGAGCCGGGATAGGGCGTGCTCGAGCGGGTCGTAGTGCAAAAGCCCCGGCGCCAGCCCGTCGACTGCCCCGGCGGCGACATAGAGGTCGAGCGGATAGAGCCCGCCGGCAGAGGGAAGGCAACGCCGCCCTTCGCCCTGCGCGCCCATCGCGAGGTAGGCGAGGCTTGACAGGTCCGAAAGGGCAATTGGCGCGCCGTTGAAGGCCCGGCACGACCGCCGGGCTGTGATGATGTCTGCCAGCCGATCATGATCCGCCCGGGGCAGCGGTTCGCGCAACGCGTGCTGGAACCGCTTGAACCCCCGTGCCGCGACGGTAAGCGCGCCGGCACTCATGGTGAAATGCGCGGCGGAGGCAGTGATCTTGCTGTTCTCGTGAAAGAGTTCGGACGGCGCGAAGAGATCGCGCGCACCCAGCAACTGGCGGCGGGCGGCGGTCAGATCTGTATCAAGCGGATGTCCCATGGGCACGACTCTTATGGAAAGGGGTGCGGGTGCAGGTTGATCTCGCCGGTAGCCCGGTCGGGGTAGGCCAGATCGCGGGCGCGGGTGCTGATCCGGTGCAGGTGGCGGCCAAAGAACAGGGGCTGTGCCCAAGGGATGACGACCCGCGCGACGTGCAGCCCAGCCTCGGCTATATCGGGCGAGGTGACATCGACGGCTACGACCTGCAAACTGGCGGCCCGCACCCGTTCGACCATCTCTTCGAGGGTCACCAGCACATCGCGGATCGGACTTTCGGCATCGGGACCGAACCCGGTTCGCCGGTCGGAACCGACGGCGAAGGCCCAAGCAGACCGGGTGTCGGCACGCAGCGGCCACAGGACATGCCGTTCGATCTTGTCGAAGTGATCCGTCAAGGGGTCGGGCAGCAGGGTGTCGCCGTCCGTCAGGCTCGCGGCCCACATCAGGCATTGGGCAAGTTCGGTGATCGCACCGACGGCGGCCGCATCCGCGAAAGGCTTCGCACAAGAGGCGAAGACCGCCCCAGAAAGCGCGCCCAGCGGCCCGTCCCAGACGGCGACGTAGGTGGGCAGGGCCAGGTCGCTGGTCGCATCGAGCAGCGTGACATGCCGGGCATTGGGACCGAACCGCGCCAGCGCCTCTGCGACGCCATAGGGCAGGTCGGCAGACAGAGACACGCGCGGAGGCCGCCGCGACTGCAACCACATCAGCATCGCCGCGTCCCGCTCGACCACCTCGCACAGTCCGGCGAGGATCGCCTCTTCGAGCGAGGCGCCGCAGGCCAGCCCGGTGGTGACCATCTGGACCACCGGCGCTTCGTCCCAAGGGCTGGTATAGGGTTGGTAGACGCAGAAGGCGGGGACGAGCACGGCGCGCTCCTCGGTCAATGACCAGCCTTCGACCCAGCCAATGGGCGTGTCGGGGCCAGGGCTGTGGTAACCCTGCGCTGCCCCCGCCCGTTGGTGTTCATCGTAAAGCGTCAGGGACCACGGCGGGATGGCATCACCCGCCACAGTGGCATAGGTGGCCCGCAGAATGCGCTGGTCGGGCGTGAAGGCGGCGGAATACCGCTCCACCGCTTCGCCGACGGCCCCCACGATCGCGCCGTCGCGGTGCAGCGAGGTCGACCCGCTGATCTCGCTTTCGGATGGAAACCCGATCGCCCGCTGATCGCTGCAAAGCGCCGCACAGCCGAAGATGCGGGCGGCGTCCGGAGCGAGCGGCGCTTCGTAGAGCATCTTGATGATGCCTGTTTCGGCGTCGACCAGACGGGTGGCGCGCAGGATCGTTTCGGCGGCGGGGGTGGGCGGATGATGGGTCAGGTACATGGCCGACCCTTCGCGCCCTGTCGGACCGACGATGCGGCTGCGGCCTTTGGGATGTCCCATATGCGGGTCAGCGGCAGTGCGATTTGCCGCGAACAGGCCGGGCAGCGCGGCAGGCGCAGGATGTCCCTTGTCGTCGAACCGAGGGTCTTCAGGTCGAGGGCGATGATCCGCCCGGCGGTGACCGGGGCGCAGCCGCCGACGAACGCCCGCATCACGTCAAGCGCGACCCAGCTACCGACGATCTGGCCGTACTCGGGCGGGGTCGGGAAATCGGCGGATGTCTCGGGTGCCGCGCGGTAGCTGCGAAAAAGGGCCAGATGTTCGTCCGGGCGTTCGGCGTTGGCACGGGCGCGCAACTCGTAACAGGTGAAACAGGCAGTGTCGCCGGGCACGACGTAGGGTCCGATCAGAGCATTGGACCTGTCGATCCGCAGCAGGAGCCATGGGGTCTTGTTGCGCTGGGTCAGTTCGTTGACCGCGTCCACACCCGCAAGCGACATGGCGTCCGAGGCGAGGATGATCAGGCTTGCGTCCCGTGTCGCGGCGGCGGCCGAACCCGCGTCGGCAAAAGCTGCGCGGGGCAGATGGGTGCAGCGCCCGACACCGCCCGCTGTGAGCGCCCGATGCACGGCGGTTCCGACGGCCCCGTGACCCGCCACGACGATCCGTGCCGCCCCCAGACTGGCCGCAGCAAGACTGGCCGCCGCCGCGTCGTTGCCCCGGGCGTCCTGCGCCCAGAAAGCGGCGCGCCCGGCTTCGCTGTCGTCTGGTTCCGGCCCATCCGCCAAGAAGCCCCGGGCTTGCATCACCTGCAGGAATTCATGGCACTCGGGGCGGAAGTCCTCGCTGACCGCGCCGATCAGGGCATCGATACTCGTCTGGCCGTCGAGTCGCGGCAGCAGCTGGGGCAAGGCGTCGCTGACGAACGGCCCTGACAGCGACACCGAACCACCATGTCCGCGCACCAGCACCGAGCCATCCGCCACGAAGGCGATGTTGACGTTGCGTCGCAAGCGCGGATAACTGGGCAGTCGGGTTGCGTCGTCCTTCATCCCGGTCACCTCAGAAGCTTCAAAGAAAAGGTCACAGTCATGGCCGGGTAGACAGCACCCGGCCATGCGCTGTCGCTGGCATTACCGCGAAACTGTCCCGAGCAGCGCGTTCTTGGACGAACTCGAGCAATTCCCGATGATGTTGCACCCGGAATCGGCGGCTGCGTTCACCCGCTGCAATTCGCGGTAGACCTGGACGGCAATCAGATCGCCGGCGAGGTCCGCCACCATCTCGCGCTGGTCAACGGTGAGCTTGAGGCTTGAAAGGCTCATCATGTTTTCGGCCATGATTTCTGTCCTTCTGTGAGTGATTTCGATTGATGGTGGTCTTGGTTCGTTCGGGGGTGTGACGGTCTCCCTTTCTGTTGGTGCCGGTGAGCGACTCACTTGGCGAACTTGGAGGACCTCGCGCGTCTGCCGCCGCCGGTCACGGTCTGGTCCGCGTCGTCAGTGGGGCTGTCATCGGGGTCTTCTGCTCCGTCAGGGGCGGGCGGGCTCCGCCGTTTCATCAGATCGCGCACGGCATCGTCGGCCGCAGCACCGATCACCCGCGTCACGACATCCACGACTTCGTCATGGTCATCGGTCTGAAGCTTGAGGCGGGACAGGTTCCGTTCGACCAGATCGCGGATCATGATGTCGCCTCTCCCTTGAAAGCGCGCACCAGCACATCCTTGGACGAGGACGAGCAATTTCCGATGATGTCGCAACTTCCGTTGGAGCAGTTGCCGATGATGTTGCATCCGGCGACCTCTGCCAGTTTGTTCTTGATCTGCAGTTCGCGGTAGACGTGGACGGCGATCAACTCGCCGGCGAGGTCGACAACCTTTTCACGCTCTTCCACCGACAGGCCGATAATGGCGGCGGTGATCTGTGTTGACTGATCCGACATGGCGTCCCTTTCGGTTGTGGGGCCTTGGCGTGAGTTTAGACGGACGCGGACTCCTGCGTTGCGGCGATGGTGGCGATACGTCCGACAGGCCGTTCCGGTGCGGCCATCTGGCTGACCTCCCCTGCCAGTTGCCGACAGGCCGCCTCGACCACCGACGCCGCGTGGGGGTCTGACAGCATGGCGTGGCAGAGATGACATTGATCGGCAAAGCGATCGGGGAAGGCGTCCGCAAGGCCTGCACCCCGCAGGAAAGGCAGGAAGTAGGCCGGACCGACGGCGTCGAGCACCGCAAGCAGCGGACTGTCAGCCGCCCGGGCGACGATCCGGTCGATCGGTGTCCGGTTGGCGTTGCCAAGCTGCAGCGCCGGGGTGAACCCGCCGGGCGAGCAGCAGGGCCAGACATCGCCCGCAAGGTCGACCGCCAGTTTCTGGAAGTGGTACCGGCAGTTGCCCAGTGGCTGCGCCGTAAGACCCGGCCATTCCCTGGCATCCACCTTTGCCGCGGCCCGTCCGGTCGGCAGGCAGGGCATCACGACGATGCCGACATCACCGGCCAGATCGCCCAAGGCATCCCTGATGGTGTCGGGTTGCACCCCGGCGCTGGCCACGACGTTGACGGTGGTCGCCAGACCGGCACGGCGGGACGCGGCGGCGGCGGCGACGACGGTGTTCAGTCGGATGAACTCCTGATGAAACTGGCTGGTGCTGATGCAGAGCGCGGTCAGCCCGTCGACGCGCAGGTCATCCAGCATCCGGTCGGCGCGGGCGGACCGCCCCCAGAACCCGTTGGTGGTGACCGACGCCCCCAGCCCGTGCCCCCTTGCGTGGCGCAGGGTCGCACCGACCAGATCGAGAAACAGAAAGGGCTCGCCACCGCTGAGCCCGACCTCGCGGATCGAGCCGATCCGCACAGCGTCGTCGATCAGGCCGGTGATGAACTCGAGTTTCACCGCTCCCTCTGCCTCCGGCCCGGAGCAGTTGCAGCAATGCCGGCAAGAAATGTTGCACCGTGCGGTAAGCAGGATTCCGAGGACGGCAGGAGAATAGTCAATTGAATCACAAGCAGACATCACGAAAAAACCTTTCAGTCGCGCAGCCAAAGTGTCGGCTGCGGCAATACTCAAAGTTAACTTTTCCGTTATTAAATTGAGACACACTGCTCCGGTTGAGTCAAGGTCGAGCTTGGCAATTTGGCTAATGGCCGCCGGTCGTTCTGACCACGCCGGAATGTCGTTCCCCATGGCAAAGGCGGCGGTCAGGGTGTCGAGCCGGTGTAGCCGGATGATGCACACCATGCCCGCTCGGCGGGGCCTCACCGCATCCAGACCCCCCTGACTTCAGCCGGTTGCGAACCGCCAGCTCACCGCAGGGCAGGTTCGCCGAATTGAAGAGCGCGCGCTGTACAGCCGCGACCATTGAGGTGTCACCACCTCATGCGAGGGTTTGCGCCGAAGCGACCGAAATAGAATCTTGCGGCGATGACGGAAAGCCGTCGGGATTCCTATGTCGGGCGGGGAACACCAGCCGGTCTGCTTCATTCGGCGGGCATGTCAGAGACTCGTCTCACGCGCCGATTGGCCATAACCGGCGCGGCCCGATCCTTGATTCCGCTCATTCTGTGCCGTCATGCCATCGACGGCTACCCGAATCTTGGGCTGGCCCATTTGCGCGCGAGGCACCACCGTTTGTCGCTGACAGGGAGCGGTTCTCGGCGCAAAGGTGACTAACGGGCGGTTTGTCCACACCGGGGTCAGCAGGCCTGCAAGGATGCTGCGCGGCACGAAGGGCCGGTTCTACAAAACGAAGCTGCGGGGTAAACCTCCGCCTGGAATGGCAGCTCAGGGCCGAGATGAAGGATCGTCCAGAGCGCGCCTTCCAGGGCTCCATGTTCGCAAACTGCGCTTCGCTGCCACCTGCGGCGCGGGAGCGAGTGTCCGCTATGGCAGGTTTCTCCAATCGCCGCGCCGCACTGCTGTCAGACCACTCTCCGTCCTTCATGCCGGCGCTGCGTGCAAGCCGCGGCGGCCTCGAGGATTGAAGGGGCTGCACAGGTCTTTGCGGAGCCGTAACCGTGCTTCAACTTCACGGCATCCCGCGTATAGGGCTGACGGACTGAAGTAGGTCGATGCACCTCAGCGGCGGGTGAGAAACCAAGAGTTGAGTCACGAGCCAGTCGTGGACAGGAGATGGCGACTACATGAACCCGGAGGCCCGGAATGAAACCTCGGCCTCGCGGCCGATGACGATGTGATCGTGGACCCGGACTTCGATCGCTTCGCAGGCGGACGCTATCTGGAACGTCATCTCGATGTCCTCGGTGCTAGGGGTCGGATCGCCGGAAGGGTGGTTGTGAATCAGGATCACGGCGCTGGCGTTCAGTTCCAACGCGCGCTTTGCCACCTCGCGCGGGTAGACCGGGACATGGGCGACGGTTCCGCTCGATAAGGCCTCGTCGGCGATCACCACGTTCTTGCTGTCGAGGAAGAGGACGCGGAACTGCTCGGTCTCGCGGTGCGCCATGCAGGTACGGCAGTAGGCAATCAGCGCCTCCCAGGATCCGACGACCTCGCGCTTCAGGATCTTCGCCTGACCGCCTATGCCGTCGGGCATCTTCGCCAGGTCGAGATGGGTCCCGATATCGTCGCCTATCTCCAGGGCATCGACGCCACGCTCGGGCCTTACGGCGGCCGCTTCATCATTCATGGCGGCCAGCCGCAGATGCTCGAGGGATCCCTCCAGGGCGACCTCATCGTCATCGCGTTCCGGGACCTCCAGAGCGCCCGGGGCTGGTACGGCTCTGCCGAGTACCAGGCCCTCCTGCCCCTGCGCCGGGGGAACAGCGAAGGGGACGTCTTCCTGATCGAAGGCGTCGATGCCGACCATAGGCCTCGCTGATCGTGCGGCACTTGCGCGACACAGCCTGCGGCAGCCCCGACTGCGCCTGGTGTGCCGAAAACAACGACCCGAAACGGGCATTGGAGCGCTGGTTCGGCTTCCCCGCCTTCCGCCCCGAGCCGGTCGACGAGATGGGACAGCCGCTGCAGGAACGCATCGTGGCCGAGGCGATGGCCGGAAAGAGCGTCCTCGGCATCCTGCCCACCGGCACCGGCAAGTCGGTCTGCTATCAGATCCCGGCGCTCTCGAAGTTTGACAAGACCGGCGCGCTGACGGTGGTGATCTCGCCGCTAGTGGCGCTGATGGCTGACCAGGTGCAGGGGCTGGCGCGGGCCGGGATCTCCTCGGCCGTCACCGTGAACGGCATGCTGTCGCTGCCCGAGCGTCACCATGCGCTTGAGCAGGTGCGGATGGGCGACGCGCCGATCCTGCTGATCGCGCCGGAACAGTTGCGCTCTGTGTCGGTCCGCTCGGCGCTGCGCCAGCGTGAGGTCGGGCTCTGGGTGCTGGACGAGGCGCATTGCATCTCGAAATGGGGCCACGACTTTAGGCCGGACTACCGCTACGTCAGCCGCTTCATCAGGGAATTCTCGGGCGATGAGCCGCCGGCGCCGGTGCTCTGCCTGACCGCCACCGCGAAACCCGAGGTCGTGCGCGACATCCGCGAGCACTTCCAGAGCCGGCTCGGGCATCCGTTCGTGCGACCCGACGGCAGCGCGGTCCTGCAGCGCGAAGTATCCCCGGACACGACCTCGCTGCCGAACGCCGGGCACCGGATCATCGCGCCCGATCCCAGGCTTGTCGACCTGTCCTTCGCCGGCCGCCTGCGGGACGGAGATCTATCCCTCGCGGCAATTGCCGAGGCCGCGGTGGGCGATTCCGTCACGCTGTCGCGCCACGGCGACCGATGGCTGATCCTTGATGGCCGGAAACGCGTTCTCGGCCGCATGGCGAAGGCCTTCATACCGCCCGAAGACACGGAGGTCATTGGTGGAGAGATCTCGGTCGTGCTTCAACGGCGCGAGGACGACGGCGACGACGCCTATTGGCACCTGATCCGGCGGTACGAGTGGGAGGTCTTTCTGCCAGAACTCACTGAAGTTATCAAACGGGCGAGCTGAAAGTTCAGATGGGGAGCATAGCGTGCATATGGCGGGTTGCCGCCTATGAGGTTGCGGCATTGCATCCGCGGCAACTGGCGGAAGCGGCCATCCGCGCCACGCGTCCAGAGCGACGTAATGCGCAGGGAGCGGACTTCCGCTGCTGCGTGGCCGAGCGCGGCAAGATAGCGCGCCCTGCCCTTAGCCGACAGCCACTTGCGCGAGATGCTGCGTCACCGCATTCTCCAAAGGCGCCCTTCGACGAGTGCCGCAGCAGAACCCGGGCAGGGAGGAGTAGCCGCCACCCGGTAAGACCGTATAGCTGTCTTTCGGCTTCATTACATCGGCAACACTTCTTGCGGCTTTTCAAGAAGCTTACATGGCTTTCTTGAGAGCCTCAATAATGCCTTTATGGGGAAGATAGCCGATAACTCCGTGAGCATTGCTGGTCTGATTGTCCACGGTCCCATCGTTTTCAATCCCAGCCGCGAACGTGCTTTCATCCAGGTCCTTTCCAAGCGCTACGAAATCGGATGGGTCGTAGAAATTTGTCCAGCGTTTGACAAAGGATGGCTTTCGGCGCGGTGGGCCAAGCTTTTCTTTGACCGCGCCCAATCCGAGAGGTGATCCCATAGTAATCAGCAATGGGATCTCAACATCCTTGCCCTGTGCTTCCATCTCTCTTAATAGTTTGAATGCAATAACTGTTCCTAGTGAGTGGGTAATCAGAACTTGCGGACTTCTTTGCAGGTATGGGCGCACAATGGCGTCGACCGCCGCTCCCGCTCCTGGAGCGGTGAGGTAGGTATGACCTTGTTTGACCACCCGCAGCAGGATCGATCCTTTCGCGGGAGCAATATTTTCAAGCGCACGTACCAGACCGACCAAACGTCGGCCGAAGAATGTGTCCATCGGAACGGCATTGCTGTCCGCTTCCTCGAGTGCCGCTTCAATCTCGGCTTCCCCGCCCCCGCTTTCGACAAGCGCTTCTTCCAGCGCTGAGGCGAGGAACTTCAACTCCTCATCATCCCCGATATCAACGTGAGTGTCATCGACACCCATCCCGACAGCTGCTTTCATCTTTCCGGTCGTCCAGTCTGCGAGAGTGGTGCCATAATAGGCCATGCTCACAGCCGCGCTCTCGAGTAGGCCAGGCGCGACCCTGTGCAAGCTCTTGGTCCATTTGTCGGTCAGAATTTGCTGCGTCGACCCTTCCTGGCCAATACCGTGAATCATCAAGACGTTCATGTATTCCCCTCCATCTTGAATTTGCGAATCAGGATCTCTGCACCTTCCTTCCGGAACGACGAGAACTGTGATGGCAGAAGAAACGGAACGACATCGCGCAGGCTGTCGGCTGCCGCTTGGTCCTCAGGTTCCGGATCTTCGACGAACTGCCATCCTTGACGCAACCACGGCCAGAAGCCGGCAATGTCACCTTCTTGCGCCGGTGTTGCGCGTGTGACCCATTTTGGAAGTGTGTCATTGTGAGGAGAATGTATACGCGCGTCCACCGCCGGCACTCTCGCCTCATATCCGTTCTGGCGAAGCCTGATTGGGAGCAAACCCATGAACGCAATGTCGAATGGGATAGCCTGATCGTGATAGCAGTAGAAGTAGGCCATGCGGCGAATGCTGTCGATATCACCGCTATAGTCATAAAGGTAGCTTGAAATCGCTCCGACAACCGGGTTGACGTGTTTCATCCTTCGGAGTCCAGCGGCTATTCGATCAACCTGATCGGCCGGTAGATTCCCGAGTTGCAGATCGGCGATGATATCGATCGAGCTTTCAATCTGAGGCTGGACCTCCATCCATCGGTTGACACAGGTCCAGCCGATAACACCACGCTTGTCTCGGCTCAAAACTGTGATCAATTTCTTGTAGACAACCGCCGAGGCAATCACACCGTCTTGAAACTCGATGAGAATCTGCGCCGCCGAGTCTTCTAGGTTGATACGGTACTCGCTCGGACGTCCGGGTCGGCCCTTGCGCTGAGCGGTCGCCGTTGCCCAGATGCGGCTAGGTGTCTGCCCGAGGACGACCAGATTTGTACCTTGGTCCAAAAAGTGTTTTCCCATGTCGAAGCTAGCGCGAACGTATCTCTGTTGTCTTTCAGCTTCCCCGGATTTCGCCATCGGGAAGTTCATGAGGTCGTTCGGAAGCTTTATCTTCCATTCAGCGACAAGCTCGTCCTGATTTGGGTCGTCAGGCGGCGCGGGCCATTGCGGCGGGGGCAACGTCCCATCGGGCGATTTCCCACGCTGGAAATAGACCGCATGTTCGCGAGGGATGCCGGTCGATACATCGGGCGAGCATTTAAGGCGGTATCGCTCGCCAATTTCCCGCATGCGCGCTTGCGAGAACAGGGCAAGGGATTCTGGAATAACGCAGTCAGAAAGGTATTTATCGAAGGCTTCATTGCGGTGGCCGCACAGGCCTTCGAGTATAACTGTGGAGAAAATGCAGCGGGCAGGCGAGTTCGCGTCGCCCTTCAGCATAAACGCCTTCTCGCCATCCATGACCGCACTGAAGCGATCGAGCACTGGCTGAACGGGACTATAAGGTCCACGCGGAAGGACCGGGTCTTCGGCTATATCTGCCGTCTCGATGTTGGGGGGAAGCGACCTGCAGGCGTCACTGAATATCGAGAGGCTCTTGATGCCATGGCGATAAAGTTGCCGTCTCAAACCCTCGACCGAAATGCCCCGCATTTCCTGATGCCAGTCGCTTGGCAGCCAGACATTTTGTTCTGCACCGGTACGAAATCCGTGCCCGACAAAATGCAGGATGAAGAGTTCTACCTCATCATTGCGAGGCAACATTGCCAGCAGAGTTTCGCGGACACGGGCTATCGTAACCGGCTTGTTCGACTCGTCGGTAATCAGCTCTGCCGTGAAACCAGAATGTTGAGCCCACGCGGCAATCTCATGCGCCGCAGTGATCGCACCGGGCAAAGGGGACAGCGGCGGTGAGCTAGAGACTCCGATCGTTAGGCACAGTTTCAAGAGTTTCCCCTCCGTTGTCGCGCTTCTCCTGGGAGCATAGCGCAAAAATAGTCACATTTCCAGGTTATAGCTCAAGGATCAGAATGGACTATCCGGCCTCGCCAGTGCGCCGCGTACGACAGATGCGATCGATCTCCGGCGACGGAACGCAACATGAACAGAATCAGGCATCCGCTAATTATGCAACTCCAAGCGAGATCGACATGTACCCGAAAACTGAGAACAGAAATTGTTGCCTTTTGCTCGAAAGTGGCCAGTCGCCCCTCAGCAGCGATTCCGAATGGCCGCTTTCGCAATGTGCCAATGCTGGTTTGCGGCTGCAGCGAAAGCCCGGAATCCGCCGAGCCTGTGTGAAAACCCCTGTTCGTGTTAGACTTCTGCAAGTGGGGAGGCGTGGCATGGCAGGTTTCATAGAGGGCATGAACCGGGAGCAGACGACGCTTTTTCCTGAGCGGTTGGAGGACTGGATCTATGAGGATCACCTTGTCCGTGTCGTCGATCTCTTTGTTGATGAACTCGATCTGGCAGAGCTTGGCTTTCAACGTCACGCGGCGGCGCGAACGGGTCGGCCGGGCTATCATCCGGCGGTCCTGCTCAAGCTGTTCATCTACGGCTATCTGAACCGGATCCCCTCCAGTCGGCGCCTCGAGCGCGAGGCGGGGCGCAATGTCGAACTGATGTGGCTGACCGGGCGACTGGTCCCGGATCACAAGACGATCGCCGACTTTCGGCGCGACAACGGCGGAGCGATCCGCAAGACCTGTGCGCAGTTCGTGGAACTCTGTCGCCGGATCGGCGTGCTGAAGGGCGAGTGCGTGGCGGTCGACGGGAGCAAGTTCAAGGCGGTCAACAACCGCGATCGCAACTTCACCAAGGGCAAGTTGGCCAGCCGCCTGGTGCATCTCGAGGCCGAGGTCGGTCGCTACATCGAGGAGGCCGACCGGATCGATCGTCAGGAAACCGGCGAAGCGCGAACCGAGCGGGCAGCACATCTGACCGGTCGCTTCCTTCGGATCCGGCAGGAGATCGAGCGCCTGCTGGCGATGCAGGATGCCCTGGCCGACGCGCCGGACGGGCAGATATCGCTCACCGATCCGGATGCACGCGCCATGGCCACAAGGGCGCAGCACAGCGGGCACGTCGGTTACAACGTCCAGAGCGTGGTCGATGCCGAAACCCACCTGATCGTGACCCATGCCGTGACGAACCAGGGCCACGACCGGGATCTACTGGCGGTGATGGCCTGCGTGGCGAAGACAGTGCTTCAGCGGGAGGATCTGCACATCCTCGCCGACAAGGGCTACTTCAGCGCCCGCGAGATCCTGACCTGCCACGAGCTCGGCATCACCGCGACCGTGCCGCGCCCCGACACCTCGGGCAGCCGTTCGGAGGGGCGGTATGTGAAGGCCGATTTTGCCTATGAGGCGACGGCCGATATCTACCGATGCCCGGCGGGCGAGGCGCTGACCTACCGATACACCACCGAGGAGGTTGGCCTTCAGTTGCGGCGCTACTGGACCACGGCCTGCGCGGCCAGCCCCAGTTCATCCCACATCCAGCGGAAATCATAGTCGGCAAGCGGCGAGCCCTCGTTTCGGGCGCTGCTGTTCTCCAGATACTTCAGCCAGTCCACCACCTTCCTGCGGCCTGAAGCACTGCGGACCGCCTGCCGGGGGCTCTTGCCGCCCAGCACTGGGATCGGTTGATCGAGCGTGTCGCGGTAGTGCCGGTCGAGATGGTCCTGCATGATCTAGCGGGCGATCTCGGGCGGGATCTCCTCGGTCACGTCGGTCCGCTCGCCGCGCGCATCGCGGTCGCGCATTGCCTGTTCGACGGTCTGGATCGTGGTCAGCGGCGGCCGCAGGAGGTCGCCGGCAGCGGCCATGATCATCGTCTCGCCCCGCGCTGCCCGCTCCTTCGAGTTGACGCGCAGGATCAGCGCCTTGCCCTTCAGTACCAGCGATCCGAGCACCGTGCCGCCTTCCGAGAAGGTTTCGAGCGCGAGACCTGGCGCGGCGTCCTTCTTCTTGCCCGCTGCTGGCTTCGTCTGGGCAAGCCAGTCCCAGGACTTCGATCCGTCGCGCGACAGGTCCGGCATTCTCGACAGCGCTGCGGCGACCTGCCCCTGCACCACGCGTGGCGCGAAGCGGAAGTGGAGCTCGTGGAACTCCAGCTCTTCGCCATCGGTGTTGCTCAGGTGCGGCGCCTGCGGGTTCAGGAGCCCGGGCAGGTGGGTGAAGAACCAAGCACCGCTGAAGATCGGCCCGCAGTGGCGCAACTGGTCCACGGTCGGCCGGGGCGTGTCGGTCTTGCGCAGCCGGAGCGCGTCGCGCAGCCCGTCGAACAGCATCGCCACCGCCTCCGCCGAGAACGGCAGGACGCCGCCCGCGATGACGTGGTGGTCGCGGACGGGTACCACTCGGGCCACGATCCGGTCCCATTGCTTGAGCGACCGCGTCGCGCTCGTCTCGCGCACCGTCACCGGTTCGCCGCCAGTCAGCAGGTCGCGCAGCGCCATGCTCTGGCCGGGGACCACGTCGCTGACCTCGTGAAGGCTGATGTGGGCGTCGCGGAGGCCCTCGATGTAGGCGCGGTTCAGCACCTTTTCCGACCAGCCGCGGCGCTTGAGGTAGACGTCGACGACAGTCGGGTCTTCCAGCTTCCAGCGGCGGCTGAGGAAGTCCTCGAAGGCGCAACCCCAGAGCGTCCAGGGCAGGTCTTCGCCGAGGATGTCGGTGAGGTCGTCGAAGTCGAGGTCGAACTCCTCGAGCGCGGGTAGGAAATGCTCGTCGACCACCGCGGCCAGCCGCGCGGCCCACTCTTCCTCGCGGTGCGCAAAGGCGATGATGCCGCCGAGATCGTGCCTGCGTTTCACCGAAGCCTGCCTCCTCCCGTGCCGAGCCTCGGCATCCTGCGTAGGACCGTCGCGCGCGGCAGGCAAGCCCGGCCTCGCCGCCTAGAGCCGAGAACATGAAGCCCGCGCATGGATCTGCGGCAGCGAAGCAACTGGCGCCCCGGGACCGAACTGGCGGCGGCCGGTCGTTCATCCCGCCGCAGCCCTTCGAAGCTGCCGTTCAAGAGTGTCGCGGCGCGAGAACCGAGCAGCCCTTTGCTGCCCCTCGTGCCACGCGCAGCATAACGCTAGGCGCCGACACGAGGGGCGAAGAGCAGACATTCGCTGCACAAAAGGCAATGTCTCGTACGGGCAGTAAGCTAAATCTATATTATTCCTTTAGGAAATTCTGACGTATAAATTCGATCCGACCACCAAACTCTTCAAAAATACCAGGAAATGCGGATTTCCGGTCCTCGAAGGCTACTGGAATAGATACACCTCCCAGCAAATCGGACCATTCCGAACAGAGAAGGCCGGCATCTTCTCCCCCAGATGAATTCCCTCCCGCAACCATCGAAAAAACGAAAGGCTCTTCGCTCTTGTCGTTCCTCAAAGCTTCTCGGAAGCCCTCTATGACTGAATGTTTCAGTTTCCCGTTTCGAAGAATCACATGTCCTGGTGAGAACTCTTCGCCATCGTTCACAATCGATTTCATGTAGCTAGTGGGATTTCCCTGCAACACTTTGTGGACTACCGAACTCGACCACACATTCAACGATGAAAAAGCACCCTTTCGTCCTAGGTAGCCGGAATAAATCTGTTCTCGCAATATGGCTTGGATATCGTTCGCATTTTTAGGGGACGCGCCCAATTGCAGCCAGATGACAGATACATCTGAAAAATCAACCTTCAAATCCTTGAGGCGAGCAAGGCCCGACTGATCATGGATAAGCAAAATGAAGGGCTTCTGCAGTGAATTTGAGAAATCTGCTAGGCGCCACCCTTCATCCTCCCAGCACCAATGCGACCGCTTCTCACGATAGTTATTGCGAGATGAAATCGATGTGAATTTCGCGACAACTTCTCGCGTCATAATTTTTTCAAACGCATTGATCTCAAATGGCGAGACTTCTGGCGCAAGGGCGATAGCTTGTAAAATCAGGTCTTTTGTCAAGCTCAGCTTAAGTTGATCAGCGAGCTTTTCATCCCTTTCCGTAAGGCCGTTTCTCTGAAGGTTTAGCGGAAGGCGTCCATCTTTATCAGTGATGAGTACCGTGGGTGTGCTCAATGATATCCCTGGCGATATATCATTTTCGAAAACCTTGACGCTGTCGCCGTAATCGGTGAGATCGGTTATGTAAATATTATTGGAGTACAGTTTTGCATTGCCATTCGACCAAGGTTTTGCCTCGAACGTCCGATAACTCCACCTCACATTGGCGTAATCGCTAGATGGCACACGCACCCATTCGCCTGTATTTTCAGCGGTAAAATGTGCTGGGATCTCTTCTCCACTTTTGTCGACGCGAGCCAGGCGTGGATGTGATCCGCAATACCAGTCCCAATTCTTTTGTTGGTCAGAGTTTGAAAGTAACGCTTCAATGCAAGGGTTTTTCTTCGAGTCAATATGGATTGTAATCTTTGTCCCAATTTCCCGGATGCATTCCGTAACCTCTATCGCTTCGTTGTCGATCTCGGCTGCAAATTTGAAGCCTGTAGCATGGCCAACACGTCTTGTTTCAACAGCGATAGTGGACCCAATCAAGAAACCGGCCAATGCCCCGACGCCGAACCGTCCAGTTCGTGACACCTCTGACTTTCCGTCTGGTGTCGTGAACTGTTTCTTCCACTGCGAGCTACTGCGAAAGGAAGCGCCCGCCCGGAGGAAGTAGTTCTGAACCACATCGGCATCCATGCCGATACCCCGGTCTTCCACGACAACGGAAACCAAGTCTTCGCCTTCATAAACGGGGTAGACTATGACGTCCGCATTATGCCCTGCGAGATCGCCGCTCGGAACCTGTCCCTCAATGTGCTCTCGCTCGATGACGGCGTCGATGCTGTTCTGGATCAACTCTCGAAGTCCAATTTCGGGTCTGTTCCCATACAATGGTGCGACGAGCAAACTGAGCAGGTCAGGGCCAGATGCCTCGAAGGAGATCTTGCTTGGCAAATAGGGAACGCTCTTCGCAAAGTGTTCCGCATCATCAATGCTTGTCCGCAACCGGCGAAGTCTCAACTGATATTTGTCGAAGCCTTGCGCGGCGAACCGTCCGTATACTTCCCCCAACGCAGCCCAAGTCGAATCCAGCTCACGCTGGAATCCCTCAGCCCAAGTCCGAAACTTCAAAAATGTAGCCACGGTTTTAGGCATGGCATCCACGAAGATCGCCTCTGGGTCATCGTCAGCAGGGGTGATATTGCGCACGGACTGATGGACTTGCCATTCCCCGGTTGAGAATGGGCTACTCAGCTTTCGAAGTTTCAGCGCCGCCTTTGGAGCCCTCTCAGGTTGAATCTGAAGAAAGTCCGCAATTCGAAGAGCCGCCATCAAAATGGGGGGGTGAACCCTTTGATACTCACGCGCATGAAATCTTTCACCTACAACGTCACAAGCTTTTCGCATGGACATCCCATGACTACGAGCGATCAAACCTGCAAGTTCCGGCAAATCTCCATGCTCCGTCGTGCAGATCTTAATCCTCTCTCCGTCTGCTCCGGGAAAGCCGAATAGCGCAATCTCATGCGCCAATCGCGGATGATGGCGGCGAAGAAACTCCCCAATCAGCAGCTTGTGTTTCGAGGTGAAGTCGTCTGGGTTATCAGGGATATCCGAAATCGGGTCAGTTGTTCCAAACAGGCTCTTGAGCTTTCGTCCATCAAATCGCTTTGCCTCCAAGATGAACTCATCCCACAAAGTTCGCCATGTCACATTGTCCGCGCTCGTACGTAATTCGTTTCTGGGATCAATTAAGCTAACGAAACCATCTGAGCTGAGATGCATGCCGCAATCATGAAGGAGCACCGAAAGCGCGAGCACCGCGTAGTCGGAAGCAGACAATGCCTCCAGTGCGTCCTCTGTCAGGATCCCAAGCGCGGTGTCCAAGACTTCAGTATTATGATTCGGACCGTGATCCGTATACTCCGGGAAAAATTCGGGCTTCGCGGAGATAATGTGTTTGCTGGAATCAATCGCGCCGTGGACCATCGTCGACAAAGCATTCTCGTTGAAGAGAGCTTCAGAGATTTTTTTGGGCAATTCCATAAAGCAACCGTCCTTGTAGAGAGTTAGTGCATTGTACTGAATGTGGCTGCCAGTTCAAGTTGCATCGCTCTTCGGGTATATCAGGGTGACAAATTAAGCCTTTGACTGTGACGTCACGCTCCCACCGACTTCACCTGTTGGAAGCGGCGCAGCATGTGCTTTACGGTCCGGAGACGCTGCATCGCTGCACGTGATACGGTCGCAGATGTCTACATAGAGGCGAGCGCAGCCCTCGACGCTATTTGGCAGATAGTCCACAGTCCCACAAAGCGGTCATTCAGACGCGGTTGTGTGAGCGGCAGCTTAGGGTCAGACGCGTCTTGTTGTCGCCCTTGGCAGGGCAGAAGGCGGGAAGCTCGCAACCTGCGCATCACCGCCATCCGGGCAGGGCGCGGCGAATGACCGCAGGCTGCCCACTGCCGTAGGTCGTGCGGTGCGCAGCATGACGCCAGACGCCGACACGAAGGGCGGAAAGTGGCCTGACGGCGATGCGGCATTGCTACCGCGCAGATGTTGGAATGCAAACTCTCCAACGCCTGCGGCGCTTCCGAGATTTGCGTGCGGTCTCTCCGGGGGAAGAGCCCCCCGCCGACGGCGTCCCTGTCCGATGCGCGGCATCGGAATGGAAGGGCGCGCTGCCCCTTCCAAACCTTCACAAGCCAACCTTCGCGGTTGGATGGCGCCCCGCTGTCCCTGTCGCCCTCATTGGAACTGACCCCGAGAGCGGGGCGGTTCCGCGAGGCCGCCAGCATCAGCGGGCGATCCGGTTCCGCCTGTCCCAAGAGCGGGACAGCCTGCCGGATCGGGTTTGCCGCACTGCGCTTCTCCGGCAATCCATGACCATCCTGGCGATGGCCCCGCGCATCGCTGGCGGCATGACCGCCAGCCTGTCGGCGTGACTGCATGCCGGCCAGTCTGCGCGGTGGCCTGCTTGCCCAGATGGCCCGCAGACAGCCTGGCCGTTTGCATGCCCGCCCGTTTGCCAACCTGGCAGCCTGCCTGTCTTTGCCCGTCGCCGGTTCGGTAGGGCGCGGCCATGGCCAGCTACCACCTCTCCGTCAAGACGATCAAACGCAGCGCCGGGCGGTCCGCCACGGCGGCGGCGGCCTATCGGTCGGCCTCTGTCATTGCCTGCGACCGCGAGGGGCGCATGCACGATTACACGGCTAAGCGCAGGGTCGAGGCCTGCTTCATTCTCGCTCCCGCCGATGCACCCGATTGGGCGATGTGCTGCAGACCGAGGAGCTGGACCGCGCCCCGAAGCTGAGGCTTGGCCCTGCGGCCAACGCAATCGAGCGCCGCGCGCAGTTGGTCGCCGAAGCCGAGGGTTACGATTGTGAACCCCTGACCCAGCGGGGAGCGCGGGTCCACGCGGTTCGCGAGGGCAAGGCGATGTTCGCGGAAATGCGCGAGCGGCTGGAGCTGGCGCGCGAGGCCAGGGCAGAGGCCCTTGAGGAGGGGCAGGGCCATGTCAGTGCCGGGCTGGCGGCGCTGCGCGCCGCCGCAGGGCAGCAGGCGAAGATACTGGACCCTGACGAGATCAAGCAGCGCCTTGCTCTGATTGCAGGGCGTGAGCAGAACTAGAAGCATGATCATGCGCCGGGGCAGAGGAGCGGGGACATACGTTGCAGGCTTGCCGATGTGTTGGGCAAAGCCAGGGCGGAAGGTCAGGACCGGGGAAAGAGCCGCCAGAAAGAGTGCGAGCAAGAACTGGACGAGGAACGCACGCGGCACCGCGAACGCGGCAGAGTTCTCGAGTGGGAACTCTAGGTGAGCGCTCCTACCTAAAGCAAGCCGACGAAGGTCAACGATACGCGAATGGTAAAAAGCGCGAACATAAACTATGCTGACAGCAGGCGAGTCTCTGGTGTCTTGATTGGACTAGCAAGAGGGGTGAGAAATGCAGCTCAGCGCAAGAATATTCTCGCTAGCAACCGAGATTACGCAGTTAATACACAACCCAAATCAAGTCATATCAGCAATTTCTCACTTCTGGGATGCGGATGCGGGATCGTTCTGGGAGCTCAACCAACAGTCAGACGGCAATTCCTTTGTGCTGAAAGGTTCTTTCAATCGACCAAAACTCACTGAGGGAAAGAGATATCGATATAGAATTAGCGACAAGAGCACTGCTAGCGCTATGGCGTTTCAATCCAGAGAACCCATGCTAGGGGTCATTGGAGAAGGGTTTTTCTCTGGTGACTGGTTGAAGAAGGATATCACTAGCGACTTGATAGAAATGGGAATTAAGAACGTTATTATTATACCAGTATTTTCCTCTTCCGGTGACCCGTTGTGCAGCATGTCTCTATACAAGCGGTCCAATTTTCATGCTGTTAGCATCGAAACTCTTATCAATTTCTCTACATTCTTTTCGGTACACTGGGAGACATATCATCAGGAAATGTCAAAGATTAAACGGATAAATGGAACATTCCGCCATGAAGTAGACAATCAAGTTCTCGGAATTGAGCGTGAGTGCCATGATCTTGCGAGCAGGCTGCGAACAATAGAACAATTAGCGCAATCGCCTCAATTGCAGAGGGAAGATCGAAAGGACCTCACGCATGCGACAGATAGCATTCGGTATGCTGCGCGAGTTGGAATACGCAGTGTGACAGATATTAGGACGGCCCTAAGGACTATTAAGCGGTCACAGACTGACAAAGAGTTTTTCATGGGTGTTGTAGAGAGAAAGTCAGATGCCCGGCATATAGACTTGCGGGAGGTGATTAACGCGACCTCAAATATGCTCCTTAAGGGCGTTTCGAGGGACTTGGTCGCAATGTCGACGATTGACTATCCTCGACCAGATATAAGTGTTCTGATTACAAGAACGGAAATTCAACACATATTCACAAACATATTTTCGAATGCGATTAAGTATAGTTTTCCTGGATCAACAATAATAGTTCGTGTTGTTGAGGACAAGCTGGGGTTGAGCGTTACAGTGCAGAACCTTTCTAATCCTATCGACGATGAGGAAATAGGGCGTCTTTGGAGCTATGGGTACAGAGGAGAGGGCGCGAGAGCTGCCGTGAAGGACGGGAACGGGATAGGTCTGGCAGTCATCAAGACCATTTGCGACGTGTACGATATCGGCTATGAGTTCTGGCAGAGTAGTTCGGAGATTGAGGGCCGGAAGTGGTCCAAGATACGTCTGAACTTCCCCAAAAAGATGGTAGGGTGAAGCGTATGCATGCGGAAACATTGGAAAAGGATCTGGGTGCCACAGAGAAGGTGGCCATCTTCTTCGATGACGACAAGTCGTCCATCAAGGAACAGGTCGCATACGCACGAAGGAAGGGCTACAGAACCGAGGTCACCCAAGACATCAAGCAGGTTTTTGGTTTTATGCGGACCTTGGGATCGCGGGCGGCCTTCTTTCTGGATATGTGTGTTCCAAGCGTAGTGAGCATGAAGGACATCGGGAAGCCGAAGATATCGACTCTGAACGGTGTGTCTGTGGCTCCAGCGCTTTTGCGTGCACTACTTTCAGTTGAAGGGAAGCGACTGAAGTACCCGGTCATACTTACCGGCAGAGATATTGAACCGGATGCGGAGGATTCGCTTCTCGACCTGGCAGAAGAGGATGTGAACGCGAAAGTTATCAAGAAGGATGAATTTGAAAAGTTCGCTGAAGTTATTGACTTGCACGCCGGAGAGATAGATCGCCTCTTGGTGGCGACCGATACTCAGCTAGATGCTGTAAACAAAATGTATTCGGAGTTAGCATCTGACCCCTCAGAAATCGCATCTGTCCTTGGATTTGGAGCAAGTTCGGAAGTAGATGTGGTTAGCGCAAATAGAAAAATCGCGGACCTTCTGAGATCGGGTTATGTTGACGTGAGGGCTAGGTTGGATGCTCTAGTTTTCATCAAGGATAGACTCATCAGACTTATGGGTGTTGATGATATAGAATCACAGCGAGATTGGCTTTTGGCTGAGGACCCGCACTTGGACAATAGAGCGCCTTGGGACTGCATTAAGAGTGGAAATATGGAGGACTTGATTCGCGTCGCGGCATTTCTCAATAGGATTGTTGGATAATGACTTTAGCCTATCGGATCGCCGGAGCCCCCGCAAAGGAAGACATTGTCGATAGGTTTGGCATAGATCCAACACCATCAGAAGCTCCAACTCTTCAAGCCATTTTGAACTTTGAGCGGGTTTGGAAGGGTACAGGAAGCGGTAGATACAGCAATGGGATGTGGCCGGTACTCTACACAGCGGAAGACGTTGATACGGCCGTTGTAGAAAGAGGATATTGGGTCTTCCATGGAGCGGCTGTGAAGGTCCGGAAGGACAAGGAGTTTCCGCATGTCCAGTATACTATGGAACTTTCGGGGATGTGTAGCTCTGCGTTTAGACCGGATGGCAGTTATGATCCGCAGTTTGTGCACCCATCAGACTATTCTTTCTGCCATGGCTTTGCAGCGACTGCGATCAGTGGGGGTGTGGACTATTTAAGGGTGCCATCAGCGAGGAGCAAAAGGGGAGTCTGCTTGCCGGTCCTTAAGGAGGTGTCGGCTCGGTTCGTTGCTGCGGGAGCAGGTATTGTGGCAGAGCCTGTTGTGTTCTGTTGGTATGCGGGTGCTAGTGTCTTCAAGTGCAAAGTGGGCGGTCGAGAGCTTGATGTCACTTTCGATGATGTTTTTGGGAAGCTGTGATCGCAGCTTGACGCTGAGTTATCCACTTAACCTTCTTTCCGTGCTAATCTTGGGAAGGAGGATCGGTTCATGGACCAGTCGACGAAGGCTCCGAAGGTGCGGAAGCGCGACCCGGACACGAAGCTGGCTCAGCACCGCCTGAGCGTGCTGGAGTTGGCGAAGGAACTCGGCAACGTCGCCGAGGCCTGTCGGCAGCGGGGGTTGGACCGGACCAGCTTCTACGAGTGGAAGCGGCGGTTTCAGACTCAAGGCTTCGAGGGGCTCAAGGACCTGCCGCCGATCCACAAGAGCCACCCGCAGTCGACGCCCCCGGAGACGGTGGCGCGGATCAAGACTCTGGCGCTCGCCCATCCGGCCTATGGCTGCAACCGGTTCGAAGCGATGCTGGCGCTGGAGGGCATCCGGGTCTCGTCGATCACCATCCAGAAGATCCTGAACGAGAACGGTCTGGGCACGAAGTCCGACCGCTGGCTGGCGCTGGAGCAGGCCAACGCTGAAAAGAGGATCGAGTTGACCGCGGAGCAGGCCGCCTTCATCGAGAAGCTGAACCCGTGCTTTCGGGAAAGGCATGTGGAATCAAGCGCCCCCGGCGAACTCCTCTCCGCCGATACCTTCTTCGTCGGCGCGCTCAAGGGGATCGGTCGGGTCTACCTGCACGCTGTCGTCGACACCTTCGGCTCCTACGCCTTCGGGTTCCTGCACGTCTCCAAGCAACCCGAGGCGGCGGTGGCGGTGCTGCACAACGACGTGCTGCCGTTCTACCGCAACCTGGATCTGCCCGTCGGCGCGGTGCTGACCGACAACGGCCGCGAGTTCTGCGGGACGGAGCGGCATCCTTACGAGCTCTATCTCGACCTCAACGGCATCGAGCACCGCCGAACCCGCGTCCGGACGCCCAAGACGAACGGCTTCGTCGAGCGCTTCAACGGCACCATCCTGGACGAGTTCTTCCGGGTCGCGATGCGCGACAATTTCTACGAAAGCGTAGAGGCCCTGCAGGCCGATCTCGACGCCTGGCTCGTCCACTACAATACCGAACGGCCACATCTCGGCTACCGAAACATGGGCCGTCGACCGGTCGAGACCGTCATGTCATTCGTCAGTCAAGAAGGTTAAGTGGACAGCTGAGTGAAGAAAACGGTCGTTTCTGTCCCGATCGACCGGCGGCACGTGAAGCAAGGGCTTAGGTTGGCCGAAACCCTCTGACCGACCCCCCTAGTTATAGGAGGGTTTTTCCCGGATCGGACGAATCGCTACTTGTATCTTGCTGCACTATGAACGAGTGACGGCTTTGGAGGAGCTGCCTCACTTCTCATCACCGGCCGGACCGCCCGCGATGGGCCGAACACACCATCCTGTCGCGCGCGGCCGGGCGGAAGCCGAGAGGCCGCTTCCTGCGCACTGCGTCGCGCCACGGGCAGGTCGCGAATGGCCGCTTTTGCCAATTGCTGCGGCTGCAGTGCCGCAACCTCACTGGCCGTCTTCCGCCCGCGGGGTGACATGATCGATGCTGCCGAAAATTCTGAGGGGTCGAGAAGACCCGCTTCCGCTCGCAGTCGTAAGGTCTGCGCCGGCAATCACGCGCACCCAGCGCTCGGCACCGCTGCCGCTTTTCTGTCGAGCGATGTGCCGCAGACGGCTGCCACCGGCGTTTCACGATCCACGGCCAACTGGAATGTCGGCGGAAGCACTGGCATCGTGTGCGAGGTTCTCGAGACGCCGGGAAGGTTTCGATGCGGACGCTCGTCGTTCTTCTTCTGGTTGCGGCTTGCCCGTCCCTCGCCGGCGGGCTGCCGGGAGTCTGCGACACGGACAGGCGTTTTTCGCTCGCACTTCACGGCGGCGCGGTCTGGGGCACGGCGCCCCACAGGGCGCAGGAAGACTTCATCCGGCAAGAACTCCTTGCCGCGCGCCTGCGTCTCGGTCACGGCGACCGCGCGATCGCTGTTGTCGAGGCAGCGGTGGTGGCGATGGAGGACGCAGGGCTCTTCAACGCCGGCCGTGGCAGTACCGCCAACCGCGTCGGCGAGGTTGAGACGGATGCCGCGGTCATGGACGGGCGGCTGCTCGATGCCGGTGCGGTGGCGAGCGTCCGGCGCCTCGCGAACCCGGTCGCGGCCGCGCGGCTGGTGATGGAGCGGACGCCACATGTGCTGATGGTCGGCCCGGCCGCGGATGCGCTGCTGCTCGATCTCGGTGCGCGGGAGGCGCGCCCCGGCTGGTTCCTGCACTCCGGCACGGCCTTCCCGGACCTGCCGGTTCCCGACGACCTTCCCGTGGGCTTTGGTCCGCCTCCGTTCGGCGGCGTCTGGGCGGGCGTGCTGGGTGGACGGTTGAACCACGCGCTGATCCTCGGCTCGGAGCCGGAGGCCATCCTGCTGTTCGGGATCAACGCAGATCTCGGCTTCGACCGCGCCGCGGCGCTCCGGCTTGCAACGCGGCGCATCGGCAACTTTCCGATCGTCGAAGCATCGGACTTTCGACTCGCCTACCGCATGGGGCATGCCGGTCTGGAGGCGCGGCTGACAACGCCGGAGGGCGATGCAGCCGAGGGTCTGCTCCATCCGAACCCGGGCCTGTTCCGCAAGGGAGGCACGGTGGGTGCGGTGGCGCGCGACCGCTGCGGCGACCTGGCGGCGGCCTCGTCGACCGGCGGCTTCGGCTCGAAGCTGCCGGGCGGGTGGGCGACACGCCGCTTCCCGGAGCCGGGATCCACGCCGACAACCGCGCTGCCGCAGTCGCGACTAGCGGACATGAAGAAATTTTCATGCGCCACGCCGTCGCGGCCCAGATCGCCCATCGCATCCGGTTCGGGAAGGAGACTCTGGCTAGGGCACTCCGCCATGTGATCCTCGAAGAGCTGTGGGACGCAGGGGGCGAGGGCGGCGCCATTGCGGTCGATCGCGCCGGACAAGTCGAGATGCTCTTCAACACCGACGGGATGGTGCGAGGATGGACAACCGAGACGCTTCTGCGGCGGGCCATGACCTGGGACTAGGGCACGCCACCGGCCGATTGGTTCGGTAGATCTCTTTCCGCGGCGGTCACGCCGCCATCGTCCGTGGCCCGCACAAATGTCAATCCTGGTAAACCAGGGTCGCAGGCTTGGGGTGTCGGGCGGCGGGCGGAACGGGCGCCTTGAGCCAGTCGCAGAAGAAAGCAAATTCGGGCCGCTCTCGTTAGTGCGGCCCGGACCACCACGGTGCAGTCCTCCGAAGCGGTCAGTCGAGTGCGCGCCTTGAGGGAACCGAACAGCCCTTTGCCGCCATTAATGCTTAGCGCAGCATGACTCCCGGAGCCTTCGCAGAGGGCGGGGGAGCGGCCTGACGGCGGCGCGGCAAGGCGGTCGCAGAAACCCGCGATAGCGGACACTCGCTCTGACGCCGCAACTGGCAACGATGCTGAAGGATTTCCGAGACGGGCCGTTTCGAAACGGGCGCCGTTGAAGACACGAGAAGGCCAAGTCTGCCCTCGCTTCCATCGTTCAATCCGCACCGCTGCGTCGCGGCACTGGCTGCGGACGTTCGAGAGATACGCAGCGAGGACCAAGAGCAGAAATGCGCCGTTTCGGGCAATAAGCCGATCTGCGCAGTCAGAAGCCTTCCCGCTTCATTCTGCCCGCCCGCCGCGCCCGTCATTGAGCAGATTGCGGGCCTGGACGTCGATCTCTCTGTCGCCCGTCAGGTAGGCCATGAAGCTGCACTTGCCGCAGACATGCACCCACATGGACGGAAGGAGATCGGGGCGCTTCTTCCTGTCGAACATCACGTGAATGAAACTCGTCTTGCCCCCGCAATGTGGGCATCGGCGGTTTCGTTCTTCCTCCTTGCTTGCCTTCCAGCGGGCAAGATGTTCCGCACTCGGCTCTGCCATGGTTCGCCCTGTCGAATTGGGGTTTCCGCGTCGCCCTCATCATGACAAGGGGCACTCACGGCTTTCAATGTCGGGCAGGCCGTTCCGCGCAGCAACCTCATTATGGTATTCCCTGAACTTCCTGATGCGCTCTCCGACCCTCGCCAAGGCGTCCTTGTCCCCGCCGCCCTCTCCCGTCTGATCTGTCCGATCCTTTTCAAGAGGCCAGGCGTATCGACGCGCTGTTCGAGATCGAGCGCGACCTGAACGGCCAGGACCCCGCCATCCGGCTCGAGGCGCGGAAGGCGCGGGCGGTCCCCCTGGTCGAGGATCTGGAACGCTGGCTGCGGGGCGAACGCGCGCTGCTGTCGAAGCACGCCAAGGTGGCCAAGGTGATCGATTACCTGCTGTCGCCCGACCACTGGCCCGGCTTCAGCCGGTTCCTCCAGGATGGCCGGGTCTGCCTGTCGAACAACTGCGCCGAGCGGGCGCTGCGAGGGGTGGCCCTCGGCCGCAAGAGCTGGCTCTTCGCCGGTTCCGAGCGCGGCGGCCACCGCGCCGCCTTCATGTATTCCCTCATCTGCACCGCCAAGCTCAACGGCATCGACCCGCAGGCATGGCTCGCCGACGCCATCGCCCGGATCTCGGACCTGCCGGTCTCACGCCTGCCCGAGTTGCTGCCGTGGACCTGGAAACCGGCTGCGCCACCAGTCAAGGCCTTTTGACCGCGGCTCTCGCCGGACGCTTACACTTCGGCGACAACTGGCACCATGTGATCAGGGTCGAGAAGATCGACGACGCTCTCCTCGGTCCGTGCCACCGGCGCCTCGTCCGTGCCATCGGCGCCTGACCTCCCGAGGACGTGGCGGGTGCACCCGGCTATGCCGAGTTCCTCGAGGCGCGCGCTGATCCCAACCATTAGCAGGTTGCTGAAATAGTCGCGCCGTTGGAACGGGTTCCCTCAGCAGGCTGACGGAGGGAGGTCCGCTCCCCAGGTTCGGCATGCCCGGGCGCGCTTCCTGATCTCATGCCGCGAGCAACTTCGGCAGCCGGGCGAGGTTGCAGGCCGCCATTGTGAAGGTGAACTGGGCGCCGATGCGCGCATACTCCTGCCAGAGGTCCGCTACATCGGGCGCGGCCCGGCGTTCGTTGCGGGCTTCCAGCGGATCCGACCCTTGGTCAATGAGGCGCCTCAGGCGGCGAGCTTCCTCCCGTGCGGCGGCGGCCGTCCATGCGGGGTAATTGCCGATGGTGAAGCGACGCTCCCGTCGGTTGATGTGGTAGTTCAGGATGAACGCCTTCCCGCCACCTTTGGTCACGCGCAGGCCGAACCCGGGTAGGCTGTCGTCGTAATAGATTTTGGTGCTGGCTTGCGGGGCGGTCTTCTTGGCGAAGGTCTCGGCGATTACTGGCATCGTGTCCGTCATGTGTCCGGCGTTTACCACGCTTGGGTGGCACGACATGACGGCGAGTGTCAACGAGCGTCTCACCTAATTTCGCGAAATCGCTAGGAAAAATGGAAGGTCCTCAGTCCTCTATGGAGGTGGCACACAGGCTCATAACCTGAAGGCCGCAGGTTCAAATCCTGCCCCCGCAACCAAATCTCGCAAACATATTAGCCGCTTGCGAGCCTCCCGAACGGGAGGCGTTTTGCGGTCCAAACCCATGTCAACACTGTGTCAACTTTTGCCGAGCCTCCTGAAAAACGGTGCCCGCAGCGTCCCCTGTATCGACCCAGTGAAAATCTGCTCATGCTACAAGGAGAGACGTAGCGATGAGTGTGACGATGGACGCCCCGATCAAGCGGTGGACGGCGAAGCGCAAGACGGCGCTCGTGGTGGAGATCATCCAGGGGAAGACGACGGTGGCCGAGGCCAGCCGGTCCTATGATCTCTCGCCTTCCGAGATCGAGGGCTGGGTCGAGGATGCCAAGAGGGGGATGGAGAATGCGCTCCGCGCTAACCCGCTCGACATCCGCGAGCAATACGAGAAGCAGCTGAAGGACCTTCAGGAAGCCTATGGCGAGGCGATGCTGGAGCTGCGGGCCAGAAAAAAGCTGGCGGCCCTCATGGAGCGGGAGGACGGCAATTGATCCGGACGCTCCATGAGGGCCTTCTGGCGGACGGGATCACGGTGCCGCTGACCAAGCTCTGCGCATGGTTCGGCGTGCCGCGGCGGACAGTGTATTACAAGCCAACCAAGGCGGCGCCGAAGGTCGATGCCCGCTTCGCGGACCCGATCAAGGCCATGATCGAAAAGGAACCGTCGTTCGGCTACCGCACGGTGGCCTGGCTGCTGGGCTTCAACAAGAACACGGTCCAGCGCATCTTCCAGATCAAGGGCTGGCAGGTGCGTAAGCGCCCGATTGGCATGCGGCCCCGCATTGAGGCCGTTCCCTCTGTCGCCACGGCTCCGAACGAACGCTGGTCCACCGACCTGTGCCGGGTCTGGGCCGGGCGCGACGGATGGACCACCTTGGCCCTTGTGATCGACTGCCACACGCGCGAGCTTTTGGGCTGGCACCTCTCGCGATCCGGGAAGGCGACCACCGCCGCGAGCGCCTTGGAGCATGCCCTGATCAACCGGTTCGTCACCTTGGGAAGGGTCACGCAAGAGTTCCTCCTGAGATCCGACAACGGCGTTCGCCATGGGCCTCGGACCAGTGGCGGCTCCATGGCTCACTCTTCACCAGTCGGCGCTACACCGCCCTCGTCAGCAGCTATGGACTGAAACAGGAGTTCATCACGCCTCACTGCCCGCAACAGAACGGCATGGTCGAGCGCGTGATCCGGACGCTCAAAGAGCAATGCATCCATCGCCAGCGCTTCGACAGCATCCAGCACGCGACCCGCGCCATCGGCCACTGGATCGCCTTCTACAACCACCGCCGCCCGCATCAGGCGCTGGACATGAAAACCCCCGCGGAGGCATTCGCATTAGCGGCTTAACCTGAGCAGATTCCGCTGGGTCGATACACCCCTTGCGTCCTTCTAATAGCGCAGCCGGTTCCAGATCCGCCGCCCGATGCAGAGTTCGTTGTTCGGGATGCCCGCCATGCTCTGGCTTTGACGATCGATGCGTCCGGAGCCCAAGTCGCATCATCCGCCACTCGTAGCGGGTCGGACCCAGGGGAGCGGATGTGTCCTATGCCATCCTTCCCGGGCAGGGGCGAGCGCTGGTCGGATGCGGACGTGGGCCTGTTCAAACCTATCCCGAAAAGATGGCGCGGATACGGGCGGCCTGTTCTCGAAGGAAGCCCTGGTCCGACATGCTCAGGAAGCCGGTCGCGCCTCTGGATCGAAACTCCTCCGCCTCGCTGCGGTTGGAGGTGAGGACAAGAGCAGGCATCCCGGCATCCCGTGCGCTGGCGAGGACAAGATCCACCGCGCGCTCTATCCCTCCGTCTGCGGCTGCCGGTCCCATGCTGGCGGCGAGATCCGCCCGTCCGATGAAGATCGCGTCCAGTCCGTCGGTGGCAAGGATCCCATCGAGCCTGTCGAGGCACTCCATGTCCTCCATCATCGCGATGACGGCACAGCGTCGATCCTGCCGTGTCATGTGCTGCGCGACATCCGTCGCGCCGAACGCGCCGGCACGGGTCGCGGGCGACAGGCCGCGCGCTCCGCTGTATCGCGCGAGGGCGACGGCCTCGCGGGCGGCCTCGGGCGATGCCACATGCGGCACGAGCACCCCATCCGCCCCGCAGTCGAGCACCCGCAGAATGTCGGCCGGTTGGCGCACGCGCACCAGCCCGGCCATCCCGTGTGCGCGACAGGCCAGCAGGATCGCATCGGTGGTTTCCGGGTTGAAGGGGGCATGTTCCTCGTCGATCACGACGAAGTCGAAGCCGAGCGTGGCGAGGATCTCGGCCGGTTGGGTCGAGGGGATCTTCAGGAAGGTGCCGAGGATCGGCTCGGGCGCCCGCAGGCGGGCACGGAAACCGGTGCGATCGCCGGGCATCAGAAAGCCACCTCGCCTGCGCCCTTGGTGCCGAGCATCCTGCGTGCCTCGTCGGGAGTGGCGATCTCATGGCCCAGCTCCTCGAGGATGCGGCGCACCTTGGCGACCATCCGGGCGTTGCTCTCCGCCAGTTGGCCTCTGGCAATGTAGAGGTTGTCTTCCAGACCCACGCGCACATGCCCGCCCAGGATCGCGCCCATCGTCACCAGCGGGAACTGCGACCGCCCCGCCCCGAGAACGGACAGCAGATGGTCGCTGCCGAACAGCCGTTGGGCCGTCGCGCGCATGTGCATCAGGTTCTCCGGATCCGTCCCCTGCGCGCCGGTCACGCCGAAGATCGCCTGCACGAAGAAGGGCGGCTTCACCAGCCCGCGATCCGCGAAATGCGCGAGATTATACAGATGGCCGGTGTCGTAGCACTCGAACTCGAAGCGCGTGCCCTGTGCCGAAAGCCGTGTCAGCACCGTTTCGATCTGGGAAAAGGTGTTCGACATGATGAGGTCACGGGTGCCGCGCAGATAGTCGACCTCCCACGGCTGCGGATCGCGGCACCCTTTCTCTGCCGCGGAGATGTTGAAGTTGAAGGACCCCATGTTGAGCGAAGCGAGTTCCGGGGCGTATTTCAGCGCAGGAGCGATGCGGGCGTCCATCGACATGCCGAGCCCGCCGCCCGTGGTGATGTTCACGATGGCATCCGTCGCGGTGCGGATGCGCGACAGGAACGCGGCATAGTGGGCGGGATCCTGACTGGGCGCGCCGGTGTCCGGCACGCGGGCGTGCAGGTGCAGGATGGCAGCCCCCGCCTCGGCAGCGCCGATCGCGCTCTCGGCGATCTGCTCGGCGGTCACCGGAAGGTGGGGCGACATGGAGGGCGTATGGATCGAGCCCGTGACGGCGCAGGAAATGATGGTCTTCTTCATGAAGGCACGGCCTTGTTGAAAGGGCCAGGCCCGGAGCAGTGCCGGGCCGGGCGTATGTCAGAACACCTTGACGATCCGGATCTGGGCCACGCTGTCGTAGTCGAAGCCGCCCTCGACCTTCAGGTCGCGGCCATACATGCCCTGCACCTGCACCGTGGGGGTGACGAAGTGGCTGCCGTAGATCCGGAGCTGGTCGCGGTGGGTCTTGAGACCGGTCTCGGTGCCGCCGATGCTCTGCGCGCCGCCGCGCTGGCCGGAATAGCCCACCGCGAGCGAGGTGGTGGGCCCCCACTGCTTGCGCAGCATGGCCTGAAGCTGCCAGGACGGAGTGCGCTCATGGTTCACGCCATCCTCGTCGTGATCGCGCTGGAGGGCGACGTCCAGCGCACCGTCGAAGTAGAAACCGTGGCCGAGGCCCTGGATCAGCCCGATCTGGGGGGTGATCGTCCAGGTGCCCTCGCCAAGACCCATGCGGGCCGGATCGTAGTCGCCCGTCGGCAGCGTCGCGAAGAGCGACAGGCCCAGCGTGGTGCCGGTCTCGGGGCTGTCCGGCTGCACGGGCCAGACGGTCAGGCCGAGCGTCAGATCGCCCAGCCCGTCGCTGGTGCGCTGCCCGACGCCGCCTATGTCGGCGTCGAGGCCGGCGAAGGGCGCGACCACATGGAACACCGCCGGGGTCTCGCCCATGTCGAAGTAGCTCAGCGTGCGCAGGATGCCGATGTTGGCCTCGAAGGAGGAACCCGGCACCTCGGCTCCGTCCAGCCGCAGCGTGTCGGAGCTCAGGTGCTGCCAGTAGACCATGCCCAGCGTGGTGCCGCCGGGCAGGATCGTGTAATCCGCCGGGCCGACATCGATGGCCCGGGCCGGGGCCGCAAGGCTCAGCGCGAGTGCCGCGAGCCCAAGGATGCGCGTCGTCGTCATTCAGGTCTCCTCCCTGTTGTCGTTGACGGTGGTGGTTCAGGAGGCTGCGACCTGCGGATGCGGCCGTGCCATGGAATAGGCGCCCCGGTGAAACAGCAGCGGTGCCTGATCCGTACTGTCGAAGGCGCTGACGCGGCCGATCAGGATCCAGTGGTCGCCGCCGTCGAGGATGGTCTCGCGCAGGCATTGGATCGAGGCGCAGGTGTCCGGCAGAAGCAGGCAGCCGCCCGCGCCCTCGGTGACCTCGAGCCCGTCGAACTTGTCCGCCGTGCGACAGGCGAAGCGGTTCGACAGGGCGATCTGGTCATGGGCGAGGATATTGACGGCGAAGTGGCTCGCGGCCTCGAAGACCGGGTAGCTGGACGAGGCCTTCAGGAGGCTCCAGAGGATCAGCGGCGGCTCCAGCGACAGCGAGGTGAAGCTGTTGGCGGTGACACCCACGCGGCGGCCGTCTGCCTGGGCGGTGATGACGGTGACGCCGGTGGCGAAACAGCCCATGGCGGCGCGGAAGGCACGCGGATCGAACCCCTTGGCGGCGGGGAAGGTATCGGTCATCGGGACCTCTGCGGTTTGGTTGAGGCAAGGGGAGAGCGGCCCGGCCCGGGAGCGGGGCCGGGCGGCGGGTGTTTCAGAACAGGGAGGGATCCCGCTCCAGCCCCATCAGCGCCCGCCCGAGGATCTGGGCGCAGATGTCGTAGTCGGTGTAGGCGTGGGCGGCGGTCATGTGCGCGTCGCGGAACAGGCGCTGCCCTTCGGCATCGTCGAACCAGGACGACCCGCCGGACGCTTCGAACAGCCGGTCCACCGCAGCGACGAACATCTTCACCGCATAGGCCTGATTGGTTCGCCAGAAGGCCATCCTGGTCTCGTCCGGAAAGACGCGGCGCTCGGCGTGGTCGCGCATGTCCTCCCAGGTCTTCTCGAGGAAGGCCCGGCCCGCGGCCACCTGATGCGTGCTTTCCGCCAGACGCATGCAGGCGGGAATGGACTGGCTCACCTTGGCGCCGGTGTAGGCGCGGACGCGGTTCCGTGTCCGCTCGGTGTAAAGCTGGATCATCCGCTCCGCGATGCCCAGAGACACGGCGGAGAAGCAGCTGGCGAAGACGTAGATGAAGGGCACATGATAGGTGGTGCTTCCGGGATAAAGGCTGCCGCCCGCCGAGGTCAGGGTCATCAGCGCCGGCACGGTCTCGATCCGGTGCTCGGGCACGAAGGCGTCCCTGACCACGAGGGTCTTCGAGCCGGTGCCCCGCATCCCGGCGGTGAACCAGGTGTCCTTGATCTCATAGTCGCTGCGGGGAAGGATGGCGAAGCTGTAGACCTTGCCGCCCTCGGGCGTGTCGCGCAGGAAGCCAAGGATCGCCCATTGCGCGTGATCGCAGCCCGACGACCAGCCGAACTCGCCCGAGAAGCGGACGCCGCCCTCGACGTCCTCGGCCTTTCCGTAAGGGGCGATCGAAGAGGAGCAGACCGTGTCGGGATCGTCCTGCCAGATCTCGTCCTGCAATTGCTTCGAATAGAGCGCGATCTGGTGCGCGTGCTCGGCCAGGAGCGAGAAGGCCCAGGCGGTGGACCCGCAGGCGGTGGCGATCAGCGCGATGCAATTCTCGAAGTCCGGCAACGGCATCTCGAGCCCGCCATAGGCCTTCGGCTGGAAGGCGCGGTGCAGGCCGGTGCTCTTGAGCAGGTCGATGTTCTCCTTCGGCACTTCGCGCATCTCCTCCGCTCTGGAGGCATTCGCCGCAATCCGGGGAAGGATCGCGCGGACGCGCTCGATCATCGGGGTGGTATCGTCGAACATGGGGTTTCTCCTCCCTGGAGGCGTCACTTGGACAGAAATTCGACGGCCGCCTCGCGGAAGCGGGCATCGGATGTGAGGGCCACATGGCCCGGGCCCTCGATCAGGCGGTGGCTCGCGTGGGGCATCGCCCGGCAGAGGCGCGTATCGGGCTGCGCCACGGCATCGTCGCGGCTGTTGAAGATCAGGATCGGCGCCTGCGCGGTGGCGAGCCGGTCTTCGGTCAGCACCGGGTTGGCGGGACGTTCCAGAATGGCGGCGAGACAGGCCGGATCGCTCGCGCTCTTCGCCGCGTAGGCCAGCAGGGCCGCGACCTGCGGCGAAGGGGTCGTCGCCTCGCCCCGCAGGGCCGCGACGAGGGCGGGACCGGCGGCTTCCGGGGCAAAGAGGTTGTCGCCGATGCCGCCCAGCACCAGCCGCCCGTTGCGTCCGGGGCTGCGCGCCTCCAGCTCCAGCAGCAGCTTGGTGCCGAGCGAAAAGCCGATGGCGCCATGCAGCCCCGCGGGGAGCTTCGCCGCAAGATCCCCGGCGAGGTCGGCATAATCGGCAGGGTCATGCGAGCCGCCCTCGGGCCCGTGGCCCGCGATCGTCACCCCGACCGGATCGAAGCCCGCCGCGCGCAGGGCACAGCTCCAGCCGTCGGCCTCCCAGGTGGCCGCGAACGACCCGCCCCAGCCGTGGATCAGCGCCACCCGTTTCATGCCGGAACGCCCCGGGCGGCCTCTGCGGCAGCCTTCAGATCGGGCGTGTCTGCCCCGGCAAAGATCAGGGCGCCGCGCACGTCGCGGAACCGCCAGCCGTCGGGCGTCTCGACGCAGTCGAAGGTGAAATCCGCAAGCGAGGATGGGGCCTCCAGCGGCAGGGGGCTTGCGCCCGAGCCGGAGAAGACGGTGATCGTCGCGGCGACCCGCATCCCGTCGCCGGGCAGCCTCCGCAGGTTGGTGCAGAGGTGCCGGGTGCGCCGCTTGCGCTCGGCCGACAGGGCGCGGCGGGCGGCGAAGTAGCGGGTCAGCTCTTCCGTCCCCTCGGCACGGAAGCTCTCGATCGCCAGGGCTCCATCGGCGGTGAAGAGCGTGGCGCCGGCGGTGTCGAGGGTCTCGTCCACCACCGCCCAGAAGCGCAGGACGAGATCCTGCACCTCGGGGAAGGCCTGCGACCGAAGGCTCATGACCCCACCGTCATGAAGGTCTCGGCCATCTCGTAGCCCCAGCCGTTCATCACCTCCGTCAGCTGCTCCGGCGCGATGTGGCAGTCGAGGGGCGGGGTGTCGTCGGAGAACTGCTCCATGCCCGAGGAGAACTCGTTGCGGTTGCCGAAGGGATCGAAGGCATAGGCGTAGTTGTTCGTGCCGAAGCCGGTGGACTTGCCCAGACCCCCGTTGTGACGGCCCGGCCCGAACTCCCAGCGATGACCGGTGTCCATCAGCCGGTCGGAGAGGCGGAAGTAGTGGTTGCCGTCCTCGACCGCGAAAGCCACGTGATGCAGCCGGTCCCCGGGGCGCACGGCGCGCATGTAGGCGATGTCATGGTCGTAGGCCGAGCCGCGCAGCCAGACGCCCGCCAGCTGGCCCCCGACCGAAATGTTGAGCGATGACTTGAAGCCGATCATCATCAGGAAGTCGCGCATCACCGACGGATCGACCGCGCCCAGCAGGTTGATGTGATCCATGTCGCAGGGCACATGGCTGCCGCGGGCGTCGAAGTCCGAGATCCCGGCGCGACGCTCCGCTCCGCCGGTGCAGAGCCGCAGCTCGTGGCCCGAGGGCAGGTGGAACTTCAGCGTCGCACCCTCGCCCGGGCGGCTGTCGCCGTTCAGACGCTCGGACGCGACGCCTTCCTTCTTCAGGATGCTCTCGACCCGGTCCAGATCCTCCTGATCGTCGACGCCGAAGGCGAAATTCTCGAGCGACTGCCTGCCCTTGACCAGCGTGATGTCGGCGGCCGTGCCGCGGCAGGCGAGATGGACGGTGGTGTCGTCACGCGACAGGACGGTGAGGCCGAGCACGTCCTCGTACCAGGCCAGAGCCTTGCCGAGGTCGCCGACCTGGACCGCGGCGTGGTCTATCCGGTTGATCCCCATGATGTGATCCTTTTCTACGGGCAAAATTGTCTGGGACGGCCACCGCGGAGGCGGCACGCCAAGGCAGCCGCGAGACGCGCTGCCGGGAACCGGGCACGACGAAGCCGTTCGGAACGAAGCGTCCGTCACATCGCGTGCGAGGGTCGGGAATGGGTCAGGTCAGGGCGCGTCGGGGCGCCATGTCACCGGTCAGTCCGGTCGTGGTCTTGGTGTCACGGTAGTCCTCCCTGCGGGCTCTCCCCAGCCCTGAGCGATGGCAGCCCTCCTGCTGCCCTGTCCCGATCCTATGCGAGACTGTAATTTGAACAAATAGTCATTTTACAAATTTCGCTGCGTGGAATTGGGGACGTGGCGCGGTTGCGGTCTGGCTCCCGGATCGCCTCTGCGGCATATCTGGGGTGTCCCGCTTCGGAGGACGCAAGGCAAAGGCCCGCTTCGCGCATGGGAGAGAGCACCGAGACACCGGACGAGGCCATCGCCCGCATGGGGTATCGCACGGCAGGGAACGGCAGACGCGCCGAGATCGGCGCGGCACGCCGGGCCAAGTCGCGCAACACGATCATGGCGGCCGCGTTCGACTGCTACGGTCGCGAGAACGGACGCTTCGTCCGCATCGAGGATATCTGCAAGTCAGCGGGCGTGGCCCGCGGCACGTTCTACAATCACTTCGGCGATCTCGAAGCGTTGCGCTACCAGTTGCTGGAAGAGTTGACCGGGGAATTCGACCGCGCCGTGCATCACATGTTCGGCGCGCTGGAAAATGCCGCCGAGCAGTCCGCGGTCGCCATTCGCTACTATCTGCATGCGGCTGAAAAGAACCGCGCCTGGGGCTGGGCCATGATCCATTCCTCCGCGCCGGGGCACACTTTCGGCGAGATGGTGTGGCACAACTCTCTGGTGACGATCCGGCGCGGCGTGGACGAAGGGCTGTTCCACATTCCCACGGCCGAGATCGGGCGCGACATTCTCATGGGGTCGGTGGCCTCGGCCATGGTGTCGGTCACCAGCGGCACCACATCCAGCGACTACCCCGAGCAGATCTCGGAGCATGTCCTGATGGCCTTCGGCATGTCGCGTTCGGCCGCGCGCGACGTCTCGCGCCGCCCGCTGCCCGCGCTGCCCGCGATCGCGCATGACACCATCGTCATCGCCTCGATGCCGGCGCTCGGCGACATATCGGACTGAGCTACTCGATGACGGTCCGTGCGACCGGGTAATCCTCTGCGTTCAGCACCCACCCGTCCTTCTGCGAGAAATCCATCCGCGGCGGCGAGAAGATGTCCACGATCTGTGTTGACTCCGACACCCAGAGCGTGGTGTGGATCGCCGGCGGTGGCAGCACGGTGACCGACGGGCTGGCGCAGCGGATGTGCATGTCGGGCAGCCACTCGGCCATGTCGGGCGTCCAGGGCCATCGCAGGAAATGCTCGAAGTCGCCCTCGAGCGTCAGGCTGATCTGCTCGAAACTGGCATGGTGATGCGGTGACACCTTCGATCGGTCCCGCGGCGCGGTGAAGCGCGGCAGGATGTTCACCATCATCGTCGTGCAGCGGAAGAGCCGTCCGAAGCGCCCCGGACTGTCGGGTACCTCGAGATCGTAGACGCGCAGCCGAAAGCCGCCGACCGGGTCCGGCCATGGCTGGAACGGCGGGATGACCGGATTCGCGGCGACCGACGGGTTGCTGCAGGCCGCGACCAGATCGGCAGAGCGCGTGGTGTAGACAAACGCCACCTTGCCCCTGCCGGCGATCCGCACCCGACTGTCGCCGGGCGGAAGGATGAACAGGTGATTGCCGGGATGATCCGTCACCGCACCGCGGGCGGTGGTGATCGTGAAGCGGATCTCCGGATCGGTGGAGAAGACCATGTATTCGTCGAGCTGCGCCGTCCGCGCGAAGTCCGCCGCGCCGTCCAGCTCCACCAGCCGCAGAACCACGTTCGTCGACCGCATGGTCCAGGCGCGCCAGCCCGGGCCCGCATCCTGCGGCGGCGCGTCGGCGAACTGGCCGATCTCCGGAAGACAGAAGGGGCCGGAGAAGCTCTGCTCTGCCTTGCCTGCAAGCGTCTTGCGGGGATCACTGTCGTCGAACACGGGCGTCTCCTCCTTCGAACCTCCCCCGGAGGTCGCATGACCGCGCCGGCGCTGCACGGGAAATGCGGCTTCGTTCCGTACCGTGGAATTCCTCCTTTCGCGGCTTGTCGTGCCGCCCTCGCGTGCGCCACCGTTCCGGCAGGAGGAGATCATGACCAAGACGCTCGTCATCGTTGCGCATCCCGACATGGCCCGGAGCCGGGTGAACGCCGCCTGGGCCGAGGCCCTGCGCCGCGCCGGGGACATCACCCTGCGCGATCTTGCCGCCCTCTACTCGGACGGCCGGATCGACGGCGCCGTCGAGCGGACGCTCCTTGAGGCGCACGACCGGATCATCCTGCAGTTTCCCCTGACCTGGTATTCCTGTCCGCCGATCCTGTCGGCCTGGCAGATCGCCATCCTGACGCGCGGCTGGGCCTATGGACCGGGAGGCCGCGCTCTCCGGCTGAAGACCTTGGGCGTCGCCCTCTCGACCGGCTCGAACGGACGGGACTACCAGCCCGACGGACGCTACGGCAGGACGCTCGAGGAAGTGACGGTCCCGTTCGAGCTGATGGCACGGCACACCGGGATGCACTACCTGCCGCCCTTCACCCTGACCGGCGTCCGCGAATGCGATGACGCCGCGGTCGCAGCCTCCGCACGGGCCTATGTCGATCATGTGCGCACCGCAAAGCCGCGCATCCATGCCTCGGGCAGGGACGACGACCGTGCCCGGACCGTCTATCCGCTGGAGGCGGGCGCGCGATAGGCCGTCCCGTTCGTGCAGGCCTCCGCCGCAGCGCGCAGGTCTGACTTCAGGGCAGAGACATCGACCTTTGCCTTGGCGAAATAGGTGATGCCCAGCGTGCCCACGAGTTTCGCGCCCATCCGCAGGGGCAGGGCGAGGGAATGGGTCTCCGGCTGAATGTTGCCCGTGCGCTCGCCGAAGCCGCTGGCCCGCGTCAGAGCCACGACGGACTCCGCCCGCTCCGCGATGGCCCTGGCCTCGTCGGCAGAGCCGGCCGTCTGCTGAAGCAGGGCCACGAGATGCTGTCGCTCTTCCGTCGGGCAGAAGCCCAGATAGGCGCGGCCATGGGCATAGTCGAGCAGGGTCATGCGGCGATTGATCGTCGATTGGTAATGCGACAGCGGGCTCATGGGGATCGTGCTGAAGCGGATCACCAGCGCATCCACGTCGAGCGTCGCCAGTGCCGTGGGCCAGAGCGTGCGCCGCGTGAGGTCCTCGGCCGCCTCGCGGGCCACATCGAAGACCTGCGGCAGACCGTGATGCCCCGCGCCGAGCGCCGCGACCTTCTCGGTCACGCAATAGCCCGCCTGCCGCCCGATCTTGCGCACATAGCCGGCGGCCACCAGCGTCTCGAGCAGGCGCACGACGGTCGGTGCGGGCAGCCCGATCTGTTCCGCGAGATACTGGACCCGCACGACAGCGGTCCGGTTCATCAGTTCGAGGATCTGCAGGGTCCGCTCGACAGAACGGACGGTCTTGGGAGCGGCGGTCATGGGGCCTTCGGTTTCCAGTATGATGGATACTGCGTCACCATTAGGCTCCGGACTCATCGATCGTCAAAGCCAGAACATGACGGTTGCGGCGGGGCGACCGCGGAGAGGACTGTCTGGGCGCACCTGTCGTATCGGTGGCGACGCTCCTCCAGCCCGTGAGGCGGCCGAGCACGATCTCGATCCGGTTGCGGCGGCGATTGTCGCACCTCTCCGGCTATCTGCGGGTCTTCCTGCCCGGGATGCTGGCCTTCATCCCAGTGTCTTTCAACGCATCTCGGAGCCTGTCGGCGTCGCAGCCCCGATCGACCGGAAGCCAGTGGGCCTTCGGCAGGCCCTCCAGCAGGGCCGCGGCCGCGGTGTGATCGCTGACCGGACCGGCCGACATGAAGAACCCGGTCGGCGCCCCTTCGCATCGGGGACGGCGTGCTTGGCGGGCGGGCAGAGTGGCGTTGCAGAACCCGCAGGCAGAAACGATCCGGCAGCTTCGTGCCGCGTTCGGCCGTCCTCGCCTCCCGGGGGCGATCGGCCCCGCAACTGCGCCGTTCGGCCGAGGGGCGGAACCCTCGGCGAGAGAGGTCAGACGACGGCCCGGGACCCGACCGCCGGCTGGGTGAGAAGACCCGAGAGCTGCGTGAGCCCTTCCTCGAGCACCCCGCGGTCCGGGGCGATGCCGAGCGAGATCCGAACGGCCTCTGCCGGGTGGGGGGAGACGGCGAAGGCCGAGGCCGGGACGATGGCGAGGCCGGCCCGCTCGGCGTGGTCGGCAAATTCGGCGGCGCGCCAGCGCTGGGGCAGGTGCAGCCAGAGGTGGTGCCCGTCAGGATCGGCGGCAAAATCGAGCCCCGAGAAGATCGACGCGGCGGAGCTCTGGCGCTGGCGGTTTTCGGCGCGGATCGCGGAGGCAAGAGCCGTCAGCGTGCCGTCCGTGATCCAGCGGGTGGCGAGGGCCGCGAAGATCGGCGGCGCCATCAGCACGCTCGACCGCAGAACCGTCGCCAGCCGGACGGCGGCCGCGGCATTGGGCGCAAGGACATAAGCGATGCGCAGCGCCGGCGTGGCGCATTTCGAGAGGGTGGCGATATGCCATGTCAGCTCCGGCGCCAGCTCCGCCAGAGCCGGAAGGCGTTCGGAGCGCAGCGATGCGTAGGGATCGTCCTCGATCAGCAGGACACCGTGGCGGCGGGCCGCGGCGGCAACTTCCCGACGACGGTCGGCCGGCAAGGTCGCTGTCGTCGGATTGTCGATCGACGGGATGAGATAGAGGAGCTTCGGCGCCCGCTCGCGGCAGACCGCCTCGAACGCCTCGGGGAGGATGCCCTGCTCGTCCATCGCCACCGGCGCCAGCTCGAGGTGCTGCTGCGCCGCGACCGCCTTCAGGCCGGGATAGGTCACGGCCCCGGCCGCCACGACATCGCCGCGCCCGAGCAGCAGCGCGCAGAGGGCGAAGAGTGCGGCCTGCGCGCCGCCGGTTACGACGATCCTGTCGGCCGAGGCTCCGGCCACGCGTCCGGCCAGCCAGGAGGCTGCGGCGGTGCGATCCGCGGGCGCGCCGGTGCTTTCCTGATAGTGCATGGCGAGCGTGCCGCGCGGGCTCGTCAGGATGGATGCGATGCCCTGAGGCAGGATCCGCCTCAGATCGGGCTCGGCGGGCTGTGGCGGAATGTTCATGCTGAGATCGAGAGGAGTGCCGCCTCCCTCGTCGCCGGCGGGCTCGTCGCGTACGAAGGTCCCGCGGCCGACCTGCGCCGAGACGAGCCCCCGGCGCTGCGCCTCGTTGAGGGCTCTCGTGACCGTGGTCAGGTCCACGCCCAGGGCCTCGGCAATGGCGCGCTGGGGTGGAAGCCTCTCGCCCGGCGTCACCCGTCCGGCGCGGATGTCGGCCTCGAGCGCATCGACGATGCCGAGGTATTTCAGTCGCGCCGTGTCAACGAGATGCGGCCGCCACATGTGCGCCTCCTGTTGTGGGGTGATCGACCCTACGCCCTAAGCCGGATGTCGGGCAATCCGGTGCCGGGATGCCGCAGCGCCGCACGGGGCGGACGGGCAGGGGCTGCCCGTCCGCGCGCGCGAGGCATCAGGATCCGGCGCCGTGGAACGCGGCCTTCACGGTGGCGACCGGACCGCCCTCCGGGCCTCCGGCGTCTTCCAGCCGGATCCGGAGATCCGTCAGCGCGCCCGTTGCCGGGTCCGATCCCTGCGGTGCGGTGAGGTAGAGCCGCACCAGCCCGGTGGCGTTGGCCGCAACGGGCACATCCAGCCCGGCGCTGCCTTCGATGCTGGGCCGAAGCCCTGCGCTCCCGTCGACGGCCAGCCGGAACCGGCGATCCTCGCCGCTCATGTTGCGCAGCCGCAGCTCGTAGGCATTGCGGATGCTGCCGTCGGACAGGGTTACGAAGAGGGGGTTGCGCACCGGAGTGACGGCCAGATCCACGGCGGGGCGGAGCAGCAGCGCCGCGATCAACATCACCCCGACACCTGCCCAGAGCGCCGCATAAAGCGACGTCCGCAAGCGGAAGAGCCGCTTCCAGGCGGGCTTCGGGGCGTCACCCGCCCGCTCCAGATGCTCGTCGCTCAGGGCGAGATAGCCGATCAGCCCGCGGGGCCGCCCGATCCTGTCCATCGTGTCGTCGCAGGCGTCGATGCACAGGCCGCAGGTGATGCAGGCCATCTGCTGGCCCTCGCGGATGTCGATGCCCATGGGGCAGACGTTGACGCAGGCCATGCAGTCGATGCAGTCCCCGCGCCCTGTCTCGCCGCGCTTGCCTCTCGGCTCCCCGCGCCAGTCACGATAGGCGACGGTGATCGTTTCCTCGTCCATCAGCGCTGCCTGAATCCGCGGCCAGGGACAGGCGTAGATGCAGATCTGCTCGCGCATGAAACCGGCAAAGACAAAGGTCGTGGCCGTCAGGACGAGGATGGTGATCCAGGCGACGGGATGCGCCGTCAGGGTCACGAGGCCGTGCAGCAGGGTCGGTGCATCGGCAAAGTAGAAGACCCAGGCGCCGCCGGTCAGCAGCGAGATCGCGGCCCAGACACTCCACTTCAGAAGGCGCTTCCAGACCTTCTCGGCGGTCCATGCCTGCCGATGCAGCCGGATCTGGGCGTTCCGGTCGCCCTCGATGCGGCGTTCGACGAGCAGGAAGAGGTCGGTCCACACCGTCTGCGGGCAGGCATAGCCGCACCAGACGCGCCCGGCGGCCGAGGTGAACAGGAACAGCCCGAGGCCGGCCATGATCAGCAACCCGGCGACGAAGTAGAATTCATGCGGCCAGATCTGGATTCCGAAGAGGAAGAAGCGTCGGCCGGCAATGTCGATCAGCACCGCCTGGTCGGGAAGGTTCGGGCCCCTGTCCCAGCGCAGCCAGGGCGTGAGGAGGTAGATCCCAAGGCTGACCGCCAGGATCCACCATTTGGCCGTTCGGAAGGCGCCGGAGATCTGGCGCGGAAAGATGGGTGTTCGCGGGGCGTAGAGGGGCTCGCTCATGGTTCGCTTCTCGGTGCGGCCGGATCGTTCGGAACGCCGGCGGAGGATCGGGTGCCACGCCAGAAGAGACGGCGCATCGGGAACGGAGACCGGACGCAAGGGAAGACTGGCCCATCGAGCGCGTCAGGTTGAACAGAGACTCACGGCACGCGCCGCACCTACACCCATACAAATCTCTGTTCAATGTATGGTTAGAGTCTTCGTGGGGAAGAAGGGTGGAGCCCCTGTCCCCTAGCAATGCCAAGGAAGTTTCGGCATGTTTCGCCGCGCATCATGCTTGCGTCAGGCGGGGCAACGGCAAAATGTCCGTTGATTTATCCGGATTGTAGGCCATACAAATGGCCGATAGGCGGCTCGGCAATGCCTGCCGCGATGCGTGTCGCTCCAACAGAAGGTGATCCCCATGGAGTTCTCTCAGCACTTCCAGAAGCTCATTGACGACATGCGACTGGACGGGCGGTACAGGACGTTCGCGGAACTCGAGCGCATCGCCGGAGAGTTTCCGACCGCGCTCTGGCATGGTCCGGACGGGCAGGCCAGACGCGTGACGGTCTGGTGCAGCAACGACTATCTGGGCATGGGCCAGAACGCCGAAGTGCTGGCCGCGATGCACCGGTCGATCGATCTGTCGGGCGCCGGCACCGGAGGCACCCGCAACATCTCGGGGACCAACCGGCAGCACGTCGCCCTCGAGGCGGAACTTGCGGACCTGCACGGCAAGGAATCCGCGCTCATCTTCACCTCCGGGTGGATCTCCAACCTCGCGGCTCTGGGCACGCTGGGCAAGGTTCTGCCCGAATGCGCGATCTTCTCGGATGCGCTGAACCACAATTCGATGATCGAGGGCATCCGCCGGTCCGGCGCCGAGCGCTTCATCTTTCGCCACAACGATCCCGCCCATCTGGACCGGTTGCTCTCGTCCGTCGATCCGACGCGGCCGAAGATCGTGGCCTTCGAAAGCGTCTACAGCATGGACGGCGACATTGCCCCCATCGCCGAGATCTGCGACGTGGCCGAGCGGCATGGCGCGCTGACCTATCTCGACGAGGTTCATGCGGTCGGACTTTACGGCCCGCGCGGTGGCGGCATCAGCGACCGCGACGGGTTGGCGGATCGGGTGACGATCATCGAGGGCACGCTCGCCAAGGCTTTCGGCGTGATGGGCGGCTATGTCAGCGGCCCGTCCCTGCTGATGGATGTGATCCGCAGCATGTCCGACAGTTTCATCTTCACCACCTCGATCTGCCCGCATCTCGCGGCGGGGGCCCTCGCGGCGGTCCGGCATGTGAAGGCCCATCCCGACGAGCGCCGCCGGCAGGCGGAGAATGCGGTGCGCCTCAAGGTCCTGCTGCAGAAGGCCGGTCTCCCGGTTCTCGACACGCCCAGTCACATCCTTCCCGTGATGGTGGGCGAGGCGCATCTCTGCCGCAGCATCAGCGAGGCGTTGCTCGCCCGCCACGCCATCTACGTCCAGCCGATCAACTATCCGACCGTGGCTCGGGGGCAGGAGCGGCTTCGGCTGACGCCGACGCCCTTCCATACGACGTCCCACATGGAGGCACTGGTCGAGGCGCTCCTCGCCGTTGGCCGGGATCTCGGATGGGCCATGTCGAGGCGGGCCGCCTAGGCAGGAGGCACCACCGGCGCTCGGTCCCGCGGCCGGCGCCTGCGCGGGATTGATGCGCTGTCGCCCGCCGGCCCTGCGCAACGGACCCGGATGCCGGAAGGCACGCCATCGGATCCGGCAAGGACGGCGGGTGTTCCTCGCGGAGGGCACCCGGACAGGCGCTGCGGGATCCGGCGCCGTCGTCCTCTCGGCCGGAGAGATCGCCTTGATCCGGCATCCCCGAAGCCGTGGACGCGCCGTGCCTGCGTCGACAGCTTGGTCGTCCGGATGGCCGCTCTTCCCGGCGTCCCGTCCTGGCCAAACGCCGATGCCGCCGGAGCCGGTCCCATGCCCGCTGCCGGGACAGAGGGCGGGACTGCGGAAGGCCGCTCCTTACCGGGCGCTCCCGGCAACCGCAGCCAGCAGGGTCGCGCGCGCACCCTCGACATGGGCGACCATCGCCCCGCGCGCGCCGGCGGCATCGCCCGCTGCAATCAGTCGGCCGATCTCGGCATGGTCCTTGTGGTCGGGCGAATAGCGCAGCTCCGACCGCCATTCGAGGAAGAAGAACCGCTCGTATTCGCGGATGATCTGCACGGCGATGCGGTGCAGCCGCGCGTTGCCGGTGGCGATGGCTATCGCCTCGTGAAAGGCGTTGTTCAGCACCGCCTGCTCCCGCAGGAGCCGCAGATCCGGGTCCACGACCCGGTCATAGGCCGCCGACGACCTCTGGGCCAGGCTCACGATCCGCTCCAGATCCTCGGGCGTCGCCCGCTGGGCCGCCACCTCGGCGCAGGTGCCCTCCACCATGGCGCGGACGTCGAAGATCTCGCCGATGTCGGCCACATGCAGCACCGAGACGACATAGCCGCGGCGCGGAATGGTCTCGACCAGCCCCTCGACCTGCAGCCGCAACAGCGCCTCGCGGATCGGCGTCTTGCTCATCTCCATCTCGGCAAGAAGATCGGCCTCGGTGAAGGTCAGCCCGGGCGGCATCTGGCAGGTGAGGATGCGGTGGCGGATCGCTTCGTAGGCGCGAGCGGTCAGCGACGGTGCGCGCGCCCGCTCGGCGCCCGCCGACTCGGTCTGGAACACCGGGACGATCGTCCGTGTGCCGATAATCAAGCCATCCCCTCCCTCTGGGCGATCAAATCTTACGCAAGCCGAACCATGAGGCCTTCATCCCCCTTAGCACGGCCCGAGGTGCTTTCAAATTGAGAATATGCGCACTGATATATCACGAGATGCATCAAGAGGGATCGCTCTCCGTGGCAAGCTACCTGTTCAGGCGATTCCTGCTGGCGATGCTGGTTCTGGCCGTCGCGCTGCTGATCCTGTTCTGTCTGGTCTATGCGGTGCCGGGCGATCCGGCGACCATTGCCCTCGGCCCGCGGGCCACCGAGGCCCAGAAGATCGCCTTCCGCGAGCGGATGGGGCTCGATGACCCGATTGTGGTCCAGGCCATCACCTACCTTGGACTGCTGCTGCGCGGCGACATGGGGGTCGACCTGCTCAGCCAGCGGCCGGTGGCCGATCTGGTGCTGGCCGCGCTGCCGCGCACGGTGCTGCTGGCGGTCGTGGGACTGGGCTGGGCGGTGGCCCTCGGCCTGCCGCTGGGCGTCGTCTCGGCCCTGCGGCCCAATACGCTGATCGACCGCATCGTTGGCGTGATCTCGACCAGTGTCGTGGCCCTGCCGGCCTTTCTCATGGCGATCTATGCGCTGATGCTGTTCTCGGTGACGCTGGGCTGGTTTCCCGCCATCGGCGCCGGAGAGCCCGGCCATTACGCAAGCCAGGCGCGGCACCTCGTCCTGCCGGCGCTCGCGGTCGGCATTGCCTGGGTCGGCTATATCGCCCGGCTGGTGCGAGTCTCGATGCTGGAGGTTCTGGCCGAGAACCACGTCCGCACCTATCGCGCCTTCGGCGTCTCGGACCTGCGGATTGCGATGCGCTTCGCGCTGCCCATCGCCGTTGCCCCGGTGCTGTCGGTGATCGGCGTCGGGATGGGCAATCTGCTCTCGGGTGCCGTGCTGGTCGAGGTGGTCTTCGCCCGGCCCGGCCTCGGCGCGCTGGCCTATGACGCGGTGATCAGCCGCAATTTTCCCGTTCTCTTCGGCTCGGTCGTCGTGACCACCGCGCTCTATGTCACCGCCAATTTCCTCGCCGATGCGGCGATCGCCGCGCTCGATCCGCGCGTCGCGAAGGAGAGCTGAGATGTCCGACCTTCCCCTCGTCCGACTGCCGGCAGCGTCGCCCGGGATCGTCACCGCTCTGGGGCATCTGCGGACCGTCCGGCGCAACCCGGTGGGCGCGCTGTCGCTGGCCTTCATCCTGGCTCTGATCGCGGTCGCGCTGTTTGCGCCCTGGATCGCGCCCCACGATCCGACCGCCATCGCGCCGCGCCTGCGCATGCAGCCGCCCGGGCCGGGCCATTGGCTGGGCACCGACCAGCTGGGGCGGGACGTGCTCAGCCGGTTGATCTTCGGGGCCCGCACCGCGCTGAAGGTGGCGATCACCGGCACGGTCGGGGCGCTGTCGGCGGGGCTGGTGCTGGGCCTTGCCGCGGCGCTCGGGACGCGCTGGATCGACAGCGCGCTGGTGCTGATCAACGACTCGCTCAAGGCGCTGCCGCTGGTGCTGTTCGCGCTGGTGCTGGTGTCGATCTACGGGCCGTCGCTGGCGATCCTCGTCACCATCATCACCCTCTCGATGGCGCCGGGCTATTTCCGCGTCGTGCGCAACCAGGCCCTCGTGCTGCGCAATGCGGATTACGTCATCGCCGCCCGCGCGATGGGGGCCTCGCGGCTGCGGGTCGCGGTCAGCCATCTGCTGCCCAATCTGGTGGGGCCGCTTCTGGTGCTGGTCGCAATGGATATCCCGGCGGTGATCGGCATCGAATCCGGTCTGTCGTTCCTCGGGCAGGGCGTCCAGCCGCCGGAGTCGAGCTGGGGCACCATGCTGTCCGAGGGCTACACCTATCTGCGCCAGGCCCCGCATATCGCGCTGACCGCCGGCCTGCCGATCATCCTGACCACAATCGCCTTCACCTTCTTTGGCGAAACGCTGCGGGACGCCCTCGATCCCCGCGCCGCAAGAGGCCGCAAATGACCGCTGTTCTGTCGTTGACCGAGGTCGGCATCCGCTACGATCCCGATCCCGCCGCAGCCCTCGCCGTGCGCAATGTGACGCTGGAGGTTCATCCGGGCGAGACCCTGGGCCTTGTCGGCGAAAGCGGATCCGGCAAGTCGAGCCTTGCCGCGGCCATCGCCGGTCTGCTGCCCCGGCAGGCGGCGACCGAGGGCCGGGTGACCTTCGACGGCGTCGACATGGCTGCGATGGATGCCTCTGCGCAGCGCCGGCTGCGGGGGGCCAAGATCGCCACCATCGCGCAAGACCCCTTCACCTCGCTGAACCCGGTGGTGCGCATCGGCCGGCAACTGGTCGAGTTCCAGCACTGGCGGCGAGATCTGTCTGCGGCCGCCCGCTGGGCCCGCGCCGCCGAAATGCTGGCCCGCGTCGGCCTGTCGGACGCCGAACTCCGCATGCGGCAGTATCCGCATCAGCTGTCGGGCGGGATCCGCCAGCGCGTCGCCATCGCCGCGGCCCTGCTGGTCAATCCGCGCCTGCTGATCGCGGACGAGCCGACGACCGCGCTCGATGCCACCACCGAGGATCAGATCATCGACCTGATCCGCGCCGCCCGCGCCGAAATGGACGGGGCCGTCGTCTTCATCACCCATGACATGGGGGTGGTGCGCCGGCTGTGCGACAAGGTTGCCATCCTCTATGCCGGCGAGCTGGTCGAGGCGGGCCCGGTCGATGCGGTCTTTGCCGCACCGCGTCACCCCTACACCCGCGCTCTTCTGGCCTGCGACCCGGCCGGCATTGCCGAACCCAGCCGCAACCTGCCGACGATCCCCGGCACCGTTCCCGCCCCCTCCGATCTGCCGCCCGGCTGCATCTTCGCGCCGCGCTGCGATCAGGCGCTGGCGATCTGCCACAGAACGCGCCCCCAGCGCACCGAGGTCGGGCCCGGCCGCGCCGCCGCCTGCCATCTGACCGGAGCCGCGGCATGAACAGCGAGGCCACACTCCCGCAGCCCGTCCTGCTCGAGATCAACGACCTGCAGGTGCGCTATCCGGTCGGCTCGCTGCTCAGCCGGCTGGCGGGCGGCCCGCGCGAGGTCACCGTCCTGCCCGGCACCAGCCTGCGCATCGGCCCGGGCGAAACCCTGGGCCTCATCGGCGAAAGCGGGTCGGGCAAGACCACGCTCGGCCGCGCGGCCATCGGGCTCACGCCGATCTCGGCCGGCAATATCCGCATCGGTCAGGATGTCACCTCGATGTCGGGGGCCAGGATCTGGGACAGGATGCGCCGCGGCGTCGGTCTGATGTTCCAGGACCCGGTCGCGGCGCTGAACCCGCGGATGAAGATCGGCCGTTCGGTCACCGAACCGCTCGTCATCCATGGTGCGCTGACCGGCGACCGCCGCGCCAAGGCGGTCGAGTTGCTGGCGCAGGTCGGGCTGACCGAGGGCTTTGCCGACCGCTATCCGCATGAAGTGTCCGGCGGGCAGGCGCGGCGCGCGACGGTGGCGCGGGCGCTGGCCCTGAAACCGGCGCTCGTCATCGCGGACGAGCCGACCGCCGGCCTCGATCTGTCGGTGCAGGGAGAGCTGCTGAACCTGCTCAACGATCTGCAGGCGCGGCTCGGGATCAGCTTTCTGATGATCACCCACAATCTTGCCGTGGCGCGCCATGTCACCGACCGCATCGCCATCATGTATCTGGGGCGCATCGTCGAGACCGGCCCGACGGCGGAGCTGTTCGCCCGGCCCGCGCATCCCTATACCCGCGCCCTCCTTGGGGCGCGCGGCCGGCCCGACCGGGCCCAGCCACCGCTGGAGGGCGAGGTGCCGAGCCTCGCCCGCCGCCCGAGGGGCTGCGAGTTCAACACCCGCTGCCCGCTCGCCACCGACCGTTGCCGCGCCGCAGCACCCGAGCAGCGCAGCCCGGCCCGCGGCCGCCTCGTGACCTGCCATCGGGCCGAAGAGCTGATGGCAGCCCCGCAATAACCACAACAACACCTCCCAACAGCAGAGAAACATCATCATGACCGGACTCCCCCTGAGCCGACGCAGGTTCGTCCAGACCGCCGCCGCCGCGGGTCTTCTGATCCCCGCCGCGGGCCTTGTCCCCGGTGCGGCGTTCGCGCAGGAGGGCAGGATCCTGCGGATCCGCAATGACGGCGACATCCGCCGCCTCGACCCGGCGACCCGCGGCGGCTGGTATGACGAGACGGTGATGTTCTCGATCTTCTCCGGTCTCGTGCGCTACAAGGCCGGCGACGCGTGGGGATGGGAGCTGGACGCCGCAGAGAGCATCGACGACAGCGATCCGCAGCATGTCAAATTCACCCTGCGCCCCGGCATCCAGTTCACCGGCGGCTTCGGCGAGATGACCGCCGAAGATGTGAAATTCTCCTACGAGCGCTTCCGGGATCCCGACGTCAATGCCGTCTATGGCGCGGATTGGGCGGCCCTCGACCATGTCGAGGTCACCGGCACCCATAGCGGCATCGTCCACCTCAGCCGCCCCTTCGCGCCGCTGTTCACCTCGACCCTGCCGCATGCCTCGGGGCTGATCCTGTCCAGGGCCGCGATGGAGGCCGCGGGCAGGTCGGTGATCGACACCGATCCTCTGGCCTGTTCCGGTCCCTATCAGATCGCGGAATGGCGCCCGCGCGAGCTGATCCATCTTGTGCGCAACCCCGGCTGGGTCGGGCCCGCGCCCCATTTCGACGAGATCCGCCTGCTGCCGCTGACCGACCTGATCTCGGCCGAGACCGCCTTCGATGCCGGCGACATCGACGTAACGCAGATCGCGGTCAACTCCATCGCCGTGCGCGATGCGGAGGCCGACAATCTGGTGGTCAAGCCGGCGCTGGCCTACACGTGGCTCGGCATGAACATCGAGAACGAGGTCCTGCAGGATCTGCGCATCCGTCGCGCGATCCAGCATGCGATCAACACCCGGGAGGTCGTCGAAGGCACCTTCGGCGAGGCAGTCACTCCGGCCCATGGCCTGATCCCGCCGCCGCTGCTCGGGGCACGCGAGGCCAATCTCTACGGCTACGATCCCGACGCCGCCCGTACCCTGCTGGCCGAGGCCGGGGCGCCCGCGCTGCAGCTGACCCTGTCCTTCAACGGCGATCCTGACATGATGATCGCCGCTCAGGTCATTCAGGCGCATCTGGCCGCCGTCGGCATCACGCTGGAGATCCGCGCGATGGATGGTGCGACGCTGACCGCGCAGCAGCAGGACAGCGAAGGCGGCACCTACAAGGACATCCAGCTGTTCTTCTCGACCTTCACCACGGCCCCCGATCCCAGCTGGGTCACCGAATGGTTCACCTGCGCCCAGATCGGCGACTGGAACTTCCAGCGCACCTGCTCGGAACAGTGGGACAGCCGGAATGCCGCCGCGGCCGAGGAGAGCGACCCGGCCACCCGCGCCGCCACCTACGTCGATCTGCAGAACCAGCTGGAAGAGACCGGCGCCTATGTCTTCCTGATGCATGGCGTCAATGCCTGGATCTCGAAGCCCGGGATCCGAACCGCCTACAGCGCCGATGCGCAATGGGCGCTGCTGCGCGACTTCGCGGCCGTGTGATCCGGCCCGGCCCCTGCGGGGGCCGGCACCACGATCCGGGCCTGCCATCGCACGCCCGGCCCCCCTGTCTCAGTTGCACGAACCGGCCGCCCGCCTCTGCCCGCGCCGGAGGGAGATCGTCTTGTCCGCCCCGAGCCCTGCCATCCAACGGTGGCGCCACGCCTCCCGCGCGCTGAACGAACCGGCCTACCGGCGCTATTTTCTGGCGCAGGTGCCGCTGGTCATCGGCACCTGGATCCATTCCATCGCGCTCGGCTGGCTGATGTGGCGGCTCAGCGCCTCGCCGATGATGCTGGGCGTGCTGGCCCTCTGCGATCTGGGCCCGACCCTGCTTCTGGGGCCGATCACCGGGACGCTGGTGGACCGGGTCGACCGGCGCAGGCTGCTGCTCGGCCTCATCTGCATCAATTTCGTGCTGATCTGCACGCTGGCCGCGCTGGCGATCACCGACAGCATCACCGTTCTGGCCATGCTGATCCTGACCCCGAGCATCGGCATCATCGCGGCCTTCGAGAGCCCGGCGCGTCAGGCTCTGGTGGCCGAACTGGTGGCACCGGCCGATCTGCGCAACGCGCTGGCGCTGAATTCGCTGCTCTTCAACACCGCGCGGCTGATCGGGCCGGCCATCGGCGGTCTGGTCGCCGCCTGGGCGGGCGAGGGCTGGGCCTTCGTCCTCAAGGCGCTGGCGCTGCTGCCAGCCGCCTATGTCCTCGCGACCATGCGGTTGCGCGCGCCCGAGCCGCGCAGCCGGGGCCGGTTCTTCGAAGACATGCGCGCGGGCCTCGGCTTTGCCCGCAGCCATGTGGAGGTCGCGCGCATCCTGATCCTGGTCGGCATCTGTTCGCTGACCTCCGTGCCCTATTTCTCGTTCCTGCCGGTCCTCGCCGATGACATGCTGGGCGCCGACGCGAGCCTTGCGGGCCTGCTCATGAGCGTCACCGGCATCGGCTCGATGGCGGCGGGGCTGATGCTGACCTTCGGCGACCGTCTGAACGCCATGGCGCTCTGGCCGGTTGCCTCGGCCTTCCTGCTGGGGGTGCTGCTGATCGGAATGGGGCTTTCCAGCAGCGTCACGCTGACCACCGCCCTCGCCCTGCCGATGGGCTTCGCCATCCTGTCGCAGAACCTCGCCTCGAACACTTTGCTGCAGCATTTCGCGCCGCCGGGATACCGCGGCCGGGTCATGGCGCTTTACGCGATGATGATGCTGGGCACCGTGCCCGTCGGATCGCTGATCGCCGGGGCGCTGGCCGCCCGCATCGGTATGCCGTCGGTCTTCATCCTGGGCGGCGCGCTCTGCACAGCCACAGCCCTTGCTGCCGCCTGGCATCGCCGGCGGTATCCCGGCCCCGACCTCATGGCCGCCGATGCTGCCCCCTCTTCCGCGTCGCGGGCCTGAGTTCCCTCCACGCCCGCGCCTCCTGAAAGGACCCCGATATGCAGAACTATTCCGTCAGCGTCACCAGCGACAGGCCGGCGCCCTTCCAGCAGATCACCATCCCGCTGGCCGATGGCACCGTGCTGCAGGCCCGGCTCTGGCTGCCGCAGACGCCGCTGGCCGCGAGGGTGCCGCTGGTCCTCGAATGGATCCCCTATCGCCAGAGCGACGGCACCGCGCTGGCCGACAGCATGATGCATGGCTATTTCGCCGAACAGGGCATTGCCGCCGCCCGCGTCGACATCCGCGGTTCGGGCAATTCCGACGGACTTCTGCACGACGAATATCTGAAACAGGAACAGGATGACGCCTGCGAGGTCATCGCCTGGTTCGCTCGGCAGGACTGGTGCAACGGCAATGTCGGGCTGATCGGCATTTCCTGGGGCGGTTTCGCCGGGCTGCAGATCGCGGCGCGCCGGCCGCCGGCGCTGAAATGCATCATCACCGCCTGTTCCACCGACAACCGCTATACCGACGACGTGCACTACATGGGCGGCGCCCTGCTGTCGGATGGCATGCAATGGGGCAGCGGCCTGTTCGCGCAGCTGGGTCGGCCCGCCGATCCCAAGCATGTGGGCGACCGCTGGCGCGAGATGTGGATGAACCGGCTGGAGGGCATCGCAGAGCCGCCTCTGGCCACCTGGATGCAGCACACGACCTACGACGACTTCTGGAAGCACGGGTCGGTCTGCGAGGATTACGACGCGATCCAATGCGCGGTCTGGGCGGTCGGCGGCTGGGTCGACGGCTATACCGACCCGATCCTGCGGCTGATGGAGAAGCTCAGCGTCCCGAGGAAGGCGCTGATCGGGCCATGGACGCATATGTATCCGACCTGGGGCCAGCCCGGCCCGCAGATCGGCTTCCTGCAGGAGGCGATGCGCTGGTGGCGCCACTGGCTGATGGACGAGGACACCGGCATCGTGGACGAGCCGCAGCTGACCCTGTGGCTGGGCAAGGATCCGAAGCCCGACACCCGCGCGCCGGACATCGGCGGCCGCTGGATCGGCCTGCCGGCCTGGCCGCCTGCCGCGCCGGCACAGACGCTCTTTGCCGACGATCGCCGCCTGGCCTCCGCGCCGGGGCCGGTCGAGCCAGAGATCGTCGTCGACAGTCCGCTGTCGCTGGGCACCCAGGGGGGCGAATGGTGCCCGCTGGATGGCGGCGGCAACGGCCCGGAATTCGCCGGCGATGCGCGGATGGATGACGGCATGTCGCTCTGCTTCGACACCATTCCGCTGGCCGAGCCCTTCTGTCTGGTCGGCATGCCGGTGCTGCGCCTGCGGCTCGCGTTCGAGGGCGACCATGCGCTGATCGTCCTGCGTCTGAACGAGGTCTGGCCGGACGGACTGTCGGGCCGCGTCACCTATGGCATTCGCCGCCTTGCCCGCCCCGAAGGCGTCGCGCCGGGCGAGATGCACGAGGTGGAACTGCCGCTGAAGGGCGTCGCGCATGAATTCAGCCCGGGCCGCCGCATCCGGCTGGCGATCTCGACCAGCTACTGGCCGCTGGTCTGGCCGGAACCGCGGCTGAACGCGATCACCCTCGATCCCGCCTCGCTGCGGTTCGATCTGCCGGGCATGCCGCCCGAGGCCAGCCATGACCAGCCGGCCTTCGGCCCGGCGATCCACGCCTGCCCCGTGCCCTCGCAGGTGCTGGTCCCCGGCGAGATCAGCCGCAAGGTCCATCAGGATCTGGCCGGCGGCAAGGTCGAGCTGGTCTCGACCTCGCACCGCGCGACATGGGAACTGGGCGGTCTGGTCATGGGCGGCCATGGCGGCCACAGCTATTCCGTCATGCCCGATGATGGCGCATCGGCCCGGGCACGCTTCTTCTCGGTCCAGACCTATGCGCGCGAGGCCCTGGGCTGGAAGATCCGCCTTGAATCGAGCTCGGAAGTCAGCTGGCAGGACGGCCGCATGGTCCTTGCCTCGCACTGCGAGGCCTTCGAGGGCGATGAGAAGGTCTTTGCCCGCAACTGGCTGCATCGGATCGATTATTGACCCGATGGCCGCCGCCGGAACAGGGGCGGCGGCCACGGTTCGTGCCCCGGGATGGCGCGCTCCGACCGATCACGCCCGGCTATCCGCGTCGTGACCCCGGAGGGCAGCAGGGCGGCGGCCGGCCCCCGGCCATGGCTGTCCGATCAGAGGCTTTCCGCCCCGTCGATGACGAGGGCATGGCCGGTCATGAAGGCGGAGCGATCCGAGGCGAGGTAGAGCACCGCCTCGCCGATTTCCTCCGGGGTGCCGAAGCGGCCCATCGGGATGGTCTCGGCGACGTAGCTCTCCAGCGCCGCGCGGCCGCCCATCTGCGCCTCGAAGCCCGCGTTGAAGACGGTGTCGACGAAGCCCGGACAGAGCGCGTTGCAGCGGATGTTGTGGCGAGCATAATCGACGGCGATCTGGCGAACCATGGCGATGACCGCGTGCTTCGTGGTGCAATAGGCGATCATCTCGCGATCGTACTGCACGCCGGAATTCGACGAGGTGACGATGATCGAGCCCTGTCTGCGCGGGGCCATGATCGACATGGCGGCCTTGGCCGCGACGAAATGCGCCCGCACGTTCAGCCGCCACGACAGATCCATGTCGGCGACGCTCACCTGATCGAGGCGGCCGGGCACCTGCGCACCGGCGTGGGAATGCAGCACGTCGAGCCTGCCGTGTCGCGCGGCTGCCGAGAGGATGGCCGCCTCGAGAGCGGCATCGTCGCCGACATCCAGCCCGAGACCTTCCGCCCGGCCACCGGCCGCCATGATCTCGGCGGCGACCGTCTCGGCTCTCGAGGCGTCGAGATCGGTGACGACCACGGTCGCGCCCGCGCGGGCCATGGCGAGCGCGCCGGCCCGGCCGATCCCCGCGCCCCCCGCCGTGACGAAGGCTGTGCGGTCTTTGAGGTCCATGAAGTTCACTCCGGTAGGGGTCAGCGCGCGCGGCGGCGCAGGATCACCTGGGCGGTGATCAGCAGGACGAGCGAGGCGAGGAGCACCATCGTGCCGATGGCATTGATCTCGGGGGTCACGCCGCGGCGGATCGAGGAGAAGACATAGATCGGCAGCGTCGTCTCGGACCCGGCGACGAAGAAGGCGATGATGAAGTCATCGAAGCTGAAGGTGAAGGCGAGCAGGAAGCCTGCCAGCACCGCGGGCGCGATCTGGGGCAGGGTGATCTGCAGGAAGCTGCGGAAGGGCGGCGCGCCCAGATCGGCGGCGGCCTCCATCAGGCTCGCGTCCATGCCCTGCAATCTGGCGCGGACGATCACCACCACCAGCGCCATGGTGAAGAGCCCGTGCGCGGCGACCAGCGAGCCCTTGCCGAGCCCGAGCTGCGGCGCGCCGTCTCCAAGGAGACCGGTCAGCACCGGGTTCAGGAGGTCGAAGACCGTGACCAGAGCGATCAGGGTGGCGATGCCGATCACGATGCCGGGCACCATCACCGCCATGTAGAGCGCCGCATCGTAGAGCGTGCGCAACCGCCCCCTGACACCCTGCAGCGCGACCGCAGCCAGAGTGCCGGCAACGGTGGCGCAGAGCGCCGAGGCCAGCGCCACGGTGAAACTGGTCTTCAGCGCCTCGAGGACGAAGGGATTGTCCAGCGCCCTGGCATACCATTGCAGCGAGAAGCCGGTCATCTGGGTGGCGTGCCGCCCGGCGTTCAGCGAGAACAGCGCGATGATGCCGATGGGAATGTAGAGGAACAGGTAGACGGCGATGGCATAGATCCGCATCGAAGGCCTCACATCAGGGCGACATCGTCACGCCCGCCCGAGACCCGCTTGATGGCCTTCAGATAGAGCGTCACGGCGATCAGCATCACGATCACCAGCACGGCGGCGACCGCGGCGCCGAAGGGCCAGTTCCTCGATTGCAGGAACAGGTCCACCAGGGCGTTGCCGACGAAGAACACCTTGCCGCCGCCGAGGATCTGCGGGATCAGGAATTCGCCCATCAGCAGGATGAAGACGAGCATGGAGCCTGTCGCCACGCCCGCCATCGACAGGGGCAGCGTCACCTGCAGGAAGGTGCGCCAGGGCGGGCTGCCGAGATCGGCCGAGGCCTCCAGCAACCGCCGGTCGAGCTTTTCCAGCGCGACATAGATCGGGAAGACCATCAGCGGCAGATAGCCGTAGACGATGCCCACCATCACGGCGAAGGGCGTGTTGATCAGGCGGGGGCGCGGCAGACCGAGGCTCGCGATGATCGAGGGCAGGCCGTTGCCGCCGAGGATCTGGATCCAGGCATAGGAGCGGATCAGGATCGAGGTCCAGAACGGCACGATCACGAGGATCAGCAGCAGCGTCCGCCAGCGCGGGTCGGCCTTCAGCGCCAGGAAATAGGCAAGCGGCCAGGCGATGACCAGGCAGAGCACCGTGCCCAGCGGAGCGAGGGTGAGCGTGTTGCGGAAGGCGCCCCAGCGGGAGCCGAGGTTGGCGTAATTGTCCAGGGTGAAGGCCGGGACGTAGCCGCCCGCGGCCCCCCTTTCGCCGAAGCTGAAGACGATGACGACCACCAGCGGCAGCACCAGCATGCACAGGAGCCAGGCCGTGGCCGGCGCAAGAAACAGGGTGGTGCGCAATGAGGATCGCATCGGCTTCGACCCTTATGCCGATTTGAAGCGCGCCATGACCTCGGCGCGGTCCGGGTTGGTCAGGGTGACGGCGGCGCCGAACTCGAGCGCATTCAGGAGATCCGCAGCCGGGAACAGGATCGGGCTGTCGCGCATCTCGGCGGGCAGCATCGCGTCGACCCGGGCGTCTCCGGTCGGATAGCCGTGGAACATGGCCTCCTGCGCGGCCATCTTCGGCTCGAGCAGGAAGTCGATCAGCGCATAGGCCGCATCCTTGTGCGGGGCCGAGGCGGGGATGGTGAAGAAGTCCGACCAGAGCTCGCCGCCCTCGCGGCCGAGCACGTAGGCAATCTCGGGGATGTCGCGCTGCAGCTGCACCGCGTCGCCGGTCCAGCACATCGACAGCGCCGCATCGCCGGAACGCATCGAGGGCTGGTAGTCCGAGGTAATCGCGAAGAGATGCGGCTTGGCGTCGATCAGCAGCTCCTCCGCCTTCGCGAGTTCCGCCGGATCGACCGAGTTGAAGGAATAGCCGTAGTATTTCAGTGCGTTGCCGATGGCGGTCAGCTGATAGTCATGCACCATGCCGCGTCCCGACAGCCGGTCGCGCGCCAGATCCCAGAATTCCTTCCAGGTGGTCGGCGTCTCGCCGTCGATCTCGGCGGTATTGATGCAATAGCCGGTCGTGCCGATGTTGCGCGGGATGGCGTAGGTCTTGCCGTCGATGACGCCCGGATCGGCGAAGCGCGCGTCGGTCGAAGCCCTGTCGAAATTCGGGATGCGCGACAGGTCGAGCTCCTCGATGATTCCCGCCTCGACATAGGTCGAGATCGTGTAGTTCGTGGCCACCACCACGTCCCAACCCGTGCCGCCCGCCTGCAGCTTCGCGAGCATCTCCTCGTTGGAGCCGAAGACGTTGACGTCGACCGCGGCGCCGGTGGCGGCCCGGAAGGCGTCGAGGTCGGCCGGGTCGTGGTAGTTCGGCCAGGTGGCGATGACGACGCGGTCGCCGATCGCGCCCTGGGCCTGCGCGCGGCGGGCGAAGCCCGGCATCGCACCCGCCATTGCCATGGTCGCGGCGCCGAGGCCGGTCACGTTCAGGAAGTGCCGGCGCGAGATCGAGCCCTTGCGGTAGCTTTCCAGCCGCTGAAGAAACTCTTTCGCCGGGATGTGGTCACGGTGCTGCGTCATCTCGATTCCCCTGTTGTTGTCGGAGTGGCGCCGGGACCTTGCCGGCCCGGTCGTTGAAGTCAGCCGGCGTCGAGCGCCAGGGCGGCGCCGTCGCGCCAGGAGGCCATGACCTCGGACCCCGGGGCCAGCAGCGCCGACCCTGCCTCGGCGGTGCGCGGCACGACCGCCACCAGATGCGGGAGGGCTCCGGAGGTCAGGTGGTATTCGGTATGCTCGCCGAGGAAGATCCGGTGCGTGACGACCATGCGATGACCCTCGCCCGAAGGCGCAAGGCGGATCTCCTCGGGGCGCAGCGACAGGGTCACCGGGCTCCCCGGTGCGATCTTCTCGCCGCCGCGGGCGTTGAAGATCAGGCCGCCGGCCTCGGCGACGAGGATCTCGGCCTCGCGGCCCCGGCCCGTGGCGCCGATGAAGTTGGAGCGGCCGACGAAATCCGCGACATAACGGCTCTGCGGCCGGTCGTAGAGCTCTTCGGGGCCGCCGATCTGGGCGATGCAGCCATGGTCCATGATCACGATCCGGTCCGACATCGACAGCGCCTCCTCCTGATCGTGGGTGACGAGGACGAAGGTGATGCCGAGCTCGCGCTGCAGCGACTTCAACTCGATCTGCATGTCGTGGCGCAGCTTCTTGTCCAGCGCGGCCATCGGCTCGTCGAGCAGCAGAATCTTGGGCTTGTTGACGATGGCGCGGGCCAGCGCGACCCTCTGCTGCTGGCCGCCCGACAATTCCCACGTTCGGCGCGCGCCGAAGCCGGAGAGCTGCACCAGCGCGAGCGCCTCTTCGACGGCGGCGGCGACCTCGGCCCTGGGCGGTTTCGGCCGCCGCTGGTTCAGGCCGTAGCCGACATTCTGCGCGACGGTCAGATGAGGGAACAGCGCATATTGCTGAAACACCATGTTCACCGGACGCTGCCAGGCGGGCAGGGCCGTGGCGTCCCGTCCGTCGATCAGCACCTGCCCCTCGGAGGCCTGCTCGAAGCCGGCGAGCATGCGCAGCGCGGTGGTCTTGCCGCAGCCGGACGGTCCGAGGAAGGACAGGAACTCGCCCGGTTCGATGGCCAGAGTCAGGTTCGTCGCCGCCGTGACCAGCCCGTAGCGCTTGGTCACGTTCCGAAGTTCGGCAATCGGTTGACTCTGCATGCGGTGCCCGACCATCTATTGCATGTATCTGGGTAAAGCGTAGAAAAACGGCCAAAGGCTGTATATATCACAAAGGGCATAGATCGCGTCATGTCATCGCCAGCCATGCCAGAGGTTTCCGCAGCCGCGCTGGTCGGCGCCGTGATCGATGCGATCGGCACGGAAGGATTCTGCCCCGCCCTGACAGCCTGGCTTCAGACCGTCGCGCCCTATTCCTTCACCGTGGTCTTCGGCTATCGCGGAGAGGCGAAACCCATTGATCTCTATGACGATTTCCCCAGCCATCGCCGCAAGGTCTTCGTGACGGACTATCTCGAGGGGCCCTATCTGCTCGACCCCTTCTGTCAGGGGGCGATCCGTCCCGTGGAGCCGGGTTTCCACCGGCTCAGGAGCCTCGCGCCGGACAGGTTCTATCAGGGAGAATATTTCCGGAGCTATTACATGCGGACGGAGATCGCCGAAGAAATAGGCTGCTTTGCCGAAATGCCGGGCGATTGCCATGTGGTCTTCTCGCTGATGCGCGAGGAGAAGCCGTTCTCTGCGCCGGAGTTCCGCAAGCTCACCGGGGTGGCGCCGATCGTGACGGCGCTGATGCGGCGGCACTGGGCGGATCTCTCGCGGGAGTTCGCGACGCGGTCCACGCCCCGTCCGGCGCTGACAGGCGACGGGCTGGACCGGCTGACCCCGCGCGAGCGCGAGATCACCGGCTGGATCCTCAAGGGCTACTCCGCCGAGGCGACCGGCCAGGAACTGGGCATCGCCTCCGGCACGGTCCGGATCCACCGTCGCAACATCTACGCGAAACTGGGCATATCCTCGCAGCGCGAGCTCTTCGCGCGCTTTCTGGCGGGGATCTCACCGTAGCGATCTTCAAAAGCCGCCGATCCGGCGAACCACGCGATGGGCGAGGAGCGGTCTGACGCATGATGGGGGCTGCGCCGCGGTCGGGCGCGCTGCCTCACCTTCGTCGGCGGGCGCATCGCCGCGGGAGACCCGCACGGCGAGACCATCGAAATTCGCTGCCCGTCGCCCTCGTGATGAGGTGGCGGGCCGCCCGTCACCGCCTCGACGCGTAGCGGAGCGCGACGGCACCGCAGCTGAGCTCCTTCCGGCCGACGAGGGTCAACTCGACGTATCTCGTGGGCTCCGCCAACAGGTGGGACCGTGCCCCGCAATCCGGGGCGGCACGACGAACTCGGACTCGTCGATCAGGCCCAGGCCGGCTTTCCCAGCCTCCTCCGCCTCGCGGCCTCTGCATCCATCGCAGCGCCCTGCGCTTGAGCGGCCGCTCGGGCTCTGCCGCGCCGCATCTGGCCGCCGCACCTCAGGGCGCGGGACGTTCGACGGGATGGCCGCCTCTTTCGCGCAGACACGTCCTTCCCGCGAAAAGCACGGGACTCCCAACTGTCGGTCCGCGACCGCCGATTGGTCGCCGGTCCGCTCTCTCCCCGTCATCGGAGCGGTCGATGGCCGACCTGCCGAAGGAGCGCCGGCGGAAGCGTGCCAGGGACCTCGCGGTTCGGCCAAAAAATCCATTTTGAGAAGTCCGCATTTGACGTCAATCAAGGATTGTCCCGCATTAACCTATCAGATCGGCCGAGACGGTCTGCCGCAGTCGAAGGCGGCGGATCATGGAGATGGACGTGCCGGGCGCGCGGAACGGGCAAGGGGCTCGTGCCCCGGAGCCCCACTTCATGCGCCTTGGAAGGAGTTTGGTCGATGATAGCCGAGAAGTCGGAGCGGTTCTTCCCCTTTGCGGTCAGTGCGGAACTTGCGCCCGTGGGCGTCTCGGCGGCCGAACGGAGCGCGCTTGCCGACTATCTGGAGTCGAGCGAGACCCTTCTGACCGAACGCGTTGTCGCCTACGCCAGCACCCGCAGCTACAGCCACCTCGTCTCGACGCTGCCCGAGGCCTGGCGTTCGTCCGTCCAGGGGCTGACAGACTCCGTCATCCTCATGCTCGACCACCAGTCGGCCGAAGCCGCCATCGACTATGACGCAGATATCGGCACCGATCCCAGCACCGCCTATGGCATCGAGGCCGGTCTCCGCCACCGCCTGCGCGGCATCTCGCTCGAGACTTTCATCGGCGCCTTCAAGGGCTATCGCGATGTCTATCTGAATGTCACCGCCGAGGCGCGGGTTCCCGCGGCGATGCGCGAGGGCTGGCTGCGCCTCCTGCGGGGCTTCTTCGACCGGGCCGAGATCGGGATCTGCGCCCATTGGAGCGGCGAGCTGGGCACTCTCGATCACGACCAGCTGCTCTCGGTGAACCGGGCGCTCGTCAACGAGAAGAACAAGTATCTGACCATCTTCGAAAGCATGAACAATCCGGTGCTGCTGGTGGATGACGGCGGGCGCATCGAGAACATGAACTTCGCCGCCGCGCGTCTCTTCCTGCAGGATGCCCTGCCGGGCTCGGTCTATTACGGGCCGGAGGCGAACCTCAGGTTCGCCGATCTCGCGGGTTTCGACCTCGAGGCGGTGAAGCTGCGCGGCGAGGCGGGCGATGTGCTGACCTGCATCGGCGAGCGCTGGTACTCGATCACGGCGCAGGAGATGCTGGACGTCAGCCGCAAGTTCGTGGGCATCGTGGTCACCTTCCACGACGTGACCGAAGCGCGGCGGGCGCGCGAACAGGCCGAGGCGCTGGCCCGCGCCAAGACCGACTTCCTCGCCACGATGAGCCACGAGATCCGCACCCCGATCCACAGCATCGGGGGGGGTCACCGAACTTCTCAAGCAGTCCGAGCTTGCCTCCCGCGACCGCGGCTATGTCGATGCGATCGAGCGGTCGACCGAGGTGCTCGCCTCGATCGTGAGCGACGTGCTCGATTACGCGCGGATCGAGTCCGGGCTGGTCGAGCTCGAGCAGGTGGATTTCTCGATCGACCAGATCCTCGACGATGTGGCGCGGATGATGCAGCCGCTGGTGCGCCGCAAGCCGCAGCTTCGCATCGTGATCGAGCGGACGGACCTGCCGCCGGTCCTGGGAGATGCAGGCAAGCTGCGGCAGATCCTCATCAATCTCACGAGCAACGCGGTGAAGTTCACCCCGGAGGGAACCGTTGTGATCGGGGCCGAGCGCCTCGCCGGCGGCCATCGCTTCCGCTTCACCGTGAGCGATACCGGGCCGGGCATCGCGGCCGAGAAGCTCGAGGAGATCTTCAAACCCTATATCCAGTCCGACAGCTCGATCTCGCGCCGCCACGGCGGCACCGGCCTCGGTCTCGCGATCTGCCGGAGGCTCGCCGGACATCTGGGGGGGCGCCTCGACGTGCGCAGCACGCCCGGCTTCGGCAGCCGCTTTACGCTGGAAGTGGCGCTCGCTCCGGGCGGGAGCGGGCCCGCGGGCGATGCGACGGCCGACGCGCCCCCGCCGGCACGGGCGCTGGATCTGCTGGTGGTCGAGGATGACGAGGTGAATGCGCTGGTGGCGCAGAGCCTGCTCTCGGCTGCCGGCCACGGCGTCCGGGTCGCCGGCACCGGCGAGGCGGCGCTCGTGGCCCTCGGCGAGCACCGCTTCGACCTCGTGCTGACGGACCTCAACCTGCCGGACATGGACGGGCTGGAGCTGGCCCGCACGATCCGCCGCCACGCCGACAGGCACACGGCGGAGCTGCCGTTGGTGGCGCTCTCCGCGCATGGCCCGAGTGTGGATCCGGCGGCGCTGACCGAGGCGGGGATCGACGCCTTCCTGGGCAAACCCTTCCATTTCGCGCGTCTTGAAGAGATCCTCTGCCGTCTGGTCGGAAGTTCCTCGCCCACGCCCCTGGGCAAGGCCGCGCCGGCCGGGCCGGCCCGGCGTGCCTTGCAATCGGTGGATCTCTGCGTGCTGCGGGGTCATGCCGAGGCGCTGGGACGCACCTCTGCCGCACGGATCGTCCAGACCTTCCGGCAGAGCGTGCTCGAGACGGCCCGTGCCTTGGAACTGGCGATGGACGAGGCCGACATGCGGTCCGTGACGTCTCTGGCCCACCGGCTGAAGGGGGCGGCGCGCCATCTGGGCTTCATGGGTCTCTCCGACAAGGCAGAGCAGGTCGAGACCGCGGCCGCGGCGGACGGCTGCGAGGCCGCTCTGGTGCTGGAGCTGGTCGCCGACTGCCGCGCCGCCCCGGAGCTGGCCGATCTCGCCTGGGCCGAAGCCAGTGCCGGAGTGGCCGAGAGCTGAGGCGGTCTCTTCCGGCGTCAGGCCTGGAAGACGTAGCCGATGCCGTGAACGGTCACGATCAGCCGCGGGTCGGAAGGGTCCGCCTCGATCTTGCGGCGGATGCGGCGCACGAGCACGTCGATGGTCCGGTCGAAGGTCTCGTGCCCGCGCCGGCCGACATGGTTCATCAGCTGGTCGCGGGTCAGGACCTGCCCGGGATGGGCCACGAAGGTGGCCAGCAGCTCGAACTCGGCCCGTGTCAGTTTGACATGATTGCCCGCGGGATCGGTCAGCGCCCAATGGGCCGCGTCGAGGGTCCAGCCGTCGAAGGTCGTCGCCGGCTGGTCCGGCCGCACCAGCCGCAGGGCCGCCACCCGCCGGGCGAGGTTCTTTGCCCGCGGCAGGATCTCGCGCATGTTGTAGGGCTTGGTCACATAATCGTCCGCGCCGAGCTCCAGCGCCACGATCCGGTCCACATCCTCCTTCCGGCTCGTCACCATGATGATGCCGACCTCGGACTGCCGGCGCAGTTCCCGCAGAATCGACAGCCCGTCCTCGCCCGGCATGTTGATGTCGAGCATCACCACATCCACGTCGCCCTTGGCGAAGACGCGGCGCATCTGCTCGCCGTCGCGCGCCTCGCTGACCTCGTGGTTTTCCTTGCGCAGATACATCGCGAGCGTCTGGCGGCTGACCGGATCGTCCTCGACGACAAGCATGTGGTAGTTCTTCTTCATGACGCGCGAGGTCTCCTGCGACCGACCGGACCCATTGCGCCTTTTCGCGCCTCGAATTCAACGGCAACTCATCGACTTGCCGGCCGTTAACATCCTGTTCACATCATTTTACGCGCTGTTAACAGGCCGATGCAACGCGGTTCACACCGCCCCTCCATCTTCGCTTTCAACAGAGGCTGCAAGCCGGTGGACCTTCGGGAAGGGGCCGGCACGCCCGCCGCATTCCTGCGGCATGGGGGCGTTCTCGCGGCCAGTCTTCGGAGGCAAAAGTGATCAGCAGGATTTGGAAGGCTTTCTGGCGACCGAGCACGAAATGGGGGCTCGGCGTCCTGCTCGTGACCGGCGGCATCGCCGGCGCGGTCGGCTGGAACGGGTTCCACTATGTCGTGGAGAAGACGACCACGACGGAATTCTGCATCAGCTGCCACTCGATGCGGGACAACAACTACGAGGAATACAAGACCACCATCCACTACCAGAACACCTCGGGCGTGCGGGCGGAATGCGCCGACTGTCACGTCCCGAAATCCGGCTGGAAGCTCTACCGCGCGAAGCTCCTCGCCGCGAAGGACCTCTGGGGCGAGATCCAGGGCACGATCGACACGCGTGAGAAGTTCGAGGCGCACCGGCTCGAGATGGCCGAGACAGTCTGGGCCGACATGAAGGCCAACGACTCGGCCACCTGCCGGACCTGCCACTCGTTCAACGCGATGGACTTCGCCCACCAGAAGCCCGAGGCCTCGAAGCAGATGCAGCAGGCGATGAACGAGGGCGGAACCTGCATCGACTGCCACAAGGGCATCGCCCACAAGCTGCCCGACATGGCCAGCGGCTACCGCGCGCTGTTTTCGAAGCTCGAGAAGGCCTCGCAGTCGCTCAAGCCCCGCAAGGGCGAGACGCTCTATCCGCTCCAGACCATCGAGGCCTATCTCGAGCAGCCCTCGGGCGACAAGGCAAAGGCCGACGGCCGGCTTCTGGCCGCGACGCCGATGCAGGTGGTCGACGTGAAGGGTGACTGGGTGCAGGTCGCGGTGAAGGGTTGGCAGCAGGAAGGCGCCGAGCGGGTCATCTACGAGAAGCAGGGCAAGCGGATCTTCAACGCCGCACTGGCGCCGACGGCCACGGGCTCGATCGTGGCGGGCGCGTCCATGGTCGATCCGGACACCGAACAGACCTGGACGGATGTCTCGCTGACGGCCTGGGTGCGCAACCGCGACCTGACCGACGATCAGGAGGCGCTCTGGCAATACGGCAAGCAGATGTACAACGGCGCCTGCGGCATGTGCCACGTCCTGCCCCACCCGGACCATTTCCTCGCCAACCAGTGGATCGGCACGCTCAACGCCATGAAGAGCCGGGCGCCGCTCGATGACGAACAGTTCCGCCTCGTGCAGCGCTACGTCCAGATGCATGCGAAGGACGTGGAACCGGAAGGAGCTGCGGAATGACCCTCGCGCATTCCCTCCCCAGCGCCCACATGCCCGTCCCGGCGCCTGCCGCCGGGGCCGGCGAGATCGCCCCGCTCTGTGCCTGGCTGGCCGAAGTGTTCATCGCCCCGCCGTCGGCCCCCGAGATCGGCGCCTATCGCCGCGGGGAAGCCGCAGCCTGGCTGGCCAGCCTTGCGGCCGACCCCGACTTCGCCCCCGGCGCCGCCGCCATGCGGCAGGCGCTGGCCGGGGAGGGCAGCGACGAAGCCCTCGCAGCCCGGCTCGGGACGGCCTTCAACCGGCTGTTCCTCGGCTTCGGCGGCCGCCGCACGGTGGTGCCGTGCGAATCCGCCTGGCGGGGAAACGGGCGGCTCTATCAGGCCCCGGCGGCCGAGATGCAGCATCTCCTCGCCCGGGCCGACCTCTCGCTCGGCGCAGGCTGCGTCGAGCCGCCCGACCACATCTCGGTCGAGCTCGCGCTCCTGTCCTTCCTGCTCGTGAGCGGGGATCCGGGCACGGACGCCATGAAAGAACGCCTGCAGGGCTGGATCCCGGCCTTCTGCGCACGTTGCCTCGAAGAGGATACGACGGGCTTCTGGGGAGGCGCCGCGCGTCTCCTGACCGCCGCGGTGGCCGCATGCCCCGCCCGGGACGAAGCCCGGCAAGACCGTCATACGGAAGAAAGGAAAGCCAGATGACTAAGTTGTCAGGTCAGGAGCTGCATGCCGAACTCTCGCGGCGCGCCTTCCTGAGCTATACGGCGGCTGTGGGGGCTCTCGGTCTCTGCGGCACCTCGCTCCTCGCGCAGGGAGCCCGCGCGGAAGGTCTCGCCAACGGCGAGGTCATGTCGGGCTGCCACTGGGGCGTGTTCAAGGCCCGGGTCGAGAACGGCCGCGCCGTGGCCTTCGAGCCCTGGGACAAGGACCCCGCGCCGTCGCACCAGCTGCCGGGCGTGCTCGATTCGATCTATTCGCCCACGCGGATCAAATATCCGATGGTGCGCCGCGAATTCCTCGAGAAGGGCGTGAATGCCGACCGCTCCACCCGCGGCAACGGCGATTTCGTCCGCGTCACCTGGGATGAGGCGCTCGACCTCGTGGCCAAGGAGCTGAAGCGCGTTCAGGAAAGCTACGGGCCCACCGGCACCTTCGGCGGCTCCTACGGCTGGAAGAGCCCGGGCCGGCTGCACAACTGTCAGGTCCTCATGCGCCGCGCGCTGAATCTCGCGGGCGGGTTCGTGAACTCGTCGGGCGACTATTCGACCGGCGCCGCGCAGATCATCATGCCGCATGTCATGGGCACGCTCGAGGTCTACGAGCAGCAGACCGCCTGGCCCGTGGTGGTGGACAACACCGAACTCATGGTCTTCTGGGCCGCCGATCCGGTGAAGACCAACCAGATCGGCTGGGTGGTCCCCGACCATGGCGCCTTCGCGGGCATGCAGGCAATGAAGGAAAAGGGCACCAAGGTCATCTGCATCAACCCCGTGCGCACCGAGACGGCCGACTATTTCGGCGCCGAACTCGTGTCGCCGCGGCCGCAGACCGACGTGGCGCTGATGCTCGGCATGGCGCACACGCTCTACAGCGAGGATCTGCACGACAAGGACTTCATCGAGAACTGCACTTCGGGCTTCGACATCTTCGCGGCCTACCTGACCGGTGAAAGCGACGGCACGCCCAAGACGGCCGAATGGGCCGCCGAGATCTGCGGCCTGCCGGCCGAGCAGATCAAGGAGCTCGCCCGCCGCTTCGTGGGCGGCCGGACGATGCTCGCCGCGGGCTGGTCGATCCAGCGGATGCACCATGGCGAACAGGCGCACTGGATGCTCGTCACGCTCGCCTCGATGATCGGCCAGATCGGTCTTCCGGGCGGCGGCTTCGGCCTCAGCTACCACTACTCCAACGGTGGCTCGCCCACGAGCGACGGCCCGGCGCTGGGCGGGATCTCGGACGGCGGGAAGGCGGTCGAAGGCGCGGCCTGGCTGTCGGAGAGCGGCGCGGCCTCGATCCCCTGTGCCCGCGTGGTGGACATGCTGCTCAATCCGGGCGGCGAGTTCCAGTTCAACGGCGCCACGGCGACCTATCCCGACGTGAAGCTGGCCTACTGGGTGGGCGGCAACCCCTTCGCGCACCACCAGGACCGCAACCGGATGCTCAAGGCCTGGGAAAAGCTCGAGACCTTCATCGTGCAGGACTTCCAGTGGACCGCCACCGCGCGCCACGCCGACATCGTCCTGCCGGCGACGACCTCCTACGAACGCAACGACATCGAGTCGGTGGGCGACTATTCGAACCGCGCCATCCTCGCGATGAAGAAGGTGGTCGATCCGCTCTACGAGGCCCGGTCGGACTACGACATCTTCGCAGCCCTGACCGAGCGTCTGGGCAAGGGCAAGGAATTCACCGAAGGCCGCGACGAGATGGGCTGGATCAGCTCGTTCTACGAGGCGGCGGTGAAGCAGGCCGAGTTCAAGCAGATGGAGATGCCGTCGTTCGAGGACTTCTGGTCGGAAGGGATCGTCGAGTTCCCGATCACCGAGGGTGCGAACTTCGTCCGCTATGCCGACTTCCGCGAGGATCCGCTGTTCAACCCGCTCGGCACGCCCTCGGGCCTGATCGAGATCTACTCGAAGAACATCGAGAAGATGGGCTATGACGATTGCCCGGCCCATCCGACCTGGATGGAACCGGCCGAGCGTCTCGGCGGGCCGGGGGCGAAATATCCGCTCCATGTGGTGGCGAGCCACCCGAACTCGCGGCTGCACTCGCAGCTGAACGGCACCTCGCTGCGTGACCTCTATGCGGTGGCGGGGCACGAGCCCTGTCTCATCAACCCCGACGATGCGGCCGCGCGCGGCATCGCGGACGGCGATGTGCTGCGGGTGTTCAACGACCGCGGGCAGATCCTCGTGGGCGCGAAGGTGAGCGACGCGGTGATGCCGGGCGCGATCCAGGTCTACGAGGGCGGCTGGTACGACCCGCTCGACCCCTCGGAGGAAGGCACGCTCGACAAATACGGCGACGTGAACGTGCTGTCGCTCGACGTCGGCACCTCGAAGCTGGCGCAGGGCAACTGCGGCCAGACCATCTTGGCGGATGTCGAGAAATATGCGGGCGCGCCGGTGACGGTGACCGTGTTCGACACGCCGAAGGACGCCTGAGGCGCCCCGGCCGGGGCGGCGGTTCCGCCGCCGCCTCACCTTCCCGGCCCGCACCCGCTGCCGGGCCGGGACTTCTGACATCACCCGCTTCGGTGGCGAAAGCCGCCGCCGCACCCGAGGAGACAAGCCGGTGTCCGCCGAGACCACGCCTCCGCCGCTGCTCGACATCGAAGCCGCAACCCGGCTCGCCCGCGCGCTCGTCTCTCCGATCGCCGAGGCCGAGACCGTGCCGCTGGCGCAGGCGTCTGGCCGGGTCGCCGCGCGCAGGATCTCGGCGCCGCGGGCCCTGCCTGCCGCCGACCGCTCCGCCATGGACGGGTTCGCCCTGCGCGCGGGCGATCCGGGCGAGGGCGGCACACTGCCCGTGGCGGGCACCATTGCCGCCGGAGAGCCGCGCCGCGCCCTGTCCGAGGGCGCGAGCCTCCGCATCTTCACCGGGGCCCTCCTGCCCGAGGGCGCCGATGCCGTCGTGCCCCTCGAGGACTGCATCGAGGAGGGCGGCCGCCTCCGCCTCCGCCATCCCGCAAAGGCCGGCGACCATGTCCGCCGCGCCGGCAGCGAGCAGCCCGAAGGGGGCACGCTCCTGCGGTCCGGCGCGCGGGTCCGTCCGCAGCATGTGGGTCTGCTGGCCGCGAACGGGATCGGCGCGCTGGCCGTCGTGCGCCGTCCGCGTGTGGGCATCCTGTCGACCGGCGACGAGCTCGGCCGGAACGGGCAGGGGCCCGAGGGCATCCCGGACAGCAATCGCCCCATGCTGATCGCCCTGGCCGAGGCCGCCGGCGCCGAGGTCGAGGATCTGGGGATCCTCCCCGACGACCGCGACGCCCTCGTGGCGCGGCTGCAGGCGCTGGGCGGGCGTCACGATCTGCTGGTGACCTCCGGCGCCGTCTCGATGGGCGGTCGCGACCATCTGCGCCCCGCGCTCGAAGCGGCGGGCGGCACGGTCGAGAGCTGGCGCGTGGCGCTGAAGCCGGGCAAGCCCGTGCTGTTCGGCCGCCTCGGCCCGACCGCCGTCACCGCGCTGCCCGGCCATCCGCTCGCGGCCTTCGTCACCTTCCATCTCTTCGTCGCGGCCCAGATCGCGCAGATGCTGCGCTTGCCCTGGACTCCCCTCTTCACCGAGCCCGCGCGGTCCGGCTTCGACGGCCTCCGCAAGCCGGGCCGTGCCGAGGTCGTGCCGGTGCGGATGGGCCACGGTCAGGTGCAGGGCGTGCCGATCCTGCGCCGGCTGGGCGAGGGCGGCTCCGGCTCGCTCTATCCCCTGGCCGAGGCGGACGGTCTCGCTCTCGTTCCGTCCCACCTCGACCGCATTCGCACCGGCGACCGGCTCCACTGGTACCGGTTCGCCTGCGGGCGGGGCTGATCCCGTGATCGCCCTGCCTGCCTTTCTTCCGCCCGCCGATCCCCAAGGATGTCGCCATGCTTCATGATCCCCTTGTCCCGCTCAGCGACAGTTTCGGCCGCACGGTCACCTACCTGCGCGTCTCGGTCACCGACCGCTGCGACCTGCGCTGCACCTACTGCATGTCCGAACACACGAGCTTCATGCCGAAGCGCGAGCTCCTGACGCTGGAAGAGCTCGACCGGCTGGTGAGCGCCTTCGTCGATCTGGGCGTGCGCAAGCTGCGCGTCACCGGGGGCGAGCCGCTCGTGCGGCGCGGCATCATGACCTTCTTTCAGGCGATGGGGCGCCATGTGCGCTCGGGCGCGCTGAAGGAGCTCACGCTCACCACGAACGGCACGCTGCTCGCCCGCCATGCGGCCGAACTGGCCGACTGCGGCGTGAAGCGGGTCAATGTCTCGCTCGACACGCTCGATCCCGCGAAATACGGCCGGATCACCCGCTGGGGCCGGCTGGAGAATGTGCTGGGAGGCATCGCCGCGGCGCAGGCCGCGGGCCTCCGGGTCAAGATCAACACGGTGGCGCTGCGCGGGCAGAATGACGACGAGCTCTTCCGTCTCGTGGACTGGTGCGCCGAGCAGGGCTGCGATCTCACCTTCATCGAGGTCATGCCGATGGGCGAATTCGGGGTCGAGGACCGGCTCTCGCAGTTCTGGCCGCTGAGCGAGCTGCGCGCCGAACTCGAGACCCGCTACCGGCTTGCCGACACGGCGCTCTCGACCGGCGGCCCCGCCTCTTATGTCCGGGTCGCGGAGACCGGCCAGACGATCGGCTTCATCCGCCCGCTCAGCCACAATTTCTGCGCCACCTGCAACCGCGTGCGCCTGAGCTGCCGGGGCGAGCTCTACACCTGCCTCGGCACCGAAGGGTCGAGCGACCTGCGCCCGGCGCTCCGCGACGGCGAGGCGGGGCTCGGGCTCTATGCGGCCATTCAGACCGCGCTGCGCCTGAAGCCCGCGGGCCACGCCTTCGGCTACCTCGCGGGCGGCGTGCAGGGCGCGATGGCGCGCGGCATGAACCACACCGGCGGCTGATCGGAGAGGGGCGGCGGGCGCGGCGGACCCGGCCCCCCTTCGCCGGCGCTTTCCGACCCGCGCCGTCCGCCTGCCGGAGCCCGCGCGGCAGCACGCGCGCAAAACGTCGCAGTGACATGTTTCTGTTGCGCTTGGCGCGTAGCACCGGTCCTGACCGAGCAACGGCCAGGAGAAGACCGATGACCGATCTGCGTCAGAGCCAGATCTTCCGCACCTCGAAGCTGGAGGAGGCCGACGGGCCGGGCCTCAATCCGACCGCCACTCCCACGATGGGCGACATCATCGCCGCGCGCTTCTCGCGCCGCGGCTTCCTCAAGGGCTCGATGGCCTCCGCTGCCATCGCGGCGACCGTCTCTCCGGTGGCGCTCCTTGCCGCGGGCGAGGCGCGTGCGCAGGGCAGCTCCGCCTTCAGCTTCCCCGAGGTCGAGGCCGGCGTCGATGCCGACCACCATGTGGCCGAGGGCTACGATGCCGATGTCCTGCTGCGCTGGGGCGACAAGGTCTTCGCCGATGCGCCGGAGTTCGATCCGCGGGCCCAGAGCGAGGCGGCGCAGGAGCGCCAGTTCGGCTACAACAACGACTTCGTGGGGTTCATTCCGCTCGACGGGGCGACCGACCGCGGCCTTCTGGTCGTGAACCACGAATATACCAACGAACATCTGATGTTCCCGAACGTCGTCACCCTGAAGGACGGCGAGATGGTGGTGGCCGATGCCACCGCGGACCGGGCCGACATCGAGATGGCGGCCCACGGCGGCACCGTGATCGAACTGCGCAAGGTGGACGGCAAATGGGCGCCGGTGCTCGACGGGCGTCTGAACCGCCGCATCACCGCCAAGACCCGGATGCAGCTCACGGGCCCGGCGGCGGGTCATGACCGGCTGAAGACCTCGGAGGATCCATCCGGCGCCGAAGTGCTCGGCACGATCAACAACTGTGCGGGCGGCGTCACCCCGTGGGGCACCTACATCATGGCCGAGGAGAACATCCACGGTTACTTCCTGGGCGACCTGCCGGCCGATCATCCGGAGGCGCGCAACCACGGGCGGCTGGGCGTGCCCGGCGCCTCCTACCAGTGGGGCAGGTTCCACAAGCGTTTCGACGTGGGTCAGGAGCCCAACGAGCCGAACCGCTTCGGCTGGATCGTCGAGGTCGATGTGATGGACCCCACTTCGGTGCCGAAGAAGCGGACGGCCCTCGGGCGCTTCAAGCACGAGGGCGCGGAAAGCGTCGTGGCGAAGGACGGCCGCGTCGTCTTCTATCTCGGCGACGACGAGCGCTTCGATTATGTCTACAAGTTCGTCACCAACGGCCGCTACAACCCCGACGACCGCGCGGCCAACATGGACCTCCTCGACGAGGGCACGCTCCATGTCGCCCGGTTCGAGGCCGACGGCTCGATGCGGTGGATCCCGCTCGTCCATGGCGAGGGGCCGCTCACGGCCGAGAACGGTTTCGAAAGCCAGGCCGACGTGCTGATCGAGACGCGCCGCGCGGCGGATCTCCTCGAGGCCACGCCCATGGACCGGCCCGAGGACATCCAGCCCAACCCGCAGACCGGCCGCGCCTATGTCATGCTGACCAACAACACCAAGCGCACCGAGGCCGATGCCGCCAACCCGCGCGTGAAGAACGCCTTCGGCCATATCATCGAGATCCTCGAGGCCGACGGAGATTTCACGGCCACGACCGGCCGGTGGGAGATCCTGCTCCAGTGCGGCGACCCGGCGGTGGCCGAGGTGGGCGCGACCTTCTCGACCGAGACCACGAAGAACGGCTGGTTCGGCATGCCGGACAATGCCGCGGTGGATGCCGACGGCCGCCTCTGGGTCTCGACCGACGGCAACTCGATGGCCGATACCGGCCGGACCGACGGCCTCTGGGCGGTGGACACCGAGGGCGATGCGCGCGGGACCTCGCGCCTCTTCTACCGGGTGCCGGTCGGGGCCGAACTCTGCGGCCCCTGCCCGACCGAGGACATGAGCACCTTCTTCGTTGCGGTCCAGCATCCGGGCGACGGCGGCGAGGACTGGGAGGGCCACGGCCGCCTGTCCTACTACGAGGATCTCTCCACCCGCTGGCCGGATTTCAAGGACGACATGCCGGTGCGCCCGGCCGTCGTGGCGATCACCCGGCAGGGCGGCGGCCGCATCGGCTGACGCCGGAGGCCCGGCTGACCAGAGACGGAGGCGGGCCCGAAGGCCCGCCTCTTCCGGTCCGGCAGAAGCAACGTCCCGGGAGGGTCCTCGCGATCTGCGCCTCCCCCGGAGGCGCAGCGCAGCCGCCGGAGAGAAAATCCAGATCGGCGATGTCTGCCCAACCGAAGCAGCGCACCCCCATTTGCTCGTCTCGCGCTGACAGGCGGTCGTCGCCGCTGCGAGCGGCTACTGGCTCAAACCGGAGGCGCGTGGCCCCGTGCCGCGCCGATACCTCGATGACGGCATTCCTTCGCGGTCAAGCCTCCCCCTCGATGAACGGCTTTCGCGTGCGCAGGTCGGCCGCGACGAAATCCAGAAACACCCGCACCCGGGCGGAGTGGCGCAATTCCCGATGGGTGAGAAGCCAGAGATCGGCCGCCAACTCCGGAAGCGGGGCCGACAGCCGCACGAGATCCTCGCGCTTATCGCCGATGAAGCAGGGCAGGTGGCCCTGGCCGATCCCGGCTGCGATGGCTTCCGCAAGGCCGCTCAGGCTGTTCAGCCGGTAGACCACCCGCTCGGCCGGCACGCGTGCACGCTCGGCCTTCACCACCGGCAGAGCGGCGAAGCTCTCGTTCAGCGAAACCCAGGGGACGGTGGCCTCGGCCCCCCGCGGGCCGTAGAGCGCCCAGCCGATGCGGGCGGCCCGGCGACCGACCAGCGCCTCGGGCGGCGTGTCGGTGGCGCGGATCGCCACATCCGCGTCGCGCTTGGAGAGGTTCAGCGCCGCATCCGCGATCACCACATCGAGCCGCACCTCGGGACACTGGCGCTGGAAGGCCGCGAAGATCGGCGTCAGCAGATGCACGAGCAGGGCCTCGCTGGTCGTGACCCGCAACTCGCCCGCGGGCTGGATCTCCTGCCCGGCGAGACGACGGGTGAAGGCCGCGATGTCGCCATCGACCCGCTCTGCCAGCGCCACCATCTCCTCGCCCGCGGGGGTGGCCGCGTAGCCGGTGCGGTGGCGCTCGAAGAGGAGGGTGCCCAGGCGCTCCTCGATCTGGCCCAGACGCCGGAAGGCGGTGGAATGGGCGATGCCGAGGGCCGCGGCCGCCCCGGTCAGGCCGCCCGCCTCGGCCACGGCCTTCACCAGCCGGAAATCGTCCCACGCCAGCGTTCGGAAGGGATCGGCCATGGAGAATGCCCTCGCGGTCTGTGCTCCGGCGCAAGAAGCGCGCCATCGGTGCAAGGTTAGTCTTGCATGGATGCAAGGGGAAGTAGGGTGACGCGGCGGCCGGCCTTCCCCATCTTCCTGTCAACGCGAAGGGGCCGCCCCGGCCCCGAGGAGGATCGAAATGACCCAAGGCCTGCACCATGTCACCGCCATCTCCGGCCCGGCCCGCCGCAATCTCGACTTCTATACCCGCACGCTCGGGCTGCGCCTCGTCAAGAAGACGGTGAACTTCGACGACCCCGGCAGCTATCACCTCTATTACGGCAATGACGCGGCCTCGCCCGGCAGCCTGCTCACCTTCTTCCCGTGGGAACACGCGGCTCCCGGCCGGGCCGGCATCGGCGAAACGCAGGAGACGCGCTTCCGCGTGCCCGAGGCCGCCATCGGCTTCTGGACCCACCGGCTGATCGCCGAGGCCGTGCCGCACGAGGCGCCCGTCCGGCTCTTCGGCGAGACCGTGCTGGCCTTCCGCGACCCGGACGGCATGCGGCTCGCGCTCGTGGGCGTGCCGGGGATCGAAGCCGAGCCTGCCCAGGGCACCGATGCGATTCCGGCCGAGGCCGCCATCCGCGGCCTGCACGGCGTGAGCCTCCTCCTGCGCGAGGCGGGCGCCACCGGCGCGATCCTGACCGACGTCCTCGGCTTCACCGAGGCCGGGCGCGAGGGCACCGTCCTGCGCTACCGCTCGGGCAGCGGGATCGGGGGTCTCGTGGACATCCGCGAGGCGGGCGAGTTCCTTCCGGGCCGCATGGGAGCGGGATCGGTCCATCACATCGCCTTCCGCGCCGCCGACGATACGGAGCAGGCGGCGATGCGGACGCGGCTGGCCGAGACCCACGGGCTGCGGACGACCGAGCAGCAGGACCGGAACTATTTCCGCTCGCTCTATTTCCGCGAGCCGGGCGGCGTGCTGTTCGAGATCGCGACCGACGGCCCCGGCTTCACGGTCGACGAGCCGCTGGCCGATCTCGGCCGCACGCTGAAGCTGCCGGCGCAGTACGAGCGCCACCGGCAGGAGATCGAGGCCCGGCTGCCGGCCCTCACCGACTGAAGCGACCCGGAGGCGCCGCCGCGCCTCCGACTGACGCGATCCGGAGGCGCTGCGGCGCCTTCGAAGGACCCGCCGCGGTCGCGCGCGGGACTGCCGCAGCCTCGCGCGTCGCCCGCTGATGTATCCCGCTTCGGCCCGCGCGATCGGGCGACCTCGCCGCACCGCTTCTGTGCGGGGCGCGCCCCCTCCGGCCCGGGCACCCGCAGCGGACCACCGCTGCGCCCGCTCCATTCCCGACCCGCCCCGCGCGGTCAGGACGCGTCGGCCTGCTGTCCGCGGACCCGCGGCGGCGCAGCTGGGCCTCCATGCTGCCCCCCCAGACTCAAGGAGATGCCATGACCACCGACACCCTGTCCCACCGCCATCTCTTCGTGCCCGCGACCGATCCCGGCCGCCCGCCGCTCCTTCTGCTGCACGGCACCGGCGGCGACGAATCCGACCTCGTGCCGCTGGGACGGGCGGTCGCGCCCGGAGCGGCGCTCCTGTCGCCGCGCGGCGCGGTGCTCGAGCAGGGGCGGCCGCGCTTCTTCCGCCGGCTCGCCGAGGGCGTCTTCGACGAGGCCGATGTGGAGCGCCGCGCCCACGATCTCGCCGACTTTCTCGTCGAAGCGCAGGCCCGCTACGGCCTCGCCGCGCCGGTGGCGCTCGGTTTCTCGAACGGCGCCAACATTGCGGCGGCGCTCCTCTGGCTCCGGCCCGAGGTGCTGGCGGGCGCCGTCCTGCTCCGGCCGATGGTGCCGCTGGCGAGGCCCCCGTCGGGCCGCCTCGAGGGGCGGCCGGTGCTGATCCTCTCCGGCAGCGCCGATCCGATCGTGCCGGCCGAGAACGCCGCCCGACTGGCCGAGCGGCTGACGGAGGCGGGCGCGGCGCTCACCCACCGCACCCTGCCTGCGGGCCACGGGCTCACCCAGCGCGATCTCGATCTGACGACGGAATGGCTTGCGGCGCTCTGACCGCCTCTCGCGCCGCGGCCCGCACCGGGCCGCGGTCGGCAAGGGCCGAAGCCTCCATGCCTCTCTCCGCCGCGTCATGTCGCGAAGGAGGCGTCGGCACCGAAGAACCCGCCCTCAGCGCTCCGAGAGGTAGTCGGCGGAGACGTAGCCCACGATCCGCGGCGCACTGACCGGCGACACCCGGCACCAGAGCTGGCCCATCTCCGTCACGCAGCCCTGCCGCCGGAGCGCCGTGCCGTCCGGCAGGCCGAGGAGGACACGGTAGCCGAGCCCCGGCCCGGCGCGGAGCTTCAGGAGTTCGTCGCCCGCACGCTCGACGACCACCTGTCCGCCCGGGCCTCCCGCGCAGCCGGCCAGGACCAGCACCGCGGTCAGGAGGGGAAAGAGCGTTCGATGCATGACATCACCTCGAGTCTTCTGGGCTGCAGGACGATCAGGCCTCCGATGTGACCGAGATCTCCGCCCATGGCAACCGGCCTCCGCAAGCCCGCGGCGCCGGAGACAGGACAGGCGCCGCGAATGGCATGAGAGGGGGGCGCCCCGGAGACAGCCGACGAAGACGGACGGCTTGCCGTTCCTGCGCATGGCGACGAAGATCGCGCACCGTCCCGGCCGATAGGTTCTTCCCTTGTCCCTGCCTTCTCCCCCGATCCCGTTCCAGAACGATCCCGACCCGTCCATGGGCCTGAACCGGGCCTGGTTCAATCTGCTGCGCGTCCAGCGCAGCCTGATGCCGAAGGTCGCGCGCCGGCTGAAGGCGGAGGGGGTCGAGGATGTCGTCTGGTACGAGATCCTCTTGGAACTGGAGCGGGCAGAGCCCTCCGGCCTCGCCATGGCCGAGATCGAGCGGCGACTTCTCGTGGCGCAATATGCCCTGTCGCGCCATGTCGCGCGCATCGAGGCGCGCGGCTGGATCGCCCGGCGGCGCGCGCCGGGGCAGGGCCGGGGGCAGATCCTCTCGCTGACCCCGGCGGGCCGGGGACTGCACGACCGGATCTGGCAGATCTACCGCGAGGCCATCCACGAAGAGCTCGGGGCCCGCCTCAGCCACGAAGAGGGCTATGCGCTGGCGGCCCTGCTGATCCGGCTCTATCCCTGACGGATCTAAGGCCGCGAGCGCCGCCCTCAGAAGCGCGTGACCGCGCTGAGCGTGATCGTCCGGCCCGGCTCCTTCAGCGAGGTGACGTCGCTGTATTCCGCCCCGTAGGTCGCGCGGTCCGCATAGGTCTTGTCGAATAGGTTGTCGACCTGCAGCCGGAGCGTGAGGTTCTGCGCCTCAGGCGGCACATATTCGGCAAAGAGGTTCACCACCGAATAGCCCGCGAGATCCCGTTCGGCCGTAGCGGGCATGTCGTGGTCGAGCGCGAGATCGAGCCCGCCGCCGAGCCGCAGCCCCGCAACTGACGTGTCCTGCTGAAGCTCGACCGCGGCCACCGTGCCCAGAGGGGCGCCGAAGTCGAGCGCCTCGTAGCCCGCGGCCTTCGCGCCGTCCACCTTCACCTCGCTGTGGGAGAGGGTGACGCGCGCAAAGCCACCGTCCCAGCCGTAGGTCGCGCCGAGGTTGAAGCCGCGGCTCTCGAAGTCGAACATTTCGGTGGCACTGCGCGCGCGGTTGATCTCGGTCAGGAAGAGCTCGCCTCCGACCTTGAGGGCGCCCGCGTCCCAGTCGAAGCCGAGGCTCGCGTTCCGCGCCCGCGACGGCCGGAGGCTGTCGTAGCTCCAGCTCGGCCGGAAGATGTAATTGTCCTCGATGTCGATGCCGCCGAAGATCGAGGACAGGCCGCCGCGCAGCGTGAGGCTCTCGGTCAGGGCGTAGCTTGCGGAGAGGTTGCCCGAGGGCCCCGAGTGGCCGAGGTCGCTGCCGTCGACGCCTTCGAACTTCTGCCGGTCGAGGCGGCCGCCGAAGGAGAGCCGCCAGCGATCGGTGGGCTCGAGCCGCGCCTGCACGAAAAGGCCGAGGTTGTGCGATGTCTCCTCGAGGAACTCGCCGAAGGTCGGGCTCGAATATTCCCCGAAACGGCGCTGCCAGTCGAGGCCGGCCGAGATCCGGTCGGTGGCGTTCAGGTGGAAATCGTTCTGCAGCGTGGCCGACCATGTGCCCGACAGGCCGTTGCTGTCGTAGGGCAGGGGGATGACGACGTCGCTTTCCGAATAGCCGAGCCGGAGGCTCGGATCCCACATCCCCTCACCTTGCGTGTTCTCGTAGGAGAATGACCAGCTTTCCCGCGTCGTGTCGTAGAGGCGCAGCTGATCGACCACCCCGCCCAGACCGCCGAAATTCGCGCGGAACTGGCGCAGCTCGTCGTCCCTCAGGCGCAGCGCCGACAGCTCGAACCGGTGGCCGCCCTCGCTCTCATAGGCGAGCTTTCCCGCCGCGCTCTTGAGATTGGCCGCCGTCCCGAGCCGTGTGGCCCCGTCTCCATCCTCGTAATCGTCGCCCGTGGCGCGCTTGGCATAGGCCAGCCACTCGAAGCCGCCCTCCCGCCCGGCGAGGGTCAGGGCGCCCTGCGCCGTCTTGCCGTTGTCGCCGTAGCTCAGGCGCAGGGTGCCGCCGAAGCGCTGCCCTTCGCTGAGGACGTCGGCGGCATCGACCGTCTCGAACACGACCGAGCCCGCGAGCGCATGGGGCCCGGCATCGGCCGGCGAGATCGTGGCATCCACGCGCACCTGCTTGAGCAGCCCCGGATCGATCGCATTGGCCGAGACATGGTGGAAGGCGCGGTTGTTCTGCGCGGCCCCGTCGATGCTGACGCCGAGATTCAGCATGTCGACGCCGTTCACGAAGATCTTCTGCGTGAGGGGCAGCGCCCCTCCGACCGAGACAGAGGCGATGCCCGCGAAGACGTCCTTGAGGTCTCCGGTGCGCGCGCGCTCCAGCTCGGCATCGGCGACATACATCGAGGTGGCGCGGTCGGCGGCTTCGGCGAAATCGTCGCGCGCCTGCACCACGATGGGATCGAGCGAGAAGGCCAGATCCTGCGCATGGGCGGTGACGCAGGACCCGCTCAGGGCGGCGCTCCCGGCCAGAAGCCGGATCGTTCGGGGCGACAGGATGGACATGGGTCTCCAGGGTCAGCTGATGCGGAACGGATGCGCGCTGGGGAAACCTGGCTTCATGGCACCTTAGCGGGACGCTCCGTTAGATGCAATCGCATGTTATGAGGGGTGGGTCGACGGTTCCGAAAGGATCCGGCAGGAGTGTGAGCGGGGCACAGCGACCTGCCGCAGCAGACAGAGGTTCCGCCGTGCGGCGTCCCATTCGGCGCGAAGACGAGGGCGCTGTGCCGTCGCGCGGCCCGCAGCGGAGGGGGGATCGCGGCCGGGCTCCTCACCGACGTCCGGCTTTGGTCGACCGAAGGAGAGGCGCGCGGGCTGCCCCGGCAGCCGACGCCCAGAAGACCAGCTCCGATCTGACCTGCCGAGTGAACGGCCGGCTCCAGCCCGGTGCCCCTTCCGCACCGGGCGAATGCTCCGGTTGCAGCGTCCCAACCGGCACTTGCTTTGCCGCCTGCGCACCGGACGGCGCCGGGTCATGCGCCCAGCGCGGGACATCCGGCGTCAATCAGCGGTGGGCGGGCGGCCCCTCCTCCAGCGGTCGGACCATCGCCGCGAGGAGGGTCGAGAGCGTCAGGATCCCCTTCGGCCGCTGCCGCGGGCCCACCACCAGCGCCCGGTCGGCGCCCGCCTCGGTCATGCGGCGCGCGGCCTCTTCCAGCACGAGCCGCCCCGGCAGTTCGAGCGCGGGGCGCTCGTCGCCGAGCGGCTCCGCCACCGCGTCGATGCGGATCACGCGGGCGCGGTTCACCTCGCGCGCGAAGGCCGCGATATAGTCGTTCGCGGGCCGCATCACGATGTCCTGTCCCGTGCCCACCTGCTCGAGCCGCCCGTCGCGCAGGATGGCGATCCGGTCGCCGAGGCGCAGCGCCTCGTCGAGATCGTGGGTGATGAAGACGATGGTCTTGTGCAGCTCCTCCTGCAGTTCGAGGAGAACCGCCTGCATGTCGAGCCGGATCAGCGGGTCGAGCGCCGAGAAGGCCTCGTCCATCAGCAGGATGTCGGCGTCCGTGGCCAGCGCCCGCGCGAGCCCCACGCGCTGCTGCATCCCGCCCGAGAGCTGCGAGGGATAGCTCTCCTCATAGCCCTTCAGTCCCACACGGTCGATCCAGCGCCGGGCCACCGGCTCGGCCTCGGACCGCGACATGCCGCGGATGTCGAGCCCGTAGCAGGTATTCTCGAGCACGGTCCGGTGCGGCAGCAGCCCGAATTTCTGGAACACCATCGCCGTGCGCGTGCGGCGGAAGGCGCGCAGCTCGGTCGGGGTCATCTTGCAGACGTCGGCCCCGTCGAACAGGATCTCGCCCGCAGTGGGGGCGATGAGCCCGTTGATATGCCGGATCAGCGTGGATTTGCCCGAGCCCGACAGGCCCATGATGACGGTGATCTTGCCGGGCGGGATCTCGAGCGAGATGTCGGTCAGGCCCAGCACATGGCCGTGGCGGCGGTTCAGCTCGCCCTTGGTCAGCCCGCGCCGGACCGCCTCCACATGAGAGGCGCCGTCGGGCCCGAAGATCTTGTAGAGGTTGCGGATCTCGAGGCCCGGAAGGGTGGGGGCCTCGTCCTCGTCCTCGATCTGCACGAGGGTCTGGTCAGTCATGCGCGGCCTCCCGGTGTTTCTGCAGCCGCCGGCCGAAGGCCTGGCTCGTGCGGTCGAAGACGATGGCGATGGCCACGAGCGCGAAGCCGTTCATGAAGCCCAGCGTGAAGAACTGGTTGTTGATGGCCTGCAGCACGTTCTTGCCGAGACCGCCCACGCCCACCATCGAGGCCACGACGACCATCGAGAGCGACATCATGATCGTCTGGTTGACCCCGGTCATCAGCGCGGGCAGCGCCAGCGGCAGCTGCACGTTCCAGAGCTTCTGGCGCGCGGACGAGCCGAAGGCCTCGGCCGCCTCCAGCACCTCGGCATCGACGAGCCGGATGCCGAGATTGGTCAGGCGGATCATGGGCGGCACGGCATAGATCACCACGGCGATCATGCCCGGCACCTTGCCGATGCCGAAGATCACCACGACGGGAATGAGATAGACGAAGGAGGGCAGCGTCTGCATCACGTCGAGCACGGGATTGACGAGGCGCTGCATCCGGTCGGAGCGGGCCGCGAGGATGCCGATGGGCAGGCCGATGATGACGGCGGCGACGGTGCAGACCGACACCATGGCGAGCGTCACCATCGTATCCTCCCACAGGCCGAACCAGCCGATGGCGCACATGGCCACGGCCGAGCCCGCGACGATCCGCCAGCTGCGCGATCCGGCCCAGACGATGGCGAGGAGCACGGCGAGCACGACGATCCAGGGGGTGGAGGTGAAGGCGCGCTCGATGGCGTTCAGCGCCAGCTGAAGCGGCGCGGTGGCCGTGTCGATCGCGTCGGAGAAGCTGCGCACGAGGTCGCGGAAGCTTCCGTCGATGGTCTTGCGCATCATGCGCAGGGTTCTGCCGTCCAGCGCGGGAAACTGGCAGAAGGCTTCGGGCAAGCTCCAGCAGGCGGAGGCCATCCTGTTCCTCTCGGGTAAGGTCAATGAACGAAGCCGGGCAGGGACTGCCCGGCTTCGGGTCGGGCGCTCAGAGCGCCGCGGCGACCCGGTCGGCCACGTCGGCCGGAAGCCAGGCGCGCCAGAGGTCGGGATAGGTTTCGAGGAAATGGTAGGCCGCATCCTCGTTGGTGGCCTGGCTCTCGTCCATCCAGGCGAGAATCTGGCCCACCGTCTCGTTGCTCCAGCTGCGGGCCTTCACATAATCCATGGCCACACCTGCCTTCTCGGCGAAGGAGGGGGTGACGGCGGTGAAGACCTCGGACACCGGATAGGAGTTCACCTCGGGGTCGGCGCAGTCCGGCACCGCGGTGCAGGCATCCCAGGCGGCCTTGTCGTGCGGCACCGAGAAGGGCAGGCGCACCATGTCGTATTTGCCGAGGATGGCCGTCGGCGCCCAGTAATAGCCGAGCCAGCCCGCCTCGCGCTCGTAGGCATTGGCGATCGAGCCGTCGAGCCCCGCGGCCGAGCCCGTGTCCACGAGATCGAAGCCGTGGTCTTCGGCGTCGAGCGCCCGGAACAGGTTCTCGGTCGAGACCTGGCAGTTCCAGCCCGAGGGGCAGTTGTGGACGGCGCCGCGCGAGGCATCCTCGGGGGCGGGGAAGAGATCGGGATGCTCCAGCGCCTTCTCGACACTGTCGATCTCGGGATGGGCCTCGGCGAGGTAACGCGGGATCCACCAGCCCTCGACGCCGCCGTCCTTCAGGATCTGCGCCGCGACGACCATGCGCCCCTCCTCGACCGCCGCCTCGAGCGGGGTGCGCACGGCATTGACCCAGAGTTCGGGCGCCATGTCGGGCTCGCCCTTTTCGTTCATCGAGGTGAAGGTGGGCATCGTGTCGCCGGCCACCAGCTCGACCGTGCAGCCGAACCCTTCCTCGAGGATGATCTTGTCGACCTGGGCCGCGACGCCGGCCGAGGCCCAGTTCATCTCGGCGATGCTGATCCGGCCGCAGTCTTCGGCCGCCCAGGCGGGAGCCGCGAGGGCTACGAAGGATACGGCGAGGCAACCGGAAGCGAGGCGCTTCGTCATGGACGTTCTCCTGTCATTGCGGCACGCATGAGACGATCGCCGGCGTGCCGCGGACACCGGAAATCCTGTGGATTGTCTGAGCCCGCTCGATGCACCGGAAGGCGCGGGGCTGTTGGCCATGCCGGGCCGCCGGAGCGGCCCGCGGGCCCCGGATGCAGGGCATCCGGTGGGTCGAGCGCGGGCGGCGGGCCGAAGGCCTGCGCCGCGATTGCACTCAAAGCTCCGCCGACGCAGAGCGCCGCGGCTGCGGGCGCAGGATGCACCCGGCAGTGTGGGCGTACGAGCGCCCGAAAGGGGATGGACGCGCGCTGCGTCCGGCGAAGGATGAACACGCCCCGCAGGGCGGTGCGCAAGAATATGCCGAAACCGACAGGCCATGTCGTAAATGAAACATCGAGCCGGTGCAACCCGTTGCGTGGCAGGCCCCTCCGCCCCTGTCGCCGCGCGACGGGCCGGCCGGTCTTCTTCCGCCCGCCGGACGCGACCCAGACGCGAGCGAAATCCCGCGCGGCTCAATCTGAGGTTTTTCGGGCGCCGCACGAGTGCGTTACGTCACCTCTGCAACCTGGAGCGATCGGCCTTTTGAGGCTTGTCATGCTGCCCGGACGCGTTACGCTTTAATCCATCGCAAGGACCCGGTGTGATTCCGGGTGGCTCTTCCGGCCGCTGATCCGCCGGACCACGCTCGACCCTCTTCGATCCGAAGATGTGAGCCCGACATTGCATGCAGCCCACGGCGGCGGTTCCATTATCGGAGCCGGTCCCGAGGCGCTGGGATCTGACGACCCTCTCCGACGATCCCGTCCCGCAGCCGCGGGTGCCCTGACATGTCGCGTGGTCTTCCGATCGATGGAACATGACGCTTGCCAGGATATTCATGACGAAGACTTTCGAACCTGTTTCTTCCGCCGCGGATGCGCGGCCCGAGGCGGTCTCGCCCGCGCGCGAGATCCTTCTCGAACGAATGCTCGAGGCGCCCTTCGACGGCGACGAGGCGGCGATGATCCGCGCTGTGGGCTTCCGCTTCCTGATCGGCGAGGATTTCCGCACGCATGAGCGCGATCCCTTCGCCCCCGGTCTCCACACGCTCTGGATCCACCGCATCGGCGTTCATGCCGACAATCTGCGCCCGCCGCTGCGCCAGATCGCGCGGGTCGTGCACAGGCTGGGCCAGCTCTTCTGCCGCAATTTCTACGGCATCGAGATCGAGCGCAGCGTCCGTGTGGGCCGCAGGCTCGAGATCGGCCACCAGAGCGGCATCGTGATCCACCGCCACGCCACCATCGGCCACAATTGCGTCATCCGGCAGGGCGTGACCTTCGGCGTCGGCACCGACTGGATCGAAGGCAAGGGGCCGGTGATCGGCAACGGCGTGCGCTTCGGCGTGGGCTCGGTAGTGATGGGCAACGTCACCATCGGCGACCGGGTGACCGTGGGGCCGAACTGCGTGATCTCGTCCGACGTGGCGCCGGACTGCACGCTCTTCCTGCCGCCGCCGAGGGTGCTGCCCAAGGCGCGCCCGGCGACTGCCTGACCTTTATTTTCAACGGAGGAATTTTGATGACGACCGACCCGAACCGGCTTCTCGCCGCGCTCCACGAGGCTGTGGCCGAGGTGAACCTCTCGTTGCCGCCCGAGCGCCAGATCGCGACCGACCCGGATGCCGTGCTTTACGGCGAGGGCAGCCCGCTCGATTCGCTGGGCCTCGTGAATTTCGTCATGGCGGCCGAGCAGCATGTGGGCGACGCGACCGGCCTCGACATCGTGCTGGCCTCGGAGGCCGCCATGTCGCGCAAGCGCAGCCCCTACCGCAGCCTGCGCAGCCTCGCCGACTATGCGGCCGAATGCGCCGCCGGAGCGCAGCAGGCATGAGCCGCGTCATCGCCATCACCGGCACGCGCAAGGGCATCGGCCGCGCGCTGGCCGAGACCTATCTCGCGCGCGGCTGGACCGTCGTCGGCTGCTCGCGCGATGCCAGCGACCTCACGCACCCGGCCTATCGCCACTACACGCTCGACGTGGCCGACGAGCGGGCGGTCGCGGGCATGATGCAGGATGTGCGCCGGACGCACGGGCGGCTCGACGCGCTTCTGAACAATGCCGGCATCGCCTCGATGAACCATGCGCTGCTGACCCCCGGCAGCACGGTCGAGCGGGTGTTCGCGACCAATGTCTTCGGCACCTTCCTGTTCTGCCGCGAGGCCGCCAAGCTGATGGGCCGCCGCCGCACCGGCCGGATCGTGAACTTCGCCACCGTGGCCACGCCGCTCAAGCTCGAGGGCGAGGCGGTCTATGCCGCCTCCAAGGCCGCGGTCGTGTCGCTGACCGAGGTGCTGGCGCGCGAGCTGGCGCCCATGGGCATCACCGTCAATGCCGTGGGGCCGACCCCGGTGCCCACCGACCTCGTCGGCGCCGTGCCCGAGGAGAAGATGCGCGCGCTGATCGCTCGGCAGGCCATTCCGCGGTACGGCAGGATGGAGGATGTGCTCAACGTCTGCGACTTCTTCCTGCGCGACGAATCCGATTTCGTGACCGGCCAGACGATCTATCTCGGAGGGGTCTGAGATGGCCGATGCGCTCGCCACGCTCTTCGCCCGGATGGCCGCGGCGGGGGGCAAGACCGCGCTGATCGAGGCCGACGGCACGGCGGTTTCCTACGCCACGCTCCTCCGCCGGGTGGAGGAGGCCGCGGCGCGACTGGCCCGCGAGGGCGTGCCGCGCGGCGCCTCGGTCCAGCTCTGCGGCGATTTCGGCGCGGCCTCCGTGGTCTGGCTGCTCGCGCTCTGGCGGCACGGGGCCTGCGTCTCGCCGGTGGCGCCCACGAGTTCCGAGCGGCGCGCGGACTTCGCCGCCGTGGCCCGGGCGGGCTGGCGGATCGAGGCGGCGGACGAGCGGCTGGAGCGGCTGGGCGGCGGCTCGGACCATCCGCTCCTCGACCGGCTCCGCGCCGAGGAGGCGCCTGGGCTCGTCATCTTCACCTCCGGCACGACCGGGGCGCCCAAGGGCGCCGTCCATGACGTGCGCCGCCTCCTCGGCAAGTTCGCCGCTCCCGGCAAGGATCTGGTGACGCTGGCCTTCCTGCTCTTCGACCATATCGCCGGGATCGACACGCTCCTCTATGCGCTGTCGAACGGCTCGACGCTCGTCTGCCTGCCCGACCGGTCCGTGCCCACGGTGATCGACCGCATCCGCCGCCATCGGGTCGAGGTGCTGCCCACCGCGCCCTCGTTCCTCAACCTCCTGCTCCTGAACGCGGGCGAGGGCCTGTCGCTGCCCAGCCTGCGCATCGTGACCTACGGCGCCGAGACCATGCCGCAGGCGCTGCTCGAGCGGCTGGCCGACGCGCTGCCCGGCGTGCAGCTGATCCAGAAATACGGCACTTCCGAGCTCGGCGCCCTGCGGTCGCGCTCCGAGGGCGGGCGGTCGCTCTGGATCCGGCTCGAGGGGGCCGGGGCCGCCTGGCGCGTGGTCGAGGGCCGGCTCGAGATCCGCACCGCGACCGCGATGCTGGGCTATCTGAACGCGCCCGATCCCTTCACCGCGGACGGCTGGTATCGAACCGGCGATCTGGTCGAGGTGGAGGGCGACCGGCTGCGGTTCCTCGGCCGGGCGGGCGACACGATCAACGTGGGCGGCCAGAAGGTGCTTCCCGCCGAGGTCGAAGGCGCGCTTCTGGCGCTGCCGGGCGTGGCCGAGGCCGCCGTCCATGGCGCGCCGCATCCGATCCTCGGCGCGGTCGTCGTGGCCCGGGTGCGGATGGCCGAGGCAGGCCTCGCCCCGGCCGAGCAGCGCGCGGCCCTGCGGCGGGGGCTCGCCGGAGGGCTCGAAGCCTACAAGATCCCCCAGAAGATCGAGATCGTGACCGAGGCGCTGACGACCGAGCGGTTCAAGCAGAAGCGGGGCTGACGCCGGCCCCGGACCTCGCCGCCGGCCCGGCGGTCCTGAACGGTCTCCGACGACCCCCCTCTCGCGGCGGACTCGTGCCGAAGCCGGAAGCTCTGTCTGGCGCTGCACGCTAATGCATGATATTGCACGTTCATGCACGTTTCCCCCGATCTTCCCCGCGCCCGCCGCGCCCTGATCGCCGAGCGTCTGCGCGCGGGCCAGCCCGTCGTGGCCGCCGCGCTGGCCGAGGAGTTCGGCGTGTCGGAGGATTCGATCCGCCGCGATCTCCGCTCCCTCGCACAGGAGGGGCGCTGCCAGCGCGTCTACGGCGGCGCCCTGCCGCTCTCGCCGGCCTCGACCCCCATCGGGGCAAGGCTGGGCGAAGAGGCCGCGCGCAAGCACGCCCTCGCGCGCCGCGCGGTGGATCTCATCCGGCCCGACCAGACCCTGTTCCTCGATGCGGGCAGCACGCTCGTGCCGCTGGCCGGGCTGCTGCCCGAAGGGCAGGGGCTGCGCGTCGTCACCAACTCGATTCCGGCCGCCGCCGCCCTGATCGGCCGCAGCGGCATCGCGCTGGTCCTGATCGGGGGCGGCGTCAATATGACCGTCGGCGGGGCGGTCGATGCGCAGGCCCTGTCGGACCTCGCGCGTCTGCGGATCGACCTCTGCTTCCTCGGCGCCTGCGCCCTCTCGCCCGAAGAGGGGCTCGCGGGGTTCGAGATGGACGATGTGGCCTTCAAGCGCCGGCTCCTGCAGCAGAGCCGGGCGAGCGCGCTGATGATGACGAACGGCAAGCTCGGCACGCAGGCTCCCTTCGCCATCGCCCACGCGGACGAGATCGGCCATTACATCCTCGAGGCCGATGCGCCCGCGGAGATGGAGCTGCGGCTCCGCCGGACCGGCGCCACCGTGCTCCGCGCGGCCCCGCCCGCCTGAGGGGGCCCGATCTCCCTCAGCTCGCTCCCCTCCACTCGATACCCCCCCCAGCCGGATCTCCTTCAGACCGTCCATCCTCAGCCGATCTCTCGCAGCCTGTCCCCTTCAGCCGTTCCCCTCAGCCCGTTTCTCCTCAACCCTTCCCCGCAAGCCTGTTCCCGTCAGCCTGTTGTCCCGACGAGTCCCTTCCGCTTCCGCCTGTCCCCACAAGTCCCGTCCCCTTAAGCCCGTCCCCCTCCCACACACGAGACCTCCCATGCCGCCTTCCGCCGATACGCCCGCCACCCGCCTTGCCACCCGGCTGGCCTTCTTCGCGGCGGGCTTCGCCATGTCCTGCTGGGCGCCGCTCGTCCCCTTCGCCAAGGCGCGCACCGGCGTCGACGAGGCCGAGCTGGGGCTGCTCCTCCTCTGCCTCGGGATCGGCTCGCTGGTGGCCATGCCCGTGACCGGCTGGATCAGTGCGCGGACGGGCTCGCGCCCGATGATCCTGCTGGGCGGCGCGGGGATGGTGCTCTGCCTGCCGCTCCTTGCCGCCTCGGGCGAGGCCTGGCTGCTGGCGCTGGCGCTCCTTCTGTTCGGCGCCTCGCTCGGCACCCTCGACGTGGCGATGAACGTTCATGCGGTCGCGGTCGAGCGCGCCTCGGACCGGCCGCTGATGTCGGGCTTTCACGCGCTCTTCAGCGTGGGCGGCTTCGCGGGCGCGGGGCTGATGACGCTTCTCCTCTGGCAGGGCCTGTCACCCTTCGCGGCCTCGCTGGTGGGCAGCGCCGTGGCGCTCGCCGCGCTGCTGGCCGCCGGGCCCCGGCTCCTGCGCGCGCAGGGGGGCGAGCCGCCGAAGCTCGCGGTGCCGCGGGCGGCGGTGCTCCTGCTCGCGGGCCTCGCCGCCGTGACCTTCCTCGTCGAGGGGGCGCTGCTCGACTGGGGCGCGCTTCTCCTCGTCGGGCGCGCGCTGGTCGAGCCCGCGCAGGGCGGCCTCGGCTACATGCTCTTCTCGGTCGCCATGACCGTGGGGCGGCTCACCGGCGACCGGATCGTGATGGCGCTCGGCGACCGGCGGGTGCTCTTCTCCGGCGGGCTCCTGACGCTCGCGGGCTTTGCGCTGCTTCTTCTGTCCGACTGGCGGCCGGGCGCGCTCGCGGGCTTCGTGCTGATCGGCTGCGGCGCCTCGAACATCGTGCCGGTCCTCTTCAGCCTCGCCGGGCGCCAGACGGTCATGCCGCCCGCGCTGGCCATCGCGGCGGTCACGACCACGGGCTATGCGGGCATCCTCGCCGGCCCGGCGCTCATGGGCTTCGTCTCGCACGCGACGAGCCTGCCGCTTGCCTTCTGGATGCTCGCGCTCCTGATGGCGCTGGTGCCCGCCACGGCGCGCATCGTGGCGAGGAACTGATGCCCTCGCAGGATCTTGATAGGGCGTGAGGGCCGCGCGCCTTCGCCGGGACGGGCGGCATCTCCAGATAGACGGGGCGCGGACCGTTCCGGCACGCCGCCTTGTCCTGAATGCCGTCCTGCAGCGAAGGTCCAGCGCATGAACGAACCCAGCCCCGACATGCCGCAGGGCCTGCCGCCGAGCGAGGCGCCGCCGCTCCGGGCCGAGCCCGCCGAACGGTCGGGCGCCCGCCACGCGCGCGAGCTCGAGCGGCATCTGGGCTGGCTCGACAGCTTCACCGGCGTGGCGCTCGGCGTGCTGGCGGCGGCCTCGGGCATCTACACCTATCTCGGCGTCCGCACCCTCCTCGACGATACCGGCGCCTGGACGACCTTTGCCGCGCTCTCCTATTCCATCGCCGTCTCGGTGGGGATCTTCGTCTTCTGGTCCTACATGATGCGGCTTCTGCCGGCGATGCGCAGCGCCGCCTCGCGGATCGGGCTCCTCTGCTCGATGGCGCTCGGCAGCCTCGCCATCATCGCCATGTCCTCGTGGCTCAATGCCGCGGCGCTGGCGGGGGCGGCGGCGGTCGAGCAGCATCTGGCCGAGACGGTGCAGGATTATCAGGCCTCGCTCGAGCGTGCGCACGCCAATGCCATCGCGGGCCAGAGCCTCGCGCGCGACGTGGCACGGGTGCGCCAGAGCTTCGGCGATCTCTCCGAGCAGGAGGCCACGGGCGATCTCTCGGGCTTCGCCGGGCGCGGCGCCGTGTTCCGCGTCCTGACCCAGAAGGCGGCCGAGCTCGGCGCGCTCGAAGAGCAGATCGCCGCGCAGGATGCGCCGCTGTCGGCCGCCTTCGCCGAGGGCAATGCGATCCTCAGCCGGATGCGGGCCCTCACGGTCGAGGCGGGGCCGGTCGAGCAGCGTTCGGTGCGCTTCTCGGAAGAGGCGGTGCGGCTCGCGGGCATCGTGGCGCAGCTGCGGCAGCTCAATGTGGCGCCGCTCGTCGCGCGTGCGGCGCAGGATCTGGCCGAGTCCGTGGTGCTGCCCGAGCTCGACGGCCGCTCCGATCTCGCCCGCTCGAGCCAGGCCAGCACCATCGACTCGGTCCTGTCGCTGCTCCGCCAGCGGGCCGAGACCCTGCGCGGGGCGGCGGCCGAGGTCGAGGCGCTGCCTCCCGCCGAGGAGACGGTCTACACCCCCATTTCGGCCGCGGATGCCGTCATCCGCTATGCCGGGAACTTCGTGCCGAGCTGGGCGGGGGCCATCGCGATCGACCTTCTGCCGGCCGTCCTCGTCTTCATCGTCATGGTCACGCAGGCCGCCATCCGCGCGGGCCGGGGCGAGGGCGGGGCCGAGGAAACCATGACCGTGGCCGAGCTGCGCGCCGCGCTCGCCGCCGCGCGGCTTCTGCAGGAGGTGGAGCCGCAGAGGGATCCGAGGTCGCCATGAGCGCCGAGGCCGCGCCCCGGCGGGCCATCTGGGCCATGCTGATCCTGCAGGTGGGCATCGGGGCCGCGCTGATCGGCATGGATCTGGCGCGCCCCGCGCCGCCCTCGCCGGCCGATCTCTTCGCGCCGGCGAGCGTGCCGCAGATGCGGCCCTACCGCCCCGATCTGCGCCCTGCGCCCGGCACCGACGGGCCGCAGATGCGCCCCATGCCCGCCCGGCTCGAATTCGGCGGCGAGGGCGCGCGCGTCACCCTCACGGGGCAGATCGCGGCGGGGGATGCGGCGCGCTTTTCGGCCCTTCTGGAGCAGCGGGGCGAGCGGCCCGAGGTGGTGGGGCTCGACAGTTCGGGCGGCGTCGTGTCCGAGGCCCTGCTGATCGGCCGCCAGATCCGCGCGCTCGGGGCCGCGACCGAGGTGGAGGCGGGCGCCGTCTGCCTCTCGGCCTGCCCCTACCTCCTCGCAGGCGGGGTCGAGCGGCGGGTGGCCGAGGGCGGGCTCGTGGGTGTCCATCAGCATTACTTCGGCGAGAACAGCCTCTTGCCCGCCTTTCTTGCCGTGGAGGATGTGCAGCGCGGGCAGGCCGAGGTCATGCGCTATCTCGACGAAATGGGCGTGGACCCGCGCCTGATGATGCACGGCATGGAGACGCCCGCGCGCGAGATCTACATGCTCGACGCCGCCCGTCTGGCCGAGTTGCGGCTGTCAACCGAAGGCGGGTGATACGGCCGCCCCCACCGGGCAGGAGCCCGAAGGCGCTCGGACCTCAGGCCCGAGGCCGACGGTCCGGCCGAGTTGCGGCTGTCAACTGAAGGCCGGGGATCCGGCCGTCCTTCGCAGCGCCGGATCCCGTGGTTGCCCGATCCACGGCTCTGCCGCCGTGCGATGGTGGGCTGACACCCGGATCCGTGCTAACGGCGGCTTTGCCCGGAGGGCCCCTTCCTGCGGCGGGTTGAGGCTTTCCGGGGGATGTCAGTGCCTCGGCATGCCTTGCCTTGGCGGCACGGCGCGTCCCGCCCGTCAGTCGCGCGGACGGCCGAGGAAGCGGGCGAAGCCCGCGAGGAACTCGGCCAGCCGGGCGCGCGTGGCCTCGTCGGTGAGGGTGCCGTCGCCGTCGAACACCTCGCCCGCGCGCGAGACCATGAGGCGGCCCTCGAACCAGGGCTCCATCCCGAGCGTGCGGATCACCGGCAGCCAGTGGGTCTGGGCGAGCGTCGTGCCGAAGTTGCCCGGCGAGGCGCCGATGATCGCCACGGGCTTGCCGCGGAACAGGGTGCGGCCCGCGGGCGGCCGGCTCATCCAGTCGATCGTGTTCTTGAAGGCGCCCGGAATGCCGTTGTTGTATTCCGGCGTCACGAGGAGAAGCGCATCCGCCGCGGCGAGCCTCTCCTGCAGGCGCACGACCGCCTCGGGCAGGCCGGTCTCGGCCTCGAGATCGCCGTCGTAGATCGGCACGCCCGCGATGGAGTGGACCTCCACCTCGACGCCCGCAGGCGCGAGTTCGGCCGCGGCCCGGAGGAGGCCCGCGTTGAGCGAGGCCCGCCGAAGGCTGCCTGCCAGTCCGAAGATGCGTGTCATCCCTGTCCTTCCTGTCCCTTTCCGGAGGCGCCTGACCCGCTCCGGCCGCCCCACTCTGACCGGAGCGGCGGGGATTGGCGAGAGGCCATGGACGGGGATCACAAGGCGGTGCGGGAAAGCCGTTTCCTGAAAAGGCCTGCCCGGCGCGCTCGGGGAACTCAATGCTCCCCGAGCTGGTCCTTTCCAGCCCGACGGCGGCGGTCCCGGTCGCGCGCTGCGGGGTGCCCCACCTTCGGCGGCGGAGAGCGCCGCCTGCGCAAAGCTCTTTTGCCAGGGGCCGCGCCCCATTGCCTCCCGCCCAGGAAGCTGGAAAGGTCAGGCGATGGCAGGACGGGGGCAGGCGCCTCGGCCGGGACGCGCCGGCGGTCCTGCCCCGATTGCGGCCGCGGAGGGAGACCGGCATGACGGACTGGACGGACGCCTCGGCCGCGGAATTCCTGCGCCATCTCTTCACAGAAGCGGTGGAGGCCTCGAAGCCCGAGGCGCGGATCGCGCCCCTGCTGCCGCCGCCGCCCGAGGGCCGGATCCTCGTTCTCGGCGCGGGCAAGGCTGCCGCGGGCATGGCGCGGGCGGTCGAGGCCCATTATGCCGATGCGCCGCGCCTCTCGGGCCTCGTCATCACCCGCCACGGGCAGGGCGAGGCCGCTCCGGGCCGGATCGCCGTGCGTGAGGCCGCCCATCCCGTGCCGGACGAAGCCGGCATCGCCGCGACGGAGGAGCTTCTGGCCCTGACTCAGGCGCTTGGGCCCGAGGATCTGGTGATCGCCCTGATCTCGGGCGGCGCCTCGTCGCTGATGGTGGCGCCGCTCGCGGGCCTCACGCTCGCGGACAAGGTGGAGCTCAACCGGGCGCTTCTCGCCTCGGGCGCCACGATCTCGGAGATGAACTGCCTGCGGCGGCACCTGAGCCGGGTGAAGGGCGGCCGCCTCGCCGCGGCCTGTGCCCCGGCGCGGGTGCTGGCGCTCCTCGTCTCGGACGTGCCGGGCGACGATCCGTCGGTGATCGCCTCGGGGCCCTGCCACGGCGATGCCACCACCGTCGCCGATGCGCAGGCGGTGCTCGGGCGCCTCGGCCTCGATCTGCCCCGGATCGCGGACGCGCTGGCGCGGCCCGAGGCCGAGAGCGTGAAGCCCGGCGATCCGCGGCTCGCCCGGGTCGAGAGCCACATCGTCTGTTCGCCGCAGATGGCGCTGGAGGCGGCGGCCGAGGCGGCACGGGCGGCGGGAGTTGCGGCCCATATCCTCGGCGATGCGCTCGAAGGCGAGGCGCGCGAGGCCGGGCGGCTGATGGCGGGGATCGCGCGGCAGGTGGTGCTGCGCGACCAGCCCTTCGCGCGGCCCTGCCTGCTTCTGTCGGGCGGCGAGACCACCGTCTCGATCCGCGGCCCGGCGGGGGTGGGCGGTCGCAATGTCGAGTTCCTGCTGGCCTATCTGCTGGCCGCGCGCGATCTGCCGGGCTGGGCGCTCGCCGCGGACACGGACGGGGTGGATGGCGGCGCCGAGGTGGCGGGTGCGGTGGGCGGGGCGGCGGTGCTCCATGCCGCGGGGCGCGACCCGGCCGAGGCGCTGGCCGGGCACGATGCCCACAGCTTCTTCGCCGCCGCCGGCGCGCAGGTGGTGACCGGCCCGACCGGCACCAATGTCAACGATTTCCGGGCGATCCTTCTGCCGTGACGGCCCGCTCGCGGAAGACCGCGTGCTCGCCCAGATCGACCGTCGCTTCGCCCGCGAGGAGCTGCCGGTAGAAGTCCTCCAGCGTCTCGGTGCCGAAGGAGGGCGTGGCCTCCGCATCGTAGCGCCCCGTGGCGGGATCGAGGACCAGCATCGACTCGGTCGCGTAATAGCGCCCGATGCGGGCGAGTTCGGCCTTGTCGCGGAGCGAGGGCAGCAATAGGCCGCCGAGGGAGAGAACCGCGATGATCGCATCGAGCAGCGCCACCGGCACCTGCCGGATCTTCGGCGGGCGGCCCATGAGCCGGAACAGCATCTCGGCCTGCGCCCGCGGGGTCAGCGCCGGCCCCGGGCCGCCGATGGGCAGGATCCGGTTCCTGAGCGCGGGATCCTCGAGGCAGAGCGCCATGTAGCGGCCGAGGTCGTCGTCGCTGATCGGCTTGCAGGCGGTGAGGGTGCCGTCGCCGAAGACGAGGAAGGGCCGGCCCTCCTGCACCCGCTTCACCTGTCCCGAGAGCGACTTGAAGAAGGCGGTCGGCCGCACGATGGACCAGTTTAGCCCCGAGCGCATGAGCTCTTCCTCGAAGGCGAGCTTCGCCTGCTGGAAGGCGAGAAGCGGCCTCTGCACGCAGATCGCCGAGAGGAGCACGACCTGCGTCACCCCCGCCGCGCGGGCCGCTGCGAGCGCATGGGAATGGGCCGCATGGTCGATGGCCCAGGCGTCGCGCGGCGCGCCCGTGCGCGAGGCGAGGCAGGAGACGAGCGCATCGAACCGCTCGCCGCAGAAGCCGTCGCGGGTGAGCGACTGCGGGTCGGTCACGTCGCCGTAGCGCAGGACCGCGCCGTCCGGCAGGCGCGCCTGCCGCCGGGTGCCGCGAGGGCGGAGAAGGCAGACGACCTCATGGCCGCGCGCGAGGAGCGCCTTCGCCGTCGCCTGCCCGATGGTGCCGGTGGCGCCCAGCATCAGGATCCGGCGCGGGGCTGGCAGGGGGGCGGTCTCGGGCATGGCGGAACTCCTCGGGGCAGGCGGGCCGCTCGACCCTAGCAGGCGCGGGCCGGCCGGGAAGGAGACTTAGGGTCGCGTGCTGCTGCAGGGGGCGGATCAGCCATGGCCGATCAGAAGCTCTCACATGACACAGGGCCGTATGCCTCTCCAGGAGGCGGAGGGGCGCATCAGCCCGTCGCGTGCCCCTGCGGGAGGCGGTGCCCCCGCGTCCTGCCCGTGCCGGTGCGCGTTCGGGCGCTCAGGCGCCGGTCACGCGCCAGATCACGTCGCCCACATCGTCGGCGAGCAGAAGCGAGCGGCGGTCGGGGCCCACCGCCACGCCGACCGGGCGACCGTAGGCCAGCTTCTCGTCGTCGGAGAGGAAGCCGGTCAGGATGTCCCGCGGCGGGCCGGAGGGCCGGCCGTTCGCGAAGGGCACGAAGATCAGCCGGTAACCGCTGAGTTTCGAACGGTTCCACGAGCCGTGCTGGCCGATGGCCATTCCGTCGCCGAAGCCCGGCAGCGTGCCCGCGGGCACCCAGCAGAGGCCGAGCGAGGCCGTGTGTCCGCCGAGCGCATAGTCGGGCGTGATCGCGCGGGCGACCATCGCCGGATCCTGCGGCACGCGATCGTCGACGATCCGGTTCCAGTAGCAGTAGGGCCAGCCGTAGAAGCCGTCCTCCTCGACGGAGGTCAGATAGTCGGGCGGGGTCTCGTCGCCGAGCCCGTCGCGCTCGTTGACCACGGTCCAGAGCACGCGCGTCGTGGGCTCCCACGCGAGGCCCACCGGGTTGCGCAGGCCCGAGGCATAGATCCGGGCCTGACCGCTGGCGAGGTCCAGCTCCCAGATCGCGGCGCGGCCCTCCTCGGCCTCCATCCCGTCGTCGCCGATGTTGCTGAGCGAGCCCACGCCGGCATAGATCCGGCGCCCGTCGGGCGAGACGATCAGGCTGCGCGTCCAGTGCCCGCCGGGCTTGAAGGTGGTCAGGCGCCGCCCCGGCCCCTCGAGCCGCGTGGCGCCCGGGCGGTAGGGGAAGGCCATAATGCCGTCGGTGTTGCCGACGTAGAAGGTATCGCCCACCAGCGCCATGCCGAAGGGCTGGCTCTGGTTCTCGAGGAAAGTCCCGCGCTCTTGCGCCTCGCCCCGGCCTTCCGGATCGCGCAGGAGGGTGATGCGGTTCGGGCTGTCGCCGAGCGCGCGGATGCGGCGCATGGTGGCCTGCGCCGCGCGGTCGAGGAGGGTCTTCGGCGGGGTGGGAAGCTGGCGTGCCTCGGCAACCAGCACGTCGCCCGAGGGCAGCACCTCGATCCAGCGCGGATGCTCCAGATCCCGGGCGAAGGCATTGACCTGGAGGCCCGGTGCGGGCGTGGGCAGATGGCCCGGCGCCCAGCCCTTGGCCACGGGCATCTTGAGGGTCATGATGCCCTGCTTCTGGGCCTCGGGGATGGCCGGGCTCTGCCCGATCGCCTGGGTGCCCGGCGATCCGAACCGCCGCATCAGAACCATCGTATTGCCGACGATGGCGGTGGCACGCGCCAGGAAATCCATTCGCTGTCCTCTTGCTTTCCCCGAAGGCTAGCGCCGCCGGCGGGACGGTCAATCCCGGAAGAGGTATGGGTGCGGCTTCACGCAAGCCGTGCCCTGCCGGGCTGCGGAGACGCGGGGCTGTCCGGCCGGCCAGCGGGAGAGGGCGTGCCTTGCAGAGGATCGACAGGCATGAATATCGCCTATTAGACATTAAAAAGAATTGTTTGACGACTTATCTTCATTCTTTCTCTGAAGAGGCCGGCTTTTGATCCAGCCGATCCGTCCGTTCAAGTTCCGGTGAGGCGGGCCTGCTCCGCCCCTGCGGGGGGGCGCGCCTTAAGCTCGGCTTAAGCTCCGGCCCCGAAGCGGGCGCAAAGGCAATATCAGGAGCAGAGACATGAGAACCATCAGCCGACGCAACGCGCTGGGACTGGGCATCGCCGCCGCGGGAGGCCTCCTCCTGCCGGCTCAGGGACAGGCGCAGGTGCATCGGGCCAACGTCTCGTCCTTCCGGATGCAGAGCTGGGAGGAGCATTTCGACAGTCTCGGCAAGGGCGCCATCGTGGCCGACACCACGTCGCGCGCGCTGCATTTCTGGAGCGGCGACGGGCGGGACTACCGGATCTATCCGACCTCGGTGCCGATCTCGGAAGAGCTGACCAAGCGCGGCTATACCGAGATCGTGCGCAAGAAGGTCGGGCCGTCGTGGACACCCACGCCCTCGCAGATGGAGCGCTATCCCGACTGGAAGCCCGTGGGCCCGGGTCCCGAGAACCCGCTCGGCACCCATGCGATGTATCTGGGCTGGCCCGCCTACATCATCCACGGCACTCACGACACGCGGAAGATCGGCCGCCCCTCGTCTGACGGCTGCATCGGGCTCTACAACGAGAAGATCGCGGAACTGTTCGAGCTCTGCCCGATCGGCACGCAGGTCCGGGTGATCTGAGGCGACGCGCCCCGCGCAGGCCGGCCCGGGCCGGCCTGCGCGGGGCGGTGAGATGCGGGCGAACCGTTCGCCGCTCAGGTCGGGGTCATCCGAGGCGGACCCTGCCCGGGCCGACGGAGGCCCGTCCGCGCGGGGCCGAAGCCCCGGGCGATCAATCCCGGGCGGGCCGGTCAGGGTCCGTCCGGCTGGGCGGTTCGGTGGAAACCATCTCCGATCATCGCGGGAAAGGGACGGCACCGCCAACGACGTTGGCGATGCGTCCCTGCTCTCGGATCAGATCCCGCCGGCGCAGCCCTCGCGCAAGGCTCACTCCGGCAGGACGCGCACGGCCCCCTTGTCGGCCGAGGAGGCGAACTGCGCATAGACCTTCAGCGCCTGCGAGACCTTGCGCTTGCGCGGGCCTGCGGGCTTCCAGCCCTTCGCATCCTGCTCGGCGCGGCGGGCGGCCAGCTCGGCCTCCGGCACGGCCAGCGTGATGGTGCGGTTCGGGATGTCGATCTCGATCCGGTCGCCCTCGCGCACGAGGCCGATGGGGCCGCCCGAGGCCGCCTCGGGCGAGGCATGGCCGATGGAGAGCCCCGAGGTGCCGCCCGAGAAACGCCCGTCGGTGATGAGCGCACAGGCTTTGCCCAGCCCCTTCGACTTCAGGTAGGAGGTCGGATAGAGCATCTCCTGCATGCCGGGGCCGCCCTTCGGGCCCTCGTAGCGGATCACCACCACGTCGCCCGCCTGCACGCCGCCGTTCAGGATGCCGTAGACGGCCGCGTCCTGGCTCTCGAACACCTTGGCGGGCCCGGCGAAGACGAGGATCGACTCGTCCACGCCCGCCGTCTTCACGATGCAGCCGTCGGGCGCGAGGTTGCCCTTCAGCACCGCGAGGCCGCCGTCCTTCGAGAAGGGGGTCGCGACCGAGCGGATCACGCCGGTCTCGCGGTCGGTGTCGAGCGTGTCCCAGGTCGAGGACTGGCTGAAGGCCACCTGCGTGGGCACGCCGCCCGGCGCCGCGAGGAAGAGCTCGCGCGCCTCGGGCGCGTTGGAGCGGCCGATGTCCCACTGGTCGATGGCGGCGCCGAGGGTCGGCGCATGGACGGTGCGGGTGTCGCGGTGCAGAAGCCCGCCGCGGTCGAGTTCGCCCAGGATCGACATGATGCCGCCCGCGCGGTGCACGTCCTCGATATGCACGTCCGCCTTGTTCGGCGCGACCTTGCAGAGGCAGGGCACGCGGCGCGAGAGCGCGTCGATGTCGTCCATGGTGAAATCGACGCCGCCTTCCTGGGCTGCGGCGAGGATATGGAGCACCGTGTTGGTCGAGCCGCCCATCGCGATGTCGAGCGCCATGGCATTCTCGAACGCTTCCTTGGTGGCGATGGCGCGCGGCAGGACGCCCTCGTCCTCCTGCTCGTAGTAGCGGCGGCAGAGCTCGACCGCGCGGCGCCCGGCCTCGAGGAAGAGCTCCTTGCGGTAGGCGTGCGTGGCCAGCGTCGAGCCGTTGCCCGGCAGCGACAGGCCGAGCGCCTCGGTCAGGCAGTTCATCGAGTTGGCGGTGAACATGCCCGAGCAGGAGCCGCAGGTGGGGCAGGCGGCCTGCTCGATGCGGGTCAGGTCGTCGTCGGACACTTTCTCGTCGGCGGCGGCCACCATCGCGTCGATCAGGTCCATCTTCACGGTGCGCCCGTCGCCGAGCGTGACCTTGCCCGCCTCCATCGGCCCGCCCGAGACGAAGACCGCGGGGATGTTCAGCCGCATCGCGGCCATCAGCATGCCGGGGGTGATCTTGTCGCAGTTCGAGATGCAGACCATCGCGTCGGCGCAATGGGCGTTGACCATATATTCGACGGAGTCCGCGATGAGCTCGCGCGAGGGCAGGGAATAGAGCATCCCGTCATGGCCCATGGCGATCCCGTCATCGACGGCGATGGTGTTGAATTCCTTGGCGATACCGCCTGCGGCCTCGACCTCGCGCGCCACGAGCTGGCCCAGATCCTTGAGGTGGACGTGGCCCGGCACGAACTGGGTGAAGCTGTTCACGATGGCGATGATCGGCTTGCCGAAGTCGCTGTCCTTCACGCCGGTCGCGCGCCAGAGGCCACGGGCTCCGGCCATGTTGCGGCCATGCGTGCTGGTGCGGGAACGAAATGCGGGCATGTCTGGACCTTCCGGCTGGCAACTCTCGGGCCAGACGACTGCGCTTTTGGTGCTGAAAAATCAACCCTTCTTTGCGGAAAGCTGCGCAAAGACAGGCCTCGGTGACGATCGTGTGACGGCGTGCGGCCGGTTTCGGGGCGGCGGCGGGCGGGCGCCGGACGCCGCGAAAAGAGGAGATCGGCGGTGGACCCGCCCTGCCGCCGCTCTAGCTGGAGGCTCCCGGAGCAGGAGGAAACCGATGCCCCAGCAGACAACCGCCGTGCCGCTCTCGCGGACCCATGCGCAGGATCTCTTTGCGCGGACCCGCGCCATGACGGCCCGACTGGCCCAGCCGCTCGCGCCCGAGGACATGATGCTGCAGTCGATGGAGGATGCTAGCCCGGCCAAGTGGCATCTCGCCCACACGACATGGTTCTTCGAGGAATTCATCCTGAAGCCGCATGCGCCGGGCTACCGTTCGCCCGACGACCGCTTCGCCTTCCTGTTCAACTCCTATTATGTGCAGGCCGGCCCCCGCCATGCCCGCGCCAAGCGCGGGCTCGTCTCGCGACCCGGGGTGCAGGCGGTGCTCGACTACCGCGCCCATGTGGACCAGGCGCTGGGGACGCTTCTGGAGCGGAGCGACGATCCGGAAGTGGCGACGCTGGCCGAACTCGGCTGCCATCACGAGATGCAGCATCAGGAGCTTCTGGTCACCGACCTGCTCCATGCCTTCTCCTACAACCCGCTGCTGCCCGCCTACCGCGATCCCGAACCCATGGCCGTGACGGCCGAGGAGCCGCTCCGCTTCACGCGCCACGAGGGCGGGCTCATGGAGATCGGCCATGCCGGCGGTGGGTTCGCCTACGATTGCGAGGGGCCGCGCCACCGCGTCTGGCTCGACCCCTACGAGATCGCCGAGCGCCCCGTCACCAACCGCGACTGGATCGCCTTCATGGAGGCGGGAGGCTACGCCACCCAGACGCTCTGGCTGATGGAAGGCTGGGCCGTGCGCGAGCGCGAAGGGTGGGACGCGCCGCTCTACTGGTGGCAGCAGGACGGTGTCTGGTGGACCTATACGCTGCGCGGGCCGCAGCCGGTCAATCTCGACGCGCCCGTGTGCCATGTGAGCTATTACGAGGCCGAGGCCTTCGCCCGCTGGGCGGGCGCCCGGCTGCCCACGGAAGCCGAATGGGAGGTGGCCTTCCGCGACCGTCCGCTCAAAGGCAATTTCCTCGAACAGGGGGCGCTCAGGCCGCTGCCTAGCGGCAGCCCCTGGGGCGATGTCTGGGAATGGACGCAGAGCTCGTTCAGCCCCTATCCCGGCTTCCGCCCGCCCGAAGGCGCGCTCGGCGAATATAACGGGAAGTTCATGGTCAACCAGTATGTGCTGCGCGGCGGCTCCTGCGCCACGCCCGCGGCCCAGATGCGCCCGACCTACCGGACCTTCTTCTATCCGCACCAGAGGTGGCAGATGATGGGCCTCCGTCTCGCGAGGGACGTGTGATGGACGCGCTTGTCATCCGCAATCCCGAGCTTCTGTCCGATGCGCTGCGCGGCCTGTCGCAGAGCCCGAAGCGCATGGAGCCGAAATGGTTCTACGACGCCGAGGGCAGCGCGCTCTTCGAGCGCATCACGGAGCTGCCGGAATATTACCCGACCCGCACCGAGACCGCGATCCTGACCGCGGGCGCGGACCGTCTGGCCGCCCATGTGCCCGAGGGGGCGGAGCTGGTCGAGCTCGGCAGCGGCGCGAGCGTCAAGACACGGCTGCTGCTCGACCGTCTGACCGGTCTCTCGGCCTATGTGCCGGTCGACATCTCGGCGAGCTTCCTGAAGGAGACCGCGCGCGCTCTGGCCCGCGATTATCCCGACCTGCCGATCCATCCCGTCGTGGCCGATTTCACGAAGCCCCTGCGGCTGGCGGATGAGGGGCATCCGCGCGTGGGCTTCTTCCCCGGCTCGACCCTGGGCAACCTCGACCCCGAAGGGGCACGGGCGCTGATGCGCGGCGTGCGCGACTGGCCGGGCATCCGGGGCTTCATCGTGGGGATCGATCTCATCAAGGACGAAGACACGCTGGTGCGCGCCTATGACGATGCGGCGGGGGTGACGGCGGCCTTCAACCTCAACCTGATGCACCGGATGAACCGCGAGATCGGCGCGGATTTCGACCCGGACCGGTTTGCCCATCGCGCGATCTGGAACGCCGAGAAGGCGCGGATCGAGATGCATCTGGAAAGCCTCGAGGATCAGGAGGTGCAGATCGGCCCGCGCAGCATCCGCTTCAGGGCGGGCGAGACGATCCACACCGAGAACAGCCACAAGTTCTCGGCCACGAGCTTTGCCGAGCGGGCGGCCGAGGCGGGATGGCGGCTGGCCGACTTCCTCACGGACGCCCGGCGGCAGTTCGGCGTGGCGTTGCTCGAGCCTGCCTGAGGGCGAGCCAATTCGCGCGGCAGACGCTCGGACCGGCTCGTCCATGTGGAGCCGGCCGGGGAAGGCGCTTGCCTCGGTCAGAACACGCTTGCGGCGCGGACTGCTTCACGCACCTTCGCGCGGCGGGCGCTCAGACCGGCTCGCCCGCGTGGAGCCGGCCGAGGAAGGCCTCTGCCTCGGTCAGAACCCGCGAGCGATGGGTCTCCTCCATCCGGTCCCAGGTGCGATACATCTGGACCATGCGGGGGTTGCGCTCGAACCGCGCGCGGTGCCGGTTCAGGAAGTGCCAGTAGAGCAGGTTGAAGGGGCAGGCGCGGGGCCCCGTCCGGTCCTTCACCGCATAGGCGCAGCCGCGGCAGTAATCCGACATCCGGTCGATATAGGCGCCGGACGAGACATAGGGTTTCGAGCCGAGGAGCCCGTGATCGGCGAACTGGCTCATCCCGATCGTGTTCGGCGCCTCGACCCATTCCAGCGCATCGATATAGACCGAGAGATACCATTCGTGCACCTCGGCGGGATCGACACCCGCCAGCAGCGCAAAATTGCCCGTCACCATCAGTCGCTGGATGTGGTGGGCATAGGCGAGATCGCGGGTCTGGGCGACCGCGGCCGAGAGGCAGGCCATCTGCGTGGGCTTGCCCCAGTAGAGTGGCGGCAGGGCGGCGCTGTGGCCGAGCCCGTTCGAGCGCATGTAGTCCGGCCCCGAGAGCGCCCAGATCCCCCGCACATATTCCCGCCAGCCGAGGATCTGCCGGATGAAGCCCTCGACCGCGTTCAGCGGCGCGCGGCCCTCGCGCCATTCGGTCTCGGCGCGGCGGCAAACCTCCATCGGCCCGAGAAGCCCGAGGTTCATCGACGAGGACAGCAGCGCATGGCTCAGGAACGGATCGTCGGCCAGCATCGCATCCTGCTCGTCGCCGAAGCGCGGCAGGCTTTCGCGGATGAAGTGATCGAGCGCCCGCAGCGCCTCGGCCCGGTCGGTGGGCCAGTGGAACGGGCGGAGCCGCCCGAAATGGCGCGGAAAGCGCGCCTCGACGAGATCGAGGACTGCGCGCACCTCGGCATCGGGCTCGAAGCGCAGCGGCCGCGGACGCAGCAGGTCGGGCGCCGCGGGCTTGCGGTTCTCTGTGTCGAAGTTCCACTTCCCGCCCGCGGGCTCGTCCCCCTCCATCAGGAGGCCGGTCCTGCGGCGCATCTCGCGATAGAACCACTCCATGCGCAGCTGCTTGCGCCCCTCGGCCCAGCGGGCGAACTCGTCTGCCGGGCAGAGGAAACGGTCGTCGGGCAGGAAGCGGACGGGCAGGGGCAGGGCCTCGAGCGCTTCGATCAGCCGCCAGTCGCCGGGCCGGGTGGCGACCGCCTCGCGGGCCCCGGTCTCTGCGGCCCGCCGCAGGAGCTCGGCGCCGATCGAGGGCCCGGTCTCGGGATCGTCCAGCCGGGAATAGGCCACGCGGAAGCCGCGTTCCTGCAGGCGGCGGGCGAACTTGCGCATGGCGGCGAGGATCAGGGCGATCTTCTGCGGATGGTGCGGCACATAGGTGCCCTCCTCCATCACCTCGGCCATGACCACGAGATCTGCGGCCGGATCCGCCGCCCGGAGCGCCCGAAGATCGTCGCTGAGCTGGTCGCCCAGCACGAGGATGAGCCGTGTCACGTCCTGTCCGCCCTCCCGAGGGCGGATGTGCTCGCCCCAAGGCCGATAGGCTAGGGGGCGCGGGGGCCGGGTCAAGGCCCGCCGTCAGGGACGGGCGCGGGGCCTCAGGGGCGGCTCCAGTCGAGCCCGGTGAAGCCCTCGCGGAAGGCGAAGGTCACGAGGTGGGAATCGATCACGAAGCGCGCCTGGATCAGGCCCTTGGCATCCTCGGCCTCGACCTGCACCGTCAGCCCGTCCGCGTCCGCCCGAAGGACCGCCGGGCCGGGGGGCAGGGCGCAGTGGCCCTCGGTCTCGTCGAAGCGGACCTCGACCTTGTGGGCGAAATGCTTGCAGAGCTGCTGGAGATATTTCGAGGCGTTGGCCGTCTCAAGGCGGGCAGTCGAGATCATGGAGTATTCCTGAGTTTTTCTCTCTGGTACGGGCTGGACCGGCCGGACGCAAGCGCCTATGCCTTCCGGCAGAGCGTGAAGCCATCTGCCGAGCCACACGCCGGACCCCGAAACAGGAGATCGACCAGTGATCCGCTTCGCCTCCGGCCTGCTTGCGGGCCTCTTCCTCGCCCTGCCCGTCGCGGCCGAGACCACCATCGACACGGCCCGCGGGCCGGTCTCTGTCGCAGCCGTTCCCGAGACCGTGGCCGTCTATGACGTGGCCGCGCTCGACACGCTGGTGGCCCTGGGCATCACGCCCGCCGGCACGCCCGAGCGCGTTCTCGTGCCCTATCTTCAGGAGACGGCGAAGAAGGCGGCGCCGGTCGGCACGCTCTTCGAGCCCGATCTCGAGGCGCTGTCGATGCTCGCCCCGGATCTGGTGATCGCGGGCGGACGGTCGGCCCCGCAGATCGCGCAGATCGAGCGGGTGGCGCCCACGCTCGACATGACCATCGGGCCGGATCTGCTGACCGACGCCCGCGCGCGCCTTTTGGCCTATGGCAGGCTCTTCGGGCGCGAGGCGAGGGCGGCCGAGCTCGAGGCGGCGCTCGAGGCGCGGCTCTTGGAGGTGCGGGCCGCGGCGGAGGGGAAGGGGACGGCGCTGGTCCTGCTGACCAACGGGCCGAAGCTGTCGGCCTACGGGCGCGGGTCGCGCTTCGGCTGGATCCACGAGGCGACGGGCCTGCCGGAGGCCGTGGCGGGCCTCGCCGCCGCGACGCATGGCGATGCGGTCTCGTTCGAATTCATCGCCGAGGCCGATCCGGACTGGCTTCTGGTGGTGGACCGTGGCGCGGCCATCGGCGCCGAGGGCGCGTCCGCGCAGGCCGTGCTCGACAATCCGCTGGTGGCGGGCACGAAGGCCTGGAAGAAGGGTCAGGTGATCTATCTCGATCCGGCCGAGGTCTATGTCGCGGGTGGAGGCTACCGGGCCATGACCGCGGTGCTCGATCAGCTCATCGGGGCGCTGGGGAAGGGCTGAGCGCCGGGCGCCCGGAAGAGCATCCGGCGCGCCCCGAAAGACGCGCCGGTTTCTGTCAGCGCGGTTCGGCCGCGAGGCCCCGGATCAGGGCGTAGCAGGCGCCGAGCAGCACGATGGTGAAGGGGAAGCCGGTCGAGACCGCCATCGCCTGCAGCGCGGCCAATCCGCCTCCGAGCAGGAGCGCGATAGCCACCAGCCCCTCGAAGGTGGCCCAGAACACCCGCTGCGGCACCGGCGCATTGACCTTGCCGCCCGCCGCGATCGTGTCGATCACCAGCGAGCCCGAGTCCGACGAGGTGACGAAGAAGACGATCACCAGCACGATCCCGATCATCGAGGTGATCTGCGTGAGAGGCAGGTGCGAGAGCATCTCGAAGAGCTGGATCTCGAGGGCTGCATCCTGCACCGAGCTCAGCCCCTCGTTCACCACCTGACTGATGGCGGTGCCGCCCAGAGCGGTCATCCAGATCGTCGAGACGATGGACGGGATGAGCAGCACCGCGATCAGGAACTCGCGCACCGAGCGGCCGCGGCTCACACGGGCGATGAACATGCCCACGAACGGCGACCAGCTGATCCACCAGGCCCAGTAGAAGGCGGTCCAGCCGTGGCGGAAGTTGTCGTCCGTGCGCCCGAACGGGTTCGACAGCGCCGGCAGATATTCCACATAGGCCAGAAGGTTCAGGAAGAAGCCGCGCACGATCTGCAGCGTGGGCCCGACGAGGATCACGAACATCAGCAGCAGGAAGGCCAGCGCCATGTTCGCCTCGGACAGGCGTTTCACGCCCTTGTCCATGCCCGCGATGACAGAAGCCGTCGCGATGCCGGTGATGACGATCACGAGAAAGACGGTCACCCCGACGGTCGAGGGCAGGCCGAACAGGAAGTCGAGCCCGGCTCCCGCCTGCTGCGCGCCGATCCCGAGCGAGGTCGAGAGGCCGAAGATCGTGGCGAAGACGGCGAGGATGTCGATGACATGGCCCGGCCAGCCCCAGACGCGCTCGCCGAAGATCGGATAGAAGACCGAGCGCAGCGTCAGCGGCAGGCCCTTGTTGTAGGCAAAGAGCGCGAGCGAGAGAGCGACGACCGCATAGATCGCCCACGGGTGCAGCGCCCAGTGGAAGATCGTGGCCGCCATGGCGAGACGCCGGGCGGCCTCGGTATCGCCGGGCGCCCCGTTGAGCGGCGACCAGTCGGTGCGCACGCCGTTCTCGAACACCGGGCCGGTGAAGGCGGCGGTGTAGTTGCCCAGCGGCTCGGACACGCCGTAGAACATGAGGCCGATGCCCATGCCGGCCGCGAACAGCATCGAGAACCACGAGAGGCGGCTGTAGTCCGGCGTGGCGTCGGGTCCGCCCAGCCGGATCCGGCCCAGCGGCAGGAAGATCAGCACGACGCAGAGCAGGACGAAGACATTGCCTGCCAGCAGGAAGAACCAGGCGAGGTTCGAGGTCAGCGCGTCCCGGACGGCGGCGAAGACCGGACCGAGCGTGGTCTGGAACATCAGCGTGAGGAAGGTGAAGGCCACGATGGTCAGGGCCGACACGCTGAAGACGACGTTGTGGATGTCGAGTTCGAAGACGAAGCGTCGTCGGTAGCTGATGTTGTCCTGACCGATCTCGTAGTCGGTGTCGATGATCTGGGTGGGGCCTTCGGGGGCGGGTATCGCCTCCTCGGGCAGCGGCTCGGTTCTTATCGTGGCATCGGCCATCGGTCGGTCCCTCCGGTCATGTCGGTCGTGCGAAGGGACGGAGGCCAAAGCCCGCTGAGGTCCCTCCGGTGGCGCGCAATTCTCCCGGGCACGCGGAATGTCGTCGCGAGAGCTCTGGGAACCTCAGCCGCAGCTTCGCGGTTCCCGCGCAGGGCAAATTGCAGGGCGCGGCACGCAGGGAGCGCGCCGCAAGGCGGCTCTTCTGGCGGAACCGGGGGGGAATGTCTACCGGCTGACCGGAATTTTCTGTCGTAGCTGGCCTTTCCTTCCGGAATAGTGGCTTTGCGGAGACGATTTGCCTGCCTTTGCGGCCTTTGCCGCAGGCGAATGGAATTCTCTCCCGCGCGCCGTCAGCCCTTCGCACCGCGCAGGATGTCGGAGGCCGGGCGACCCTGGCGGATCAGGTTCACGAGAGCGGCGAGCCGCGGGGCGGCGTGATCCAGAAACACCCGGTAGCCCGCGCAGATCCTGCGCCGCTCTGGGTCGTGCGGGACCTCGGGCGGCGGCGGCGGCTCAGGCGGCCGAGAGGCGCGCGTAGCGCCCGCCGCTCGTGGCGAGTTCGGCATGGGTGCCGACCTCGACGATCCGGCCCGCCTCCATCACCACGATCCGGTCGGCGTGGCGGATGGTGGCCAGGCGGTGCGCGATGATGAGGGTGGTGCGCCCCACCGCCAGCGCGTCGAGCGCCGCCTGAATCTCGCGCTCGGTCTCGGTGTCGAGCGCCGAGGTCGCCTCGTCGAGGATCAGGATCGGCGGGTTCTTCAGGAAGGCCCGTGCGATGGCCACGCGCTGCTTCTGCCCGCCCGAGAGCATCACGCCGCGCTCGCCCACCACCGTGTCGAGCCCCTCCGGCAGGGCGGCGATCATCGGCCCGAGCTGCGCCTGATCGGCCGCGCGGCGGATCTCGGCCTCGGTCGCCTCGAGCCGCCCGTAGGCGATGTTCTCGCGCAGCGTGCCGCCGAACAGGAACACATCCTGGCTCACGATGCCGATCCGGCGCCGCAGGCTCTCGAGCGTCATGTCGGTGAGGTCCATGCCGTCGATGGTGATGCGGCCGCATTCGGGGTCGTAGAAGCGCGGCACGAGCGCCAGAAGCGTGGTCTTGCCCGCCCCCGAGGGGCCGACGAAGGCCAGCGTCTCGCCGGGCCGCACCGAGAGGTCGATCCCGCTCAGCACCGGGCGACCCTCGTCGTAGCCGAAGCCCACCCCCTCGAAGCGGATCTCGCCGGTCAGGGCGGGCGCGGGCCGGGCGCCGGGGGCATCGGCGATCTCCGGCTCGGTGTCCAGCAGCTCGCGGTAGCGGCGGAAGCCCGCGATGCCGCGCGGGTAGGTCTCGATCACGGCGGCGATCTTCTCGAGCGGGCGGAAGAACACGCTGACGAGCAGAAGAAAGCCCACGAAGCCCCCGGTGGTCAGCTCGCCCGAGAGCACGAAGGCCGCGCCCGCGACCATGACGACCACCTGCACCGCGCGCATCCCCATGTAGTTCAGCGCCTGCGAGGCGGCCATCACCCGGTAGGCCGCGAGCTTGGTGTCGCGGTAGCGGGCATTGTCGCGGGCGAAGAGCGCCTTCTCGTGGCTCTCGTTGGCGAAGGCCTGCACCACGCGGATGCCGCCCACATTCTCCTCGAGCCGCACGTTGAAGTCGGCCACCCGCGCATAGATCGCGCGCCATGTCGCGGTCATGCGGCCGCCGTAGATCGAGACGAGCGCCACCGTGGCCGGAACCACCAGCGCGGTCAGGAGCGCCAGCTTCACATTGATCGCGAGCATCAGGAGGAAGGCGCCGATGAAGGTCATGATCGCGATGAAGAGATCCTCGGGGCCGTGGTGGGCCACCTCGCCGATCTCCTCGAGATCGCGCGTCACCCGCGCCACGAGCTTGCCGGTCCGCACCCGGTCGAAGTAGCGGAACGAGAGCTTCTGCAGATGCTCGAAGGCGCGCCGGCGCATCTCGGTCTCGATGTTGATCCCGAGCATGTGGCCCCAGTAGGTCACGATCGCCATGAGCCCGGTGTTGACGAGATAGATCGCAAGAAGCCCCGCCGCCGCGAGGATCGTCAGGCTCCAGTCGCCCTGCGGCAGCAGGCGGTCGATGAAGCCCTGCACCGCCAGCGGGAAGGCGAGTTCGAGCAGCCCCGAGGCTATGGCGCAGCCGAAGTCGAGCCAGAAGAGGCCGAGCCACGGCCGGTAATAGGTGAAGAAGTCACGGAGCATCGCGGAGCCTTCGAGCGGAATGGACGGGGGCGGCTGGCTGGGCCGGGAGGGTGCGGCCCGGACGGGACCGCGCGCCGGGCGACGGGCTTGCGCGTCCCAGCCATGCGCCAAACCGTCGCGGATTACCAGAACCTGCGCACCGCGTGGGCCTCCTGAGGGATTGACCGCGGCGCGGCTGCCGGATCTTGAACCGGGACGTCCCCGCAAAGAGTGTGCCGCTCGAACAGGCGGCCGGCCGGGCACGCCGGATCGGAGCGGCCGGGCGAAAGGTTGGAGCGGGAAGGCCGGAACGGCGGGCGGGAAGTCTGATCGGGAGGCGGGAGCCGGAAGACCGGACGTGACCTCTGATCGGGAGGCCGGATCGCAGAGGCCCGCGGGAGGCTCTTCCCGCAGGCCCGGAGGGAACCGCCGCTTTGCGAAGCAGTTGCATGATCTCGCGCCCCCGGTCCGTCGTTTGGGCGGCCGAAGCGGGCGCGGCGCTTGGCAGGGCGCCGGAAATCTTCTTAATCTGCCTCGAGCCAGCCCCGAGGCAGGAGCCTCGAACGATCCATGACCGGAGGGAAGAGACGATGAGCGACGACCGCGAAGCCCGCATCCGCCAACGGGCCTACGAGCTTTGGGAAGCGGAGGGCCAGCCGACCGGACGCGATCAGGATTACTGGCTGCGCGCCGAGGCCGAGATCGCGGACGACAAGCCCGCGCCTGCCGCGAAGGCGCCGCGGGCGCGCAAGGCGAAGGCCGAGCCGGCCGCCGGCGACGAGGCGACCCCGAAGGCGCCGCGCGCCCGCCGGACGAAGGCCGAGGCCGCGGAAGGCGAGGCCGGGGAGGGCACGTCGGGGGAGGACAAGGCCGCCAAGGCCGAGAAGAAGCCCGCCGCGCCGAAGCCGCGCCGGAAGGCCTCCGAAAAGACGAGTTGAGCGCCCGGCCGCACCGGCCGGGCGTGCGGCGTTTGCCCGGCCCGAAGCGCATCGCCCGGAACGGACCGCCCACCGGGGCGGCCCCTCGGACGGGGTGGGCTCAGCGGGTGCCCGCGCGCTGGAAGGCCGCGTCGAGCTCGTCGAACTCGCTCTCGCCGATGTCGAAGTCGAAGCCCTTGGAGGACCGCACCGGCCGCAGGGACGGCTGAGGCAGGGCGCGCGCCGAAGGCCGTGCGTGCGGCACAACCGCGCGCGTCTGCGGCGCGACCGGGGCCTGTGTCTCTCCGGTGCGGAAGAAGCCCACCGCCTCCTTCAGCTGGTCCGCCTCGACGGAGAGTTCACCCGCCCCGCTCGCCAGAGCTTCAGCGGCGGTGCTGTTCTGCTGGGTGACCTGATCGAGCTGCTGGATGGCGAGCGCCACCTGCTGCGCCCCCGTCGACAGTTCGCGCGAGGCGACGGAGATCGAGGAGACGAGGCCGGACGTGCGCTCGATGTCCGGCACGAGCCGCTGGAGCATCTCGCCCGCCGTGGCCGCCACGCCGGACGTGCGCGCCGACAGCGCGGAAATCTCGGCCGCCGCCGCCTGGCTGCGCTCGGCGAGCTTGCGGACCTCGCTGGCCACGACGGCGAAACCGCGCCCGTGCTCGCCCGCCCGCGCGGCCTCGACCGCGGCATTGAGGGCGAGAAGGTCGGTCTGGCGCGCGATCTCCTGCACGATGAGGATGCGGTCGGCGATGGAGGCCATCGCTGCCACCGCCTCGCGCACGGCATCGCCCGAGGCCCGCGCATCTTCGGCCGATTTTGCGGCGATCCGTTCGGTCTCACCCGCACTGTCGGCGGTCTGGCGGATGTTGGCGGCCATCTCCTCGACCGAGGCCGAGGCCTCTTCGGTGGAGGCCGCCTGTTCGCTGCTGCCCTGCGACAGCTGTTCGGAGGTGGCGGCCATGGTCTGGCTGTTCGCCGCCACCTGGTCGGTGGCGAGCCACACCCGCCCCAGAACCTCGCGCAGTTTCACGATCATGGCGTTGTTGGCCTTGAGGAGCTGCGCGATCTCGTCCGAGCCGCGCTCCTCGGCCAGGGTGGTCAGATCCCCCTGCACGACGCGCTGCGACAGCGCCAGCGCCCGGCCGAGCCTGCGCCCGATGGAGAGGATGAGGAAGGTGGCCGCGATGGTTCCGGCGAGAATGCCCGCCAGCGCGAGCGCCGACAGATTGACGAGGCTCTCCGTCAGCTCGCGATCCGCTTCGGCCGTGGCCTCGGTCATCTGGTCCTTGTAGAGCGTGCGGAAGGTCTCGAGGTTCGCCGCGAGCTTCACCATGCCCGCGCGGGACTCGCCCGCCAGCAGGCGGGAGGCGCCGGCGACATCGCCCGCGTCCGCCAGCGCGAAGACCCGATTGTTCAAGGCGGCGGCGGCCTTGCGCTGATCGGCATAGGCGGCGATCAGCTTCTCTCCCTCGGCATCCGCGAGTGTCTGGAGCCGCTCGATGCTGGCACTCATTTCGGCGCGGATCCGGGTGATGTCCTGCTTGAGCTTGGCGCGCTCGGTCGCCGTCGGGGCGGTCACATAATCGCGCAGCACCACGTTGAACTCGCTCTGCTGGATCTCGAGCCGGCTGGCAGCTTCGACCCGGGCGGCCTGGACGTCCACGATGGACCGCAGCGTCTGGTTCGCGGAGCGCAGGTCCAGGAGCCCGAAGATGGTGCCTGCCCCCATGAGCAGGAACACCAGAAGGAAGGTCATGGCGAGCTTGATCTTTATGGTCAGTTTCATGGAGGCCTTCATCATCCGGGGTTCCGCCTCATCCGGCGGTGGTCGGAAAGAGTAACGGCACCAGAGCCTTAAAATTATAGGCTGCCTCGGGGATTTTTGCCCTGCCTGTGCGGAAGGGAGGAGACGGGGCCAAGCCGCCACGGTTCCCGGGCAGACCGAGAGCCGTCGGTCCGACGCGCGCGGCGGAGCGACGGGCCGGCGCCGGCGCCAGGCAGCCCGCGCGGCATGTCTTTCCGCCTCCCGGGCCGCCTGGCGCAGGCCCCGCCCGCTCGGGGGCGTGGCGCTCGGTCCGGTCCGCCTCGGAAAGGAACTGCTGAGTAGCCTCGCCCGGGCTGAGGGGGCTCGGCACAACGCCGCCCCGGATCTTGCAGCAGAAGGCGCCCGCGCCGCCGCCGCCACTTATGGACATGTTGCGACGGCCGTGGGGAACTGGCTCTTTCTTATCATACTGATAAGGGATTCCTTGATGAGTGATAGTGTCGGAATGCCGGTCGGAAACGGGACGACGGCGCATGCCCTTCACAGGGCGCGCGCGAAGGCGCTGAGGGTCTTTCCGCCGCTCGCGCCGCAGGAGCCCGCCGCCGGTTCGCGCCGCAGAGGGGTCACGGCGGGGCTGTGCGCCTCCGGGCGGGGGCTGCTTCATTGGATCGTGCGGCGGCTGAGCCGCTGAAGGCTCTTGCCGCAGGCCCTGGCCGGAAGGCTTAGGGCGCTTCACGCTCTCCGCCCGATGGAGAGGATCCGGACGCGGCCGGAAGGTATCCCGCAGGACTGCGTCCGTCCTTCCGCAGGGGGCTCTCTCCTCTCCGCCATATTGCCCGCCGCCGGGTCCCGCCGCGATGATGGCCCATCCATGTCGCATGCCTCCGGCCCCCGCTGTGGAAGGCCCCGCCGCATCGCCCGGCGGGGCCGACGAGCCAGGGCCTCGGTCGCGCAGGGCGACACTGCGACATTTCAGCCTGTTGTCAGCTTGCGCCGATAGCCGGGGCGCAACGGGCAAGAGGTCTCAGCACATGTTCCCATTTCCGCTCAGCGTCGGACGGGCTCCGGCAACGGCTCCCGCACGGGGTCGCGCGCTTCCCTCCGTCTTCCAGATCAATCTTGCGGTGACGAGCTTCCTGCTGATCGCGGACAATGCGACCTTCTGGGCCCGTGCGCTCGGGATCTTCGGGCCGGGGGCGGAGCTTCTGCTGTTCGGGACGGCGATCTGGGCACTCACCTTCTTCATCGTCGCCCTGTTCGGAACGGGGCCGCTGCGCCGGCCGATGCTGGCACTGCTGCTGCTGCTGGGCGCCGCGACCGGTTACTTCCAGGATCGGCTGGGCGTGACGATGGACCGGGACATGATCGAGAACGTGATGACGACGACGCTCTCCGAGGGGCGCCATCTCGTCACGCCGGGCTTCCTGATCCATCTGGCGATCTTCGGCCTCTTGCCCGCGCTGGTCGTGCTGCGCCTGCCCGTGCGCGAGGGCGGCTGGCGGGCGGCGGCGCGCAGCGGGCTCTCGGCGGTCATGGCGCTCGCCCTCGGGGCGGGTCTCGTGATGGCCGACTTCAAGACCCTCTCGGCGGTCCTGCGCGAGCACAAGGAGCTGGTGTCGGCCTGGCAGCCCGCGATGCCGCTTGGCTCGGCGCTCCGCTATGCCAAGCTGCGCGTGCGCACCCATGATCTGACGGTGGCCGCTCTCGGCACCGATGCGCAGAAGGGGCCGCTCCTCGCGGCGGCGCCGAAGCCGGTTCTGACCGTCCTCGTGGTGGGCGAGACGGCGCGGGCGCAGAACTGGGGGCTGAACGGCTACGAGCGCGACACGACGCCCGAGCTGCGCGCCCGCGGCGTGGTGAATTTTTCCGACGTCGAGAGCTGCGGCACGGCGACGGCCGTGTCGATGCCCTGCATGTTCTCGAACCTCACGCGCAAGAGCTACAGCCACGAGAAGGGCCTCGCGCAGGAGAACCTGCTCGACGTGCTGGCCCATGCGGGCGTGGCGGTGGAGTGGTGGGACAACAACACGGGCGACAAGGACATCGCGGCGCGCCTGCCGTCGGCGCGGGTGCCCGAGACGGTGGACGCCTGCGGCGAGGGCGAATGCACCGATGCGGCCTTCCTGCCGCTCCTCGACCGGACGCTCGCCGGCATGAAGGACGATACGGTGTTGGTGCTGCACCAGATCGGCAGCCACGGGCCCGCCTATCACCTGCGCTATCCCAAGGCCTTCGAGCGGTTCTCGCCCGCCTGCCAGAGCGCGGAATTCTCGCGCTGCACGGACGAGGAGATCCGCAATGCCTATGACAACAGCCTGGCCTTCACCGATCATATCCTCGCCGCGATGATCGACCGGCTGGCCGCGCAGGACCGCGTGATCCCGGCGCTGGTCTATGTCTCGGACCACGGCGAGTCGCTGGGCGAGAACGGGCTCTATCTGCATGGCGCGCCGCGCTTCATGGCGCCCGACACGCAGACCCATGTGCCGATGGTGATGTGGCTCTCCGAGGCGTTCCGGTCGGCCATGCACCTCGATGTGGGCTGCCTGCAGGCACAGGCGGCCGAGCCGGCGAGCCATGACAACCTGTTCCATTCGGTGCTCGGGCTGATGGACATCCGCACCGAGGTGCGCGACACGAGCCTCGACCGTGTCTCGTCCTGCCGCGCTTCCGCTTCCTGAGGGCCCGCCCATGACCGACCGCATCGATCTGCCCCGGCCTCCGCAGGCTCAGGGCGCCCGCCATCTCCTCGCCTCGGCCCGTCATTCGCTGGCCGGTCTGCGCCGGCTGCTGCAGGAGACGGCCTTCCGGCACGAGCTGGCCGGCGGGGCCGCGGGGCTCGCGCTGCTGCTTGCCGGTCGCGCGAGCTTTCCCGAGATCCTCGGGGCCGCGGTGCTCTTCCTGCTGCTGGTGGCGGCCGAGGCGCTGAATACCGCAATCGAGGTGGTGGTCGATCACCTGGCGCCCGGCTGGGCGGAATTCGCGCGCGACGCCAAGGATCTGGGCTCGCTCGCCGTTCTCTGCCTCATTCTGGCGAACGTGGCCTTCGTCGCCTACGCGATCCTCGGCTGAGGCGGGATCGCACGCGCCTCGAAGCCGTCGGGACGGCCGGGGATCGGAGAGGCCAGCGCGAGGCGCCAGCCCGCGCCCCGGGCGATGCCCGCGGCGATGGCGAGGCCCAGCCCCGAGCCTTCCCGCGTGGTGGTGCCCCGGGCAAAGCGCTGCGGGATGCGCGCGAGCAGGTCGGGCGCCAGCGCCGGCCCGCCGTTCGTCACCCGCAGCCCCTCCGGTCCCAGCGTCACCTCGACCGCGCCCTCGCCGTGCCGCAGCGCATTCTCGATCAGGTTCCGCGCGAGGATGGCGAAGGCGTCTGGATCCATCCGGGCCTCGAGCGCGGCGATCTCGTCGCGCAGCCGCAGGCCCTCCGGCCCGTGGCGGGCATCGTCGACCACGATCTCGAGGATCGGCGCCAGATCCAGCGGCGTCTCTGCCAGAACCGCGGCGCCCTCGGCGCGCGACAGTTCCAGGAGCTTGGCCGCCAGCCGCGCGAGCCGCTTCAGTTCCTGCTCGAGGCGCTCTGCGCGGGGCCGCAGCGCCTCCGGCGCCTCGACGATCAGCCGCTGGGCCTGAGCCAGCGCCGCGGCCATGGGCGTGCGAAGCTCATGCGCGGCATTGGCGGTGAAGCCGCGCTCGGCGGCGATGGCGCGCCCGAGCCGGGCCATCAGCCGGTCGACCGCGTCGCGGAGCGGCAGAAGTTCGACCTGCAGCCCCTGCGTGGCGAGGGGCCTGAGGTCGGTCTCGTCGCGCCCCTGCACCTCGCGCGAAAGATCGCCCAGCCGCGCGAGAGAAGCCCGCGTGCGCCAGACCACCAGCGCCAGGATCAGCGGCAGCAGGAGCAGCATCGGGGCCACGAAGGCCACCAGCGTCTCGCGCACCGCCTCGCGCCGGTTCGAGAGCGGCTCGGCAATCGAGAGCGTCCAGCGTCCGCTGAGATCCGAGACCGCGTAAAAGCGGTGACGCCCGCTGGTGGAGAAGCCGGCCGGCACGGGCTGGGCGAAGGTCTCGGCCCGGGCGTCGGGCGACCAGAGCCGCACCGTCCCTTCCGCATCCCGCACCACCCAGGTCAGGTTTTCGCCATGCTCGCCCGCGCGGGCGATCCGGCGCGGCGCCGGGGCCGTGTCGTCGGGCCCGTCCGACAGCGCAAGCGGCAGCAGACGCTCGGCTGTCTCCTGAAGCGCACTGTCGAAGGTCTCGCCCATCTCCTCGCGCACCACATAGGCGGCCGACAGGGTGGCCACCGTCCAGAGCAGGACGATCGCGCCCGACAGCCCCAGCGCGAGCTCGCGCCGCAGGCTGCGCGGTCGGCTCATTCCCGCACCAGCCGGTAGCCCATGCCGCGCCGCGTCTCGATCCGGTCGCGCCCGAGCTTCTTGCGCAGGCGGCTGACATAGACCTCGATCGTGTTGCTTTCGACCTCGGCGTCGAAGGCGTAGAGCGTTTCCTCGAGCTGGGTCTTCGAGACGACCGATCCCGGCCGCTTCACGAGCGCCTCGAAGATCGCCCATTCGCGCTGCGAGAGCGTGACCTCGCCCTCGGGCCCGTCGATCCGCCGGTCGGCGATGTCGACCTCCAGCGGGCCGAGCGCGAGGCGCGGGCTGGGATTGCCGGCATAGCGCCGCGAGACGGCACCGATCCGGGCGGACAGTTCGGAGAGGTCGAACGGCTTGACCATGTAATCGTCGGCGCCCGCATTCAGCCCCGCGATCCGCTCCGTCACCCGGTCGCGCGCCGTGAGGATGATGACGGGCATGGTCTCCTTCCGGGCGCGGAGCCCGCGCAGGAAGTCGAGCCCGCTCCCGTCGGGGAGGTTCAGGTCGAGCAGCACCAGATCGTAGGCCGTTGTCGCGACCGCGGCCAGGGCATCCTCGACGCCCGTCATCCAGTCTGCCGCATGGCCCTCGGCGCTGATCTGGTCGCGGATGGCCCCGCCCAGGCCGGGATCATCCTCGACGAGCAGGATACGCATCCCGTCCTCCTTCGTTGCGTCTAGGTGGGCCGAGGCGGCGGCCAGCGTCAAGGGGAGGAGCACGGTCTGCCTGCGAAGGCGGCGCCTGCGGGATCCGGCCGGCCTGCCGCTCGGGCCGTCCGCCGCAGGCCGGGCGCTTCGCTGCCGGCGCGGCGGGCCCCTGCCGCGCCAGCAGGAAAGACCGGCCGCCCGACGCTCGGGGAGGCCGCACCCCTTCGGCCGTTGCGCCGGGGGTCAACCCTCGTGCCGGTCCGCCGCGGGGCGGTCGCGCTCGTTTGGCCACCGCGCCGGGGATCACTCCTCGTGCCGGCCCGCGGTGAGGCGGTCGCGCTCGTAGTGATGGGCCAGCGGGAAGGGCGGCAACCAGCCTTCGCGCCGGATCGTCCAGAGCTCGTAAGTGGGCCGGAACAGATCCGGGGCGTCGAGGGCGCCGAGGTTGATCTCGATCTCGTCCTCGGAGCGGCCGAAGAGCTGCGAGCCGCAGCGCGGGCAGAAGGCGCGGCCCTTGTAGTCCGAAGGCGTGCCCTCGACCGAGACGGCGCTGGCCGGGAAGATCGCGGAGGCATGGAACAGCGCGCCATGCTGCTTACGGCAGTCGAGACAGTGGCAGAGGCCCACGCGATAGGGCCGCCCCCGCGCAACGAAGCGCACCTCTCCGCAGCGGCAGCCGCCCGTGACCTGATCCATGTCGCCTCCTCCCAGCGTTTGACGGGAGATAGACCGGGGCTGCGTGCCGTACAGGGGCAGGCCGGCCGCAGGACGGCAGAGGGCACGACGTGGCGATGGATATGCCGGCGGGGAGGAGCGCCCCGAGGCGCGACATGCGACGGCAGTGCGAGAGGGGCCCGGAGGTGCAAGGACGCAATGGCGGTGCCAACGGAGTTGGAGCGTAAAGCCGCAACGGTGAGCAAGAGTGTCCTGCGGCGCAAAGCTGTGAGTGTGGTGCGGCGAGCTCGCCCGGGGCGCAAAGCTGCGATGCCGGCGCCGGTGCGCTCGGAGGGGACGAGCTGCGACGGCGAGCGCACCTCGGAGGCGCACCTCTGCCCCTGCGGCGCGAGGGGCTCTGGTCAGCCGGCCGTCGTGGGTCTATAGGCGCGTCATGACAGACACGCTGCCTCCTTGCCCCGAATGTTCCTCGAGCTTCACCTATCAGGCTGATGCGCTTCTCGTCTGCCCGGAATGTGGGCACGAATGGTCGCCCGAGGCGACCGGCGCCGAGGTGCAGATCCGCGACAGCGTGGGCAATCCGCTGGCCGACGGCGATACCGTCACGGTCATCAAGGACCTGAAGCTGAAGGGCTCTTCCTCGGTCATCAAGGTCGGCACCAAGGTGCGCGGCATCCGCCTCGTGGCGGGCGATCACGACATCGACTGCAAGATCCCCGGCATCGGCCAGATCGGACTGAAGTCGCAGTTCGTGAAGAAGGTCACGGACTGAGCCGGTTCCGATCCACGCCCCTCCGTCTCTGCGGGGGGGCGGTGGATCCTGGGCCTCCTCACCACGGCGCGCGGGGCGGGGAGAGACGGGCGCGGTCGGGCAGGGTGAGGGGCGGAGGCCCGCCTGCAAAGGCCGCGGCGAAGGCCACCGCATCGGCCTCGACCGCCTGATGATCGGCGAGGTAGCGGCGGGCGAAGCCCGGCACGCCCCACTCCCGATACTGGCCCACATGGCGCAGCTCATGGGCCCAGAGCGAGGCGTTGGCCAGCGCCTCGCCCTCGTCGGCGAAGACCACCACCTCGCCCAGCGTGATCGCCGAGGCATTGCCGTGGAGGATCGCGTTCCGCTGGAGCGACAGGTCGGTGCCGCCGCCCACCCGCCAGCGCACCATCTCGAGATCCTGGGCGGGGACATGGCCCGCAAGGCGTGCCCGGATCGCCTCGGGGATCGGCGCGGTGCCCTCGGCCAGCGCCTGACGCCGCGAGTCCTCGATGGCGGCGGCCAGCATCGCCACCGCCTGCTGCTGGCCGAGGATCGCCAGCGCCCGCCCGTAGGTGTTGGCGATGGTCAGCGGATCGGTCGCGGGCCCTTCGGCGGGGGCGGGATGCGGCGCAAGCGCCAGAAGCAGGGCCAGCGGAAGGACAAGGGCGCGCATCGGATGCTCCGGCTTGGGCTTGGGCGGGGGCGGCCTGCGCCCGGATCCCGACTGTCCCGGCAGGCGACGGGGCTGTCAACGCCACCGCCCCGCCGCGCCGTCACGCTTGCGTGCGCGGCCCCGCTTGCGGTGGCGAACCCGCCCGCCCGGCATCGACGCCGAGGCTGGCCCTAAGGAAAAGGCGCGACCGGAGATCCGGCCGCGCCCCGAAGCCCCGCGAAGGGGGGAGGTCAGAATTCGCTGTCGTCGAAACCCGCGTCGTCGAAGCCCATGTCCTCTTCCGGCTCGGGCTCGGGTTCGGCCGCCTCGGCCTCGCCTGCGAACATGCTGCCCACCGCATTGGCGAGCAGCACGCCGCCCGCCACGCCCATCGCGGTCTGCGCCGCGCCGGCGAGGAAGCCGCCGCCCGCCGGCCGGTTGCCGAAGGGCGAGCCCGCGCCCGGCGCGCGGTTGTCGAAGGGGGACGCACCGGCCGCAGCCTGCCCGCGGGATCCGAAGGGCGAGGCCGCCGGGCGCTGCGGCGCGGGCGGCACCGGAGCGCCGCCGAAGAGCTTGCCGAAGAAGCCGCCCTGCTGCGCGCCGCCCTGACGCACCTGCGCCTCGAGCTGCTCGATCCGGGCCTGCGCCTGCTCGAGCGCCTGTTCCTGCACCACGATGGTCTGCGCCATGAAATAGGGCGCGCCGGGCTGACGGCCGATCCGGTCCGCGATGAAGGCATCCGCCTCGCCGTCGCGGGCAGGTGCCGACTGCTCGACGGCCGCGAGCTTCTGGAACAGGCCTTCGATGGCCTGACGGTCGTTATGGTCCATGAGGATCCTCTGTGACTGGCAAGGTTACTCGCGCTCGCCCGTCAGCGAGAGCAGGAGCTGGAAGATGTTGATGAAGTTCAGATAGAGCGACAGGGCCCCCATGACGGCGAGCTTCTGCGAGGTCTCGCTGTCCTGATGCTCGGCATATTGCAGCTTGATCGCCTGCGTGTCCCAGGCCGTCAGACCGACGAAGACGAGGATGCCGATGATCGAGATCGCGAACTGCAGCGCGGACGAGCCGAGGAAGAGGTTGATGACGCTGGCCAGGATGACGCCGATCAGGCCCATCATCAGGAAGCTGCCGAACTGGCTCAGGTCGCGCTTGGTCGTGTAGCCGTAGAGGCTCATGCCGGCGAACATGGCCGCCGCCCCGAAGAAGGCGCGCGCGATCGAGGTGCCGGTGAAGACGAGGAAGATCGAGGCGAGCGACAGGCCCATGACACCGCAGAAGGCCCAGAAGAGCATCTGCGCGGTGCCCGCCGAGATGGCCTCGATGCGGAAGGACAGGAACAGGACGAAGGCGAGCGGCGCCAGCATCACGACCCATTTCAGCGGGGTCGAGAAGATCGGCACATAGATGGCCGGGGTGGCCGCGACGAGGACGGCCACGAGGCCCGTCAGCGCGAGCCCGAGGCCCATGTAGTTGTAGATGCGCAGCATATGCGCGCGCAGGCCGTCGTCATAGACAGCGGTGGAGCGCGCGAAACCGGCGCTGCGGCCGTGAGGGGCGGGATTCATCCGGGGATCTCCGTCTCTTGGGGATGGGTCAGTAAAGGGTGCGCGAGAGGTCTTCGGCGGCCTCGCGCAGGGCATCCGGCGGGGCGGCCTCGGCCACGAGGACATGGGCCACCTCGCCGATCTGGAACCAGGCGACCTCGAGGCCGCTCGCCTGCTTCTCGTCGGGCAGCGCCACGCGGAAGCTGCCGGGCCGCACCGCAAAGAGCGACAGCCGCCCGAGCTCGGGCGTCTCGAGCGCCATCTCGACGCTGGGGCCCTGCGGCGAGGGGAAGATCTGCACGTCCTGCACCTGCCAGTCGCCGGGCAGGCCGGGCAGCAGGATGCCGGTCTTGGCGCGGATCTCGGCCGCGTCGAGCCGGGGCATCGCGGGCTGCGACGACATCGAAAGCCGGAGCCTGCCCGCCTCATGAGCCTCGAGCGCGGCCTGGATGAATTCGGGCGGCGGCTCGGAGGCCACCACCTGCGGCACGCGCAGCGGCCCGAGGCCCGCGACGCCCGCACCAATCATGCCGCCCAGCACGAGGACCGCCGCCATCGGCGCCAGCCGCACCAGCATCCGGTCCAGCCCCAGCCCGCGCGCGAGGCGCCGTGCGGCGGCCCGCGTCTCGGGTGCCTCGTGCGGCAGCGGCTCGGCAAAGGCAAGGCGCAGCTCGTCGCGCGCCTGCAGATCGGCCATCACCCGGGCCGCGGCCTCGGGATCGGTCGCGAGATGCCGCTCCACCGCCACGCGGCGCCACGGGTCGAGCTGGTCGTCGACATAGGCCACGAGGTCGAGCTCGGTCACCGGCTCATGCATCGTCCGCATCGCGTCCTCCCACCACCCGAAGCGGCTGGCGCGCCGCCTCTCCGTTCTCGAAGGCCCGGAGCGCGGCGCGCGCCCGGCCGATCCGCGACATGAGCGTGCCCTGCGGCACGCCGAGCACCTCGGCGGCCTCGGCATAGGACAGCCCCTCGATCGCCACGAGATGCAGCGCCGAGCGCTGCTCCTCGGGCAGGCGCGCGAAGGCCTCGCGGATCTGGGCCAGCCGCACCGCGCTCTCCTGCGAGGCCGGGTGCGACAGGGGCGCCGCCTCCATCGCCGCCGCCTCGCGCCGCTCGCGGGCGCGGCGGCTGCGCAGCGCATCGATGAAGAGGTTGTGCAGGATCGACATCAGCCAGACCCTGAGCCCCTTGCCGCGCCGGAAGCTCGCCCGCCGCTCATGCGCACGCAGAAGCGCCTCCTGCACGAGATCCTCGGCCTCCGCCTCGTCGCGGGTGAGCGACCGGGCGTAGCGCCGGAGCGGGGTCAGTTCGGACAGGATCTCATCTGTTTCACGCATCTTGCCGGATATACGGAGCCACGCCGCCCCTTCATCCCGCGAGAGCGAAAAATATCCGAAGTTTTTTAGCCGGGCGGCAGGCAGGTCGAGGTGACGGCCACCGGGATCAGGCTCCAGAGGGTCGCGGCCAGCCCCACGACGGCGAGGAGGAGGCTGGTTCTGCGCACGAAAGGGGTCGGATCGCCGAAGCGCTGCGAGCGGAGCGCGAGGAGAAGCACAAGCTGGAGCGCGAGGACCGCGGCCCCGCCCGCGATCAGGAGCGGGCGTCCGCCGGGCCAGCCGCCCGAACAAACGAGGCCATGCAGGGCGTAGACCCCGCTGAAGCCCGCGAGCCAGAGCGTGAGGGGCAGGGCAATGCGGAGGATGGCGCTCATGCGACGAGCCCCGGCAGGAGGGCGGCGGCAACGCCCACGAGGCCCGCGAAGGCCGCCCAGTCGGTCCAGAGCCGGAGGATGCGCAAGGGCGCGATCCGCGCGGCCGAGAGCCTGCCGCGGGCCTGCATCGCCATCACGACCAGCGTCATCAGCAGGGCCAGCGTCGCATGAAACCCCGTATAGCCCGCGATGACCCAGACGGTCGCGTCATAGGCATGGCGCTGCGGCGCGGGCAGCGCGAGGCAGAGCATCCCTGCCGCCGCGGCAAGCGCCCCGAGCGCCAGTGCCGCCCCCGCAAGCCCCGCCTGCGGCGAGCCTCCCCGCGCGAGGCTTCGGCCCGCCAGCCGCACGAGAAGGGGCGCGCCCGCCGCCCCCGCAAGAAGGAGCGCGCCCTGCAGCCCCGAGGGCGCGAGCCATGCGGGCGGCGGCCAGTTCGGCGCCACCGTCCAGAGGAAAGCGTAGCCGAACATGAGCGAGCCGAAGAGCGTGCCGTTCGCCAGCAAGAGGAAGAGCGACCCCCACCAGCCGGGGCTCTCGGCCACGTCGCGGGGCAGGCTGAGGCCGAGGCCCACCGGCTGCGGACCCTCGTCGCGCCCGGGCGCATTGGTCCAGACCCAGCGGATGGCCAGCGCCGCCACACCGACCAGCGCCAGCGGCACCAGCCAGTAGGTCTTCAGGAGCATCCCCAGGAAGAAGAGCCCGGTCACGAGCGCGAGCTGAAAGGGAAGGGCGCTGTTGCCGGGATAGACGACGAGGCTCGCGGGCCGCCCGGTCGCCACATCGACCATCAGCGTCTCGCGCCGCCCGTCTCGAGGCTCGCCCAGATAGAAGGCGCCCTTGGCGATCTTCACAGCGAGGTCGGGATCGGCATGGAGCGGATCGCGGCCGCTCACCTCCGGCAGGCTCGCGAAATTATAGGCGGGCGCGGGCGTGGGCATCGCCCATTCGAGCGTGCCCGCGCGCCAGGGATTGCGGCTGCCCCGGACGGCCACCAGCGCGTTCATCGCCACGTCGAGGATCACGAGCGCGAAGCCGATCGCCATGACGAAGCCGCCGATGGAGGAGATGAGGTTGATGACCTCCCAGCCCTGTCCGGGCTCGTAGGTCTCGGTCCGCCGCCGCTGGCCGAGGAGCCCTACCCAGTGGACGGCGAGGAACGTGGCGTGAAAGCCCACCGTCACCAGCCAGAAGGCCACGTCGCCCACCCGGAAGAACCGCTTCCGCCCGGTGACATGGGGCATCCAGTAATAGAGCGCGGCGAGCATCGGGAAGACGAAGCCGCCGACGAGGACGTAATGGAGGTGGGCCACGATGAAATGCGTGTCATGCACCTGCCAGTCGAAGGGCACCACCGCCACCATGACGCCGGTCAGCCCGCCGATCACGAAGGTGGCGAAGAAGGCGAGGATCCACATCATCGGCAGCCGCATCTCGGGCGTGCCGCGCCAGAGCGTGCCGATCCAGGCGAAGAGCTGCACCGCCGTCGGCACCGCCACGAGGGTCGAGGCGGCCGAGAAGAGCGCAAGCCCCATGTGGGGGATGCCGGTCGTGAACATGTGGTGGACCCAGAGCCCGAAGCTCAGCACCGCAAGCGATATGGCGGCGGCCACCACCCAGCGGTAGCCGATGAGCTCGGTTCGCGCCATCACGGGCAGGATGGTCGAGATCGCCCCCGCGGCGGGCAGGAAGATGATATAGACCTCCGGATGGCCGAAAAGCCAGAAGAGGTGCTGCCAGAGCAGGCTGTCGCCGCCCTCGGCCACCTGGAAGAAGGGCAGGCCGAAGGCGCGCTCCAGTTCCAGAAGGATGGACCCCAGGATCAGCGGCGGAAAGCCCGTGAGGATCATGGTGGCCGTGACGAGCGCATACCAGCCGTAGATCGGCATCCGGTCGAGCGACATGCCGGGGGCGCGGAAGCGCAGCACCGTCACCACGATCTCGACCGCGGCCGCGATGGCCGAGATCTCGACGAAGGTGATGCCCAGAAGCCAGAAGTCGGAATTGATCCCGGGCGAGCCCAGCGTCGAGGCCAGCGGCGGATACATGAACCAGCCGCTGTCGGGCGCGATCCCGGCCAGCAGCGCCACGATCAGCATCGAGCCGCCCAGCACATAGCACCAGAAACCGTAGGCCGAGAGCCGCGGATAGGCCAGATCGCGCGACCCCAGCATCTTCGGCAGCAGATAGATCGTCAGCCCCTCGAACATCGGAATCGCGAACAGGAACATCATGATGGTCCCGTGCATCGTGAAGAGCTGCGCATAGGTCTCGGCGCCCACGAAGGCCGAGCGGGGGCTGGCCAGCTGCGCCCGGATCAGCATGGCGAGGATGCCGCCGATCAGGAAGAAGACCACCGACGCGCCGAGGAACATCCGGCCCAGATCGGTGTGGTTCACGGTGGTGAACCAGCCGCGCCAGCCGGGCTCGGAGGCCCAGATCCGCGTGAGGAGGCGGTGTCGGCGCAGGGCATTCATGGAGAGGGAGCCTCGAGGAAGGCCTGCCAGCCCGCGGCATCGTGCGCGCGGACCGTGAAGGCGTGGGTGCGGTAGCCGGGTCCGCTGAATTCGGCGCTGACGCCGGCATAGTCGCCGGGCGCGCGGGCCTCGATCCGCAGCAGGTTCACATGGCCCGGGATGGCGTCCATCTTGCCGGCCAGCCGCGGCACCCAGAAACTGTGGATCACGTCGGCGCTGGTGATCTGCACGTCCACCGGACGGCCGGCCGGGATATGGAGGATGTCCTCGGTCTGAAGGCCCGGGCGGTCCTCGTAGCCGAAGCGCCAGGCCCATTGCCGTGCCTCGGCATGCACCGTCACCCGCTCGGGATGGTCGTGGGGCAGAAGCGCCTCGCCCACCGTCAGCCCGTAGGCCAGAAGCGCCGCGAGCACGGTGAGCGGGAAAGCCAGCCCCAGCCCCTGCAGCCAGAGCCGGTCGCTGCCGCCGCCCGGCCTGCGGCGCATCGCGAGGGCCAGAAGCCCCGTCACGAAGAGGAAGATGGCCGTGGCGCCCGCGAGCATCACCCACCACAGCCGCGCGATCACTTCGGCTGCGGGACCGGCGGGATGAACCGCCGACAGATCCTCGGCGCAACCGGAGAGCAGGATCGGCGTTGTGAGGAGGAACAGCCAGCCGCGGAGGGGCCGATGACGGACAAGCAGGTGCAGACCGAGGACCATACGCTGATCGATCCGATCAGCTCGAGCCCCGATTTCGAACAGACGGAAAGCCGGATCGCGATCTGGGGCCACCCGGCCCATGCCATGACCGTGGCCTTCCCGGTGGCACTGACCTTCTGCACCTTCGGCGCGGATGTGCTCTACTGGCTGTCGGGCGACATCTTCTGGGCGCGCGCCGCGCTCTGGGCTGCGGGCACCGCCTTCCTGTTCGGCCTCGCCGCGGGCGTCACGGGCACCACCGAGCTTCTGATGGTGCCGGGCATCCGCGCCCGCGCCGCCGCCTGGACCCATTTCGTCATCGCGGTGGCGCTCCTGTCGGTGCTCGGGGCGAACTGGGGCTACCGGCTCGGCGGCTACGAGGAGGCGGTGCTGCCTTACGGCCTGCTCCTCTCGGCGTTCGGTGTGGTGATGGTCTCGGCGGCGGGCTGGCATGGGGGCAAGCTCGTGTTCGACTATCGGCTGGGGACGTCGAAGGGGAGCTGAAGCTCCCTCGGCGTCTCGAGCCAGGCGGGCAGGGGGATCCGGCCCAGATCGGGCTTGGCGAGGACCAGCGTCAGGATCCCCAGCACCGGCACGAGGAGCAGGATCAGCGGCAGCAGGGCCGCGGGCGGGCGATGGGTGCCCTCGGTCTCGGCCACGCTGACGAGCGTGTGGCCGACCCAGGCGTGAAAGGCCACCAGCAGCGCCACGAAGACGAGCTTGGCGAACATCCAGGCCACGAAGACCTCGCGCAGGAAGATCAGCGCCGTGCCGCTGGCGATGGCCGCCACCGCGGCCGGCGTCACCACCAGCGTATAGCCGTAATGGGTCGCGCGTCGGACGCGGGAATAGTCGGCCTGCCCGATCGCATCGTCATGCAGGCTCAGCATGAGCGGCAGGGCGAAGAGGCCGCCGCACCACAGGACGAGCATGGCGATGTGCAGCGCCTTGAGATGCGGGATCGCAGGTTCGAGAAGGTCGATCATGCGCAGACTGCCTTCGGCGCCTGCTCCCGCGCCGATCTCCGGACTGCCGTCCCTGCCGTCATCCCTGGTCCTTCTCCCCGTCGCGAGCGCGCGCGGAAAGGGAACGGCGGGGGACGGCCGCGGTTCCGGACCTTCGGTCAGGCGCTCTTCTGCGCGACGCCCTTGCGCGCGCTCAGCGCCGCGAGCCGCAGCGGATCCATCGGCCGACCGAGCAGATAGCCCTGAAAGCCGTGGCAGCCCATGCCGAGAAGCGCCTCGCGCTGGGACGCGCGCTCGACCCCCTCGGCCGTGACCTCGATGCCCATGGCGCGGCCGAGGTCGAGGATGGCGCGCACGATCTGGTCGGTGCCGTCGCCGGTGCCGAGCCGCGCCACATAGGAGCGGTCGATCTTGATCGTGTCGATCTGATAGTCGCGCACATAGCGCAGGAGCGACTGGCCGGTCGCGAAATCGTCGAGCGCGATCGAGACCCCCGCCGCGCGCAGGCGGGCCAGATTGGCCAGCGTCGCAGGGCCCGCGTCGAGCGTGAATTTCTCGGTCAGTTCCAGCACGAGCCGTTCGCCCGACAGGGAATGCGCCGCCATCACCGCCAGAACCTCGTCGGCGAAGGTCTCCTGGCGCAGCTGCACCGGCGAGACATTGACCGAGACCCGCGGAATGCCCGAGGTGGCGGCAAGGATGCAGGCCTGTTCGAGGACATGGTGGCCGATCCGATCGATCAGGCCGGTCTCCTCGGCGATGGAGAGGAAGGTCTCCGGGCCCATCTGCCCGAGGATCGGGTGGTTCCAGCGCACCAGCGCCTCGGCGGCCACGATGCGTTCCTCGGCATCGAAGATGGGCTGGTAGAGCACATGGATCTGCCCGCCCTCGGCGACGGCCTCGCGCAGGTCGCGCTCGATCTCGTGGCGGCGGCGGAAGATGTCGTTCATCTCGGGCGTGGCGATGCAGTAGCGTCCGCGCCCCTCGGCCTTCGCACGGTAGAGAGCCGTGTCGGCGCTGCGCAGGATGGCCTCCCTGCCGCCGTCCACGCTGGCCGCGCGCACGGCGCCGATGCTCGCGCCGATCTGGACCTGCCCGCACTTGAGGTCGCAGGGGGCCGCCAGCAGATGCACGAGGCCGCTGCAGTAGCGCCCGAGCGTCTCGTCGCTGGCCATCCCGATCAGGATCACGCCGAACTCGTCGCCGCCGAGCCGCGCCACCGTGTCCGTCTCGCGGACATGCGACCGCAGCCGCGCCGCCATCTGCCGGATGAGCTCGTCGCCGGCCTGATGGCCCATCGTGTCGTTGACCGCCTTGAACCGGTCGAGGTCGAGGCAGAGCAGGGCCACCGGCGGGCCCCCGCGTCGTTCGGCCTTGAGCGCCTGATCCAGCCGGTCCTCGAACAGCGTGCGGTTGGGGATGCCCGCCAGCGGATCGTGCATCGCCAGATAGCGCGCTTCCTCCTCGCTCTGGTGCAGCCGCCGCGACGCGGTCCAGAGCGTGCGCAGGAGCCAGGTCAGAAGGGCGGCGCCGAAGGCCGCGAACAGGCCCACCACGGGCAGCATCTCATCGACGATCCGGTGCCCGGGGCGGTCCGCCCGCCAGACGAACCAGGCGATGGGCCGCCCCGCCCCGTCGCGCAGCGGCACGGAGAGTCGGTCTTCGGGTCCGGGCTGAACCGAGAAAGAGCCGCGGTCGAACTCATAGGTGCTCGAGAAGCGCGCGGCCATGTCGGCATCGGCCATCTGAACCGCGACATGCAGATATTCCGTGCCCGCCGCCTGCACCACCGCGGGCGTGTCCGGCACGATGGGCACCACGCTCACCAGCGCGGGCTTGCCGCCCAGAAGGACGAAGCGGCTGAGCGACAGGTCGGCCACATCGGCCGTGGAATCTGCCCGGTTGCGGGTCGCCGCGCGCATCATCGGCCGCATCTCCTCGACCATCTCCTCGACGGCCGGCGGCAGGGTCGCCCGGGGGCCGGGCTGCCCGGTCACCCGCTCGCGCGCGACATAGACGATCCGCGAGGCCGGATCGACGATGTAGGTCTCGTCCTGCCCGTATTCCTCATGCATCCAGGTGCCGAGGTTGGAGTCGATCCAGTCGCGGTCGCCGGCGCGGACATGAACCACCGACTCGTCCCAGACCGTCGAAGCCTGCTGCTGCTGGAGAAGCTCGCGGGTCTCGCGCAGGAGGGCGCGTTGGGCGAAGCGGATCTGTCGGGCCTCGGCATCCGCATCGACCGCGTTCACCGCCGTGGAACTCAGAAAGAGCACCGACAGCGTTGCCACGAGGCAGGCGAACAGAATGGCCGCGACAAGCTGCGCCGAGAACGAGGCAGGCGCACGGGGCTTGTCCATACTCACCTCCTGACGGCCCACGGGCGCCGCTGACCTGCCGGTCGAGGGGCTGGAACGGGCAGCCTGGCCCGTCCGGCGGATCTCCGAACCGTCCTGCAGGGACCGTGCTGCGTTCATCGTCGATTCCGCCGGAGCGCTCAAGAAATCTGTGAAACTACATACGAAAGATGATGGAAGGTGGATCGGCCGGCGGGTGCCGGCCGTCTTTCAGATCAGTTTCCCGAGCGCGAAGATCGCGCCGAGGCCCAGCACCAGAAGGATCCAGTGCAGCAGCACCTCCCGGCGCGCCCGGCGGGAAGCCTCGGTCTCGGGAGCAGGGGTCGGGGCGTCGGACGGGGGGGGCGCCGGGGCCCGAGGATCGGCCGAGCGCGCGGCGCGGCGGTCGGCCCGGCGTTGCAGGCTGCGCCTGCCGCCCTGAAAAAGCAGCGTGAGAGCGCCGGCAGCCGGCAGCAGCCCGCCGAGGGCTGCGGGGTCGAGTGACATGGCATGTCCTGTGCGTTGAGCCGGGCATGCGCGGGCCTGCGCCGTCGGGGCGCAGGGCTCGGCCTGCCCGTGGAAGATCGGAAATCGGCGTGGTGCCGGAGGTCAGGCGTCCTTGATCTCGCGCGGCGGCTCGGCTGCGGCGGGCTCGGCCGGCGGGTCCTGCAGACCCTGCTTGAAGGCCGAAATGCCGCGGCCGAGCTCGCCCATCATGGACGAGACCTTGCCCTTGCCGAAGAGGACGATGATGGCGGCTGCGATGACGAGGAGGCCGGGAAGGCCGATATTGTTGAGCATGGTCAACTCCTGAAACGTCTGGAAGGGCCGCGCCTTGCGGGCGGCCGGTCGCGGTCAGATCGCGAAGGGACGGTTCGGAGGGGCGCGGGCCTGAAAGGCGCGGGCGAACGGCTGCGGCGCGGGGCCTGCCTGCGCGAGAACGGCTGCGGCGCGGCGGCCGGGAGGCGGCGGCGGCAGCGCCGCCCGGGGCGCGCCATGGGCCGGCTGGGCGCCGCCCGGCAGCACCGGCCTGTCGCTGCGCCCTGCGGGAGCAAGGGCGGGCTCGAGGCTCTGCAGCGCGCGGAGCGTGTCGGAGTGTGAGGCGGCAGCGCCGGGCAGAGGCCGCTCGCTCTGCGGCGGCAGCAGCACCAGCAGGAAGGCGAGCACCAGCGAGACCACACAGGCCGAAAGCCTGTTCTGGGTGGTGCCGAAGGTGGCCGGGCCCGGTCGCATCGCGGCAGGATGCGCCTGCCCGGTCGCGAGCTCAAGGATTCTTCGGGGGCCGCCGGCGGGAACCTATCCCGCGCTCTCCGGTTGCGGGCCTCGTCGGCGGAAGCCGGCCGAAGCCACAGTCAGGGAAATCCGTCATGCCATTGCACCGCACCTCTCGGACCGGCCCCGAGCCCCGGACGCTCGCGCTCCTCGCCGGAGCCGGGCTCGCCGCCGGGGCCGCCGTCTGGGCGGTCAGCCGGTCGCGGGAGAACCCTGTCGTCTTCCGCCCGAACGACGACGCACCCGACCGTGCCGCCCGCCATCCCGAGGCCACCATGCCCACCGGCCGCACTGTCACCATCAACCGGCCGCGCTCCGAGCTCTTCGCCTTCTGGCGCGACTTCTCGAACCTGCCGCAGTTCATGGAGAGCGTCGAGCATGTCACCGTCGTGGGCGACGTGAGCCGCTGGACCCTCGCCGCGCCCTTCGGCCGCAAGATCACGCTCGAGACCCGGATCGTCGAGGAAGTGCCGGACCGGCTGATCGCCTGGCGCTCGATGGACGGATCGGACGTGCGGGCCGAGGGCGCCGTGACCTTCCGCGACGCCCCGGCGGGCCGCGGCACCGAGGTCGAGGCGGTGGTGGCCTATGTCCCCGCGGGCGGCGAGGCCGGGCGGCTGATCGCGCGGCTCTTCCGTCTCGCGCCCGCGATGCAGGGGCGGCGCGAGATGCGCCGCTTCAAGATGCTGATGGAGGCCGGCGAGATCGCCACCTCCCGCAACCGGAAGGATTGATCGATGCGCGCACTCACCTGGCACGGAAAGCACGATGTCCGCGTCGAGACCCATCCCGATCCCGAGATCGTCAATCCGCGCGACGCGATCATCGAGGTGACGGCCACGGCGATCTGCGGCTCGGATCTGCATCTCTACGACGGGGTGATCCCGGGGCTGATGTCGGGCGACATCCTCGGCCACGAGTTCATGGGCCGCGTCGTCGAGACCGGGCCGAAAAGCACGCTGAAGAAGGGCCAGCGGGTCGTGGTGCCCTTCACGATCTCCTGCGGGAAGTGCTTCTTCTGCGAGCATCAGCTCTTTTCCGCCTGCGACAATTCCAACCCCGCGGAGAAGCAGGACCTGTCCGAGCCTCTCTATGGCCATGCGGTGTCGGGGCTCTTCGGCTATTCCCATCTGACGGGCGGCTATCCGGGCGGGCAGGCCGAATATGTGCGCGTGCCCTATTCGGACGTGGGACCGATCGTGATCCCGGACGGGCTCGAGGACGAGCAGGTGCTGTTCCTGTCGGACATCCTGCCGACGGGCTGGATGGCCGCCGAGAATGCCGGGATCGAGGAGGGCGACACGGTCGCCGTCTGGGGCTGCGGCCCGGTCGGCCTCTTCGCGATCCAGTCGGCCCTGCTGATGGGGGCGGGCAAGGTCATCGCCATCGACGAATATCCCAAGCGGCTGGCGCTGGCGCGCAGGCTCGGGGCGGAAGTGATCGACTTCCGGCGCACGAAGGTGCTCGAGGCGCTGATGGAGATGTCGGGGGGCCTCGGCCCCGATGCGGTGATCGATGCCGTGGGGATGGAGGCGCATGGCTTCATGCCCGACACGCTGATGGACAACATGAAGCAGCGCGTGGGGATCGGCGCGGACAGCGGGCACGCGCTGCGCGAGGCGATCCTCGCGGTGCGCAAGGGCGGCCGCGTCTCGGTGCCCGGCGTCTATGGCGGCTTCCTCGACAAGTTTCCGCTCGGCGCGCTGATGGAGAAGGGCCTGACCGTGAAGACCGGCCAGACCCATGTGCAGCGATACACCGAGGAGCTTCTGCGCCGGATCGGCGACGGCGAGATCGACACGACCTTCCTGATCTCGCACCGCCTGCCGCTCGAGGAGGCGGCGCGGGGCTACGAGAACTTCCGCTTCAACCAGAACGAATGGACCAAGGTGGTGCTGAAGCCGGGCCTGACCGGCGCCTGACGGAAGGCGGGCGGCGCAGCCGCCTGCTTCACTCCACCCGCAGCCCGGGCTCGGGGCGGATGGGCACCTCGATCTCGCAGCGCACGCCCTCGGGGCGGAAGTCGAGCCGGACGGTGCCTCCCGCCTCGACCGCCAGCACCGTCTCGATCATGCGCATCCCGAAGCCCGCGCGCGCAGGCGGCACCACATGCGGGCCGTCCGCCTCCGCCCAGACGAGCGTGAGGCGGTCTCCCGGTCCGAGGCTCCAGTGGATCGTCACCCGGCCCTCGGGCACCGAGAGCGCGCCGTATTTCACCGCATTGGTGCAGAGCTCATGCACCGCCATCGAGACGGGGACCGCCGAGCGCGGGGGCAGCATCACCTCGGGCCCGTCGAGGCTCCAGGCTTCGGCCCGCGCGCCGCAGCCGCCGATCGAGGTCGCGACGATGTGGCGGAGCGAGGCCCGCTCCCAGCTCTCGTGGTTGAGGTGGCTGTAGGCGCCGGCCAGCGACTGCAGCCGCCCGCCGTAGGCCTCCAGCGCGCTCGATGCCTCGGGAATGCGGCCGAAGGTCTGCCGTGCCACCGCCTGCACCAGCGCGAGGATGTTCTTCACGCGGTGCTCCATCTCGCCGAGCAGGATCTGCTGGCGCTGATGGGCGAGCTTCAGGTCGTGAATGTCGGTGCAGGTGCCCATCCAGCGTAGGATCCCGCCCGCCTCGTCGCGCACGGGCACGCTGCGGCCGAGCATCCAGCGGTAGCTGCCGTCGCGGTGGCGGAGCCGGTATTCGATCTCGTAGTGCTCGCCCGTGCGCAGGGCCTGCGGCCAGAGCCGGTCGATGGCCGGCTGGTCGTCGGGGTGGTAGAAGGCCCGCCATCCGTCGCCCATCGCCATCTCGGTGCTGGCCCCGGTGCAGTCGGTCCAGCGGCGGTTGAAGAAGTCGCAGGAGCCGTCCGGCCGTGCGGACCAGACCAGCTGCGGCATGGCCTCTGTGAGCGAGCGGAACATCGCCTCGCTCTCGCGCAGCGCCTCCTCGCTGCGGCGGCGGTCGGTCACGTCCTTGAACACGAGCGCGAACCGCCCGGGGGCTGCGAGGGGCGCGGCGAAGACGTTGAACCAGCGGCCCATCGCATCCGACGGCAGCTCGAACCGCAGCGTCTCGCCCCCTAGCCCCACGCGGGCGTAGATCTCGATCCAATGCCGCTCGAGGTTCGGCACCAGCTCGAGCGCGGTGCGCCCGACGGCATTGACGAGACCGGTCATGCTTTCGAACAGCGGGTTCGCCTCGAGGAAGCGATAGTCGACCGGGGCGCCCGTCTCGTCCACGATCATCTCGCAGGTGCAGAAGCCCTCGTCGATGGTGGCAAAGACGGCGCGGTAATGCGCTTCGCTCTCGCGCAGCTTCTCCTCGGCCTCCTTGCGCGCGGAAATGTCGTAGGCCACGCCCACGAGGCGCTGCGGACGGCCCATGGCATCGGGCCGCGGCTCGCCCATCAGCCGCAGCCAGCGCCGCCCGCCGGTCTCCAGCACGAGCCGCAGCTCCACCTGCATGGGCTCGCCGCGCAGGGCCGCAGCCTCGGCCGCGCGCAGGAGCGGCAGATCCTCGGGATCGACGTGGTTCTCGAAGACGGCGACCGGCAGTTCCGGCGGCACATGGCTCAGGCCGATCAGGCGCGCCACGTCGCCGTCGACCTGCACCAGCCGCTTCTGCAGGTCGAGCTGCCAGACGGTCATCCGGCCGGCCTCCAGCGCCACCCGCAGCAGCGCATCCTGCTCCGCGCCGGGGCGGAGCGCCGCGATATGCGGAGGCCTGTCCGGGCAGGGCGCGCGCTGCGGCCGCTCGAGCGCCGGATCGGCCTGCGTATCGGTGAGGTCGAGATCCACCCCCTCGATACTGATCGGCTTGCCGTCCAGCCCCATCACGAGTCGCCCGTGGCTGAGGATCTGGCGCATCGTCCCGTCGGGGCGCAGGATGCGGAAGCCGATGCTGTGGCGGAGGCGGCGTTGCGCCAATGTCTCGCTGACCGCGGCCACCACGCGGGCGCGGTCGTCCCGGTGGATCATGGCGCTGAAGGCGGCAAACCCCGGAACCGGCGCGCCCGGCGCAAGGCCGAAGATCGCCCGCTCCTCCTCGGACCAGACCAGCTCCTGAGACCGGAGGTCCCAGCGCCAGCGTCCGATCCCCAGCGCAGCTTCGTCCAGAGCTCCGTGACGAGCTTCAACGGTGCCTTGGGCCATCGTCTCCATTCTCGTCGGACCGCGCGGAGGCTCGACTGCCCCGGCGCTCGAATTACCAATATGATCCCCGGCTCCGATTTCGCAACTCCAACTTTGCTGTCGGGCCCCTGTCGGGGAAGGCCGGCCCGCCGGGCCTGCGCCCGTCGGCGCCATCAGGCGGGCCGCACCTCGAGCGTCAGGTGCGAGATTTCGTGCAGATGGCTGAGCTTGCCGCGATAATGGTCGGGAGGCCGGGGATCCCCGGACCGCAGCGCCACGATGGCGCCATGATGGCCGGGCCCGAGCTGCCAGACGTGGAGATCGGTGATCCGGTCGCAGCCGGTCTCGAGCGCCGCGCGGATCTCGGCGGGCAGCTCCTCCTCCTCGGGGATGAAGTCGACCAGCACGCCGCCCGCGCTGCGCAGCAGGCCCAGCGACCACCGTGCGATCACCAGAGCGCCGAGAAGGCCGATCAGCGGGTCGAGCCACACCCAGCCGCCGATCCGCCCCCCGATGAGCGCCGCGATGGCGAGGACCGAGGTCAGCGCGTCGGCCAGCACATGCAGATAGGCCGCGCGCAGATTGTTGTCCTGCGCGTGGGGGGAGTGTCCGTGCCCATGCCCATGATCGTGCCTATGATCTTGCCCGTGCCCATGATCGTGCCCCTCATGCAGCAGAGCCGCCGAGCCGAGGTTCACCAGAAGCCCGATCACCGCGACCACCGTGGCCTGCCCGAAGTCGATCGGCACAGGATCGAGGAGGCGCATCGCGCTCTCCCAGCCGATGAGGAGCGCCACGACTGCCAGCACCACCGCGCTGGCAAACCCCGCGAGGTCGCCGAACTTGCCGGTCCCGAAGGTGAAGCGCCGGTCGCGCGCATGGCGGCGGGCCAGCAGATAGGCCAGCGCCGTGATGAGCAGGGCGGCGGCATGGGTGGACATGTGCCACCCGTCGGCCACGAGCGCCATCGAGCCGTAGAGCGTGCCCGCCGCGATCTCGATCACCATCATGGCCGAGGTGAGGGCGATCACGGCCCAGGTGCGGCGCTCGTTGCGCGCATGGCGGGCGCCGAGGAAGACATGGTCATGGTCGTGACCATGAACCTGGTCGTGCGAACGGGGGGCATGATCGGACACGGCAGCCTCACTTCATGTAGGTGCGGAAGGCGGCGATCATCTCCTCGGCGCCGCGCCTGCGGGCCGCGGCATCCTCGATGCGCGCCACATGATGTTCGAGATGCTCCTCGAGCAGGTCCGCCGTGAGCCCGCCGGCCGCGCCCCGCACGGCCGCCACGAGCTGCAGAAGGGCGGCACAATCCGCCTCGGCCTCGATGGCCCGCTCCACCGCCTCGATCTGGCCCTTCAGTCGCCGCACCCGCGCGAGGGTCTTCGATTTGTCCGTCGTCAGATGCGCCACTCAAGCCCCCTTATACCTATAGGGGGTATGGGTATCCTGCGCTGCGCGGAGCGTCAATGCCCGTTGACAGCTGTCAACCGGTCGCGGCCGGAGGATCGGCCTGCACCCGAGCCCCCCCGACCCAGAGCCTGCGGGCCCGGCGAGGCGGCATCCCGCCCTTCGCTCCGCCGGGCTTGCATAGCCGGTCATGAGGCCTCGCGGCGCTACGCGGTTGCCGTCGGCCGCACCCACGGTTCGTCCGGTCGGCCTGAGCGGCAGCGAGAGAGCGGTGTCCGTCGTCTGCCGAACCTCCGCGGAGAGGATGATCGGGCAGGTGCACGGGGCGATGACGGAGGTGCCGAGCCCGCAGAAGAAGGAGGCGGGTGCCCGGGGCGAGACGTGGGTAAGGTTCCGGTCACAGCCCGGGCCGGGGAGAGGGCGCTGCGGCATGGGGGGATGCGCAGCCTCTGCTGGGTCAGGCCGCATCATGACGCCGGAACTCCCTGTCGACCGGATCACCGCCCGCGCTCTCGCCCATGTCGAAGTCGAAGCCGCCTGCCGTCACCGCCCGCGCGCGCCCCGTCGAACCGACGGACGCGCGAACGGGTTTGCGGGCCGGCGCTTCTGCCTCTTCCGGCAGGGCCGGCGCAGCCTCTGCCACGGAGCCGTTGCCGGAGCCCAGACGGAACTGGCCCATCGTCCGGCGGAGGTCGTTCGCCTGCGTCGAGAGCGCCTCTGCCCCCGAGGCGAGACCCGTTGCGGCAGAACTCGTCTGCTGGGTCACGCTGTCGAGCTGCTGGATCGCCGCCGCCACCTGCTGCGCCCCGAGCGCCAGCTCTCGGGAGGCGACCGAGATGCCGCTGACCAGCGTCGAGGTGCGCTCGATGTCCGGCAGGAGCTGGCCCAGCATCTCGCCGGCGGCACTCGCCGTGCGCAGGGTGCGGGCCGAGAGTTCGGAGATCTCCTCGGCAGCGCCGCGGCTGCGTTCGGCGAGCTTGCGCACTTCGGCCGCGACGACCGCGAAGCCGCGCCCATGCTCGCCCGCCCGGGCGGCCTCGACCGCCGCGTTCAGCGCCAGAAGATCGGTCTGGCGCGCGATTTCCTGCACGACCAGGATACGCTCGGCAATGGCCTGCATCGCGTCGACCGCCTCGTTCACCGCCGACCCCGAGGCCTGAGCCCGGTCTGCCGAGGTGCGGGCCACGGTTTCGGTATTGCCTGCATTGTCGGCGGTCTGGCGGATGTTCGCGGCCATCTGCTCCACCGAGGCGGAGGCCTCGGCGGTGGCCGAGGCCTGCTCCTGGGCGCCCTGCGACAGTTCTTCGGAGGTGGAGGCCATGGAGGAGCTGCCGCTGCTCACCCGGTTCACCGCGCCGGTGATCGTGCCCACCATTTCGCGCAACTTCATCACCATGCGGTTGTTCGCGTCGAGAAGCCGTCCGATCTCGTCACGCGCATGGGTGCGGGTCGTGAGGGTGAGATCCCCTTCGGCCACCCGTTCGGCAAGCACCAGCGCCTGATCGAGCCCGCGGGAAATGGAGCGCACGATCAGCATGACGGCAACGCCTCCCAGCAGGACGGCAATCGCCAGCGACAGGATGAGATCGCGCTGCGCCTTCGAGAAGCTCGCATCCGCCTTGGCGGCGGCCTCGGCAATGTTCCGGGCGCGACGGTCCTGCAGGTCGGCGAGCAGCTTCGTCCGCTCCGCACGGCTGGTCTTCGAGGAGGGATCCGCAAGGATCCGGGCGGCGCCGCTCGTATCGCCAGTCTTCGAGCTGGCGAGCGCACGGTCGATACGCTCGGTCCCGGTCGCCATCACTTCGCCCAGTCGCTTGAGCAGGCCCGCGTCGTCGGCGTCCGTCAACAGCGGCTTGAGACGCTCGTATATCTCGTTGCGCTGCTGCCGGGCGGCGAGAAGCGTCTCCTCGGCGCTGCGACGCTGTTCATCCTCGGTGGCGATGATGTGGTCGCGGAGCGCGAGGGATTCGCGCTGTTGTTGGTTCACGAGCTGCACCCCCAGCTGGGCGGCCGGCTGCTCGACCCGGACCATGCGCTCGACCTCGCGATCCATCGTGCCCAGCCGCATCAGCGTCAGAGCGGTCGCTGCAGTGAAGAGGAGAAAGACGAAGAGGAAGGCGGCGGCAAGCTTCAACTTGATGGACATGGCAATCGCAGTTCCTTCAACAGACATCGAGTGGCCCGCGCAGATGGCGAGCCCGGTTTCACGGGGGCAGCCGCAAGCGGCGGCCGAGGCGGCATCCGATCGCCCCCGGAAGACGGGTATGAGGCAGAGTCGTGAAGAAAGGCTGAGCAGCTTCAGACCGCGGCGCGGCGCAGGGCCTCGAGGCCTGCCGCAAGATCGGAGGGATCGCGGCCGATCCCGCGCTCCAGCGCGGCCATCGTCTCTTCCCAGACCGGGATCGCCCGGCCGAGGAGCCCGCGTCCCGCCTCGGTCAGGGCAAGTCGCCGCAGGCGCCGATCGCCGGCATCGGGGCGAACCTGCAGGAGGCCCCGCCGCTCCAGCGGCTTCAGCGCCGCCGTCAGCGTCGTCCGGTCGACCGCCAGCACCTCCGCCACCTCCGCCATCGCAGGCGGTTCGGGGCGGTTCAACGCTACGAGAAGCGAGAACTGCCCGCTCCTCAGCCCGAAGGGACGGAAGGCCTCGTCGAAGTGCCGCGCGAGGGTGCGGGCCGCGCGCTGCGCGCCGAGGCACAGACAGCGGTCGCGGATGAGCGGCGTCATGCTGAAGGGGGCGGCGGGTTCCTTTGACATGAGGTGCATTATGTTGGTATCAACATAACAAGCAAGCGACTCTGGCGTGAGCCGTGAGCCCGTTCGGCAGGATGCCCCATGGAAAGGTCGCCGACATGCTCGAACTCTTCGCCCATCCCTTCTCGTCCTACTGCCAGAAGGTCTGGATCGCGCTGCACGAATATGGCCTCGAGGCCCGGCACCGGATGCTCTCGCCCGAGGAGCCCGAGAATATCGAGCTGCTGGCGGGCTTCTGGCCCTTCCGCAAGATGCCGCTCCTGCTCGACGACGGGCGCCCGGTCAGCGAGGCCTCGATCATCGTCGAGCATCTGACGCTTCATCATGCGCGCGGGCCGCGGCTGATCCCGGAGGATCCGGTGGCGGCGCTCGAGGTGCGATTCTGGGACCGGTTCTTCGACAATTACGTCGCCACCCCGCAGCAGAAGATCGTGTTCGATGCGATGCGCCCCGAGGAGGCGCGCGATCCTGCGGGCGTGGCCGAGGCGCGGGCGATGCTCGAGACCGCCTACGGCCTGCTCGAACGGCATCTGCCGGGGCGGACCTGGGTCGCGGGCGAGCGCTTCAGCCTCGCCGATTGTTCGGCGGCGCCGCAGCTCTTCTATGCCGACTGGACCCATCCGGTCGGCGAGGGCTTTCCGCTGGTCGCGGCCTACCGCGCGCGGCTGAACGCCCGGCCCTCGATGGCCCGCTGCATCGAGGCGGCGCGGCCCTGGCGGCCCTACTTTCCGCTGGGCGCGCCCGACCGCGACTGACGACCTTCGCATGGCTTCAGGGAGGAGACCCATGGACCGACCCGGACTGACCGTGACCGCCTTCGACTGGGTGCCCGGCTTCGCGCAGGGGCAGGTGCGCGACCTGCGCCCGCGGTGGGCGCTCGAGGAGGCCGAACTGCCCTACGAGGTGGAGCTTCTGCCGCAGGGGGCTCAGGAAACGCCCGAGCATCTGGCGCGCCAGCCCTTCGGGCAGGTGCCGGTGCTGACCCTCGACGGGCGCAGCATGTTCGAGAGCGGCGCCTGCGTCTGGCGGATCGCCGAGCGGAGCGAGAGGCTCCTGCCGCGCGACCCGGGCCTGCGCGACTCCTGCCTGAGCTGGGTGATCGCGGCGCTCAACACGCTCGAGCCGCCGATCATGATGATGGGGATGCTGTGGTTCTTTGAGCGCTGGCCCGACACGTTCGGGCTCGAGGATCGCGAGGCGCCGGGCAAGGTTCGCGGGCCCGCGCGCGGCATGCTGGACAAGCGGCTTGCGCAGTTCGGCCGGGCGCTGGCGGGGCGCGAGACCATCGTGGGCGACGGTTTCACCGTGGCGGACCTGATGCTGACGTGCGTGCTGCTTCCGGCGGCGCAGATGGATCTGCTCGGCGCCCATCCCGAGGTGAAGGCCTATTACGACCGCCACTCGGCCCGGCCGGGCTTCCGGAAGGCGCAGGCCGACCAGATCGCGGCCTTTGCCGAGAATGCCGGAAAATATCGAGCGGCCTGAGGAGGGTGCCATGGATGCCGACACGCTGACCACCTGCCTCTGGTTCGACGGGCAGGCCGAAGAGGCCGCGCGCTTCTACTGCGATCTCCTTCCGCGCTCGGAGATCACCGAGGTGCTGCACGCACCCACCGACTATCCGGCCGGGCGCACGGGCGACGTGCTCGACGTCTCCTTCACGCTGATGGGGCGGCCCTTTCTCGCGCTGAACGGCGGGGCCTACACGCAGTTCACCGAGGCCGTCTCGCTCATGATCCCCTGCCGGACGCAGGAGGAGGTGGACCGTTACTGGCGGGCGCTGTCGGCCCGGCCGGAGGCCGAGGCCTGCGGCTGGGTGAAGGACCGCTGGGGGCTGTCGTGGCAGATCGTGCCGCTGGTGCTGCCGCGGCTGCTCTCGGATCCCGACCGGGCGAAGGCCGGACGGGTGATGCGCGCGATGATGGAGATGAAGAAGATCGACATCGCCGCACTCGAGGCGGCGGCGGCCTGACCTTGGGTGCAGGTGGATGTGGGGGGCCGCCGATCCCGCATCCGCCTGACCCGGAGAAGCGGGCGCGCTCCGAAGCCCGGGCGTGAAGCCCGAGCCGCTGAGGGGCCCCGCGCGCCCGTCCGCCTTCAGCCCGCCTGCCGGGCCGGGTTGAGCCTGACCGCGGGCCGCGCGCGGCGGTCTGGGGCGACATAGCGCTCGATGCCGAGATCGGCACTCTCGATCTCGGGCGCGCGCCCGTCGATGAGATCCGACAGCACCCGCGCCGAGCCTGCGGCCATCGTCCAGCCGAGCGTCCCGTGCCCCGTGTTGAGCCAGAGGCCCGCCACCGGCGTGCGGCCCACCACGGGCGTGCCGTCCGGCGTCATCGGCCGGAGGCCGGTCCAGAAGCTCGCGCGCGACAGATCGCCCGCGCCGCCGAAGAGGTCGTTCACGGACATGGCGAGCGTCTCGCGCCGTGCCGGGGGCAGGGTGGCGCTGAAGCCCGCCACCTCGGCCATGCCGCCCACCCGGATCCGGGTGCCGAGCCGCGTGATCGCGATCTTGTAGGTCTCGTCCATCACGGTCGAGACCGGCGCCCGCTCGGCATCGACGATGGGCACTGTGATCGAATAGCCCTTCACCGGATAGACCGGCAGTCGCAGCCCGAGCGGCGCGACCAGCGCGGGCGAATAGGAGCCGAGCGCCACGACGACGGCATCGGCGAGGAACGTGCCCTTGGTGGTCTCGACGCCCGTGACGCGGCCGCCCTCGACCCTCAGACGCTCGACGCCGGTTCCGTAGCGGAAGCGCACGCCGCCTTCCTCGGCCAGACCCGCGAGCCCTTGCGTGAACTTGAAACAGTCGCCCGTCTCGTCGCCCGTCAGGCGCAGCCCGCCCGCGATCCTGTCGCGCGCGGCCCGCAGACCCGGCTCGGCGGCGAGACAGCCGTCGGCATCCAGAAGCTCGAACGGCACCCCGCCTGCGCGCAGCACCTCGATGTCGCGCGCGGCGGCGTCGAGCTGCTTCTGCGAGCGGAAGAGCTGAAGCGTGCCCTGCTGGCGCTCGTCGAAGGCGAGGCCGGTCGTGGCGCGCAGATCGGTGAGGCAGTCGCGCGAATATTCCGCAAGCCGCACCATGCGGCCCTTGTTCTGCGCATAGGCCGCGGGCGTGCAGTTGCGCAGGATCGCCAGAAGGAAGCGGACCTGCGCCGCGTCGAGCCGCGGCCGGATGACCAGCGGCGCGTGCTTCATGAACATCCAGCGCAGCGCCTTGGCGGGGATGCCGGGCGCGGCCCAGGGCGAGGCATAGCCCGGGCTGATCTCGCCCGCATTGGCGAAGGAGGTCTCGAGCGCCGCCGCGGGCTGGCGATCCACCACCGTCACCTCGTGCCCCGCCCGCGCCAGCTCGTAAGCCGACGTGACCCCGACGACGCCCGCGCCCAGAACCACGATCCTCATGCCCGCCCTCCTGCTGGAACCTTGCGAGAACCTAGGCGATCCCGATGAGAATGTTCTGGTGAATATGCCCGGTAGATCGGTGCGGGGAGCACGATGCTCCCGGATATGCGCCATCTTGCCGCAGGACATTCTATCAGATCGGTCACCGCCGGAAGGATCCACCATTGCGGGAGGGCCGCTTCGCTTTCGCCCTGCGAGGGCGAGGCAGGTGCAGGCAAGGGCAGCACCCGGGGCGGGCACACCGACCGCCTGTCAGGCTCTCGGAAATCCCTCAGCTCTATTGCGCACCCAGATCCACGCCCCGTCCGCCAGCAGGGAGCGGCTGGACCTCCACCTTCCGCAGCCTGCCGTCCGGCTTCTCCGGTGTCCGGTCAACCGTGACTGTTCATTGTCCGACAAGACGAGCGGCAGCCTGCTCTCGTGGACCTGCGAGCCGTGGTCAGGCAGACCTCGTGCCGGTCGTCCCGCTCCGTCGCGGCCTTACCGCGGCAGGGCGCTTGCGGAAGGCGCCGCCGCAGCGTCGCCGGAGTTTGCCTCGACGATCAGGCTGCGGATGGCCTCCTGCTTGGCGACCACAGGCGGGGCCAGAACGAACGGGTAGAAGGTCTCATGGCCCATGGCCTCGTTCACGGCATTCAACGCGATCGTCAGTTCGACCCAGGCCTGTGCCAGGTGCGGCATCGGTTCGCGCACAAGGCGCTCCAGCCCCTCCGGCAGATTCTGCGGTGCCTTCAGCCCGAAGGCCTGCGCCGTCTCCAGCCCGTCGAGCAGATGGAAGACATGCGCCCAGGTCTCGGCGAAATCTTCCCAGGGATGGGCCGTCGCATAGGCCGAGATGTAGCTCTCGGCCCAGTCGGGCGGGGCGCCTTCGGCATAATGCGCCTGAAGGGCCGCACCGTAATCCTGCCGGTCGTCGCCGAAGATCGCGCGCAGGGTCTCGAGCCGGTCCGGCCGTGCTTCGGTCAGGACATCCCAGTAGTGGTGGGCCACCTCGTGGCGCAGATGCCCCGTCAGGGTGCGGTAGGGCTCGTTCATCTCCGCCCGGATGCGCTCGCGCTCGGCATCGTCCGCCTCGGCGATATTGAGGGTGATCGTGCCTTCCGCATGGCCGGTGAGCACCCGCGGTGCCGTGGCGTCTCCGGTTTCGCCCTTCAGTTCGAACCGGGGGACGGGCATGCCCGCCTCATCGAAGAGCGGCAGGCCCAGCCGGTGCAGCATCAGGATCAGGGGCCGCTTCACGGTCTCGATCCTCTCCCACCGGTCGATGTTGGCGGGAACCGACAGGTCCGGCACCACCGTCGTATGCTGGCAGGACAAACACAGGGCGCCTGGCTCGTCGGCCGACCAGTTGCAGTTGATCTGATCGCGGTTGGCGCAGGGATGGCCGGTTTCCGCCATGTCCGAGAAGCCCCTGTCCGGATCGAAGAGCAGCTGGATGCCGCAGGCCAGGCAGGCCGTGTTGCGGAAGAAGATTTCCTGATGACAGGAGGGGCAGCGATAGCGTTGCACGGGACCGACCGGAGTTGGGAAAGGACCGCGCCCACCGGCGGGCGGCAGCATCCGGTTCCCGCCGCAGTCGGAACCGGATGCGCAGAGGCGGCGGCGCGGGAAGAGGCCGGACCCGCGCCGCCGCCTCTGCGTCGGCGACCGGCCCTCGATTGGGACACCGGCCGCCGGACAGAGGCTGGATCAGCCGCGCTTTCTGGTCACGGCGCCCCAGATCACCAGAAGGACGATGGCGCCGACGATGGCTCCGATGAAGCCCGCGCCTTCGCCGGGGCCGTACCAGCCCACGGCCTGCCCCAGCCAGGTGGCGACGAGGGCACCCACGATCCCGAGGATCGTGGTCAGGATGAAGCCCGAGGGCTCGTTGTCTCCCGGGTGGAGAAACTTCGCAATCACGCCGGCGATGAAGCCGATGATGATGGTCCAGATGATGGTCAAGGAGGATCCTCCGCTGAAGGTCTGCCGAGGGAACGGCGATCCGCGCGCCCGGTTCCCTTACTCCGGCGTATCCTGCTCGAGATCGGGCAACGGCGCGCGAGCGCCCAGAAAATTGCCGACCGCATGCAGGGATTCGACATTGTCGCAGACCACCTTGATGCAGACGAGGAAGGGCACCGCCACGAGCGCCCCCGGAATGCCCCAGAGCCATCCCCAGAAGATCACCGTGACGAAGACCGAGACCGTGTTCAGCTCGAGCCTGCGGCCGAGGACGATGGGGGTGACGAGCTGCCCCTCGATGGCGGTGGCCGTCAGGTAGAGCGCGGGCACCAGCAGGGCCTGCGTCAGGTGATCGTAATGCACGATGGCGACGGCCGCCGACAGCGCAACCCCGGCAATGGCGCCGATATAGGGCAGGAAGTTCAGAAGGAAGGCCGCCATGGCCCAGACGAGCGGGCTCGGCATTCCCGTGCCCCACATCAGGAGGCCGATCACCACCCCCAGCCCCGCATTGATGATGGTCACCGACAGGAGGTAGCGCGAGACGCGCCGCTCGATGCCGTAGACGATGCGCAGGGCGCGCTTCTTGTCGCCGAAGCGGGGGAAGCCCTCGATCAGCTTGATGTAGAACAGGTCACCCGAGGCGAGCAGAAAGAGCGCCAGCACCAGCGTCACGATGATCGTGGTGAGGATCGAGGCCACGCTGCCGACTGCGGACGACAGGATCCCCGGCGTCTGCACGGCGACGCGCTGCACCGTCGGATCCTCGCTGTCGGTGATTTCCGAGACCTGCTCCGATGCGTTCCGCACCGCCTCGAACGAGTCGAGGATGGTCTGGGCCCGCTCGCGCAGCTGATCGCCCAGCCGCGGCGCCTGATTGATCCAGTCCGAGACAGGGCCGCTCAGAAGGAAGGCGCTGACCGCGATGACGGCGGCGAGGGCGGTGATGAGGGCGGTCGCGGTGATGGGCGGTGCGATGCCGATCCGCTGCAGGGCCCGCACGACCGGGCTGAAGGTCAGCGCCAGCAGAAGGCCGATCATCAGCGGCAGGACCACGTCGCGGGCGAAATAGAAGCCCATGACCACGAGGACCAGAAGGATGATCCCCAGCAGCCTGCGGATCGCGATCAGGTGGTTGAGACGGCTGATCTCGTTCTCGGAGGGCACGTCGGGCGCTTCCGGCTCCAGAAGGGTTCCGGCCTCGCCGATCCGCTCGTTCTGCATCATCCCCCCATCGCCGTGCACCGGCAGCGCGGCCGCTGGGCCGATCGGGTGCACAACGTGATGCCGCCCCTCATGTTCCGCGCCGGCGACCTGCCGAAAAGGTTGAGGGGCCATGCCGCGCGGGGAAGGGGTGCAACGTCCCTTGAGGCGCAGGACGCTCCATGCTAACAGGGCTCTCGCGCGGGTATGGTGAAATGGTATCACACGAGCCTTCCAAGCTCTTGGCGCGGGTTCGATTCCCGCTACCCGCTCCAGAAAATCCCTGAAAGTTTCGGTATATCGGTCGCTTGCGGGCAGATGTGTCCCCATGCGGGAAACAGTGGGACGCCTTCGCCCTGGAAGGCCCTCGCGGAGGGGCACGGCTGGGGTTCCGAGAGGCCCGGTGCGCAGCATTCTGCGGCACGAGAGATCGAGTCGAGGGGGACGATCCGGAGGGTCCGTGCGGTGCGTCAGGCTGCTGGAGATCGCATTCGGATGCCGACCAGATCGAGCGCTTCGTCATGAACCATCGAACGTGAGGAGCTGGCGGGCCCGACCAACGGCGGACCTGCCTTGCCGCTCTTGCGGCGCCGATCGTTGCACCGCTCGCCGCGTGCCGACCTGCGCCTCGTCTCTGCGGGCGTGGCCTCGTCGGCGAACCCCTCGGCCGTGAGGATCGCCGCCGCCGGGCAGGTTTGCCGGTTGCCAAGGGGCTCGCGAGATCCTAAAGCGGAACAGATATGTAATAACATATCATATACGCATCATCCGAAGACCTCGGAACATGGAGACCTTCCGCATGCAGACCGTCCTTTCACGCCCCCTGAGCATCCTCGCCGCCAGTGTGGCGCTCGCAGTGGCCGCCCCCGCGCTTGCCGAGAAGCCGCACGACCACGGGCACGATCATGCGCACGGCCATGGCCATGACGAGGCCCACAGCCACGCTTCGGACGAGATCGCCAAGGGCGTCTTCAAGGACGAGCAGGTCGCCGACCGCCCGCTCTCGGACTGGCAGGGCGACTGGCAGTCGGTCTATCCGCTGCTGGAGGACGGCACGCTGGCGTCGGTGATGGCGCACAAGGCCGAGCATGGCGACAAGACGGCCGAGGACTATCTCGCCTACTACCGGACGGGCTACGAGACCGACGTGAACCGCATCGAGATCGACGGCGACCGGGTGACCTTCCACGGCGCGGGCGCGCCGGTCTCGGGGCAGTATGAGGAGGACGGTCACGAAGTGCTGACCTACAAGGCCGGCAATCGGGGCGTCCGCTTCATCTTCGAGAAGGTGAGCGGAGACGAGGCCGCGCCGAAGTTCATCCAGTTCAGCGACCACCGGATCGCGCCGTCGACGTCGGACCACTATCACCTCTACTGGGGCAACGACCGCGCGGCGCTCCTTCAGGAGGTGACGCACTGGCCGACCTATTACCCCGCCGAGCTGAGCGCCGAGGAGATCGTTCAGGAGATGCTCGCGCACTGATCCCGAGGGGCAGGTCCGGCGCCTGCCCCTCGGGGTCCTGCCTCGGGGGCAACCGTCCCGAGGCAGGATCCCTCAGGGCCGCGCTTGCCGGCCGAGCTCCTGCTCTGGCGCGGCCGCATGTGCGGCGACGAGATCCTCGGCCAGCCGGGCCGTCTGGTCGCGGATGTCGGGGATCGCGGTGATCTCCCAGAAGGCGGCGCGCGAGACCGGGCCGATGGCGAAGATGTGCCGCGAGCCCTGTCCGCGCGCGTCGATCAGCCGGCAGTCCTGCGCCACCTCGAGGCCGATGCGCAGCGGGTCGATCCGCGCGAGGCCCGAGGCGAGCAGGCTCGCCACCAGCGGCGAGGCGCTGTTCTTCGGATCCCGGCGGATGCCGCGGCAGTCGAACACCACGTCGGCCTCGAGCCGGACATCCGATTTCGTGCCGCGCGGGCGGATCCGCAAAGCGACCCGGCCGTCCGGCAGGCGCTCCGCGCCCTCGTAGCCCGCCCGCAGCAGCCGCATCCGCCCGTCGGCCAGGGCCGCCGCGATCCGCGCGTCCGAGGCGGGCGGGGCCCGGTGCCGGTGCACGTCCCACCAGCCCGCGCCGTGGCGCAGGAAGCGCGCCCGCTCCCGCTCCGGCAGGCCGCGCCAGATGCGGCGCACGAACGGCCGGATGCCGTCCACCGCATCGCGCCATGTCCCGCCGCGCGCCTCCGCCTCGCGGGCGAGACGCCGCACCCAGGCCGTGAGCGCGCTCATCGGCGCCCCGAGCGGCACGTCGGGCAGGCCGAGGGGCAGGGGGCGCGTCGGCGCATGGCTGCGCGGCAGGAGCCCCCGCCGCGACAGGGCCACGATCTCGCCCCGATGGCCATTGGCGAGAAGCGTCAGCACCTTGTCGATCATGGTGAGGCCCGAGCCGAGGAGAACCACCCGCGCGTCCGGCGGCACGTCGGCCGCCCGCCACGGATCCTGAAGCAGCCGGTCCTCCGCCGGATCCGGGCGCGGGTGGCCGGTGGCGAGGATCGCCACATCCGCGAGCCGGACCGAGCCGTCGCTGAAATGGGCGATCACGCCGCGGCCGACCTCCTCGATCCGGAGGCATTCGCCGCCCACGCAGGTGAGCTCTGTGCCCGCGCGCCACGGCGCGAGGATCTCTTCGAGGTAGCGCCGATAGAGGCCGCGGGGGACGAAACTGTCTCCGGTGGAAAAGCGGCCTTCGGGCTCTGCCGCAAGCCACTGCCGGAAGTGGTCCGGCCGATCCGGAAAGGCGCTCATGTTGTGGACGCGCGTGTTGAGCAGATGCTCCGCCTCGCGCGTGGCATAGGCGATGCCGGCGCCGACCGGCCCGTCGCGCTCCACCAGCGTGATGCGGAAGAGACCGTGGCCGCGGGTGAGCAGATGCGCCGCCATCAGCGCCCCGCTCGCGCCGCCGCCGACGATCAGGACATGCAGGCGGCGCGGGACGTGCCGCCGGATCGGGTCGGGAAGGTGAGGCCTCATCGCAGTCTCCTTTCGTGCCGTTGTCGGTCAGGCGCGGTAGAATGCGCGCTCCAGAGCCTGTTCCGGGGGCATGAGCGGGACCGGCCGGCGGGCGAGCTCGTCGCGCAGGACGACGCCGCCGGGCCAGGGCCCGAAGCCGCTGTCGACATTGATGTGACCGGCGAAGCCGAGGTCGACCACGTCCGCGCGCCAGGCGCGGGCGAGCCGTTCCGCCTGGGTGAAGCTCATCCAGGGATCGTTCCGGCTGGAAACCACATAGGCGGGCACGCCGAGGCTTTCCTCGAAGATCGGGCCGAAGCTCTCGGTCCGGTCGCTGTGCCGCGGCTCTGCCGGGGCCACGAGAATCGCGCCGCCAACTTTCAGATGCGGCCATTTGGCCAGAAGCCGCGCGATCAGGATCGCGCCGAGGCTGTGCCCCACGAGGATCGCTCCGGGGTGCTGCAGGATCGCTCCGGCCACCTCGATCTCCCAGACGGCGGGCACCGGGCGGGAGACATCGGACAGGTCGAGCAGGAGCGCATCCGGGTCGCGGAGCGCCCACCACTGCTGCCAGTGGGCCGCGGGCGAGCCGTCGAGGCCGGGAATCAGGAGCGTCTTGGGCATGGTCGTCTCCATCTTCGTTCAATCTCGAAATACACTACAGTGTTTGTCGTGATTGTCTTTCCAAAGATGGGGGGAAGTTTGGGAAGTCCTTCTCCGCAGGCGCCGTCAGATCCCGTTCCCAACGTAAAGCAGTCTTGCGCCCGCAGCCGGTTGCCCCGCGGGTCGTGGCGCTGCGAGGGCTGCGGGAATGCGGTGTGGCCTGTCCTGTCTCTGGTGAACTGGCGCCGGACAGGCCGCTGAACACGGTTCGTGCCGGAGGCGGCGGGTCCCGGCCCCCGGCCGGATGGTCGTGCCGTCGCGGCGGATCTCGTGCAGGCAGACTGCCCGAGGGTCGCGGCTTCCCGGGTTTGCAGCCTGACGCGAAACCGGTGCGGGGACGCGAGGCAGGCGGGGGGCACGCGCCGGGAGCGGAAGGGTGGAGGCGGGCGCCGCAGGGCCCACCTCCTCGAGCCTGTCCCGGAGGTGGATCAGAGCTCCTTCTTCAGCATGTGGTCGACCGAGTAGCGCCCGCCGCCCTTGGCGACGAAGGACAGTGTGACGGCGGCCCAGAGCCAGGCGAGTTCCGCACCGCTGTAGCCCTGGCCCAGGACGACCCAGTGGAAGTAGGTCGCCACCAGCAGGATGATCGTGGTGCCCGTAGCGGCGAGCCGGGTGAGCAGGCCGAGCACCAGCAGCAGGCCGCCGGTGAATTCGGTCACCGACAGCAGGATCGACCAGAACCAGCCGGGCGCGAAGCCCAAGCCCGACACCATGTCGGCGGCGCCGGTCGGGTTCTGGATCTTCGGCCAGCCGTGGATCATCAGCGCCGCGCCGCAGACCACGCGCAGCCAGGCGTCGGTGAGGGGAGCCGTCGCGGCATAGACCGGGGCGAGGGCCGGCAGCAGCAGCGCCGGGCGTTCGTTCGAGGTGGTGCTCATTTTACATGTCTCCATGGGTGCGATCGCGCGCGCGTCGCAGGGTATCGGGGGCACGGTGGGTGCCGATTGCGGTGAAAGGCGATCAGGCGCGCGGTGGTCGTCGGTCCGGGGGGACCACCCTGCCTGCGGCGCTCGGCTCGCCCGCCGCAAGCCGCAGCGGCAGCTCGGGACGGGTCGGCAGGGCAAGCGTCAAGCCTGTCGGCAGGACGCAGGTCATGCAGGGCTTCTCGGCGGGCGCCCGCGTCGGGATCGCGGGTCCGGGCGCGGTGCAGACATCGTCCACGGCCTGCGTACTGGGGCAACCCGAGGGCTTGCCGACCTGCACCGACGGCTGCATCGAAAAGAGCAGCATCGCGACGGTGAGGCAGATCGAGAGATACTTCAGCATGCGGACCCGGAAATCTCTTTGCTTGTGCTTCGTTAGTCGTCTCGGGGCCGGAACCTCAAGCGCCCCGCGCCGGGACTGACGCAGATGTGAGGCCCCCAGCCGCCGCGGCCGAACGCGTTCAGATCCCGGCCGCGGTCTCGCGGAGTGCCGCTTCGATATGCGCCGGCCCGACGGGCCGGATGCGGGACGGGTTGAGCGCCTTGATCGAATAATATCCGCGGGTGATGTGGTCCATGTTCACGGTCTCGCGCACGCCGGGCCGGGCGAGGATGCGCCGCATGTAGGCCCAGAGACGCGGGTAATCGGCGATCTGGCGGCGGTTGGTCTTGAAGAGCCCGTGATAGGCCGCGTCGAACCGGATCAGGGTGACGAAGATGCGGATATCGGTCTCGGTCAGCGCGTCGCCGAAGATGTAGTCGCCGGTCAGCCGGTCCTCGAGGTGGTCGAGCATCTCGAACACGCCCGCCACGGCCTCGTCATAGGCCTGCTGCGAGCTTGCGAAGCCGGCCTTGTAGACGCCGTTGTTGAGGCGGTCGTAAACTTGGGCGTTCAGCGCGTCGATCTCGCCCGCCAGCGCCGCGGGGTAAAGCCGCAGGTCGGAGGGGGCCAGTCCCTCGAAGGCGGTGTCGAACATGCGCAGGATGTCGGCGCTTTCGTTGTTCACCATCGCATCCCGCTTCATGTCCCACAGGACCGGGACCGTGGCCCGGCCGGTGAACTGCGGCTCGGCCCTTGTGTAGATCTCGTGCAGGTGCCGCGCGCCGAACAGCGGATCCTCCTCCGCGTCGTCATAGCCGCCGAACTCCCATCCTTGAGTGCCCATCACCGGGTTCACCACCGTCACCGGGATCAGCCCCTCGAGGCCCTTCAGCCTGCGCGCCATCAGGGTGCGCGAGGCCCAGGGGCAGATCAGCGCGACATAGAGCCGGTAGCGCCCAGCCTCGGCCGCGAAGCCGCCGGTGCCGGTCGGCCCGGCGCTGCCGTCGGGGGTGATCCAGTTGCGGAAGCTCGACACCTGGCGCACGAAGCGGCCCTGGTCATCGGCCTTCTGCACCGGCTGCCAGTCGGCGGTCCATTTCCCGTTCACGAGCATGGGGCGTCTCCTATCGGGCATGGAAGACGAAGGAGCGCATCGAGACCGAGGCGAGCTCGATGGCGTCCGTCATGAAGGTCAGTTCGTCGCGCTCGTCCGAGGCGCCGGCGATGGTGAGCGCCGGCATGTAGTGATCGACCGAGGGATGCGCCATCGTCAGCAGCGATCCCAGCCCCTTGCGGTCGGCGAGCATGCGGAAGTCGCGCTCGGTCAGCCGGTCGGCGAAGAGGGCGTCGAATTCCAGCGCGAACCCATGTGGCTTGCTGCCCGCGCTCCAGTTCACCGCGCGCAGGTTGTGCACCACATTGCCGGACCCGAGGATCAGCACGCCGCGGTCGCGCAGCTCGGACAGTGTCCGCCCGATCTCGAGCTGGTGGTCGAGGTCGCGGGTCATGTCGATCGAGACCTGGAAGACCGGCACGTCGGCCTCGGGATAGAGGAACTTCAGCACCGTCCAGGCGCCGTGGTCGAGGCCCCAGCTGTCATCCTCGGCGGCATGGTGGCTGGCCAGCAGCGAGGTCACTTCGCGCGCCAGCTGCGGCGCGCCCCGCGCGGGATAGCGTTGTGCATGAAGCGCCTCGGGGAAGTTGTAGAAATCGTGGATCGTCCGCGGCATGGCCGAGACATCGACCAGCGTCGTGCCCCGGGTCATCCAGTGCGCCGAGACGACGAGGATGGCGCGAGGCCGCGGCAGGCTCTCGCCGAGCCTTGTCCAGGCGCGGCTGTAGGCGGTGTCCTCGATGGCGTTCATCGGGCTGCCGTGGCCAAGGAAGACCACAGGCATCCGGTCGGAGGGCGCGAGGCGCTCCTTCAGAGTGTCGAGCTTGTGCATGACAGACATGGGACTGTCCTTTCGGGGAGAGCCGGCGCAAGGCGGTGCCGCAGCGGAGGGGCGCCGGACAGGCGCGCGGGTTCGGGTCAGGCGATCTGCCATTTCGGCGCGAGGCCGGTGCCGAAGCCGTTTCCGACGATCGCGAGCTTCATGGTCTGGCCCCTCGTTGCCGCACCTGCGGCGCTTCGGTTCGTTGCAGCCAAGATAGGCCTTGCTGCAGTTCAACAATATGGAGATGTTGTTGTATGACTATCCACTAAGCGTTCTGAATAATCCATGGATCTGACCGATGAACTCCGGGCCTTCGTGGCCACGGCCAAGACCGGCTCCTTCACGGCGGCGGCGGACCAACTCGGGGTGTCGAACCGGCTGACCTCGAAATATGTGGCCGAGCTGGAGAAGCGGCTCGGCGTCAGGCTGCTCCAGCGCACCACCCGCAAGGTCGGGCTCACTCCCTCAGGCGAGACCCTGCTGGCCCGGGCTCCGGCGCTGCTGGACGAACTCGACGACCTGCTGGTCGAGGTCTCGCACGGCTCGCGCGGCTTCACCGGCACGATCCGCGTCTCGGCCCCCGTGACATTCGGCGAGGACTATGTCGGAGGGATGCTCGGCCGCTTCGCCGCGCTGCACCCGGGGCTGGTGGTCGATCTGAGGCTGAACGACAGCTTCGCCGACCTCGCGAGCGAGGGGATCGATGTGGCCTTCCGGGTCGGGCGATCCGAGACGCTGTCGCTGAAGACCCGGAAGCTGGGCGAGGTGCGCACCGTTCCGGCCGCTAGCCCCGGCTATATCGCGACCCGTGGCGCCCCCGACCGGCCCGAGGACCTCGTCCGGCATGACTGCATCCTCGACACCAACCGCCGGGTGCCGCGCCGCTGGACGTTCCTCGAGGACGGGACCGAGCGCAGCGTCGAGATCCGGGGGCGGTTTCAGGTCAATTCCGCGCGTGCCGCGGCCGATCTCGCGATGGCGGGGCTGGGCATCTGCTATGCCCCGCGGTTCGCTCTGGCCGAGGCGCTGCGCTCCGGCCGGCTCGTCCCGGTGCTCGAGGCGTTCGGCGGCGCGGTCGTGCCGGTCAGCGCGGTCTATCTCGAAGGCCGCAGCCTGCCGCAGAAGGTCCGCGCGCTGATCGACTTCGCGCTCGAGGATATCCGGCAGTCCGGCGTGCTGTGAGGACTGGCGAGCTCCGGCTTGCACAGGCCCAACAGTTCGACTATGCATGAATAATGGAAAAGACTCACGCTCTGGGTGCCCTGTCCGCCCTTGCCCACGACATCCGGCTGGACGTGTTCCGCCTCCTCGTGCGCGCAGGTCCTGCGGGCATGGCGGCCGGAGAGATTGCGGCGGGCCTCGACATCCGAGCCAACACGCTGTCGAACAACCTCACCATCCTGACGGGAGCGGGCCTTGTGCGCTCCGAGCGCGAAGGCCGCTCGATCCGCTATTTCGCGCGGATGGAGACGATGCGGGGGCTGCTGGCCTTTCTCATGGAGGATTGCTGCGGCGGCCGGCCCGAGCTCTGTCAGCCGGTTCTCGACCGGATCGCCTGCGACTGCTGAGCGCCCGCATAACCCTGCCCAGAGGCTGAACCAAGATGACCGACCTGCCGCAAACCCAGATCAATCCCCTGGGCCCGTTCGAACGCTGGCTGACCCTCTGGGTCGGGCTGGCCATGGTGGCGGGCCTCTCCCTGGGCGTGCTGGCTCCGGGTCTGGTGCAGGTCATCGCCACGGCCGAGATCGCCTCGATCAACCTCGTCGTCGCCGTGCTGATCTGGGCGATGGTCTATCCGATGATGGTCAACGTGGATTTCGCCGCCGTCGGGGGGGCGGTGCGGCAGCCGACAGGACTGCTCATCACGCTGGTCGTCAACTGGCTGGTCAAGCCCTTCAGCATGGCTCTGCTGGCGGTCCTGTTCTTCGACCTTGTCTTCGCTGCCTGGATCGCCCCCGAGGACGCGCAGCAGTATATCGCCGGTCTGATCCTGCTGGGCGCCGCGCCCTGCACCGCGATGGTCTTCGTCTGGTCCCTGCTGGTGCGCGGTGATGCGACCTACACGCTGGTGCAGGTGTCGGTGAACGACATGGTGATGGTCGTGGCCTTCGCCCCCATCGTGGCCCTGCTTCTCGGCGTGACCGAGATCGTCGTGCCCTGGCAGACGCTGGTCCTGGCGACGATCCTCTATGTCGTCCTGCCGCTGGCGGCAGGGATGCTGACGCGCCGCAGTCTTGGCACCGCCGCCCGGATCGAGGCGTTCTCGGCCCGCGTGAAGCCCTGGTCGATGATCGGCCTGATCGCGACGGTCGCGATCCTCTTCGGGCTGCAGGGGCAGACGATCCTCGACCGGCCCGCGATCATTGCGCTGATCGCCGTGCCGATCCTGATCCAGAGCTATCTGATCTTTGCCGTGGGTTACGGCGCGGCCTGGCTGATGAGGGTGCCGCACCGGATCGCGGCGCCCTGCGCCATGATCGGCACCTCGAACTTCTTCGAACTGGCCGTCGCCGTCGCCATCAGTCTCTTCGGCCTCAATTCGGGCGCGGCGCTGGCAACGGTCGTAGGCGTTCTGGTCGAGGTGCCGGTGATGCTGTCCCTCGTGGCCTTCGCCAACCGCACCCGCGCCCGTTTCCCGGAGATCCGCGCATGATCGTCATCCACCACAACCCTGCCTGCGGCACGTCGCGCAACGTGCTGGAGATCATCCGCGCGTCCGGCGCCGAGCCGGTCGTCATCGACTATCTGGCCGAAGGCTGGACACGTCCGCAGCTGCTGGCTCTGCTGGCCGCGGCCGATCTGACGCCGCGTCAGGCGCTGCGGACGGCGAAGTCGCCCGCCGCCGAACTGGGCCTGTTGGAGGCTGGCGTCACGGACGGGCAGATCCTCGATGCAATGCTCGCCCATCCGGTGCTGGTCAACCGGCCCATCGTGGCCTCGCCCAGGGGCGTGCGGCTCTGCCGCCCGTCCGAGACCGTGCTGTCGCTTCTGGACCGCCTGCCGGCGGGGCCGCTCTACAAGGAGGACGGGCGGATGATCCTGAACGAGAGGGGCGAGATCGTCAGCGACCTGCCGACCTGAACCCCGCCCGACCTGCGAGCATCGATCGGAGCGCTTCGCCCGTATGGTGATGCGAACCGGCACGTCGGCGAGGCAGGCCTGCAGGTCGAGGCCGCTCGGGTTTGCGCGCTCGGTCAGCGTCATGGCGCGGGCGAGAGTTTCGCCCCGGCGTCGCTGCCGGAAAGGAGCCAGGTCTTCCGCCCGACGCCGACGGGCTGCATGGCGCGCTCGGACGGCGCTCGCCCTTGTCCTCGGACCCATGGCGGACATGTCACGCTGTCGATGGCCATGTCCAAGGACGGAAGGATGATGGGCCCGGGCCTTCAGGGGCCGCGCAGGGAGAGGGGCACGAGGATGCGCTCGAACTCGGCGAGCAGGGACGCGCCGGCCGAAGCGGGCTCGGGATCCGGGAGGTCGGAGGGCACGACACGGGTATGACCGTCGGTATTGCCCCTCTCGGCATCACTCAGGCGGGGATCGTCGGCGCCTGCGGTCTTGTGGAACAGGGGCGGCCGCACGCTCGCGACGGCTGGCGGCACGGGGTAGAGAAGCGGCTCTCCCCGGCCGGCCGAGATGCTGTTGGCCACCGTCCTCAGCACGTTGATCCGGTCGGCCGGTGCGGCGACCAGCACGCTCGACCACGCTCCGTCGCGGAGATCCGAGCGCAGGTAGAACACGCCCAGCCGAAAATCTCCGTCCCCGAAGATGGCGTGGAAGGGCGCGTAGGCCGACCAGACCCGCAGGCGGGGCTTCGGCGCGGGGAAGTAGCTGTTCCTGTTCGGCAGGGCGTTGCGTCGGATGGTGTCTCCGACGGCCGCGGCCGCTTCCACCGGCCCACGCGCGGCATAGATCGCCACCTCGGGGGAGGCGTGGGTCTGCGTGAAGTTTGGCCCGATCGCTTCGCCGGTGGCGGAATCTCCAGGCACGAGCAGCGAGCCGTCCAGCGCCGGAAGATAGGCGACTTGCCAGCCCGAGGCCGCGAGCCGTTGGCCTGCGTCGGACAGGAAGCTCTCGACGTCGGAGGCGGTGAGGCGGCAGGGCGGGGCGCAGCCGAGCGCCTGTTCGAGCGCGCGCCGGCTCATCCCGCCCCACTCTCCGTCGAGCATGCCGTCATAGACGTCCGCGAACGACAGCGCGGCTTGGAGAAAGCGGATCTCGGCGTGCGAGAGGCGGGCGGGGTCGAAGGGCCGATCCTCCGCCTGCGCCTCCGGGGTCACAAGGAGAAGCGTCAACAGACAAGCGGCCAGCGATCTCATGCCAGGGCGTCTCATTTCCCGATCACCAGATCGAGCATGGCCGTCCGCGCGTCGGAGCTCCAGCGGCAGTCGATCCGCGCCTGTCCCGCCGATCGCGAAAGGCCGCCCTTGCGTGCGCAGCCGAGCAGGAGGTCGGGCGCGACGCCGGCCGCCGCGGCTGCGTTGGCGCAGCTTCGGATGCCCGCCTCGAGGCTGGCGGAGTTCAGCGTAAGCCGGCAGCCGAGGGCGATCGCGTCGCGGCCGGGCGCCGTGCGCAGCGCGATCACGTTCTCGCTGTCGCCGGCGAAACAGGTGGTTCCGTCGGCCTCGGTCGTCCGGCAGACCGGCGGGTCGGACAGGACGAGCTGCGGGAAGAGCCGGGCGCTCTGGGCGTCCCGGAAGGGCAGCTGATAGGGCACGGGCGTGACGGTGATCGAGGGCGCCTGCCGGGGGCCAGCAGGCGGGCGGGCGGTGACTTCGCCGTCCAGCAGCAGGCGCGTCATGTGGTGGGCGGTATGGGCATGGTAGGGAGAGCCCGTCACCGTCACTTGGTCACCCACCGCGCCCTCAAGGCGGGTGACGGTGATCTCGGTCACGTCGACGATGGCCGGCTGCGGCATGTCGGGATCGGGGTCGGGATAGATGCAGATCGGCGAGGGCAGCTTCAGCACCTCGCCGGTGAACTCGCGGCTGCCGTCGTTCATCGGGTCGGGGGTGTGCCATGTCCGCCGGACGATGATGCCTGTGAGCGTCATCCGCTCGGCGTAACTGTGGCAGGGAGCCCGGGGAAGGGGCAGATCGTCCGGGATTGCGATGCCGGCGGGCCGCGCGATCCCGCTCTCTGCCACAGCCGGGGCCGGCAGCAGGCTCGCCGCGAGCAGGAGCCACGGCAGGCCGCGCGGATGTCGTGGGGGTGTACGGCTACGCATGGCGGAACCTCGAACGATTGCGCTGCCGAGAATAGGAAAGGTCCGCGAGACCTGTAAACCGACTATTGCCGCGGGACCCGCTAATTTCGAGTCGATGATTATAGCGATGCGGACTCATCGCTAAATATCGAAATGAAATATTGCGGCCTCGGAGATGCGACCTGTTGAAGCAGGGGGCAACCCGGATTGCGGGAATTGGTGGCCGCGGTTATTTCGCGCTTGCGAATCGGTTTGGGTTTGCCGGTAATGCCCTCGCATATTATTGAACGGTGATGCCTTGACCAGTAAGCTCCTGACAGCCGCGTTTGTCGGCATGTTTGCACTTGCCGGCGGATGCACGACTGAGACGGTCGGCCACTCCACCAAATCCGCCCCTTCCGGTTTCTCGGCCAGCAACAAAACTCCGAAAGAGATCTCGCTGGAGAAACAGGTCAAGTCGCTCAACCAGCAATCCCGCGACATCCTGGTCCGCAACACGGTCGAGGGCGCCATGGCCGGGGCAGTGGTCGGATGCGGTATTGCGCTCATCCTTGGCGGGGATGGCGATGATTGTGTGCAGACCGCGGCGGCTGGCGCATTAGTCGGCGGCGTCGGCGGGAATGCCGTGGGTCGGCAGGCGGCGCAGAAGAACCGCGATCTGGTGAAGCGCGATCAAGTGCTGGCGAAGCTGAAGGGCATCAACGCCTCGCTCGGCTCGGTGCAGACGAACCTGCGCGATGTCCTGCGCTCGCAGAATGCCGAGATCGCCTCGCTGCAGCGGCAGGTCGGTGCCAATCAGATCACGCAAAGCGCCTATGACAAGCGGGTGCGGGCGATCAACTCCAACCGGACGGCGGTCGTGAAGGGACTGCAGACGGCGGAGACGAACGTGAGCAAGGAGCGCATGGAACTCGTCTCGCTGGAGAAACAGGGCGGGCAGTCGCTTTCCACGCTGCGCTCGGCCGCATCGAGCACCGAGAAGCGGCTGGCAAGCCTGCGCAGCACCGTCTCGCTCATTCCGACGAAATGAAGAATGCGGGGCCGGCGCGGATTCCCGACCCCTTCCTTGTCCGCAGAGGATAAACCTGCATGCGTTCCAGTTCCTTGCCCGCCGTCGCGCTTCTGATCGGCACGGCGCTTGCCGGATGTTCGGGATCGACCGATCCCGCGACGGCGCATCTCTTCGACAATATCGCCAATCTGAATTCCGGAGAATACGACCGACAGATTGCGCAGAAGGACTCCGAGGCGGCGGCCATCCTCCGGTCCAACCAGCGCATGCAGGGCAATATCGACTCGATGCAGCAGCAGGCGAATGTCAATCGCCGGACAATCGCGGGGCTGAACCGGCAGATCGCCTCGGCGCGGTCTGAGGCCGCCTCTGTCCGCAGCCGGCTCGGCAGCGACAGCATCCGGCTCGGCCAGTTGAACGGCTACGAGCGCCAGCTGGCCGCGGTGGAGCGCGAGGCCTCGGCCGGCAGCGACCCGGCGGTGCTTCAGGGCGAGGTCGCGCGGATCCGTGCCTCGATCCGCGCTTTGGCCAACTGAGCGGAGCAGCAGCATGATGCAGGCAATTGGTGGCCTGGGACGGCGTGTCGTCCTCGGGCTGGGCCTCGCGTTCGCCGCAACCGGCGCCGGCGCGGACGGGGTGACCGAGACGCGCTCGCCTACGACAGGTCTTGCGGTGGTGGATTGCAGGCCGGCGGCTCCCGCGCCGCAGGACAGCTGCACCCTGCGCATCCCGCCGCTGCATTCGCGCGGCGACATGCGCGGCTCGGGCTCGGGCTTCTCGTTCATCCAGCCCTCTGACAGCCGGTTCCCGGCCGCGGTCCTCCCCTCGGCCACGATGCTGCTGATCGACCGTACCCCGGGTCCGGGCGGGGCGCGCAAGCCCTTCATCCGGTTCGAGAAGGAGCTGGTCGAGCGGTTGATCGGCGCGCTGCCGCCGCAGGAACTGGTGGCGATCTACACCTTCGACGAAGGCGGCACTCTCCAGCCGCTCGTGCCCTTCACCGACCTGCGCCAGCGCGCGGTTGCCGGGCTCGACGGGCTCGTCGCCGGCGGGGTCAACACGCATATCGCGCTGAACCTGCTCGACGCGATCAAGATCCTGTCCGAGCGCGACGATGTTCTCTACCGCAACATCGTCGTCGTGACCGACGGCGAGGAGGAGGGGCTGTTCGATGACACGGTCCACGCCCGCGCGGTGGAGGAACGGATCGCCGTCTCGTCGCTCGGCTTCTTCTGGCGCGGCACCGGCAGTGCCGAGATCGGGCGCGCGAAGGACTACCTCGATACCCGCATCACCACGCCGGGCTTCGGCCTGACGACGACCGTCATGCTGCGCAACCGGGCGCAGGCGGTGGCCGCGGTGGACGAATTCGCCGGACGTTATGTGTCGGCCCTGCAGCAGTCGGGGCTGATCGTCCCCGAGGGCAAGCCCGAGGCCGCCGATGTGGTGGTCGAGACGGAGGCGCCGAAGGTCGGCGCGCCGGGCGGGACGGAGACGATCACCCACCGTGTCCGTTTCGAGCCGCACAAGGCCGAGGTCGCGCCGGCGGAGGAACCGAAGGCCGAGCCGGGGCTGATCTTCGGCTATCCGCGGATGTGGGTGCTGGGCGGCGGCGCCGGGGCGCTGCTGCTGCTCATCGGCCTTGTTGCGCTGGTCATGTTCGTCCGTCGCGGCGGCGAGGGCGGCGAGGAGGAGCTTCCGCTGGGCGAGGACGACGATCTGGATCTCGGCGCGCCCGGTCGGCCGATGATGGCGGCCCCCGCCGCCCCGGTTCGTGCGATGGCGACGCTGGTGCGCGAGGACACGCGCGAGCGGCTGGTGGTCCCCTCGCCCGCGGCCACCATCGGGCGGGCCGGAACCAATGCCGTCCCCATTCCCGACGACAGCGTGTCGCGCCTTCATGCCGAATTGAAGCTGTCGGGCAGTGGCCTGATGCTGAGCGACATGGGAAGCCTGAACGGCACCTTCGTCAACGGCCGCCGCATCAAGGAAGGGACGCGCGTGAAGGACGGCGACCAGATCGGGTTCGGCCAGATTCGCCTTCGGCTCGTCGCGCCGTGAGCAGATACAGGAGAGACTGACATGCCGAGCGACAAGACCAAGTGGATCTTCGAGTCCGACGACCGACCGGCGCGCCAGCGCGATTTCACCGACCTCGGCCCCGAGGGCACCGGCTTTGCGGGGGCGACCGGGTTCGGCGCCGCGCCGACCGCGCTCGATGCGACGCGCATGGTGCAGGTCGCGGACGAACGCACGCGGATCGAGATCGCCGAGGCCATTCCCTTCGAAGAGGAACTCGACCCTGTGGTGGGCTGGCTCGTGGTGACCAAGGGGCCGGGACTCGGACGTTCGGTCAATATCGGCGCGGGGATGAACATCGTCGGCCGCGAAAGCGGCTGCCGTGTCAGCCTGCCCTACGGCGACATGACCATCTCGGGCGACGATCACCTGCGGATCGTCTACGACGATGTGAGCCGGTCGTTCCTGGTCGTTCCGGGCAGCGGCAAGAACATCACGAGGCTGAACGGGCAGGTGGTGACGGCGACGTTGCCGTTGCCCAGCCACTCGACGCTGGAGCTGAGCAAGAAGACCACCGTCCGCTTCGTCGCCTTCTGCAACGAGGATTTCGACTGGGGCGACATCGCCCCGTCCGAGGCCTGACACGACGATGGCGCAGGTCCACGGCCAGCAGATCCTCGGGCGCCGGGAAACGCAGGAAGATGCGTTCGACATCATCCTCCAGAGCGAGACGGACCCGCGCTCCGATGTCCTGATGCTGCTGGCGGACGGGATGGGCGGACATGCGGGGGGCGAAGTGGCGAGCGGCCTCGCGTTGCGCGCCTTCGCCCATCACTTCACGCAGGTCGCGCGCGCCCCGCGCCCCGCCGACCGGCTGCAGGAGGCGCTGGAGGCCGCCAACGAGGCGATCCGCGGTGCGCTGGCGCGGGACGCGAGCCTCAGGGGCATGGGCTGCACCCTGATCGCGGCGATCAAGCTGCCCGACCGTCTGGTCTGGGTCAGTGTCGGCGACAGCGCGATCTACCTGCTGCGGCGGGGAACGATCCGGCGGATCAATGCGGATCACTCGATCTTCGGCGAGCTGATGGCGCTGGTCGAGGCGGGCCGGATGACGCGGGCCGAGGCCGCGAGCCACCCGCGCCGGAATGTGCTGCGCTCGGCGCTGACCGGGGGGCCGCTGACGCTGGTGGATCTGAATTCGGCGACGCTCGAGCCCGGCGATGTGGTGCTGATCGCCTCCGACGGGCTGGACGCGCTGTCGGAGGCGGAAGTGGTCGAGATTGTGGGCGAGCGGATGCGGGCTGGTCCCCGCGCCGCGACCGAAGCGCTGCTGGCGGCAGTCGAGCGCAAGGCGAACCCGTCGCAGGACAATACCTCCGTGATCCTCTACCGCCATGCGGGGCAGGGCGCGAACGCTACGCTGACGCCGCCGCGCAGGCTGGCGGTGGCCGCAGGGGCGGGGGCCGTGCTCGCGCTGGCGGGACTGGCGGTCTATGCCGGGATGGGCGGCTTCTCCGACCCGCCGGCCCCGCAGACGTCCGAGCCGCCGCCCGGTGCCGCCGAGATGCGTGCCATTCCGGCCCCTGCCGAGGAGGCGCCCGCCGCGAAGCCGGAGGGTGCCGATCCTCAACCCTCCGAGGGAGGCCACGCAGAGCCGGAGGCGCAGCCGCGGAAGGCTGCTGCACCGGAGGCCAGCCCGGCACCTGCACGACGACCCGCAGCCCGCGAGGGGCACCCGTCCAGGGACAACGCTCCGGCCAGAGCGGACGAGATCTGATGACCGAGCCGCGCCTTCCCAACGGCACGCGCATCGCCGGCCATGTCATCACGGACCAGATCGGCCGGGGCGGGTTCGGGATCACCTACCGGGCGAACGTGCTCGAGACCGGCGCCACCGTCGCGCTGAAGGAATACTTCCCCTGCGACATGGCCCATCGCGATGCGCAGGGCTTCGTCCGCCCGCTGCCCAGGGCCGAGCGGATGTACGAGGAGGGTCTGCGGGCCTTCATCACCGAGGCGAACATCCTGAAGGCGCTGCCGCAGCAGGCCGGTCTGGTGCGGGTGCGCGGCGCCTTCGAGAAGTTCGGCACCGCCTATTGCGCGATGGATTTCATCGAGGGCGAGCCGCTCAGCCGTCTCGCGCAGGCCACGCTCCAGCGCACCGGCTTCATCGCCGAGGACCTGCTGCGCAGCTTCCTCGCCCCGATCTGCCTCGCGCTCGAGACGGTTCATTCGACGAACCTCGTCCACCGCGACGTGAAGCCCGCCAACATCATGATCTCGCGCCGCGACCAGCAGCCGATCCTGATCGACTTCGGCGCGGCCCGCCCGTCGGGGCAGCGCGGGTCGCTCGCGATGTTCACCCGCAGCTACGCCCCGGTCGAGCTGTTCCCCCGCGCGCAGGTGCGTTCGGCGCAGCCCCTGGATGAGGGGCCGTGGAGCGACATCTATTCGCTGTCCGTCATGCTCTACGAGATGGCGACGCGGCAGCTGCCCCCCAACGCGCCCGACCGGGCGGCGGCGGTCGCCGCGGGGGCGCCCGACCCTTACGTCCCGCTGACGGCGCTTCTGGCGCAGCGGCGGCTGCGCGGCAGCTACTCGCCCGCCTTCGCCTCGGCGGTCGATGCCGGATGCGCGCTCTGGCCCGAGGCGCGGCCGCGGACGGTACGCCAGTTCGCCTACATGGCCGGCGTCGAGATGGGGTCCGCTCCGCCGCCGACGCCGCGCCGAACCGTCACCGGGGCCGCTCCCTCGCCCTCCTCGGCGGTTCCGCGCAGCCAGCGCCGCCCCGTGAACCGCCAGTCCATCGCCATGGTGCTCCTGATGCTGCTGATCGCGGGGGCGGCGGTGTCCTATGGCGTCGTCTCGCGCCAGCCCGACTGGGTGGCCTACCGATGATGAGACTTCTCTGCGCGCTTGTCGGATTGCTCTGGGCCGCGGCCGCCGCGGCACAGGATTTCAGCGCCGTCGCCCGGCTGACCGACGCCTCGGTGGGCCGGATCTTCGTGGACCTTCCCCGCGGAATGAAGACCGGCGCCGGCATGGTCTTCGGCCAGGGCGCTGGGGGCAGGCTGCTCTACCTGACCAATTTCCATGTTGTTCAGAACGGCGGCGACATTGCCGTCTTCTTCAAGAACGGCGATGCGATCTCGATCTACAGCGGCACGGTCCTTGCCGTCTCGCAGGAGAAGGACCTGGCGGCGCTGAGCCTCGACCCCGAGGAGATCGGCACGCCCTCGCCCCCGCCTCTCGCCATCGACACGCGACGGCTCGCGAAAGGCGAGGCCGTGGTGGCCATCGGCTATCCCGCCGCGGCCGACGCCACCATGGGGCGCGACATGAACATCGCCGCCTTCGAGACCACGCTGACCGGCGGAAGTGTCAGCCGCGTGCTGAACGGCTCCTGGCGCGGGGCCTCGGCCGAGCTTGAGATCGTCCAGCACACCGCGCCGCTCAGCCCCGGCAATTCCGGCGGACCGCTGCTCGACCGGTGCGGGCGGGTGATCGGAGTGAACACGAAGGGTGCGACGGACGCGGCCGGGATCTACCTCGCCTCCTCGGCCGGCACCATCGCGGACTTTCTGGCCGAGGCCGGGCTTCCGATGCAGACGGCCGGCGGCAGTTGCGGCGGAGAGCCGGCCTCTCCGCCTGCGGCGCCACCGGCTGCCACGGCGACGGACGGCCGGGTGCCGATCTGGATGATCCTCGGCGGAACCGGCGCCGCGCTGGCTTTGGTCATGGCCGCGATGGCGGTTGCGGCCGGCGGCAGGGGCGGCGAGCCCGCGGCGCCCCGGGTCGCGCTGACGCTGACCATCGCCACGGGCGGATCGCGCCAGCGGCGCGGCATCGGACGGGCGAGCCTGCAACGCGGCGTTATCCTCGGACGCGGCGGCGCGGCCGAGGTGGCGATCGACAGCCCGCGCGTCAGCCGCGAGCATCTGCGGCTGACGCTCGAGGGGCGGCGGCTGATGGCGACGGACCTCGGTTCGACCAACGGGACGATGGTCGACGGCAGGCCGCTGCCACCGAACCAGCCGCGGCAGGTGGGCGAGGCCACGGTTCTGGTGCTGGGCGGCGAGGTCGAGATCCGGCTGAGGGCGGGGTCATGAAGGATCTGGCGCCCCCCGATCTGGCGGCATCGGACGCGGTCGCCGACATCCGCGATCTTTCGGTCCGGCTGGGAGAGCGGTTCGAGGTGACGATCGAGCGGCTCTCGGTCGCCCCCGGCGAGGTTCTGGTGCTGGATGCGCCCAGCGGCAGCGGCAAGAGCACGGTGCTCGGGCTGGTCGCTGGGGCCGTTGCGCCTCAGGCGCGGCCGGCGCGGCATCGGGTGGCGGGGCACGATCTGGCCCTGGCGCCGCGCCCGCCGGGGCCTGCGGCGATGGGTTTCGTGCTTCAGACACATGCGCTGGTGCCCTATCTGACCATGGGCGACAACATCGGCCTGCCGTCGCGGATCGCGCGGCTGCGGGTGGCGCCGGACTGGGCACGGGAGGTGGTGGTCTCGCTCGGCCTTGTCGATCTGATGGACCGCTTTCCGGCGCAGCTATCGGTGGGCCAGCGCCAGCGCGCGGCCGTGGCGCGCGCGATGCTCGCGCGGCCGCGGCTGCTGCTGCTGGACGAGCCGGTCTCGGCGCTCGACCCCGCCAATGTCCGCGCAGTGGAGGAGCTGATCCTGCGCCTTGCCGGGGAGGCGGGCTCGGCCGTGCTGCTCGCGGGCCACCAGATCGCGGGAAGCGCCTTTGCCGCCTGCCGCCGCGTGCGACATCGGGTGGAGGTTGCAGGCGCGCTGACGCGCTCGGTCTTCCGGTCGGAGGCTGTCTGATGCCCATGCCCCTCGTTCTGGCGCTGCGCGAGCTGCGGCACGACTGGATCTCGGCGCTCTGCTTCGTGGCGGCGCTGGTGGGCGTGCTGGCGCCCATGCTGATCCTGCTCGCGCTGAAGACGGGTGCGCTCGACACGATGGTCGAGCGGCTGGTCGACGATCCGGCGAACCGCGAACTGCTGGCGGTGGGGGCCGGCGCGTATGACGAGGGCTTCTTCCGCTGGCTGGAGGCGCGGCCCGAGGCGGGGTTCGTCGTGCCCGCCACGCGCAGCATCAACGCCCTTGCGGATGCGGTCGTGGCCTCCGCTCCCCGCCGCGAGATGGTGCGGGAGGTGCCGCTGGTGGTTTCGGCCGCGGGCGATCCGCTGCTGGCGGGAGATGTCGGGCCGGGTCGGGTCTGGCTGAGCGCGCCTCTCGCGCGGTCTCTGGAGGTCGCGCCGGGTGGCGCGCTGACGATGGTGATCGGACGGCGCATCGACGGCCTCGAGCAGACGGCGCGGCGACCGCTGAAGGTGGCGGGGATCGTTCCGGCCGAGCGCTACGGCCGCCCGGCGCTGTTCCTGTCGCTGCCGGACATGCTGGCGATCGAGCGGTTCCGCGACGATCCGGCCGTCACGCCCGGAAGCTGGCTTCAGGCCGCCGCGCCGCCTGCGGCCTTTGCCAGCTTCCGCCTCTATGCGCGGACGCTCGCGGATCTCGGGCCGCTCTCGGCGGCGCTGGAGGGGCGCGGTGTTGCGGTGCGCCCCCGCGCCGAGAATGCGGCGCTGCTGCTGCAGCTGCGGCGGGGCGCGGATCGGCTGTATCTTGCGGTCGCCGCATTGGCCGCCGCCGGATTCTGGGCCGCGATGAGCGCCAATCTCCGCGGCATGGTGGAGCGGCGGCGGCTGGCCTTCAGCCTGCTGCGGTTGCTGGGCCTGACGCCCGTCCAGCGCGCGACGGTTCCGCTGATCCAGAGCCTCGTGCTGATCGCGGCGGGGCTCGGGCTCTCGCTCGCCCTCGTTCTGCCGGCCGTGGCGCTGATCAACGCGAGCTTTCCCTCCGTGGCCGAAGGGGCGGCGCTCGCGCGCCTCAGGCCGGACCAGTTGGGGGGGGCGGCTGCGCTTGCCTGCGTGACGGCGCTGACCGCGGCGCTCTGGGCGATGGCGGCGGTGCTGCGGATCCCGAGCGAGGAGGTGTTGCGTCATGGCTAGGGCATGGGGTTTTGCGCTGGCGATCCTCTTGGCCGCGCCGCCCGCCGCGGCGGGCGGGATCACGGTGGACGAGACATATTGGAACCCGCAGCCGGCCGAGGGCGACCTCGTGCTGCCGATGCCCTGCGGCGGCGCGATGGCGTTCCGCCCGGTGGCGACACCCAATGCCGACGGTGCGGTGGGCGACGTTCCGGTCATCCTCGGTCGCGAGGACGAGGACCAGCCCTATCTGGACGGCACGCGGCGCTCCTATGTCTCGGGAGGGTTTCCGGGGACGGGCGAGGCGGAAGCCAAAGCCATGTTCTACATGGCGAAATACGAGATCGCCGAGGCGCAGTACCGCGCTGTGACGGAAGGCTGCCCGCAGAAGGAGCCGCGCCGGCGCGACTTCCTGCCGGTGACGGGTGTGACGAAGACCGAGCTTGACGCCTTCGCGCAGGCCTGGACGGTCTGGCTGATGCGGAACGCGCCGGAAAGCCTCGCCCTCGCCGGTGCGGCGCCGGCCCATCTGCGGCTTCCGACCGAGGAGGAGTGGGAGTTCGCCGCCCGGGGCGGTCTGGCCGTCGATCCGGCGCTGTTCCGCGGCGCGCTGCCGCCGATCCCGCCCGGTCACTCCGCGTCCGAATACATCGCGCATGGCGGCAACGACAGCGCGGGCGGCAAGGTGCAGGCGATAGGCACGCTGGCGCCGAACCCGCTCGGGCTGCACGACATGCTGGGCAACGTCTCGGAATATGTCCTGACCCCCTTCGCGATGGTGCGCCACGGGCGGCTGCACGGGCAGGCCGGCGGCTACGTCAAGCGCGGCGGCGATGCACGCACGCCGCTCGACCAGATCACCAGCGCGACCCGGTTCGAGGTGCCGCCCTTCGACGCGCATTCGAAGGATGTGACGCGCGAGGCTTTCACCGGGGGGCGGCTCGTGCTGTCCACGCTCTCGATCACCTCGGCCGAGCAGGCGAAGGCGGTCGCGGCGGCGCTCGAGACCCTGTCGCGGGCCGACCCTGCGCTCGACTCGGCGGCCTCGGAGGCCGAGGTTCTGGCGCTGCTCGACCGGCTTCAGCGCGAGGCCGGCGATGCCGCCGACCGCAGCCGCTTTGCCACCATCGCCCGGACGATCCGCGAGGCCCGCGCCGAGACGAACGCGCAGCGCGACCGGACCATCCGGATGATCCTCGGCTCGTCGGTGCTGACCTGCGACCAGATCGTGCAGCGCTACCTGAACGCGCTGGCCATCGCGGCGCTGGTGCCGAGCTATGACGGGCTGGCCGCCGAGGCCGAGGCCAGCGGCGACACCGCACTGGCGCAGGAGGTGGCCGAGGCCCGCGCCGAAGCAGAGGCGAAGCTGCGCGAGATGGAGGAGGCGGTCGGCCGCGAAAGCGTCGACTACGCCAACATGATCGAGGGGCTTTCGGCCGAATTCTCGCAGGAGCTGCTGGCGGCGCAGATCGCGGCCGTGCGGGGCGAGCACGAGAGCCGCGGCCCTCGGCGCGGTGCCTGCCTCGGCGCGGTGCAGGCCCATCTCGACCGGCGGGCCCGGAGCGGGATGAACGACCTCGCCGCCATCCGGTCCGACATGCAACAGATCGCGGCCGCGCAGGCCCGCTAACCTGAAGGAGCACCCCCCATGCGGGATTTTCTGAACAAGTCGCTCGCCGTCCTGATCTGGATCGCCACCGGCTTCAACGTCGCCCTGTCCTGCTACACCGGCGCGATGATCATCCGCTATTCGCCGATGCAGCTGATGGGTGACAGCACGGTGATCCTCTACGGCTTCCTGTTCATCCTGTTCGGGGTGACGCTGTCTCTGGTCTTCGCAGGCATCTGCTTCCAGATCATGGACATCCGCACCTTCACCAAGCATGTCGCGCTGAACCAGCGCCGGGTGTGACGGCGGGGTGACGGCGATGGCGAGCGAACTCCAGCCCGGCGACGTGATCCAGGACACCTACCGCGTCGAGGCGCGGCTGGGGCAGGGCGGCATGGGCACGACCTGGCGCGGCGTGAACCTGACGACGCAGGATGTGGTGGCGATCAAGGTGATGACGCCCGAGATCGCGCTGGTGCCCAAGGCGGTCGAACTGTTCCGCCGCGAGGCGCAGCTCTTGCGCAAGGTCCAGAGCGACGCGGTGATCCGCTACGAGACCACGCTTCAGGACCGCGAGGGACGGCTGTACCTGATCATGGAGTTCGTCGACGGCCAGCCGCTGTCCCATTACCTCGAGCGCGGGGCGCGGCTCGCGCCCGGCGACGTGCTGCGGCTGGGGCGGCGGATGGCGGGGGCGCTGGCGGCGATCCACGCGCTCGGCATCGTGCACCGCGACGTGGCGCCCGACAACATCATGCTGCCCGACGGCGACATCGGCCATTGCAAGCTGATCGACTTCGGGCTCGCCTCGAACACCTCGGGGACCGAGGCCTCGATCATCGGGGCGAGCTATGCCGGGAAGTACTCCTATTCCTCGCCCGAGCAGTTCGGGCTGCACGGGGCGCGGGTGGGGCCGGCCTCCGACATCTACTCGCTGGGCCTTGTGCTGATGAAGGTCTGCGGGCTGAAGGTGCCGGGCGAGGGGATGGGCATGGCCGCGGTCGAGGTGCGGCGGGAGAACGTGACGATCCCGCGGGATGCGGGCCTGCCCCCGGCGCTGGCGCGGCTGCTCGAAGCGATGCTGCGCACCCGGCCCGACGAACGCCCCGCCGATCTGCAGAAGCTGTTCGCCGAGGCGGCGCCGGGGCTGGAACGGGCGGCGCCGGCCCGCACGCCCCGCCGATCGGGTCTGGCGCTTGCGGCTGGTGCGGGCGTTCTGGCCGCCGCGGGGGCGGGCCTGTGGTTCGCCCTGCCGTATCTCGATACGCCCGCCGGCAGCCGCGTGGTCACCGATGCCCGCGCGGTTGTGGCCGCCCATGATCCCCTTGCGGAAATCGAAAGCCGCTTCGCCGCGGGCGATGTCGAGACGGCCTTCGCAAGCCTGATGGCGCTGGCGAACGATCAGGCCGGCCCGCCCGAGACCCGGAGGCAAGCCTATTTCGCGCTGGGGCGGATGTACGATCCGGCCAGTTTCAACGCCAGCCGCAGCCCGTTCAAGGCGCCCAATGCCTCGGCCGCGCGGCGGAACTATCAGGCGGCTGCGGACCTCGGCTCGGCCGAGGCGCGGCAAGCCCTTGTCCTGCTGAGAGAATGACGATGCTGCGCCTGCTGGTCCTGGTTCTGAGCCTCGCCGCCACCGCCCTTTGGGCCGGGGATGGACGCCCGCTGGTCATGGAGGGCAAGTCCGCCCTGCCGCAGCGCGTTCTGGTGCGCGAGGCGGGCGAGCGTCTGGAGACGCCCGGCGGCCGGTCTCTGGGGCCGGTCGTGCCGCTGCAGCAGTTCTACGTCTATGCGCGTCAGGACGGCTGGGTGAAGGTCGGGCCGGGGCAGGACGGGAGCGATCTGGGCTGGCTGCCGGCGCAGGCGGTGGCCGACTGGAACCAGAACATCGTGGCCACGCTGGAGGTGACGGCGGGTCTGGAGCGTACGCTGTTCTTTTCCGACTTTGATGCCGCCTATGAGGTGGTCGAGGCCGAGGACCCGGGCCGCGACGCGGCCGCGCTGCGCTCTGAGGCCGAGGCGGCCGAGCAAAGCGGGGCGCCCTCCGACCGCATCGTCGCGCTGGGGCCGCGCGAGGCGATCGACCAGCGGCAGCGGCTGCACGTCCTGCCGATCCTCTCGGCCGAGGAGGCGCTGTTCGAAAGCGGCGCCTTCGTGAACCTGCTGAAGGTGGCGGTGGCGCGCGCGCAGGCGCCGTCGGAGGCCGCGCAACCCATCGGCCAGCCGATGCGCGCGGGCATCGTCTTCGTCGTCGACACCACGCATTCCATGGCGCCGTACATCAGCGCCACCCGCGACGCGCTGCGCGAGGTCTATGGCGAGGTGGCGGCCGCGGGTCTGAGCGACCGGGTGTCCTTCGGTCTGGTGGGCTATCGCGACAGCCTGAAGGGCCAACCGGCACTGGACTATGCTGCGCGCACCTTCGTCACCCTCGAGGAGGGGCGGACGGCCGAGGGCTTCCTCGCCGGGATCGCGCAGATGTCCGAGGCGACAGCCTCGAGCCGGAACTTCCGCGAGGACAGCTATACGGGGATCGACCATGCGGTGACCTCGCTCGACTGGTCGGGATACGACGTGCGCTTCCTCGTGCTGGTGACCGACGCCGGCCCCCGCGAAGCCACGGACGACCTGAGCGGCACCGGCCTCAGCGGACAGGCGCTGAACCGGCTGGTGCATGAGGATCTCGGCGGCTACATCGCCGTAATGCACCTGCTGACGCCGAAGGGCGGCGAGGTGGGCGATCATGACCGGGCGCAGCGGCTCTACAGCGAGCTGACGAGCTTTCCGAACCTTCCGCCGCTCTACTTCCCGGTAGCCCAGGGGCAGGCCTCGGCCTATGAGGCGGCGGCGCGGCGGCTCGGGCAGGTCGTGGTGAGCCAGATGTCGGCAGGGACCGCACCGCCGGCCGAAGGCGACGGGATCGCCGAGGCCATGGGGCAGGCGATGCAGACGCTGCATCTGGCCTGGCTGGGGCGGCAGGAGGGGGCCGAGGCGCCGGACGTCTTCGAGGCGGTGATCGCCGACCGCGATTTCGCCCGGCCCGCGCTGCGGCCCGTGTCGATCCGGCTCCTGCTGTCCAAGGCGCAGCTGTCGGATCTGGCCGAGGCGCTGCAGATCATCGTCGAGAAGGCCGAGACGAATGTGCTCGATCCCGACCGCTTCTTCGAGCAGGTGCTGGGCGCTGCCGCCGACATGAGCCGTCGCCCGGAACGGGTGTCGCGACGGCAGGACGAGACGCTCGCCGGCGCGGTCGCGGTGTCGGAACTGCTCGAAGGGCTGCCCTATCGCTCGCGGATCATGACGATCACCTCCGACGACTGGGTGAGGATGTCGATCTCGGAGCAGCAGGCTCTGGTGAATGACCTCTACGACAAGCTGGAGCGCTACCGGCGGTACAATGCCTCCTCGGACCTCTGGGTGAACTACTTGGGCCAGCCGGGTGCGGATGGCCTGCTTTATCCCATGCTGCTGGACGATCTGCCCTAGGAGGCGGGGTCGCCGCCGGTCGGACGCTCCCGCGTCGCCGGCGGATCGGAGGCGGGCTTATTGCTTCGCTGCTGACGGTCTCACCTCGGGCCGCGCACACGGCGCGGCGGGTCCGGGTCTGACGGCTGCATCAAGATCGCCGCACTTGCGCCCCGGGTCGAAGCAGGACCCCGGCTGCGGATGCACCGGGGATGCAGGACGCGATTCCCCCTCGCGGGCGGGAGAGGGGATCTCTGGCTGCGCGGGGCATCCGCTGAGCGATCGTCGCAGCCCTCGAAGCGGCCCGGCGGGCCTGACGGGCGCACCGACCGGATGAGGAGGGTCCGCCGGATGCGGACCCCCGTGCGACGGTTTCTGATACTGCCCGAACCGGCCCAGAGAGAGGACCTGCACCGCGTCGCCGCCCCGGGACTGTCGTCCGTGCCCGGCCCGTCAGAAATCCCAGGTCTCGGTCCCGGCCTGAAGGAACGTCCTGTCCGCACCGTTGACCTCTCCGTTCAGCCTGACCTCGTCGACATACAGGTTGCGGTCGCGGCCGGGCCCGGCATAACTGTCCTCGAGGAACCTGATGCCGACCTGATCGCTTCCGTCGAGGTCCCAGTCACCCGTGAAGGTGAGCGTCTGCCAGTCCCCCGCCGCGCGGTCCGCCGTGACGATGGCGGACGGGGTCACCACCACGCCGTTGACGAGGAGCGCAAAGGCGGGGTCGCCCTCCCAAGCATCGCCGCTGACCCGGACCGACACGGTGTCGGGGCCCGTGCCGCCCGTCGGGGCATCGGACCGGACGAGCACGAAGTCGTCGAGGAGAGCGCCCAGACCGTCGCCGCCCTGCGAGGCCACCTCGCGGATGGTCAGCCGGTCCGTGCCGGCCGTGCCGGTGACGGTGGTCGTGAAGGTGCCCCAGTCCGTCCCCGGCGTGGCGGTGGCCACGACGCGGTCGTTCCACACCACCTCGACGCCTTGGCTCGAGACGGGCGCGCCGGGACGGGCGCGCAGGTCGAAGCTCAGCGTATAGGCCTCGCCGGCGGTGGCGTCGACGTCCTGAAAGAAGCCGTCCCGCGCGCCATGGAAGTCGAGCTCGACGAACTGCGAGCCGTCCGTGGCGGTCACGCCATTGTGGGTGTCCCACACCTCGATGCGCCCGCCCGGAATGGCTTTCCAGCCGGCGGTCGAGCCGAGCTCGGCCCACTGCCCGGTCGCGACGGAAGGACTCTCGAAGGACCCGTCCCTCAGGAGGTTGCCGGCAGCCGGCAGGGAGGGCGTGGGCATGGGCGCGGGCGCCTCGCCCGCGTCGGGGGTTGTGCCGCCCGTCGGGGCTTTCGACCGGACGAGCACGAAGTCGTCCAGAAGGGCGCCCAGACCGTCGCCGCCCTGCGAGGCCACCTCGCGGATGGTCAATCGGTCCGTGCCGGACGTGCCCGTGACGGTGGTCGTGAAGGTGCCCCAGTCCGTTCCCGGCGTGGCGGTGGCCACGACGCGGTCGTTCCACACCACCTCGACGCCCTGGCTCGAGACGGGTGCGCCGGGACGCGCGCGCAGGTCGAAGCTCAGCGTGTAGGTCTCGCCGGTGGCGGCATTGACGTCCTGAAAGAAGCCGTCGCGCGCGCCATCGAAGTCGAGTTCGACGAACTGAGAGCCGTCCGTGGCAGTCACCCCATTGTGGGCGTCCCACACCTCGATGCGCCCGCCCGCGATGGCCGTCCAGCCGGCGGTCGAGCCGAATTCGGCCCACTGCCCGGTCGCGACCGAAGGCCCCTCGAAGGACGCGTCCTTCAGGAGGTTGCCGCCTGCCGTCGGGGGGGGCGTCGGCGTGGGCGCGGGCGTCGGCTTGGGGGTCGGTGTGGGCTGGGGCGCGTCGCCCTTCAGCCAGTCGAGGCGCGCGGCGAAGTCCGCCAGCCAGGCCGATCGGTCCTCGTAGATCGTCATGGCGCCGTCGGTGTCGGGCCGGTCGAAATCGAGCGCGTCGTCGGGGTTGTCGGTGTAGTAGCGCCCCGGGCCGCCCGATGGCTGCTGCACGAACTCGCCGCCCCAGCTTTCCTTCGTCGGATCGTTCTGATCGCCGTTGAGGAAGCGGAACACGGTGGGGCTGTCGCCCATCTTCACGCCCGAGACGTTGAAGATGTCGCCCGACAGTTCCGCGAAGAAGTCCCCGAGCGCGCCGTGGCCGCGCGCGTTCACCTCGTGCCAGCCCTTGATGATGTCCTGCGTCCATTCGCCCCCGGCCGGGCTGGCGTAGGTGCCCCTGAAGGTCGACAGGTTGTCCACCCACATGTCGAAGGAACCCTTGAAGTTCGCCTTGATGTAGGCGTAGGCGGCCTCGTCCTGATCGTCGATGCTGAAGAAGCGGATGTGCGGCGCGATGGAGGGGTCGTCGTGGAGGGCCTGCGCGAGGTCGGTCTCGCCGCCCCAGGTCAGCACGTTGAGCACCTCCCCCGCGGCCTCGGCCTTCTTTGCCTCGGCGATGATGGCGCGGGAGGAGTCGGTGGGGTTCGACCAGCCCTGGCTCGGCGCGGTGTCGAGCGCGCCTTGCCAGCTGATGGCCTTCAGCCGCTCGGCGGTCTTGAAGTCGCCGCTGCGCGCGGCGAGCTTGGCGTGGTCGAGGCCATAGACGTCGATGATGCGGTCGATGTCGCCCACGAGGCCGTCCTGGGCGTTCCACTTGGACGGGGTGGCGGCGATGCCGACGATGTTCATCTTGTCCTGGTAGAGCAGCGCATGGATGAGCGACTGGGAGTCGTCCTTCTCCTCGGCGGCGAGCCTGAGGTCGGTCGATATGAATACTCTGGGCAGTGGCATGGCGGGTGGGGTCTCCGTTGTCGTTGCCTAGATCGGATTGAGGGTTTCGCGGCGGCGGCGGCGCGTGCCTCTTCGATGATCGCCTGAACTTCAAGCTAAAAGATTACCGTGGGATGTATCCGCGACCACAACTCGCGTCATGATTGTGCGGCTTTCGGGAGGATTTATCCTTTTGAGAGAAGGCAGTAGGCGCGCGGCATCAGCCCATGGGCGCGACCCGCCCCGGATGCGGCAGCGGCGGCAAACCGCTTACATCGCGCGGGCAATTGCGCCGAGGGGCGCCTAGGCACGGGCGGAAGCGATCCGGCGGGAGAATCCTTCCGAGGATGAGGGGAGGGGCGACCGCGCCGCCGCATGGCGCGCGAAGGGTGCCGCATGCAGGATCCGGCCGAAGCGACCCCGGACGATGTGCTGCAGTCTGACTGAACCCGGGGGACGGACGTTTCGGGGCATCCTCCGGGATGCACCGTGAGACATGAGCGCCCTGACGAGACGGCCTCGCAGTGTGGATCCTTCAGGAGCAAGGTTCTGGCGCAATGCTGCTCGCGCCAGGCCCTGCGGATCCTCGGATCTGCAGTCTCCACCGCAAGCGGCTGAGCCTGTGTCTGCCGTCCCAGACCGTCTTCAGCCGGTCGCCACGACAGGAGCGGAAGATCTCCGACCGCCCTGGGCGGCACGGTCGCCCATGGCCTGAGAGATCCCGCGGGCAATCGTGGCGCCGATTTCTGCGCTGGCGGTAATGCCTTGAACGAAGGGCCGATCGTGCATCAGGTAGGGGATCGCGGCCAGGTGCGCGTGACGGTCATAGTCGGGAACGCCGACGAGGGCGAAGTCGGCGTCCAGCTCGGGGATGTCCTGTTTCGATCCCAGCAGCGCCCGCCGCAGGCTCGGGAAGGGCATATCCCTGCTTTCCATCGGCTTCTGGCCTCGTGCGTCGATGAACACCGGAAACACATGCGTCTTTCCCTTGGCGCGGATCACCGTGCGGTCGGGCTCGCGCTTCAGCTCGTAATCTTCGCCGAGCGCCAGAACGGACAACAGCCCGGCATCCCGGAGAGCCAGAAGGCGTCGGATGGATTCGGAGGGCACGGCGGCGTAATTGTCGACGAAGACCTTCTTCAGCCCGCCGTCGAACCGCTTGCGATCCGCATCGCCCAGATGCGGCACCAGCGTTTCCACCTTTTCGTGCATCCGCAGCAGAGCATAGCGCCAGGGGACGGTGATCTGGTGCGCCTTGTTGTGTTCGACCTCCTCCAGATTCCTGCGGGCCCAGCGAAAGGGATCCTGCGCCTCGCGCGCCGCGAAATAGGCATCGCCGAAGGTGTCGGCGGTCAGCGTGGCCAGCCCGATCCGGTCGGCATAGGCAGGGTCGGCCTGCGCGATCTCCTCCTGCAACAGCGCGAAGACCCGATCCAGCGGGTCCGCCTGCGCGGCGCACCGCGCCACCGCGTCGTCGGTCATCACCTGCAGGGGTTCGTAGGGGATCGGGCACCAGAAATCGGCCTCGGGCAGCACGCCGGACCAGGACATCAGGGTCAGATGCAGGCCCTCGGTCGCTGGTTCGAACGTCAGCTCCTCACCGTGCCGTCGAAACCGGCCGTGCTGGTTTGCCACCGCCATCGCCGCGTCGATGGAACTGAGCGAGGTGCCCATGATGCCCACGGAGACCGGCGGAACCTCCGCCTGGATCAGGCCGGACCACGGGCTGGGGAAATAGCTGCGGGTCGCTTCATCCGCGTCGGGAAACACATGTCCGGTGGCGAGGATCACACGGTCGAACGGGCCGAACTCGCGATCCGCCGCGCGCAGGAACAGGGCATCGTTGCGCGCAATGACGTCCGTAACCTCGGTAGTCTCGAGCACCTCGGTGCGGGCGCGGTGACGATCCAGCAGAGACAGCAGCTGATCGCGGAAATACTCTCCCAGCAGCAGACGCGGCGTGAACTGGCGGTCATCCAGCTCGGCCCGGTCAAGGCCGTAGGCGCGGAGCTTCGCGTCCGGCTGACCCTTCAACCAATCCAGATAGGTGGTGTCGATGGGCGGGATCTCGATGCTTGCGATATTGGCCAGCATGGATTTGCTGGCCGCCTCGGGTGAGTAGGGGAGGCCGATGCCCGCCTTCTCGCCCCGTTCGAACAGGGTGATGTGATGCGAGGGGTCGGTCTGGATGAGGTTGAAGAAGGTATAGATGCCCGTGGGCCCGGTTCCGACGATCGCGACACGCGCCATGCGACTCCCCTGAGATTGGTGGTCGGAGAACCCGCCGCCCGGCACGGCGGTTCCCGGGCCGGCAGTCTCCTGTCCGCAGCCTCCCTGTCGCATCGCAATCAGTGTGGTTCGGTCTAGCCCCCCGCTGCACGGGACAGGTCGCCGGCGGCCGAAGCGACGTCTCGTCGATGTGCGGGAGGCAGGGGCCCGTGATCCGGGATTTCTCCCGATCCACGGTCGGCGCGTCATCCATATTCGCGCACCGGACCGCATGCGGCTGGCGCGGGAAGGCGGGCAAACTGGGCTGCCCCCGCAAGGCGAGACGGCGAACGTTCAGGTGCTCGAGGCCGACCTCAGGACTACCGCATCAAGGGTCTTCCCGGCCATCGCGGTCCGCGCAAAGACCAGCCGCAGTTCGGGGCTCCTGATCTGGCCGGCCGTGTCGAATGACCGAGCCGTCCAGATTTCTCGACGCGTCGGTGCGGAGGTTCGGCCCGAGGGACGCGCGTGCCGGCAGGGGCTCCGAGCCGTGTCCCTGCGAGCGCGCGACCTATATGGTCCGGTTGCCCCTCGACATCCCGGAGGACCACATGCCGACCGACATGCCGCTTTATCCAGCCATCGCGATGAGAGGGACGTGCGAGGTCCCGTCCCGGGTGCTGTCTGCCACAGGTGCGGCATGAGCTGGGAGGTGTTCGATCCCCGCGTCTGCGGCGTGGGCGAGGGGCCGCTCTGGCATCCCGAGCGGCAGCAGTTCCTCTGGTTCGACATCCTCGGACGGCGCCTGCTGGGTGAGGGAGGTGCGGCCTGGACCTTCGACCGGGCGGTCACGGCGGCGGGCTGGATCGACCGCGACCGGCTGCTCGTCGCCACGGAGACGGGGCTCGCGGTTCTCGATCTGCAGAGGCGCACGCTCGACCCGCTGCTGGCGGTCGAGGCGGATCGGCCCGAGACGCGCTCGAACGACGGGCGCGCCGACCGGCAGGGCGGCTTCTGGTTCGGCACGATGGGCAAGGAAGCCCAGTCCGGGGCGGGCAGCCTCTACCGCTACCACCGTGGACGCCTCGAGCGGCTGGTGGAGGGCCTCACCATCCCCAACGCGATCTGCTTCTCGCCCGACGGCCGGACGGCCTATTACTCCGACACGGCGCGGCAGCTGGTCTGGACCCAGCGGCTCGATGCCGAGGGCTGGCCCGTGGGCGAGCGGGAGCTCTTCCTCGATCTCGCGGACGAGGGGCTCAATCCCGATGGGGCGGTGATCGACGCCGAAGGCGGCTTCTGCTGCGCCGCCTGGGGGGCGGGGGCGGTGCTGCGGTTCGATGCGCGGGGGCGGCAGACGCACCGGCTTGCCGTCGGCGGGCGGCAACCCTCCTGCCCGGCCTTCGGCGGGCCGGAGTTCGACCGGCTCCTCGTGACGACGGCGACGGAAGGGATGGAGGATCCGGGCCCGGGCGAGGGCCTGCCCTACCTCCTGCGGCCGGGTCTCCGCGGACTGGCCGAGCCGCGGGTGACGCTCTGACGCGGCCGGGGTCACTCTGCACGCATCGTGATGCCGGGACGCCTCCTGTCGATGTCAGCTCCTGTCGGACGCGGAGAAAGGGAGAGGTTCCGCGGCTATCGCGCCGTGCTAGAGGTGCCAGCAGTCCCTCCTGCCTCAGGCAAGGCCCCTGGGGTTGAGCGAAGCTCGGGCGGCGCTTCGTTTCCGGATCTCGCGTCTGCCGGCGCCGGACCGTGGGGGACCTGGTTGCGATGTCATGGGCTCCTTGCTCTCCGTTTGCGCCAGAGCCTCCGGCCGCCGACGCGCAACGCCGTGACCCGGATCGGGAAGGCCATGTCCCGCCGGATCCACTGGCTCCGCGGGACCGTCTCGGTCACACGCCGGGGAGGATGCCTGTGCCGGTGGGGAAGCGCGGTCGGTCGATGGCCACTCCAGGGGATGCGTCCCGAAGGAACCGGAGGCGCGCCGTCCCGTTCCCAAAGGCGCGTGCCGCCCTGCCGGAGCGACCCGCCGCGCAGGCGCACCGGGGCCCGCGCATCGGCTCTGGCGCGGGAGGGCTCGGGCGTCTATCGCTGGACGTGACCGCACCCTCTCGCCTGCCTCAGGATCGGAGCCAGACTTGACCTCTGCCGCCCCCGCCGCTTCGCCTGCCGCCGCCCCGGTCACCGCCGAGGAGCTTGCCGCGGCCCTTCCGCATGTTCTGGCGGCGCCGAAGACCGATGCGCCGATCGCGAGCCTCTGCTGGCGGGCCCGCTTCAATGCAAGGAGCTTCCCCGACCGGCTCCTCCTGACCCGCGGCTGCGGCGTGCCGGGCGAGCGGTGGCGCAAGCATCCGTGGCTCACGCTGCCGGACGGCTCGCCGGATCCGCGCATTCAGGTCTCGATCCTGCCCACCCGGGTCTGCGACCTCGTCTGGCGCGACCGCACCGGCACGCCGCATCCCGGCGACACGATCGTGGCCGATCTCGACATGAGCGAGGCCAACCTGCCCACGGGCAGTCTTCTGCAGGCGGGCACTGCCGTGCTCCGGGTCTCGGATGTCTTCAACGACGGCTGCGTGAAGTGGAAGGTCCGCTACGGGCGGGCGGCGAAGGACTGGATCGTGGCCGAGGGCCATCCGCCGCTGCGGCTGCGCGGGGTGCTCTGTTCGATCGAGCAGAGCGGGGTGGTGCGGCTTTCGGACCGGCTGCGCAAGCTCTAGCCGGACGTCCGCAGAGACGGAAAGCGGGCGTCCCGGACGAGGCTTCAGGCCGGACACCGCCCTGTCGGAGCGCGTCCTGCGAATCCTGCGGCCGGACGGGCGCGGCCGCCTTCTCCGATATCGGGTGCCAAGGCGTCTGGTGGCGCTCTCCCGGACGCTTCCCGCGCCGCGGGCGCCGGAGGAGTCCGTCACAGCGACCGGGCGGCGGTTCTGCGGTGGCGGCCTCGTGTCCTGAGGCCGTCGGTCTCTAAGTGGGCCTGCCGTCTGAGAAATGGCTTCCGCTACGTCATCCTTCTCGCGGATGCAGGAATGCCGCAGCGCGGCGTTGCGCGTGATGGTCCAGCAGCTCAGGCTTGCGGATCCTTGCCTGTAAAGAAATTCACAAACTAATTCATTGTATGTAAACATTTTCCAAATTATCAGATCCGGGAACGGGCGCCCCAGACGTTCGGCCAAGTGCCGGTCCTGCGGCGCCCGCGTGAAGGGGGATGGAGAACGGACAGGGCCGTTTCGCCGCGGAGCAGCATTGCGCCCGCGACCGAGGACGCTCGTCCGGAGAGATCCCTGGGGAGCGTCCGGGGCGGGATCCCCGACCGGTCGTTTCCCGATGAGAAATGGTGGCGCACCGGGTGGAGCGAGAGGGGTCACGGATGAAAACGAACTTGGTGGATCGGGTCTTGGCCGATCCGAATTACAGGCTGCTGAAGGCGCGCCGGTCGCGCCTCGGCTGGTGGCTGACGGCGGCGCTGATGCTCGTCTATTACGGCTTCATCCTGCTGATCGCCTTCGAGAAGCAGGTGCTGGCCACGCGGATCGGCGAGGGCGTCATCACCTGGGGCATCCCGGTGGGCTTCGGCGTGATCGTCTTCACGGTCGTCATCACCGCCTTTTATGTGATGCGGGCCAACCGCGAATTCGACGATCTGACCGAGAAGGTCCGGCGGGGGGCGATCCAATGAGCCGTCTCACGTCTTCGCGCCGCCTTGCGGTGGTCATGGCCGCGCTGATCCTGCTGCCGACGCTGGCGCTGGCCGCGGGCCCGGATCTGGGCGAGGTCCAGAAGCAGGCCACGAACTACACCGCCATCGGCATGTTCGCGGCCTTCGTGGTCTTCACGCTCTTCATCACCAAATGGGCCGCGGCCAAGACCAAGTCCGCAGCCGACTTCTACACCGCGGGCGGCGGCATCACCGGCTTTCAGAACGGGCTCGCCATCGCGGGCGACTACATGTCGGCGGCCTCCTTCCTCGGGATTTCGGCAGCCGTGATGGCCTCGGGCTTCGACGGGCTGATCTATTCCATCGGTTTCCTCGTGGGCTGGCCGATCCTGACCTTCCTCATGGCGGAGCGGCTGCGGAACCTCGGGCAGTTCACCTTCGCGGATGTGGCGGCCTTCCGCTTCGCCCAGACGCCGGTGCGCGTGTTCGCGGCTTCCTCGACCCTCGTCGTGGTGGCCTTTTACCTCATCGCGCAGATGGTGGGGGCGGGGCAGCTCATCAAGCTTCTCTTCGGGCTCGAATATTGGGTGGCGGTCGTTATCGTGGGCGGGCTCATGATGATCTACGTCCTCTTCGGCGGCATGACCGCCACGACCTGGGTGCAGATCATCAAGGCCTGCCTCCTTCTGGGCGGCGCCACTTTCATGGCCGTCATGGTGATGATGCAGTATGGCTTCAGCCTCGAGCGGTTCTTCGCGGCGGCGGTCGAGGTGAAGGCGCAGATCGCGGCCCAGACCCCGGGAACCACGCCCGAGGATGCGGCGGCGGCCGGACAATCGATCATGGGGCCGGGCAAGTTCATCACCGACCCGATCTCGGCCATCTCCTTCGGCATGGCGCTGATGTTCGGGACCGCGGGCCTGCCGCACATCCTGATGCGCTTCTTCACCGTGCCGGACGCCAAGGAGGCGCGGAAGTCGGTGATGTGGGCGACCACCTGGATCGGGTATTTCTACCTCTTGACCTTCATCATCGGCTTCGGCGCGATCACCTTCGTGCTGACGAACCCGGGCTTCCTCGACGAGACGGGCGCGCTGGTCGGCGGCAGCAACATGGCGGCGATCCATCTCGCCAAGGCCGTGGGCGGCAACCTCTTCCTCGGCTTCATCTCGGCGGTGGCCTTCGCGACGATCCTCGCAGTGGTGGCGGGCCTGACGCTCGCCGGCGCTTCGGCCGTGTCGCACGACATCTATGCGACCGTCATCAAGAAGAACAAGGCGGGCAGCGCCGCGGAACTCAAGGTCTCGCGTTTTACGGTGCTGGCGCTCGGCGTGCTGGCGGTGGCTCTGGGCATCGTGTTCGAAAAGCAGAACATCGCCTTCATGGTCTCGCTCGCCTTCGCCATCGCGGCTTCGGCCAACTTCCCGGTGCTGTTCCTGTCGGTGCTCTGGAAGGGCTGCACGACGCGGGGCGTGGTGATCGGCGGCTTCATCGGCCTCGTCGTGTCGGTGGTGCTGACCGTGCTCTCGCCCTCGGTCTGGGAGGCGACGCTGGGCTATGACAAGGGCTCGGCGCCCTTCCCCTACACCTCGCCCGCGCTCTTCTCGATGACGGCGGGCTTCGTGGGGATCTGGCTCTTCTCGACGCTCGACCGCAGCCTGCGCGGACGGCAGGACCGGGCGGGCTTCGTGGCCCAGCAGGTCCGCTCCGAGACGGGCATCGGTGCCGCGGCCGCCTCCGCGCACTGAAGCCTTCAGAAAACGAGCCTGCCGCCCTCCGGGGCGGCAGGCTTTTTCGTGCCGTTAAGCAGATCAGGCCGCGGCCTGAGGCTCGCGCCAGCGCTGCGCCTCGAGGAAGGGCGCAGGCAGCAGGAGCTTGTTCTCGACCCGCACCACCAGGGGGCGCATCTGGCGCGCGTAGGACTGCCACTCGGGCGAGGCCTGCAGCGCCTTCCTGCGCTCGTGCCGCTCGTCGAGGCTCTCATAGCCCCACATGTGCACGATCTGGTTCAACGGCCCGAAGTCGGTGTAATAATAGCCCACCATCCGCCCGAGGATGCGGACCTGGCACTCCATTCCCTCCTCTTCGTAGAGCTTCAGGAAGACCGGCACCTGCCCGGCATGGAGGGTGTAGATTCTCTCGTCGACGAACATGATGTCTCCTCAGAACAGAAGGCCGATGAGCCCGAGCGCATAGAGCGCGAGCAGAAGCGTGAGCGTGCAGATGAGCAGGATCGGCCGCCCGCCCACCGCCGCGAGGCGTCCGAGCGAGGTCTTGGTGCCGAGCGCGGCGATGGCCACCACGAGGCACCAGCGCGAGAAGGAGAGGAGCGCGACCTTCACCTCCTCGGGCACGAGACCGGCCGAGCCCAGCACGACGAGCGCCGCGAAGCCCAGCACGAAGAGCGGAATGGGAAGGGCGCCGCCCTCGCCGCCGCGGCCCGTGCCCATGACGAGCGAGAGGCCGGTCACGATCGGGATCAGCAGGGCCACCCGCAAGAGCTTGACGAAGACGGCGGTGTCGCCCGCCTCCTGCGAGACGGAATAGCCCGCGCCCACCACCTGCGCCACATCGTGGATCGTGGCGCCGAAGAAGACGCCCGTCGCGACGTCGCCCAGCCCGAGCCGCTCGGTCAGGATCGGATAGAGGATCATCGCGACCGTGCTCAGGGCGGTCACGCCGATCACGGTGAAGACGGTCGCGCGCTCCGTCCCCTCGCGGCGGGGCAGGACGGAGGAGATCGCGAGCGCCGCCGACGCGCCGCAGATGCCCACCGCGCCGCCGGCAAGAATGCCCATCTGCATCGGCAGGCCCAGAAGGCGCGCGAGCAGCAGGCCCGAGCCGATCGTCACCGCCACGCCCGAGACGGCAATGGCCAGCACCTCGGGGCCCGAAGCCATGACCTGCTGCACGGTGATCCCGAGGCCCAGGAGCGCCACCCCGAAGCGCAGGAGCTTCTTCGAGGCGAATTCGATGCCGGGAAGGCAGCGGCTGCCCGGCTCGCTCAGGAAGTTCAGCGCCATCCCGAGCAGAAGCGCCATCAGCATCACCGGGATGCCGTAATGCTCCGACAGGAAGGTCGCGGCGAGCGCGACCGTGACGGCGCACAGAAGGCCCGGCACGAGGAGCGTCACGGGCGAGGCGAGGGCGAGAACCGTCATCCGATCAATTCATCGCTGCGGTCGTCGGTCTCGCCGAAGCGGCGCAGCACGGCGGGCTTCGTACCCTCGTAGACGCGGGCGAGGTTCTGCGACACGCGCTCGTTCTCGCGCTCGAAGAGGCTGTTGCCCTCGAGGTCGCTCTCGACGATGAAGGGGCCCATGTTCTCGGCCTCGATCACCCACATGGCCTGCGCGAGCCCCAGATCCTCGCGCCAGTGAAGCGCCTTCACCCGCTTGATGCCGCGTCCGAGCAGCGCGCCCGTGCCATAGCCCACGGTGGTGAGGTAGATCGCGCCGTTCGGCACGAAATGCTCGAGGTAGTCGGCCGAGGTCATGCCGCCCTTGCCGATGATGAGCTTCGCGCCCGACAGGCGGAACCACTCGCCGATCCACTTGCTGAAGCGGAACGAGGCGGTGGCGGTGACCGCGCCCATGGTGAAGGAGCCGTCGGGCTCGACCGTTGCCGCGGGCGAGCAGTGGAAGTTCGCCGCGCTCTCGCGCGGCAGATCCATGGGCAGCGCATCGCCCTGCTCGCAGGCGCGCATGTAGACGCCCTCGCGCGCGGTATAGATCAGCCCGTCCAGATGCACGACATCGCCGATGCGCAGCCGGGCCAGATCCTCCCGCGAGGGGGTGGTGCTCAGGCGAATTCGTTTTGGTCCTGCGGAACGGTCCATTCCACTGTCTCCCGGCGTTGATAATCGGTGAACCAGTCGGGGTCGGTGCGGTATTCGACGCGACCGTCCCCCCAGAGGCGCGCGACGGCGCGGCGCGAGGAGAGGCAGAAGGCATGGACGCTCATCTGCATCCCGCCCGTGTGGCAGTAGCCCACCTCGATGTTGCAATCGACCACCATGGACTTGCCCACGAAGCCCATGGCGCCCATGCCGATCGAGTTGCCGAGCTCCTTCAGTTCGTCCTCGAGCGCCGCGATGCGCGGATCGGAGTTGCGGCTGCCCACGGTGCGCAGGCAGGCCGCGCGCTTGCCCAGCACCATGCAGGCATCCTTCGACCCGCCGAGCCCGATGCCGATGATGGCGGGCTGGCAGGCGAGGCCGCGCTTGCCGAAGGCCACGAGGCTGTCGAGGAAGAAGCGCCGGATCCCCTGGATCCCGTCCGAGGGGAAGAGCATCCGGTAATCGGTGCCGAAGAGCCCGCCCTTGTGCACGGTGATGAGGTCGATCCAGTCGCCGCCCGGCTCGAAGCCATATTCGATTTCGGGCGCGCCGATGCCCACATTGTTGTCGTGGTCGGTCCGCCAGAGCGGATGGACCCGGTTCGGACGCAGGGGGATGTCATGCGTGGCGCGCGCCGTGGCACGGCGCAGCGCCGCCTCGAGCGCGATGGGCCCGCCCTCGATGCGCGCTTCGTTGCCCATCTTCACATACCAGCGCGGACAGCCCGTGTCGCCGCACATCGCGCGGCGGTCCTCCTTGGCCGCCTCGTAATTCTCGAGCATGGCCTGCAGCACGAAGGAGGAAAGGTCGCCATCCTCGACCGCCGCCGTGGCCTTCAGCCCGTCGAGATAATCTTCGGGGATTTCGATGGCGGCCTTTTCCATCAGCCGCTCGGCCGTCCGCTGGATCAGATCGAGTGAGATCATTCCGCTGCCTTTACCAGTGTGGTGGGTTCATCGGCCGGCAGGATCGTCTCGCCGGGCCGCACGATGGTGAAGCGCACGGGCTCGCGCGTGACGGGAAGGTCGTCGCCCGACCGGCGCACCTGCGTGAAGTAGGAGGCGTCCAGATCGCCCGCCTCGGGGTGATCCTCGCGGTAATGCGCCCCGCGCGAATTCTCGCGCGCGAGGCCCGCCGTGGCGATGGCCTCGGAAATATCCACGAGCGAGCGCATGTTCAGCCAGTCGTGCCAGGTGAGGTTGAAGGCGAGGTTCGCGCCATCGACGCCGGTCTCGGCCAGTTCCGCGCCGATGGCCGCCACCCGCGTGAGGCCGCGCTCGAGGCCCGCGCCGGTGCGCAGGACCCCCACATCCTCCCACATCGCCTCCTGCAGCGCCTCGCGCAGCACCTGCACCTGGCCCGGACGCTTCGAGAGCGGCGCCATGGCACGGTCGATCTCGGCCGCGAGCACCGCCTCGTCCGCGGGGCGCAGATGGCGGATCGAGGCCACCTCGGCGCCCATCACGTCGCCCGCGATGCCGCCGAAGACGGTGGAGTTGGCGACACCGTTGCCGCCCAGCCGGTTCGCGCCATGCGCGCCGCCCGCATCCTCGCCCGCGACATGCAGCCCGTCGATCTCGGTGCGGGTGTCGGGATCCACCACGACGCCGCCCATGAAGTAATGCGCGGTCGGCACCACCTCGACCAGCCCGCCGGCCAGATCGAAGCCGCAGTCGGCGCAGCGCTTGACCATGCCCTTGAAGCGGCGGCGGACATCGTCGGGGCCGAGATGGGCCATCGAGATATAGACGCCGCCGTTCTCCGAGGTGTTGCTCTTGCGCATCTCGGCATAGATGCCGCGGCTGACCACGTCGCGCGTGGCCCGCTCGCCCGCCGCATCGTGGTCATACATGAAGCGGTGGCCGTGCCCGTTCAGCAGATGTCCGCCCGCGCCGCGCAGACCTTCCTCGAGGACGGTGCCCGTCATCCGCGTGCCCGGCCCCGCGAGTAGCCCGGTCGGGTGGAACTGCACCATCTCCATGTCGCGGAGCGGCAGCCCCAGACGCAGCGCCATCGACAGCCCGTCCATCGTCTTGTCGCCCGAGGGGGTGTGATACTTGTACATCGTGGGCCCGCCGCCCGTGGCCATCAGCACCTTCTTCGCCCGCACGAAGCGGAAGCGGCCCGTGCGCATGTCGATGAAGAGCACGCCCGAGATCGCCCCGCCGCCCTCGGCCGGGATGAGGCCCACGGCGCGATGCTCCTGCAGCCGCTCGATCGGGCGCGAGAGCACCTGCTCCATCAGCCGGTTGATGATCTCGATGCCGGTGAGATCGCCCTTGTGGACGGTCCGGTCGGCGGTCTGGCCCGCGAAGGCCTTGTGATGCAGGGTGCCGTCCGGGTTGCGGTCGAAGAAGCAGCCGACCTCGTTCTCCAGCTCGCGCACCCGCGTCACCGCCTCCTGGCACAGCCGCCAGGCCATGTCCTGATCGGGCAGCCACTTGCCGCCGTGGATCGTGTCCATGAAATGCCGCTCGACCGTGTCGCCCGCGCCGAGCGCCACATTGTAGCCGCCCTGCACCATGCGCGTGCAGCCGCATTTCCCGAGAAGCCCCTTCACCGCAATGGTGATCCGGGTGCCCGTGGGCGCGCTCTGCTGGGCGTGGAGGGCGGCAAAGAGCCCCGCGCCGCCCGAGCCCAGGATCAGGATGTCGGTCTCCTGCCGTTCCAGCCGGTCGTGCTGCATGTCAGATCGCCCTCAGAAGGAAGGTCGCGGCCACGAGGAATGCGCCGGCGACGGTGGCGGCGGCCAGCGTCTTCTGCCGCCCGCTCCAGGGCAGCATCTCGAGCGCGAGAAGCCGGAGGCCGCCGAAGAAATGGGCGGCGAGGAGGAAGACGAGGCCGAACTCGGCCATCTTCACCAGCGGGTTCTGGGTCCAGAGCCCGAAACTGTCGAACCCCTCGGGGTCGGTCAGCACCATGGCCAGCATGTAGAAATGCACGGGCAGGAACAGCGCGAGGCCGAGCCCCGAGAGGCGGTGGACGAGATAGGCGAGCCAGAGCGGGTGCGAGCGGTGCGCGAGCGAGATCATGCGAGCGTCACCGCATGAAGGGCGCGCAGGCCGAGGATCAGGAAGACCGCGCCCACCGCGAGGGTGAAGAGGTCGAGGAGCGGGCGGTTCCGGAGCGTCAGCGTCTCGGCGAGGATCACCCGCAGGCCGATGGCCGCATGGATCGCCGCCGCCACGAGGAAAAGGCCGTAATAGAGCGCCCATCCGAGGCTGCCCTGCGTCCGCGCAAGGATCTCGCCCGCGCTGATCCCGCCCTGCACCGCGTAGATCATCAGTGCCAGATGGCCCAGCACGAGGGGCGCCATCACCAGCGCCGAGAGCCGTTGCAGCATGTAGAGTCGCAGATCGAGCATGGGTCAGCGTCCTTTGCGCCAGAAGCTGCGGGCCGTCTCGCGCTTGAGGCCCGCGATGGAGTCGAGCGGCGAAAGCTCGTTCGGGCAGTGGCGCGTGCAGCTTCCCTGGCTGTGGCAGTTGTGGCAGCCGCCCGAGACCGAGACGGCCGCCAGCACCTCGGCCCGGCCCGCGTCGCGCTCGTCGTTCACCACGCTCCAGGCGCGGTTGAGGGCAGCGGGCCCGAGATAATCCGGGTTGCCCGCCACGGTGTCGCAGGCGGCATAGCAGACCGAGCAGTTGATGCATTCGATGGCCCGGTCGGCGGTGCGCCGCGCCTCGGAAGCGGGATCGACCCGCGCCACCTCCTCGTGGCGCGTGCGGGCGGGGTGAAAGAGCCCTTCGGCCTTGACCCATTTCTCGAAGAACGGGTCCATGTCGGCCGCGAGATCCTTGATGACCGGCAGGTTGCGCAGCGGCCCGATGGTGAGCGCGCCGCCCTGATCGACCTTGTTCACATGGGTCCGGCAGGTCCAGCGCGGCACCCCGTTCACCATCATGGCGCAGGAGCCGCACATGCCCACCCGGCAGGCATAGCGGTAAGTCAGCGTCGGATCGAGGTTCTGCTGGATCCACGACACCACGTCGAGCACGGTCTGGCTGCCCTGCCGCGGCACCTCGAAGCCTTGGAACGCCCCGGTCGTGCCGGTCCCGCGCCAGATCGAGACGGACAGGGTCTGAGGGCCGTCAAGCATCGCTTTCCTCCGCGCTTTCGTCTTCCCCAGCTTATTGAAAGACAAACTGAAGAAAAAACGAGAAATTCTGACGGTTATAGAAAGACAGACTTACAGAAGATCCGAGGGGGTGCTTTGAAACGCACATCGGCCCCCGAACGGGGGCCGATGGCGGATGAAGGTGCCCCGAGGCGGAGGGAGCGCTCCTGACCGCAGGAAGGGGCTGGAAGGCCGTGTTCTTCGGATGGGCGATCTCTTCCGGGCGGGTGCCGCGTCAGGTTTGACGGGCAGGGCGAGCCTATTCGAAGAACATCGCCTCCCACGGCTGGCCGTTGTCCTTCACCGTCCCGATCCGGCGCATGAAGTCGAGATACTTGTCGATGCCCGAAGGCTCGACGGTATAGTCGACCTGCGGATCGGCGAGGATCGAGGCCAGAAGCTCGGGGTCCGTCGCATTGCCCGCCTGACGGAGGTAGACCTGCACCGCCTCGGCCGGATCCTCGTTCACCACCTCGACCGCCTGAGCCAGCGCGCGGCGGAAGATGTCGAAGAGCTTCGGATTGTCGTCATGGAAGGCCTTGGTCGTCCAGACGACGTTGAAGGTCACGGGCCCGCCCATCACGTCGAACGAGTTCAGCACCGTATGGACGCCCGGCTCGCGCAGCGCCATGTCCTGCGCGGGCGAGGCGGTGAAATGGGCCGTCACCTCCTGCTTCGCGAGGAGCGCCGCGAGCCCGTCGGGATGGGACATCGAGACGGTCAGCGGGTCGAGCTTGCCGTAATTCTCGTCGCCCCAGATCTTCGCCGCCGCCATCTGCAGCACCATCGCCTGCACCGACACCTTGACCGAGGGCAGGGCGATCTTGTCGCCCGGCTTGAAATCCTCGATCGAGCGTATGTCCTCGCGGTTGACGTTCATCAGGAGCGGCATCGAGTTCATCGCCGCCACGCCCTTCACCTCGTTCGAGGTTCCGGCCGTCTTCGACCAGAGCAGGATCAGCGGCGGCACGCCGCCCGCGGCGAACTGGATCGTGTTCGACAGAAGCGCGTCGTTCATGTTCGAGCCGCCGGCGAAGGTGGCGTAATTCACCTTCACCTCGCCCAGCCCCTCGGCCTCGGCCATCGTCTCGATCAGCCGCCGCTCCTGCATGATCATCAGCGGCAGGTGCCCGATGCTTGGCTGGCGCGCGATGGTGATCTCGGACATTTCGGCGAGGGCCGGGGCGGCGGGCAGGGCGAGCCCCGCCGCGAGCGCGAGGGCGGCCAGTCCGGTGCGGAGATCCATGGTCATCAGCTTCCCTCCTTGCCCGACATCGTGTCGAAGAAGATCTCGCTCCAGTCCTCGGCCGAGGTCTTGATGAGGCCGGACTCGCTCAGGAACTCGACATAGGGCAGGGTGCGCTCGGGCGTGGTGGTCCAGACGGTCTGCTCGTCCTGGATCAGCGCCACGACCTCTTCCCGGCTCAGAGGGCTGCGCTCGGCCGCCATCCAGATCTCGGCCGCCTTCTCGGGGTCGGTGCGGATCAGCTCCATGCTTTCCTCGAGCGCCGCCATGAAGGCCTTGGTGATCTCGGGGTTCTCCGAGATGAACTTGTCGGCCGCCCAGACCACGGTGAAGGTGTGCGAGCCGCCGAGCACGTCATAGCTGTCGAGCACCTTGTGGATGCCCTCGACCTTGGCCTCGAGGTTCTGGAACGGCGGCGAGCCGAAATGCGCCGTCACTTCGGACTGCCCGCCGGTCAGCGCGAGCTGCGCGTCGGGATGGCCCATCGAAACGGTGAAGGCATCCATGGCGGTGGCCTTGTCCGCCCCGAAGGCCTGCTTGGAGGCCATCTGCAGCGTGACGGCCTGGATCGAGGTCTTGACGGCGGGCAGGGCGATCTTGTCGCCCTGTCCGAAGTCGGCCAGCGTCTTCACCTCGGGGTTCGAGGTCATCAGATGCAGCGGCATCGAGGCCAGCGCCGCCACGCCCTTGATCTTCAGGTTCTCGCGCGTGCGGGCCCAGATGGTGAAGAGCGGCCCGGTGCCGCCCGCCGCCAGATCGAGGTTGCCCGACAGCAGCGCCTCGTTCATGCCCGAGCCGCCGGTGAAGCGCAGCCATTCGGTCGTGATCTCGTGGCCCGAGGCGGCCGCGTGCTTCTCGAGCAGGTCCAGCTCCTCGACCAGCGTGAGCGGCAGGTAGCCGATGCCGAACTGCTTGGCGAGGCGCACCGTCGAAACCTCGGCCAGCGCGGGCCAGGCCGTCGAGGCGAGCAGAAGCGCCGCCGCCCAGGGCGTCAGTGTCTTGTGGATCTTCATGGATGGTCCTCCCTGTGCCGCCGTTTCGCGGCTTTGCTGGCCGGGCCCGGCCCTGCGGCCGGTCCCTTGCGCGCGCGCCGTCCCTGCGGGCCTGCGGATGCGGCCGTGGCAGGGACGGGTGCCGGGGCCTCCCCGCCCCGGCGCCCTGTCAGTGCTGCACCCCCCAGCGCTGGATCGTGCGCTTCTCGATGGTGGCGAAGATCAGGTTCTCGACCACGAGGCCGATGATGATGACCGTGAGAAGGCCCGCGAAGACGTTCGAGATCTCGAGCAGGTTCTTGTTCTCGAAGATGAACCAGCCGAGACCGCCCGAGCCCGAACTCACGCCGAAGACGAGCTCGGCCGCGATCAGCGTCCGCCAGGCGAAGGCCCAGCCGATCTTGAGGCCGGTCAGGATGCTCGGGAAGGCCGCCGGGATCAGAATCTTGGTGATGAAGCCCCAGCCCTTCAGCCCATAGTTGCGACCCACCATCTTCAGGGTCCGGCTCACGCCGAGGAAGCCGGAATGGGTGTTGAGCGCGATGGCCCAGGTCACCGAATGGACCAGCACGAAGACGAGGCTCATGTTGCCCAGCCCGAACCAGATCAGCGCCAGCGGCAGAAGGGCGATGGCGGGCAGGGGGTTGAACATCGAGGTCATGATCTCGAGGAAGTCCCGCCCGATCCGCGAGGCGATGGCCAGCGCCGTCAGCACCGCGGCCAGCAGGATCCCCACCGCATAGCCCGTCACCAGCACCTTGAGCGAGGCCAGGGCCCGCATCAGCAGCCCGCCGTTCAGCACGCTGTCCCAGAGTGCCGCGATGGTCTGCGAGAAGGAGGGGAACAGCAGGTCGTTGTTCAGCGTGCGTCCGTAGATCTCCCAGGCGAGGGCGAGGACGACGAGGATCAGCCCCTTGCGCAGCACCGGCACATTGTAGAGCGCCTCGGCCCAGGTCAGCCGCGCCTGAACGACGCTGATCTCGTCCTCCGAGGTGGGGGCGCGGTCGTCGTGGTAGATCTCGGCCCGGACGGGCGTGGCGGGGCCTGCGTCGCGTGGCATGGTCGCGGTCATGTTAAGCATGCTCGGCCTCCTCCTCGTCCGGCTCGTTCACGAACAGCATTTCGTGGATGCGCTTCTCCAGCCGCGCCGCCTCGATGGGGTCGGTGGTGCTGTTGATCTCGGCCTTCACCCGGCCGGGGTGGGGCGAGAGCAGCAGGATGCGGTTGCCGATCTTGATCGCCTCGGCGATCGAGTGGGTGACGAAGAGGACGGTGAAATGCGTCTCCTCCCAGAGGGCCAGCAGCTCGTCCTGCATCCGCCGCCGCGTGAGCGCATCGAGAGCCGCGAAGGGCTCGTCCATCAGCAGGATGTCGGGCTCCATCGCCATGCCGCGCGCGATGGCCACGCGCTGCTTCATGCCGCCCGACAGCATGTGGGGATGGCTGTTGGCGAATTTCTCGAGGCCGACCTTGCAGACGTAATGCATCGCCCGCTCTTCGGCCTCGGCACGCGAGAGCCGTTTCGCGGTCTGCAGCGCGAAGGCCACGTTCTGCTTCACCGTCTTCCACGGCAGAAGCTGGTCGAACTCCTGAAACACCATCATCCGGTCGGGGCCGGGCTCCTTGACCTTCTGGCCCTTCAGCCGGATCTCGCCCTCGCAGGGCGTGATATAGCCGCCCACCGCCTTCTGCAGCGTGGACTTGCCGCAGCCCGACGGCCCGAGAAGGATGAAGCGATCCCCCTGATGCACGTCGAAATCGACCCGATAGGTTGCCGTGATCAGATGCTGGGGGGTCTTGTACTGGATCGTGACCCCCCGGACCGACAGCAAGGGCTCGCTGTGTGTCATGTTTCCTCCCGTTTGCTCGGCCGGCGCGCCGAAGCGCACACCCCTGGCCATCATCCGTCGGGCTGCGCCGTCTCCGCCGCTTCCGGCTCCTCTCCGGAAGGGGCTGCGCGGCCCTCGATCTCCACATTCACCAGAACCACTCCGCCGGCGGCGAAGGCGCGCCGCAGGGCGCCCCGAAGCTCGGACCGGCATGTCACATGGGCGCCCGTGCCCCCGAGGGCCGCGGCGACCAGATCGTAACGGGCGCCCGAGAGCTCGCATCCATGGACGCGGTCGGGGCCGAATTCGCGAATCTGCAGCAGATGCTCGGCATTCCAGCGGCGGTCGTTGCCGATCACCACCACGAAGGCCGCGCCCGCGCGCACCGCCGTCTCGAGTTCTGCCAGATGAAAGCCGATGCTGCCATCCCCGCTGGCGACCGCAACGCGGGCCTCGGGGCAGGCGAGGCTTGCCGCCACCGCATGACCGAGCGCCCCGCCGATCCCGCCTGCGGGCCCGTTGATGAGCCGTCGGTCGGCCTGCACGAGGGCCTGCGCCCACTGGCCGAACTCGCCGCCGTCCGAGACGAGGATCGTCTCGCCCCCGTCCGCGCCCAGAACGTCGGACAGGGTGGCGCAGAGCAGCCCGGAATCGATCGGCCCCGGCGTCTCGTCCAGCACGGGCGGCGCGGGCCGGCGCCCGAAGCGGGCGCACCAGTCGCGGCGTCCCGCGTCGCAGCCGGCCTCGGGCAGCTCGGCCAGCCCCTGCGCCAGCGCCCGCGGATCGGCCGCGATCAGGCGGCGCAGCTTCGGGCCGAGGTTGCGGACGGCCTCTTCGCCCGCCCCGTCCTCGGGCTCGACCACGATCCAGCCGCAGTCCGCGGAGGTGGCCCGACCGAAGTCGAGCATGTAATCGACGGATTTGCCGAGTGAGATCACGAGATCCGCGTCGGCCATCCGCTGCCGCAGGCCGGGCTGGGCCGGATCGCGCAGGCCGCGCGGGCTTTCCAGCGCCACGACCGGCACGGCGAGCCTCTGACCAAGCCTGCGGGCCAGATCGCCGCCGCGGGTCGGGCTGAAGAGGCCGCTCGTCACGATCAGCGGGCGGCGCGCTTCCGCGATCTCGGCCGCGAGCCTCGCGGTCTCGCGCTCGCTGGCCGGCACCGTGGCGGCTGCGGTCCGGCTGCTGCTCGGCACACCCTCGGCGCGCTGGGTCAGAAGATCCTGCGGCAGCGCCAGATGCACCGGCCCCGGCCGCCCCGCCCGGGCCAGCGTCAGCGCCGCCCGGAGCTCGTGCGCCAGCGTCGGCACCGAGCCCACGCGCGCGGAATGTTTGGTGAAGGGCGCGGTCGCGGCCACCTGATCGAGGGTCTGGAACGCCCCCATCCCGTCCTGCGCCCGGGGCGAGTCCCCGCTGAGGAGCAGCAGCGGCGTCTCGGACTGGCGCGCGCTCATCAGCGGCCCCACCGCATTGGCAGCCCCCGGGCCCGCGGTGACCAGCGCCACGCCCACTTCGCCCGTAAGCTGCGCCCAGCCCTCGGCCATGAAAACGGCGGCCGCCTCGTGACGCACATGGACGATCTCGATCCCCGAGCCCAGACAGGCGTCGTAGAGCGGCATGATCTGGTTGCCCGACAGGCTGAAGATCCGGGTCACGCCGCAATCGACCAGCGTGGAGACGAGAAGATCCGCTCCGCGAAGCAGGAAGGGGCGGCGGTCGTTCATCGGGATCATGCCTCCGGCTGGTGCACGGCCATGGGCCGCGATCTGGTCTCGAACGAAGGGGGCGGAGCGGTTCGGCGAGGCTCCACCTGTTCCCATTGACAGGCTAATCGAAAGCTAATCTAATAAAAACAAATAAAAGCTGACATGTGATGTAAGAAAAAATGACGAAAGAGAGGGGCGGATGTCGATCCGGATGCTCCGCACGCTGATCGCGGTCAGCGAGCACGGGACCTTCAGCGCGGCGGCGGAGTCGGTGTTCCTGACCCATGCCGCGGTCAGCCAGCAGATGCAGAAGCTGGAAGAGGATTTCGGCATCCGCCTCTTCGACCGCTCGCGGCGCAGCCCCGAACTGACGCCCTTGGGGCAGGCCTTCGTCAGCCGCGCGCGCGATGTGGTGGCGGCCTATGACGGGCTCGCGCTCGCGGTGACGGGAGAGGGCAGCGTCGAGGGCACGATCCGGCTCGGCGCCGTGCCCACCACGCTGATCGGGCTCATCCCGGTCGCGGTGACGCTGCTCAAGCGCGACTTTCCGGCGCTCAGTGTGACCATCGTGCCGGGGCTGACCACGAACCTCCTCCAGCAGGTCGAGCGCGGCTCGCTCGATGCGGCGGTGCTCACGCGGCCCCATGTGGTGCCGCGGCGGATGGTCTGGAACCATGTGGCCGACGAGCCGCTCGAGCTTCTGGCCTCGCACGACACGGCGAGCGACGACCCGCTGGAATTGCTGGCCACGCAGCCCTTCATCCGCTTCTCGCGGCAGGCGGTGGTGGGCGGGCTGATCGAGGCCTGGCTCCAGCAGCGCCGGATCGAGGTGCGCGAGAGCATGGAGCTCGAGAGCCTCGAGACGATCTCGAGCATGGTGCTGGCGAACCTCGGCGTCTCCATCGCGCCGCGTCCCTGCGTCGATCACATCAACCCCCTGCCGCTCAAGCACATCCCGCTCGATGCGGGCGGGCTCCGACGCCAGCTCGGCCTCAGCAGCCGCGCCGACAATGCGCGCCCGCGCGTCCTGCGCATCCTGCACGAGAAGCTGGTGCAGGCAGTGGGCATCGGCGTGCTCGACCCTTCTTCCCTCTGACGGAGCCTGTTCGTGACCCTCGACTTCCTCCTTCTCTTCGGGCTCGGCGCGGCGGCGGGCGGGTTCGTCAACGGGCTCGCGGGCTTCGGCACGGCGCTCTTCGCGCTGGCCTTCTGGCTCGAGATCCTGCCGCCCGCGCAGGCCGTGGCGATCTCGGCGGTCATGTCGGTGACGAGCGGGCTGCCCGGCCTCTGGGCCGTGCGCGAGGCGATCTCGCGCCAGCCGCGGCGCATCCTGCGCTTCGTGTTGCCCGCGCTGGTGGCGGTCCCGCTCGGGGTGCTCTCGCTCCAGTATGTCGAGGCGGGGTGGCTGAAGCTGGTTATCGGCGGCTTCATGGGGCTTTACGGGCTCTTCTTCGCCTTCCGCCGCACCTTGCCGGCGCTCGATCTGCGAATGCCCGTGGCCGATATGGCGGTAGGCTTCTCCGGCGGCTTTCTCGGAGGCGCGGCCTCGCTCTCGGGGGCGCTGCCCACCATGTGGTGCACGCTCCATGCCTGGACGCGGCAGGAGCAGCGCGGGGTGATGCAGCCCTTCAACGTCACCATCCTCGGCGCGACGGTGGTGCTCCTCGCGTTCCAGGGCGCCTACACCGCCGAGACGCTCCTCCTGATCGCGGGCGCATTGCCGGTGACGATGCTCGCGGCACAGGTGGGCGTCCGGCTCTTCGCGCGGCTCACCGACGCGCAGTTCAAGCGCCTGCTGATCCTGCTCCTCTTCGTCTCGGGGGCGAGCATCCTCGTGCAGGAACTGGGCAAGGCGCTGATGGCGCTCTGATCCCGGATCGGCGGGTGCGGCCGGCCGCCCGGCCCTGATGCCCGCGATAGGTCTCGCAGGAGCCGCGTCCGGACTGCGCGCAGCGCCGCGCGGCCCCCGAAGGGCCGCCGCCTTGGTGCCCTTCAGCCCGCCAGCACCCTGCGAAAGCGCGCGAGAACGATGGCCAGCGCCACGACCGACATCGCGGCCATCGCGGCCATCTCCCAGACGACGAGCGAGAGGCCCGCCCCGCGGTAGAGGACGGACTGGGCGAAGGCCACGAAATGCGGCGAGGGGCTGATGAGCCGCATGACCACCTGCAACCAGCCCGGCATCGACTCGAGCGGCGTGATCCCGCCCGAGAGCATGAACATCACGATGATGACGGGCAGCACCAGCAGGCCGAACTGGCCCATGTTCTGCGTGAACGAGGCCAGCATCAGCCCGAGGCTCGCCACCGCCACCACATAGAGCGCGGCGCCCCCGGCATAGAGCGCGAGCGAGCCTTCGATCGGCACCCCCATCGCCCCCTCGATCACGAAGGCGAGGCTCAGGACCGAGGCCACGAGGATCACCGCGCCCGTGGCCAGCACCTTCGAGAAGACGATCTCGTGCGGGCGCACCGGCATCACCAGCACATGCTCGATGGTGCCGTGCTCGCGCTCGCGGATCATCGAGGAGCCCGAGAGGATCAGCGTGAGGATCGTCACCGAATTCATCAGCTGCATGACGGCGGTGAACCAGCTGCCGGTCAGGTTCTCGTTGAAGCGGTTTCGCGTCTCCACCGCGACGAGCGCAGCGGCGGGCGCGCCGGGGGCGAGGTAGCTCTGGATCTCGTCCAGCAGGAGCTGGCGCAGGAAGCTCGCGCCATTGCCCGCCTGCGCGACCGCGGTGGCGTCGATCAGGATCAGGAGCGTGGCCGGATCGCCGCGGCGCAGGCTCCGCTCGAAGTCGGGCGGGATCGAGACGACCAGTACCTGCCGCCCGGCATTCTGCGCGGCCTCGGCTTCGGCGGCGGTCAGAAGCTCGGGCGGGGTGAAGAGCGGCGCGCGGATCGCGCCCGCCAGACGGTCCGAGAGTTGGCTCCGGTCTTCGTCCACCACCGCCACCGAGAGGTTCTTGATGTCGGTGTCGGCCGCGCCCGCCACGAGCCAGGTGGCGACCGTGAAGACATAGATCATCAGCACGATCATCACCCGGTCGCCGCGGATCGCGCGCAGCTCCTTGACCGTCAGCCGCAGGATGTTCTTCAGGCTCTGTCCGCCCATCTCAGGCCTCCTGCTTGCGCAGCGCGAGGACGGAGAGCGCGAGATAGGCCGCGCAGAAGCCCAGCATCATCAGCCCCGCAGGCCAGAGCTCGGCCCAGCCGAACCCCTTGACGAAGCTGCCGACCGAGACCGGCTGATACCAGGCGCCGGGGAAGGCGCGGCCCAGCATCCGCGCGGCCGGGGCCAGCGACGAGACCGGCACGATCAGCCCCGAGAAGTTGATGGTGGGGATGATGGTGATGATCGCGGTGGCAAAGACCGCCGTCACCTGCGTCGCGGTGAAGGAGGAGATGAACTGCCCGAAGCCCGTTGTCGCCACCACATAGACCGCCGAGATCGCGGCGAGTGCGCCCAGATCGCCCGAGAAGGGCACCTCGAACAGCAGGCGGGCCAGGAGGAAGAGCACCCAGAAACTGCCCCAGGCGATCACGGCATAGGGCAGCTGCTTGCCCACGAGGAATTCGGCCCGCCCGACCGGCGTCGAGCGGAAATTGGCGATGGTGCCGCTCTCCTTCTCGCGCACGACCGAGACCGCGGCCATGATGGCGGGCACCAGCATCAGGATCAGCATGATGATCGAGGGCACCATCGCATTGGCCGAGAGGAACGCCTGATTGTAAAGGAAGCGCGTCTCGACCGTGACCGGCGAGGCTGCGCCGCGGCCCTCCTCGCGCGCGAGCCGGGCCGCGAAGGTCTGCAGCACGCCCGCCGCATAACCGCGCGCGGTCTCGGCGCGGAAGGGCATGGCCCCGTCGATCCAGAGCGAGACCTCGGGCACGGTGCCGCGCCGGAGGTCGTGGCCGAAGCCGTCGGGGATCTCGAGCGCGACCGTCACCGCGCCGCGCGTCATGCGGGCATCGAGATCGGCCCGGCTGGCGAAGTCGGCCCGCCGGTCGAACTGGCGGATGCTCGCGAACTCGTCGACGAGGGCGCGGCTCTCGGCGCTGCGGTCCTGATCGTTGACGGCGAAGCTCAGGCGGTTCACGTCGAAGGAGATGCCGAACCCCATGGTCAGCAGCAGGATCACCGGCGCCGCCAGCGCGAAGAAGAGCCGGATCGGGTCGCGGACGAGCTCCAGCGTCTCGCGCCAGCTGTAGGCCCCGGCGCGGGTCAGCGCCTGCCGCATCCGCCCCGCGGGCGGGGCGGGATCGGGCGGCACCATGGCCGCCGCCTCGCCGCCGGCCGAGCCGGTCTGTTCCTCGAGGCAGGCGATGAAGGCCTCCTCGAGCGTGGCCGCCCCGCGGCGGGACACGATCTCGGCCGGCGTCCCCATCTCGAGCACGCGGCCCGCATGCATGAGCGAGATCCGGTCGCAGCGCTCGGCCTCGTTCATGAAATGGGTGGTGATGAAGATGGTCACGCCGCGCTCGCGCGAGAGCACGATGAGCTTGCGCCAGAAATCGTCGCGCGCGAGCGGATCCACGCCGGAGGTGGGCTCGTCGAGGATCAGGATCCGCGGCTCGTGGATGGTGGCCACCGCGAGCTGGAGGCGCTGGCGGAGGCCGAGCGGCAGGCTCTCGGGCTTCTGATCGGCGACCTCGGCCAGATCGAACTCGGCCATGACCTCGGCCACCCGGGGCGCGCGCCGCGCGGCGGGCAGGGCATAGAGCTGGGCATGAAGCATCAGGTTCTGCCGCACGGTGAGCTCGCCATAGAGCGAGAAGCCCTGCGACATGTAGCCGATGCGCATCCGGCTCTGCATGTCGGCGGCGCCCAGCCGCTCGCCGAAGAGCCGCGTCTCGCCTTCGGTCGCGTCCTGAAGGCCGGTCAGCATCTTCATCGTGGTGGATTTGCCGCAGCCGTTCGAGCCGAGGAAGCCGAAGATCTCGCCCTCGGGAATGGTGAAGCTCACATCGTCCACCGCGGTGAAGTCGTCGAACCGCTTGGTGAGGTGGCGCGCCTCGATGGCGGGGGTGGCGTCGGGCGCATCGCCCCGCGGCGGCAGGATGACGGGGGCGGCATCGGCTCCGCCGGGCAGGAGACGGATGAAGGCCGCCTCGAGCGTGGCGGCCCCGGTGCGGGCGCGCAGCTCGGCCGGGCTGCCGGTCGCGATCACGCGGCCCCCGTCCATCGCGGCCAGCCAGTCGAACCGGTCGGCCTCCTCCATGTAGGCGGTGGCGACGAGGACGCTCATCCCCGGCAGGTGGGTGCGGATGGCCGCGATCAGCTCCCAGAACTGACGGCGCGAGAGCGGATCGACCCCGGTCGTGGGCTCGTCGAGGATCAGCAGGTCCGGGTCGTGGATCAGCGCCGAGCAGAGCGACAGTTTCTGCTTCATGCCGCCCGAGAGCTTGCCAGCGGGGCGGTCGGGGAACGGGTCGAGGCCCGTGGCCCTGAGCAGCATCTCGATCCGCTGCGCACGCTCCGGCGCCTTCTGGCCGAAGAGCCGGCCGAAGAACTCGAGGTTCTCGCGCACCGTGAGGGTGGGATAGAGGTTCCGCCCGAGCCCCTGCGGCATGTAGGCCACCCGCGGCGCCACCGCCTGCCGCTCGGCGCGGCGGGTCATGTCGTGGCCGAGCACGGTGAGCCCGCCGCCCTGCAGCCGCCGCACGCCCGCGACCAGCGCGAGAAGGGTGGACTTGCCCACCCCGTCCGGCCCGATCAGCCCCGCCATCCGGCCCGCGGGAATGGCGAGGCTGACCGCATCGAGGGCGGTCACGGTGCCGTAGCGGTGCGAGACGCCCGCGATCTCGGCTGCGCTCTCCATGCCCTCAGTCCGGCAGCTTCACGGCCAGATCGGCGGGCCAGTCGCGGCCGGGCTCGGTGCGCACGAAGCCCAGACCGCGGACGCCGGTCTTGATCTGGGTCTCGAACCGGGAGAGCAGCTCGGGCGGCACCCGGAGCTTCACCCGGAACACCAGATCCTCGCGCTCCGAGGCGGTCTCGACCGACTTCGGCGTGAACTGCGCCTCGGGCGAGATGAAGGTGACGGTGGCGGGGATGACGTAGCGCGGCACCGGATCGAGGATCAGCCGCGCCTCGTCGTTCAGCACCAGCGGCCCCACGTCGGCGGCGGGCAGGTAGATGTTCATGTAGACGTCGGAGAGGTCGAGGATCGAGACCACCGCCGCGCCGGCCGCCACCACCTCGCCCGGCTCGCGCAGCCGGTAGACCACGCGCCCGCGCACCGGGGCCGCGATCGTCAGATCTTCGAGCGCGATCTCGGCGCGGGCGAGGTCGGCCTCGGCGGCGGCGATCAGCGCATCGGATTCCGTGACCTGCGCCCGGGCCATCTTCAGCGCCGCTTCGGCCGAGACGGCGGCATTGACCGCATCGTCGCGCACCGCGTCCGACACATGCTTGTCGGCGTGCAGCTGCACCACCCGGTCCCGGTTGGTCTCGGCCACGGTGAGCGCGCTGTCCGCCTGCGCCACGCTCGCCTCGGCCACGCTCTTGCCCGCGTGGGCGCGCATGAGTGCGGCCTTGGCCGCCAGAAGCTGCGCCTGCGCGTCGCGATCGTCGAGCCGCGCGACCGGATCGCCGGGCGACACGATCTGGCCCTCCGCGACCAGCACCTCGGTCACGCGCCCGGCGAGCTTGGCCGCCACATCCACCGTCTGCGCCTCGATCCGCCCGTTCGAGCGCGCGATGCCCTCGGTCTCCTCGGCGAAGAAGCGGGCCTTCAGCTTTTCGAACGGCGTCTCGGCCATCGCGGGCGCACAGGCCAGCGCCGGTGCGAGGAGGAAGGGAAGGAGGGCGCGCATCATGGACTGAGTCTCCCGTGGACCGGGCAGCCGGGCCCGTGAGGCGATAATGACCTCCGGGGGGCGAGCGTCCAGTGTTTCGCCGGTCGGGGATCGGCCGCCACGGTCGGTCCTGCGGCCTCTGCCGCCCTGCAGCAAGGGCTTCGGGACCGGCGCCGCGGCATTCCGCCGCGGGCCTCGGGTGCCGCGGACGGCGCAGCTCCGGCAGGGCCTCGGCGGGCCGCGCCCGCCGGGCTCACTTCCGCATCACGCCCCGGAGGCCGCCGCCGATCAGCAGCGTGACGTCGACCAGCGCCGCCAGAGGCGAGACCCCGCCCGGCGTCACGAGGTAGCGCGACTGCCAGTCGGGACGGTATTTGGCCTTGAAGGACCGAAGGCCGCGGAAATTGTAGAACCGCTCGCCATGTTCGAAGACGGACTGGCCGAGATGGTTCCAGAACGGCGCGGCCTGATGCGCGGTGATGCCCGACAGCGGCGCCATCCCGAGGTTGAAGCTGCGGAAGCCCTGCCGCTTCATCTCGACCAGCAGGTTGCACAGCAGCACATCCATCGAGCCCGGCGGCGCGCTGCGGGCAAAGCGCATCAGATCGAGCGTGGCCTCGGCCTTCGTCCCCGTCTGCATGACCGTGGCGAAGGCCACGATGCGTCCCTCGGCGCGCAGCACCGCCACCGGCTGCTCGGCCACATAGTCGCGCTCGAACCGGCCGAGGGCGAAGCCCTTCTCGCGGGTGTCGTGATGCGCGAGCCATGCGTCCGAGACCTGCTGGAGCTCGTCGAGGATCGGGCCGAGGTCGGCGGGCTCCAGCAGCTCGAAGGCCAGCCCCATCCGCTCGCCCTTGCGCAGGGCCTGCCGCTGCTCGGCCCACTGGCTCGATTGCAGATCCATCGCCTCGAGATCGACCACCGCCCGCTCGCCCAGCTTCAGCCCGCGCAGGCCCGCGTCGGCGCAGAGCGGCAGAAGCGAGGGCGGCACCTGATAGAAGACCGGCCGGCCGCCCTTGGCGCGCGCGGTCTCGATGAAGCGCCAGATCAGTTCGGCCTGCGCGCGCGGGGCGCCGATGGGCCCGAAGAGCGAGATCCAGGACTGGCCTTGCACCGCATACATGAGGAAGGCGTCGCCCGCGTCCGAGAAGATCAGGCTCTTGTCGCGCATCCGCACGAGATTGGCCTCGCCCATGTCCTGACGCTCGACGATGGCGAGCGCCTTCTGCAGCTCGGCCTCGTCGGGCATCCCGGGCTCGGGGCGGGAGGGCTGCAGCAGGCTGCGGATTGCGATCAGCGCCGACAGCACCACTACGCCCAGAAGGGCGCGCAGCCCGCGCGGCGCCTCGGCCGAGATCTCGAACTGCCACCATAGGTCGTGGCTGTATGCCACGTCCTTCTGAACGAAGAGCAGGATCGTGATGGCCGAAATGGCCACGGTGGCGATCCCCGCGATCCAGGGCGGCGTCAGCGTCTGCGAGAAGAGCGAGGCGGGCCGGTCGAAGAGCGGCCGGCTCAGGAGGAGAAAGCCGATCAGGGCGGCCAGCATCACCGCCTCGTAAGGCGCCAGCGCCTTGACGAAGGTGAAGAGGAAGGCCGCGCTCGCCGCACCTAGCGTCAGCCAGTAGGCGCCGTCCAGCCGTTGCGTGAGGCCCCGGGCCGCGACGAACAGCACGAGGCCGATCAGGCTCGACAGGAAATGCGCCCCTTCGATGAGCAGGGCGGGGACGTAGCCCGCGAGCCAGACGAGGTTCGCCTCGCGCGCGGGGATCACGCTCGAGAAGATCAGCATGACGCCGCAGATCACCGCGAGCGACCCGAGGAGCGAGGGCGCGAGCAGCGTGCCCATCCGCTGCGCCCATTCGAGGCGGGGCGAATGGAACGCCTCGAGCGCCTCGGTCCAGGCGACCACGACCACCGCGATCAGGAGGGGCACGACATGGTAGATGACCCGGTAGAGGACGAGCGACCCCAGCAGCGCATCCGTCCCCGTCGAGCCGCCGAGCGTGGTCAGGATCACCGCCTCGAGGACGCCCAGACCCGCCGGGACGTGGCTCAGCACGCCGAGGCCGATGGCGATGGCATAGATGATGACGAAGGAGATCCAGCTGACCTCCAGATCCTGCGGCAGGAGCACCCAGAGGACAGTGGCGCAGACCATGAGATCGGCCGCGGTGATGGCAAGCTGGCCCAGTGCGATGCCCGGGCGCGGCATGTGCGGCCGCAGCCACCCGTCGCTGCGCCAGAGGATCACGGCCGCCACCGTCAGCGCGAGCAGGAGGGCCGCCGACAGAAGCCGCAGCATCTGCGGCGTGAGACCGGCAAAGCCCGCCACCTGATCGGCCGCCACCAGCGCCGCGAGCGCGGTGGTCACCGTCAGACCGAGGCCGAAGGAGAGGGTCACGAAGGCGATCACGCCGGCGATCTGCTCGCCCGAGAGGCCGAGCCGGCTGTAGCCGCGGTAGCGCACCGCCCCGGCCGACAGCGGGCCGAAGCCCACGGTGTTGCCGATCGCATAGGCGCTGAAGGCGATCATGCCCACCTGCACCAGATTGGCCTGCTTGCCCAGATGGCGCAGCGCGTTGACATCGTAGCCCGCGAGCAGGACGAAGCTCACCACGGTGAAGAAGCCCGCGATCAGGATGTCGGTCCAGGTCGTCGCCTCGAGCGCATGGAGGATGTCCTTGTAGCGGATGTCGCCCGTGATCCGGTAGGTCGTGTAGGCGACTGCCGCGAACACGACCCATGTCACCAGCGCGAGCAGCACGGTGCGGTTGCGGCTGAGCCAGTCGCGCACGGGGCGCGACCGGGGCGGGAGGGCCTCGTCCGGAGGCGTCGCGTCTTCGGGCGTCTCGCTGCGCCAGGACATGCAGTGCCCCTTCTGGATCGCCCGCCTGACGGCTCCGGCGTTGCTCCTCATGCTGCGCCCGGCCCGGCACGAAAGCCCGGGGTGCGGCGCACAGCCTCCTGAAGATCGTCGGTTCCCGACGCTCGTGTCGCGGGTCCTTCTAGCCTGCGCCCGCGCTGCCGCCAAGCCCCTCCGGCGCCGGGCCGCCCGGGCCTGCCGCGGCGTCGCTCAAGGCTCCCCAGCTGCGCCGAATCTCCGTCATCCTGCCCCCTCCGCCGGCATCCGTCCGTCAGGGTTCGGTCAAGGGGCACACTCTTCCTCAGGATGAGAGACGTCTGCGCCCCTCGGAAGGGGAGCCTTAACCGCTCTCGACGGCGCGCTCCGCGAGGATCCGGCCTGCGCCCGATCGCTGCGCAGCGGCGGGCAAACCGGCTGCTCAGGGACAGGATCTGCCGACAGTCCCGTGGGGAGAAGGCTGGTTCCGGCATATCGTCCGGCACGCGGGATGGCTGCCCGAGGGTTGATGCTGGTTGGGCGGCGGACCGTCGGATCCCCCCTTCGACGGTGCGGTGGCGGGCCGCGGCCCGGCCGGGCTCGCCATCGTCAGCCGCCTCGTGGGACGCGGGCTCAGCCTCGCGCTGATCGAGGCCGGAAGCCGGCGCCGCGACCGCGCGGACGAGGAGCCTGAAGCCTGTCGGGCGACGGCCATCCCGCCGCCCATCGCTTCCGGCGCCGGATGCTCGGCGGCGCCTCTACCGTCCGGGGCGGGCGCCTCGCGCAACGTCCGGCCCGAGGGGATCGGGAACCACAGCGACGATCCGGGGCGCCAGCACATGACCCATGTGACCACCGATGTGGGCGGGCTGCCTCTGACCTCGGCCATCGAGGGCGGCAAGATCGATTGCCGCCGGTCGCGCGACGGGATCTCCGGGCGCAGCCTTATCCGCCCCACGGACGCCTGCCGCCAGCGCGACCGGCTGCCGAAGGCGCTGGGGCGACCCGCGCTGCCGCCGAACGAGGATGCGGCGGACCTGCCCGATCCTGTCGGCGGTACATCTGGCCAAGCTGCTCGTATCCAAGGAGCAACAGCCGGGGCTGGTCGGCGCGGCCGCGCTGCCGCCGGACCGACCCCGGCCGGCGGCGGTCACCGGGATCAGGAGGGGCAGGCGGCGCCGCTGTCGATCCAGGCGCGCGTGAGCTCGCCGAAAATCTTCTGGCTGCCGGGCGCGGGCTCGCGGCCCTCGCCGGGGTCCCAGCCCCAACCCACGAGCTCGTCCTCTGCATTGTGCTCGTGCAGCTGTTCCAGCGTCTTGCCGCCGTTGCGTTCGGGGTCCTTCATCTGCGCGCAGATCTCGCCGAGGCTGCGGCCGACCCAGCCCATGCTGATCGGTGCCAGCGCCCAGGGCTCGTGGCCCGGGATGCTGCCGGGGCTGCCGGTGAAGGAGACGTTCCGCGACCCGTGGCAGGTGGTGCAGTTCATGCCGACCGCGCCGAAATCGGCCGCGCCCCGAACCACCGGCGGGTTGTGAGCCTGCATCCGGTCGCCCTGCGTGGGCCCGCCCTCGACGGGATGGCAATTCAGGCAGCGCGGATGGGTCAGGACCTTGCCCATCTCGGCAAAGAGCGCCTCGGAGCGCGCGGTCTCGTCGGCGATGTCGGCGAACGCGTCAGGCCCGCGCAGGTCCTGCGCGAGCGCGGGGGCCGCCGCGAGCACCGCTGCGGCGAGGAAGGAAAGGCGCATGGTCACCTCAGGACAGAAGTTGCGCGAAGGGAAGCTGGCGCACCGGCTGACCCGTGAGGGCGCGCCAGGCATTCGCCACGGCAGGGGCAAGCGGCGGCACACCGGGCTCGCCCACCCCGGTGGGCGGCTCGGTCGAGGGCAGGATCGCCACATGGACCTGCGGCATCTCGTGGATGCGCAGCAGGCGGTAATCGTCGAAGTTCGATTGCTGCACCCGCCCCTCGCCATCGAGCGTGATCGCGCTGTAGAGCGCGGCCGAAAGCGCATAGCCGACGCCGCCCTCCATCTGGGCGCGGATCACGTCTGGGTTGACCGCCACGCCGCAATCGACGGCGCACCAGACCTGCGTGACCTTCGGCAGCGCCCCGCCGTTCTCGACCTCGACGATCTGGGCCACATAGGTGCCGAAGCTCTTGGCGACCGCCACGCCATAGGCGCGGCCCTCGCGGGTGCGGCCCTGCCAGTCCGCGATCTCGGCCACCTTTTCCAGCACGCCGCGGTAGCGCCCCGCCTCGGGCATCATCAGATCGAGCCGCCCCTGCACCGGATCCTTGCCCGCCCGCTCGAGCACCTCGTCGAGGAAGACCTCGACCGCGAAGGCCGTGTGCGTGTGGCCGACCGAGCGCCACCAGAGCACGGGCACCGGGCTCTCCACCCGCGCCCAGGAGATGCGCCGCGCCCCCACGTCGTAGGGCAGGTCGTTCGAGCCCTCGTAGGAACTGGGATCCAGCCCGTCCTGCATGAAGGCCTCGAGCGCGGTGCCGGCCATGATCGACTGGTTCGCCACGGCATTCTCCCAGCCGACGATCCGGCCCTCGGCATCGAGGCCGGCGCGCAGCCGGTGGAGCGTCATCGGGCGGTAGTAGCCGCCCTTCAGATCGTCCTCGCGGGTCCAGAGCAGCTTGAAGGCGCCGTCGCGCCCGGCGGCCTGCGCGATATGGGCGATTTCGGCGGCGAGATGCCCGTTGCCCTGCGCGCGCCGCCCGAAGGAGCCGCCCGCGAGAAGCACGTTGATCCTGACCGCGTCCATCGGCAGGCCGAGGGTCTGGGCCACGGTCGGCCGGTCGATCGAGGGGAACTGGCAGCCATACCAGAGCTCGGCGCGGCCCTCCTTCACCTCGATCACCGCATCGAGCGGCTCCATCGGCGCATGGGCGAGATAGGGGAAGCGGTAGTCGGCCTCGATGACCTCGGCCGCCGCCTCGATGGCGCCCTTGTCGCCGGATTCCTCGACCACCCGGGCCTCGGCCAGCGCACCGGCCATGTCTTCCAGCATCGCGGAGGAGCTGCGCCGCTCGGCCTTGCTTTCATCCCAGCGGATCTCCAGCGCGTCGCGGCCCTTGATGGCGGCGAAGGTGTTGCGGGCATAGACCGCGATCCCCTCGGGGATCTGGCGCACCATCTCCACGCCCTTCACCTTCAGCGCGCCGGCATCGTCGTAGGAGGCCACGGTGGCGCCGAAGGCGGGCGGATGGGCCACCACGACCGTCAGCATCCCCTCGCGGTAGATGTCGAGCGTGAATTCGGCGGTGCCGTCCGATTTGGCGGCGGAATCGAGCCGCTTGCCCGTGCCGCCGATCAGCACGAACTGCGACGGGTCCTTCAGCGGCGGATCCTGCGGCACTGCGCGCTCGGCCGCGGCGGCCGCGAAGGCGCCGAAGCCCGCCTCTTTGCCGCCGGGATGCGAGAGCCGGCCCGCGCGGACGGTGATCTCGGAGGCCGCCACGCCCCATTCCTCGGCTGCGGCCTCGACCAGCATGGCGCGGGCCGCGGCGCCCGCCTTGCGCATCTGGATGTAGCTGTTGGCGATGGCGGTCGAGCCGCCGGTGCCCTGCGCCCCGAAGGCAAGGTTCTTGTAGAGCGCATCGTCGGCGGGGGCGGCCTCGGCGCGCATCTGGCTCCAGTCCGCGTCCATCTCCTCGGCCACCAGCGTCGCAAGGCCGGTGTAGGGGCCCTGGCCCATCTCGAGATGCTTGATGATGACCGTCACCGTATCGTCCGCGCCCACGCGGATGAAGGCGTTGGGCGTGGTGGGCAGGTCCGGCGGCGCGCCCTGCGCCCGGGCGAAGGGAGTGGGCAGCACGAGGGCGAGGGTGAAGCCCGCGGTCGAGGCGAGGAAGCGGCGGCGCGAGAGCATGGTCATGGCTCAGCCCTCCAGGGTGCGGGCGGCGTCATGGATCGCCTGCCGGATGCGGACATAGGTGGCGCAGCGGCAGAGGTTGCCGCCCATCGCGTGATCGATCTCCTCGTCGGTGGGCTTCGGGATCTGGCGCAGGAGCGCGGTCGCCGACATCACCTGGCCCGACTGGCACCACCCGCACTGCGGCACGTCCGACGCGGCCCAGGCGGCCTGCACGGCGGAGATCTCCGGCCCCTCCATCCCCTCGATGGTGGTGACGGACGCATTTTCGATCATCCCGACCGGCGTCACGCAGGACCGCCGGGGCATCCCGTCCAGCATGACGGTGCAGGCCCCGCACTGGGCGACCCCGCAACCGAACTTCGTGCCGGTCAGGCGCAGCTCGTCGCGCAGGACCCAGAGCAGAGGGGTGTCGGGATCGACGTCGAGGGACATCTCGCGCCCGTTGACGGTCAGATGGATCATGGCGGCCTCCCGGTGGCTTTGGCGGCCACCTAGCGGCCGAAGGCGCTGCGTCAAGAGGTCGCGCTCCCTCGGCGGAGCTTTCCGCTCAGCCGGCCTCGCGGCCCGTCCCGGCGGCAGGCGCGGTCTCGTCGCCGCCGACGACGCCCCGCAGTGCCTCGAGGGTGGCCCGGTAATGTTCGGTCAGCAGCTCGCAGGCCAGATCCGTCTTGCGGTCGATGGCCGCGGCGAGGATGGCCGCATGTTCCGCAGCCGCGCCCTCGCGCCGCTGGACGTTGGGATGGACCTTCATCGACAGGCTGCGGTAGCGCACCGCCTGATCCATCATGGTCGAGCAGAAGCCGAGCAGCCAGCTCGAGCCGCACCGCTCGAGAAGCAGCATGTGGAAGGCCTTGTGCAGATGCTCCCACTCCTCGGCCAGATCGCGCCCCGACGCGTCGGGCATCCGCCTGTTCGTCCGCGCCAGCCGGTGATAGGCGAGCACGAGGTTCTCCTCCCAAGCGACGTCGCCCTGCGCGATGGACTCGCGCAGGGCCAGGGTCTCGAGCCAGATCCGGGTCTTCACCAGCTCCTCGAGCCCCGCCATCGAGATGCCCGCCACGAAGAAGCCGCGCTGGCTCTTGCGCTCGACGAGCCCTTCCGAAGAGAGGCGGTTCAGCGCCTCGCGCACCGGGGCGATGCCGATGCCGTAGCGCTCCGAGATGCCCTCGATATGGAGCTTCACGCCGGGAAAGAGCTCGCCCCTCAGGATGTCGCGGCGGATCCGGTCGTGGGCCTGTTCCGACAGGTTCCGCGCTTCGGGCGGCGCCTTCTCCGCAGCACTCGTCATCACGCAGCTCCGATGGGCTGATTCGCCTTGTTCCAGAAGACGAGACGCTTTTGCAGCCAGGCCACGGTGAAGAAAAGGGCCAGACCGAGGAGGCTCAGATAGAGGATCAGCGCGAAGACGCGCGGCGTGTCCATCTGGCTGGCCGACTGGCGGATGAGGGCGCCGAAGCCGCGCCCGCCGCCGAGGAACTCGCCCGTGATGGCGCCCGCCATCACCCCCACGGCCGCGATCTTCAGCCCGGTGAAGATGTGCGGCAGCCCGTTCGGAAGCTTGAGCCGCAGCAGCGTCTGCAGCCGCGAAGCTCCCATCGCCTTGAACAGCATCCGCTCGTTCTCGGAGGCGGAATAGAGGCCTGCCGCCGTCGAGACCACGATGGGGAAGGTGGCGATGAAGGCCGCGAGCGCCACCTTCGAGGCGATGTCGAAGCCGAGCCACGCGATGAAGAGCGGCGCGAAGGCGACCTTCGGCATCGTGTCGATCGCCACGAGATAGGGCATGACCGCGCGCTCGCCGAACTTCGTCTCGCCGACGAGCACGCCCAGCGAGAAGCCGATGCCCGTGGCCAAGAGGAAGGCCCAGAACACCGTCCGCGTCGTCGTCCAGAGCGCCTCGAGCATGTAGCCCCCGGTGAGGAGGTTCCTGCCCACGAAGATCAGGTCTTCGAGCGTCTCGCCCGGGCTCGGCAGGATGATGGGCGAGACCCAGCCCATGCGGGCGGTGGCCAGATCCCAGATCGCCACCACCACGACGGCGAGGGCGAGCATCGCCACCCAGCGCGGCACCCGGTCGATCAGCGCCTCGTGCTCGACCCAGACGGTGTCGCGGCTGTCGGGAGTGTCGGTCATTGGTGGGCCTCCTTGCCGAGCAGGTCGCGGATGTGGCCGACGATCTGGCCGAACTTCGGCGTGTTGATCATCTCGAGCGTGCGGGGGCGGGGCAGGTCGATCACGATTTCCTCGACCACCCGGCCCGGGCGCGGCTTCATCACCAGCACCCGGTCGGACAGGATCACCGCCTCGGCGAGCGAGTGGGTCACGAGGAAGGCCGTGGCCTCCTGCTCGGCGCAGATCCGCTGCAGCTCCATGTTCATGAAGTCGCGCGTGAGCTCGTCGAGCGCCGAGAAGGGCTCGTCGAGCAGCAGGACCGCCGGCTCCGAGATCAGCATCCGGCAGATCGAGGCCCGCTGCGCCATGCCGCCCGACAGCTCGCCCGGGAAGACCCGGGCGAAATCGCCGAGACCCACCAGCGACAGCAGCGCCTGCGCGCGCGGCAGCGCGGCCTTCGCCGCCGCGCGCCCCTCGCGGATCTCGATGGGAAGCACGATGTTCTCGATCGTGGTCTTCCAGGGCAGGAGCGTTGCCTGCTGGAACATCATGCCGATATCGGGGCGCGGCCCCGTCACCGGCCTGCCGTCCAGCACGACGCGCCCCCTTGTGGGCGGCAGGAGCCCCGACATGATCTTCAGGAGCGTCGACTTTCCGCAGCCGGACGAGCCGACCACCGAGACGAACTCGCCCTTGCGCAGGGTCAGATGCACGTCCTGCAGGGCGACCAGCCGGTTGTTGGCATAGGTCTTCGACAGGCGCTCGATCTCGTAGATCGGCCGCGCGGGGGCGGCCGTCTCCGGGATCCGGGCACGGGGCTCTGCCATCGCCATCAGCTGTTCCAGCCTTCGACGAACTCGTTGGTATAGACCGAGGCCAGATCCTCGATCGGCTCGGACAGGGCGCCCGAAGCCACGGCGGAATCGTGGATCGCCTGCCAGTGCTCGGGCGGCTGGTAGCCGTAGCCCTTGCCGATGAAGGCCTCGGTCGGGGTCATGCGGTTGACCACGCCGTCATAGAGCGAGGCCGCGTAATCCTGCTCGCCCTCCTGCGGGTTGCCGGCCGCGCAATGGGCCAGTGCCTTCTCCTTGTTGGCCGGATCCGAGGCGAAGCGCGTGCCGCGCACCAGCGCCCGGCCGAAAGCGGGGGCAAGCTCGGGCATGGCCTGCATCTGGCTTTCCAGCATGGCGATGCCGTTGCCGAAGAAGCCGAGGAAGGCCTCGGGCGTGATCTCGCGCAGCGTGAGGCCGCGCGCGGCAAGGATCGCCGCATCCGAGACCGCGCCCGCATAGGCCGCCACCTCGTCGCGCAGGAAGGCCACCGCCGCCGTGCCGCCGTCGCCCACCGGCAGGAAGCTGTAATCGGCCCCCTCGGTCATGCCGGCCTCGGTCAGGATGGCGCGGGTGAAGGAGACCTCGGCCCCGTCCGCGGTGCCCACGCCGATGACCTGGCCCTTGAGGTCGGCCGGGGTCTGATAGGCGCTGTCCTCCTTCACGAGCAGGCCGAAGACCGACTTCGGATAGAGGTTGTAGAGGAACTTGACGTCCACCCCGCGCGCGCGCGCGCCGAGCGTCGGGCCCGGTCCCGGCGCGCCGATCTGTGCCTGTCCCGCCGACATGGCCTGAAGCACGGCCGAAGAGCCGTCGATGGCCTCGAGCCGGGGCTCGAAGCCTTCTTCGGCGAAGTAGCCTTCGCCCACCGCCACCCAGTAGGGCAGCCAGGTCAGGGCCGAGGGGTTGGGGACGGCAAAATTCACCGCCGTCTGGGCGCGGATCAGGCTCGGCGCCCCGATGGCAAGGCTCGCGACGCTTCCGGCGGTCAGAAGGCCGAAGCTGCGACGGCTCAGTCTGGTCGTGCTGGTCATCTTGTTGTTCCTCCCGTTGTCGGACGTTCCGCCCCGACGAGGGGCGCTCCCTCCGCGACTCAGCGTATACCATTCGGGCCGCAATTCAAAAAAATATACGAAACGGAAGATCAGGCGTTTTCATATCTTGATCTGCCGCCCGATACCGGGAACGCTTTGTCATCACGAGTCGCGGCCGGGAGGGCTGCGGCCCGCACGCGACTGTTCAGGAGGAGTGACAGATGGCGGCCTACGTCCTACCCACCGCGGCGCAAGCCCACCTCGATGTCGTCGGCAGCGACGAAAAATTCCCGGTGCGCCGGGTCTATTGCATCGGCAAGAACTACGTCGCCCACATCCGCGAGATGAATGCGGACGAGCGCGACCCGCCGGTGATCTTCATGAAGCCTGCGGATGCGGTGGTGCGCAACGGCGGCGAGATCCCCTATCCGGTCTTCACCGAGAACTTCCATTACGAATGCGAGCTCGTGGTGGTGCTGAAGTCGGGCGGCTACAACATCTCGGTCGCCGATGCCGCCAGCCACATCTACGGCTATGCCGTGGGCCTCGACATGACGCGGCGCGACCATCAGAAGGGCGTGCTGGAAAAAGGCCTGCCGTGGGAGGTCACGAAGGCCTTCGACCTCTCGGCCCCGATCGGCCCCGTCACCCGCGCCGAGGAGTGCGGGGTGCTGACCTCGGGCCAGCTCACGCTGAAGGTGAACGGGGAGGTCAAGCAGGATGCCGACATCGGGCTGATGATCTGGAAGGTCGACGAGATCATTGCCAAGCTCTCCGAGCAGCACCGCCTTCAGCCGGGCGACATCATCATGACCGGCACGCCCGCGGGCGTGGGCGCGGTGGTGACGGGCGACGTGCTCGACTGCACCATGGAGGGGCTCGAGCCGATGCAGGTCCGCATCGGGCCGAAGGCCGTCTGACAGCCGTGGTGCGCGCGGCCGATCTCCTCGCGCTCGGCACGGCGACGCTCGGCGAGGCCTGGCCCGGTGCGCGTCTGCCGGGCCTGCCGCTCCGCCCGCTCGCGCCGGGCATGGCGCTGGCGGGGCCCGCCTTCACCGTCCGCTGCCGGGCGGGCGACAATCTCGCGCTCCACCGCGCGCTTGCGGTGGCGCGGCCGGGCGAGGTGCTGGTGGTCGATTACGAAGCCAGCCTCGACAGCGGTCCCTTCGGCGAGATCATGGCGCTCGCGGCCATGGCGCGGGGTCTCGCGGGCCTTGTGATCGACGGAGCGGTGCGGGACAGTGCGCAGATCGCGGCTCTGGGCTTTCCGGTCTTCGCCCGCGGGCTCGACATCCGCGGCACGACCAAGACCGACCGCGGCCAGCTGGGTGCGGTGCTGAGGTTCGGGCGGGCCTCTGTCGAGCCCGGCGACATGGTGGTGGCGGATGCGGATGCCGTGCTGATCCTGCCGCGCAACGAGGCCGGGGCGGCGCTGGCCGCGGGCCGCGCGCGGGCCGGCCGCGAGGAAGAGATGAAGCGCCGGATCGCCGCGGGCGAGACGACGCTCGCGATACTCGGACTGATGAAGGAGGCTTGAATGAGCGACACCGTGGTGGGCATTGCCGGAACCGGGCGCATGGGCACGGCCTTCGCCCGCCGCCTCTGCGAGACGGGCGTCCCGGTCCGGGTCTGGAACCGCAGCCCCGACCGGACGGGCGCCGCGGTCGATGCCGGCGCCGAGGCCGTGGCGCTCGAAGCGCTGGCCGATGCCGATCTCGTTCTTCTGTCGCTGACCGATGCGGCCGCCTCCGAGGCGGTGCTGGCGGGCATGGGCGCGGCGCTGGCGGGCCGCATCGTGGTCGAGATGTCGACGCTCCTGCCCGATCAGGCCGAGGCGCTCGAGGCGCAGGCCACGGCGCTCGGGGCGCAGTTCCTCCATTGCCCGGTGGGCGGCACCGTGGCCCCCGCGCTGAAGGGCCAGCTTCTGGGCTTCGCGGGCGGGCCGGCCGAGACCCTCGACCGGGCCCGGCCGGTGCTCGAACGGCTCTGCCGCCGCGTCGAGCATCTGGGGCCCGTCGGGGCCGCGGCGCGGATGAAGCTCGCCGTGAACCTGCCGCTCGCGCTCTACTGGCAGACGCTGGGCGAGAGCCTCCTCCTCCTGCGCGGGGCGGGCGTTCCGGCCGAGCAGGCGATCGGCCTGATGGCCGAAAGCTCGGGCGGTCCCGCGGTGCTGAAGAACCGCGCGCAGGTGGTTGTCGAGACGCTGGAAGGGGCCGATCAGCGCGGCACCTTCGACATTGCGGGCCTCGCCAAGGATCTGCATCTGGCCCTGGCCCTCGCCGAGCGCGAGGGGGCGGCGCTGCCGCTCTCCGCCGCCGCGGAGGAGCGCTACCGGGCGGCGCTGGAGGCGGGCCTCGGCCGGTTCGACGGCGCAAGCCTCGCGCGGCGGACGGCCGAAGGCTGATGGAGCTCCTTTCCTCGGGCACGATCTTCGCGCTCATCGCGGCGCTGGCCGCGGCGGGTGCGGTGACGGGGTTCCTCGCGGGCCTGTTCGGGATCGGCGGCGGCGCGATCTCGGTCCCCGTCTTCTTCGAGGTCTTCCGGCTGCTCGGCCACGATCCCGAGGTGGCGATGCCGCTCGCCGTCGGCACCTCGCTTGCGGTGATCGTGCCGACCTCGCTCGTCTCGGCCTACGGGCACCTGCAGCGCGGCACGGTCGACAAGGATCTGCTGAGGGTCTGGACGCTGCCGATCCTCATCGGCGTGGCGCTCGGCTCGGCGCTGGCCAGCGTCGCGCCGCCGCGGCTCTTTCAGGGCGTCTTCGTCTGCGTGGCGCTGGTCATCGCGACGAAGCTCCTGACCGGGGGCAAGTGGCGGCTGTCCGAGGGCCTGCCGCGCCGCGCGATCCTGCGCCTCTACGGCGCGGTGGTGGGGCTCGTCTCGGCGCTGATGGGCATCGGCGGCGGCGCGGTCTCGAACCTGATCCTCACGCTCCATGGCGTGCCGATCCACCGTGCCGTCTCGACCGCGGCCGGCGTGGGCGTGCTGATCGCCGTCCCCGGCACGATAGGCTACATGATCGCGGGCTGGGGCCGACCCGACCTGCCGCCCGACGCCCTTGGGTTCGTCTCGGTGGCGACCTTCCTCCTGACGATCCCGACCTCGATCCTGACCACGCGCTTCGGCGTGGCGCTGGCGCACCGGCTGTCGAAGGAATGGCTCGCGCGCAGCTTCGGCTGCTTCCTGCTCCTTGTCTGCGCGCGGTTCCTCGTGGCGATGATCGCGGGGGACGGGTGAGGGGACCCGCCCCCGGCGCGCGTTACAGATCCTCGCGCGGGACGACCGCGCCCGCCGTCTCGCCGGGGCGCAGGCGGGTGAACCGGCCGCCGCCGAGATAGGCCCAGCTCACCCCCTCGGAGGTGGCGAGATAGCCCTCGGCCGCGGCCATCTCGGGCTGCGGATGGCGCGGCAGCACCACGAGCTTCATCAGCGCGAGATAAAGGAGGGCGCCCAGCGGGAAGCCCACGAAGACGGAATAGTCCGACCACCAGGCTGCCGCCGCCCCCGCGACGATCCAGGCCACGAGGCCCGCGGGATTGAAGCCGCCCGCGTAGCGGTACTGGCCCTGCGGGTCGTAGAGGGCAGGCACGTTCAGCCGCCGGCCGCGCAGCACATAGTAATCCGCCACCATGATCCCGCCGATGGAGAGCAGGAAGGCGCCGCAGTAACCGAGGAAGGTGAAGAGGTTGTTCAGGATCTCCCACGGGAAGCAGAGCGTGCCCACGATCCCCGCCAGCGCCACGCCGATGCGGTAGTCGATCCGGCGCGGCGCGAGGTTGACGAAGGTCAGCGCGGCCGGGATCAGGTTGGCCGAGTTGTTCGTCGACCATTGCGCCAGCACGACCAGAAGGAGAAGCGTGAGGAGCGAGAGGCCCTGCGCATCCCCCTGGATCACCTCGATCGGGTTCCAGTTGCCGGTGGCGATGAACGAGACCCCGCCGATGCCCGCAACCAGCGCCTGAGTGACGGGCAGCGCCACCAGCTGGCCCAGAAACACCGCCCGGTTCCGGCTGAAGAAGCCGCGCGCGCCGGGCTTCACCGCGATGAAGCGGGTCAGGTTCGGAATGTCGATGGCCATGGTCGACCAGAAGCCGAGGTTGGCGATGAAGAGCGCGAGCAGCGACATCTGCCCCTCGGCGCGGAAGGTCCAGATGTTGAGCCCCTTGGTCTCGGCGATCCCCTCGAGGCTGAAATACATCCAGACCGAGATGGCGATGATCGCGGGCGCGGCCAGCGCCGCCAGCCGCTCGACCGAGCGGATGCCCGCCATGGTGCTCGCGATCTGGAGGAGGCCGAAGAGGAGATACCAGACGAACCAGTTCGAGACGCCGAGGACATATTCGCCGATCCCGTTCAGGGCCAGCGCACCGAGATAGGTCTGGATGCCGAACCACATCGCGGCCACCAGCCCGCGCGAGAGCGAGGGCAGGTGGGTGCCGTGGATGCCGAAGGGCGCGCGCAGATAGACCGCGAAGGGCACGCCATGCTCGGTGCCGATGTCGGCCGTGAGCAGCATGAAGGCGCCGATGGTGAGGTTGGCCGCAAAGATGGTGAGGATCACCGTGGCAAGCGGCACGCCTCCGCCCACGCCCGCGGCGCCCAGCGAGTAGGTGGCGATGATGACGGCGATGCCGACCCAGATCCAGCCATAGCCGATCATCCCGATGGGACGCTGGTTGAGGTGGGTGGGCAGGATCGATTCCTCGATCAGGGCCGAGCGGTCATGCTCGGCGCGTCGCAGCTGGTCGGCCAGTGTCATTTTTTCTCCCCGTTGGACGGCCGGCGGGCCGGTCCGCCGCCTGTCGGGAAGGAACCGGGCGCCGCCGCACGGCTCTGCGCATCGGGGTCCGGCGCGCGGCCCCCGGCGCGCATGTCTCGCGTCCGGCGCCGGAGGTCAAGCGCCTCCGGTGCCGCGTGCCGTGGCCTGATGAGGCCGGGCTCGGCAGAGGCCGGAGCCTCTGCGCGAGAGCCGCCGGGCGTGGGGCGGCCCGTCAGCCGCTCGGCATCCTGCCCGCGGCCGAGGCGGCTTCCGCATCCATCCAGAAGATCTCGAACACATGGCCGTCCGGGTCGTGCAGGGTGCGCAGATACATCCAGCCGTGATCGTCCGCGGGCTTGGGCTCCGCAGCCCCCGCCTCGAGCGCCGCGGTCAGAAGATCGTCCACCGCGTCGCGGCTGTCGCGCGACAGGGCGAGCAGCACCGAGGTCGCGGTGCGCGGATCGGCGCGCGGCAGGGTGGCGAACTGATCGAACCGGGCATGGGTGAGCAGCATGAGCCGGATCGAGCCGGAGATGGCGATGCAGGCGGCCGTCTCGTCGGTGAAGGCCTCCTCGAGCTGGAAGCCGAGCGACCGATAGAAGGCTATGGACCGATCGAGGTCCGCGACGGGCAGGTTGACATAGATCGACTGGGGCATGGGGCTCCCTCGCTGTCCGATGGTGCGGCCGGGCCGCATGGACAGGAAACGGAGCGACGGGGCCCGCCGTTCCCTCCGCCGCTGCGCGAGAGGCGCGGGACAGGACTGAACGGGCCGCCGTCAGGCCCGTTCCTCAGGATCCCGGACGCGCCGTCTCCGGCGCATCCCGGTCGTCAGAGATGGTCGGGCTGCGGCATCCCCAGCACATGATAGCCGCCGTCCACCCGGACGATCTCGCCCGTGGTGCAGGCGCCATAGTCCGAGGCGAGCCAAGCCGCCGTGCCGCCCACCGCTTCGAGCGTCGCGTTCGCCCGCAGGGGCGCGTTGGCCTCGGTGTGGCGGAAGGTGGCGCGTGCGCCCGCGATGGCCGCGCCCGCGAGCGTCTTCATCGGGCCGGGCGAGATCGCATTCACCCGGATCTTCTGCGGCCCGAGGTCATTGGCGAGATACCGCACCGCCGATTCCAGCGCCGATTTCGCCACGCCCATCACGTTGTAATAGGGCGTCACCCGGTTCGACCCCTGATAGGTCAGCGTCAGCAGCGCGCCGCCGTCGGGCATGAGCTCCGAGGCGCGCCGCGCGATGTCGATGAAGGAATAGCACGAGATCGTCAGCGAATTGCGGAAGTTCTCGCGCGAGGTGTTGATGAAGCGTCCGGCGAGTTCGGTCTTGTCCGAATAGGCGATGGCATGGACCACGAAGTCGAGCGTGCCCCAGCGGTCCTTCAGCGCGCCGAAGCAGGCGTCGAGCGAGGCATCGTCCATCACGTCGACATCGACGAGGAAGTCCGAGCCGACCGAGGCCGCCAGCGGCTCGACCCGCTTGCCGAACGCCTCGCCCTGATAGGAGAAGGCGAGTTCGGCCCCTTCGGCGGCCAGGGCACGTGCAATGCCCCAGGCGATCGAACGGTCGTTCGCGACCCCCATCACCAGACCGCGTTTACCCTTCATCAGATCGGCCATCGCCGCACCCTCAGTTGTTGAACTTGCTCAGGAGCAGACTGGCGTTGGTGCCGCCGAAGCCGAAGCTGTTGGACAGGACCGAGTCGATCTCGACCCCCTCGCGCAGGGTGGTGGCGATCTCGTCCGGCTGGATCTCGGGGTCGAGCTGGGTCACGTTGGCCGAGGCCGCGATGAAGTCGCCCTGCATCATCAGGATCGAATAGATCGCCTCGTGCACGCCGGTGGCCCCCAGAGAATGGCCGGTGAGCGACTTGGTCGAGGAGATCGGCGGAACCTTGCCCTCGCCGAAGATCCGCCGGATCGCGCGCACCTCGGTCACGTCGCCCGCGGGCGTCGAGGTGCCGTGGGCATTGATGTAATCGACCCGGCGCCCCTCGGGCAGCGTGCCGAGCGCCAGCCGCATCGACCGCTCGCCGCCTTCGCCCGACGGCGCCACCATGTCGGCCCCGTCCGAGGTGGCCCCGTAGCCGGTCACTTCGGCGTAGATCTTCGCGCCGCGCGCCAGCGCATGCTCGAGTTCTTCCAGCACGACCACACCGCCGCCGCCCGCGATCACGAACCCGTCGCGCGTGGCGTCGAACGGCCGCGAGGCGGTCTCGGGCGCATCGTTGTATTTCGACGACATGGCCCCCATCGCGTCGAAGAGGCAGGAGAGCGTCCAGTCGAGCTCTTCCCCGCCGCCGGCGAAGACGATGTCCTGCTTGCCCATCTGGATCAGCTCGGTGCCGTTGCCGATGCAATGCGCCGAGGTGGAGCAGGCCGAGGTGATCGAATAGTTCACGCCCTTGATCTTGAAGGGCGTGGCAAGGCAGGCCGAGTTGGTCGAGCTCATGCAGCGCGTCACCATGAAGGGACCCATCCGCTTGGGCGAGCCCTTCTCGATGACGATCTTGTGGGCCTGGAAGAAGTTCGAGGTCGATGGCCCGCCCGAGCCCATCACGAGACCGGTGCGCGGGTTCGAGACCTCGGTGGCCTCGAGGCCCGAATCCTTGATCGCCTGCTCCATCGCGATGAAGTTGTAGGCGGCTCCGGCGCCCATGAAGCGCAGGTCGCGCTTGTCGACATGGTCCTCGAGCACGAGATCGGGCATCCCGTGGATCTGGCTGCGGAAGCCGTGGTGGGCATATTCCTCCGAGAAGGAGATGCCCGAGCGGCCGGCGCGCAGGCTCGCTTCCACTTCGGCGGCATTGTTCCCGATCGGCGAGACGATGCCGATCCCGGTGATGACGACGCGGCGCATCGGTGTTCCTCCCCCTCGATCAGGCCGCAGCGGCCAGACCGACTTTCATGTCCTTGACGCTGTAGATCTCTTCGCCATCGGCGAAGACGCGGCCGTCCGCCACGCCCATCTTGAGGCGGCGGTCGATCACGCGGGTGAAATCGACGTGGTAGGTGATGAGCTTGCGGTCCGGGCGGACCATGCCCGAGAGCTTCACCTCGCCCACGCCGAGCGCGAAGCCCTGGCCCTGCCAGCCGCGCCAGCCGAGGTTGAAGCCCGTGAGCTGCCAGAGCCCGTCGAGCCCGAGGCAGCCCGGCATGACCGGATTGCCCGGGAAATGGCATTCGAAGAACCACAGGTCGGGATGGATGTCGAACTCGGCCACGACATGCCCCTTGCCATGCAGCCCGCCATCGGCCGAAATGTCGGTGATGCGGTCCATCATCAGCATCGGCGGCAGCGGGAGCTGGGCATTGCCAGGCCCGAAGAGCTCGCCCCGCGCGCAAGCCAGCAGCGCCTCTTTGTCGAAGCTCGTCGGATAGTCCGCCATTTTTCTCCCGTCCGTCCCTGGGTCAACCGCTTCCCCTTAGCACCCGTACGGAAGGGCTGGCAAGGGCGGCGCCCTGCGTCACCGGGGCAGCGGGCCGTCAGAAAAACATGGGTCTTTCCGTTTGAATTTTGCGCCCGCAATGGGATAAGATGCATTTCATGGCAGATGGAATGATGGCACGATCGGCAATCGAACGCGGCACCGACTGGCTGGCGAAGGGCGGTCTGCGCCCGACGCGGCAGCGCGTGGCGCTGGCGGCGCTTCTGGTCGGCGACGGTCGCGACCGGCATGTGACGGCGGAAAGTCTTTTCGCCGCAGCCGGCCAGTCCAACGACAAGGTCAGCCTCGCCACCGTCTACAACACGCTGCGCGCCTTCTGCGAAGCGGGCCTCATGCAGGAGGTCGTGGTGGATGGCGCACGCAGCTATTTCGATACCCGCGTCGACAACCATCCCCACTTCTACTGGGAAGATACGGCCGATCTCTTCGACGCCCCGGCCGACCAGCTCGAGATCAGCCGCATTCCCGAACTGCCGCCGGGCGCCGAGCTGAGCCGGGTCGACGTGGTCATCCGCCTCAAGCGTACCTGATCGGCAATTCCCGCTTTATTGCGCAGCGTCTGCCGCTTCTGCGGGCAGGCGTCGCTTTAGCTAGCCCGGCCGCGGAACCGGTGGCCCGGCCACGGGTTGGCGGAGCCTGGACCACGAAAGGGGGCAGGTTATGCTGATACGGTTCGGCTACGACATCTCGCTGCAATGCGAGGTCCCGACGCCGATGATCTGCCTTCTCGACATCCGCGATGAAGAGCGCGGGGCGCTCCACACTCCCGAGACCGCGGAGGCCGATCCTTCGGTGCCGATGACGGTGCATCACGACATGTTCGGCAACCGCTGCCGGCGGCTGGTGGCGCCGGCCGGCACCCTGCGCCTGACCGGCGGCGGGGTGATGGAGGATCCAGGCACGCCCGATCCCGAGGATTGGGGCGCGGCCGAGATCCCGGTGGCGGAACTGCCCGACGAGGTGCTGCCGTTCCTCCTCGGCTCGCGTTACTGCGAGACCGACCGGATCAGCCAGTTCGCCTGGGACATGTTCGGACAGGTGACGCCCGGCTGGGCACGGGTGCAGGCGATCTCGGACTTCGTCCACGGTCACATCCGCTTCGACTATGCCGCCGCAAGCTCGTTCCGCACGGCCTACGGGGCGTGGGAGGAAGGGACGGGCGTCTGCCGCGACTTCACCCATCTGGGCATCGCGCTCTGCCGCGCGCTGAACATTCCTGCCCGCTACATCAACGGCTATCTGGGCGACATCGGCGTGCCTCCCGGCGGGCCGATGGATTTCTGCGCCTGGATGGAGGTCTATCTCGGCGGCCGCTGGCATGTGTTCGACCCGCGCAACAACCAGCGCCGGATCGGCCGCATCGTCATCGCGCGCGGCCGGGATGCGGCGGACGTGCCGATGGTCCATTCCTTCGGGCCGCATCTGCTGACGAACTTCTTCGTGCGCTGCGAGGAAGTGGCGGAGGCGGGCTGAGCCTCAGCCCGTCGGGATGGCGCCTGCGGCGGCGGCCGGCCCTCCGTCCACACCCCAGCGGGCGAGGATCTCGGCCGTGTCGGCCCCGGGGCGCGCGGGCGGAGAGGGCCGCGGGCCCGCGAAGCCGGAGAAGCGCGGGGCAGGGGCGGGCTGGGTGACGCCGCCCACGGTCACGAAGCTCTCGCGGGCGCGGGCCTGCGGATGCTCCGGCGCCTCGGACCAGTCCAGCACCGGCGCCACGCAGGCGTCGGTTCCAGCGAAGAGAGCGACCCATGCGTCCCGCGGCTTCGTCCGCAGGATCACGGCCAGCCGCGCGCGCTGCGCGGGCCAGTCGGCGGGCGGGCCCTGCCGCAGCTCCGCGGCTTCGGGGCCCAGCCGCTCGAGGAAGGTCCGCGCGAACCTGCCCTCAATCGGGGCCACGGCGAGGAAGCGGCCGTCGGCGCATTCGTAGGTACCGTAAAACCACGCCCCGCCGTCGAGGAGGTTCGCCTGCCGCCCGTCCTGCCAGGCGCCGCCGGCCCGGAAGCCCCAGATCATCGCGGCGAGCAGGGAGGCGCCCTCGGTCATGGCCGCATCGACCACCTGCCCGCGCCCGGTCGTGCGCGCCTGCAGGAGGGCCGCCACCATCCCGAATGCCAGCATCATGCCGCCGCCGCCGAAATCGCCGATGAGATTCAGCGGCACCGCCGGCGGCCGGTCGGCAGGCCCCAGCGCGCCGAGGACGCCCGAGAGCGCGATATAGGTCAGATCGTGCCCGGCAGTGGCGGCCAGCGGCCCGTCCTGACCCCAGCCCGTCATCCGCCCGTAGACGAAGCGCGGATTGCGCGCATGACACTCCGCGGGTCCGAGCCCCAGCCGCTCCATCACGCCCGGCCGGAACCTCTCCATCAGCCCGTCCGCCCGCTCCGCGAGATCGAGGAGCAGCGCCACCCCCTCGGGCCGCTTGAGGTCGATCGCGATGGAGCGCCGCCCGCGCGCCAGCACGTCGAACTCCGTGTCCATCAGCGGGATCTCGGCGCGCGCCGCGAGCGGATGGACGCGGATCACCTCGGCGCCCGCATCCGAGAGCATCATCGCCGCGAAGGGGCAGGGGCCGAGGCCCACCATCTCGACGATCCGCAGCCCCGCCAGCGGTCCGGCAGGGGCTTCTCCGGAAGCCTCCGGCCCGCCCTCGGCGAGGCTCACGCCATGCCCCTGAGGATCAGCATCTTCTGGATGTCCGAGGTGCCCTCGTAGATCTGGCACACCCGGACATCGCGGTAGATCCGCTCCACGGGAAAGTCGCGGCTGTAGCCGTAGCCGCCGAAGGTCTGGATTGCGTCCGACACGATCCGCTCGGCCGCCTCCGAGGCAAAAAGCTTGGCCATCGCGGCCTCGGTCAGGCAGGGCTGGCCCGTATCCTTCATCCGCGCCGCATGAAGCACCATCTGCCGCGCCGCCTCGAGCCGCGTCTTCGCCTCGGCAAGCCGGAAGCCTACCGCCTGATGCTCGATCAGCGGCCGCCCGAAGGAGGTCCGCTCGCGAGCATAGGCCACCGCCGCCTCGAGCGCCGCCTGCGCCATGCCGACCGACTGGGCCGCGATGCCGATGCGCCCGGTCTCGAGGCTGGAGAGCGCGATCCGGTAGCCCTCGCCCTCGGCCCCGATCCGCAGCGCCTCGGGCACCCGCAGGCTGTCGAAGCGCAGCGCGCAGGTGTCGGACGCCTCCTGCCCGAGCTTGTCCTCGACCTTGACCACCTCGTAGCCCGGCGTGTCGGTGGGGGTGAGGAAGCAGGTGATGCCCTCCTTGCCCGTGCTCCCCTCCATCCGCGCGAACAGGACCGCCCAGCCCGCGAGCCGGCCCGAGGTGATGAAGACCTTCTCGCCGTCGATCACATAATCGCCGCCCGCGCGCCGCGCCCGGCTGCGCAGCGCCGAGGCGTCCGAACCCGCATGGGCCTCGGTCAGGGCGAAGGCGCCGATGAAGGCCCCCTGCGCCGCCGGCCGCAGCACCCTCTCGCGCTGCGCGGGGCTCGCGAACCGCTGGAGGATCGCGTTGAAGGGGGCGTTATGCACGCTCATCACCGTCGAGACCGCGCCATCGCCCGCCGCGATCTCGATCAGCGCCAGCGCATAGCTCATATAGTCGGCGCCGACGCCGCCCATCTCCTCGGGCACCGTCATGCCGAAGAACCCGAGCTCGCCCATCTGCGCGAGCACGGCGGGCTCGATCGCCTTGGCCTTCGCGCGGGCCGCGGCGCCGGGCGCCAGCACCTCGCGGGCGAAGGTACGCGCCATCTCCTGCACGAGGCGCTGCTCGTCGGTCAGAACGCTCATTTCGGTGCCATCCGCAGCGCGCCGTCGAGCCGGATCGTCTCGCCGTTCAGCATGGGGTTGGAGAGGATGTGGAGCGCAAGGGCCGCGAATTCGGCGGGCCGGCCGAGCCGCGAGGGGAAGGGCACCGCCGCGCCGAGGCTCTCCTGTGCGGCCTCGGGCAGGCCCTTCAGCATCGCGGTCTCGAAGATGCCGGGGGCGATGGCGCAGACCCGGATGCCGAGCGGCGCCAGCTCGCGCGCGGCGGGCAGGGTGAGGCCCACGATGCCCCCCTTCGAGGCGGCATAAGCGGTCTGGCCGATCTGCCCCTCCCAGGCCGCCACCGAGGCGGTGTGGATCGCCACCCCCCGCTCGCCGGTCTCGAGCGGCGCGAGTTCCGCCGCCCCCGCCGCGAAGAGGCGCAGAAGGTTGAAGCTGCCCACGAGGTTCACCTCGACCGTGCGGCGGAACTCCTCGAGCGGCATGACGCCCGCGCGCCCGAGCATCTTCTTCGCCGGCGCCACCCCCGCGCAATTGACGAGGATGCGCGCCACGCCCTGCTCGGCCGCGGCCCGCGCCACCGCCGCTTCGGCGCTCTCGGCCGAGGCCACGTCGCAGCCGATGGCGAGCCCGCCGATCTCGGCCGCGACCGCCTCGGCCGCGGGCAGGTTGAAATCGAGGAGCGCCACCCGCGCCCCCGCCGCCGCCAGCGCCCGCGCCGTGGCCTCGCCCAAGCCCGATCCCGCGCCGGTGACGAGCGCCGCCTGATCCCGGAGATCCATCAGAACACCTCCACCGCCAGCGCCGTCGCCTCGCCGCCGCCGATGCAGAGCGAGGCCACGCCGCGTCTCAACCCCCGCGCCCGCAGCGCCTCGATCAAAGTCACCACGATCCGCGCCCCCGAGCAGCCGATCGGATGGCCGAGCGCGCAGGCGCCGCCGTTCACATTGACCTTGTCGTGAGGCAGGTCGAGGTCGCGCATCGCGGCCATGGCCACCACCGCGAAAGCCTCGTTGATCTCGAAGAGATCGACCTCGGCCGCGCTCCAGCCCACGCGCTCGAGAAGCTTCCCGATGGCGAAGATCGGCGCCGTGGTAAAAAGGTTCGGCGCCTGCGCATGGCTTGCATGGCCGCGGATCGTGGCGAGCGGGGTCAGCCCCTGCGCCTCGGCCGCGCCGGCCGAGGCGATCACGAGCGCCGCCGCCCCGTCCGAGATCGAGGAGCTGTTGGCCGCCGTCACCGTGCCGCCCTCGCGGAAGGCGGGCCTGAGCTGAGGGATCTTCTCGGGGCGGGCGCGGCCCGGGGCCTCGTCCACTGCCACCCCGTCCACCGCCACCACCTCGGCCGCGAAGCGCCCCTCGGCAATGGCCGCCTGCGCCCGGGCCAGCGAGGCCAGCGCATAGGCATCCTGCGCGTCGCGGGTGAACTGATACGCCTCGGCGCAGTCCTCGGCGAAGGTGCCCATGGCGCGGCCGCGGTCGTAGGCATCCTCGAGCCCGTCGAGGAACATGTGGTCCAGCACGCGCCCATGACCGATCCGGTAGCCGCCGCGCGCCTTGTCGAGCAGATAGGGCGCATTCGACATGCTCTCCATGCCGCCCGCGACGACGATGCCCGCGCTGCCCGCCCGGATCATGTCATGCGCGGCCATGGCGGCCTTCATCCCCGAGCCGCAGACCTTGTTCAGCGTAGCGCAGGGCACCGAGAGCGGCAGCCCCGCGCCCAGAGCCGCCTGCCGCGCCGGCGCCTGCCCGAGGCCCGCGGGCAGCACGCAGCCCATCACGACCTCCTCGACCGCCTCGGGGGCGAGGCCCGCCCGCGCGAGCGCGGCCGAGATTGCCGCCGACCCTAGCTCGACCCCCGTCCGGCCCTTGAGCGCGCCCTGAAAGGCGCCCATGGGCGTCCGCGCCGCCCCCGCGATCACGATCGGTTCCGCTGCCATGAAGCCCTCCCCTGCCTGCTGACCGGCGGAGGCTAATCCGGCCGCCCCGCGCCGGGGAAGGGGAAAGGCCTCGCACCGTGCCGTGACGTTCCGTAACGGTTCCGGCGACCGCCGGTGCCGTGCCGGAGTGGCGCCCAGCTTCCGCGGAGCCGGATCTCGCTTACGCCTCCGCTTCGGCGCAGATCAGGTGGAAGAAACTCCCCGTCACCGACCCCCGGCTCGATCCGGTCTCGGCCACGGGCCGCCCCTCCGCATCCCGCACCTCCGCCAGCGGCGCATCCGGCTGTTCGAGGATGGTGGAATAATGGAACTCGTGGCCCCGCAGGCGCGCGCCCGCCGCATGGCCGGGCGCCTGCGCCAGAAGCCGCGCCGAGCGGTAGCCCAGATGCAGCCGCCGCCGCTCGAAGCTCGTGACGAGGCCCAGAAGCCCGGTCATCGCATGGCGCTCTCCCGCCGCATCGACCAGCGCCTCGCCCAGCACCATGTAGCCGCCGCATTCGCCATGGACGGGCCGCGTCGCGGCATGGCGGCAGAGGCCTGCCCGGAAAGTTGCCGCCGCGGCCAGCCGGCCTGCATGCAGCTCGGGATAGCCGCCCGGCAGCCAGACGAGATCGGCCTCGGGCGGCGCCTCGTCGGCGAGCGGCGAGAAGGGCAGGATCTCGGCCCCCGCCGCCCGCCAGCCCGCGATCAGATGCGGATAGACAAAGGAGAAGGCCGCATCCGACGCGAGCGCGATCCGCTGCGCCGGCGGTCGGGGCAGGGCGCCCGGCGGGCCGGCCCGGGTGTCGCCCGCGGCGGCCCGGATCGCGTCGAGGTCGGCATGTTCCGCCAGCAGAGCCGCGAATTGCCCGATGGCCCCCTCCAGATCGGGATGCTCGCCCGCCTGCACCAGCCCCAGATGCCGTTCGGGCAGCGCCAGATCGCGCCGCCGCGGCAGGGCGCCCCGCACCGGCAGCCCCAGCCGCTCCATCTCGCGCCGGATCAGGGTCTCGTGGCGCGGGCTGGCCACGTTGTTCAGGATCACGCCGCCGAGCGCGGGTGCGTCGGGATGCTGTGCAAAGCCGAGCGCGGTCGCCGCCGCCGACTGCGCCTGCCCGCTCACATCGAGGACGAGCAGCACCGGCCAGCCGAAGCGCCGTGCGATCTCGGCGGCCGAGCCGCGCCCGCTCATCCCGGGCAGCGAGGTGCCGTCGTAAAGACCCATTGACCCTTCGGCCAGGGCCAGATCCGCCCCGTCCGCCGCCCGGACCAGCGCCGCCAGCAGCACGTCCGGCATCGCCCAGCCGTCGAGATTGACCGAAGCCCGCCCGGCCGCCGCCCGATGAAAGGCCGGATCGATGTAATCCGGCCCGTTCTTGAAGGGCTGCACGGCAAGCCCCTGCGTGCGATAGGCCCGCAGCAGGCCCAGCGTCACCGTGGTCTTCCCCGACCCCGACCCGGGTGCTGCGATCAGGAGGCCGGGCGGCAACAGGGACGCGGTCGACATGGGCTCTTCCTCTGTGGCGGCAGATCGAGGCCCGCCCGGGGCCGGGGCGCAGCGCTCCGGCAGGCGCACCGCCTCCGGGCCGTCACCCGTCCAAGCCCGCTTTCACTCTGCCCAAATATCCTCGGGGGGAGGGTCCGGCCGCGAGGCCGGGCCCGTGGGGGGCAGACAGCCCCCCTCTCCGTCGGCGCGCCCGGGCACAACGCCGCGCGTCCGGGCGCAGGTCTCCGTCTCAGGCCGCCTGATGCAGGCGCGGCGTGAAGAGCCCCGACGAGGCGAAGCGGCTGCCGGCCTTGGCCGCGGCCAGCACCGCGAGATCGGCCAGCGGCTCGATCAGCACCACCAGCATGTAGGCGCTGCCGAAGGTGGCGATGGAGGTCAGGTTCCCGGCCTCGACCCCCTGGCCCAGCAGGGCCCAGAAGGCGACCCAGGCCACCACGCCGCCCTGATAGGCGGTCGAGAGCGCGAGCGCCTGGCCGTAGCGCAGCTCCACATAGGGACAGTCGGGAGCGATGATCCGGTCGGCCAGCGCCTTGACGGCGAAGAGCGGCACGAGCAGCGTCGTGACGTTCATGCCATATTGCGGCAGGTCGAAGGCCGCGAAGAAGAGCCCCTGAACCAGCAGCCCGAGGGCAAGCCCCACGGCTGCCGGCGCCGCGCCGAGGATCAGGAACAGGGTCGAGCCGAGGATCAGGTGGACCTCCGAGACGCCCACCGGATAATGCGGGAAGATCTCGAAGAAGGTGAAGACGCAGGCCGTGGCGATCAGCGCGCGTGCCGCGAGGGACAGGAGACCCTTCTCGCGAATGGCCTCCCAGCCCAGCTTCAGCGTGTAGAGACCCGCCGTGGCGGCGGTGGCATAGCCTGCGATGAGCTTGGCGCCGGTCACCAGACCGGGTTCGATATGCATGTGGTCCTCCTGGCCGTCATCCCCGACGGCGGTGGGGTGGAGCCGGTCTCCCGGCGGACAGGCGCTTGCGCGCTCGACGGCAGGTCTCCTGACTCGCGGGTCGCGGCCTTCCCCGAACCTTCCCGGGCCCTTTCGGTCCAGTGGCGTCTTCGGGGCGGGCTCGCCGCTCACAGTTGCGGGGGCAGTCGCGGAACTGGGGTCAGCACCCCTCACCGCGTTCCCTTTTCATCCCTTGACCTTGCGGCGTTCGGGAACCGTCACCGCCCGGCGTGACAGATCCCGGTGCCCGCGTCAACTGCGGCACGGGCAGGCCGGGCCTTTGCCCAAGGCGGACGGCCAGCGACCGGACGTCGCGGCCGCGCGCCCGGGGACCCGCGGCGGCTGTCGGCCGCGGCGGGGGCGCGCTCCCTCGCAGGTGCAGCAAGATGCGGTCCGCGCATGACTTTCGACCGTCAAGCCGCTCATCCTGCGGCATAATGCAGCGGTCAGCGTCCCGTTCGCTGCATGACGGGACTGCAGGGGCGCCGGTAGACGCTGCTGCGCCGCAGCAATATGTTCCCGCCATCAATCGGCCTGCCGTCATGGGCCCGCCCTTCTGGAAAGAGTCTCAAGATGAAAACGATCATGGCCGCCGCCGCCGCTACGATGATGCTGGTTCCCGCCGCCTTTGCAGGCGAGATCGCGCTGAAGGCCCCGATGCAGGCCCAGAGCCTGCACGAGGGCGCGCTCGATCTCGTGGCCTACCGCCGCGATCTCGCGGAAGGCGGGCTCGAAGTCACTGCCGCCTTCCGCGCCCGCACGCCGTCGGGCGAGCCGCAGGTGGTCAAGATGCTCCTCGCCGATCAGGACCGGGTGCAGTTCTCGATGCCGTCCGACCTGCGCACGGTCTATACTTTCGCCCGCGTTGCGGATCAGGTGACGATCACCGCCGAACCCGTGGCCTTCAGCCTCGCCTCGCAGTGAGCGCACCCCGCGCCCGCGCGACCCAGCGCTGACAGCAAAAGGCCGGACCCTCGGGTCCGGCCTTTCCCTTGTGGCGGACGCCCCCGCCTCAGCGCAGGCGATGGATCTGGGCCAGGTGGAACTGGCCGAGCCAGGTCTCCGTGAGCGGCACGCCGTCCTGCGCGATAAAGGCGCGCAGGTCCACCGTGTCCGTCTCGGCCGGGGCCTTCAGGTCGAAGGTCAGCCGCCAGCGATCCGTCCCCACCACCCGCACGACGAAGGGATTGACCACCTGCACCCCTTCGGGCGCCGAGATCTCGGGCGTGGCCCCCTCGCGCGGGTCGAGTCCTTCGAGCGCCGGGCCCGCGAAATCGAACACGACCTTGATCGCATCCTTCGGGCGGGGCTGGCCGGGCACGCCGCCGTTGCCCACCTGCGTGGCGACGGTGCGGGCGAGCGGCATCTCGACGGGGGGCTCGTCCACCCAGTGCATCCGGTAGTCGAAGCGCAGCTCGTCTCCGGCCTTGGGCGCGGTCTCCGGGTTCCAGAAGGCCACGATATTGTCGTAGATCTCGTCGTCGGTGGGGATCTCGACCAGCTGCACCGCGCCCGCGCCCCAGTCCGAGGTGGGCTCGATCCAGACGGCCGGGCGCTTGTCGTAGAAGACCCCGTCATCCTGATAATGGTTGAAATCCCGGTCGCGCTGCACGAGGCCGAAGCCCTTGAGCCCGCGGTCGAGGTAGCTCGAGGTCACCACGCGGTCGGGGTTGTTCAGCGGCCGCCAGATATGCTCGCCCGCGCCGGTATGGATCATGAGCCCGTCGGTGTCGTGCACTTCCGGCCGCCAGTCCGCGGACTGGAAGCGGTTGCTCTCGGAATACCAGAACATCGAGGTGAGCGGCGCCACGCCCAGACGCTCGACCGGGGCGCGGAAGAAGAGGCGGCTCGAGATGTCCATGACCTGGCCCTTGCCGGGCGTGTCGCGCATCACCATCCGGTAGGCGCCGGTCACGCTCGGCCCGTCCATCAGTGCGTTCACGATGGTCGCGCCGTCCGGCCCGGGCTCGAGGTAGAACTCCGTGAACCGCGGGAACTCCTCGGGGATCGAGAGGCCGGTGTTCAGCGCCACGGCGCGCGCCGACAGCCCGTACTGGCGCAGGGCGCCGTCGCTGCGGAAATAGGCCGCGCCCAGGAACGAGATCCAGTCGCTCTTCATGTCGGGCCGCATGAGCCGGAAGCCCGCGAAGCCCGCATTCGTCTCGAGACCGTGCGCCGGGCTGTCCTCGGGCATCTCGAAATAGTCGGGGCTGTAGACGACCTCGCGCGCCTCGCCCTCGGCCACGGTGAAGATCTTCACCGGCTGGCGGAAGTAGGTGCCGAGATGGAAGAACTGCGCGAACGTGTCTCCCACCTGCACCGAGGCCGCGTCGCGGAAGCGGATGCGCCAGTGTGCGTCGTAGTCGATCTTCTCCAGCACTTCGGGATGCTCGATCGGGGTCGGCGCATAGGGCTGTCGCGCAAGGGTTGCGGCGCGCTCGGCCAGAAGGTCGAAGGAGAAGGCGGACGGCGCCGAGAACACCGGGCCGGAGGAGGCCGCCGTGGGGACGGGGGTTTCCTGTGCGAGAACGGCGCCTGACAGCGACAATGCGGCCAGGAGGCTGAGGGCGGTCAGTCTGAAGGGCGGCGAGGACAAGGTCTGCTCCATTATGCTTCCGGCGCGGAAGCCCGAGCGATGCGATGTGGGCGAATCGGCGCCAGATCAAGACCAACTTGCAGCGGCCGCCGCCCTTCAGCGGCCCTGCGCCCAAGAAGCGCAGCCTTTGGGCGCTCCGCCCGCGGAGGATCGCCCATCGGAGGCGAAGCGCTTGATTGGGCGGCCTCCGCGACCCATGTCGTGCGATTGCCATTTGCCCGGGCCTCGCGATACCTTCCGCCGGAAGCGGGAGGTACGGGGTCCGTCAGTCCTCGGGACAGGAGGGCGGTGTGACATCCTCCGGCAGCGATACGATCTGCACCGGGGCGGGGTAGCCGCCCTGCGCCGGTTCGAGCCGCGCCATCATCTCGGGCGTGGCGAAGACCGCGCCATCGTCCGCGATCATCAGGACGGCGCGCACGCCCATCGCCGCCGCGACCCGCGGCCAGTCCTCGCGGCCTGCGATGCAGAGAGCGGTGGCCGCGGCATCGGCCCGCGCCCCGTCGGTGTCGAGCACCGAGACCGAGACGATGCCCTGCATCGGACGGCCCGTCCGCGGATCGAGGATGTGCGAGAAGCGCACCCCGCCGCGGTCGAAATAGCGCTCGTAATTGCCCGACGTATGGAGGGCCTCGCCGGGACGGAGCGAGACGCCCGCCACCACGCCCCACTGGAACGGATCGCGGATCGCCACCCGCCAGGGCCGCGCGCCGTGCCGGCCGATGACCTGCACGCCGCCGCCCGCATTCAGCACCGCATCCTCGACGCCTGCCGCCCGAAGCTCGGCCGCCGCCATCTCGAGCGCCGCGCCCTTGGCATAGGCCCCGAGATCGAGCTGAACCGCGGGATTGAGCGAGCGCACTTCGGTGCCGTCGAAGCGCAGGTCGGTCATGCGCGGGTGGCGCGCGACGAGGGCCGCGATGGCGACGGCAGACGGCGGATCGCCCTCGGGCAATGTGTCGGCGTGAAAGCCCCAGGCGCCGACCAGCCTGCCGATGGCCGGATCGAACAGCCCGCCGCTCGCACAGGAGAGGGCGCGCCCCTTGCGCAGGAGCGCCGCGAGGGTCGCATCCACGCGCTGTGGGCGCCCCGCCGCGATGGCCGCGTTCAAGGTCCCGAGTTCGCCCGGCCGCCAAGCGTGCCAGTCGCGATGCGCGGCCTCAAGGCTCTGGCCCGCGCGGGCGATGGCGGCGCGGGCCGTGCGCTCGGGCACGCCGTGGGTCTCGATCTCGACCAGCGTGCCGAAGAGATAGAAGGTCTCGCGAACGTCCGACGCGGGCTCGAGGCGCAGGGCCGCCACCCCGCCGAGTGCGAGGGCGGCGAGGGTAGCAAGGAAGGCCCGGCGCGGGAGGGTCACGGTCCGCATGGGTCCGGCTCCGAAGGCCCGGCGGGGTGGAGGGCTTCGACGCGGAGCGCCTCTGTCAGCCCCTCGCCCCGGCCGGCGAGGGCAAGGGGGATGAGCGAGAGCGCAAGGGCGGGCAGGCAGAGGAGCGCCACGCCCAGATCGGACAGCTGCAGCGCCAGCCCCGCGCCGGCGGCGCTCACGACCGCCAGCGTGGGCAGGAGATAGGCCAGCCCCACCGCCGCGAGGAAGCGCCCGCCGGACAGAGCGACCTCGACCTCGTCTCCGGGCCGGGGCGCGAGGTCCGGCGGGCAGGCGATCTCGAGCAGCCGGGCGGGGCCGGACGCGGCCGCCCCGCCGCAGGCCGCGCGCGCGCCGCAGCCGGCGCAGCCCGCGGCGCGCGGCGCCGAGAGCCGCAACCGCCCGGCAGGTGCGGCGACCACCCTCAGCCGTTCGCGCAGCAGGCGCGGATCGGCCGGGGTGCCGGCGCCCGCCATCGGCTCAGGCCTCCAGCGGGGCGATGCTGTCGGAGGTGCAGACGCTCATGCATTGCGGCATGTCGAAGGCGCCCTCGCATTCGGTGCAGACCTCGGACTTGATGAAATAGATGCCCTTGCGCGGCACGATCGCATGGGTGGGGCAGACGGGTTCGCAGTCGCCGCAGGCGGTGCAGAGATCGGCAGAGATGGTCATGGACATGGGACGTTCCTTTCTGGGGTGGGAGAAGCCTGCCTTGGACGCGCCCGGCCTCAGCCGGGGCGCACCTTGACCGCGCCGCTCAGCACACGGCACTGGCAGGCGAGGCGGTCGTCCTTGCCGGCCATGTTTTCCGAGAGCACGCGGAGCTCGAGCGCCGAAGGGTCCGAGAGGTTCTCGCTCCCCTCGATGATGTGGGTGACGCAGGTGCCGCATTCGCCCTCGCGGCAGCCGTAGGTGATGCCGGAGCCCACCTTCTCGGACATCTCGATGATGCGGCTTCCGGGCGGTACATTGACCGTGATGGCGACATCGGTGAACGTGAGGGTGGCCTTTTCCATCGCGGGTCCTTTTCGTGTCGGGGCTCGTGTCAGCGGGAGGCCAGATCGGCCAGATCGACCTCGCGCGGCGGGGCGCGGCCGGTGAGATGGGCGGCGAGGCGGCGGCCGAAGGCGCGTGCCTCCTGAAGATCCTCGTCGGTGGGCTCGAGCTTCACCTTCAGCCCCGGCTCGGGCAGGCGCATCTTCAACCCCTGAAGCCGCGCCTCGACCTGACGGACCGCCTCGCCCGACCAGCCGTAGGAGCCGAAGGCCGCCCCGAGCTTGCCGCGGGTCTCGATGTCCACGAGCATGGCCAGAAGCTCCCAGATCGCGCGGACCGCATCGCCGTTGATGGTGGGCGTGCCGAGCGCGATCCCGTCGACCTCCTCGATCAGGTCGAGGAAGGGATGAAGCTCGCCCCCCTCCAGATCGAACAGCGAGACGCGCACGCCCGGCTCGCCGGCCGCGCCGTCCCGGATCGCCTGCGCGAGCCGTGCGGTCGCGCCATGGGCGGAGATGTAGAGTATGGCCAGCGTCCGGTCGGGGCCGGGGGCCGAGCGCGGCCCCGCGAGCCTGCGATACTGGCGCAGATAGGCGCGCGGATCGGTGCGCAGCACGGGGCCGTGCGAGGGGGCGATGACGGTGAGGTCGAGCGGCTCGATCAGATCGAGCGCCTGGGTGACGAAGCTGCGGAAGGGCCGCATCAGCCGGTCGAAATAATGGTCCATGGCGAAGCGGAAATCGCCCACGAGGTCGTCGAAGAGCCGCTCGTCGCAATAATGGCTGCCGAGGAGATCGCAGGTGAAGAGGATCCCCTCCTCGACGAGATAGGTGCATTGCGTGTCGGGCCAGTGGACGTTGGGCGTGGTCAGGAAGCGCAGCCGCCGGCCGCCCAGATCCGCTTCGGCGCCGGTGGTGACGGGCAGGATCCGGGCCGTCTCGAAGGCGTCGCGGAGGAGGGCGCGCAGGATCGGCAGGCCGCGGGGCGAGAGGCGGATCTCGGCCTGCGGCGCCCGGCGCAGCAGCTCGGGCAGGGCGCCGGAATGATCGGGCTCGAGGTGGTTGAGCACGATCTGCGCGATCTCGTCGTAGCGCGCCACGGCTTCGAGGCGCGCGAAGAAGGTCTCGGCATGATCCGCATGCACCGTGTCGATCACCGCCACGCCCGCCGATCCGCGCACGGCGTAGGCATTGTAGCTCGTGCCGTTGGCCGTCTTCATCAGCGTGTCGAAGCTGCGCAGCCCCGGGTCGAAGGCACCGATCCAGTGCACGCCGGGCACGATCTCGACCGGCCCTTCGGCGGGAAGGGGCGGCACGGAGGCAGGGCGTGCGGCGGCGGCGGTCAAGGGACGCTCCTTCGGCTGGCATCTGGAGCGGAAGAAGCAGGCGGCATGCCAAGTGCGGGCTCCGGCCCGGCTACTTCTCAGGCGCGGCCGGGGCTGACGGGGAAGCGCGTCTCCTTCCGCCAGCGCCAGAGCCCGGGAGGCCGGGACGGGCCCTGTGCCCTTGCCTCCCGGACCTGGACGGGCAGCGAGGAGCAGGGCCGCAGGAAACTCTCGGAAAGGTCATCCCTCCCGCGCCGTTTGTCCGAAACGGGCGGAACCCCGACAGAGCTGTCGGGAACGCGACATCACGCCCCCGTGTGACGGAGCGGCCCGTGGGACGGGACCCTTCCTCTGACGGTCGCGGGGGCGCGTCGCGCGGGCGGGCGCGGGGCGCCTTCTTCCGCCACTTGGCACGGCGGCTGCTTCTTCCGGGTCGTGACAGATGTGCGACAGCGCCGCTCCCCTCCCGCGATCTCCGCGGCGGCGGGCGTCAGACGGGACAGGCCATGGGCGATTTCTTCTTCATCCTGCTCAGCACCGCGCTCGTGAACAACGTGGTTCTGGTCAAGTTTCTGGGGCTCTGTCCCTTCATGGGCGTGTCGCGCAAGACCGACGCGGCCATCGGCATGGGGCTCGCCACCACCTTCGTGCTGACCCTTGCCGCCGGCGCGAGCTGGATGGTCGAGGCGCTGATCCTCGAGCCGCTCGATCTCACCTTCCTGCGCATCCTGAGCCTCATCCTCGTGATCGCGGCCATCGTGCAGTTCATCGAAGTGGTGATGCGCAAGCTGGCCCCGGGGCTGCACAGGGCGCTCGGGATCTACCTGCCGCTCATCACGACCAACTGTGCCGTCCTCGGCGTGGCGCTCCTGAACATCCAGGAGGGGCACGGGCTTGCCTCGAGCCTGCTCTACGGCTTCGGTTCGGCCTCGGGCTTCACCCTCGTCCTCGTGATCTTCGCCGGCATGCGCGAGCGTCTGGCGCAGCTTTCGGTGCCCGGTCCCTTCGCGGGCGCGCCCATCGCCTTCATTTCCGCAGGTCTCCTGTCGATGGCCTTCATGGGCTTCGCGGGACTTGCCCCGAACTGACCCGGACCGGAGCCCCGCCATGATCGAAGCCGCCGTCTCCATGTCTGCCCTGGGCCTCGGGCTGGGCCTCCTGCTCGGGGTGGCCGCCCGCAGGTTCCATGTCGAGAGCCCGCCCATCCTCGATGCGATCGAAGGGATCCTGCCCGGCACCAACTGCGGCGCCTGCGGCTATCCCGGCTGCCGGGGCCTCGCCGAGGCCATGTCGGAGGGCGCGGCCCCCGTCACCGCCTGCGCGCCGGGCGGACGCGACGTGGCGCTGGCGCTGGCGGCCATCGTCGAGACCGACGGCGGCGGCGGGGCGGTCCCGGGTATGGCCGAGGCGGAGCCCACCGTGGCCTTCATCTTCGAGGACCATTGCACGGGCTGCATGCGCTGCTTCAAGCGCTGCCCCACCGATGCGATCATCGGCGCGAACAGGCAGATCCACACCGTGGTCACCGACGCCTGCATCGGCTGCAACGCCTGCATCGAGGCCTGCCCGACCGAGGCCATCGTGGCGCGCGTGAAGCCGAAGACCCTCAAGAGCTGGTACTGGGACAAGCCCCGCACGGCCTTCGAGGCCCGGGACACGGAGGTGGCGGCATGAGCTTTCCCCATTTCGCGGCCCTCTTCCGGCCCTCGCAGTTCTTCGGCATCCGCGGCGGCGTCCACCCCGAGACGCGCAAGCATCTGAGCTCGGAAAGCCCCATCGAGGACATGCCGATCCCCACGCTGATCCGCGTGCCGCTCCAGCAGCATATCGGCGCCGAGGCCGAGCCGCTGGTCCGGCGCGACGATCTGGTGGTGAAGGGCCAGCTGATCGGGCGCGCCCGCGGCCCCGTCTCGGCCAACATCCATGCGCCGACCTCGGGCCGGGTGATCGCCGTGGGCCACTTCGCGGCCCCCCATCCCTCGGGGCTGCCCATTCCCACCATCACCATCCGCACCGACGGGCAGGACAGCTGGGGGCCCCGGCTCGGCCGCCTCCGGCCCGAGAACGCCACCCCCGAGGAGATCGCGGCCAAGGTGGCCGAGGCGGGGATCGTGGGCATGGGCGGCGCCACCTTCCCCTCGGCGGTGAAGCTGAACCTGCGGTCGAAATACGACCTCCACACGCTCGTCATCAACGGGGCAGAGTGCGAGCCCTATCTCACCTGCGACGACCGGCTGATGCGCGAGCGCGCCGAGGAGATCGCCGACGGCGTGGGGATCATGGCCCGGGCTCTGGGCGTGACGCAGATCGTCGTGGCCATCGAGTCGAACAAGGCCGAGGCGATCTCGGCCATGCAGCGCTTCGACCGCGCGCTCGACATCCCGCTCCGGGTGCAGGTGGTGCCGACCCAGTATCCGATGGGGTCGGAGAAGCATCTGGTGAAGATCCTGACCGGGCGCGAGACGCCGGCGCGGGCGCTGACGGCCGATCTGGGCGTCGTCGTCCACAATGCCGCCACCGCCCATGCCGTCCATCTCGCGGTGCGCTACGGCGAGCCGCTCCTGTCGCGCGTGGTCACGGTCTCGGGTCGGGCGGTGCGGCGGCCTGCCAATGTGCGCGTCCTGATCGGCACGCCGGTGTCGGAGGTCATCGCTTATTGCGGCGGCTATGCCGAAGAGCCCGACCGGCTGCTCCTCGGCGGGCCGATGATGGGTCAGCCGATCCAGAACCTGCGCGTGCCGTTGGTGAAGGGCACGAGCGGCATCCTCGCCCTGACGCGCGCCGAGACCCCGGGCGTCGATACGATGCCCTGCATCCGCTGCGGGCGCTGCGCGCAGGCCTGCCCGGTGGGCCTCACGCCCTTCGAGCTCAATGCCCGCATCCAGTCCGAGGATCTCGAGGGGGCGGGGCGGATCGGGCTTCTCGACTGCATCACCTGCGGCTGCTGCTCCTTCACCTGCCCCTCGAACCTCCCGCTCGTGCAGACGATCCATTACGCCAAGGGCAAGCTCGCCGAGGCCGAGGGGCGCAAGCACCAGCAGGAAGAGACGAAGCGCCTCGCCGCCGCGCGGAAGGCCCGCGAGGAGGCCGCGGCCGAGGCCAAGCGGCAGATGATGGCGAAACGCAAGGCCGAGATGGAGGCCAGGAAGCAGCGCGAGGCCGCCGCGCCGCCGCCGCCACCGCTCGCTCAGGCGATGGCCCAGCCCGGAGGTGCCGCGCAATGACCGCCCCGCTCATCATCTCGGGTCCCCACACCCACACGCTCTTCACCGTCTCGCGCACCATGCTGACGGTGAGCGCGGCGCTGGCGCCCGCCACGCTCTTCGGCCTGTGGATGTTCGGCTGGCCCGCGATCTTCCTCTTCCTCGTGACGGTGGCCTCGGCCTGGCTGTTCGAGGTGGCCTGCCTCCGGGTCGCGGGCAAGCCCGTGGCGCGGTTCGCGGGCGACGGCTCGGCCATCCTGACGGGCTGGCTCGTGGCCATGACGCTGCCGCCCTATGCGCCCTGGTGGCTGGGGGTGACGGGCTCGGCCATCGCCATCGTGATCGCGAAACATCTCTTCGGCGGCCTCGGCCAGAACCTCTTCAACCCGGCCATGGTCGCCCGCGCCATGCTGCTCATCGCGCTGCCCGTCCACATGACGACCTGGGTCGCGCCGGTGGGTCTGCCCGAGGGGCCGGGCTTCCTCGACGGCCTCGCCATCACCTTCGCGGGCTCGCAGGAGTTCGACGCGGTCTCGAGCGCGTCCACGCTGAGCCACATCAAGAGCCAGATCGGCGCGGGCGCCACCATGTCCGAGATCGCGCCGGATCTGGCGGATCTCGAGGCGCGGCTGATCGGCCTCGTGCCGGGCAGCCTCGGCGAGACCAGCACGATCCTCCTTCTTCTCGGAGGCATCGCGCTGATGGCGCTGCGCATCATCACGCCGGTGATCCCGCTCTCGGTGCTGGGCACGCTGGCCGGGCTCTCGGCGCTGGCCTCGACGCTCGCCCCCGACCGGTTCGCGCCGCCGCTCCTGCATCTGACCTCGGGCTCGACGATGCTCTGCGCCTTCTTCATCGCGACCGACTATGTGACCTCGCCGGTCACCGCGATGGGCAAGTTCGTCTATGGCGTGGCGATCGGCGCGCTCGTCTTCGTGATCCGCACCTGGGGATCGTTCCCCGAGGGCGTGGCCTTCGCGGTGCTTTTGATGAATGCCTGCACGCCGCTGATCGAAACCTATGTGCGCCCGCGCGTCTTCGGCCGCACCCGGACGGGCAAGCCCCTGCCGGTCAAGGCCCGGACGCCGCGCGGAGGGAAGAGATGACCGACGACACCGCCGCTCCGCCGCCCCGGGGCCCCGCCCGCGACTGGAAGAGCTCGCCCCTCGTCTCGGGGCTGCTCCTCGGCCTCTTCTCGCTCGTCTCGGCGCTGATGCTGGCGCTGGCCAGCGACGCCACCCGCGGCCCCATCGCCGCCCGCTCGGCCGAGGATCTGCTGGCCTCGCTCGCGCAGGTGCTGCCCGCAGCTTTGCACGACAACGATCCCACCGCCGACATCCGCACCCTCGCGGACGCGGACGAAGGGGCGGTGCGGGTCTATGTCGCGACCAGGGGCGGGGCGGTGACAGCCGTCACCTTCGAGCTCACGGGCTACGGCTATGGCGGCGCGATCCGCGTCCTGATGGCTGTGGCCGCCGACGGCACGATCCTCGGGGCGCGCGTCCTCTCGCATACCGAGACGCCGGGCCTCGGCGACAAGATCGAGATCGGCAAGGACGACTGGATCGAAGGCTTCGCCGGACGTTCGCTCACCGATCCGGGGCCCGCCGGCTGGAAGGTGCGCCGCGACGGCGGCGTGTTCGACCAGTTCTCGGGGGCGACCATCACGCCGCGCGCGGTGGTGGGCACCATCCACCGCGGCCTCACCCTGTTCGACCGTCACCGCGCGGAGCTGCTCGCCCCGCTCCCACTCCGCTCCTGAGGGAGGAGGACCCCCCATGTCCACGGACTTCGGCAAGATCGCCCGCGACGGGCTCTGGGACAAGAACATCGTGGTGGGCCAGATGCTGGCGCTTTGTCCCACGCTCGCCATCACCGGGACCGCCACCAATGGGCTCGGCATGGGGCTGGCCACCACCGCCGTCCTCATCCTGTCGAACGCGGCCATCTCGGCCCTGCGCCGCGCCATCACGCCCGAGATCCGCATCCCGGCCTTCGTCCTCGTGATCGCGGCGATCGTGACGGTGGTCGACCTCGCGCTGAATGCCTGGGTCCACGACCTGCACAAGGTTCTGGGCCTCTTCATCGCGCTGATCGTCACGAACTGCGCCATTCTCGGGCGCGCCGAAGCCTTCGCCTCGCGCCACGGCATCCTCGCTTCGGCCTTCGACGGGCTGACCATGGGCGTGGGCTTCACGCTGGCGCTGGTCCTCGTCGGGGCGGTGCGCGAGCTGGTGGGCTCGGGCACGCTCTTCGCGCAGGCCTCGGTTCTGCTCGGGCCGCATTTCGCCTTCATGGAGCTCACGATCCTGCCCGACTATCCGGGCTTCCTGATCGCCATCCTGCCGCCGGGCGGCTTCATCCTGCTCGGCGTCATCCTCGCGCTGAAGTCCATCGTCGACAGCCGCAAGAAGAGCCTCGAGCAGGAGATCCGGGATCTGCGCGTCGAACGCGTGTTCACCGCGGCCGGCGTGCTGACGCCGCGGCTGCAAGAGGCGGGGGACGACGCATGATCGTGGGAGTGGCCTATGCCAAGCCGACCGTGCAGGTCTGGAAACATGTGGACGTGCCGGAGGGCACCTCTGCGCGCGAGGCCATCGAGCGGTCGGGGCTTCTGGCCCAGTTCCCCGAGATCGACCTCGAGGTGAACAAGGTGGGGATCTTCGGCGCGATCTGCCCGCTCGACCGGACACTCGCCGAGGGCGACCGCGTCGAGATCTACCGCCCGATCCATCCCGAAGCCGAGCTCTTGGAAAAGAAACGCTGATCCCGGGCGTCCCGGCCGCAGGCCGGGCCCGGTCCCGCTAGGAGACCTGATGATGCAGAGCCTGAGCCGCCGCCATTTCACCCTTGGCCTAGCCGCCGCAGCCAGTCTCGCGACGGCAGGCGCCGCCTTCGCGCTTCGTCCGGGCGAGCGCGTCCTCGTCGTGGGCGGCGGTCCCGCCGGGGCCGAGGCGGCGCTTGCGCTCAGGGCCGCTCATCCCCGGGCTTCGGTGCTGCTCGTCGAGCGCGATCCGACGCGGCTTGCGCGCGAGCCCGATGAGGCGGGCCTTGCGGGCTTCCTGCGCCCGCGCGCCGAGGCGGGGCTTGCGGCCCTGAAGGCCGCGGGCGTGGGTCTCGCCCTCGACGAGGTGGTGAGCGTCGACTGGGCCGCGGGGCGGGCCGTCCTCTTCTCGGGCCGCGATCTGGCCTTCGACCGGCTGCTGCTCGCGCCCGGCACGGCGCCGCGCGACGAGGCGATCCCGGGGCTCGATGCGGTGGCCCGTCACGCCTGGCCCGCCGCCTGGGGCAGCCCGCGCGAGGCCCGACGTCTGCTCGCAGGTCTTCAGGCGCTGCCCGAGCGCGGCCATGTCGTCCTGCGCCTGCCCGAGGGCGAGGCCGCCCATCCCGCGGCGGCGCTCGGCCGGGCGCTGGCGCTGGCGGGCCATGTGGCGCGGCGGCCGGGCGCGCGGCTGACGGTGCTCGACGGCTCGAAGGGCGCGGATCTCGCCCGCGCCTTCGCCGACCGTGCCCCTGCCGAGGCGGCTGCCCGGGTGGAGTGGGTCTCGGCCGCACAGGGCGGGCGGGTGCGCGCGGTGGATGCGCGGGCAGGGCTGATCGAGACCGAGGCGGGACCGATCCGCGCGGATGTGGTGAATTTCGTGCCGGCGCTGCGGGCGGGAACCATCGCCGCGGCGGCGGGCCTGGCCGATGCGAGCGGCTGGTGCCCCTGCGACGCGGCGGGCCGGTCGGTCCTGCGGCCCGAGGCTCTGGTGCTGGGCGACGCGCGGAAGTCGGCCCCGCGCACCGTGGCCGAGGCGCTCCGGTCGGCGCGCGTCGCCACGGATCACCTCGCCTGAGGGGAACGGCCGGGCGCGGAGCGTCGCAAGCGCAGGGAACGGGCGCTCCGGCAGCGCTGCGGCGCGAGCGGTGCTGCAGGGCGGACTTGCACGCCGGCCCGAACTCGGCTAGCCGCGCAGGCTTTCTCCGGGAGGGCCCCATGCAAGCCGACACGCTCGCCATCGACTTCGGAACCTCGAACTCCGCCGCCGCGGTGCTCGAGGAGGGCCGCGTGCAGAGGCTCGCGCTCGAACCGGGTGCCGACACGCTGCCGACGGCGGTCTTCTTCCCCGCCGACCGCGGCCCGATGCGGATCGGCGCCGCGGCGGCCGAGGCGCTGATCGCGGGCGAGGAGGGGCGCTACATGCGCGCGCTGAAAAGCGTGCTGGGCGCGCCGCTCTTTCACGAAGCGCGGCTGGTGGGCGGGCGGCGGCGTACGCTGGCCCAAGTGGTGACGGCCTTCCTCGCCGAGGTGAAAGCGCGTGCCGAGCAGACCACGGGCCGCCCGTTCCGCCGCGCCCTCTCGGGACGCCCCGTCCGCTTTCATGCCGATCCGGCGCGCGACGCGCGCGCCGAAGAGGATCTGCGCGCCTGCTATCTCGCGGCCGGTTTCGAGGAGGTCTCGTTCCTCTACGAGCCAGAGGCCGCCGCGCTCGCGAGCCACGCGCTCGGCCGCGACGGCGCGCCGGGGCTGATCGTGGACATCGGCGGCGGCACCTCGGACTTCTCGCTCTTCCGCGCCGAGGCCGGGCAGGTGGGCATCCTCGCCAGCCACGGCATCCGGCTCGGCGGGACCGACTTCGACCGCTCGGTCTCGCTCGCCCATGCCATGCCCTGCCTCGGCCATGGCGGGCGGCTGCGGCGCGAGATGGGGCCGGGGCTTCTGCCCATGCCGAACGACCTCTTCGTCGATCTCGCGACCTGGGCCAAGATCCCGTTCCTCTATACCCGCGAAACCCGCTCGGCGGTGGCCGAGATGGTGAAGCGCGCCGAGGAGCCGCGGCTGCTGCGCCGTCTGGCCGAGGTGCTGGAGCATGAGCTCGGGCACGATCTGGCATTCGCGGTCGAGCGCGGCAAGATCGAGGCCAATGCGGACAGGCCCGGCGCCGCGATCCGCATGGGCCGGATCGAGCGCGGGCTCTACGCCGAGATCAGCCGGGCCTCGCTGGCCGAGGCGCTGGCACGGCACCGCGCCGACCTCCGGGCCGCCGCCGAAGAGACCTGCCGCCGCGCGGGCGTGGCGCCGCAGGAGGTCGAGACGGTGATCCTCGTCGGCGGCTCGAGCCTCATGCGGCTGGTGGCCGAGGAGGCCCGCGCCCTCTGCCCCGCAGCCGAACTGCGGAGCGCCGAGGCCTTCACGGCGGTGGTGGACGGGCTGGCGCTGGCGATCGGCCGGCCCGGCTGAGGCCGACGAGGCCCGCGCCCTCTGTCTCGCAGCGGTGCTGCGGAGCGCCGAAGCCGTCACGGCGATGGTGGACGAGCTGGGCCTGGCCGCGGGCCCGCCCGGGGCGCCGCCGCAGACGGCAGGTCCGCGGCGGCAGGCTCCGGAGCGGCCTACCGGGCGCGGTAGCTCCGCTGCCGCTCGAGCATCCAGCCCGGATATTCCGGCGCCAGCGCGCTCGCCCGGTCGAGCGCCGCCAGATCCTCGGCCTCGAGGCGCACCTCGGTCGCGGCGATGTTGTCGGCCAGCTGGTCCACGCGCTTGGCCCCCACGATCACGCTCGTGACCGCCTCCTGATGCAGGAGCCAGGCCAGCGCCACCTGCGCGACAGACGAGCCCTTGGCCTCCGCGATGGGGCGCATCGCCTCGATCACGGTCCAGCCGCGATCCTTGTCGACCGGCGGGAAGTCGAAGGCCGCGCGGCGCCCGTCGGCGGCCTTGCCCTCGCGGTCGTATTTCCCCGACAGGAAGCCGCCCGCCAGCGGGCTCCAGACCATGAGGCCCATGCCCGTGTCCTTCAGCATCGGCACCACCTCGCGCTCGAGATCCCGGCCGGCCAGGGTGTAATAGGCCTGAAGCGACAGGATCGGCGCCAGCCGGCGCGCCTCGGCGATCCCCACCGCCTTCATCACCTGCCAGGCCGCCCAGTTCGACAGGCCGATGTAGCGGACATGGCCGTGGCGCACGAGCGTGTCGAGCGCCTCCAGCGTCTCGACGATGGGGGTCTCGGCGTCGAACCCGTGGATCTGATAGAGGTCGATATGGTCGAGCTGCAGCCGCTCGAGGCTGGCCTTGCACTGATCGAGGATATGGACGCGCGAGGCCCCGCGCGCATTGACGCCCGCGCCCATCGGCCCGAGCACCTTGGTCGCGATCACCACATCCTCGCGCCGCACCCCGAGGTTGCGCAGCGACCGGCCGAGGATGCGCTCGCTCTCGCCGCCCGCATAGACATTGGCCGTGTCGATGAAATTGATGCCCGCATCGAGCGCGGTGCGCACCAGCGCATCCGCCTCGTCCTGTCCGAGCTGACCGATCTGGCCCCAGATGCCGTCCGAGCCGCCGAAGGTCATGGTGCCGAGGCAGAGCTCGGAGACAAAAAGGCCGCTCGGGCCGAGACGACGGTAACGCATGGATGAAATCCTTTCCTTGTCGGCCGGGCGCTGGCCCCGCCACGTTTCCGAACATGGGGCAGAGGGGCCGGTTCCCGCGACGCCGATCCTCTCGAAATGCTGCACGATCCTCTCAAGCGTGGGCGGCGGCGCTTGGGGCGGGCCGTGGGCTCGGCTAGGATCCGGGGAATGGATGGATCGCGACTCGACAGGCTGAAGCGGCTCACGCGCGAGCAATGGGACCGGCACGGGCGGCAGGGGCCGCTCGAGGGGCTGAGGATTTCCTGCGAAACCGCTCCGACCGGGCCGATCCACACGGTCTACGACCCCTCGTTCTGCGTCGTGCTGCAGGGCGCGAAGACCAGCCGTCTCGGCGACCGCGCCTTCCGCTACGATGCGGGGAAATGCCTGATCGCCTCGCTCGAGGTGCCGATCCGCGCCGAGATCACCGAGGCCGCGCCGGGAGCGCCCTATCTCGCCTTCGCGCTCACGCTCGATCCGGCAACGGTGGCCGACCTGATCCTCGGGCAGGGCGGCCTGCCGATGGAGCCCGGGATGCCGTCTCCGGCGCTCGCCGTGCATCCGCTGACCGAGGAGCTGATCGGGCCGCTCGAGCGGCTTCTTGCGCTGCCGGCGCGGCCACAGGACATCCCCGTGCTCGCGCCGATGATCCGCCGCGAGATCGTCTGGCGGCTGCTGACCGGCCCGCAGGGCGCGGCGCTCCGCCAGATCGGGCTCGCCGACAGCCGCATGTCGCGCATCGGCCGGGCCATCGCCTGGATCCGCGACCATTTCGCCGAGCCGCTCAGCATCGAGCGGCTGTCGGGCCTCGCGGGGATGAGCCCGGCCACCTTCCACCGCCATTTCAAGGCGGCGACGGCCATGACCCCGGTGCAGTTCCAGAAGAGCCTGAGGCTGCAGGAGGCGCGGCGGCTGCTCCTCTCGGACGGGGCCGACGTGGCGCGGGTCGGCTTCGCCATCGGCTACGAGAGCCCGTCGCAGTTCAGCCGCGAATATCGCCGCCTGTTCGGTGCGCCTCCCGGCCGCGACGGGGCCCAGATCCGCCGCGAGATCCGGGCGCCCTCAGCCCTCCGCCTCTAGGCGGCCCGTTCGGGCAGCAGTCGCCATGGCTACCGCCTGCCCGGGAACGGACACGCCCCAATCGACCGCCGTCTCCCTCGCAAGGCCCGGCCGAGACCTGCCGCCCGACCGCTGTGGCCCCCGGATGACGCGGGTGAACCGAATTGCGCCGCTCGCACGATTGCGGGCCGCCTCCGGACCCGGCACAAGCGCGGGAAGGCAGCCTTCTGGCTGCCGCCTCGGAGGCCAGGATCTTGCCCACCCACGCCCCTCTCGTGCCGCCGGGCGCGGCCTATTATCCGGTGCAGAGCGCGGGCGACACGCGCAGCTACGCCTTCCTGCTGGTGCCGGGCTTCACGCTTCTGGCCTTCAGTTCCGCCGTCGAGCCGCTGCGCATCGCCAACCAGCTGTCGCAGAAGCCGCTCTACCGGTGGCGCGTCCTGTCCGAAGGCGGGCGTCCGGTCGCCAGCTCCTCGGGCATCACGGTGGCGGCCGACGAGGCGCTGGGGCCGCTCGACCGCGAGACCGACCTCATGGTCTGCGCGGGCAACATCCCCTCAGCCGCAGCCGCCTCGGCGGTGGTGGCCACCGTCCAGCGCCACCACCGCTTCGGCGGCACGGTGGGCGGCATCTGCACCGGGGCCTTCGCGCTCGCCCATGCGGGCGTGCTGGAAGACCGCCGCTTCACCCTCCACTGGGAGAACCAGCCCGGCTTTCTCGAGGATTTCCCCCGCCTCGTGCCGACCTCGAACCGGTTCGAGAGCGCGGGCCGCACGCTGACCTGCGGCGGCGGGGCAGCCTCGACCGACATGATGCTCTCGCTGATCGCGCGGGACCATGGCGCCGATTTCGCCGCCATGGTCTCGGACATGTGCCTGCGCACCGTGCTCGCGGGGGCCGCGCCCGAGCAGCGCAGCTCGCTCGCCGCCCTGATGCGCTCGCGCAGCCCCGCGCTGATCGCGGTGGTGAAACTCATGAACGAGCATCTGGAGGACACGCTCTCGCTCGAGGAACTGTCCGACGCCGCGGGCTGCTCGCGCCGCCATGTCGAACGCCTCTTCAAGGCCACGGTGGGCGAGACCCCGAACGGCTTCTACCGCGGCCTGCGGCTCGACCGGGGGCGCAATCTGCTCAGCACCACCGACATGACGCTTCTCGAAGTGGCGACGGCCTGCGGCTTCAACTCGGTCTCGCATTTCTCGAAATGCTTCAAGGCTCGGTTCGGGACGGTGCCCACGCGCTTCAGCCACCGCAGCCGCAGCCCGAGCCGGATGGCGCGCGCCTAGACGGGGGCCTGACGCGCCCGTAGGGCGGCGCTGGTCGGACTGCCGCCCGCTCCCCCGCAGGACCGGCAGGAGAGCGCCCCGCAGAGGCGGCCGGTCCGGCGCGGACGGAACCTCGGGCAGCCTCGTCTGTTGCTCCGGCTGAACAGCCAGCCGGAGGGCAAGCATGAAGACCACGCTCACGATCAACGGCGAGCAACGCGAGATCGAGGCCGAGGCGCGCGTCACCCTGCTCGACGCGTTGCGTCACGACGTCGGGCTGACGGGCACGAAGAAGGGCTGCGACCACGGCCAGTGCGGCGCCTGCACGGTGATCGTGGACGGTCGGCGCATAAATTCCTGCCTCACGCTTCTCTGCACCCAGGAGGGGGCGGAGGTTACGACCATCGAGGGTCTGGGCGAGCCCGGGCGGCTCTCGGCTCTGCAGGAGGCTTTCCTTGCGCAGGACGGGTTCCAGTGCGGCTACTGCACCCCGGGCCAGATCTGCTCCGCCACCGCCATGATCGAGGAGGCCGCGAAGGGCTGGCCCAGCTGGGTGTCCGAAGACCTAGAGGGCGAGGCCGTGCTCAGCCGCGAGGAGATTTCCGAGCGGATGAGCGGCAACCTCTGCCGCTGCGCCTGCTACCCGAACATTGTCGAAGCGATCGCAAAGGTGGCGGACGCGCGCATGGCGGAGGCGGCCGAATGAAGGATTTCGCCTATCTTCGCGCCTCCTCCTGCGACGAGGCCACGACCGAGGCGCTGGAGCCCGCGACCCGCTTTCTGGGCGGCGGCACCAACCTGCTGGATCTGATGAAGCTCGGGATCGAGACGCCCGCCCGGCTGGTGGATGTGAACCGGCTCGATCTGGGCTTTATTGAAGAGCTGGACGGCGGCCTGCGCATCGGGGCCACGGTGCGCAACAGCGATCTGGCGGCGGATCCGAGGGTGCGGCGCAGCTACCCCGTCCTGTCCCGCGCCCTCCTGGCCGGGGCGAGCGGTCAGCTCCGCAACATGGCCACCACCGCCGGCAACCTCCTGCAGCGCACGCGCTGCCCCTATTTCTACGATACGGACATGGCCTGCAACAAGCGCACCCCCGGTGCCGGATGCTCGGCCATCGACGGCTTCACCCGCTACCACGCGATCCTCGGCGCGTCCGAGGCCTGCATCGCCACCCATCCGAGCGACATGGCCGTGGCGATGGCCGCACTCGAGGCGGTGGTCGAGATCGAGGCGCCGGGCGGCGCGCGCCGGCATGTGCATCTGGCCGATTTCCACCGCCTGCCGGGCGACACGCCCCATATCGAGACCTGTCTCGACCCGGGCGACCTCATCACCGCGGTGATCCTGCCCGCGCCCGCGGGCGAGCGGCAGGTCTATCGCAAGATCCGGGATCGCGCCTCCTATGCCTTCGCGCTCGTGTCGGTGGCGGCGGTGGTGCGGATGGAGGAAGGCCGCATCGCCGCGGCGCGGCTCGCTTTCGGCGGACTGGCCCACAAGCCCTGGCGCGATCCGGAGGTGGAGGCCTGTCTCGAGGGCGAGACGCCCTCGGACGATCTCTTCGACCGGGCGGCCGACCGGCTGCTGCAGAGCGCCCGAGGTCAGGGCGAGAACGATTTCAAGATCCCGCTCACGCGGCGCGCCCTGACGGCGGCGCTGCGCGAAGCCACCGGAGGCACGGCATGACCGCTCATCTCGTATTCGACGAGCCCGACAAGCGTAACCGGCTGGATGCGATGGCGCAGGAGGTGGTCGGGCGCCCCATCGACCGCTCGGAAGGGGCGCTGAAAGTGTCCGGACGGGCCGTCTATGCGGCCGAACAGGCGTCGAGCCTTTGGTCCGAGAAGCGCGCCGACTGCGCTTACGGCGTCTTCGTGCGGGCCACCGTGCCCTTGGGCCGGGTCGCTTCGCTGGCCTCCGACGCGGCGCGCGCGGTTCCCGGCGTGCTGAAGGTGCTGCAGGATCCCCGCCTCGTGCGCCATCCGGCGCAGGGCATGGCGCGGAAGTCGCCGCCGCAGGATCCGTCCGAGGTGACCTATTTCGGCCAGCCCCTCGCGCTGGTGGTGGCCGAAAGCTTCGAGGCCGCCCGCGAAGCCGCGCGGCTGGTGCGGGTGGACTACGAGACCTCGGCCACAGCTCAGCTCGACCCCGCCCAAGCACCCTCGGAATTCCCCGAGAAGAAGCAGTCGGAAAAGGGGGATCTGGAGGCCGCCCTGCGCGAGGCCGCCGTTTCGCTCGATGCGACCTACAGCACCCCCTCGATGGCCGCCGCCGCGATGGAACCGCATGCGGCCCTCGCCTGGTGGGAGGGCGACCGGGTGACCCTCTGCGGCGCCTATCAGATGGTGTCGCAGAATGCCGAGGAGCTGGCCGATGCGCTGGGGATCGCGCCTGGGAAGGTGCGGGTTCTCGCGCCCTTCATCGGCGGCGGCTTCGGCTCGAAGCTCGGGATCGCGCCCGAGGCCGTGGCGGCGGCCGTGGCGGCCGAGATGCTCGGCCGGCCGGTGATGGTGACGCTCGCCCGGCAGCAGGAGTTCGAGATTGCCCACCGCCGCTCCGAGACCGGGCAGCGGGTGCGCCTCGCCCTCGATGCGGACGGACGGCTCACCGGGATCGGCCACGAGGCGCGGGTGTCGAACCTCGACGGGGAGAGCTTCTCCGAGCCCGTGCAGCAGGCGACCCACTTCACCTATCGCGGCGAGCATCGTCAGATCCGGCACGAGGTGGCGCGGGTGAATCTCACCTGCGCGGGATCGGTGCGCGCGCCGGGCGAGGCGGTGGGGGTCAGCATCTTCGAGATGGCGCTCGACGAGCTGGCCGAGAAGGCGGGCCTCGATCCGCTCGAGCTGCGGCTTCGCAATATTCCCGAAGAGGATCCCGAGACCGGCAAGCCCTTCACCTCGCACATGCTGGCCGAGGCGCTGCGGGACGGCGCCGACCGGTTCGGCTGGTCGGACCGACGCGCGCCGGGCGAGCGGCGGCAGGGCGAGTGGCTGATCGGGATGGGCATGGCCTCGGCCGTGCGGGTGAACATGCTGCACAAGGCGCGCGTGCGCGTCACGCTGACGGGCGAGGGCGCCCTCGTCGAGAGCAGCATGACCGACATCGGGACGGGCACCTACACGATCCTCACCCAGATCGTGGCCGAGATGCTGGGCCTCGCGCCCGACCGGGTCCGCACGGTCCTTGGCGACACCGATCTGCCGGAGGGCTCCGGCTCGGGCGGCTCGATCGGCGCGGCCTCGAACGGCTCGGCCGCGTTCCTCGCCTGCGAGGAGATCCGCCGGCAGATCGCGGCGGGGATGGGTTGCCCCGAGGAGGAGCTGACCCTGAAGGACGGGCGCGCCACCTGCGGCAACCGGACCCGCGATCTGGCCGAGATCGTGACCGAGCCGCTGTCGGCCGAGGGCCATTTCGAGCCGGGCAAGGCCTTGAAGGGCGTCCGCAGCTCGACCTTTGGCGCGCATTTCGCCGAAGTGGCGGTCAACGAGATCACGGGAGAGGTGCGCGTGCGCCGGATGCTGGGCGTCTTTGCCGCCGGGCGGATCCTGAACGAGAAGACCGCCCGCTCGCAATGTCTGGGCGGGATGACCTTCGGCATCGGCATGGCGCTGATGGAAGAGATGGTGCACGACCGCCGCTTCGGTCAGGTGGTGAGCCGGGATCTGGCGAACTACCATATCCCCGCCCATGCCGACGTGCCGGCACTGGAGGTTCATTTCCTCGAAGAGCGCGACAGCTACGGCGGCACGCTTCAGGCCAAGGGGATCGGGGAACTCGGGATCTGCGGATCGGGGGCCGCCGTCCTCAACGCGATCCACAACGCCTGCGGCGTCCGGGTGCGCGATCTGCCGGCCACGCCGGACAAGGTGCTGAACGGCCTCTGCGCCCTCGGGCGGTAGGAACTGGACCTGCGGGCAGGCTGAGGGCCTGCCCGCAGACGGGGGAAAGCGAGCCCATGGGCAGGGACGTTGGCGCTGTCTCCTGCCGACGGAGCTCAATGCTGCTGCCTTTCCAGGCGCGGTGTTTCTGTGTCGCCCAACGAACGGGCATCGGCGTCCGCGCAGTGCCCCTCGCGGACCACCTCTCCCTCCCTGCGACGGCTTATCCCTTGCCGCCGAAGTTCGTATGATCGAGCCTGCGCTCGTTCATACGGATGGGTGCCCATGCTGCTTTCTTCCCGGCCGCTTCTTGCGGCGCTCCTGCTGGCGGGCCTTGCCTCGCCTGCCATGGCACATTTTCAGGAGATCCTGCCGTCGGACGACGTGCTGCCCGACGGGGGAGCCGTGACGCTCGATCTCCTCTTCACCCACCCGTTCGAAGGCGGCCCCGCGATGGAGATGGCGCGTCCCGCCGCCGTGGGCGTGCTGGCGCACGGCACCCGCACCGACCTGTCGGCCGCGCTGGAGGAGACCGCGACCGGTGAGGCCCGAAGCTGGCGTCTCAGTCACACGCTTGACGAGCCGGGCGCCGCCATCTTCTACGTCACGCCCGAACCCTATTGGGAGCCCGCGGAAGGCAAATTCATCGTCCATCACGCGAAGGTGGTGGTCGATGCCTATGCGAGCGGCGAGGGCTGGGACGAGATGGTGGGCCTGCCGGTGGAGATCCGCCCGCTGACGCGGCCGACCGGGCTCTGGACCGGCAACCTCTTCACCGGCGTGGTGACGAAGGCCGGCGCGCCGGTTCCTCACGCCGAGGTCGAGGTGGAGTTCGTGAACACGGCCGGGATCCCCGCGCCGAACGATGCCTACATCACCCAGGTTCTCCGGGCGGATGCGAACGGCACCTTCTCCTATGCGATGCCGTTCGAAGGCTGGTGGGGCTTTGCCGCGCTGATCGAGGCGGACGATCCGATGGTCTCGCCCGAGGGTGCAGAAGTGCCGGTCGAGGAGGGCGCGCTGATCTGGGTGCGCACCCGCAAGGCGGGCGAGTGAGATGCACATCCCCGACGGCATCCTGACGCTGCCCGTCCTTGCGGCCGGCGGCGCGCTGGCGGCGGCCGGCGTGGGCCTCGGCCTCCGCGGGCTGGACGACCGGGGGATCCCGCGGGTGGCGCTCCTGTCGGCGGTCTTCTTCGCGGCCTCGCTCGTGTCGGTGCCGGTGGGTCCGTCGAGCGTGCATCTGCTTTTGTCCGGATTGATGGGGCTGGTGCTGGGCCTCGGGATCTTCCCGGCGGTTCTGGTGGCGCTGGCCCTGCAGGCGGTGCTGTTCGGCTTCGGCGGGCTCACGACGCTCGGCGTCAACACGGTCAACATCGCCCTGCCGGGCGCGGTGGCGGGACTTCTGCTCGGCCCGCTCGTGCGGCGGCAGACCTCTCCCTTAGTCGCGGCCCTATTCGCCGGGGCAGGCTCGGCCCTCTGCATCTTCGCCTCCGGCGGCGGCGTGGCGCTGACGCTCTGGCTCTCCTCGTCGGATTTCGTGCCGGTGGCGCGGGTGCTGCTCGTGACGTGCCTGCCGCTCGCGCTGGTCGAGGCGGCCGTGGCGGGTATGGTGGTGGCTTTCCTCCTGCGCGTCGAGCCGCGGATGCTCCAGCCGTCCGCCGGAGGGGCCTGATGATCCGCGCTCTCCTGTTCCTGCTCGCGCTCCTGCTCTCCGGTCCGGCCGCGGCGCACAGCCTGCGGCTCTTCGCGAAGGTGGAGGGGCGCGAGGTCAGCGGCTACGGCTTCTTCGTGGGCGGCGGCCGGCCCCACGGCGCGGACTGGAGCGCCCGAATGGCGGGCCTCCCGCTTGCTCGAGGTGAAACCGACGCCGAGGGCGGCTTCCGCTTCGAGGTGCCCGAGGCGGTGACGGGGGATGTGGTGATCGCGCTCGACACGGGCGAGGGGCACATGGCCCGAGTGACGCTGCCGCCCGAGCGGTTCGGCGGTGCGCCCGTGCCCTCAGGCGCCATCCCGCTGAAGGCCGGCGGCCCGGCGCTGCCTGTGGCCGAGGAGCGCCCATCGGCGCCTGCGCCGACCGAGGACGCCCCGTCGCCCGAGGTGCTGCGGGCCATCGTCTCGCAGGCGGTCGAGGCCGAGGTCGCCCCGCTTCTCGAGCGGATCGAGCAGATGGACGCGCGGATGCGGGTCACGGACATCGTCTCGGGCCTGTTCCTGATCTTCGGCGGCGCGGGCATCGCCCTCTGGGCACGCGGCCGCAGGCGATGATCCTGCCCGACGATCTGAGGCTCCGACTGCTGGCCGGGCTTGGCCTTCTCCTTCTCATCGCGCCGCTGGCCCATCCGGGCCCTGCCGCGGCGGCGGTGGCCGCGGCGCTTGCGCTCTTCGCCGCCGAGCGGCGGGCGGTGCCCTGGCGCAGGCTCTGGCATCTCGAGGCCTTCCTGCTCCTCCTCCTCCTGACGCTGCCCTTTACCGTGCCGGGGACGCCCCTCTGGCAGTGGGGTCCGCTCCGCCTCAGCGCCGAGGGGCTCGCCCGCACGCTGGTGATCGGGCTGAAGGTCACCGCCTCGGTCCTGCTGCTCGCGCTGCTTCTCGGCTCGGCCGAGCCCGAGCGGATCGGTGCCGCGCTGCGGTCGCTCGGGCTGCCCGAGGCGCTTGTGCGGATCCATCTCGGGCTCGTGCGCTATCTGGGCCTCATCCGCGACGAGATGCGGCGTCTGCAGGAGGCGATGCGGCTCCGCGCCTTCCGGCCGCGGTCGGGCTGGCACAGCTGGCGCAGCTACGGCCATCTGGTGGGCATGATGCTGGTGCGCGCCCATGCCCGGGCCGAGCGGGTGGAGGAGGCGATGCGGCTCCGTCATGCCTCGGGCCGGTTCCTGCGGCCCGACCTGCCGCCGCCCGCGCCGCGCGACTGGCGGGGCGGCGCCCTGCTGCTCGCGCTGGGGGCGGGGCTTCTCTGGTGGGACCGGACATGAGCCCGCTTCTGAGCCTCGACGCCGTGCACCTCCTGCGCGACGGCCGGCAGGTGCTGGCCGGCGCTTCCGTTACCCTGCACCCCGGCGAGCGGCTTGCCATCCTCGGCGCGAACGGCAGCGGCAAGACCACGCTCCTGCGCACGCTCGTCGGGCTCGAACGTCCGACCGGGGGGCGGGTGCGCCTCTTCGGCGAAGACTGCCGCAGCGAGGCGCAGTTCCGCATGGCGCGGCGGCGCATGGGCTTTCTTTTTCAGGACAGCGACGATCAGCTCTTCTGTCCGACGGTGCTCGAAGATGTGGCCTTCGGCCCGCTGAACCTCGGGCTGAGCGACGGGCGGGCGCGCGCGACCGCCATGGAGGCGCTGGCGGCGCTGGGGCTCGCCCCGCTCGCAGACCGGGTGACGCATCGCCTCTCGGGCGGCGAGAAGCGGCTGGTGTGCCTCGCGGGGCTCCTGGCCATGCGGCCCGAGGTGCTTCTGCTCGACGAGCCGACCAGTGGTGTCGATGGCGAGAACGGCCGACGGCTGCGGGCCGCCCTTGCGGCCTTCGAGGGCGCGATGATCCTCGTCTCGCATGACGAGGGCCTCGTGACGGATCTCGCCACGCGGACGATGGAGCTCCGCGACGGGCGTCTCGCGCCGCGGCCGCTCCGCAGCCCCGTCTCAGAGCAGAACGGACCGGATCGCCAGTGCGACGAGCGAGACGACCGCCACGCCCCCGAACCAGAGCAGGACGAACCAGCCCACCCGGCGCATCAGTGATAGCCTTCGTCGGCGTCGATCTTCCCGCGGAACACCCAGTAGGTATAGGCCGTATAGGTGAGGATGATCGGCACCAGCACCAGCGTGCCCACCAGCGTGAAGAGAAGGCTCTCGTCCGGGGCCGCCGCCTCGACGATGGTCAGCTCGGGCGGCACCATCATCGGGTAGAAGCTGATCCCGATGCCCACGAAGCCCAGAACGAAGAAGCCGAGCGCGCAGAGGAAGGGCGCCACATCGTCGCCGCGCGCGAGGCCCCGCCACAGCCGCAGCGCAAGCAGCGCCACCAGCATCGGGACGGCCAGGGTCCAGACCATGGTGGGCCAGCGGAACCAGCGCTCGGCATAGACCGCATCCTGCAGCGGCGTGAAGAGGCTCACGAGCCCGAGGAAGGCGAGCGTCGCGAAGGACAGCGGCCGCGCGAGCTGGCGCATGTGGGTCTGCACGCGGCCCTCGAGCTTCATGTTGCACCATGTGGCGCCGAGAAGCCCGTAGCCCGTGGCGACCGCGAAGCCCGTCAGCACCGAGAAGGGCGTGAACCAGTCGAACCAGCCGCCCGCATAGGCGCGGTTCTCGACCTCGATCCCCTGCACGATGGCGCCGAGCGCGATCCCCTGCATCAGCGCCGCCACCAGCGAGCCCATCGCGAAGGACCAGTCCCAGAGCCGCTTCCAGCGCGTCGTCCGCCAGCGATATTCGAAGGCGACCCCGCGGAAGACCAGCGCCAGCAGCATCGCCACGATGGGCGCATAGAGCGCGGGCATCACCACCGCATAGGCCAGCGGAAAGACGGCGAAGAGCCCGCCGCCGCCCAGCACCAGCCAGGTCTCGTTGCCGTCCCAGATGGGCGCCACCGAGTTCATCATCACGTCCCGCTCGCGCTCGTCCTTGGCGAAGGGAAAGAGGATGCCCACCCCCAGATCGAACCCGTCGAGGATCACATAGACGAGAACGGCGAAGGCGATGATCCCGGCCCAGATGAAGGAAAGCTCCAGTCCCAGCATGTCAGTCGCTCCTCTCGCGCGGGTCCTCGTGCAGGCCGGGCGTTATGCCCGCCGTGCGGATCGGCCCGTCGCGCAGGCCCATGCGCTCGGTTCCGGGCGTCATCGACATCATGCGCAGCAGGTAGAAGGTGCCGGCCCCGAAGACGAAGAAATAGACCACGATGAAGGCCACGAGCGACGTGCCCACCGCCGAGGCATCGAGCGGCGAGAGGCTGTCTGCGGTGCGCAGATGCCCGTAGACCGTCCAGGGCTGGCGGCCGACCTCGGTCGTGATCCAGCCCGCGAGCACGGCCACGAAGCCCGCGGGGCCCATCGCGAGCGCCGCGCGGTGCAGCGCCTTCCAGTCGTAGAGCCGGCCGCGGAAGCGCGCCCAGAGCGACCAGAGCCCGAGACCCAGCATCAGCATCCCGAGCGTCACCATCACGCGGAACGACCAGAAGACGATGGCCACCGGGGGCTGCTCGTCCCGCGGCACCCCGTCGAGCCCGTCGAGCGGCGCGTTCAGCGAATGTTTCAGGATCAGGCTCGAAAGCTTGGGGATCTCGACCGACCAGCGCATCTCCTGCGCCTCCTGATCGGGCAGGCCGAACAGGATCAGCGGCGCGCCCTCGGGGTGGCTTTCGAAATGGCCCTCCATCGCCATGACCTTCACCGGCTGATGCTCGAGCGTGTTCAGCCCGTGCATGTCGCCCGCGAGGATCTGGATCGGCGCCACGACGAGGATCATCCCGGTCGCCATTGAGAACATGCGCCGCGTGGCCGGGTTGGTCCGGTCGCGCAGCAGATGGTAGCCCGCCGTTCCCGCCACGACGAGCGCGGTGGTGAGATAGGCCGCCAGCACCATATGCACGAGCCGGTAGGGGAAGGAGGGGTTGAAGATGATGGCCCACCAGTCCTCGGGCAGGAACTGGCCGTTCTCGCCCATCGAGAAGCCCGCGGGCGTGTGCATCCAACTGTTCACCGCGAGGATCCAGGTGGCCGAGATCAGCGTGCCGATGGCGACCATGGCGGTCGCCAGCATGTGCAGCCCGTCGCCCACGCGCTTGCGTCCGAAGAGCATGATCCCGAGGAAGCCTGCCTCGAGGAAGAAGGCCGTCAGCACCTCGTAGGCCATGAGCGGGCCCACCACCGGCCCGGCCCGATCCGAGAAGACCGCCCAGTTGGTGCCGAACTGGTAAGACATGACGATGCCCGAGACGACCCCCATGCCGAAGGCCACGGCGAAGATCTTCTTCCAGTGATTGAAGAGCTTGAGGTAGGTCTCGTCCCTTGTCCTCAGCCAGAGCACGTTCAGCACGGCAAGGAAGCTCGCCAGCCCGATGGAAAAGGCGGGAAAGATGATGTGGAACGACACGGTGAAGGCGAACTGTATCCGTGCCAGGATTTCCGCGGTCAGCATGGTGTCTGCTCTCGTTTGTCCGGGCTCGATGCCCCATCTAGCGCCCGCGGGCCGAGGGCAAGCCGCTCACGAGAGTTTGCACCTGCGAAACACCCCCTGCGCAGGTGCGGCACGAGGTCGCGGGCGTGCCGCGGCGAAGGCCGGTCGCGCAGGGAGAGCGGCGAGACAAGTGCCTCGCGCGGGCTCCGCCCCCGGCGCGGCCACCAGAAATAGGGGCCGGTCGCCAACAGAACGAGGCCGAGCCCGGCCGCCATCTCGATCAGCCCGTCGCCACAGCATCGGCGGGAGGCTTCCGCATCGGCCGGACAGTCAGGGCAGCGGGATGCGCCCATAGCGGGAGCAATCGCCTCGCGTTTTTCGGGATCCTCAGCCCTCCTGAAAGCGGCGAAGGGACTCGCCCGGGCCCGCGGTGGTGCCGGAGAGGGCGGCCCTCCGGTTCTCTGCCAACAGTTCCGCGATCACCACGCGGATGTCGCGGAGGAACTGCTCCTGCGCGGCCTGCATCCGGGTGTCCGGAACCTCGTCATGCCGCATGAGGAGGGCGAGGATCCGCTCCTGATACTGCGTGAGGGCGCCGATGGTCGTCATCAGCTCGCCCAGTTGCGGCGCGGCGCGGGTCTGGCTCAGCTCCTCCGTCACGGCGGCCAGCGCGCGCGACATCGCATCCAGTTCCACGCTGCCAGAGCTGTCGGAGGAGGCGGGGCCGGTGGCGCATCGCAGCAGGTCGCTCACCTCGGACAGGAACCGGGCGCGGGTTTGCTCTTCCCGCTCGAGAAAGGCCTCCATGCGGCTCATGAAGGAGGCCATGGCGGTGCCGAAGGCGGCGAAACTCTTGTGCTGCGCGGTCAGATTGAGCGTCGGCAGGGGCCGGTTGCCGAGGGCCGTCACCAGCTGTTCCAGCCGTGCGCCCTGGGCCGACAGGTCTGCTTGTGCCTGAGCCTGTGTCGCGAGAGCCTCGGTGACGGCCGTCACGGCCGTCTCGATCGCGGCAAGCCGCTCGGCCCACGCGCCCGAGGGTGCATCGGGCACGCTCTCGGGTTCCGGGGCTTCGAGGGACGGCTGTTCCGGATCCTCGGCCCGGGGTTCGGGAGCGCCGGCTTCGACCTCATCCGCAGGCGTCTCCTCTGCCGATGAGCAGGCGGCTTCGGGATTGACGGGCCCCTCAGGGTCGACCGGAGCGGGCTCTTCCGGCGGGGACTCCTCGGCTGGCGCAGGAGGCTCGGCAACCGGCTCGGGCAGGGACAGTTCGGCCAGACGGAACGGATCGGACGAGAGGAAGGCGGGAACCGGCCCCTCGAACGTCAGGCCGAGCCCGCGGCCCGGCAGGACGCAGGTGGTGATGCCCATGGCGCGGAGGGCGGGCAGCAGCCGCTGGGGAATGGCCTCGGCCACCCCGCGCGCCATCGTGAGGAGATGGGTCGGGGCCGGTCCCGCGGGCGGACCGCCTCCGCCCAGTGCCAATCCCGTGTCCCTGCCGCCGTGCGCTTCGGACATGCGCGTCTCCCTGACCGATCCCGCCTTCTTGTAGCGGCCGAGGGTTGAGAAAGCCTTTCCAGATCCGGTGCAAAGACGGCGCACCATGAGCCGTCGCCACGAGTCCCGGTTTCGGGCGCGGGCTCCGTTTCCGGGGCGGCACCGGTAAAGGGCGCGGCCGCAGAGGCGGCGCGAGGGGCCCGCGAGAGCGCTGAAGGCGGATGTTGCGCCCGCGATCCTCGGACCTGCGGTGCGGCGTGCGGACGGGTTCGGAAGAGGTGTCGTAAGGAGCGCGAGCGGGCTTCCAGCGGAAGACGTGCCGGGCGGGGCACGGCGCTCCCGCCTGCGTCAGGGTGCCGTGAGGTCGATCAGCGAGGCGCCGGGGCAGGCGGCACGGGCGATGTCGCAGAGGTGGCGGTGGTGCGTCAGATAGATCACCTGCCCCACGCGGGACATGTCGGCCAGCAGGGCGAAGGCCTCGGCCGAGCGGTCGTCGTCGAAGGTCTCCATGATGTCGTCGGCGATGAAGGGCACGGGCGGGCGGCTCTGGGCGAGCTCGTGGAAGCCCGCGATGCGCAGCGCGAGATAGAGCTGAAACCGCGTGCCCTTGGAGAGATCCGCCGCCAGTTTCGCCCCGCCTTCGGCGGCCAGCGCCACCAGCACCTCCTGCGCGCCGTCGGGCTGGGCGGTGAGGCCTCCATAGGCGCCGCGGCTGAGGCGGCAGAAGGCGTCCGAGGCGCGGGCCAGCATCGCGCTGCGGTGCCGGTCGCGGTAGCGCCGGAGCCCGGTCTCGAAGGCCATCAGCCCGAAGCGGGCGGCGAGATGGGCGCGGGCGCGGTCGCGCAGTTCCACCAGCAGGGTCTCGCGGTCCGAGGCGATCCGGGCCAGCGCATCGTCGCCGCCGACCGCCTCGAGCCTGCGCCGGGCGTCCAGATGGGCGGTGAGGCCGCTTTCGGCCTCGCTCCGCAGGAGCTGGAGGTCGGTGCGCAGTTTCTCGATCCGGGAAGTGAGCGTCGCGGGATCGTCGGTCTCCTGCGGTTCGGGCCGCCCTGAGAGGTCCGACAGAAGGGCTGCCACCTGACGGCGCAGCTCGGCCGCCTCGAGGCAGCAGGCGAGGTGGGCCGCGAGCGGCCCGTCCGCCTCGGACCAGCCGAGCGCTTGGGCGAGCGCGGCCCGGTCTTCGTCCAGCGCGGCGAGGGTGCGGCGGTCCTCGGCCTCCTGACGGTCTTCGGTGGTGCGCTGCTGGGCGAGCCGTTCCGCGTCCCGCGCCGCATCCTGCGCGCGGCGCAGCCGGGACCGCAGCGCCTCCCAGCCCGTGTCGGGATCGAGGCCGAGCCGCGTGAGGAGGGCTGTCCGGGCGGCCTCGAACCGGGCGCGGTTCGCCTCCATCTTGGCGATCCGGTCCTCGAGCGCGGCGAGGCTGCGGGCGGCCGCGCCGAGCGCATCGAGGAGATCGAGCACCGGACCCTCGGAAGGGCCGTCGGCGAGGATCGTGCCCCGGCTCGCCTCGTGCCAGCTTTCGCGCCAGCGCGCGAGCGCCTGCTGTGCCTGCGCCTCGGCGGCCTCGCGGGCCTTGAGATCGGCGGCCAGCCCGGCCAGCTGCCGCCGCGCCTCGCGCCGGCGCTCGGCGGCTTCGGTGCGGGCGATGGCGGTCGAGAGGAGGGTTTCGAAGGGCGTGCCCTCCGGCGCGCCGAGGGCTGCGGCGAGCGCAAGGCTGGCCGCGTCCAGCGCCTCCGACTGGCGGGTGCAGTGGGCTTCGGCCTCGCGGAGCGCCGCCTGCCGGGCCGCCGCCTCGTCGCGCAGCGCCAGCCAGTGCCGCAGGCCGGAGAGGTCGGCATCGCAGAGGCCGAGCGCCCCTCCCGCCTCGGCAAGGGCGGCGCGGATCTGCGCCTGACCGGTCCGGGCCGCGTCACGGGCCGCCTCCGCCTCGGCCAGCGCCCGGGCAAGCCGCGCCTCCTCGGCTTCGGCTCCGGCGGCGCGGCGGGCCTCGGCCAGCGCCTCGGCCAGGAGGGCGGAGATGCGGTCGTCTTCGCGGAGCGCCTGTTCGAACTCGGTGGCACTGGCCGCATCGAGGCTCCGGCGATGGCGCGCCCAGGCGGCCTCGCGCCGGCTGCGGGCGGCGGCGGCCTCGGTGAGGGTGAGGCCGGTGGCCGAGGCGGCGCCCCGCTCTGCCGCTGCATCGTGGCGCAGCCTGTCGAGATCGGCCCGGATTGCCTCGGCCGTCCGTTGGGCGTCGGCCGCGCGCTGGCGGGTCTCTTCGAGGCCGCGCTCCCAGCCGTCGAGCAGGGCGGCGGAGGGCACGGGCAGGGCCGCGAGGGCCGAGGCATCGCCCTGCCAGGGGGCAAGCGCCTCGAGCGCGGCGGTGAGGCGCGCCTGATGCAGGTTGCGGTCGAGCCGCGCCCGGGCATGGGCCTCGGCCGGATCCTGCGCCCGCAGCCGCGCGAGCAGCGCGACCAGCGTGGCCTCCTCGCCCTCGGGGCCCGGATCGCCCAGACGGTCGCGCTCGCGCGCGAGCCGTTCGGCTGCCGCGTGCCGCTCGGCCTCCGAGGCGGCCGCGGTCGCTTCGAGGCCGGAGCGCTCTGCGGCAAGGGCGCGGAGCCGTGCGAGCGTGGTTGCCGGAAGCACCAGCCCCTCCGGCTTTGCCCCCGGATGGCCGAGTTCGGCCAGAAGCGCCGTCACCTCGGCGCGGGCCTCGAACGCCTCGGCTTCGCGGCGGGGCAGGTCCTTCTGCGCCGTCTCGTGCTCGGGGCGCAGCGCCTCGGCCGCCTCGATGTCGCCGGCGGCAGCCAGCACCGCCGGATCGAGCGGCAAGGCATCGGCCTCTTCCGCGAGATCCGCAAGGCGGCGGGCCCGGTCGGCGCGACGCGCGCGCAGCGCTTCGGTCTCGCGGTCGAGCCGGTCAAGCCGGTCGCGCTCGGCCCCCCCGGCTTCGGGCAGATGGGCCAGCGGCGCGAGCCGCGCCCGCAGCCCTTCGAGCCGCGCCCGGATCGGAAGGGTCGCCGCCAGATCCTGCAGCCGCCCCAGATCCGCCTGCGCCGCATCCTCTGCACCGCGCGCCGCCCGCCAGGCGGCCTCGGCCGCCTCCGCCTCGCGCGCGAGCCTGTGGATCGTGCCGGCAGACACGTCGAGCCGCCGCCGCTCCGCATCGAGTTCGGCCAGCCGCTTCTTCGTGTCCCAAAGCCAGCCGCTGCGCTTGCCGCTGCGGTGAAAGCCGTCGAGGGCCGTGCGGATCGTTTCTAGCCGGGGGCTCAGCTGGGCCAGCCCCGCGCTCGCCGAGAAGAGCATCTCGCCCAGATCGCCGCGGCTCGCGAGGATGCTGTCGCCGCCCTTTTCCAGCGTGTCGTCGTCGAGCGAGAACATGGCCGAATAGCCCTCGCGCGTGAGGCCGCCCAGCGCCGATTGCAGCAGCGCCTCGGGCACCGGCTGGTCGTGCGCGTCGAGGAGGCTGCCGGTGTTCCGCTTCACCCGGGCCAGATCGAGCGCGCCGCCCGCATGGCTGAGCCGCGCGCCCACGCGCATCGTGGGGCCGGGGTGGCGGAAGTCGTAGCGGGTGCGGAGCGGGATGCCGAAGAGGAGGTCGAGCCAGGCCGAGAAGAGCGTGGACTTGCCCGCCTCGTTCGGCCCGTAGACCACATGCAGGTCCGCCTCGCCCGGCGTGGGCGCGGGAAATGCGAGCCGCCGGTCCGTGAAATGGCCGTAGCGCGTGAGGTCGAGCCGGTCGAGGCGCATCAGTCCGACGCCTCCGCCGCAAGCTCGGCGAGGATCAGGGGCGTTCCCTCGGCCAGAAGGCTGCGGCAGAGCGCGGTCATCGCCGCCTCGTCCTGCCCCAGCAGATCGCGCGCCTCGGGCGGCAGGTCGCGCGCCAGCTCCTGCGCGGCGGCGAGGAGCGCGGCATTCAGGGCCGGATCCTCGGGCAGATCCTCCCGAACGAGGCGGACGAGATCTTCGGGCAGGGCCGCGCCGGGCAGCTCTGCGCCTTCCTCCGCAAGCCGCAGTTCGAGCTTGTCGATCCAGAGCCTGCGTCCCGCAGAGAGGGCGCGGGCCTCTTCGGTCAGCCGGTCGCGGTCGCGCGCGATGCGCCAGGCGAGTGGCGTGGCCCCGGTCAGCACCGGACGCAGCACCAGGTGGTCTTCCGCGCGCGGCGCCTCGGCCGCGGCACGGAGCGCCCGGTCGAGATGGGCGAGCAGGTCGGACCAGTCCGCAATCCCCGTGCAGTCGAGCGGCAGCCGGTCGAACCGCAGCGGCGCCACGCTGCGCTCCTCGAGCGTGACCGTCCCGTCGTCGCCCACCCGCACCAGCGTGACCGAGGCCGCGCCCGCCTCGCCGATGTCGCGCCCCTGCGGCGTGCCCGGCATCACCACCGTCGCGCGCCCCCGATGCACGAAGCGGCGGTGGATATGGCCGAGCGCCCAGTAATCGTAGCCGTGGGCCTCGAGCTCGGCGAGGCTGCAGGGCGCGTAGGGATCATGCCCCGGGCTGCCGTTCAGGCTCGTATGCATGAGGCCTAGGTTGAACGCCCCCGGTTTCGGCGCCGGATAGCGCGGCAGCAGGCTCTCGGGCGCGTGCGGCTCGCGGAAGCTCAGCCCGTGGAGGGCCACCGGCTGGCCGTCGATCATGAGCTCGACCGTCGAGGGGCGGGCGCCGAAGACGGTGGTGTTGGCCGGCGCCTCGAGCTCGCCCGTCTGCCGCGCCAGCGCATCGTGATTGCCGCGCAGGATGTAGCAGCCGATGCCCGCGGCCTCGAGCCGCAGCAGCTCCTGCTTGAGGAAGCGGGGGGTCTTGGTCGAGCTGTAGGTTCCGTCCCAGAGGTCGCCCGCGATCACGAGGAAGGCCACCGCCTCGGCGAGGCAGAGATCCACGATGCGCGAAAAGGCGGTGCGCGAGGCCACGCCGATCTCGGCCGCAAGCTCGGGATCGCGCAGCGCCACAGCCCGCAGCGGGGCGTCGAGATGGAGATCGGCCGTGTGAAGGAACGTGAACGCCAAGAGACCTGCCTGCGGAACGCGCCCCTCCGGACGCCTCGGGCGACTATGGGGCGCGCCGCCGCGGCCTTCAAGGCTCTGAGCGGCGGCTGGAACCGGACGGTTGCCCGGGCGCGCCGCTTCTGCTTTGTGGCAGGGGTCAGGTGCCGCCTTCGGGCGGAGAATCGGGAAGCCGGTGGAAATCCGGCGCGGGCCCGCCGCTGTGACGGGGATGCTTCGGGCAAGAGGCCACCGGTTCGCCGGGAAGGCGCCCGGCGGCAGATGAACCGGAGCCAGAAGACCGGCCTGACGCAGAGGTTCCCGCCGCGTGGACGGCGGCGGGATCGTCACGAACCAAGGAGCGATCCCATGCCGGATTTTCCTCCCGTCGAGCCGCGCCCGGCGCGCCGTTTCACCGAAACCGAGCGTCAGGCGCTCCATGACATCATCGCCGAACGGCGCGACGTGCGCGACGAGTTCCTGCCGGATCCGGTGGATCCCGAGGCGCTGCGCCGGGTGCTCGAGGCCGCGCACCGTGCGCCCTCGGTGGGCTTCATGCAGCCGTGGAACTTCCTCCTGATCCGCGATGCCGCGCGCAGGGCCGAGGTCCACGAGGCCTTCCGCCGCGCCAACGACGAGGCGGCGCTGCTCTTCCCCGAGGAGAAGCGCGACACCTACCGCGCGCTGAAGCTGCAGGGCATCCTGAAGGCGCCGCTCAACATCTGCGTCACCTGCGACCGCGACCGCTGCGGCGAGGTGGTGCTGGGGCGGACCCACAATCCCGAGATGGATCTCTATTCGACCGTCTGCGCGGTGCAGAACCTCTGGCTCGCCGCGCGGGCCGAGGGCTTGGGCGTGGGCTGGGTCAGCATCTACCGCGAGGAGGAGCTGCGGGCGATCCTCGGCATCCCCGAGCGCGTCAAGATCGTGGCCTATCTCTGCGTGGGCCATGTGGACCGCTTCTACAGCGCGCCGGAACTGGCCTTGAAGGGCTGGCGTCAGCGGCTGCCGCTCGACGATCTCCTCATGGAGGAAGGCTGGCAGGCCGACCGCGCTTTGTGAGAGCGCAGGCGGGCGGTGCCTCGGCGCTCGACGGCCGTTCGGGCCTCGAACGCCTGTCGAGGGCGCTCGGGGCGGGCGTCTGCCTCGGTCTGACGGATCTTTCCGATGGGGCCTCCTGCCGGGCCGGCAGGGTCTCCAACCGCCGCCCGCGGCCTCAATGACCGGACGTGCGGAGCGCGCGCAGCATCAGCGAGAGGAGGACGAGCGCGAAGCCCGCCGCAAGCAGGGCAAGCCCGAGGCCCGCGTGACCGCCCGCTTCGGTCAGGCCGAGCTGCCACATCAGGACGATCGCGGGCAGGCCGGTCAGGAGCCCGCGGCGGGCGAGGCGACAGGGGGTGCAGGACATCCGGGTCTCCCTTTCGGTTCGGTCCTGTGGCCTCCTGCAGGAATCGTGCCGAAGCTGCGCGCCCGTCCGGGCGCTCCGGTGAGATCAGGCGGTGCCTGGCGCGCCCTGACGGGTGCGCGGGATGCGGAGCAGGAAGACCGTGCCCTTGCCCGGGGTGCTCTCGAGGCTGAGACGGCAGCCGCTGACCTCGGCCAACCGCTGCGCGATGGTCATGCCGATGCCCGCGCCGCTGATGGCGCCGTTCTCGTGCCCGAGCCGCTGGAAGGCCTGAAACACCTCGGCCTGCCGGTCCGTCGGGATGCCGGGGCCGGTGTCGCGGATCGACAGATCCACCGTGTCGGGCGCCTCGAGGCCGAAGCTGACCTCCACGAGGCCGCCGGGCAGGTTGTACTTGACCGCGTTCGACAGGAGTTGGTCCAGGATGCGCCGGAGGAGCGCCGGATCGCTCACCACTGACGGCAGCGGCGTCTCGGGCGCGATGAGGCGCAGCGTCACGCGCATGCGCTCGGCGTCGGGGCGCGCGCGGCCGAGCGCCTCCTCGATCAGCGGCATCAGATCCATCGAGCTGGTCGCGAGGCGCAGGTCGCGATGTTCGAGCCGGCTGAGTTCCAGCACCGCATCCACCAGCTTCACCAGCGTCCAGCCCGCCGTCGAGATCGCCTGCACCTGCTGCAGCCGCTCCCCGTCGAGCTTGCGGCCCTCCGAGGCTTCGAGCAGCTCGGCATAGCCGATGATCGCGGTCAGCGGCGTGCGCAGCTCGTGGCTCATGGAGGACAGGAAGCTGGACTTGGCGCGGTTCGCCGCGTCGAGCTTGTCGCCCATGGTGGCGAGATGCTCGCCCACGGTCTGCAGTTCCTGGATCTCGAACGGCGCCGAAGGGGGAACGGTGCCGCCCTCGCTGATGAGGACCATCCGCTGCTCGAGATCTCCGAGCGGCCGGGCCACGCGCGCGCTCATCGCGACCGACCGGCGCCAGAGATAGGCGAAGAAGCCCGCATAGAAGAGGACGAGGATCGCCACGATGCTCGTGCTGACGAAGCCCAGCTGGTCGCGCAGGTTCGTGGCCTCGGTGAGCAGGCTCCGTTCGCTCGTCAGCAGGAGGAGCCGCCAGTTCGGCCCCGCGACGGTGGACCATGCGGCGATCATCGGCTCCTGCAGATCGACCTTCGAGACGCCCGCCGGCTCGGCCTGCATCTGGAGCGCGATGGACGCCAGATCGGGCCTGCGGAAGATGTTGAACTCGGCGGGCTTGAACGTGTCCTGAAGGATCGCCTCGGCATAGGTGTGGCCGATGAGCTCGCTCATCCCCAGCCGATCCTCGCCCTTCGGCGGGAGGGCCAGGATCGTGCCGTCGCGCCCGATGAGGACGGCAAAGCCGTCGCCCGGCATCTTGATGTCGAGCACCTGTTCGACAATCGTCTTGATGGTGACGTCGATGCCCACCACCGCCTCGAGCCGGTCCGGCCCGTAGACCGGCGCGATCGAGGAGACCATCCAGCCCTCTCCGGCGGGATCCACATAGGCATCGGTCCAGACCGCCCCGCCCGCCGGATTATGCGCGCGATCGGCCTCGTAGTAGAAATTGTAACTCGGGATATCCATCTTCGGCGGATAGATGTCGAGCACGTCGATGAAGGGATAGATCCGGTTATAGGAATCCCAGGTATTCAGGTAAAGCTGGGCAATCAGGGGATCGCTGTCCTTGATGGATTTCATCAAGGGATCGAGCCGCGCCGTGCGCCAGACCTTTTCGCGCTCGGCCTCACCGACCGGGACAATTCCGGAATAGAAGACGGCCGCTCCGCCCGTGTCCTTCGTCGTGTAGAAGACCCCCTCGGGCGAGAGGCGGTGGCGCGCCTTTTCCTCCTCCGACACCGTAGCCGGCGTGGCGAGCGCACGGGCGGTTTCTTCGGAGAAGATCCTTGTGGTGGCACTGATGCTCTGCAACCTGTGGGCGATGATATCCGCCTCGCGGGTTGAATCGTCGCGCAGGGTCGTTTCGGAAATGCGGGTGATTGCCGAGGCGCTCCGGTCGTAGACCACCTGGCTCGTGATGAGATAGACGCCGACGAAGCCGAATTCGATCAGCAGCAGCGGAACGAGGGCGGCCTTGATATAGGAGCGCCAGAGCCACTTGTTCAGCGGAATCGGCCCATGCCCTCTGGCATCGATTGTCCATGACATGAGCGGTGATTCCCGGGAACCTGAGACGCGACGCGACGATTTTAGCTAGCTGTGTGCCCCCAACCTGTAAAGATTTCGCACCAAGAGAGAGGAGCTGTGGCTCTTTGGAAGGGGGTTGCTCTCCAAAGGATCGGGCCGCGGGCCGTGGGTGCCGGTCCGGTCGCACTTATTCGTGCGACATGAGGAATACCCGAGAGGCGCGCCTTTTCAAGCGTCTTGCGTGTCCTGTCGGATCGTCGTGAAAAAGTCCGGGACGCAGGGGTGCCGGGCCGGATCGCTTCGGCGCCCCTTTTTCGTGGACTTTATCGTTGCTGACTGCGGCGCGTTCCTGCCCCGGATGTCTGGCTGATCGAGCGTCATCTCCCTCCCGCTTCGCGACTTCGGCCCGACTCTCCCTCTCGACCGGCGAGTGGTCATGGGACGGGCGGGCCTCGGGCCCGACGTCTTCTCCGCCCCCGGAAAGGTGATCGCCCGCACTGGACCCCGGCTGCGGGGGCGGTTATCCGTCGGCGCGTCGCGTGGAGCCAGTTCCAGCCACACGCCGGAACCCTTCGGGAGATCTGCGCGATGATCCGACCCTTCTCGGCCGGCCCGGGCCCGGTCCTCTCCGGGCGGGAGCGGGGCTGACATGGCCTTCCGCATGGCCCTTGTGGCTCTTTTGCCGCTGGCGGTGCTGAGCCTCTTCGTCGGGGCCGCGGGTCTCGGCCCGGCGGCGCTCTGGTCCGATCCGCAGGGGCATCTCCTCCTGATCGTGTCGCGCCTGCCGCGCACGCTGGCGGTGATCCTCACCGGCTCGGCGCTTGCGGTAGCGGGCGTCGTCATGCAGCAGCTCGTGCGCAACCGCTTCGTCGAGCCCGGCACAACGGGCACCGCCGAGGGCGCGGCCATCGGGCTGATCGCCGTCACGCTGGCGGCGCCCGGCGCGGCGCTCTGGGTGAAGATGATCGTGGCGAGCCTCGCCGCGATGGCAAGCACCGGCCTCTTCCTCGCGCTGATCCGCCGCCTGCCGCCGCGCGAGGTGCTGCTCGTGCCGCTGGTGGGCCTCATCCTCTCGGGCGTGCTGCAGTCGGCCGCGTCCTTCGTCGCCTGGCAGGCGGACATGATGCAGCTCGTGGGGATCTGGCTCATGACGGGCGAATTCTCGGGCGTGCTTGCGGGGCGCTACGAGCTTCTGTGGGTGGCGGCCGCGGCCGCCGCGCTCGCCTTTCTGGGTGCCGACCGGTTCGCGATCCTGGGCCTCGGCGAGCGCACGGCGGTGGGGCTCGGGCTCGATGCCAGAGGCGTGATGCGGCTGGGGCTCCTTGTGGTGGCGGTGGTGACGGCGATGGTGGTGGTGACGGTCGGCATGGTGCCCTTCGTGGGCCTGGTGGTGCCGAACCTCGTCAACCGGATCATGGGCGACAACCTGCGCGCCACCCTGCCCGTGGTGGCGGCGGGGGGCGGGGCGCTGGTGCTGGCCTGCGATCTGATCGGCCGCCTCGTGCGCTATCCCTACGAGCTGCCGGTGGGCACGGTGCTGGGCGTGCTGGGCTCGCTCCTTTTCCTCTGGCTCCTCTGGAGGCCCGCGCGTGGATAGGTCGATCCGCTGGCTCGTGCCGATCTGCCTCGTCGCCGCCGGGCTCTATCTCTTCTGGGGGCTCCGGGCGGCGAACTGGGCCTTCGTGCTGGAGCTGCGGGCCACGCGGCTCGCGGCGCTGACGGTGGTGGGCGCCTCGGTGGGGGTGGCCACGGTGCTCTTCCAGACGGTGAGCATCAACCGCATCCTCACGCCCTCGATCATGGGGTTCGACGCGCTCTATGTGCTGATGCAGACCGCGCTGGTGGCGGTTCTGGGCATCTCGGGCTTCGCGGCCCTGCCGGGCGGGCCGAAGTTCCTGCTCGAGACCGGGGGGCTGGTCGCGGCGGCGCTGCTCCTCTTCGGCACACTCCTCGCCCGGGGGGCGCAGGATCTGCCGCGGATGATCCTGACCGGCGTGATCTTCGGGATCCTCTTCCGCTCGGCTGCGGGCTTCGTGGGCCGTCTGCTCGATCCGAACGCCTATGCGGTGGTGCAGCAGGCGAGCTTTGCCACTTTCTCGCGGGTGGAGGCGGGCCTGCTGCCCTGGGCGGGGCTCCTTGCGCTGTCGGCGATGGGCACGGCACTGGCGCTCGCCCCGCGGCTCGATGTGCTGGCGCTGGGGCGGCGGACGTCGGTGCCGCTGGGGCTCGGGCACGACCGGCTCGCGCTTCTCACGCTGGGGCTGGTGGCGGTGCTGGTCGCCAGCGCCACAGCGCTCGTGGGTCCGATCGGCTTCTTCGGGCTGATCGTGGCCTCGCTCGCCCATGCGCTGACCGAGCGGGCGCGCCATGCGGCGCTGCTGCCCGCGGCGGCGCTGTCGGCCGTGGCGCTGCTCGTGGGCGGACAGTTCCTCTTCGAGCGGCTGCTGCGCCTTGAGGGGACGCTCAGCGTCGTGGTCGAGCTGGCGGGCGGGCTCTTCTTCCTGTGGCTTCTGATGAAGGGACGGATCCGATGATCGAGCTTGAGGGCGTGGGCCACCGGATCGACGGGGCCGAGATCCTGACCGATGTGACGACACGGCTGCCGAAGGGGGCGCTGACCGCGCTGATCGGGCCGAACGGGGCGGGGAAGTCCACGCTGCTCTCGCTCATCGCGCGGCTCGCGCCGCTGGGGCAGGGGCGGATCCGGGTGGACGGGCTGGATGTGGCCCGCACCCCCTCGCGCCAGCTGGCGCTGAAGATGGCCGTGCTCGGGCAGGAGACGGCGGTGGGCAGCCGCCTCAGGGTGCGTGAGCTGGTGGGCTTCGGCCGCTGGCCGCACCATCAGGGCCGCCGCACGCCCGCCGATGCGGCGGCGGTGGAGGAGGCCATCGCGGTGTTCGAGCTGGACCCGCTCGCCGACCGCTTCCTCGACGAGCTGTCGGGCGGCCAGCGCCAGCGCGCCTTCCTCGCCATGACCTTCGCGCAGGGAACGGACTGGCTTTTGCTCGACGAGCCGCTGAACAATCTCGACATGGCCCATGCCCGCGCCCTTCTGTCGCGGCTGAACGACCTCGTCCGCACCGGGGGCCGCAGCGTCGTCGTGGTGATGCACGACGTGAACTATGCCGCCGCCTGGGCCGACCACATCCTTGCCCTGAAAGACGGGCGGATCGCGGCCGAAGGCACGCCGGCCGAGGTGCTGACGACCCCGATCCTGCACCGGCTCTACGGGATCGAGATGGAAGTGGCCGAGCATCGCGGACGGCCTCTGGTGCTGCACCACGTCTGAGCGGGCGCGGTTGACTCGGCCCGCGGGGGCTAATACTAGCGATTTACTCAGGTATCGCACCCCGGTTGCGAGCTCAGGCGCATCCATCGAAAAACTAAAGGGATTCTCCCATGCCTCCGACGTCCCATGCCGGACGCGGCTTGTCTTTCAACGTGCCGAGCCGCCGTCCCATCGCCCCCTTCCCCAGAGGGGGGCGCCGCGCCCTCCTTGCCGCCGGCACCCTCCTCTCCACCGGCCTGACCGCTCAGGCCCAGACCGCGGCCGAGCCCATCGCCCTCGATCAGATCACGGTGACGGCGGGCGGCTTCGAGCAGAACGTGGCCGATGCGCCCGCCTCTGTCTCGATCATCACCCGCGAGGATCTGGAGCGCGGCAATGTCACGAGCCTGTCGGACGCGCTGCGCGAGGCGCAGGGCGTCGTGACCACGGGCGTGGCCGGCGAGCAGGACATCTTCATCCGCGGCCTGCCGGGGGCCTATACGCTGATCCTCGTGGACGGAAAGCGGCAGGGCACGCGCGAGAGCCGCACCAACGGCAATGCGGGCTGGGAGCAGAGCTTCATCCCGCCGGTCGCCGCCATCGAGCGGATCGAGGTGGTGCGCGGGCCCATGTCCTCGCTCTACGGCTCGGATGCCATGGGTGGCGTCATCAACATCATCACCCGCAAGGTGGCCGACCGCTGGTCGGGCTCGGTCACGGCCGAGACCGTGCTGCCGGAAGCCTCCGAGGACAGCGGCAACCGGCAGCTCTCGTTCTATCTCTCGGGTCCGGTGGTGCAGGACCGGCTCGGGCTCCAGATCTGGGGCAGGGTCCTCGATCAGGACAAGGCAGAGCTGCTCTCGGGTCAGCCCGGGCAGGAGGACCGCGACCTGACCGCTCGCCTGACCTGGGCGCTCACCGAGGATCAGGAACTGCGGCTCGAGGCCGGGCGGACGGGCCTCGACCGCGATCTCACCCCCGGGCGCACTCTGGACGAGACCGCCAATCCCAGCCGGCAGAAGAACATCCGCGAGCATTGGTCGGTGAGCCACAGCGGGCGCTGGGGCGATGTGACGACCGACCTCTCGTTCCAGCAGGAGAAGGGCCGCCGCACCACCTGGAGCACGGTGGAGGGCCGCCTCGTCGAGGATGAGCGGGCGCCCGAGATCGTGAACTCGGTGCTCGACGCCAAGGTGACGGTGCCGCTGACATGGGCGGGCAGCCATACGCTCGTGGGCGGCGGGCAATACAAGCGCGCCGACCTCACCGACCAGAATCCGGGTATCGGCGACGGGCGCGACTACGACTGGCAGCTCGACGAATGGGCGCTGTTCCTCGAGGACGAATGGCGCCTGCATCCCGACTTCGCCCTGACGCTCGGGGCGCGCTACACGCAGAACGAGGATTTCGGCGGCCATGTCACGCCGCGCCTCTATGGCGTGTGGAACGTGACGCCCGATCTCACGATCAAGGGGGGGGCCTCCGCCGGCTACCGGACGCCCGAGATCCGCCAGACCGCGGCGGGCTATTACTACACCACCGAACGCGGCGCGGGCGTGATCGTGGCCAACAGCGACCTCGATCCCGAGAGCAGCACCAGCTACGAGATCGGCGCGCTCTGGCAGTCGGGCCGGTTCGAACTGGGGGCCACCGCCTATCGGACCGATTTCGCGGACAAGATCGAGAGCCGCAAGACCGACCGGCGGATCACGGTGGGCGGCACCGACTACAACCGGTGGGAATGGTACAACGTTCAGGATGCGACCCTGACCGGGGTCGAGCTGACGGCACGGGCCGAGATCACCGACAGCCTGTCGCTGCGCGGCAGCTACACCTGGACCCATTCGGAACAGGAGTCGGGCGATTACGAGGGCCTGCCGCTCGCCCGCACGCCCGAGCACATGGCCTCGCTCCGGCTCGACTGGCTGACGCCCGTCGATGGGCTCGAGGCCTGGAGTGCCGCGACCTACCACGGCTCGGAGATCAACGCGGGTGCGCGGATCGGCAGCAACGGCCGGCCCTACGCCGAGAATGACGCCGGCCAGGTGATCGCCTACAAATACGGTTCCTATGCGACGGTGGACGTGGGCGCGAGCTACCGGGTCTCCGAGGCCATGATGCTGAACGCGGCCGTCTACAATCTCTTCGACGAAGGCATCTCCGTCGAGGAGCAGAACGCCTCCGGCTCGGACCGGAGGCTCTGGGTCGGGCTCACCGCAAACTTCTGACCCGCGACTGTCCGCGGCGGCCCCGGGTCCGGGCCTGCCGCCGCGGCAACCTGCGGCCACGGAGGTGCTTGAGCCCGGCGGACGGGCGGCCTAGGGTGTGCGCCAGATGCGCAACATGACCAGCCCGGCAGGCAAGCCCTTGCGATCGACCCACTTCATCGCGCTGAGGATGGGAGCGGCCATTCTGGCCGTGCTCGGCATGGCGGTCTGGGCCGTCTGGTCGTGGAACGAAGAGGTCGCCGCCCTCGAAGAGCAGGGGCAGTCCAAGGCGCGCCTGATCTCGCTCTATGTCGAGCGGCTGGTGCAGACCCAGGTGATCCTGCAGCAGGCGGCGCTGCGCGATCTCAAGGATCAGGGACCGGACTATCTGACGTCGCCGCCGTTCGAGGGCTTCCTGACGGCCATCGAAAGCGCGCAGACCTCCTCGGGCGGGATTGCCGTCCATGCGCCGGACGGGCGGGTGCTCGCCCAGGGCCGGCTCTATCCTTCCGACTTCCGCTTTCCCATCGAGGCTTTCCGTGCCGCACGCGCCGCGGGCTGGACGGTCTTCGTCGGGCGCTTCGAAACCGCCGACCCGGTCAATGACCGGCTCTTCGTCGCCACCGACTTCTCCGACGAGGGGCAGGACGCCATCTTCGTGTCGATGCTTACCCTCGGATCGATCCGGGCCTTCCTGCAGCAGATCGCCCCGAGCCCGACGGATGCCGCGTCGCTGCTGCGCACGGACGGATATCTGCTCCTGCGCCGGAACGTCTCGCGACCGATCATGCTCGACGAGACCGCCCCCGCGGTCGAGGCGACCAAGGGTCATGTCTCGGGCAGCTACCGCACCGTTGCGATCTCGGACGGCATCAACCGGCTCTACAGCTTCACCCGTGTGCCCGACCTGCCGCTGGTGGCCAATTATGGCGCGCCCGTCTCGGAGATCCGCGCCGGCTGGCTCTGGCGCGTCGTGCCGATCTGGATGTTCCTCGGGTTGCTCGCGCTCTTCATCTTCGTGCTCTCGGGGCGCATCCGTCGCGCGATGGAGCTGAGTGTCATCGCGCTCGAGACCCGCCAGCAGCTCGAGGCGACGCAGAAGATCGCCGAGCAGCGGGCCCGGCTGATGCAGGAGCTGAGCCACCGGGTGAAGAACAACCTCGCCCTCGTGCTCGCGCTGATCGACCGGCAGATCCGCACGCGCGGCGGGATCGAACCGCTGGAGCTGCGCGGGCGGATCATGGCCATCGCCGAGGTCCACTCGATGCTCTTCGCGGCAGGCGAGCGCTACGATCTCGATTTCGGCCGGCTGATCGAACGGTTGAGCCTCAGCGAGGCGCTGGTGCCGCCGGAGCGCTCGATCACCGTCGACCGCGACGTCGAGGAGGGGATCCGCATCGGGCCTGACAGCGCGGTGCCGCTGGCGCTCGTCGCGGCGGAACTGCTGACGAACGCGGTGAAGCATGCCTTTCCCGACGGGCGGCCGGGGCGGATCCGCGTGTCGTTGCACCATGTCGGTGCCGACACCGCGCGGCTGGAGATCGCCGACGACGGCGTGGGCCTGCCCGAGGGGGCGGAACCGAAGCCCTCGGGGCTGGCGATCGTCGAGGCCCTCGTGGCGCAGGCCGACGCCGTTCTCGAGCGCCGGAACGAGGGCGGCGCCTGCTTCCGCCTCACCTTCCCGATCCGCGGCCATACCACGGCCGACCTTCCGAGCCGGACCCTCGCGCGCAAGGCGGGATGATCGTATTTTTATTTGCAAGAAAAGCCTTGGAGGCTGAAGTTCAAATTTGATCTGAGGATGAGGGTTCGGCTCGAAAGGGCAGGGACGCCCACCTCGGGACCCGAAGAGACCGCCACCAGAGGCAGCGTCCGCATCGAGGCCCGCCGGTCTCGATGCGGTCCCCGTCCTGCGGCCGGCTTAGCTCATGCTCTGCGCGAGCTTGATCGTGCAACATATAGAATTCGTTTCCGAAAGATGCAAGCGCCGGGGCGGCGCCGGTCGACCTGCCGCGGCTGGCGCCGGAGCGGGCGGACTGTTAGCTTCGAGCCATGGATTCGATCTTCATCCTGACCGGCGCCGGGATCTCGGCCGAAAGCGGGCTCGGCACTTTCCGGGACAAGGACGGCCTCTGGACCCGCTACGACCTGAGCCGCGTGGCCACGCCCGAGGGCTTTCGCGCCGATCCCGCTCTGGTCCATGACTTCTACAACATGCGCCGGAAGAACTGCCTCGACGCGGCCCCCAACGCAGCCCATGCGGCCCTTGCGCGGCTCGGGCGCGACCATCCGGGCGAGGTGACGCTGGTCACGCAGAATGTGGATGACCTGCACGAGCGGGCGGGCTCGACCGGCGTGATCCACATGCACGGCGAGCTGCGCCGCGCGCTCTGCGCGGCCTGCGGCCACCGCTGGCCTGCGCCCGAGCGCATGAGGTCCGAGGACGCCTGCCCGAGCTGCGGCCGGCCCGCCACCCGCCCCGACATCGTCTGGTTCGGCGAAATGCCCTATCGGATGGACGAGATCCTCGAGCGGCTGGCGCGGGCCACGCTCTTCGTGGTGATCGGCAGTTCGGGAGAGGTCTATCCTGCCGCGGGCTTCGTCGACGAGGCGGCGGCGCAGGGCATTCCCACGCTCGAGATCAATCTCGAGCCGAGCGGACGCCGCGGCCTGTTCGACCGCGGCCTCTACGGGCCTGCCACCGAGGTCGTGCCGCGCTGGGTGGCCGGGCTCCTGCGCGACTAGCCCCCGCCGCAGCCAGGGGACATTCCCGCCGACGGGGCGGATTCGCCGCTTGCGTCCGCGCGAGGGTGCGACGATAAGGCGCCCCTCTTTTGCGATGGAGGCTGTCCTGATGGACCGCGCGGTGGAAAGTCTCAGGGATCTTTGCGACGCCGGGCTGACCGATCCGGCCGAGAACCGGCTGGAAGAGGTTGCGCGCGCCTTCCGCATCCGGCTGACGCCGCAGATGGTGGCCGCCTCGGACGACCCGTCCGTGGCGCGCCAGTTCGTGCCCACCCTCGACGAGCTCGAGATCCGCCCCGAGGAACTGGCCGATCCCATCGGCGACGGGGCGCGCAGCCCGGTGCCGGGCCTGACCCATCGCTACCCCGACCGGGTCATCCTGCATGTCACCCGCACCTGCGACGTCTATTGCCGCTTCTGCTTCCGCCGCGAGGTGGTGGGCAATGAGGGGATCCTGCCCGAGGCCGACCTGTCGGCGGCGCTCGACTATATCGATGCCACGCCCTCGGTGCGCGAGGTGATCCTCACCGGAGGCGATCCGCTCACCCTCTCGCCGCGGCGGTTGCGCGCCATCATCGGGCGGCTCGGCCAGATCGGCCATCTCGATCAGGTGCGCATCCACAGTCGCGTGCCGGTCGTGGCGCCCCACCGGATCGACGACAACATGCTGCGCGCGCTGCTCGGGCCGATCCCCGTCTGGATCGTGGTCCATGTGAACCATCCCGGCGAGCTGCGCCTCGATGCGCGCGCGGCGCTGGGGCGGCTGGCCGACCGGGGCATTCCGCTCCTGTCGCAGTCGGTGCTGCTGCGCGGGGTGAACGATACCGTCGACACGCTTGAGGAGCTGTTCCGGGCGCTGCTGCGCCTCAGGGTCAAGCCCTATTACCTGCATCATTGCGACCTCGCAAAGGGCGCGGGCCATTTCCGCACCACGATCGACGAGGGCCGCGCGCTGATGGCCGATCTCAGGCGCCGGATCACCGGGATCGGCCTGCCGAGCTATGTGCTCGACCTGCCGGGCGGGTTCGGCAAGGTCCCCCTCACGCACGACCATCTGATCGCCGACGGTCCCGGCCGCTGGCAGGTGCGCGACCCGCAGGGCGGCCTGCATCCCTACGCCGATCCCGACTGACGGATGATCGACGGCGTGCTAGGCTCGGGCCCATCATCGGGGGAGGAACCGCGCCATGGCCGACTGTCGCAAGCTGCGTCCGACGGGTCTCTACGATGGCCGTCAGGGCTTCACCTATAACGAAGGCGTCTCGGCGCAGTCCGTGGGATCGCAGGGCATCTGCATGCATCTCCTGACCATTCCCCCCGGCGGCCGCGCCCGGGCGCACAAGCATGCGAGCCACGAAACGGCGATCTATGTGCTCGAGGGCGAGACGGTCATGTTCTGGGGCGAACGGCTCGAGCACCGGATGCAGGTGGGCGCAGGCGAGCTGCTCTATATCCCCGCCGACATGCCGCATCTGCCGATGAACCTCTCGGACCGGCCGGCCGTGGCGGTCATCTCGCGCACCGATCCGAACGAGCAGGAGAGCGTGACGCTCCTGCCCGAACTCGAGGCTCTCGTGCCCTGAGGCCCGAGGTTTCGCAGGGCGGGAATGGCCGCCCTCAGCCGCCCAGCCGGCGCAGGAGCGGAACCGAGGGCTGGCCGGTAACCGGCAGGCCGTTCGCCGCCTCGTAGGCCGAGATCGCGGCCTCGGTCTTGCTTCCCACCACCCCGTCGGTTCCGCCGGTGTCGTAGCCCGCCGAGGTCAGGCGGCGCTGCAGCTCCTGCCGGTCGGCCTTGGTCATGCCGCGGGCGTCGGGCGGGAAGCGGCCCCGGATCGGCGGCCCGCCGCGGAGCCGGTCCGACAGGTGCCCCACGCCGATGACGTAATTCTCGGCATTGTTGTAGCGGGTGATGACGGTGAAGTTGCGGAAGACCATGAAGGCGGGTCCGGCGAGCCCCATCGGGATCAGGATCGAGGCGGCGCCGTGGTCGGGCACCGCGCGCCCGTCCATGTCGCGCACGCCCATGGCCGTCCAGGCCGCCGGGCTGCGCGTGGTGCCGCGCCCCGCGAGGCCGCTGTTGAACCCGGCCGGAAGCTGCACCTCCACACCCCACGGCTGACCGCGCCGCCAGCCCGAGCGCGACAGATAGGCCGCGGCCGAGGCCAGCGCGTCCGTCGGATCGTCCGACCAGATGTCGCGGCGGCCGTCGCCGTTGAAATCGACCGCATAGGCCAGATACGAGGTCGGGATGAACTGGGTGTGCCCCATCGCGCCCGCCCAGCTGCCGGTCAGGTGAGCGGGATCGGTGTCGCCCGACTGCAGGATCTTCAGCGCGGCGATCAGCTGGCTCTCGAAGAAGGCGCCGCGGCGGCCCTCGAAGGCGAGGGTGGAGAGGGCCGAGACGATCGGCACGTCGCCCCGCCGCTCGCCATAGCGGCTCTCGACGCCCCAGACGGCGGTCACGACCTCGGCCTCGACCCCGTAGCGGGATTCGATCTGCGACAGCACGCCCGCATGGCGCGCGAGGGCTGCGCGACCCAGCGACACCCGCTCCTCGGAGGCGGCGATCGAGAGGTAATCCTCGGTCGTGCGGGTGAATTCGGTCTGGTTGCGGTCGCGCTCGATCACGTCGGGCAGGAAGCCCGCCGAGCGAAAGGCGCGGTCGAAGGTGCCGGGGTCGATGCCCGCGCCGAACGCACGCGGCCGGAAGCCCGCCACCCAGGCGTCCCAGGCCGGGTTCGGCACGGCGCGCATCGCGGGCTCCGGCGCCGCGCCGGAACCGATCCCGAAGCCGCCGCCGCAGCCGGCGAGCCCCGTCGCCAACAGTCCGAGCATCACCGCGCGCCGCGTCGCCTGCATTCCGTTTCCTCCGGGTTCTTGTGATCCTGCCTCGAACCGGAGCCTAACGGAAACGGGCGCAGGCGCAATTGGCTCGGCGGCGCCCTGCCGAGGCGGGGCGCGGGCGAGGCCCCGCGGCCTGAACTGCCGCCGATCCTGTCGGCCCATGGACGCGAGCGCCTTTCGCGGGACAAGAGCAGGCGAAGGCCCAGCCTGCACGGCTGCCCGAGGGGCGCAATCGGATCAAAGCGCGCGGTTGAGCTTCTGCCTTCAGGCGCGCCCGCCGCCCGAGCCCGGACGGCACATCTGAACGAGCGGTGCGGCCGGCCCGTTGGTCCGACCGTCCGTCTCAGGTCCGAGGACTACTTCTTCTTCAGCGAATCGGGCTTGTGCGCGGCGCGGGCGCCGGTCTTGTCGCTTTCGACGATATATTGCGGATCGTCTGCCGAGGCCTTGACCGCATGGCCCTTGATCTTCGTGTCGCGCGTCTGCTTCTTCACCACATGGCCCTCGGTCCGGCCCTGGCTCGTGTTCCAGACCACGGCATCGCCCTTCTTGAGTTTATCGGTCATCCGTCCTCCTCGAGCGGCCCTGCGGCGACCCGCCGCGCATGTCCGGGGGGACCGTGCTTGCGGCCCATGCGCGCAACGCAAACGGCGACCCCGCGTTCCTGTTTTGCCGGAGCGTCGCAACGTCACCCTTGAGAATTCGCCTTGCAAAGGTTTTCAACAGCGCATTTGATCCTGTCGAGGCGCCGCTCGTTCGCAAGAAGGCGGCACTTCCAACATGATGGAGGTTCACCCATGAAATTCGCACATCTGCTGGCCGCGTCTTCGCTGGCCCTGATGGCTGCTGCCGGAGCCCAAGCCAAGACGCTGGTCTATTGCTCGGAAGGGTCGCCCGAGGGGTTCGACCCCGCGCCCTACACCGCCGGCACCACCTTCGACGCGGCCTCGCAGGCGGTCTACAACCAGCTCGTCGAGTTCAAGCCGGGCACGACCGAGATCGCCCCCGCCCTGGCCGAGAGCTATGAGATCTCGGACGACGGGCTGGAATACACCTTCCACCTGCGGCCGGGCGTCAAGTTCCACACGACCGACTTCTTCACGCCCACGCGCGAGATGAACGCCGACGACGTGATCTTCTCGTTCCTGCGTCAGGGCGACGAATCCAGCCCGTGGCACCAGTATGTGGCCGGGATCACCTACGAATATTACAGCGGCATGGAAATGCCGACCGTGATCAAGGAGATCCAGAAGGTCGACGACCTGACGGTGAAGTTCGTGCTGACCCGTCCCGAGGCGCCCTTCCTCGCCAACCTCGCGATGGACTTCGCCTCGATCCTGTCGAAGGAATATGCCGACAAGCTGGAGGCCGAGAACCGCAAGGAAGACCTGAACAACGCGCCAGTCGGCACCGGCCCGTTCAAGTTCGTGGCCTACCAGAAGGATGCGGTCATCCGCTATCAGGCCAATGACGACTACTGGGCCGGGCGCGAGAAGATCGACGATCTGATCTTCGCCATCACCCCCGATCCGGCGGTGCGCATGCAGAAGCTGCAGGCCGGCGAATGCCACATCATGCCCTATCCGGCGCCCGCCGACATCGAGGCGCTGAAGGCGGACGAGAACCTGCAGGTGATGGAGCAGCCGGGCCTGAACGTGGCCTATCTCGCCTACAACACCACCGTGGCGCCCTTCGACAATCCGAACGTCCGCAAGGCGCTCAACATGGCGATGAACAAGGAGGCCATCCTCGAGGCGGTCTTCCAGGGCACGGGGCAGGTCGCCAAGAACCCGATCCCGCCGACCATGTGGAGCTACAACGACGCGGTCGAGGACACGGCCTTCGATCCCGAAGCGGCCAAGAAGCTCCTCGAGGAAGCCGGCGTGTCGGATCTCTCGATGGAGATCTGGGCGATGCCTGTGCAGCGTCCCTACATGCCGAACGCCCGGCGCACCGCTGAGCTGATGCAGGAAGACTTCGCCAAGATCGGCGTCAAGGTCGAGATCGTCTCCTACGAGTGGGGCGAGTATCTGAAGAAATCGACCGACCCGTCGCGCAAGGGCGCGGTCATCCTCGGCTGGACGGGCGACAACGGCGACCCGGACAACTTCATGGGCGTGCTGCTGGGCTGCTCGGCCACCGGCGACGGCGGCGCGAACCGCGCGCAATGGTGCAACAAGGAGTTCGACGACCTGATCCAGAAGGCGAAGGTCACGGCGGATCAGGCGGAGCGCACCAAGCTCTACGAAGAGGCGCAGGTCGTCTTCAAGCGCGAGAACCCCTGGGCCACCATCGCCCATTCGACGGTCTTCATGCCGATGTCGAAGAAGGTCTCGGGCTATGTGATGAACCCGCTGGGCAAGCACAGCTTCTCGGGCGTCGATATCGAAGAGTGAAACGGCTAAAGTAACGGGCAGGCGCGCCGGGAGCACCCCGGCGCGCCTCTCATCATTCAGGGCTCAGATGATCAGATTCCTCCTCGGCAAGCTTGCCTATCTGATACCGACCTTCCTCGGCATCACCATCGTGGCCTTCGGCTTCGTGCGGCTCCTGCCGGGCGATCCGGTGCTGCTCCTGGCGGGCGAACGCGGCATCACGCCCGAGCGTCACGCCGAACTTTCGGCCCAGCTCGGCTTCGACCGACCCATCTGGGTGCAGTATTTCGACTTCCTCGGAAACCTGTTTCAGGGCGACTTCGGCCTGTCGCTGACCACCAAGAAGCCGGTCCTGACCGAGTTCCTGACGCTGTTTCCGGCGACGGTCGAGCTCGGACTGGTGGCGGTCACGCTCGCCACGCTGATCGGCATTCCGCTGGGTGTCTTCGCCGCCATCAAGCGCGGCAGCTGGTTCGACCAGATCTCGATGGGCACGGCGCTCGTGGGCTATTCGATGCCGATCTTCTGGTGGGGGCTGCTGCTCATCATCTTCTTCTCGGGCATCCTGAAATGGACCCCGGTCTCGGGGCGAATCGACCTGCTCTATTTCTTCCCGAACGGCACCGGCTTCATGCTGTGGGATTCGCTCGTCTCGGGGCAGAAGGGCGCCTTCCTCTCGGCGGTGCGCCACCTGATCCTGCCCGCCATCGTGCTGGCCACGATCCCGATGGCGGTGATCGCGCGGCAGTCGCGCTCGGCCATGCTCGAGGTGCTGGGAGAGGACTATGTCCGGACCGCGCGCGCCAAGGGCATGAGCCCCTTCCGCGTGATCTCGGTTCATGCGCTGAGGAACGCGCTGATCCCGGTGGTGACGACCATCGGCCTGCAGGTCGGCGTGGTGATGGCGGGGGCCATCCTCACCGAGACCATCTTCTCCTGGCCGGGCATCGGCAAATGGATGATCGACTCCATCTCGCGCCGCGACTATCCGTCGGTGCAGGGCGGCCTGCTGCTCATGGCGGGCGTCGTGATGCTGGTCAACCTGATCGTCGATCTCCTCTACGGGGTCATCAACCCCCGCATCCGTCATTCGTGAGGGCTCCATGACCGACGTGACAAAGCCCGTTTCGCAGGGCTCGGAAACGAAGCGCCTGCTGCGCGAGTTCTGGTTTTACTTCTCCGAGAACCGCGGCGCCGTGATCGGCCTCTGCGTCTTCCTCGCGCTCGTGCTGATCGCGGCCTTCGCCCCGCTGCTCGCGCCGCACAGCCCGACGCTCCAGAACCGCGACGCGCTGCTCGTGCCGCCGTTCTGGGAGCAGGGCGGCAACCCGAGCTTCCTTCTCGGCACCGATGCGGTCGGCCGCGACATCCTCTCGCGGCTGATCTTCGGCGCGCGGCAGTCGCTCTTCATCGGCTGCGTGGTTGTCTCGATCGCGCTCACGGGCGGCATCATCCTCGGCCTCGTTGCGGGCTTCTTCGGCGGATGGGTGGATGCGGTCATCATGCGGGTGATGGATGTGATCCTGGCCTTCCCGTCGCTGCTCCTCGCGCTCGTGATGGTGGCGATCCTCGGGCCGGGGCTGACCAACGCGATGATCGCCATTGCCATCGTGCTGCAGCCCCACTTCGCGCGGCTCACGCGGGCGGCGGTGATGGCCGAGAAGAACCGCGAATATGTCATGGCCGCGCGCGTGGCCGGGGCAGGGCGCCTGCGGCTCATGTTCCGCACCATCCTGCCCAACTGCCTCGCGCCGCTGATCGTGCAGGGGACGCTCTCCTTCTCGAACGCCGTGCTCGACGCGGCGGCGCTCGGCTTCCTCGGCATGGGCGCGCAGCCGCCGACCCCCGAATGGGGCACGATGCTTGCCGAAGCGCGCGAGTTCATCCTGCGCGCCTGGTGGGTGGTGACTTTCCCCGGTCTCGCGATCCTCATCACCGTGCTCGCGATCAACCTCGTGGGCGACGGGCTGCGCGACGCGCTCGACCCGAAACTGAAGCGGAGCTGAGCCGATGGCGCTACTCGAAATCCGCAACCTCTCCGTCAGCTTCGCCACCTCGACCGGCCGCTTCCATGCCGTGCGGGGCATCGACATGACCGTCAACAGCCGCGAGGTTCTGGCGGTCGTGGGCGAAAGCGGCTCGGGCAAGTCGGTGGCGATGCTCGCCACCATGGGGCTCCTGCCCGCCACCGCCACGGTCGAGGCCGACATGCTGCGCTTCGACGGCCGCGACATGCTCACCATGTCGGACGCCGACCGGCGCAAGCTCATCGGGCGCGACATCTCGATGATCTTCCAGGAGCCGATCGCCTCGCTGAACCCCTGCTTCACGGTGGGCTTCCAGCTCGAGGAGGTGTTGCGCGTCCATCTGGGCCTCGGGGCCCGCGAGCGGCGCGCCCGCGCCATCGAGCTGTTCCAAGCGGTGGGCATCCCCGATCCCGAGGCGCGGCTCTCATCCTACCCGCACCAGATGTCGGGCGGCCAGTGCCAGCGGGTGATGATCGCCATCGCCATCGCCTGCCAGCCGAAGCTCCTGATCGCCGACGAGCCCACGACCGCGCTCGACGTGACGATCCAGAAGCAGATCCTCGACCTGCTGATGAAGCTGCAGGAGGATACCGGCATGGGCCTCATCATGATCACCCACGACATGGGCGTGGTGGCCGAGACGGCCGACCGGGTGGTGGTCATGTACAAGGGCCGCAAGATGGAGGAGGCGGGCGTGCTCGAGATCTTCGAGGCGCCGAAACATCCCTATACGCGGGCGCTCCTGTCGGCGCTGCCGGAGCTTGCCACCGGCGACCGGCTGCCCACCGTCTCGGATTTCATCGACACCGAAGCTCTGGCAGGAGGCGCGTGATGGCCCCGGTTCTCGAAGCCCGCAACATCGTGCGCGACTATGCCGGCTCGGGCGGCCTCTTCCGCCGGGCCAAGCCCGTGCGCGCGCTGAAGGGCATCTCCTTCACCGTCGAGCAGGGCCGGACGCTGGCCGTGGTGGGCGAAAGCGGCTGCGGCAAGTCCACGCTGGCGCGGATCATCACCCTGATCGATCCCGCGACCGAGGGCGAGCTGCTGATCGACGGCGAGCCCATCGACATCGCGACGCAGGGCCTGCCCGCGGGCCTGCGCCGCAAGGTGCAGATCGTATTCCAGAACCCCTACGGCTCGCTCAACCCGCGCCAGAAGGTGGGCGACATGCTGATGGAGCCGCTGATCCTCAACACCGAGGACAGTGCGGCCCAGCGGCGCGAGAAGGCGATGGCGATGCTGGTGAAGGTCGGGCTTCTGCCCGAGCATTTCCACCGCTACCCGCACATGTTCTCGGGCGGCCAGCGCCAGCGCCTCGCCATCGCGCGGGCGCTGATGGTGAATCCGCGGCTTCTGGTGCTCGACGAGCCGGTCTCGGCGCTCGACCTGTCGGTGCAGGCGCAGGTGCTGAACCTTCTGGCCGACCTGCAGGAGGAGTTCGACCTCACCTATGTCTTCATCAGCCATGATCTTTCGGTGGTGCGCTACATCGCCGACGATGTGATGGTGATGTGGAAGGGCGAGGTGGTGGAATACGGCACCCGCGACGCGGTGTTCGGCGCGCCGCAGCATGCCTATACCCGTACGCTGTTTGCGGCGACGCCCGTGACCGACGTGGCGGCGATCCGCGCCCGCGTCGAGCGCCGCCGGGCGGCCGGCATCGGCGCCCCCGCCGCGTGAGGCTTCGGGGGCGGCCGCCCGCGGCCGTCTCCCCCCTTCGTGACCGACCTCGTGACGCCTCCGCGCGGCCCGTCCGGCCGCGGGAGGCGACCTCCGGGCGGCAGCGCTGCCGCCCCTCCCTTTCCCTGCGGCACCTGTTCAGGAGGACCACCCTTGGCCAAGATGATCCACAGCATGATCCGCGTGCAGGACGAGGCGCGCTCGCTTGCCTTCTATCGCGAGGCCTTCGGCCTCGAGGTGGCCGAGCGGCTCGATTTCGAGAGTTTCACGCTGCTCTATCTCTCGAACGCCGAAAGCGAGTTCGAGCTGGAGCTCACCGTCAACAAGGGCCGCGAGGAGCCCTATGCCCTAGGCGACGGTTACGGCCATCTGGCGGTCTCGGTCGCAGATGTCGCAGCCGAGCATGCACGGCTGACGGAGGCGGGCCTCAACCCCCGGAAAATAGTGGATTTTGCCCCCGGTGGCGAGGTGATCGCCCGCTTCTTCTTCATCGCGGATCCCGATGGATACCAGATTGAAGTCTTGGAGCGCGGCGGCCGCTACAAGTAAGCTTCCGCCCGGTGCCGGCGCCCGGGTCGATCGGAGCGCTCCGGTCTCAGTTGGAAGCAAGGGGGTATCATGCCGAAGAGCATGGGAATGGCCGTCGCCGTGCCGGTGACGCTCGCGGTCATCGCGGCAGGAGGTGCCGGTGTCGGGGCCTACATGTACAACGAGCGCAACCTCGCGCTCGAGGAGCTGGCGCGGCAGTCCGAGCTGAGCGGCTCGATTGCGACGCTCGAGACCGAGGTCGCGGGCCTGACCTCGCAGGTCAAGGCGGCCGAGGGGCAGCTTGGCGATCTGAACGGCCAGCTCGAGGCCGCCAAGGCCGAACTGGCCGAGGTTCAGGGCCAGCATGACCGCCTCTCCTCCGAGCTCGAGCCGATGCGCGCGGAGATCGCGAGCTTCGATAGCCGGAAGGCCGAGGCCGAGGAGAGCACCGCGAAGGCCATCGCCGATTTTCAGGCGGCGGACGCGCGGCTGAAGGAGCTGACGGACCGCGAGGACAACCTGCGCGCCACCGTCTCGAAGCTCGCGGCCGAGGTGCAGGATCTCGACCGCCGGATGGAGGGCCTGCGCGCCGAAAGCGGGGCGCTGGTGGCGGCGGCCCAGTCGGCCGCCCGGCAGCGCACGGATCTGCAGGGCATGGTCGAGACGCTGGCGGGCCTCCTCGCCACCCGGTCGGAGGAGCTGGTGCAGCTCGAACGTCGGATCGGCGAGCAGGATCTGAAGGTGCCCGCCGCAGGCCCGGCGCCGCTCGCCGCTGCCGCGGGTGCGGCCTCGCAGGCCCCGGACGGGGCGGGCGCCTCAGAGCCGGCCGCGAAGGAGGCCGAGACCGCCTCACCGGAGACGGACGCCGCAGAGGAGACCGCTTCGCAGGCCGAAGGCTCGGAGCCAGGGTCCCAGCCTGCGGCCGAACCGGAGGCGGCCGAGGCCGACGGCGGGAATGGCACGGCTGAGGAGCCGGAGGCGAGTGCGCAGGACGAGGGTGCCGACGCCGCGGCCGAAGCGGCACCGGCTGGCGCATCGGAGGATGCGCCGGATGACGCCGCAGCCGAAGGATCGACCGCAGAGGCCGAACCGGCACCTGAGGCATCCGGGAGTACGGCTGGAGCGTCTGATGACGCGGCCTCCCAGGTGTCGACCGCCGCCAGCGAGGAACCCGAAGCCGCGCCTCCGTCCGAGGCGCCTGCGCAGGCCGAGGCTCCGGACCTCGGAGCCGGGACCTACGGGATCGGGCCGCTGTTCGCGACCTTCTCTCCGGACGGCTCCTTCACCATGCGGAATGTCGAACTCGACACCTCGGCTTCGGGCAAGTGGGAGGTGACCGATGGTCTCCTCACGCTCTCCGACCCCGAGGGCGGCAGCGGCTCCTCGAGCTTTCCCATGCTGTGCCAGCTGGTGAAGGAGGCGGAGGCGCTGAAGCTTGCCAAGGCGCAGACCGGCAGCTGCCCGCTCGCCGGCATGGAGATCGCCCGCCGCTGAGGCGGAAGCCCCTGACCCTCGCCGGGCTCCGCCGGGCGAGGGTCGCCGTTGTCTCCCGCTCGACACCTTACATCTTGCGGTCCGACGCGATCCGATGTCGGGAAGCGAGCCGGAGCACGATGCCTTGAGCCTCCTCGCCGCGCTCGCGGCCCGCGAGCTCAGGGTGGAACCGGCGGTCGAAGCGACCGCGGTCGCCGGTCGGCCGTCGAATGAGGCACGGTTGCGGGCGCTTTCTCAAAGCCGCACCCCCCGCTCGGAAGCTGGACTCTCTGCGGGCAGCCCATAAGCCACGGCTCGTCTCACTCTCCGACCGGCAGCCGCAGCGTAACGCGCAGGCCGGGCTCCGCGTCGTGCAGCTCGACGCGGCCGCCGTGAAGGCGCGCCACCGCGGCGACGAGGCTGAGGCCCAAGCCGCTTCCCTCGCTGTTGCGGCTCCGCTCGAGCCGGTAGAAGCGGCGGAAGACCGCCTCGCGCTCGGCCGCGGGAATGCCCGGCCCGTCATCCTCGACCGTCACCACCGCCTCCGCCCCCTCGCGCCTCACCGTCAGCGCGACATGGGCGGGCGGCGGGCAGTGGCGGAAGGCATTCTCGACAAGGTTCGAGATGGCCTGCGCGAGCAGATCGCGGTCGCCCTCGACCGCCACGGGCTCGATCCGGGCGGTGATGCGGTGACCCATCTCCTCGGCCACCGGCTCCAGCAGTTCGTGGAGATCGTCGGCAAGCCGCCCCAGATCGAGCCTCGCGAAGCGCGGGCGGGCGCCGCCGCCCTCAATCTGGGCGATGCGCAGCACGGCGTTGAAGATCCGCACGATCCGGTCCGCCTGACCGACCGCCGAGGCGATGTCCGCCGCGGCATCCTCGGGCAGATCCTCGCGCAGCATCAAGGGTTCGAGCGAGGTGCGCAGGCGCGTGATCGGCGTCCTCAGATCGTGCGCCACGTCGGAGGAGACCTGCCGGAGGCTCTCGACCGTCAGCTCCAGCTGGTCGAGCGTCGCATTCACGGCGCCGGCGATACGGCCGATGTCGTCGCTGCCCGCATCCTGCACCCGCTCGGACAGATCGCCGGCCGACGCCCGCGTGAGCACGCTCGAGAGCCGCGCGATCCGCCGTTCCGCCCCCCAGGCGAGGATCCCCACCACCCCCAGTGCCAGCAGAAGCGCCAGCGCCAGCCCCGAGGCCACCGCCCGGATCACGATCGCCCGCACCTCGTCGAGCGCGCTCGTCTGGCGGGCCGCGATCACATAGCCGGCCGGGATGCGCAGGCCGTAGGCCGAGAAGCCGATCCCGTCGGGCGCCGCGCCCGGCAGCAGCATGTCGCGCCCGGAGACGAGCTCGCGCGACCCGACGAAGGGCTCGGGCAGGTGGAAGTTGCCGAAGACGATCCGGCCGGAATTGTCGATGAAGAGATAGAGGTTCGCGAAGTCGCGCGTGGTGGCCACATTCGCCGCGATCTGGGCGTGCAGATCGACGAGCCCCGCCACCTGCCATGTCGCGGCCAGCGACTCCGCCATTTGCCGGGCATCCGCGTGCAGCCGGTCCTTCAACGCGCCCGTCAGCAGCGGGACCGACACGAGCCCGGCCAGAAGCGTGGCCCCCACGAAGATCAGCGCAAGCCGCGCCGCCAGCCGCAGCGAGGAGGAGCCGGACAGGCGCGAGATCCCCGCCTGCGGATCGGGAGAGGCGCGCAGGCTCATGCCTTCAGCATGTAGCCCGCGCCCCGGACCGTGTGGAGCAGCGGCTTGTCGAACGGCCGGTCGATCTTGGCGCGCAGGCGGCTCATGTGGGTCTCGACGACGCTGGTGCCGGGATCGAAATGGAAATCCCAGACCGCTTCGAGCAGCATCGTGCGCGTCTGCACGCGCCCCGCGGCCCGCATCAGATGTTCGAGAAGCCGGAATTCGCGCGGCTGAAGGTCGATCTCGGTGCCGCCGCGGCTGACGGTGCGGCGCACGGTGTCGAGCGTGAGATCGCCCACCCGCAACAGATCGCGCGCGCCCTCGGCGAGGGCGGGACGGCGGGCCAGCGCCGCCAGCCGCGCCGACAGTTCCGAGAAGGCGAAGGGCTTGACCAGATAATCGTCGGCCCCGGCCTGCAGCCCCTCCACCCTGTCCGTCACGCCGCCCATGGCGGTCAGGATCAGGATCGGCGCCTTGATCTGCGCCGAGCGCAGTGCCTTGACGAGCGAGAGCCCGTCGAGCCCCGGCATCATCCGGTCGACCACGAGGAGGTCGTAGGGTTGCAGCGTCGCCTGCACCAGCGCATCGCGCCCGTCGGGCACATGATCCACGCTGTAGCCCTCGGCCAGAAGACCCTGGCGGAGGTAGTCGGCGGTCTGGCGGTCGTCCTCGGCAAGCAGGATCTTCATGTCATTCTCCATCGACGGGAGTCTGCGCCCCCCGTCTTGCCGCAACCTTTCCGCATTCTCACGGTTCGGTAAGGTTCGAGGCCGGCCCGATCCCGATCACGTCCCCGCGAGCTTACGGAATGGTAATCCGGCGGTAATCGGACCCGCAAGTGCCGCGCCCATGTTGTCCCCCAAGGCCCGCGTCCCTGCGGCCCGCGGTTCCGGCCGCCGGGCCGGGCGCGCCCCGATAACCAAGGAGAGTTCCATGCCGATGCCCACCCCGCGTTCCTCGCTGAAGGCCGTCCTGATCGCCAGCACCCTCATCACCGCCGGTGTCGCCGGCACGGCCCTGCCGCCGACGGCGGCCCGGGCCGAGGTGCCGATGCAGGGCTATGCCGATCTCGTCGCCCGCGTCTCGCCCGCCGTCGTCTTCATCGAGGTGACGGCCAAGTCGAAGGAGTCCACGCCGATGGCGGGCTCTCCCTTCGAGGAATTCCTCCGCCGCTTCGGCGAGATCGACCCGCAGTTCCGCATGCCGCAGGCCCCCGAGGGCGGGCAGGTCATGCACGGGCTCGGGTCGGGCTTCCTGATCTCGCAGGACGGCATCATCGTCACCAACAACCATGTGGTCGAAAATGCGACCGACATGAAGGTCAAGCTCGAGGACGGCCGCGAGTTCAAGGCCGAAGTCGTGGGCACGGATCCGATGACCGACATCGCGGTGATCCGGCTGAAGGATGCCAAGGACCTGCCCTTCGTCGAGCTCGGCGACAGCGAGAAGCTGCGCGTGGGGGATGCGGTGGTGGCCGTCGGCAACCCGTTCGGGCTGGGCGGCACCGTGACCTCGGGCATCGTCTCGGCCATGGGGCGCAACATCAACTCGGGCCCCTACGACGACTACATCCAGACCGACGCCGCCATCAACCGCGGCAACTCGGGCGGCCCGCTGTTCGACACCGAGGGCAAGGTCGTCGGCATGAACACCGCGATCTTCTCGCCCTCCGGCGGCTCGGTGGGCATCGGCTTCTCGATCCCCGCGAACACGGTCAAGGATGTCGTGGCCCAGCTTCAGGACAAGGGTTCGGTCTCGCGCGGCTGGCTCGGGGTCACGGTTCAGGGCATGACTCCCGAGATCGCTCAGGCCATGGGGCTTGAGGGGCGCGACGGGGCCCTCGTGGCCGAGGTGCAGCAGGGCAGCCCCGCCGATGAGGGCGGTCTCGAGAGCGGCGATGTCATCACGGCGGTGAACGGGCAGGAACTGACGGAGCGGGCGAGCCTGCCTCGGCTGATCGCGGCCATCCCGAACGGCGAGAAAGCCCAACTCACGGTCCAGCGCGATGGACGCCAGCAGGAGATGACCGTGACGATCGGAGAACTGACCCCCGACCGGGCGCAGGTCGCCTCGGCCGAGTCGCCCGAAGGGCTCGGCGGGCCGCTCGGCATCGAGGTCCAGCCGCTCGAGCCCGCGCTGGCACGCCAGCTGGGCCTGCCGGACGGCGCCTCGGGCATCGTGGTGACGGCGGTCGATCCGTCGGGGCCGAACGCCGACCGGCTCGCGCCGGGCGACGTGATCCAGGAAGCGGCCGGCCACCCGATCGAGACGCCGCGCGATCTGGCCTCGGCAATGCGCGAGGCGCGCGGCAAGGGCGTGATGCTGATGAAGGTGCTGCGGCAGGGCAACCCGGTCTATGTGGGCGCCGAAGTGGCCTCGTCCTGACAAGCGCCGCCGTCCCGGGCGCGTCCCGCGCGGCCCGGGGCGCTCTGCCGGATCGACCGGCCTGTGAAGCGGATACGGGCCCCACATCGGGGCCCGTATCGGCGTTTCCGGCTGAGCGTCCGGGCGACCGGGGTCTTTCCCGGCGGGTCCATTCTGCCCGCACCCGGAACAAGCATCCCCTCCCGCGGTTGCAGGCCCTGCGTCCAACCTGGAGAGGAGGAGATCCATGAAACGCCTGACCCTCACGACCTGCGCCCTGGCGCTCGCCGGAGCCACCGCCGCCCATGCCGACTGTGCTGCGGACCTTGCATCCCTGACCGGCGCGTCCGCCGACATGCCGTCCGCGAGCGGGGCCGCTGCGGATAGCGGATCCACCACGGGCGCTTCGGGAACGGACGCGGCCGGCTCCGACATGAGCACGACCGGTTCGGCTGCCGGAGGCTCCGACATGGCGGCGGGGTCGGGTGCCGCCGGCACCTCAGGCTCCGCGATGACCGGCAGCTCCGACATGGCCGGCGGGTCTTCCTCCACGGGTTCCGGCTCGGGCAGCGGGACCGACATGGCGGGCTCCGGTGCAACGGGCTCGGGCACGACCGGCACGAGCGCCACCGGCCCCGGGACCGCCGGATCGGACGGCGCTTCGGGCATGGCCGAAGGCGAGGGCATCTCGAAGGACGGCTCGCTCGCGCCGCTGGAGGGCGCCGACGGCAGCGGGAGCAACAGCGCGACCACGGCCATGTCCGGCGCCGATGCCGCAGCCCAGCAGAACGGCGAGCCGACGGCGGCCCAGTCCGCCGAGGTCGGATCGGGGGAGGGCGCGAACACCCGCGCCGGCGCCATTCAGGAAGCCCGCACCGCTCTTGCCCGGGGCGACGAGGCGGCCTGCCTCGCGGCCGTCGAGAAGGCCCGCGGCCTCTGAGCCGGACGTGAGGGGGCGGGCGGCGGCACCCCGCCGCCCGTCGCCTTGCGGGCCGGTCAGCCGGGGCGGTCCCGCCACAGGTCCCGCCGGCGCGCCTCGACGAAAAAACCTTCATGGACCCGTTGGCCCACAGCCCGTTCCCGGCAATGATGCGCCGGGGCGGGGGGATGGCATGAGCACAGGATCTGACGGGACCGGGGGCGGCATGAGCGGCAACCGCTGGAGTTTCCTCGCGGTGACCTGCGCCGCGCTGGTCCTGTCGCTCTCGACCTGGTTCTCGGCCACCGCCGTCATGCCCGAGCTGATCCTGCGCTGGGGGCTCGGCGCGTCCGAGGCGGCGTGGCTCACGAACGGCGTGCAGGCGGGCTTCGTCGCCGGGGCGCTGATCTCGAGCGCCCTGGCCTTGCCCGACCGCCTCCATCCGAACCGGCTGATGGGAGCGGCAGCGACGGTCGCGGGGCTCGCCACGCTTCTTCTTCTGCTGGAGCCCGGCCCCGCCGCGGCGATTGCGGCACGCATGCTGACCGGCGCGGCTCTGGCCTGCGTCTATCCGCCCGCGATCCGGCTCATGGCCACCTGGTTTCGTCAGGGCCGCGGGCTGGCTCTGGGCTGCCTCATCGGGGCGCTCACGCTGGGTTCCGCTTTGCCGCATCTGGTGCGGGGCCTGGGCGAGGCGCTCGACTGGCGTCTCGTGATCGGCGCGGCCGGGCTCTTCAGCCTCCTGGCCGCGCCGATCTTCGGGCTGGCGCTGCGCGAGGGGCCGCATCCATTCGGCCGGGCCGCCGCCATCGACCTCCGCCAGACCTTCGGCGTCCTGCGCAACCGCCCGGTGATGGCCGCGAACCTCGGCTATTTCGGTCACATGTGGGAGCTCTATGCCGTCTGGGGCTGGTTTCTCGCCTGGGCCCGCGCGGCGTCGGAGGCGGGGCTGGGGCTCGGCAACCTCTCGCTCCTGACTTTCGCCGTGGTCGCCGCGGGCGCGCCCGGCTGCGTGCTGGGCGGGATCCTCTCGGACCGGATCGGGCGCTGCCGCACGACGGCGCTCGCCATGGCGATCTCGGGCAGCTGTGCGCTGGCGGTGGGGCTGGCCTGGAGCGGGCCCGTCTGGCTCCTCGTGGGGCTGGCCCTTCTCTGGGGGCTCGCGATCGTGGCCGACAGCGCGCAGTTCTCGGCCGCGGTGACGGAGCTGTCCCCGCCGCATCTCGTGGGCTCGGCGCTGGCCTTCCAGATGGGCGTGGGCTTCGCGCTGACCATCGTGACGATCTGGGCCGTGCCGCTTCTGGCGGAGGCGATCGGCTGGCGCTGGGTGTTTCTCCTGCTCGTGCCGGGGCCGTTCCTCGGAGCCTGGGTCATGCTCGCGCTGCGCCGGATGCCCGAGGCCGAGCGCATGGCCCACGGTCGGCGCTGACGGCCCGAGGACGGGCGCGCAAAATCGCCTCGCGCCGCCCGCGGGGCGCGTGCGACATCCGGCCATTGCAGCGGGGGCGCGGCTGGGCCACTCTCCGGCCGAGAAACGACCAGCAGGACCAAGATGACACTCGATCTCGACGCGCTCGACCGCGCCCTCGATGCGCTGCCGAACCTCTTCCGCGGACCCGGCGGCGTGGCCGGGGTGGTCAAGGACGGGCAGGTGGTGGCCAGCCGCGCCTGGGGCTACGCGGACCTGACCCGCCGCCGCCCGATGGAGACAGGCACGCGCCTGCCGATCTGCTCGATCTCGAAGCAGTTCACCTGCGGCGTGCTGCTCGACACGCTGGGCGACACCGCCGCTTACGATGCGCGGGTGGCCGAGTTCCTGCCGCAGTTCGAGGGGCCGCTGCCGACGCTCCGCCAGCTCTGCGATAACCAGTCGGGGCTGCGCGACTACTGGGCGCTGACCGTGCTGCAAGGGGCCGAGGCCACCCAGACCTTCCGGCGCGAGGATGCGCTGCCGCTGATCGCGCGGATGAAGACCGGGCATTTCCCGCCCGGCACCGCCTATTCCTACTGCAACTGCAACTTCCGCATCGTTTCGGAGATCCTCGAGAGTGAGACGGGCCGCGCGCTGCCCGATCTCTATGCCGAGCGGATCTTCGGGCCGGCGGGGATGCGGACGGCCGAGCTCACCTCGGACACGCGCCACCCGGCGGATGAGGTGGTGGGCTACGAGGGCAGCGATGCGGTGGGCTTCTTCCCGGCCGACAACGGGATCTTCTGGATCGGCGATGCGGGCATCTCGGCCTCGCTTCAGGACATGCTGGCCTACGAGAGCTGGATCGATGCCACGCGCGACGATGAAAACTCGATCTACCGCCGCATTTCGGTGCCGCCCGCCTATGTCTGCGGCACGCCCGCAAGCTACGGCTTCGGCCTCTCGCATGAGACGGTGGCAGGGCTGAAGGTCACGGGCCACGGCGGCGCGCTGCGGGGCTTCCGGGCGCAGCGGTTCCATGCGGCCGATGAGCGGCTCTCGGTCGTGGTGATCTTCAACCACGAGGCCAGCGCCCATGCGGCGGCAAGCTCGCTGCTGGCGGCGGCCCTGGGCCACGAAGCGCCGAAGGGCGCGGGCCCGGAGGGCTGGGCCGGCCAATGGCTCGATCCCGAGAGCGGGCTTCTGCTGCGCGTCGGGGAGGATGCCGAGGGGCTGACGCTGCGCTTCGCGACCGGCCCGGACCGGCTGACCGTGGGCGAGGATGGCGTGCCGCGGGGGGCGGGCGTGAGCCTTGCGCGCGAGGGTGCCACGCTCGTCATGAACCGGACCTCCGACAATCTGACCGTGCGGGCCGAGCCGCTGCCCGTCGTCGCCGTGGCGGATGCGGGCGAGATCGCCGGGCGCTACCATGCGCGCGAGCTCGAGGCCGATCTCGTGATCGAGGCGCGCGACGGCGGCGCCTATGCGGGCTTCGAGGGGCTTCTCGGTGCAGGGCCGATGGAGCGGCTGCATCCGGTCGGGCCCGATGTCTGGATCGTCACGACGCGGCGGTCGATGGATGCGCCCGCGCCGGGCGACTGGACCCTGCAGGTCCGGCGCGAGGGCGGGGCCGTGGCGGGCCTCCGCCTCGGCTGCTGGCTTGCCCGGCGCATCGACTACGCCCGGGTCTGAGCCAAAGAAGGGGCCGGCGCACCGCGCCGGCCCCCTCGTCCGCCAGAGGCGGAGCCTCAGTTCTTCACCGTATCCTCGAGGAAGAAGCGGCCCAGCGGGTTCTGGTTGAAGTTCTCGATATTGGCGCGCGTCACGTTGATGAAGGGGCTGTAATAGAGGTCGATCCAGTGGGTATCGGCCTTCGACAGTTCCTGGATCTCGGTATACATCGCCTCGCGCTTGGCCGGGTCCATCTCGAGCCGGGCATCGGCCACGAGCTGCTTCACCGTCTCGTTCTCGTAGCGCGTCATGTAGTTCATGTTGACGTCGTGACCCAGAACGAAGGTGGTCTTCTGGTCGGGATCGAGGATGTCGTTCGTCCAATACATGACCGACAGGTCGTATTCGCCATTCACCAGCATGTCCCAGGTCATGCTCGGGTCCATCTTCTGCAGATTGACCGTGACCCCGGCCTGACCCAGCTGCTGCTGGAGAAGGACCGCGATCTGCTCGTCCACCTCGTTGCCCGCGTTCACCACATAATCGAGGCTCACGTCGGACACGCCCGCCTCGGCCAGAAGCGCCTTGGCCTTCTCGGGGTCGTGGGGCCGCAGCAGGTTGTTGTCGTTGTGATAGAGCGCGCCCGCCGGGATGTAGGAATTGGCAATCTGCGCCTGCCCGAAGGTCACCGTGTCGACGATCGCCTGCTTGTCGATGGCGAGGTCGATCGCCTCGCGCACCTTGGGATCGTTCAGTGGCTCGTGCTCGTGGTTGAGGAGCAGATGGTCCTCGCGCGTCGAGGGCTCGACCATGACCTTGAGGTTGGTATCCTTCTTCAGTTCCGCCACCCGCGAGAAGGGCACGAAGATCGCGGCGTCGAGTTCGCCCGCCTGCACGCTCAGCATCCGGCTGTTGTCGTCGGGGATCGAGATCCATTCGACCCCGTCGAGGCTCACCCGGTCGGCTTGCCAGAATTCCGGGTTCTTCTTCAGGATCACCCGGTCGCCGCGGCGCCATTCCTCGACGGTGAAGGCGCCGGAGGCCACGGGCTTCTCGGCGTAGGCTTCCTCGCCCATGGCTTCGACGCCTGCCTTGGACAGGATCGAGACGGCGGGCATGGCCATGGTGGACAGGAAGGGCGCGGAGGGGGTCTTCAGCTTGACGACGAGAGTCTTCGGATCGGTCGCCTCGGCGGTCTCGATCACCGCATAGCTGTCCGACCAGAGCGACAGTTCGCTGTCGCGGATGCGCAGCAGCGTGAAGGCCGCGTCCTCGGCGGTGATGGGCGAGCCGTCGGAGAAGTTCGCGTCGCGCAGATGGAAGGTGTAGGTGAGCCCGTCCTCCGAGATCTCCCAGCTTTCGGCCAGACCGGGCTCGAGCTTGGTCCCGGTCTTGTCCACGCGCACGAGCACGTCATAGACGTTCGAGAAGACCCAGAAATCCACGTTCTGCGCCGTGGCGATCGGGTCGAAGGTGGTGCCGTCCTCGCGCCGGCCGATGGTCAGCACGCCTGCGGCTTCGGCAATGCTGCCGAGGCCGAGGGTCACGCTCAGCGCGATGAGGCCGACGCGGGCCCATTTTCCTGTCATGTGAGCAGTCCTTCCTGTTGGGTCTGGCTTCTGGGGTCGGGCATCGCGGCCGCCAGCGGCTGGTCGGGGTCGATGCTCGGGATGGCCGCGATCAGCGCCGCGGTATAGGGATGGGAGGGGCGGGCGAAGACCTCGGCCGAGGGCCCGTCCTCGACCACGCGCCCGTGCTGCATGACCACGACCCGCTCGCAGAGCGAGCGGACGATGGCCAGATCGTGCGCGATGAAGAGGAGCGTGAGCCCCTGCGCCTCCACAAGGCTGCGGAAGAGCTCCACGATCTGCGCCTGAATCGTGACATCGAGGGCCGCCACGCATTCGTCGGCCACGATCAGCGTCGGATCGACGGCGAGCGCCCGCGCGATGCCCGCACGCTGGCACTGGCCGCCGCTCAGGCTGCGGGGCCTGCGGCCGGCGAAGCCGCGGTCGAGCCCCACCATGTCGAGAAGCTCGTTCACCCGCGCGGGGATGGCTGCGCGCGCCACTTTGCCCTGCACGCGCAGCACCTCGGCCAGCGTCTCGCCCACGGTGAGGCGCGGGTTCAGCGCGTTGAACGGATCCTGAAACACCATCGCCGCCTCGCGCCGCAGCCGGGCGAGCGTCCGTGCGCGTTCGAGCGTCAGCACCGAGCCGTCGAAGGCCACATGACCCGAGGTGACGGGCTGAAGCCCGAGGAGCGTGCGGGCGAGCGTGCTCTTGCCCGAGCCGCTCTCGCCCACGATCCCCACCGTCTCGCCGCGCCCGATGCGCAGGCTCACCCCGTCCACCGCCTTGAAGCGCCGCCGCGCCCAGGGCGATCCTCCGGCGGGGAAGCTCACCTCGAGATCGTCGATCTCGATCAGCGGGCGGCTGTGGGGCTGATAGGGCTCGCCCACCGCTTCCTCGTGGGGGAGCGAGGGATGCGACGCGATCAGCGCCTGGGTGTAGGGATGCTGCGGGGCCGCGAGCAGGCAGCGCTTCTCGCCCTCCTCGACGATGCGCCCGTCGCGCATGACGGCGATCCGGTCGCAGGTCTGGGCCACGACGCCCAGATCGTGGGTGATGAGGATGATCGAGAGACCCCGGCTTTCGCGCAGATCGGCCAGCTGGCGCAGGATCTGCGCCTGGATCGTCACGTCGAGCGCGGTGGTGGGCTCGTCCGCGATCAGGATGTCGGGATCGCAGGCGAGCGCCACCGCGATCATCGCGCGCTGGCGCATCCCGCCCGAGAATTCGTGCGCATACATCCGCGCCTGCCGCGGCGGGTCGGTGAAGCCCACCTGCCGCAGGATCGTCACCGCCTCCTCGCGCGCGGCGGCGCGGGGCAGGCCGCGGTGACGGCAGAGCCCTTCGGCGATCTGATCGCCGATCCGCATCACCGGATCGAGGTGGCTGGTCGGGTTCTGGAAGATCATCCCGATCCGCCGCCCGCGGATGTCCAGCATCTCGCGCTCGGGCAGGCGGGTGATGTCGCGCCCGGCAAGGCTCACATGCCCCTTCGTGACCGACAGCTTGCGCGAAGGCAGAAGCCCCATCACCGCGCGGCAGAGCAGGCTCTTGCCTGAGCCGCTCTCGCCCACGAGGCCCAGGATCTCGCCCTTCTTCAGGTCGAGCGAGACCCGGTCAATGAGAAGCCGCTCCTCGGCGCCGTCGCGGAAGCGGATCTCGAGGTCGCGGATGGCAAGCAGGCTCATTCCTTCACCCCCAGAAGATCGCCGAGCGCGTCGCCCAGCAGGCTGAAGCCGAAGGCCAGCGTGACGATGGCGAGGCCCGGGAACAGGGTGATCCACCAGGCGGTGGTGATGAAGGCCTGACCCTCCGCCACCATGACCCCCCATTCCGCGAGCGGGGGCTGCACCCCGAGCCCGAGGTAGCTGATCGCCGCCCCGTTGAGCAGCACAAGCACCGCATCCGACATGACGAAGACGAGCGAGCCGGCCAGCGCATTGGGCAGCAGATGGCGGAACATGATCCGGGTGCGCGAGAAGCCGAGGCTCTGGGCTGCCACCGCGAAATCCTGCGTCTTGAGCACTAGGATCTGCGCCCGGATCAACCGCGCATAGGAGACCCAGCCCACCAGCGCCATGGCAATGTAGAAGCTGGTGAGCCCGGGCCCGAGGATCGCGATGATCGAGAGCATCAGGACGAGGAAGGGGAAGGCCAGGATCACGTCGATGAGGCGCATGAAGAGCGCATCGATCCAGCCGCCGAAGAAGCCCGCGAGCGTGCCCACGGCCGTGCCGATCAGGAAGGGAAAGAGCACCCCCAGCACCGCGATCTGCAGATCGATCCGGGCGCCCCAGATCACCCGGGACAGCACGTCGCGGCCGAAATTGTCGGTGCCGAACGGATGGGCGAGGCTCGGCGGTTGCAGGCGGATCGATCCGTCCTGTGCGATCGGATCGAAGGGCGCGATCCAGGGCGCGAGCAGCGCCGCGAGGAGGAAGGCCAGAAGGAGCGCGGTCCCGATGGCCAGCATCGGGCGGCGTCGGACGGGCAGGCCGAGCGCGGCGATCACAGCTTCACCCGCGGGTCGAGGGCGACGGTCACGATGTCGGCCAGGAAGTTCACCAGAACCGTGGCGACCGCGAAGGTCATGGCCACGCCCTGCACCACCATATAGTCGCGCGAGAAGATGCCCCGCACCAGAAGCTGCCCCATGCCGGGCAGGGCGAAGACGCTCTCGACCACCACGGTGCCGCCGATCAGCCAGCCGATGTTGACGGCGAGGAGGTTCACGGTGGGCACCAGCGCATTCGGCACCACATGGCGCCAGAAGACCGCATTTTCCGACAGGCCGCGGGCGCGGGCGGCGGTGGCCACGTCGGAATGGATCCCCGCGATCATGCCTGCGCGCAGGCTGCGCGTCAGCACCGCCGAGAGCGACAGCGCCACCGTCAGCCCCGGCAGGATCAGGTGCGAGATCTTCTCCCCCAGCGTCTCGCCGTAGCCCGAAACCGGCAGCCAGCCCAGCGTGACGCTGAAGAGCAGGATCAGCACGAGGCCCAGCCAGAAGGGCGGAAAGCCGATGCCCAGCGTCGAGACGACCCGCACCGTCTGATCCGCCGCCCGGCCCTGCCGCCGGGCCGAGATGGCGGCGAAGGGAACGGCGATGGCGAGCGAGAGGAGGACGCCCATGGTCACGAGCGCGAGCGTCGGCTCGATCCGCGTGGCGATCAGCGGCAGGACGTCGATCTTGTAGAGGGTCGAACGGCCCATCTCGCCCGAGGCGAGGTTCTTCAGGAAGTAGAGATACTGCGCCCACATTGGCTCATCGAGGCCGTATTGCGCGCGGATCCGGGCGAGCGCCGTGGGCGTGGCGCGGGTGCCGAGCAGGATGCGCGCGGGATCTCCGGGGATCAGCCGCACCAGCACGAAGGTGATGACCGAGATGCCGAACAGCACGGGCAGGAACTGGAGCGGGCGGAAGAGCACGAAGCGGTAGCGGTGCATGGCGCTCCCTCAGCGGGTCCGGGCGGCGCAGAGGCCGGGACGAGGGCAAGTCATGAGGCTCCTTAAAGAAACAGCCCTCCGTCCGGCGCAGGGCCGCTGGGGCCGCGCCGATCCGAAGGGCTCGAATGCCGATATGTGGGGCCCACGTTCGGCTCCCTGCGACCGTAAGGTCAAGCACAAAGACGCACGTCTCCTGCAGCGGTTGATTGCGCACAAGGTTTGCGCGACAGAAGGCATATCTGCAAGAATCTTAAGCGCGACTCCGGTTCACCGTGCGACAAGGTGACCCGCGCCCACATCGGTGAGCCGCACCCGCTCGGGCCCCGAGCCGACGGGATGGACCGGGCTCGGGATTTCGCCCGCAAGCCGGGGGGCGGGTGGGCGCTGATGCAGCGGATCGGGCACCGGCACCGCCTCGATCAGCCGCCGGGTATAGGGATGCTGCGGGTTGCCGAAGACCTGATCGCGGGTCCCCATCTCGACGATCTGGCCGAGATACATCACCGCCACCCGGTCCGAGACATTCTCGACCACCGCCATGTCATGGCTGATGAACAGGAGCGCGATGCCGAACTCGCGCTTCAGTGCCGCGAGCAGATCGAGCACGCGCGCCTGCACCGAGACGTCGAGAGCCGAGACGGATTCGTCGGCGATGATGAGCTCGGGGCGCAGCGCGAGCGCCCGGGCGATGCAGATCCGCTGCCGCTGGCCGCCCGAGAATTCGTGCGGATAGCGCTCCATCTGCGCGGGGCTGAGGCCCACGCGGGTGAGCAGGTCGCCCACGCGGGCGCGCCGCTCCTCGGGCGTGCCGATGCCGTGGATCACCAGCGGCTCGGCGATGAGGTCTCCGATGCGCATCCGGGGATCGAGCGCGGCCATCGGATCCTGAAACACGATCTGCACCCGCCGGCGCAGCGCCTTGCGTCCGGCTGCGTCGAGCGCCCCGAGCCTGTCGCCGCCGATCTCGATCCGGCCTTCGTGCGGGACGAGGCCGACCATGGCCTTGGCGATCGTGGATTTTCCGCAGCCCGACTCGCCCACGAGCGCGAAGGTCTCGCCGCGGCGGATGTCGAAGCTCACATGTTCGACGGCATGGACGCGCGCCTGCGTGCGCCCGAGCAGCCCGCCCTTCAGGTCGAAGCGCACCTGCAGGTCCGAAAGCCGCGCGATGGGCTCGGCCTCCACCGGCGGGCGGCCCCGGCCCGCGCCCATGCGCGGCACGGCGGCCAGCAGCGCGCGGGTGTACTCGGCCCGCGGCTCGGTGAAGATCTGCGTCGCCGGGCCTTCTTCGACCATGCGCCCGTCGCGCATCACGATCACCCGGTCGGCCATCTCGGCCACCACGCCCATGTCATGGGTGATGAGGATGATCGCCGTGCCCAGCTCGCGCTGAAGATCGCGCAGCAGGTCCAGCACCTCGCGCTGCACCGTCACGTCGAGCGCCGTGGTGGGTTCGTCGGCGATGAGCACCTCGGGGCGGAGCGCCAGCGCCATGGCGATCATCACCCGCTGGCGCATGCCGCCGGACAGTTCGTGCGGATACTGGTCGAGCCGCCGCTCGGGCTGCGAGAGGCGCACCGAGCGCAGGGCTTCCAGCGCGCGGGCGCGGGCCTCGGCCTTCGAGACCGTCTCATGGGCGCGGATGGCCTCGGCGAGCTGCGTGCCGATGGTCAGCACCGGGTTCAGCGAGGTCATCGGCTCCTGAAAGATCATCGCCACCCGGTCGCCGCGGATGGCGCGCATCCGTCCCTCGGGCAGGTCGGTGAGCTCGGTCCGGCCGAGCTTGATGCGCCCCCCGGTGATCCGCACCGCGGGCGGGGGCAGGAGGCCCATGATCGCAAGCGACGTGATCGACTTGCCCGAGCCGCTTTCGCCCGCGATGGCGAGCGTCTCGCCGCGGGCGAGCGTGAAGGAGAGGCCCGAGACCAGCGGGCGCAGGCCCGCTTCGGTGCGGACCGAAACCTCGAGCCCCTCCACGGTGAGCGCGGGCAGGGCCTCTGCGTCCGGGGCGGAGGCCGCCCCGGAAAGGAGTGCGGCGCCGCTCATTCGAAGACGGCGCGCGGGAAGTAGAAGCTCACGACCCAGTTCGGCATGTCCACGATCTCGGAGATCCGCAGGTCGCCGCAGGTCGAGACCAGCATGTAGGCCTCGACCGGCGCCATGCCGCGCGTGGCGCAGAGATGGTCGATCATGGCCGAGACCGCATCGCGCGCTCCGCTCATCAGGTCGGGGCCGATGCCGGTCGTAACCTCGTAGCCCTTGGCGTCGAGGTGGCGCGTGACGGGCCCGGGCGTGGTGAAGCGCGGGGTCTTGAGGTTCGCGCCCTTCACCAGATCGAGCGTCAGGACGACATCCATCGGGCTCTCGATGGCCGTGCCGCAGACCTCGCCGTCGCCCTGCGCCGCATGGGTGTCGCCCACGCTGAACAGCGCCCCCGCCACCTCGACCGGCAGGTAGAGCGTCGTTCCCGCCGCAAGGTCGCGGATGTCGAGGTTGCCGCCCACGCGCCGGGGCGGCACCACCGAATGCAGCCCCGGCTCGGCCAGCGCATTGCCGATGGTGCCCGCGAAGGGCTTGAGCGGCACGCGCCCCTCCTTGCCCCAGAGCGCGGGCGCGAGGCTCTCGGCATCGTATTTCCATATATGGAGCGCGGCTTCGGTGAACTGGTCGGCCAGAAGCCCGAAGCCCGGGATGTTGGCCGTCCAGCCCCAGCCCGTGCCCTCGCGCACCTGCGGGGTGAAGCTCTCGATCGTGACCTTCAGCGCGTCGCCCGGCTCGGCCCCCTCGACATGGATCGGGCCCGAGACCGGGTTGATCCGGCCGAAATCGAGCGCCACCACGTCGGCCAGCACGGACGAGGGTCCGAGCTGGCCCGCCGAGGAATCCTGGCAGTGGAAGAGAATGGTCGAGCCGGGCTCCACACGCTCGGCCGGGGGGAGCGAATTGTCCCAGCCGAAGTGATGCTGCGCGCCGTGGATCGTGTAATTGCAGGCCTTGCACATGGGTCTTACTCGGTCACGAAGACATAGTCGTAGTTCACGGGGATCGAGACGGGATCGACATAGAGGCTGTCGTCGCCGCCCATGCGCGCGGATTTCATCGTGTAGCGCTGTTCGTTGAAGACGGGCACCCACGGCGCCTTCTCCATCACGCCCATATAGACGTCGGACCAGAGCTTCAGCCGCTCCTCGGCACGGGCCGGATCGGCGAGGCTGTCGGCCTCGGTGGCCTTGGCGTCGAGCGCCTCGTCGCAGAATTTCGACCAGTTCCAGCCGCCGTCAGCCGCGCCCGCGCAGCCGAGGATCGGGCCGTAGAAGTTGGACGGATCGGGGAAATCCGCGATCCAGGCCATGCCGCCCGACCAGATCATCGGCGCCGAGCCATTGCCGCCGGCCTCGATCACATTGGCCTGCGCGAGGCTCTGGATCGCGGCCTTGATGCCGATCTGCGACAGATCCTGCTGGATCGCCTGCGCGATGCGCGGGTTCGGGTCGGTGTTCATCACATAGAGCTCGGTCTCGAACCCGTCGGCGAAGCCCGCCTCGGAGAGCAGCGCCTTGGCCTTCTCGACATCGTGCGGATAGCCCTCGTAGCCTTCGGTATAGCCCGGCATCGAGGGCGGCAGCGGCTGGGTCGCGGGGATCGCGCGGCCGTTGATGATCTGGGTGATCCGCTGCTTGTTGATCGCCATGTTGACGGCCTGACGGACCTGCAGATTGTCGAAGGGCGGCTGGGTCACGTTCATCGTGATGTAGCCCGTGTGCAGCTGGCCGCCCTCGACCACGCGCTCGGCCTGCGCCGGATCGGCCATCACTTCGGTGAATTTCGCAGGCGGAATGCCGTCGCCGGGCACGTCCACCTCGCCGTTCTGCAGCCGCAGCAGCGCCACAATCGGCTCCTGTCCCACTTCGAAGACGATGCTGTCGAGATAGGGCACGCCCTCGCGCCAGTAATCGGCGTTCTTCTCGAAGACGAGCCGTTGGCCGAGGGTCCATTCGGCGAGCTTGAAGGCCCCGGTGCCGACCGGCTGCTTGCCGAAGTCGGCGCCCGCCGCCTCGACGGCCTCCTTCGGCACCACCGAGGCGAAGTTCAGCGCCATCACATGCAGGAAGGTGGCGTCGGGACGCGAGAGCTCGATCTTCACGGTCGAGGGATCGACCACCGTCACGCCCTCGAGCGTGGTGGCCGAGCCGTCGGCCATCGCATCGAAGCCCTTGATCGAGCCGAAGAAGCCCGCTCCCGGCGACTGGGTCGCGGGCAGCGTCACGCGGTCGAGCGAATATTTCACATCCTCGGCCGTCATCTCGCGGCCGTTGTGGAATGTCACGCCCGGGCGCAGCTTGAACGTATAGGTGAGCCCGTCCTCCGAGATCTCGTAGCTCTCGGCGAGACCCGGGCGCAGCTCGGTCGTGCCGGGGACGTAATCCATCAGCCCGTCGAAGATCGATTTGATCATCGACCAGTTCTGCCAGTCGTAGCCGATGGCCGGATCGAGCGTCGCCACATCGTCCTTGTAGGTGATGGTGATCGTGCCGCCGGGCCTGGCGTTCGGGTCGGGCGTATAGTCCTGGGCTGCGGCGGGCAGGGCGAGCGCCAGCATCACGGCGGTGGAGGCGAGCAGTCTTTTCATGGGTCTCTCCTGTCGGTCCTGTTATTTCAGCTTGATGCGGGGGTCGATGAAGGGCGTCACGAGGTCGGCCAGCAGGTTGCCCAGCACGATGGCGCAGGCCGAGACCATGGTGACGCCCATGATGATCGGGATGTCGATGCGCTGGATGGCCTGCCAGGCGAGCTGGCCGATGCCGGGCCAGCCGAACACGCTTTCCACAACGACGATGCCGCCCATGAAGATGCCGATGTCGATGCCGATCATGGCCACGATGGGCAGGATCGCGTTCGGCAGCGCATGGCGCAGGATCACGCGGCCGCGCGTGAGGCCCTTGGCGCGGGCGGTGCGGATATAGTCCTGACGCAGCACATCGATCATGCTCGAGCGCATCATCCGGCTGTACCAGCCCGAGCCGAGGATCCCGAGCGTGACCGCGGGCAGCACGAGATGCGAGAGCGTGCCGTAGCCGCCGATCGGGAACCAGCCGAGCTTGACCGCGAAGACATAGAGGAGGAGCAGGCTCACCACGAACTGCGGCGCGGAGACAGCCACGAAGGAGACGATCATCAGCCCCTGATCGAGGGACCGTCCGCGGCGGAGGGCCGCGACGATGCCCATGGTCAGGCCCAACACCAGCTCGCACAGGATCGCGCCGCCCATCAGTTGCAGGGTGGCGGGCAGGCGTGCCGCGATCAGCGTGGCCACATCGGTCTTCTGCAGGTAGCTGCGCCCGAAATCGCCCTGCATGAGCCCCCAGAGATAGCGGCCGTACTGCACGAGGAAGGGCTGGTCGAGACCGAGCTGGCGGCGGATGTTCTCGACCACCTGCGGCGTGGCCGAGCGGCCCGCGATCTGGCGCACCGGATCGGCCGGCAGCACATAGAGCAGGATGAAGGTGACGAGCGAGACGCCGAGCAGGATCAGGGCCGACTGGAACAGGCGGCGAAGGAGATAGGCGGGCATCAGTCCCTCCCGCGCTGGGTCGGGTCGAGCACGTCGCGCAGCGCGTCTCCGACGAGGTTGAAGGCGAGCGCCAGAAGAAGGATGGCCGCGCCCGGAATGAAGACGAGCCAGGGCGCCGACTGGAAGTAGGTCTGGTTCTCGAAGATGATGTTGCCCCAGCTGGGCGTCGGCGGCTGCACCCCCACGCCGAGGTAGGAGAGCGTGGCCTCGAGCAGCACCGTCGTCGAGATACCGAGCGTGCCCCAGACGATGATCGTGGGCAGAAGGTGGGGCAGGATGTGGCGGAAGAGGATCCGCGCCGTGCCCGCGCCGAGCGTGCGCTCGGCCGCGATGAATTCGCGTTCCGACAGGGCCGAGGTCTCGGTGAAGATCACCCGCGCGGTCTGCACCCAGTTCACGAAGGCGATCACCATGGCCACGATCCAGAGCGAGGGCTGGAAGATCGCGGCGAGGCAGATCGCCAGCAGAAGCGCCGGGAAGGCCATCATCAGGTCGGTGAAGCGCATGAGCACCGCGCCGATCCAGCCGCGGAAATAGCCCGCCGTCAGGCCCACGAGCGTGCCGATCACAAGCGCCAGCCCGTTCGCGGCCACCCCGATGATGAGCGAGGTGCGCGCCCCCCAGAGGATGCGCGAGAAGAGGTCGCGGCCCAGCAGGTCGGTCCCCAGAAGGAAGGCGCCTCCGGGCGGCAGCGGCGCGCCCTCGATGGTCAGTCCGTCGAAATGCTGCTCGCTCGGGTCGTAGGGCGCGACGAGGGGCGCGAGGACGGCGCCGCCCACCACGAGGAGGATCAGGAACAGCCCGAAGAGCGCCAGCGGCCGCTCGGCCAGCCGGCGCAGCGCGCCCTTGGCGCGGATGGGGCGCTCAGCCGCGGTCGCGTCGGTCATCCGGTCCTCCCTGGCTCGCGACGATGCGGTGCGCGGCCTCCTCGATACTCACCCGCCATGCCATCGCCATCTGGCGGAGCTGGCCGTAGGCGGCGCTCTCGTCCCTGGCCCGCTGCGCCAGCAGCGTCACCGCCTGCACGACGGTCTGGCGCTGATCGAGCCGCCGCAGGAGGTCCGCGATCTCGGCCGACAGCGCGCGGTGCGCGTCGAAGGCCGCCCGCGCGATCAGCAGCGCCGAATAGGCGCCGCTGTCGCCGATGGGCTTCAGAAGCTGGGCATGGGCGCCGGCCTGCAGGCTCCATTCGATGCGCCCCGGAGCCTCCGACCCGATCAGCGCGATCATGGGCATCGGGCTTTCGCCGGGTTTCCACGGAAACTGAGCATCGTGCCCCATGTCCGCGTCGAAGAAGATGAAATCGGCCGAGATCGCCTGCGGCTCGAGGTCCGGCCAGCAATCCCCGACCTCGAGCCCGATGGCGTGAAGCTGGCGGGTCAGGGCCTGAACGACCGGATGCGGCCGGTGCAGGATCACCGCCCGCGCGCCGCCCAGATTCTGGTGCCGGACGCCGCGCTTCATGACACCACCCGCAGCGTGGCCGGCCGCGCGGGGGCGGGATGGGTCAGGTAGGGATCGCCGGGCCGTGCGGGCAGGCGCTCGCGCACCGTGAACCGGCCGCCCGAGACGTGTGAGATCAGGACCGGCAGCGCGGTGTGATGCGTCTGCGGATCGACGATGCCCGGAGGGGCGCCTGCGAGCAGCTGCGAAAGCGGAAGCCGCTCGGCGCCCGGACGGCCGGCGAGCAGTCGCGCAAGCTCCATCACCGCTGCATGGGCCGCCGCCTCGTGCGACGAGCCGAACCGGCCCTCGCCGCGGAAATAGGGTCCGGCCGCGATCAGCCCCTCGGCCGCATCCCCCAGCGCGGGCAGCTCGCATTCGGTGAGGTTGCAGGACATCACCGGGCAGCGGTCCGGACGGAAGCGGGCATCCTCGCGCCCCAGCGCCTGATAGGCCTTGAGGAAGGCATAGGAGGAGGGGCCGATCAGCGAGTTCAGGATGAAATCCGGCGCGGTCGCGCGGATCTCCTCGATCATGCGGTCGATCTCGAGCGATCCGATGGGCAGGTAGCGTTCGCCCAGAACCTTGCCGCCCGCGGCCCCGATCCGCTCGCGCGCCAGCCGGTTCATCTCCCAGCCCCAGATGTAGTTCGACCCCGTCAGATAGGCGCGGCGGCCGAAGGCCGGAAAGGCCCAGTCGAGCAGCGGCAGCAGGTGCTGGTTCGGGCAGGCATGGGTATAGACCACATGGTCCGAGGCTTCGAAGCCCTCGTAGGGCACCGCATACCAGAGCGTCCCGCGCGCCTTCTCCAGCGTCGGGATCACCTCCTTGCGGCTCCAGGAGGTGACGCAGCCCACGACGTGACGCAGCCCCTCATGAGCCAGAAGCTCTTCGCACAGAGGGGCATAGAGGTCGATGTTGCCACCGGGATCGCGCTCGACCGGCACCAGCTCCAGATCGAAGGGCCCCGCATTCACCTCGGCCACGGCGGCCAGCGCCCCGGTGCGGCAGGCGTCCGAGATCAGCGCGTAGCTGCCCGAGCGGGAGTAGAGAAGTCCGAGGTCGATGCGTCGCTTCATGGGTTCCAGAACGCAAAAGCCCCGCTCCAGAGGGGGACCAACTGGATACGGGGCGCGAATGCCGGTCCGGGACGAGCCCGGTATGTAGGTTCCATCCTTGGCCCGAAGTCCGGGGGGGCGTCAAGGATTCCCACATGGGCGATGCAGGGTTTTGCGGGCGACATGGCGCAATTTACGTCAATCCGTCAGGGCTACTGCGCATCTTTTGTGCGCTGCGGGAAGATCCGGCAGTCGAACCTGTCGTGAGCACCGGGTCCAAGGTCTCCGGGACAGAGATCGACAAACGGCCCGGAAACGGCTAGATGCAAAGATGCAACCCTCGCATGGCCTTATGATGAACAGCCTCTCGAACTCGCTCGCCGCCGCAGACATCGCCCATTCGCTGCACCCCTATACCAACGCCCGCGCACACGAACGGAACGGGCCCCTCATCATCACGCGCGGTCAGGGCGTGCATGTCTATGACAGCGAGGGGCGGGAATATATCGAGGGTCTGGCAGGGCTCTGGTCGGTGGCCGTGGGCTTCTCCGAGCCGCGTCTGGCCGAGGCTGCCGCGCGGCAGATGGCCGAGCTGCCCTATTACCACACCTTCGCCGGCAAGGCGCACGAGCCGCAGATCCGGCTGGCCGAGAAGCTGGTCGAGATGACGCCCGTGGCGCTGACGCGGGTGTTCTTCACCAACTCGGGCTCCGAGGCCAACGACACGGTGGTCAAGCTCGTCTGGTTCATGAACAACGCCCTCGGCCGGCCGCAGAAGAAGAAGTTCCTGTCGCGGATCAAGGGCTATCACGGCATCACCATCGCCTCGGGCTCGCTGACGGGGCTGCCCGTCAACCACAAGGGGTTCGATCTGCCCGCGATCCCGGTCGTGCATCTGGGCTGCCCGCACCACTGGCGCTTTGGCGCCGAGGGCGAGAGCGAGGCCGACTTCTGCGCCCGCCTCCTGCGCGAGGCCGAGGAGACGATCCTCGCCGAGGGGCCCGAGACCGTCGCCGCCTTCATCGGCGAGCCGGTCATGGGCGCGGGCGGGGTGATCGTGCCGCCGGACGGCTACTGGTCGGGGATCGAGGCGCTCTGCCGGAAATACGACATCCTTCTCGTCTCGGACGAGGTCATCAACGGCTTCGGCCGGACCGGCGCGCGCTGGGGATGCGAGAAGTTCGGCTTCACGCCCGACATCCTCGTGACCTCGAAGCAGCTCACCTCCTCCTACATGCCGCTCGCGGCGGTGCTGATGACCGACAAGGTCTATCAGATCATCGCCGACCATACGGAGACGGTGGGCACGCTCGGCCACGGCTTCACCGGCTCGGGCCATCCGGTCGCCACGGCGGTGGGGCTCGAGAACCTGACCGTCATCGAGGAGCGCGACCTGATGGGCAATGCGGCCCGTCTCGAGCGCCCGTTCCAGGACGGGCTGCGCGCGTTCCGGGACAATCCGCTGGTGGGCGAGGTGCGGGGCACGGGCCTTATCGCTGCGATCGAGATGGTGGCCGACCGGGCCACGAAGCGCAGCTTCGAGCCCTTGGGCAAGGTGGGGGCGCGCGCCGCGGCCTTTGCGGCAGAAGAAGGTCTCCTCTGCCGGGCGCTCGGCGACACGCTGGCGCTCTGCCCGCCGCTGATCGTGACCGAGGCCGACGTGGGCGGCATCCTCGAACGGATGGGCCGTGCGCTCGACCGGACGGCAACTTGGGCGCAGGCCGAGGGGCTGATCTGAGAGATGGCGGCCCGTCCCGCACCGGGAGGCCGGGCCGATTACCGGATCTTCCGCGAGCACAGCACGCGCTGGATGGACAATGATGCCTACGGGCATCTGAACAATGTCGTCCATTACGCCCTGTTCGATGCGACGGTGAACGGCTGGCTGATCGAGGTGGGGCTCATCGGCCCCGCGCGGGCCCGGATCGGCCTCGTGGCCGAAACCGGCTGCCGCTACCATTCCGAGATGGCCTATCCCGACCGGATCGCGGCGGGGCTCAGGGTCGCGCATCTCGGCACCTCCTCCGTGCGCTACGAACTCGGGCTCTTCCGCAACGAGGCCGAGCTGGCCTCGGCCGAAGGGTTCTTCGTCCATGTCTATGTGGATCGAGCGACCCGCAGGCCCGCGCCGCTGCCGCCGGATCTGCGGGCGGCCCTCGAAACTCTCCGCTAGAGCGCTCTCCTGCGCTTTCATTCTGGCAGAAATATCCCCGCCGGAGGCTCCGACAGAGGGCCCGAGCGCGGGGGGCGGACCCGGAAGCGCCACGCCGGACGCGGGAACGGCCCGACGCGGCGCGCAGCGCCCGCCCATCCTGCAGGTGCGCGGGCTCCCCCGACCCGAGGGAGCCTCGCTGTCAGTGAACCGTGAGCGGCCCGTGCATCCCCCCCTCGTAATGGCCGGGAATGAGGCAGGCGAATTCGTAGCGGCCCGGATCGCCGAAGGTCCAGAGGATCTCGCCGCTCTCGCCCGAGGTCAGCCGGAGCGCGTTGGCCTCCCGATGCCTCATGTCGGGCATCTCGGCCATCATGACCTTGTGCTCCTCGATCTCGCCCGGCGTGTCCATGACGAACTCGTGCTCCTGCTCGCCCGCGTTGCGGATCACGAGGCGTACCGTCTCGCCCGCGGCGAAGGACAGGCTCGCCGGCTCGAAGATCATGCGGCCATCCTCCGTCTCGCGCATCGTCACCGTCACGGCGCGCGCCTCTGCCCCGGCAGAGGCCGGCGCGCCGAGGGGCATCGCCGCTTTCGCGTCGTCCATGTGATCCATGGCGGACAGGCCGCCCTCGGTCGACCCCATTGCCCCATGCGCGTGCCCGTGCCCGTGCCCGTGCGAGCCGTCGGCCTGTGCAGCGCCGGCCCCGAGGGCGGCGACCAGAGTCATCGTCAGAAGTTTCATCTCTTTCATCCCATGTCGGCATCGGCGCGCCGCAGCGGCCGGTTGAGGATCGGGCTGGGGCCGCTCCTGCGGCTCCGGACGGTGTCGCGGACGCGTCAGCTGCCCGAGACCTGCCGCTGGTAATCGGCGGCGCGCTCGGGCCAGGTGCTCTTGATATAGTCCAGCACGGCCCGGATTTCCGCGTCGGTCAGGAGGTCGGCAAAACCCGGCATGTCGCTCTCGTAGCCATTGCCGACGAGGGCCGCCGTGCCCTGCCGGACGATCGCGAGCAGTTGCGCATCCGGATGGTGCCAGGTGTGCCCCGAGGCATCGTGGGGCGGGGCCGGATATCGGCCGTTCGGCAGAGGCTCGCCCCAGTCGGGCTGCCCCTCGAGCTCGGCACCGTGGCAGGAGGCGCAGTGGACCGCATAGACCTGTCGGCCGAGCGCGATGGTGTCGGCATCGGGTCCGGTCGGGGCCGCGTCCGGCAGAAGCAGCCAGAGCGCCGGGATGGCTGCAAGCGGGGCGGCGAAGAGAAGGCGCTTCATCTGCGCCTCCTCAAGCCGGAAGACACCCCGCGCGGTGGCAAGGCAGGGCCAAGGGCGGCACGGGGGCCGCTGTGGAAGAGGGTGGGCATCGGTTCAATCCCAATGGGTCCGCCGACAAGGGCGGATGTCTTCAGGCAGGCAGGCGCGGAGCCCGCCGGTTCAGATGCGGGACGACCCTCTGGGAGGCCGGTGATCGGGCGGGGGCCGCCGCCCGGCGAGACGCTCGCTCCAGCCGGCGTGGTGCAGGCTGTCGCGGCGGTGCGCGAGAAGCTGAAGGGCCGCAGGCAGGACCACCGGCATGGTGGCACAGGCGGCGGCGCAATCTTTCAGGTTCTTGCCGGTCATTTCCGCGCAGGGCCCTGTCGAGGGCTCCATCTGCGCCACATGATGGCCCGTGTCCGCAGGCGTCGCCGAGGGGGCCGAGCGCAGACCCGGCCCCACCACGGAGGCAAGGGCGAGCAAGGCCGCAAGGCAGAACTCGAGGAGTCGGAAGCGGATCATGCGAAGAGGATATATCTCTCGTTCCGCGACAAACAGAGGTCTCACGAAAGCGTCAGGCTTGGGCAGGGCTGCAACACCTCCCCCGGCAAGGAGCGCGGGGCCTCTGCCGAGCAGGAACGGCAGAGGCCCCGCCTCCGAGCCGCATGGACGGCCCGGCCTCCCGGAACCCGCTCAGGGCCATGGTCTTTTCGGCGAGGACCTCCCCGACCTGTTTCGGCCCGACGGGCTGCCGGGAGAGTCGGTCTCCGTCAGGCGGATCTTCCCTGCCTTGGGGTCGTTGCAGGCCCTCCACGCTGCCCCTTGGCCTCGTGTCCCCTGCGGCAAAGCGTCTTTCATCCCGGACGTTCTCCGAATGAAGCCGGAGGCGGGGGGCCGGCCCTGCTCCAAGCTCCGAATGGCTCCGGATCGGAGTCGCCGCTACGGAAAAGTTCTTAACCGATTGGCAGGACGCAAGAATGTTGTGTCGCCATTCTCGGAGCGGGGTGAGCGGACGGTCCCGACCAATGCCGGCGCCCCGCTGTTCGACGCGCGGAGTGCAGAACATGGCCCTCTCCTGGCCCAAAGATTAAAATTTTTAGAAGGCATGTTGGCTATTTTCAAATATTCATGAACCGGATCCTGACGCAACGTCCGCCGCGACAGAGGCAGGAGGAGCCATGGCCATCGAGCTGGAGGATCTGGGGCTGAGCCCCGATGTGGCGGACGTGATGCAGCGTCTGGCGCGCGTGGGGGCGGGCATCGCCCGCATCATCTCGCGCAACGGGCTCGAGCGCGATCTGGGCGCGGGCGTCGGCACCAATGCCGGAGGAGACGGGCAGAAGGCGCTCGACGTGATCGCGGACGACGCGTTCCGCGCGGCGCTCGAAGGCTCTGCGGTGGCTTATTACGCCTCCGAGGAGCAGGACGAGGTGGTGACGCTGGGCGAGGGCAGCCTCGCGCTCGCCATCGACCCGCTGGACGGCTCGTCCAACATCGATGTGAACGTGTCGATCGGCACGATCTTCTCGATCTTCCCCGCGGCGGCCGGCCCCGAGGCGAGCTTCCTGCGGCCGGGCACCGAGCAGATCGCCGGCGGCTACATCATCTACGGGCCGCAATGCGCGCTGGTCTGCAGCTTCGGGCAGGGCGTGCAGCACTGGGTGCTCGACCTCGATGCGGGGATCTTCCGGCGGATGCCCGACATCCGCCCGCTGCCGGCCGAGACGTCCGAATTCGCGATCAATGCCTCGAACTACCGCCACTGGCCGCAACCGATCCGCGCCTTCGTCGACGATCTGGTGGCCGGGGCCGAGGGGCCGCGCGGTAAGAACTTCAACATGCGCTGGATCGCCTCACTGGTCGCCGAGACGCACCGCATCCTGATGCGGGGCGGGGTGTTCCTCTATCCCGGCGACGAGCGCAAGGGCTACGAGCGGGGCCGGCTGCGCCATGTCTACGAATGCGCGCCCATCGCCTTCCTGATCGCGAATGTCGGGGGCCGCGCCACCGACGGCTGCGCCGACATCCTGACCGCGCTGCCCGACCGGCTGCACGCCCGCACCCCCTTCGTCTTCGGCTGCGCGAGCAAGGTCGCCCGCGTCGCCGCCTATCACGATCTGGCCTGCGAAGAGACGTCCGCTCTCTTCGGCAGCCGGGGCCTGTTCCGGAGTTAAAGAGTGTCGAAGAAATATCCCATCATTTCCGTGGTCGGCTCGTCCGGCGCGGGCACCTCGACCGTCAAGAACACGTTCGAGCAGATCTTCCGCCGCGAGGGGGTCAAGTCCGTCTCGATCGAGGGCGACGCCTTCCACCGCTTCAACCGGGCCGACATGAAGGCCGAGCTCGAGCGGCGCTATGCGGCGGGCGATGCGACCTTCTCGCATTTCTCCTACGAGGCGAACGAACTGAAGGAGCTGGAGCGCGTCTTCCGCGAATATGGCGAGACGGGGCGCGGCCGCACCCGCACCTATGTCCATGACGATGCCGAAGCCGCCCGGACGGGTGTGGCGCCCGGCAATTTCACCCAATGGGCGCCGTTCGAGGACAACAGCGACCTGCTTTTCTACGAGGGGCTGCACGGCTGCGTGGTCAATGACGAGGTGAACCTCGTCCGCCATGCCGATCTGAAGCTCGGCGTGGTGCCGGTCATCAACCTCGAATGGATCCAGAAGATCCACCGCGACCGGGCGCAGCGCGGCTATACGACCGAAGCCGTCACCGACGTGATCCTGCGCCGGATGTATGCCTACGTCCACTGTATCGTCCCGCAATTCTCCGAGACGGACATCAACTTCCAGCGCGTGCCGGTGGTGGATACCTCGAACCCGTTCATCGCGCGCTGGATCCCCACGCCGGACGAGAGCCTGATCGTGATCCGGTTCAAGAACCCGCGCGGGATCGACTTCCCCTACCTCACCTCGATGATCGCGGGCTCGTGGATGAGCCGGGCGAATTCCATCGTGGTGCCGGGCAACAAGCAGGATCTGGCGATGCAGCTGATCCTGACGCCGCTCATCGAGCGGATGGTGCGCGAAGCGCGCCGCGCGCGGGCCTGAGGCGCGACAGACAGACGGAGAGGGGGCCGCGGATCGAGCCGCGGCCCGGCAACCGGGACGCACAGCGAAGGATGAGAGCCATGAAGGACATTGGAGCCGCGCAGGAGACGCGGATGGCGAACGCCATCCGGGCCCTCGCGATGGATGCGGTGGAGAAGGCCAAGTCGGGCCATCCCGGGATGCCGATGGGGATGGCGGACGCGGCGACCGTCCTCTTCAACCGCTTTCTCACGGTCGATCCTTCGGCGCCGAAATGGCCCGACCGCGACCGGTTCGTGCTGTCGGCGGGGCATGGCTCGATGCTGCTCTATGCCATCCATCATCTGCTGGGCTATGCCGACATGGACATGGATCAGATCCGGTCCTTCCGCCAGCTCGGCGCGCGGACGGCGGGCCACCCGGAATACGGCCATGCCGACGGGATCGAGGTCACGACCGGGCCGCTCGGTCAGGGGATCGCGACCGCGGTGGGCATGGCGCTGGCCGAGCGCATGAAAAACGCGCGGTACGACGATGATCTGGTAGACCATTTCACCTATGTCATCGCGGGCGACGGCTGCCTGATGGAGGGCATCTCGCACGAGGCCATCGACATGGCGGGCCATCTGGGCCTCGGCCGGCTGATCGTGCTCTGGGACGACAACCGCATCACCATCGACGGCGACACGGGCATCTCGACCTCGACCGACCAGAAGGCGCGGTTCGCCGCCTCGGGCTGGCATGTGCTGGCCTGCGACGGTCATGCGCCCGAGGAGATCGCCGCCGCCATCGAGGCCGCGCGGCGCGACCCCCGGCCCTCGATGATCGCCTGCCGCACGGTGATCGGCTACGGCGCGCCGAACAAGCAGGGCGGCCATGATGTCCACGGCGCGCCGCTGGGCGCGGCCGAGATCGCCGCCGCGCGCGAGCGGCTCGGCTGGGACCATCCGCCCTTCGAAATCCCCGCGGATCTCTACGAGGCCTGGGGCCGGATCGCCGCCCGTGGCGCCGACGCCCGCGCGGCCTGGGAAACACGCCTTCAGGCGAGCCCCCTCCGCGCCGCCTTCGAGACGGCGGAAGCGGCCGACACCTCGGCGCTGCCGCCGGCCATCGCGGCCTACAAGGCGCGGCTCTCGGCCGAGGCGCCCAAGGTCGCGACCCGGAAGGCCTCGGAAATGGCGCTGGGTGTGGTCAACGAGGCGCTGCCTTTCGCGGTCGGCGGCTCGGCCGACCTGACGGGCTCGAACCTGACCCGCTCGAAGGGCATGGTCTCGGTCGCGCCGGGCGCCTTCGCGGGCAGTTACATCCATTACGGCATCCGCGAGCACGGCATGGCCGCCGCGATGAACGGGATCGCGCTGCATGGCGGCCTGCGCCCCTATGGCGGCACCTTCATGGCCTTCGCGGACTATTGCCGGCCCTCGATCCGACTCTCGGCGCTGATGGGCGTGCCGGTGACCTATGTCATGACGCACGATTCCATCGGGCTCGGCGAGGATGGGCCCACGCACCAGCCGGTCGAGCATCTGGCGAGCCTGCGGGCGATCCCGAACCTTGCGGTGATCCGGCCTGCGGATGCGGTCGAGACCGCCGAGGCCTGGGAGATCGCCATGACGGCGACATCCACGCCCACGCTTCTGGTGCTGTCGCGCCAGAACCTGCCCACGGTGCGGACCGAACATCGGGACGAGAACCTGACCGCGCGCGGCGCCTATCTCCTGCGGGATCCGGGCGAGCGACAGGTGACGCTGATCGCGACCGGCTCGGAGCTGGAGCTGGCGCTGGCCGCGGCGGATCTTCTGGCCGCGGAAGGCATCGCCGCCGCCGTGGTCTCGGCGCCCTGCTTCGAGCTCTTCGCCGCGCAGCCCGCCGATTACCGGGCGACGGTTCTGGGTCAGGCCCCGCGTGTGGGTTGCGAGGCGGCGCTGCGGCAGGGGTGGGATCTCTTCCTCGGACCGCAGGACGGGTTCGTGGGCATGACGGGCTTCGGCGCTTCGGCGCCCGCGCCCGCGCTCTATCAACATTTCAACATCACCGCCGAAGCCATTGTCAGCTCGGCAAAAGAACGGATCTGAGGGAAGAAGGATGACAATCAGGGTTGCCATCAACGGCTTCGGCCGTATCGGCCGCAACGTGCTGCGGGCCATCGTGGAGTCGGGGCGCACCGATATCGAGGTGGTCGCGATCAACGATCTGGGTCCGGTCGAGACCAACGCGCATCTTCTGCGCTTCGACAGCGTGCACGGCCGCTTCCCGGCCAAGGTCACCAGCGGAGACGACTGGATCGATGTGGGCCGCGGCCCGATCAAGGTGACGGCGATCCGCAATCCGGCGGAGCTGCCCTGGGCGGGTGTCGACGTGGCGATGGAATGCACGGGCATCTTCACCTCGAAGGAGAAGGCCGCGGCCCATCTGCAGAACGGGGCGAAGCGGGTGCTCGTCTCGGCGCCCTGCGACGGGGCCGACCGGACCATCGTCTATGGGGTGAACCATGCGACGCTCACCGCGGACGACCTCGTGGTCTCGAATGCCTCCTGCACCACCAACTGCCTCTCGCCGGTGGCCAAGGTGCTTCACGATGCGATCGGCATCGCCAAGGGCTTCATGACCACGATCCACAGCTACACGGGCGACCAGCCCACCCTCGACACGATGCACAAGGATCTCTACCGCGCGCGGGCCGCGGCGCTGAGCATGATCCCGACCTCGACCGGCGCCGCGAAGGCCGTGGGCCTCGTGCTGCCCGAGCTCAAGGGCCGGCTCGACGGCGTGTCGATCCGGGTGCCCACGCCCAATGTCTCGGTGGTGGATCTGGTGTTCGAGGCCGCCCGCGACACGACGGTGGAGGAGGTGAATGCGGCCATCGAGGCCGCCGCCCGCGGACCGTTGAAGGGCGTGCTGGGCTTCACGACCGAGCCCAACGTCTCGTCCGACTTCAACCACGACCCGCATTCGTCGGTGTTCCACATGGACCAGACCAAGGTGATGGAGGGCCGCATGGTCCGCATCCTCAGCTGGTACGACAACGAATGGGGCTTCTCGAACCGGATGGCCGACACCGCCGTGGCGATGGGCCGGCTTCTCTGACCAAGCCGGGGGGCGCTGCCCCCCGGCCCCCCCGGGATATTTCGGCCAGAATGAAAGGGCCGACAGGCAAGGACTTCACCCATGGCACTCATCACGCTTCGCCAGCTTCTCGATCACGCGGCCGAACAGGGCTACGGCGTTCCCGCCTTCAACATCAACAACATGGAGCAGGGTCTCGCGATCATGGAGGCGGCGCGGGCCTGCGATGCGCCCGTCATCATCCAGGCCAGCCGCGGCGCGCGCAGCTACGCCAACGACATCATGCTGGCCAAGATGATCGAGGCGCTGGCCGCGATCTATCCCGAGATCCCGCTCTGCATGCATCAGGACCACGGCAACAACGAAGCCACCTGCATGACGGCGATCCGGCACGGCTTCACCTCGGTGATGATGGACGGCTCGCTGAAGGCCGATGCCAAGACGCCCGCCGATTATGACTACAATGTCGATATCACCGCCCGCGTGAGCCACATGGCGCACTGGGTGGGCGCCTCGGTGGAGGGTGAGCTGGGCGTTCTGGGCAGCCTCGAGACCGGCGAGAGCGAGGCCGAGGACGGGCATGGCGCGGAAGGCAAGCTCGATCACAGCCAGCTGCTGACCGACCCCGATCAGGCGGTGGATTTCGTGAAGAAGACCCAGGTCGATGCGCTGGCCATCGCCTGCGGCACCTCGCACGGCGCCTACAAGTTCAGCCGCAAGCCCGACGGCGAGATCCTCGCCATGTCGGTGATCGAGGCGATCCACAGGAAGCTGCCCGACACCCATCTCGTGATGCACGGATCCTCGTCGGTGCCGCAGGAGCTGCAGGACATCATCAACGCGTTCGGCGGCGCCATGCCGCAGACCTTCGGCGTGCCGGTCGAGGAGATCGTGCGCGGCATCAAGATGGGCGTGCGCAAGGTCAATATCGACACCGACTGCCGCATGGCGATGACCGGGCAGTTCCGCCGCATCGCGCAGCAGACGCCTTCCGAATTCGATCCGCGCAAGTTCCTCAAGCCCGCGATGGATGCGATGCGCGACCTCTGCAAGCAGCGGCTCGAAGCCTTCGGCACCGCAGGCCAGGCCGGGAAGATCAGGATCATCCCGATGGACGATATGGCCAAACGCTATGCCAGCGGCGCGCTTGCGCCCAAGACCGCCTGAAAAGCCTCGTGTGAAAGGATACGATCATGGACCAGTCCAACCGCTACGCCCGGCTTGATCTGAAGGAAGCCGATCTGATCGCAGGCGGCCGTCACGTTCTCTGCGCCTATGTCATGAAGCCCAAGGCGGGCTACGGCTATCTGGAGACGGCGGCCCACTTCGCGGCCGAGAGCTCGACCGGCACCAACGTCGAGGTCTCGACCACCGACGATTTCACCCGCGGCGTCGATGCGCTCGTCTACGAGATCGACCCGGAGAAGGAGATCATGAAGATCGCCTATCCGGTCGAGCTCTTCGACCGCAACATCATCGACGGGCGGGCGATGCTCTGCTCGTTCCTGACGCTGACGATCGGCAACAACCAGGGCATGGGCGATGTCGAATATGCCAAGATGCACGATTTCTACGTGCCGCCCTGCTATCTGCGCCTGTTCGACGGCCCCTCGATGAACATCGCCGACATGTGGCGCGTGCTGGGGCGCGACGTGCGCAACGGCGGCATGGTGGTGGGCACGATCATCAAGCCGAAGCTCGGGCTGCGGCCGAAACCCTTCGCAGATGCCTGCCACGAGTTCTGGCTGGGCGGCGACTTCATCAAGAACGACGAGCCGCAGGGCAACCAGACCTTCGCGCCGCTGAAGGAGACGATCCGCCTCGTGGCCGATGCGATGAAGCGCGCGCAGGACGAGACCGGCGAGGCCAAGCTCTTCTCGGCCAACATCACCGCGGACGACCATTACGAGATGGTGGCGCGCGGGGAATACATCCTCGAGACCTTCGGCGAGAATGCCGACCATGTGGCCTTCCTCGTCGACGGCTATGTGACGGGCCCCGCGGCCATCACCACCGCGCGGCGCCAGTTCCCGCGCCAGTTCCTGCATTATCACCGGGCGGGGCACGGCGCCGTCACCTCGCCGCAGTCGATGCGGGGCTATACGGCCTTCGTGCTCTCGAAGATGGCGCGCCTGCAGGGGGCCTCGGGCATCCACACCGGCACCATGGGCTATGGCAAGATGGAGGGCGAGGCGGCCGACAAGATCATGGCCTACATGCTGACCGACGAGGCGGCCGAGGGGCCCTTCTACCGTCAGGACTGGCTGGGGCTGAAGGCCACGACGCCCATCATCTCGGGCGGCATGAACGCGCTGCGGCTGCCGGGCTTCTTCGACAATCTCGGCCATTCCAACGTGATCCAGACCTCGGGCGGCGGCGCCTTCGGCCATCTCGACGGCGGCACGGCGGGGGCGAAGTCGCTGCGCCAGTCGCACGAGGCCTGGATGGCGGGGGTGGATCTCGTGACCTATGCCCGCGAGCATCGCGAGCTTGCCCGTGCCTTCGAGAGCTTCCCCGCGGATGCCGACAAGTTCTATCCGGGCTGGCGCGACCGGCTGCAGCGCGCAGCCTGAGGGCTTTCGACGAAGGGCCGGGCGGCATCCGCCCGGCCGTTGGCTCTTGCAGGGTCACGTTCCGCGGGCGGGCGGGTCACTCGCCCAGCGCGATTCCCTCGCGGCGGGGATCGGCGCCGCCCTGCAACCGCTCGCCCAGCGAGATCGCATGGAGGCCGGAGGTCAGGTCCACCGGCTTCACCTCATAGCCCAGATCGGCCAGCGGCTGGCTCAGAGCCTCGGCACGGGTGCCGGCCTCGATCTGGAACGGGCCGAAAGTGTTCACGAGATGCGGCATGGCCACCGCCTGCTGCACATCCATGCCCCAGTCGAGATGGGCGATCAGCGTCTGTGCCACATAGCCGATGATCGTGGAGCCGCCGGGGCTGCCTACCGCCAGCACGGGCTTGCCGTCGCGGAGCACGATGGTCGGCGCCATGGAGGAGCGCGGGCGCTTGCCGGGCTCGACCCGGTTCGCGATGGGCCAGCCCTCCGCATGGGTGCGGAAGGAGAAGTCGGTGAGCTCGTTGTTCAGGAGGAACCCGTTCGTCATCAGCCGCGAGCCGAAGCCGTTCTCAATGGTCGTCGTCATCGAGAGCACGTTGCCCGCCGCATCGACGATGGAGATATGCGAGGTCGAGGGCAGTTCGAGGCTCTCGTCCGGGGCGAGGAGCCCCGCGTGATCCCATTCGGGCGTGCCGGCCGCCACCTCGGGCAGCGCATCGTCGCCCCGCAGAAGCTTGGCCCGGGCGGCGAGATAGGCGGGATCGAGCAGCCCCTCGACGGGCACCGGCGCGAAATCGCTGTCGGCCATGTAGCGGCCGCGGTCGGCGAAGGCGAGGCGGGTCGCATCGCCGATCAGGCGCCAGCTTTCGGCATTGTCGGGCCCGAGGGCGGCCAGATCGTAGGGCTCGAGCGCGCCGAGGATCAGCCCCACGGTCAGCGCTCCCGACGAGGGCGGACCCATGCCGCAGATCTCGGCGCCGCGGTAGTCGGCGCAGACGGGCGGACGCTCCACCACGCGGTAGGCGGCCAGATCCTCGAGCGCGAGCACGCCCGGATTGCCCTCGGCGCCGCGGACGGTGGCCACGATCTCCTCGGCGATGGGGCCGCGGTAGAAGGCATCCGCGCCTTCGGCCGCCAGACGGCGAAGGGTCTCGGCATAGTCGGGGTTCTTCAGGAGGGCTCCGGCCTTCAGCGGCTGGCCCTCGGGCAGGAAATAGGCGGCGGTGGCGGGAAAGCGCGAGAGCCCCTCGGGATCCTCGGCCACGAGCCCCGCGAGACGCGGCGAGACCGCGAAGCCCTCCTCGGCCAGACGGATGGCCGGATCGAAGAGGTCGGACCAGCCGGACCTGCCCCAGCGCCGGTGCGCCTCCTCGAGCAGAAGCGGCGTGCCGGGCGTGCCCACGGACCGGCCGCCCACCACCGCGTCGAGGAATTCCAGCGGCTCGCCTTCGGGCGTCTGGAAGAGCCGGGGGGTCGCGGCCCGGGGCGCGGTCTCGCGTGCATCGAGCGTGGTGACGGCGCCGGTCGCCGCATCGAACCAGACGAGGAAGGCGCCGCCGCCGAGCCCCGAGGATTGCGGCTCGACCAGCCCCAGCACGGTCTGGACGGCGACCATGGCATCGGCCGCGCTGCCGCCGCTGCGCAGGATCTCGGCTCCGGCCTCGACGGCGAGCGGGTTCGCAGCCACCACCATCCAGTCCTCCGCCTCGACGGGCCGTCCCGAGTCGCGCGTCTCCATCGCCGCGGCGGCTGCGGGCGAGAGGCTGCCGAAGGCCGCGGGCGCGGTCGGCGCCTCGGGGGCGAGCGTGTCGCTGGCCTGTTGCGCGAACGCGGGCAGGGCCGAGGCGAGGAACAGGGCGAGCGTGCGGACCATGGGGCATCTCCTTTCCGAGGCCCTATCAACTGGCCCGTGCGGAGGCCGGGTCAAGCGCAACCGGCGCCTGTCCCGCCCTCAGGGCCGGATGCGCCAGCCCGAGCGGAAGATCCACCAGATCGCGCCGAGGCAGAGCGCGGTGAAGGCGAAGATCGCCACGAGGCTTACCGCCACCGGCACATCGGCCGTGTCGAAGAAGGACCAGCGGAAGACCGACATCAGATAGACCACCGGATTGAACAGCGCGACCGTCTGCCAGGGCCCCGGCAGCATCTCGATGCTGTAGAAGCTGCCGCCGAGGAAGATCAGCGGCGTCAGCACGAGCAGCGGGATGAGCTGCAACTGCTGGAAATCCTTGGCCCAGATCCCGATGATGAAGCCGAAGAGCGAGAAGCTGAGGCTGGTCAGCGCCAGAAGCGCCAGCATCGCCACCGGATGGGCGATGGGCAGATCGACGAAGAGGAAGGCCGTGGCGAGGATCACGAGCCCGATCAGGATCGACTTGACCGCCGCGGCCCCCACGAAGCCCGTCACGATCTCGGTGAAGCCGATAGGGGCCGCCAGCAGCTCCTGCATCGTGCCGATGAATTTCGGGAAATGGATCGCGAAAGAGGCATTGGCCACCGATTGCGTGACCACCGTCAGCATGATGAGGCCCGGCACGATGAAGGCGCCGTAGCTCACGCCGCCCACCGTTTCGATCCGGCTGCCGATGGCCGCGCCGAAGACGACGAAATAGAGCGAGGTCGAGATGACGGGTGAGGCCAGCGACTCGAGGATGGTGCGGAAGAAGCGCGCCATCTCCTTGGCGAAGATCACCCGGACAGCCTGAAGGTTCATCGTCCCGCCCTCACCAGATCCACGAAGATGTCCTCGAGGCTGCTCTGCCGCGTGGCGATGTCGGCGATGGGCAGGCCCGCCGCGCGCATCTCGGTCAGAAGCGTGACGATGCCCGTCCGCTCCTGCGTGGCATCGTAGCTGTAGACGAGGCTCAGGCCGCCGGGCCCGAGCGTGAGCCCGCGCCCCGCCAGCGCCTCGGGCACCGCAGCGATGGGCTGCGCCAGATCCACCTTCAGCTCCTTGCGGCCCATGCGCGCCATCAGGCTCGCCTTGTCCTCTACGAGAAGGATCTCGCCCCCCGTAATGATCCCCACGCGGTCGGCGATGGCTTCGGCCTCCTCGATGTAATGGGTGGTCAGGATGATGGTCACGCCCTCAGCCCGCAGATCCTCGACCACGGCCCACATGTCCTTGCGCAGCTCCACATCGACGCCCGCCGTGGGCTCGTCGAGAAACAGCACCCGCGGCTCGTGCGCCAGCGCCTTGGCGATCAGCACCCGCCGCTTCATCCCGCCCGAGAGCGGCTGGATCGCGCTGTCCTTCTTGTCCCAGGGCGAGAGCTGACGCAGCACCCGCTCGACATGGGCGGGGTCCGGCGGCTTGCCATAGAGCCCGCGGGCGTAGCTCACGCTGCGGAACACCTTCTCGAAGGGCTCGAGCGCGATCTCCTGCGGCACGAGGCCGATCATCGCCCGCGCCGCGCGCCAGTCGGAGGCGATGTCGTGGCCGCCCACCGTGACCTGCCCCGAGGTCGGGCGTACGATGCCGCAGATCGTCGAGATGAGCGTGGTCTTGCCGGCGCCGTTCGGGCCGAGGAGCGCGAGGATCTCGCCCTCGCGAATGTCGAGGCTGACGGATTTCAGCGCCCGGAAGCCGGTGTCGTAGGTCTTCACCAGATCGCGGACGGAGACGATGGCGGTCATGGGGTCTCCGAAACTGGCCGGCCAAAGGTCCGGCCTCTGCGGCGCACCGCAGCGCCCGAGGGCGACTTAGGGCGCGGCGGGCGCCGAACAAGGGGCGTGGCCGCACCGATCCGCACCGCGGGATGCCCCTACCTAAGGTGGAGGCCAAGGCGGTGGCCACGGCCGCGCGCCTCTGACAGAGTTCGGGAACGCCACGCGGATCTGGGAGGAGACTCGTGAACGTCATGGACACCCACCCCGACGGCCGGGCCATCGCGCATCTGGCCGAGCGGATCCGGGCGGGGCTGATCGGCCACGAGATCCTCGTCGAGCGGCTGATGACCGCGCTGCTGACCGGGGGGCATGTGCTGATCGAGGGGGCGCCGGGGCTCGCCAAGACCCGCGCCGTGAAGCGGCTCGCGCAGGGGCTCGACGGCAGCTTCGCCCGCATCCAGTGCACGCCCGATTTGATGCCCTCGGACCTCACCGGCACCCAGGTCTTCCGCCGCCAGAGCGAGAGCTTCGACTTCGTGCCGGGGCCGATCTTCCATTCCCTCGTGCTGGTCGACGAGATCAACCGCGCGCCGCCCAAGGTGCAGTCGGCCCTGCTCGAGGCCATGGCCGAGGGGCAGGTCACGGCGGGCGGCGTCACGCGGCCCCTGCCGGACCCGTTCATGGTGGTCGCGACCCAGAATCCGATCGAGCACGAGGGCACCTTTCCCTTGCCCGAGGCGCAGCTCGACCGGTTCCTGCTCCATGTGGATCTGGCAATGCCAGGGGCCGAGGCCGAGCGCGCGATCCTCGATCTGGTCGAGGGCGAGGCGCGGGAGGCGGCCCTGCCCGCGGGCAGGCCGCTCGAACTGGCCGAGCTTCGGCGGGCGCGCGCGGCGGTCGCGGGCATCCATCTCGCGCCCGCGCTCAGGGATTTCATCGTGCGGCTGGTGATCGCCACGCGGGAGACCGAAGGCTCGCCGCTCGAGGGGCTCATCGAACATGCGGTCTCGCCGCGGGGAACGCTGGCGCTTGCGGCCTCGGCCCGGGCGCGGGCGCTTCTGCACGGGCGCGACCATGCGCTGCCCGAGGATGTCGAGGCGCTGGCGCCCGATGCGCTGGCCCACCGGCTGGTGCCGAGCTGGCGCGCCACCTCCGAAGGGATCTCCGCGCGCGGGATCGTGGCGCGGCTCCTCGCCCATGTCCGGCCCTGGTGATGACGGGCGAGGGCCATGAGGTGACGGTGGCGGGGCTTCTGGCGCTGGCCCCGCTCGCGGCCCAACGCGGGCGTCGCCCGCCCGAGCCCGCGCGGCGGCCGGGATCGACCGCCACGAGGCCCCGCGGGCAGGGGCACGAGATCCGCGAGATCCGGCCCTTCACCGAGGGCGACGACCTTCGCCACCTCGACGCGGCCGCCACCGCGCGCACCGGCACGCTTCAGGTGCGCAGCTTCCACGAGGACCGCGACCGGACCGTGCTGCTCGTGGCCGACTTTCGCCGCCCGATGCTGTGGGGCACGCGGCGCTTCCGCTCGGTTGCGGCGGCCGAGGCGCTGGCGCTGGCGGGCTGGCAGGCGGTGAACGGCGGCGGCTCGGCGGGCGCCGTGGCGCTGACGGACGGCGGGCTCCATTCCTCGCGCGCCTCGGGCCGGACGGCCGGCATGGCGCAGGCCGCGGGCTGCCTCGCGCGGGGCCACCGCGCGGCGCTGGCGGCGGTGCGCCAGCCGGTGCGGGATCTCGGACCCGATCTGTTGCGCGCGGCCCGCCTCGCGCCGCGTGGCGCGACGGTCATCCTCGCGACCGCGCTCGACCGGCCGGGGCCGGAGTTCGAGGCGGCGCTCGGCGCGGTCCTGCGGCGGGGCCCGCTTCGGCTCCTTCTTGCGGTGGATCCGTTCGAGACCGATCCGCCGCGGCAGGCGCTGCCCTTCCTCACGGCCGAGGGCAGGGCGGGGCGCGGCGGCTTCGCCGATCTACCCGCCACGCGCGCGGCCACCCTCGACCGGCTGGCGGAGCTGGGGGTCACGGCCGAGCGGTTGCCCTCGGACCTGCCCCTCGGAGCCGACCCATGACCTCCTTCGATCCGCTCCGCGACCTGCATCCCCCGCGCCTGCCCGTGGCCTTCGCCTCCTTCGGCTGGTCCGAAGCGCTGGTGGCCTTCGGGCTGGGCCTTCTCCTCGCGCTCCTCCTCTTCGAGCTCGTCCGCCCGGCCTTCGTCCGCCGCCCGGGCTTCGATCTCGAGGCGGAGCTCGCCCGCCTCGCGGGCCTGCCGCCCGCCGAGCGGATGCTGGGCCAGCTGCGCCTCCTGCGGAGGCTCGACGCGCCGCTGCCCGAAGAGACCCGCGCCCATCTCTACCGCACCGGAGAGGCCCCGCCGGATCTTGCCCCCGCGGTCCGCGCCGCCGCCCGCCGGGGCCGCCATGCTTGATCTCGCGGCCCCTTTCTTCCTGCTGCTCCTGCCGCTGCCGTTCCTCGTCCGCCGGTTCCTTCCGCCCCATGCGGCGCAGGAGGGGGCGCTCTACCTGCCCGAGGCCTTCGCAGCGGCGGCCCGCCCCACCTCGTCCTTTGCCCGCAGCGAGCGGTGGGAGGGGGCCCTGCGGGCGATCCTGTGGCTCGCGCTGGTGCTGGCGCTTGCGGGACCCGAGCGGCTGAAGGCGGTGCCGGACCTCTCGGCCTCGGGGCGCGAGATCGTGCTGACGCTCGACATGTCGGGCTCGATGCTGATCGAGGATTTCGACATCGACGGGGTGCAGAGCACGCGGCTCGAGGCGGTCAAGCGGGTGGCGCGCAGCTTCGTCGAGGAGCGGCAGGGCGACCGGATCGGCCTCGTGCTCTTTGCGAACCGCGCCTATGTGGCCGCGCCCCTGACCTTCGATCTGGCGGCGGTGGGGCGGGCCATCGAAGAGGCCTCGATCGGCATCACCGGCCGGTCGACCGCCATCGCCGACGGGCTGGGGCTTGCGCTGAAGCGCGTGACAGAGAGCGCCGCAGCCTCGCGGGTGATCGTGCTTCTGTCGGACGGGCAGGACAATGCGCACCAGATCGACGCGCGTCAGGTGGCGGGGCTCGCGGCGCGGCACGGGGTGCGCATCCATACGATCGCGCTCGGCCCCGACGATCTGGAGACGCGTCCGGCCGCCCGCGATGCGGTGGACACGGCGACGCTCCGCGCCATCGCCGAGGCGAGCGGCGGGCGGAGCTACCGCGTGCGGGGGATGGAGGATCTGCGCGCCATGGCGGCCGACCTCGACCGGCTGGAGCCGAACCCTGCGGAACGGCCGCCCGTGCTGGTGCCCGAGCCGCTCTGGCCCTGGCCCGCGCTGCTGGCGCTCGGGGCGGCTCTCGTCCTCGGCCTCCGCCGGGCAGGGCTTGCGCCGTGGCCCCGTCGGGCAGGGCGCGCGGCATGAGCTGGCTCCTCCTCCGCCCGCTCTGGCTCGCGGCGCTACCGCTGCTCGCGCTTCTGGCGCTCTGGGTCTGGCGGCGCCGTCCGGCCGGCGCGTGGGAGCGGATCGTGGCCCCGCTGCTTCTGGCGCGGATGCGCGAACTGGGCTTCGTGGCTCCGGCGGGCGGGCGCTGGACGGGGCTGCTGCCCTTCCTCGTCGCGGCGCTCGTCATCCTCGGTCTGTCCGGGCCGGCAAGGCTCCGGCCCGACAGTCTCGCCTTCGACCGGATGGATCCGATCCTCCTCGTGCTCGACATGTCGCCCTCGGTGGCGGGCACGGCGCAGCTCGGCGATGCGCAGGCGGCGGCGGCGCTCGTGCTGCAGGAGGCGAAGGGGCGGCCCACGGGCCTCATGCTCTATGCCGCCGACGCCTATGTGGCGAGCGCGCCCACCAGCGACGCGGCCTCGCTTCAGAGCCTCGTCGCGGTGCTCGGCCCCGAGACGATGCCGGTGGAAGGAAGCCGGCCCGACATCGCGCTCTCGGTGGCGCGCGAGCTCTTTGCGGGCGAGGGCCGGCCCGGGCTCGCCGGCGCCGACCTCATCGTGATTTCGGACGGAGGCGGCGTCGGCCCGCGCGCCTGGGAGGAAGCCCGTCGCCTGCGCGCGGCGGGCGCGCGGGTCTGGGCGCTGGAGCTGCCGCGCGACCGGCTGCCCGAGGGGATGCCCGAGCCTCCCGCCGATGCGCTGGCCGAGCTTGCCCGGGCGGGTGGCGGGGCGCTGGCCCCGGTCCGCACGCCGCGCCCGCTGCTGGAATGGCTCGGGCAGGCGCGCACCCGCGCGCTCGCCCGCTCGGCCGAAGGGCCCGCGCTCTTCGAGGATCTCGGTCGCTGGCTCCTCCTCCTCGCGGCGCTTCCGGCCCTGTTGCTGTTCCGCCGCCCGCTCTCGGGGAAAAGCTGATGCGCCGGGGGCTCCTTGCGCTTGCGGCGCTGGCCGCCGTGGGCCTCGGAGGGCCCACCGCCTGGGCCAAGCTCGCCCTCATCGCAGGCCTGCCGGGCTTGGCGGCCACCGTCGCGACCGAGCCCGCGATCCGCGGCGTTGCGCTCTATCAGGCGCGCCGCTTTGCCGAGGCCGATGCCGCCTTCGCCGAGGCGGGTCGCGCCGTCACCTACAACCGCGGCCTGAGCCTCGCGGCGCTTGGAAACTATCCGCTTGCCGAGGCCTATTTCGACGCGGTGCTCTTCGCCAATCCCGCCGACAGCGAGGCGCGCGAGAACCGGGACAGGGTGGCCGCGCTCTACGATCCCGTGGTGGGGCAGGGCGACGAGGCCGGCCGGATCGCCGTTCAGGTGGTGGTCCCGCCCGACGGGCCGCCGACCGAGCGGTTCTCGGCCGACTCGCCGCCGCTCGGGCCGGGGCGGCAGGTCGCCGACGATGCGTGGCTTGCCACGCTGCCCGACGATCCGGGCGAGTTCCTGCGGCTCAGGCTTTCGGACGAATATACCCGGCGGCTGTCGCTGGGCTTCACACCGCCGGAGGAGGGCGATCCATGGTGATCCGTGCGGCTCTGGCGGCTCTCGTGCTTCTCGCGGCCACGACGGCCGGGGCCGAGACCCCTGAGCGGCGGCTCGAGATCCTGGCCTTCCCCCGCGCCGACAGCGTGGTGGCGGGCGAGATGGTGCCGGTGACGGTGCGCGGCATCTACGACCGCAAGGTGACGCTCGAGGAGATGACGATCCGGCCCGACGACAGCTTCGACTGGGTGCAGCTGGCCAAGGACGACTGGCACGAGGAGCGCATCGACGGCCGCCTGCGGCTGGTGGTCGAACGCAGGCTCGCGCTCTTTCCCAAACATTCCGGCTCGTCGCGCTTCGGGCCCGCCGAGCACCGGCTGACCTTCGTCGGCGCGGGCGGGAAGGCGGAGACCATCACCTCGCATCCGCTCGACCTGTCGGTGGCGCCCATGCCCGACGATCCGCCCTTCCACAGCCCGCACGGCTGGCGCTTCGCCGTCTCCGAGCTGAGGGTGACGGATGAGCTCAGCACCGATCCGGCCCGGCTCAAGGACGGCGAAACCGTGACGCGGCGCGTGACAGTGACCGCGGTGGGCGCGCTGCCCGCGATGCTGCCGCCGCGGCCCGTGGTCTCGGAGAACTGGCTCATCGCCTTCGCGGCTCCGGTCGAGCGGTCGCTGGAGCTGACGCCGGACGGCCCCGTGGCGCGGGTGATCTGGAGCTGGCAGTTCCGCCCCGAGACCGGCGAGCCCGGCGTGCTGCCCGCCGTGCCGATCCCCTATTTCAACACGGTGACGCGGAAGGTGGAGGCGGCCGAGATCCCCGCGCTGCCCATCGGCTATGCGAGCTTCGCCGCCTCGCAGTCGGCCGGCATCGCCATCACGCCGGCGAGCCTCTGGGGAGGGCTGGCGGCCGGTCTGGCGGGGCTCAGCGCGGGGACGGCGCTGCTCGTGGCCGGCCACCGGCCGACGGCCGCGGCGCTCGGACGGCTCGCGCGGCGGCGCTCGCCCTTCCGCCGCTGGCAGATCTGGCGCGCGGCACGGGCGGGTGACCTGCTCGCGCTCCGCCGGGCCACCGAGGAGGAGGCGCTCGACAGGCCTGCAGCGCGCGCCGCGCTCGAACGGGCGATCTACGGCCCGCCGCCGCAGCCCTTCGACGCGCGCGCCTTCCTGCGGACCCTGCGCCGGAAGGCTTGAGCCGGGCCACGCGCGCCGGGAGGCAGGGAGACATGACAGGCAGTGGCAGGAGCGAGCAGAGACATGACCTTGCGCATTGGCATCATCGGCACGGGAGCCATCGGCACCGACCATGCACGCCGCATCAATCGGGTGCTGAGCGGGGCCGAGGTCACGGCCGTCACCGACGTGAACCGCGACAACGCCGAGGCCTGCGTGGCGGGCGTGGCGCCGGGGGCGCAGATCCTCGGGTCGGCCGAGGAGGTGATTGCGGCGAGCGACGCCGTCCTCGTCTGCTCCTGGGGCGCGGCCCACGAGGCGCAGGTGCTGGCCGCCATCGCGGCGGGCAAACCCTGCTTCTGCGAAAAGCCCCTCGCGACCGAGGCCTATGGCGCGCGGCGCATCGTCGAGGCCGAAGGGGCCATGGGCCGCCGCCTCGTTCAGGTGGGCTTCATGCGCCGCTACGACCGGGGCTATATCGCGCTGAAGGAGACGGTGCGCACGCGGCTCGGCCCGCCGCTGATGATCCATGCCGCGCATCGCAATCCGACCGTGCCCGGGCGCTACCGGACGCCGATGGCGATCCACGACACGTTGATCCACGAGATCGACGTGCTGCGCTGGCTGCTCGACGATGAGTACGTCTCGGCGCAGGTGATCTTCCCGCGCGCCACCCGCCACACCCACGCCGGGCTGCGCGACCCGCAGATCGTGCTTCTCGAGACCGCGAAGGGCGTGCGGATCGACGTGGAGATCTTCGTCAACTGCCGCTACGGCTACGACATCCAGTGCGAGGTGGTGGGCGAGGAGGGCACAGCCCGCCTGCCGGAGCCGATGGCGATCCCCACGCGGCTTGGGGCGATGTTCGGCCAGCCGATCCTCATGGACTGGAAGGACCGGTTCATCGACAGCTACGACGTCGAGCTCCAGGATTTCCTGAAGGCTGCGGCACAGGGCACCGCCGCCGGTCCCTCCGCCTGGGACGGCTATGCCGCAGCCATCACCGCAGATGTCTGCGTGCAGGCGCAGGAGAGGCCCGGCGCCATCCTCCCCGTCACCCTTCCGGCCCGCCCGGCCCTCTATGCGTAAGGCGAGCCCGTGCGGTTCGCCTCAAGCCGGATCGAGACGGCACGGGGTTTCTCCGTCATGATCCGGAGGTCGGGCCTCTCCGAAGCCGGGATCCGGAGCGACCGGCCCGGCGGGGCGGATCCCTCCGGGACGAGGCGTGCAGGCGTGGAGGAGAAGGCGACATGACAGGCACGGACCAGGACGACGCCGGGACGCTGCGGCTGACGGCGGCGCAGGCGATGGTGCGCTGGCTCTCGGTGCAGCGGACCGAGGAGGGCGGGCGCTTCATCGAGGGCGTCTGGGCGATCTTCGGCCATGGCAATGTGGCGGGCCTGGGCGAGGCGCTGCAGGGGATCGGCGACGCGCTGCCCACCTGGCGCGGGCAGAATGAACAGACCATGGCCCATGCCGCCGTGGCCTTCGCCAAGCAGAAGCGGCGGCGGCAGGCGATGGCCGTCACCTCCTCGATCGGGCCGGGCGCCACGAACATGGTCACGGCCGCGGCGCTGGCCCATGTGAACCGGCTGCCCGTGCTGTTCCTGCCGGGCTGCGTCTTCGCCAACCGCCGCCCCGACCCGGTGCTCCAGCAGATCGAGGATTTCGACGACGGCACGGTGTCGGCCAACGACTGTTTCCGGCCGGTGGTGCGCTATTTCGACCGGATCCAGCGGCCCGAGCATCTGCTGACGGCGCTGCCGCGGGCGCTGCAGGTGATGACGGACCCGGCGAACTGCGGCCCGGTCTGCCTCGCCTTCTGTCAGGACGTGCAGGCCGAGGCCTGCAACTATCCCACGCGCTTCTTCGCCCCGCGCGTCTGGCGCATCCGGCGGCCCGAACCCGATCCGGTCGAGGTCGAAGCGGTGGCGGTGCGGCTGCGCGGGGCGCGGCGGCCGGTGATCGTGGCCGGAGGCGGCGTGCTCTATTCCGGCGCCGAGGCGGAGCTTGCGGCCTTCTCGCAGCGCCATCGGATCCCGGTGGTCGAGACGCAGGCCGGCAAGGGCATCCTCGACTGGCAGGAGCCGCTCAACTTCGGCTCGCCCGGCGTGACGGGATCCGAGTGCGGCAACCGTCTGTGCGCCGAGGCCGACGTCATCCTCGGCGTGGGCACAAGGTTTCAGGATTTTACCACCGGCAGCCGGACGATCTTCGCCGAGGCCGACCTTCTGTCGGTCAACCTCCATCCCTACGATGCGCATAAGCACGGGGCGCTGCCGCTCGTCGCGGATGCGAAGGCCGCGCTGGCGCGCCTGACGGAGGCGCTCGGGGATGCGCAGTGGCCCGAGCCCGACGCGGCTCTGCGGGCGGACTGGTTTGCGGCCACCGAGGCGGCGATGGCGCGGCCCTCGGACAATGCGCTGCCCACGGACGCGCAGGTCATCGGCGCGGTGCAGCGGGTCGCGACCGCCCGGACGGTCGTCATGGGCGCCGCGGGCACGATGCCGGGCGCGCTGCAGCTGCTCTGGCGGGCCTCGCCCGGCGGCTATCACATGGAATACGGCTACAGCTGCATGGGCTACGAGGTGGCCGGCGCCCTCGGAATCGCCCTGGCCGAGCCTGACCGCGAGGTCATCTGCTTTGCAGGCGACGGCAGCTACATGATGGCCAACTCGGAACTGGCGACCGCGGTCATGCGGCGCGTGCCCTTCACGGTCGTTCTGACCGACAACCGCGGCTATGGCTGCATCAACCGCCTGCAGCAGGCGTGCGGCGGCGCTCCGTTCAACAACCTGTATCGGGATGCGCGCGTCGAAGCCCAGCCCGAGATCGATTTCGTGGGCCATGCCGCCGCGATGGGCGCCCGTGCGGTCAAGGCGGACGGCATCCCCGCGCTCGAGGCCGAGATCGTGGCCGCGCGCGGGCGCGACCGGCCGACCGTGATCGTCATCGAGACCGATCCGGAACCGGGGACGGGTGTCGGCGGTCACTGGTGGGACGTGGCCGTGCCGCAGGCAGGAGAGGGCGCGCGGCTGGCAGAGGCCCAAGCCCGCTACGCCACCCACGCCGCGCGGCAGCGCACCTTCGATTAGGAGAGCCCGATGATCCTCTATGGCACCAACCCTATCGCCTGGTCGAACGACGACGACCGGAGCATCGGCGCGCATCTGAGCCTCGACGACTGCCTGTCCGACTGCCGCAGGATCGGCTTCGACGGGATCGAGAAGGGCCACAAGATGCCCTCCGACGGCGCTGCGCTGAAGGCGCGGCTGGGGGACTATGGGCTGCGCTTCGCGGGAGGCTGGCATTCGACGAACCTTCTGGTGAACGATCTCGCCGCCGAGACGGCGGCGATGCAGGGCTTCATCGACATGCTAAAGGCTGCGGGCAGCGACCGGCTGATCGCCTGCGAATGTTCGAACACGGTCCATGGCACGGACAGCGTGGCGGTCAACGACCGGCCCCGGATCGACGATACCGACTGGGGCCGCTTCACCTCGGGCCTCGACGCGCTGGCCGGGATCGCCGCGGCTCAGGGGGTGACGCTGGTCTACCACCCTCATGCAGGAACCATCGTCGAGACCGAGGAGGAGATCGACCGGCTGATGGCCTCGACCCATGCGATGCAGCTCCTGCTCGACACGGGCCACTGCACCTTCGGCGGCGGCGATCCGGCGCGGGTGGCGGCCCGGCACATGGGGCGGGTGCGCCACATTCACGCCAAGAACGTCCGGCCCGAGGTGCTGGCGCAGGTCCGGGCCGAGGGGCTCTCGTTTCTCGAGGGCGTGCGGCGCGGCCTCTTCACCGTTCCGGGCGACCCCGAGGGCTGCGTCGATTTCGCCCCCGTGCTGCGCGCGGCGGCCGAGGCGGGCTATCGGGGCTGGCTGGTGATCGAGGCCGAGCAGGATCCGCGGAAGGCCGATCCCTTCACCTATCAGAAGATGGGGTTCGAGGCGCTCCGGACGATGGCGCGCGCGGCGGGGCTCGACAGGGGCCGCGGGGATGGATGAGCAGGGCCTCTCCGCCGCGTCACTTTGAAGGCGGGGATCCGTCTTGGCGTCTGATCCCGGAAGCGGGCCGTGGCCCTGAGGAGAGGAGAGACCCATGACCACATTGCTGCACCGGCCCTTCGGCAGCCACGGCAAGGTGCATGAGATCACCCCGGCCTCGGCGGGCTGGCGCTATGTGGGCTTCTCTCTCTACCGGCTCCGGCCGGGCGAGGCCGCAGCCGAGACCACCGGGGATCGCGAGGTCATCCTCGTTCTGGTCGAGGGCCGGGCCTCCGTCTCCGGCGGCGGACAGGACTGGGGCGTGCTGGGCGAGCGCCTGTCCGTCTTCGAGAAGACGCCGCCGCATTCGCTGTATCTGCCCGACGGCAGCGCATGGCAGGCGGTGGCCGAGACGGCCTGCACGATCGCCGTCTGCTCCGCGCCCGGACGCGGCGGCCATGCGGCCCGGCGGATCGGGCCCGAGGGCATCGTGCTCACCGAGCGCGGCAAGGGCACGAACCGCCGCCAGATCCACAACATCGCCATGGAGGCGGAGGACGTCTGCGACTCGCTCCTCGTGACCGAGGTCTTCACCCCGGCAGGCCACTGGTCCTCCTATCCGAGCCACCGCCACGACGAGGACGATTATCCCCGCATCACCTATCTCGAGGAGACCTATTATCACCGCCTGAACCCCGCCAACGGGTTCGGCATCCAGCGGGTTTATACCGACGATCTGCGCCTCGACGAGACGATGGCGGTGCAGGACGGGGACGTGGTCTGCGTGCCGCGCGGGCACCATCCCTGCGGCGCGCCCTACGGGTTCGAGATGTATTACCTGAATGTCATGGCCGGCCCGTTGCGCAAATGGCGCTTCGTGGCCGCCCCGGAGGTGGAATGGATCCTGAAGCGGGATGCCTGAAGCGGGTCCCGGCCCGCGCCACCGAAGATGCAGGAAGCGCTCCCTTGCGCCGGTGCTCTCCGCCAACGGTATCTTGTTTCAAGGCGGAAAGGCACGGCGGGATTGGAAGTGGATGGCCTGCATCCTCCCGATCATGTCAGGAAAGATGGAGACATCATTCACGCAGCGCCGGAAGCAGGCCCCGGAATGCGATCCGCCTCACGAAGCTCTGGCGCGCCACAAGCGAGGGCATATGGACCTGCCTCGCGCATCGAAGGGCACCGCATAGCTGCGATGCCGGGCTCAGAGGCGCTTGCCGGTTTCTGCATCGAAGAGATGCAGGGCCGCCGCATCGGGGGCGACCTTCAGCCGGTCGCGCTCGCGCACCGGCGCCTTGCCCGGGGTCCGCAGCACGAGGTCGGTGCCGTCCGCCAGCCGTCCATGGGCGAACGCGTCCGCGCCCAGCCATTCGACCGCCTGCACATGGAGCTCGAAGCCCGGCTCCTCGGGGCCCGCGGCATGGAGATGCTCGGGCCGGACGCCGAGGATCAGATCGCGTCCCGCAGGCGCGGGCACGGCGAGACGCTGCCCCGCCACCTCCAGCGCGTCGCCAAGACCGCGCGCGGGCAGCATGTTCATCGCCGGCGAACCGATGAACCCCGCCACGAAGGTGGTGGCGGGCCGGTCGTAGATCTCGGCCGGCGTGGCGATCTGCTCGGCCACGCCCGCGTTCATCACCACCAGCCGGTCGGCGAGCGTCATCGCCTCGACCTGATCGTGGGTGACATAGATCGAGGTGGTGCGAACAGTGCGCTGCAACTCCTTGATCTGCAGCCGCATCTGCACCCGTAGCTTCGCATCGAGGTTCGAGAGCGGCTCATCCAGCAGAAAGGCCGCCGGGTTGCGCACCAGCGCCCGGCCCATTGCCACCCGCTGCCTCTGCCCGCCCGACAGCTGGCGCGGCTTGCGGTCGAGAAGCTGGCCCAGCTCCAGCATCCTGGCCGAGCGCGCGACCCGTTCCTCGATCTCGGCCTTCGAGAGCTTCGCGATCCTCAGGCCGTAGGCCATGTTCTCCCGCACCGTCATGTGGGGGTAGAGCGCGTAGTTCTGGAACACCATGGCGATGTCGCGCTCGCGCGGTTCCAGCCGGTTGACCACGCGGCCGCCGATGGCGATCTCGCCCGCGGTGATCTCCTCGAGCCCCGCGACCATGCGCAGAAGCGTGCTCTTGCCGCAGCCCGAGGGGCCCACGATCACAACGAATTCGCCGTCCGCAATCTCGAGATCGACCCCGTGGATCACTTCGATCCCCGCATAGCTCTTGCGCACGTCCCTGAGCGAGATTTCCGCCACTTACTTCTCCGTCTCCACAAGTCCCTTCACGAACCAGCGCTGCATCAGCACGACCACGAGGATCGGCGGCAGGATGGCCAGCACGCAGGTGACCATCACGAGGTCCCACGGCGTGTCGGCATCGGCGAAGGAGATCATCTTTCTCAGGGCGATCACGATGGTGTTCATCGAGTTCGAGTTGGTCACGAGGAGCGGCCAGAGATACTGCGTCCATCCGTAGATGAAGAGGATCACGAACAGCGCCGCGATGTTGGTGGCCGAAAGCGGCAGCAGGATGTCCTTGAAGAAGCGCCAGGGGCCTGCGCCATCGACGCGCGCGGCCTCCATCAGCTCGTTCGGGATCGTCATGAAGAACTGCCGGAAGAGCAGCGTCCCGGTGGCCGAGGCCACCAGCGGCAGGATCAGACCCGCGTAGGTGTCGATCAGGTGCAGGTCCACCATCACCTTGTAGGTGGGCAGGATCCGCACCTCGACCGGCAGCATCAGGGTGATGAAGATCATCCAGAAGCAGACCATGCGCAGCGGGAAGCGGAAGAAGACGATGGCATAGGCCGAGGCCATCGAGATCACGATCTTTCCGATGGCGATGCCGAAAGCCACGACGGCCGTGTTGAGAAGAAGCCGGTCCACCCCCACGCGGCCGATCTGTCCGATCCCGCCGCCGAGCGCGCGGGCGTAGTTCGAGGGCCCCTCGGCGCCGGGCAGCAGCGGCAGCGGCGGGCGCAGGATCTGCTGCAGCGGGTGGGTCGAGGCCACGAAGACATACCAGATCGGGAAGGCCACCACGATGACCCCGATCACCAGCAGGAAATGCGCCATGATCCGGCTCTGGCGCGAGGTGCCGATCATCTCGTGCTCAGCCATAATGGACTTTCCGTTCGATATATTTGAACTGGAAGGCGGTGAGGGCGATCACGATCACCATGAGGATCACCGACTGCGCCGCGGAATCGCCGAAACGCAGGTTCACGAAGCCGTCGTTATAGACCTTGTAGACCAGCGTCTCGGTGGATTTGCCGGGGCCGCCGCCCGTGACGGCATGGATGATCCCGAACGTGTCGAAGAGCGCATAGACCGAGTTCACCACCAGCAGGAAGAAGGTCGTGGGCGCGAGAAGCGGGAAGGTGATGGTCCAGAACCGCCGCCGGGCCGTGGCGCCGTCGATGGCCGCGGCTTCCAGCAGTGAGCGAGGAATGGCCTGCAATCCCGCGACGAAGAACAGGAAATTGTAGCTGATCTGCTTCCAGCTCGCGGCCGCCACCACCAGCGCCATGGCCTGTTCCCCGTCGAGCAGCGGATCCCAGCGGATGCCGAGCTGGCGCAGGGGCCAGGCGAGCGTGCCGAAGGAGGGGTTGAACATGAAGAGCCAGAGCATGCCTGCGATGGCGGGGGCCACCGCATAGGGCCAGATCATCAGCGTGCGGTAGAAGCCGCGGCCACGCACGACCTTCTCGGCCTGCACGGCGAGAAAGAGCGCGATCGCCATCGAGAAGAAGGCGGTGAGCAGCGAGAAGACCGCCGTCACCTGGATCGAGTTGAGCCAGGCGGGATCGGACAGGACGCGGCGGAAGTTGGCGAAACCCACGAAGGTGGATTTCAGCCCGAAGGCATCCTCGCGCAGCATCGACTGCCAGAGGGCCTGACCCGCGGGCCAGTAGAAGAAGACGGCCGAGATCAGGAGCTGCGGGGCGACCAGCAGCCACGGAAGCAGGCGGTGGGGGAAATGCGCGCGATGCATGGGCGAAGGGTCCGCCCGGGCCGAAACCCCGGCAGCCTCATGTCCGTCAGCCGCCGATGGCCTGGCGAATCGCCTCGTTGCCGCGCGAGACGGCCGCGTCGAGCGCTTCCTGTGCGGTCTGCTCTCCGGCGAGCATCTTCTCGAACTCCTCGTTCTCGATGTCGCGCACCTGCGGCAGGTTCACGAGGCGCACGCCCTTGGAGTTGGCGGTCGGCTCCTTGCCCATCATCTGGGTGATCGGCACCTCGCGGCCCGGGTTCTTCTCGTAGAAGCCCGAGGCCTTGGTCGCCTCGTAGGCCTCCATCGTCACCGGCAGATAGCCCGACGTCTGGTGCAGATATTCCTGCACGTCGGTCTGCGAGAGATAGTTGAAGAAGGCGGCGACGCCCTCATAGGTCTCGTCCGACTTGCCGCCCATCACCCAGAGGCTCGCGCCGCCCGGCACCGTGTTCTGCGGCCCGTTGCCCGCCTCGTCATAGGGCAGCTGGCCGATGCCGTAGTTCATGCCCGATTTCACGATGTCGCCGAGCCCGCCCGAGCTTTCGGTGAAGATCCCGCATTCGCCCGCAAGGAAGATCTGCTTGGCCTCGGACGTGCGGCCGCCGTATTTGAACGTGCCGTCCTTGGCGAGATCGGCCAGCGCCTGGAAGTGGTTGACGAAGATCGGCTCGTTGATCTTCAGCTCGGCATTCACATCGGCAAGCCCGTTCTCGTTCGTGGCGAAGGGCACGTCGTTCCAGGCCGCGAAATTCTCGGTATGAATCCAGGTGAGCCAGGTCGAGGTGTAGCCGCAGGGGGCGGCGCCGCTCTCCTTGATCTTCTTCGCCATGTCCCAGACCTCGGTCCAGGTCTTGGGCGGGGTGTCTGCATCGAGGCCCGCCTTCTCGAAGATGTCCTTGTTGTAATAGAGGATCGGCGAGGACGAGTTGTAGGGGAAGGACAGCATCGTGCCGTCGGGCTTGGAATAATAGGCCACGATCCCCGGCAGGTAGGCCGACTTGTCGAAACTGTCGCCCAGCACCTCGGCCACCGGCTTGATCGCGCCCTCGGCCGCCATCATGACGCCGGTGCCCACGTCGAAGACCTGGATGATATCGGGGGCCTGACCGGCGCGGAAGGCTGCGATGCCGGCGTTCAGCGTCTCGGGGTAGGTGCCCTTGAAGACCGCTGTCACCTTGTAGTCCGACTGGCTCGCGTTGAAATCCGCGGCGATCTTCTCGACCACTTCCGCGTTGGCGCCCGTCATGGCGTGCCACCAGCTGATCTCGGTCTGGGCCGCGGCGGCACCCGCCTGAACGATCAGCGCAAGCGCCGTGGCGGTGAGGAATGTGCGACGTTTCATGGGCTTCTCTCCCTTCTGGATGGCCGGATGCCGTGCGGCATAGCGGGCCCCTATGACGGTGGTGCGACATTCTGCTGACCGGAGCGGGCCTCCTCTCCCGCGCCGGTCGCCGCGCGACCGTCCTCGATGCAGCGAAGCGTCCGACGTTTCGCTTATTTTCGCAAGTCGATAACCTTCGCTTGGGCTCCTTTCCCTTGCGTTAGCGTTCGCGACCGACGGGCTCGGCCAGATTGCGGCCGGGGTTCAGGCTGCGCATCCGGCTTTCGCGGAGCACGCCGATTTCGGTCAGGATCGGGTGGGCGACCGAGGTGAGATGGGCGTTCAGCCGCTTGAGGTCGCGCAGCAGATCGAGATGGATGGTGCTCGTCTCCATCGCTTCGGGCCGCCCGGCCCGCAACCGGCCGAGGTGGCGTTCGGAGGACAGCGCCTCGAGCCGCCGGATCTCGATCTTCGACTCGACGAGCTGCCGGGCGAGATCGGCATCGCGCCCGAGGAACACCGCCTGCGCAAGCCGCAGGTTCGCCACCGTGCGCTCATGCACCTCGGCCAGTTCCGCGCCGCCCTCCGGCGAAAAGGCGAGACGCTTGCGGATCTTCTTCAGCGCCGCATCGGCGAGCCCGGTCTCGATGATGTCGCCCATATGTTCGAGATTGATGGCGAAGGAGGTGATCTCGTTCGCACGCCGCACATCGTCCTCATCCAGCTCGGCGCGCGAGAGGCGGGTGATATAGAGCTTGATCGCCTCGGTCAGCCGGTCGATGTCGGGCTCGAGCCGCGAGACCTCTTGCGCCGCGAATTCGTCGTTGGCCAGCAGAGCCTGCCGGCTGCGCTCGAGCATCTCGCCCACGAGGTCGCCCACCCGCAGCGTCTCGCGCGCGGCGACGGCGAGCGCCATGGCGGGCGTGTCGAGCAGGCTCTCGTCGAGGAAGGCCGCGCCGCGCCGGCCCTCCGGCGGATCGGGCAGGAACCGCTCGACGAGGCGGCAGAGCGGCCCCACGAGCGGCAGGAACAGGACGAGGAGCACCGCGCTGAAGGCCAGATGCGCCGCGATGACCCGCTGGCCGTGATCGGTGACGGCCTCGTCGAGGAGGTCCGCCAGAGGCGCGGCGAAGAGCAGCACGAGTACGGCCCCCGCGATCCGCACCGCGAGGTTGCCGAGCGTGATCCGCCGCGCCGCCGGCCCCTCGGCCGCCACGGCGAGCCAGGGCGTGACCGCGCCGCCGACGTTCGCGCCCGCTACAAGGGCCAGAGCCGGCACCGTCTCGATGAGACCGCCGCCCGCCAGCACCATGACGAGGAGCACGACGGCAAGCGACGAGGCGCTGAGGACGGCGAGGCCCGCGGCAAGGAGGGCCGCCACCAGCGGCGCCTCGCCGAGGCCTGCGATCACCAGCGCGAGCGTGCGGGAATGCTGGAGCGGCGCCGTCACCTCGCCCATGAGCCGCAGCGCGAGGAGCATCAGTCCGAGGCCGAGGAGCGCCCGCCCGATGCCGCGGCCGCGAGTGGCACGCGCCATCGAGAAACCCACGACGCCCGCAAGGATGCAGAGGCTCGCCACCCAATGGACATCGACCGACAGGAGCGCCGCCACCGTCGCGGTGCCGAGGTTCGCCCCCAGCATGACCGCCTGCGCCATGGGCGCCGTCATGATGCCACGGGCCGCGAACGAGCCGGTGATGACCGCCGTGGCCGTGCTCGACTGCAGGCCGAGCGTCGCGAGCAGGCCCCAGAGCGCCGCCACGACCCGGTTGCTGGTGGCGCGTGAGATCCATTGGCGCAGCGTGGCGCCGAAGGCGCGCATGACGCCGGTTCGGATCAGCCGCAGGCCCCAGAGCAGCAGCGCGGCCGCGGCAAGAAGATCGATGAACTGAACGGTCGGCGGCAATGGGCTCACCCGGACACTGACAACCTCAACACGCGGGCGCCCGCACAGGTTCCCGGGAAACTTTCATCCTCAAACCCGCTGCCGGGCATCCTCGAGGATCATCTCGGCCGCCTTCTCGGCAATCATGAGGGTGGGCGAGTTGGTGTTTCCCGAGGTGATGGCCGGCATGATCGACGCATCCGCGATCCTGAGGCCGCCGAGCGCCCGGAACTTCAGCCGCGGATCGACGACGCTCGCCGGATCCGACCCCATGCGGCAGGTGCCGACCGGGTGGAAGATCGTGGTACCGATGCGGCCCGCGGCGGCGACCAGCGCCTCGCGCGTGTCGTGCTCGGCTCCCGGACGGTATTCCTCGGGGTGAAACCGCGCAAAGGCGGGCTGCGAGGCGATATGGCGCGCGATCTGGATCGAGCGCACCGCCACCTCGCGGTCGCCCTCGGTCGAAAGATAGTGCGGCGCGATGGCGGGCTGACGCGCGGGATCGGGGCTTTTCAGATGGACGCTGCCGCGGCTTTCGGGGCGAAGGTTGCAGACGCTCGCCGTCATGCCGGGGAAGGGGTGGACCTTGTCGCCGAACTTGTCGAGCGAGACCGGCTGGACATGGAACTCGAGATCGGGCGTGGCCTTCTCGGAGCCGGAGCGGGTGAAGATCCCGACCTGACTCGGTGCCATCGACATCGGCCCCGACCGGCGCAGGAGATATTCCGCCCCGATCGCGGCACGGCCGAAGAGGCTGGTGGCCTTCTCGTTCAGCGTGGGCACGCCCCGCACCTTGAAGACGAGGCGGAGCTGCAGGTGATCCTGCAGGTTCGCGCCCACGCCCGGCACGGCGACCTGCGGCTCGACGCCCGCCGCGCGCAGCACCTCGGGATCGCCGATGCCCGAAAGCTCCAGAATGTGCGGCGAGCCGATGGCACCCGCCGCAAGGACCGTCTCGCGCCGCGCCCGGGCCTCGTGCAGGGTGCCGCCCTGCCGGTAGAGCACGCCCCGCACCTCGCCCGCCTCGACGATCAGCCGCTCGACCTGCGCCTCGGTCACGACGCGCAGGTTCGGGCGGGAGAGGGCGGGCTTCAGGAAGGCCTTGGCCGTGTTCCAGCGGATGCCGGACCTCTGGTTCACGTCGAAATAGCCGCCGCCCTCGTTCGAGCCGCGGTTGAAATCCTCGGTCCGCGGGATGCCCGCCTGCTCGGCCGCATCGAGGAAAGCGTCGAGCACTGCCCAGCGGACCCGCGCCCGCTCCACCCGCCATTCGCCGCCCGCGCCGTGATGTTCGCTTTCGCCGCGGTGGTGGTCCTGCTGGCGGCGGAAGAGGGGCAGCACATCGTCCCAGCCCCAGCCGGTGCAGCCCATCTGGCGCCAGCCGTCGTAATCCTCGGCCTGCCCGCGCATGTAGATCATGCCGTTGATCGAGGAACAGCCGCCGAGCACCTTGCCGCGGGGATAGATCAGGCTGCGACCCTCGAGCCCTTCCTCGGGCTCGGTGGTGAAGCACCAGTCGGTGCGGGGATTGTTGATGCAGTAGAGATAGCCCACCGGGATATGCACCCAGTGGTAATTGTCGCGCTTGCCCGCCTCGATCAGCAGCACGCGGTTCGAGGGATCCTTGGACAGGCGGTTCGCCAGCACGCAGCCTGCGCTGCCCGCCCCCACGATGATGTAATCGGCCTCCATCTCAGCTCTCCGACCGGAAGCCGAGCCGGCGGCCGAGGCGCGAGGCGTAGAACTCGCCGACGATCCCGCGGCGGAAGAGCAGCACGCAGGCCATGAAGACGAGGCCGGTGATGATCGTGACCGGGAATTGCGAGGTGGCGAGGTAGTTCTGCAGCGTCACCACCAGCGCCGATCCCACGACCGGCCCGACGAGCGTGCCGATCCCGCCGAGGAGCGTCATCAGGATGACCTCGCCCGACATCTGCCAGCCCACATCGGTGAGGGTGGCGAACTGGAAGACCAGCGCCTTGACCCCGCCCGCGAGGCCCGCCAGCGCGGCCGACATCACGAAGGCGCCGAGCTTGTATTCCGCGACCGAGTAGCCGAGCGAGATCGCCCGCGGCTCGTTCTCGCGGATGGCCTTCAGGATCATGCCGAAGGGCGAATTCACGAAGCGCCAGATCGCGAGCATCCCCAGCGTGAAGGTGCCCAGCACGAAGAAATACATGTTGGTCGCGTTCGAGAGGTCGATGACGCCGAAGAGATGGCCGCGCGGGACCGACTGGATCCCGTCCTCGCCATGGGTGAAGGCCGCCTGCAGGCAGAAGAAGAAGAACATCTGGCTGAGGGCGAGCGTGATCATGGCGAAGTAGATCCCCTGCCGCCGGATCGCGATGACCCCCATGAGGAGCCCCAGAGCCGCCGCGCCCGCCACGCCCAGAAGGATGCCGAACTCGGGCGGCCAGCCCCACACCTTCACCGCATGGGCTGTGAAATAGGCCGAGCCGCCGAAGAAGGTGGCATGGCCGAAGGAGAGAAGGCCCGTGTAGCCCAGAAGCAGGTTGAAGGCGGCCGCGAACAAAGCGAAGCACAGCAGCTTCATCAGGAAGATCGGATAGAGGAAGAAGGGGGCCGCGATCAGCGCCGCGGCGGCGATCAGGAGCAGCACGAGCTTGAGCGTGCCGGCCCGGGGATGGGCGGCCACCGCAGGGGCGGCCGGAGATGCAGAACCGCGCGCCATGTCACGCATCCTTTCCGAAGAGTCCCGCAGGCCGCAGGATCAGGACGATCGCCATGATGACGAAGATCACGATGTTCGAGGCCTCGGGATAGAAGACCTTGGTGAGCCCCTCGGCGATGCCGAGCAGATAGCCGGTCACGATCGCGCCGAGGATCGAGCCCATGCCTCCCACCACGACGACCGCGAAGACGACGATGATGAGGTTCGACCCCATGAGCGGCGAGACCTGATAGACCGGCGCGGCCAGCACGCCCGCAAAGCCCGCGAGCGCCGCGCCCAGCCCGTAGGTGAAGGTCAGAAGCAGCGGCACATTGACCCCGAAGCTCTGGACCAGCACCGGATTTTCCGTCGCGGCCCGCAGATAGGCGCCGAGCTTCGTCTTTTCGATCAGAAGCCAGACGCCGACGCAGACGGCGAGCGAGGCCACAACCACCCAGCCGCGATAGATCGGCAGGAACATGAAGCCGAGATTGACCGCTCCGGTCAGTGCGGCCGGCGGCGAATAGGGCTGGCCCGAGGTGCCGAAGAACCAGCGGAACGTGCCTTCGAGCGTGAGCGCAAGGCCGAAGGTGAAGAGCAGCCCGTAGAGCGGGTCGAGCTTGTAGAGCCGCGAGAGCATGGTGCGCTCGATCAGCGCGCCGCCCAGACCCACGATGAGCGGGGCGAGGATCAGCGCGGGCCAGTAGCCGATCCCGGTCTGGGTGAGCAGGAGGAGCGCCGCGAAGGCGCCGGCCATATATTGCGCGCCATGGGCGAAGTTGATGACCCGGAGAAGGCCGAAGATCACCGCAAGCCCCAGCGACAGGAGCGCATAGAACGAGCCGTTGATGAGGCCCACCAGCAGCTGGCCGAAGAGGGCCGCCGTCGGAATGCCGAAGATCGTCATCATCTCACACCCCCAGCACCGAATTCAGCATCGGCATGTTCTCGGGCAGCTCCTCGACCGGGAAATCCGCCACCATCCGTCCGTGGTCCATGAGGTAGAAACGGTCCGCAACCTTCGAGGCGAAGCGGAAATTCTGCTCGACCAGCACCACGGTCATGCCGCGGTCGCGCAGCTCGATCAGCACCTCGCCGATCCGCTGGATGATGACCGGGGCGAGACCCTCTGTCGGCTCGTCCAGCAGCAGGCAGCGCGCGCCGGTGCGCAGGATCCGCGCCATGGCGAGCATCTGCTGCTCGCCGCCCGACAGCTTGGTGCCGGGGCTCGAGCGCCGCTCCTTCAGGTTCGGAAACAGCTCGTAGATCTCTCCCACCGACATGCCGCCCTTGGCGACTACCGGGGGCAGCATCAGGTTCTCCTCGACCGAGAGCGTGGCGAAGATGCCCCGTTCCTCGGGCACGAAGCCCAGCCCCTCGCGAGCCGTGCGATGCAGCGGCACGCCCATCATGTCCTTGCCCGCGAACCGGATCGCCCCGGTGCGCTTCCTCAGGATCCCCATGATCGTGCGCAGCGTCGTGGTCTTGCCCATGCCGTTGCGACCGAGGATGCAGATCGTCTCGCCTTCCTCGACGAACAGATCCACCCCGTGCAGGATGTGGCTCTCGCCATACCAGGCGTGAAGGCCGTTGACCTCCAGGAGCGTCATGCGTCCTCCGTTCCCATATAGGCCGTGCGCACGCGCGGATCGGTGCTCACGGTGGCATAGTCGCCGTGGGCGAGGATCTCGCCCCGTTGCAGCACCGTCACCTGATGGCAGATGTCGGCGACGACGTTCAGATTGTGCTCGACCATCAGCACCGCCCGGTGGCGGGCCACCTCGCGGATGATGCCCGCCACCATCTGCACATCCTCCTGGCCCATGCCGGCCATCGGCTCGTCGAGAAGCAGGACCTCGGGATCGAGGGCGAGGGTGGTCGCGATCTCCAGCACGCGCTTGCGCCCGTAGGAAAGATCCGCCGCACGCGTGTTGAGGTAGGGCGTGAGCCCCAGTTCCTCGATCAGCACCTCGGCCCGGCCGTTCAGCCGGTCGAGCGCCGAAAGCGGCTGCCAGAACTGCACCGCGAGCTCGGCCGGGCGCTGGAGCGCCACGCGCACATTCTCGAGCACCGTCAGATGCGGAAAGACCGCCGATATCTGGAACGAGCGCACCATTCCCATCCGCGCCACCTTGTCGGGGCGCGTGCGGGTGATGTCCGTCCCAAGCAGGGTGATCTTGCCGCGGGTCGGTTGAAGAAACTTCGTCAACAGGTTGAAGACGGTGGTCTTTCCCGCTCCGTTCGGTCCGATCAGCGCATGGATTCGCGCGTGATGGACATCGAGATCCACATTGTTGACAGCCGTGAAGCCGCCGAAATCCTTCCCGAGGCCGCGGGCGGACAGCACCACCCGCGGCTCGTGGTCTGTGACCGGCGCCATCGTCAATTCGTGACGAGCGGGCAGCCGCTCTGGGCCGGGTCGAGATAGGCCTGATCGCCCGGAATGGTGGCGAGGACGTTGTAATAGTCCCACGGCACGTCGCTCTCGCCGGGCTTCTTCACCTCGAGCAGATAGACGTCCGAGATCATGCGCCCGTTGGGTGCAACTTTGCCGCCCTTGGCGAAGACATCCTCGACCGGCAGTTCGTGCAGCTTGGCCGAGACGGCCTCGGTCTCGTCGGAGCCCGCGGCCTCGACCGCCTTGAGATAGGAGAGCACGGCCGAGTAGGTGCCGGCATGGATCATGTTCGGCATCGCGCCCGTCCGCTCCATGAACCGCTTGCCGAACTCGGCCGATTCCTCGTTGCGGTTCCAGTAGAAGCTCTCGGTCAGCGTCAGGCCCTGCGCCGATTCGACGCCGAGCCCGTGAACCTCGGCCAGCGTGAAGAGGAGCGCTGCAAGCCGCTGGCCGCCCTGCACGATGCCAAACTCGCCCGCCTGCTTGATGGCATTCTGCGTATCGAGACCCGCATTGGCGAGGCCGATGACCTTGGCGCCCGAGGCCTGCGCCTGAAGCAGGAACGAGGAGAAGTCGGTGGTGGAAAGCGGATGACGCACGGCGCCCAGAACCTGGCCGCCCTTCTCCTTCACGACCGCGCCGGTATTCTCTTCGAGAGAATAGCCGAAGGCATAGTCGGCAGTGAGGAAATACCAGCTGTCGCCGCCCTGTTCGACCAGCGCGCCGCCGGTGCCGATGGCCAGCGCGTGCGTGTCATAGGCCCAGTGGAAGCCATAGGGAGAGCATTGCTTGCCCGTCAGCTCGGTCGTGGCCGCCCCGGTGGTGATGGTGACCTTCTTCTTCTCCTGCGACAGCGCCTGAACGGCGAGCGCCACCGACGAGGTGGTCAGCTCCATGATCGCGTCGACCTGCTCGGTGTCGTACCACTGGCGCGCGATGTTCGAGGCGATGTCGGCCTTGTTCTGGTGGTCGGCCGTCACGACCTCGACCTTCTTGCCGAGGACCGAGCCGCCGTAATCCTCGACCGCCATCAGCGCGGCCTCGTAGCTGTATTTGCCGCCGAAGTCCGCATAGACCCCGGACTGGTCGTTCAGGATGCCGATCTTCACAAGATCATCCGACACCTGGGCTGCCGCAGGCGCGGCCAAGGCCGCCAGCGACACCGCAGAAAGAAGGGCTTTCCGCATTCCATCATCCTCCCTGGGACGGTTGCAGCCCGGACCGCGAGCGCGGTTCGGGAGGGTCCGTCCTGTTCATGAATGTGCCGCACGGGTCTCCTCAAACTCCGGCGCACTGGAAGTAGGATCAGACGTTTCGGGGCTGGACTCAAGCAATTTGTCGCAGCTATTTCGGAACAAGATCTGTTCATTTTCGGACAGACAAAGGGTGACGCATGGGCAATTTCACATGGGACGACCTGCAGTTCTTCCTCGCGGTGGCGCGCTCGGGGCAACTGTCGCGCGCGGCGCGCCAGCTCCGCACGAGCCATGTCACCGTCTCGCGCCGCATCGACCGGCTGGAAGCCGCGCTGCGGATGCGGCTCTTCGAGCGCAACCCGCGCGGCTACGAGCTGACGCCGGTGGGTCGGCGGCTGATCGAGACGGCGGAGCGGATGGAAGCCGAGACCGAGCGGATGCAGGTCGAACTGCTGGGGGACGGGCCGGGCCAGCGCGGCGTCCTGCGCATGGCCGTGCCCGAGGGGTTCGGCAGCTGGTTCAGCCGTGTGCTGCTCGGCCCCTTCACCGAGCGGTTTCCCAACATCGCGCTCGAGCTCATCACGCTGCCGCAGATCATGTCGCTCTCGCGGCGCGAGGCGGATCTGACGGTGACGCTCGACCCTCCGAAGGCGAGTACTTACCACTCTGAGAGGATCATGGATTACACGCTGCATATCTATGCCGCGAAATCCTATCTTGCGCAGCGGCCCGAGATCCAGACCCGGGACGATCTGCTGAAACATCCTTTCATCGGATACATCGAAGAGATGATCTTTGCCCCGGGTCTGGATTATCTGGGCGAGGTCCATCCCGGCATCCGCGCCAATTTCAAGAGCTCGTCGATCTTCAACCAGCTCGCCGCGACGCAGAACGGGCTCGGGCTCTGCGTGCTGCCCTTCTACATCGGCCGGAGGGTTCCGGATCTGGAAATGATCCTGCCGCAGGAAGTGGTTCTGCGCCGAACCTACTGGCTCACCTGCCACCGCGACGTTCGGCCGCTGCCCCGCGAACGCTCGGTCATGGCCTTCCTTCTCGAGGCCGGGCGCACCCATGGGCGCAGCATTCTCAACTCTGGCGCGACCCGAAAGGGCGATGGAACTACCACCTTCGTCCAGTAACGACCCTATTGGCGTGGATCGACGGGACAAGAGCATGCTGTATTCTATCTGAAATCTGTTGCCATGCCGGGATGCGGCCATGAGCTCGAGTCATTTGAAGCATCTATTTCCAATTCTGGGGGCCCTGGTGCTCCTGCCGGTCATGGCGGGCGCCGAATCGGCTCGGACCACGGTGGCGGGACCGGATTCGGGCGGCGCCATGGAAAACTCCTATCGGTCGATCGTGGGATTGCTCGAGGCAGAGATTGCCGGGCTCGAGGCGCGCATCACCGTGCTGACCACCGAGCGGCGGCGCGAGATGACGCGCCTTCAGGAGGCACGCGAGGAGACAGCCCAGGCCGAGAAGCGTCTGGCGCAGCTTCACCGTGAGCAGCTCCGGCTGGAGGAGGGGGTGCGGGCGGCGGCGGTGCAGCCGATCGGGCTGCTGGCGGCACCGGCGGGCAAGGCGCGCCCCGATGCAGGGAGTGCGCAGCTCGAGGCCGAGCGGCAGCGGCTCACCGAACTGGTCCGGGATCTCGGCCGGCAGGCGGAGGATGCCCGCTCGCGGCTGGGTAGGATGGCCGCGACCGTCGCCGCGCGCGAGGCGGATCTGCATGGGCTTGCCGAGCGGCATGCGGGCCTGACCCGGGCCGTGGCGCAGCGCGAGGCGGATCTGGCGGCGCGTGAGGCGCGGGATGCAGAGGAAGCAAAGCGGCTCTCCGACCGGCAGGCGGCGGTAAAGGGGCTCGAGGCGCGGCAGGCGCAGCTCTTGCAGGCCGTGGCACAGCGCGAAGAGCAGCTCGCCGGGCTCGAGCGTCGTCAGGGCGACCTCTCCGCCCTGATCGAGCGGCGCGAGAGCGAAACGGCGGCGCAGCAGGCGGCAGCCGTGGCGCGGCATCAGGATAAGGTGGCCTCGCTCTCCGGGCAGCGCGACGCGCTGGCGCGCGCGGTCAAGGCGCTGGCGGAGGAGGAAGCGCGGCGCAAGGAGGCGCTGGCGGCCTCCGAGGCGCAACTGGCCGCCGCTTCGGCCGAGCGGGACCGCGCTCTGGCCGAAGCCCGAACCACGGCATCCCAAGTCGGGGAGACGCGCAGCCTTGCCGCCGCGCAGGCCGAGCTGGATGCCCGCGCCAAGGAACTTGCGGCCGCCGAGGAGGAGATCCGGGCAAGGGCCGCGAAGCTCGACAAGGCCGAGCGCGAAGTGCGGGGCCGCGCGGTGGCGCTGGAAGCGGCCGAGAAGGAGGTGCGGGCGAGGTCTGCCGCTCTGGAGGCGGCAGAAGCGGAAGCGAAGCAGCGGGCAGAGGTCCTGCGGGTTCAGGAGGGGCTTTTCAAGGAGCAGCGCGCGGCCGCCGACACCGAGACTGGGCAGCGGGCGCAGGCGGTGGCCGAGGCCGAAGCTGCGGCGAAGGCCGCCGAGCAGGCGCGGGCCGATGCGGTTCGTGGAGCCGAGGCGGCGCGCACCGCCGAGGCCGAGGCGCGGTCGCGGGCCGAGGCCCTTAAGCGCGAGTTGAGCGAGCGCGAGGCATCCCTCGGACGGCTGACCGAAGCCGTCGGCGCGGCCGAAGCGCGTCTCGCGGCCCTCGAGGCCGAAGGCCGCAAGCGGGCCGAGGCGCAGACGCAGGCACTGTCGGAAGCGGACGCCCAACTGGCCGCGCTCGAAGCGGCGCGTCGGGAGAAGGCGAAGGCTCTGTCCGACGCCGAGGCGGGACTGACGGCACTCGAGGCGGAGCAGCGGACGCAGGCCGAGGCTCAGACCAAGGCGCGGGCCGAGGCAGAGGCCCGCCTCGCCGAACTCGCGCAGCGCGAAGAGGCGGCGCGGGCGCGGCTCGCGGAGGTGGAGGCCGCCCCTCAACCGGCAGTGACGCCTGTCGCCGAAGCCCCCCCGGCGGTGCCGGAGGCAGCACCGGCCAATGGGCCCGCGCGGGACGCGGCCGTGGTCGCCGCGGCGCTGGCGGGCGCTCCGGGAATGCCCGCGCCGGGCAGCGCGCCGCACCAGAAGCTCGCAGGTCTGCTTCAGGCGGGCGTCTGCCCGGTCGATGCCCTGCGCACCGCGACGGGGACCGTCAACCGCCAGTCGCTCGTGGCCCTCGTCCGATCCCTCGGCGGCTGCTGAGCCGCTCCCGATTCCGAAGCGCAGGAGGAACCCTTGCCCGTTATCAGACTGATCGCGATTGCCCTGTTGCTCGTGGGCCTTCCGTCCCGGCTTCCCGCTCTGGAGGTCAACATGCTTACGGGAGGTCCGACCGGAACCTACATCCAGATCGGCCGCGACATCGCGAAGGCCGCCTCGGCCTGCGGCATCGAGATGACCGTGCATGAAAGCGCGGGGTCGCTCGAGAATTTCCTCGGCGTCCGTCAGCGCCCGCGCACACAGTTCGGCATCGTCCAGTCGGATGTGCTCGAATATCTCAAGACCTTCGCCGCCGACGATCCCGAGGTGAGCCGCGCGATCTTCGGCGTCCGCATCGCCTTTCCGCTCTACGACGAGGAGGTGCATCTTCTGGCGCGGAAGGAGATCGGCAGCCTGAAGGACCTCGACGGCAAGCGCGTCTCGATCGGGGTGGAGAATTCCGGCACCTTCCTCACCGCCTCGCTCGTCCTCGACCTCGCAGAGGTCGCGCCCGGCGAGCGCAGGATGATGAACCAGGACGACTCGCTCAAGGCGCTGCTGGCCGGAGACATCGACGCCTTCTTCTATGTAGCCGGTGCGCCTGCAAAAATCTTCGCCTCGCCCGAGATCGACGGCGAGCGGTTCCATCTGGTGCCGGTGGCCGACGAAGTGCTGCGGCAGGTCTACAAGCCCACCCAGATCCCCGCCGGCAGCTATCCGTTCCAGACAGGGCCGGTCGATGCCATCGCGGTCAAGGCCGTGCTGATGACCTACGGCTACGATCCCAAGCGCAACGCCTATCACCGCGAAAGCTGCAAGGCGGTGTCGGACATCGCCCATGTGGTGAGCACCCATTTCCCCGAGCTCCAGCAATCGGGCCATCCGAAGTGGAAGCAGGTGAACCTGACCGACCTGCCGGCGGGCTGGGACATCGGCGAATGCGTCAATGCGGGTCTGGAACCCGGCTATCGGCTGCCCTGCGATCCGCCCGAGCCCGCGGTGGCCGCCCCTGCCGACGCTTCGGCCGAGAGCGAGGCGAACCGGGCCTACCGGCGGCAGATCTGCGCCGTGGTGGGCTGCTGACCATCGGCGGGATCCGGCCCGTCCGGACCCCGCCGCGGCGGTTTTGACAGAGAATGCACGGCGCCTTGACGCGGCGTTGCGGGAGGCAGGCGACAAGGGAGGCCAAACGCTCGCACATCGTCTCGAGGAGCCCGCCATGTCCCGCCTTCCTCTCCTTCTTCTGTCAGTCCTTCTGGCCGCACCCGCCGCTCGAGCCTCCGACTGCCCGGATCTGGCGCTCGTGCTGGCGCTCGACAGTTCCCTGAGCATCGACGGCACCGAGTTCACCCTCCAGACCGAGGGCTATGCCGAGGCCTTCCGCAGCCCGGCCGTGCAGGCGGCGCTGGCCGCGGCGGGCACCGTGGATGTGGCGGCCGTCGTCTGGTCCGACGGTGCGGCCCCGCCGGCCCGCCTCGGCTGGCAGCGGATCGCCGCACCCGAGGATGCCCGGCGCCTTGCGGTGCGACTGGCGGCGCTGGAGCGGGTCGCCCCGGGCCGGACCGGGGTGGGCGGGGGGCTTGCCGCCGCGCTGGAGATGCTCGCAGAGCACGGCTGTGCCGGTCGTCGCCTCGTGAACCTGTCGGGCGACGGCCGCGAGACGCTGGCGCCTCGCATGGGCCTCCGCGGGCAGCTCATGCGCGCCCGCGCCGAGGCCGAGGCTCTGGGCGCGACTGTCAACGCGCTGGCTGTGACCGACGAGGAGGCGGATCTGCCGGACTGGTTCCGGAGCCATGTGATCGTCGGCCCCGGCGCCTTCGTGATGGAAACGCGCGAGTTCCGAGGCTTCGCCGAAGCCGTCGCGCGCAAGCTCGTCCGCGAGATCGCGCCTCCCGCGCTGGCCGCAGACAGGCCCGGCCTCCCGCCCCACCGGCTGACCCCCGGCGGGAGGGATCATCCGGCGCGGCGCTCCTGAGGCGGGGCTTGCACTTGCGCCCGGCCTGCCCGAGGGTGGCGCTTTGCCCGAGGGGTCCATGTCCCGACCGATCATCGCCATCCTGCGCGGCATCACGCCCGACGAAGTGGAACCCGTGGCCGCCTCGCTGATCGCCGCGGGCATCGACCGGATCGAAGTGCCGCTCAACTCGCCCGACGCTCTGGACAGCGTGAGGCGTCTCGTCGACCGCTTCGGAGAGCGGGCGCTGATCGGGGCGGGGACGGTGCTGTCGCCCGAGGATGTGCTGCGCGTGGCGGGCCTCGGCGCACGGCTCGCGGTCTCGCCCGACTGCAACGAGGAGGTCATCGCCGCCAGCAAGGCGCAGGGCCTCGTCTCGGTGCCGGGGGTCTTCACGGCCACAGAGTGCTTCCGCGCAATCCGCGCAGGGGCGGATGGGCTGAAGCTCTTCCCGGCCTCGCTCGCAGGCCCGGCTGGTCTTCAGGCGCTGCGGGCGGTTCTGCCGTCCACGGTGCCTGTCTATGCGGTGGGTGGCGCAGAGCCGGACTCCCTCGCCGTCTGGCAGAGGGCAGGGGCGGACGGGTTCGGCATCGGAACAGCGCTCTACCGGCCCGGTCGGGCAGCCTCCGACGTGGCCGATCGCGCCCGCCGCCTCGTCGCGGCCTTCGACGCGGCCTACGGCGTCTGATCGCCCGCAGAATCTTTCACCGGGCCCCTCAAATATCCCGCTGCGCGGTCGTTCACAGTGCCGGACTGGGCACGGACCGGCCGTGCCTTCGAGGCAGGATGAGCGGATGCAGAGCAGGAAATACCGGATCGGCAGAACCGATCGGGCGGAGGCAAGGCCATGACGAAAACCGTCCTCGCGGTGGACGATTCGCCCTCGATCCGCTGCATGGTGGCGCTGACGCTGCGTGAGGCGGGCTACGAGGTGCTCGAGGCGTCGGACGGGCAGGAAGCTCTGGAGCTCGCGCTCTCGCGGCCGGTCGACGCGATCCTGACCGACCAGAACATGCCGCGGCTCGACGGGCTGGGCTTCATTCGCGCCTTCCGCAGCCGCCCGGAAGGCAAGGGCACGCCCATCGTGTTCCTGTCGACCGAATCCGCCGACACATTGAAGGCGGAAGCGCGCGCCGCGGGGGCGCTTGGCTGGATGGTCAAGCCCTTCACGCAGGCTCAGCTTCTCGCGGTGATGAAGAAGCTTCTTGGCTGACCTGGCTTTCGACCAGTGGGGGCAGAGTGTGTGGGTGCCCCGGTTCGCCCCAGTCCGGCAGAGGCCCTGAGGCCCGCCGGCTCTACAGGAAAGTACCGCCATGAGACTCTCGATCCGCAACAAGCTGGGGGCGAGCTTTCTCGTCGTCTTCGCCATGGCGGGCACGACCAACCTCTATGCGCTCTACACGATCAACAGGCTGAACGACGACATGGCCATCCTCGTCACCCGCGATTTCGAGCGCGTACGGCTGGCCGAGCGGTTGAATGCCGAGCAGCTGCGCATGAAAAGCGCGATTCGCGACCACATGCTCTCGCCCCCCGCCGGCAAGGCTGCCGAGAAGGCAGAGGTGGCTGCGGCGCGGGCGAACATGCGCGAGAGCTTCGATTCGCTCGTGGCGACGTCGCCGGAGGCGGACCGGGCTGCGCTGGCCGAGTACGAGGATCTCTGGACCCAGTCGATCCGCGTCAACGACAAGGCCCTGCTCCTGTCGGAGGAGGGCCGGACCGAAGAGGCGCGCAAGCTCCTCTGGGGCGACTATTTCACCCGCCTGCAGGCCAGCCGGATGGAGATCATGGAGGGGCTGCGCGACCGGAGCCTCGTCGCGCTGAAGGCGACCCAGGCCGAGGCGGCCGAGGCGCGTCGCCTGACGGTGCTGCTGATGGCGAGCTCCATCGCGGCGGGAACCCTGATCGCCTTCCTCGCGGCGGGCTGGCTGATCCTCTCGATCGGGCGCGGCCTCGGCCGGGCGCTGGCGCTGGCGCGGCGGGTGGCGGACGGGGACCTGACCGAGACGGCCGTGCTGCGGGGCAATGACGAGATCACCGACCTTCTCCGCGCGCTCAATGCGATGGTGGTGCGGCTGCGCGATGTGGTGGGCCGCGTCACCGCCGCCGTGGGCGACGTGGCCTCGGGCAGTGCCGAAGTCGCCGCCACGTCCGAGCAGCTGAGCCAGGGCGCGAGCGAACAGGCGGCCGCGACCGTGCAGGCCTCGGCCTCCGTCGAGGAAATCGCCGCAACTGTCCGGCAGAGTGCGGAAAATTCCGGCCGGACCGAGCGGATGGCGCGGTCTTCGGCCGAAGCGGCCCGGCAGAGCGGCGCGGCCGTCTCGGATGCCGTGTCGGCGATGCGCGGCATCGCCGAGCGGATCCATGTCGTGCAGGAGATCGCCCGCCAGACGGACCTTCTGGCGCTGAATGCCGCGGTCGAGGCGGCGCGGGCGGGCGAGCACGGGCGGGGCTTTGCCGTGGTGGCCACGGAGGTCCGCCGGCTGGCGGAGCGGAGCCAGGCCGCCGCGGCCGAGATCTCGGATCTGTCCTCCGCCACCGCGCGCTCGGCGGTGGCCGCGGGCGGGATGATCGAAAACCTCGTGCCCGACATCGCGCGGACGGCCGACCTTGTTTCCGACATTTCTTCGGCTTCGCAAGAGCTTGCGGCGGGTGCTTCACAAGTGAGCCAGGCCCTTCACCAGCTCGACACGGTGACGCAGCAGAACACGGCCGCGGCGAGCGAGCTTTCGGGCCGGGCCGCGGATCTGTCGGAACGGTCGGAGGATCTGCGCGCGGCCGTCAGCTACTTCCGCACCGGCGGTCCCGCGGTGCAGGCGCCGCTCAAGGCCGAGAGAACGACCCTGATGCAGAGGGACTCCGATGCACGGCTTGAGGAGGATCTGGACGCGGCCTTCGCGCGAGCGCGCGTCGCGTGAGCATCAGGGCGCGGCTCCGCCGCGCCGGAAGTGTCAGCTGAAGACCAGCAGGATCGCGATCAGCACGGAGGCCGCGACGAAGACCGATCCCATGAGCGAGAGCAGCACGCGTTCCGGGGTAAGCTGGTCCTCGGGGACATCGACCTTCGGCTCCCAGAAGGAGGGACCGGGCTGCCAGTTCTCGAACCGGTAGCTTGCGAGCGGGCGAACCTGCGCCACGGTCTTCCCCATCACCCCCGGCCGGGATCCGTTCGAGACGTTGCGAAAACCGGTCATCATCCGATCCTGATCGGCATGGTCGCGGGCAGGGGCACTTGCATCATTTCGCATGGGTTCTACAGCACCAGTTCGTCTTCCGGCAGTATCAACTAAAGGTTGTAACCCGTCTATACTTTAGCGATAGAGTTTCATTAAGATACAATCAAGCGGGATTGTTCCTTCGAGACCGGAACACCGTCAAAAGTGTGGGATATGGTCATTTTGACACAGTCCCTGCTTGCGTTGCCCCTTGCCCAGCCTAGTTTTTCGCCAGTTTCGAAACGAGTGTTCCGATCATGTCCTCCTCCCGTCCCGACCCCCGCGCCCTGCCGGTCCCGAGTGGCCGAATTTCCCGTCTTGCGCGATTTGGCAGCCTCGCCTCGGGCGTAGCCGGCAACGTGGCGTTGCAGGGCGCGCGCCAGCTCGCCCAGGGCAGGCGGCCCACGATGAGCGAGCTGATCCTGACTCCGGCCAATGTCGCGCGGCTGGCGGAAGAGCTCGCCCGGATGCGCGGCGCGGCCATGAAGATGGGTCAGCTCCTGTCGATGGATGCCGGCGAGATGCTGCCGCCCGAGCTTGCCGCAATTCTGGCGCGGCTCCGGGCGGATGCGCATTACATGCCGCCCCAGCAACTGCGCAGCGTCCTGACCGCAGCCTGGGGACCCGACTGGCAGCGCCGCTTCCGCAGCTTCAACGTCCGCCCGATTGCCGCCGCCTCCATCGGGCAGGTCCATCGCGCGATGACGAAGGACGGCGAGGACCTCGCCATCAAGGTGCAATATCCCGGCGTGCGGCGCTCGATCGACAGCGACGTGGACAATGTGGCCGCCCTGCTGCGCCTGTCGGGTCTGGTGCCGAAGGGGCTCGACGTGGCGGCGATGCTGGCCGAGGCCAAGCGGCAACTCCACGAGGAGGCCGATTACGGGCGGGAGGGGCGCTGTCTCGCGCGGTTCGGCGCCCTGCTGGCGGAATCGCCTGACTTCTGCGTGCCCCGGCTGCACGAGGCGCTGACCACGCCCGATGTGCTGGCGATGAGCCATGTGGCGGGGCAACCGGTCGAGGATCTGGCGGAGGCGCCGCAGGACCTGCGCGACCGCGTGATGACGCTTCTGATCGGCCTCATGTTCCGCGAGCTGTTCGACTTCGGCCTGATGCAGACCGACCCGAACTTCGCCAACTACCGCCACGATGCCGCGACCGGGCAGGTGGTTCTGCTCGACTTCGGCGCCACCCGCGATATCGACCCCGGCATGGCAGACGGTTACCGGCGGCTCCTGCGCGCGGGCCTCGCGGGCGACCTGCCGGCATCGGAGGCGGAGATGCGGGCGCTCGGCTTCCTGTCGGATGCGGTGCCGCCGGACCTCCGCGCCCTGATGATGCGGATGTTCGAGATCTCGATGGAACCTCTGCGGGCGCCGATCTTCGACTTCGGCGCGAACGACATGGCGCTGCGGTTGCGCGACCTCGGGATGGAGATCGGAGAGCGGCGCGAGATCCATCATCTGCCGCCGGTCGGGACCTTCTATATCCAGCGCAAGTTCGGCGGCATGTATCTGCTGGCCAGCCGCCTTCGCGCCCGGGTCGCCATCCGCGATCTGATTTATCCTCATATAAACGATGGGTTGAACGAAGTAACTTCAGGCAGCGCGTGACGTCATGAGCAGCGCCCGCGTGACCTTGTCACACGACGGGCGCGGCGATGGGGCCTATGGTCGGCGCGCCGCGGCCCTCTGCCGCGGACCGTTCAGCAAGAGTGACCTGCCATGTTCCGTCTGCGCCTGCTTCTGATGCTGCTGCCGCTGTGCGCCCCTGTCGCCGCCTCCGCGCAACCGATTCCCTTCCATCCCGACCGGACCCTGGACTGCCTCTCGGACAAGAAGACCGCCACCGAAGGGGCGGCCTGCATCGGCCTTGCCGCCGACCTCTGCCGCCGCGAGACGCGGGGCGCGACCGAGGTCGAGGAAGCGGCCTGCGTGGCGGCCGAGGCCAACTGGTGGCGCGACCGGATGACGGCGGCCTATGAGGCCGCACAGAAGGAGGCGAAGCTGCGGGACGTGGAGTTCGCCAAGGCGATCTCGCAGGGCGCGCCCCGCATGACCGACGATCTGGCCGCAATGCAGCAGGCCTGGACCGACTGGAGCGAAAAGCGGTGCTTCTTCGAGGCGGCCCGCCGGCGCGGCAAGCCCGACCGCATGGTGGTGGCCTCGGACTGCCTCATGCGCCGGACCGCCGAAGAGGCCCTGCTTCTGGAGGAAGCTGCCGGCCGGAAGCGTTGAGCCTGCGTCAGCCTGTCGCCCGCCAGCTTGCCCTCGATCAATGTACGCGCGGTGCATCTTTATAATCTGGCGCCACCCGGATGACGAAGGTGCCTGCGCCAGAAGGCACGTCCGGTCAGGCACCGGCAGAGGTGCGACTTGTCCCCAAACCTCTGTCGGTGTCGTCATCGCCTCACGATCCGCTGCGCAGGGCGAGGCTTGCCAGACCGCGGAAAGGCGGGTTTCCTAGGGTTGGCCCGGCAGGGGGACGCCATGGAGATCCGTCTCGAGAAGATCGATCCAGAGAGCAACTGCTTCCGGTTCTACCTGATCCGCTGCGAGCCCGACCTGTTCGGGGGCGCGGCGCTGGTTCTGCAGTGGGGACGGATCGGCGGGGCAGGGCGCACGGACATCCGCGCCTCGGGCTCGCCCGAGCGTGTCCGGGAGATCTGCGAACGGATGGTGCAGAGGAAGCTCCGGCGAGGCTATGCCGTCGCCGGAGCGGGGCTTATGCCGGGCGCCGCAGTGCCATGACGCAGCGGACCGGGATGTGGAAGTAGCGCCCGATCTGGGCGTCCGTGAGGCCGAGATCGGTGAGCGTATCGATCACCCGATCCGGCGAGGGCGCCATCAGCACCTGCGCGCAGAGGCAGGCCATATGGCCGCGGGCGTCCAGTTCATCCTGACCGGGGCAGAGGCCGGTCGCCTTCCAGATGCAGCTCGTTTCATCGGGTTCTGCCGAACGGACGGTCTCGTCACGGGTCGACGGGGGCGGAGCGGTCCTGCGGCTGCGGAACAGGGCCCGGCGCCGATCGGTCGTTTCGGTTATCATGGGGCAGTCTTCCTCTTCCTGCACCATTGCCGCCTGAGCGACAGGCTGAAGTCTCGCCGTTACCTGACCGAAGTCAATCTTCATCTGCGTGACGGCCGGATGGCAATCGCACAGGCTTGTAAACTTTTTCCTAACAAGCGGCTGTTTTCCCGTCCTGTGCCGGCCAGCCTCCGCGAGGGGATCCGGGCAGGAAATCTGCCGGCACCGGCGCGGCGCCCCGAGACCGACGCGCCAGCGCGGGCTCACCCCTGAGATGTGCCGGCGCGCTGATTCTCGCCTCGGGTTGCGCGGACGGCCGGCCGGGCAGGGGCAAGCGTCACGATCGCGAGCCCCGCGAACAGGAGGGCCGCGCCCAGAAGCCGCTGCGCCGTCACCGCCTCGCCCAGAACGACGATGGCCAGGATCCAGGCGGTGAGGGGCTCGACCAGCGAAAGGGTGACGGCCGTCGAGGTGGCGAGCCCCGCGAGACCCCGCGTGAAGAGCGCATAGGCGACCCCGGTCGTGACCGCGCCGAGGAAGAGGAGCGCAGGCCAGGCGCGCAGATCCGCAACCCAGCTCACCGGCAGGAGGAAGAGCGCCGGCGCCGCAAGCAGCATGGCTACGCCGAAGGTCGCCGCGGCCAGCGTGTCCGAGGGCACCTGCGCGCCCACCCGGCTCGTCGCCACCGAATAGGTGGCATAGGCGGCGCCAGCCGCAGCCGCCAAGGCTGCGCCCGTCAGCGAGGCGCTGCCCGCGCCCGCCCCGGCCACCAGAAGCGCCGCGCCCAGCACCGAAAGGACCTGCCCCGCCGCCCGCACGCCCGTGGGCAGACGACGCAGCACGGCAGCCTCGTAGAGCGTCACCCAGACCGGGGCACTGCCGATGGCGATGGCGGTGCCGACGCCCACGCCCGCCTGCGTCACGGCGACGAAGAAGAGGAGGTTGTAGAGCCCGATGGCGAGACCCGCGACCAGCACCGGACGCCAGGGCAGCCGGCGGAAGGCGCGCCGGTTCTCGGGCAGGCGGAGCGCCATCAGGGTGAGGATCGTGGCGCCCACCGCAAGCCGGATGGCGGCGACGACCAGGGGCTCGCGCTCGGAGGGCAGAAGGCTCTGGACGGTGCCCGCCGTGCCCCAGAGGACAGCGGCGAGGATGACGCAGAGGAGGCTGAGGCTGCGGGACGGCATGGGAGAGCTTTCGGAAAGGATGGGCGATCCTGCCACGGACCGGCGCCCGCGGTCTTGTCCGCCCGTCCCGCATCATGGGCCGGGCGTCCCCCAGAACGCGCGCCACGCTCCGGGCGTCTTTCCGGTCTCGCGCCGCATGGCGCGCGTCAGCGCGGCCTGATCCGAAAAGCCGAGCTCCGCCGCCAGCTCCGCGAGGGAGCGGCCCCTCTGGCGCAGGGCGCCCTGCGCCAGCGCGATCCGCGTCGCGGTGACGAGCCGCGCGGGCGTCGTGCCGCGGGCCTCCGCGAGTGCCCGGTAGAGAGCCGAGCGGCTCATCCCCGCGACCCGTGCCATCCGGTCCACGGTCCAGTCGAGCGCGGGTTCGGCGCGGATGGCGGCCTCGAGCCGTGCGAAGGGGCATGGGCGGGCGCTCTGCCAGAGGCTGTCCAGAAGAAGCCGCAGCAGCGGGCCGGCCACCCGTTCGGGCAGCGTGCCGGTGGCGGCCGAGAGATCGGCAAATTCGACGAGCCGTCGCGCAGCCTCGGGCACGGGCAGGAACCGGCGGTCGAGCGCGCCTTCGGGCAGGGCCGCAGCCGGAAGATCCAGCACCAGCGACCGATTGAGGCCACAGCCCTGCTGCGCGTGCCGCTCGCCCGGCGCGATCACGGCCGAGACCGCCTGCGACAGCCGCGCGCCGTGCCCGCCGACCTCGATCTCGAGCGTGCCGGCCATCTGCAGGACGAGCTGCGCATGGTCGTGGTCGTGCAGGGTTCCGGCGCCGGAATAGCTGCGGATATGCAGGGCCTGGGTCATGGGCGGGATCCTGTCGCGCGCATCGTCCGGCTTCTCCTGCCACAAGTTCCGCCGCGGTGCCATCTCCGCCATGAGGTCTCTGGACCTGCGGCGCCGGCGCCCTAAGCTCGGGACATGAGACAAGCCCTTGTGACAGGCGGCGCCGGCCTCATCGGCGCAGGGATCTGCCGGACGCTGCGCGCGCACGGCTGGGAGGTGGCCTCCTTCGATCTCGAGGAGGCGCAGGAGGCCACGCGCTCGGTCCGCTGCGACGTGACGGACGAAGGGTCGGTGGCGACCGCCATGGCCACGCTCGGCTGGTCCGGCTTGGATCTCCTCGTGAACAATGCGGGACGGGCCGATCCGGTCACGGGCCCCATCGCCGAGCTCACGCTCGCCGACTGGCGGCGGACGACCGACAGTCACCTCACAGCAGCCTTCCTCATGGTGCGGGCGGCGGTGCCGCTCCTGCGGCCCGGCGGATCCATCGTGAACATGGCTTCGACCCGCGCCTTCATGTCAGAGCCCGAAACGGAGGCCTATGCGGCCTCCAAGGGCGGTCTCGTCGCACTGACCCAGGCGCTCGCGGTGAGCCTCGGGCCGCGCCTGCGGGCCAACGCCATCGCGCCCGGCTGGATCTCGGACGGCGACGGGCTCCGGGACATCGACCATGCCCAGCATCCGGCGGGCCGTGTCGGCCGCGCGGAGGATGTGGCCGACACGGTGCTCTGGCTCGCCGACGCGGGCTTCGTGACCGGTCAGGTCATCGTCGTGGATGGCGGCATGATGCGGAAGATGATCTACGCGGAGTGACGTCGAGTCCGCCGGCGCGGTCCGGCCGGAAGGAGAGTACGGCGAAGGCCAGGCCAATCCGAACGGCAGGCCGCGAGGCGCGCCGAGCCGATGCGGCAGGCTCTCGGATGATGAAGGCCCTCAACTCCGCCTGGAGAAAAGCGGCTCCTGAGCCTTCATGCATGACGGAACAGAGCCGCGTCCCGGCGGCCATTTGATTACATAATCTTGCTTATCGGATAAAGATGGAGGCCGCTGGACGCCGCCCGCCCACCGGGCTAGAAGCCCTCAGATGGCCGGATCCGGCGGAGCCTCGTGCCTCACAGGATCGAGCCATTGACTTGTGAAGACGAGCCGAGCCGTCGGATCTGCTCAAGGCAAAGAGGCTGCTGCAGCCTCGGGGCGCCAGCGGATTACCGGCCGTCGAGGCTAAGGAAGCGTGGCCGAGTGGTTTAAGGCTCTGGTCTTGAAAACCAGCGACGGTGCGAGCCGTCCGTGGGTTCGAATCCCACCGCTTCCGCCACTCCGTGCCCCGTTCTCGATCATGTTTTCGAGCGTTGCGAAGAAATCCTGAGCCGGCGGAAAAGGTCGGTCTTCAAGGCGTGTCACATCATGGATTACAATCGGAGACACGGTCGCGTGTCGAACCAGTCCTAACGCGCCTCGAGAGCGCGCACCTTACACTGCCGATGCGCGAACGCGACTTCAGCTGAACTGCGAAGAGCGCGTATTAGCTATAAGATTTCACTGACCTATCATCCTGCCGCTCTCTGCTCTTCGATCAGGTCCGTCCTACTCGCGGCAAAGCGCCCAGACCGTCGTCTGCGATTGACATGACCCATCCTGTGGTGGCCGCATGCTGCATGGCACGCCACTCCCACCCTCGGGCGATCGTGCGCCTGTGTCAGTCCGAGCCGGGGAGTGGCGGCGACAGGGACCGCCCCCTGCCACAGGCTCCCTCAGTCCGCGAAGCCGAGAGACGGCCCGACGAGGTCGAGGAGCGCCGAGACACGGCGTTCGAGCTCGGCCACGTCGGGCGGCCCCGCTTCGGGGTGGGTCAGGCGGCGCAGGAGCTGGCGGTTCAGCGCGCAGCCCACGAGGCTCGAGCCGAGCCAGTCGGCATCGCTGCAGCGGATGCGCCCCTGCGCGGCCAGCCCGGCGATGCGGCGGGTGAAGGCCGCGCTGAGCCCGCCCATCGCATTGTCATAGAAGAGCCGCGCCACCTCGGGCGCGGCCGTGGCCTCGGACACGGCGAGACGCGTCAGCGCCACCTGCGCCGGGCACAGGAGAAACCGGAGGATCTCGACGAGCGAGCGATGCAGGATCTCGCGCGCGCTGCCCGGCGGATCGGGATCGGTGAGGCTCTCCATCAGCGGCCCGGCGTCGTAGGCGCGCAGGATCCCCTGCAGCACCGCGAGCTTGTCGGGGAAATGCTGGTAGAGCGTCCGCTTCGACATGCCGGCCGCGCAGGCGATCCGGTCCATCGTCGTCCCCGAATAGCCGTGGCAGACGAAGACCTGCTCGGCCGCCCGCAGGATCTGGCAGGTCCGCTCGGCACAGCTCAGCACCGGCGGCCTGCCGATCTTCGGTTTCTCCTCGGTCATGCTGCGTGTCCTCTGCCGGGCACCTCAGGCCGTCGCGGCCGCAGGAGCGGTCTTGCGGCGACGGAAGAGGCTGTTCACCAGAACAAAGAACACAGGTACGAAAACGATCCCCAGAAGCGTGCCGGTGATCGTGCCGCCGAGGATGCCGTCGCCGATCGCGCGCCGCGCCCCTGCCCCCGCGCCGGTCGAGAGCACGAGCGGCACCACCCCCAGCGAAAAGGCGAGCGAGGTCATCAGGATCGGGCGGAACCGGAGCACCGCCGCATGCCGGATCGCCTCGAGCAGGGGTTCGCCCTGCGCAAGCCGGCTGCGGGCGAATTCGACGATCATGATCCCGTTCTTGCCGGTCAGACCCACCACGGTGAGAAGCCCCACCTGGAAATAGACGCCGTTCGCCTGATGGCCCGCCCAGGCGCCGAGCAGCGCGCCGAGGATGCCCACCGGCATGGCGAGCAAGACCGCGATCGGCACCGACCAGCTCTCGTAGAGCGCGGCGAGGCAGAGGAAGACCGCGCCCACCGACAAGAGGAACAGAAGGCTCGCCTGATCCCCCGCCTCGCGCTCTTCGAGCGAGAGGCCCGTCCATTCGAGCGCGAAGCCCGGCGGAAGCTGGGCGGCCAGCCGCTCCATTTCGGCCATGGCCTCGCCCGAGGAGATGCCGGGCACCGGCTGTCCCTGGATCTCCATCGAGCGGACGGCATTGTAGCGCGCGACCTGCTGGGGCCCGTAGAACCAGGTCTGGTCGGCGAAGGTCGAGAGCGCCACGAACTCGCCGTCCTTGTTCGGGATGCGCCAGAGGTCGAGATCGTCCGGATCGGTCCGCGCCCAGGGCTCGCCCTGCACATAGACCCGCTTCACCCGACCCTGGTCGAGGAAGTCGTTGACGTAGGACCCGGCCCAGGCGGTGTTGAGGAAATCGCCGACCTGTGCCGCGGTCACGCCCACCGCACCCGCCTTGCGCCAGTCGATGTCGAGGCGGAACTGCGAGGCATCCTCGACCCCGTTCGGGCGCACCGAGGCGAGCAGCGGGCTCTGCGAGGCAAGGCCCAGCAGCATGTTGCGCGCGTCGAGCAGTTCCTCGTGGCTCTGGCCCTGACGCGCCTGCAGGAAGAGCGTGAAGCCGTTCGAGTTGCCGAGCTCCAGCACCGGCGGCGGCACGATGGGAAAGACCATCGCATCGCGCATCCCCATGAAGGTCGGGAAGGCCCGCCCGGCCATGGCGGCCACGCTCTGGTCGGGGCGCAGACGCTCTTCCCACGGCTTCAGCCGCACGAAGACGATGCCCATGTTCTGCCCCTGCCCCGCAAAGGAGAAGCCGTTCACGCCGAAGACGGCGGTGACGTTCTCGCCCTCCTTCTCGAGCCAGTAATTCTCGACCTCCTTGATCGCGGCGAGCGTGCGCTCGGCCGTGGCGCCCGAAGGGGTCTGGATCAGGGTGATGAGCACGCCCTGATCCTCGTCGGGCAGGAAGGCCGTGGGGGTGCGCTGAAAGAGGGTCACCATGCCCGCCACGATCACGCCGAACAGCACCATCATCAGCACCGGGCGGCGCACCACGCGGCCCACGAGCCCGCCATAGCCACGGGTGGTCGCGTCGAAGCCGCGGTTGAACCAGCCCACCGGGCCGCGCCGGGCGGAATGGTGACCCCGCTTGAGGATCGTGGCGCAGAGCGCAGGCGTCAGCGTCAGCGCAACCAGCACCGAGAGCGCCATGGCCGACACGATGGTGATGGAGAACTGCTTGTAGATCTCGCCCGTCGAGCCGCCGAAGAAGGCCATCGGCACGAACACCGCCGAGAGCACCATGGCGATGGCCACGAGCGCGCCCGAGATCTCGTCCATGCTCTTGCGGGTGGCTGCCACCGGATCGAGCCCCTCCTGCTCCATGATCCGTTCGACGTTCTCGACCACCACGATGGCGTCATCGACCAGAAGGCCGATGGCCAGCACCATGGCGAGCATGGTGAGCGTGTTGATCGAGAAGCCGAGCGCCGCCATCACGCCGAAGGTGCCCAGAAGCACGACCGGCACCGCGAGCGTGGGAATGAGCGTGGCGCGGATGTTCTGGAGGAACAGCAACATCACCAGCACGACGAGGACGATGGCCTCGATCAGTGTCTTGACCACCTCCTCGATCGAGATGCGCACGAAGGGGGTGGTGTCGTAGGGCACCTCGTAGGTCATGCCCTCGGGGAAGAAGGCCGCGAGCTCGTCCACCTTCGCGCGCACCACATCGGCCGTGTCGAGCGCATTGGCGCCCGAGGCGAGCTGGATCGCCATGCCCGAGGCGGGGCTGCGGTTGTAGCGTCCGTCGATCTCGTAGCTCTGCGCGCCGAGCTCGACCCGCGCCACGTCGCGCAGCAGGACGAGCCCTCCGTCGGTCTCGGCCCGGAGCACGATCTGCTCGAAATCCTCGGGCGTCTGCAGAAGCGACTGGGCGGTGATCGTGGCCTGAAGCTGCTGGCCCTCGGGGGCGGGGCGCGCGCCGAACGAGCCTGCCGAGATCTGCGCGTTCTGCGCCGAAACCGCCGCCGTCACGTCTGAGGGCGAGAGGTCATAGGCGTTGAGCTTGTTCGGATCGAGCCAGATCCGCATCGCATGCTGCGAGCCGAAGACCTGCACCGAGCCCACGCCCGGCAGGCGGCTGATGCTCTCGACCATGTTCGAGGACATGTAATCCGCCAGCTCCGAGGCGGAATAGGCGCCATTGTCGGAGGTCATGGCGATGACCATGAGAAAGCCCGCCGAGGATTTCCGCACCGTCACGCCCTGCCGCACCACCGCCTGCGGCAGGAGCGCCTGCGCCTGGCTCAGCTTGTTCTGCACCTGGACCTGCGCGATGTCGGGATCGGTGCCGAGTTCGAAGGTCAGGGTGATCTGCGCGACCCCGGTCGAGGTCGAGGAGGAGGAGATGTAGCGCAGCCCGTCGAGGCCGGTCATCTCGCGCTCGATCACCTGGGTCACGGTGTCGGTCACGGTCTCGGCCGAGGCGCCGGGATAGGTCGCGCCGATCACCACCGCAGGCGGCGCGATCGAGGGATACTGCGATACGGGCAGGCGCAGGATCGAGAGGACCCCGAGCGCCATGATGACGATGGCGATCACCCAGGCGAAGACCGGGCGGTCGATGAAGAAACGTCCCATTGCGGCTCCCTGCCCTTCAGTTCGCGGTGGCGGCTTCGGCCTTCACGGCCGGCCCGGGCAGCGCGCCCTGTTCCTCGGGCGTCACCGGGGCGCCCACGGCCGCCTTCTGGAAGCCCGCAACCACCACGCGGTCGCCCGTCTCGAGCCCCTTGGTCACGATCCAGCGGTCGCCGTCGGACTTGACGATCTCGACGGGGCGCGCCTCGATGACATTCTGCTCGGTGACGAGCCAGACTGCGGGCACCCCGAGCCGGTCGCGGATGACCGCCTGATGCGGTACCGCCACCGCCTTGTCGGCGCGCGCCACCGGCAGTTCGACCTGCACATACATGCCGGGCAGCAGGATCCGCTGCGGATTGGGGAAATGGATCCGCAACGTGACCATGCCCGTGGTGGGCTGCACCTGCGGCTCGGCCGCGGCGAGGCGGCCGCGCAGCGGATAGCGGCTGCCGTCGGCGAGGATCAGCGCGACATTCTCGTCGACGCGTCCGACGGTGTTCTTGCCCGTCCGGCTGCGCCATTTCAGCAGGTCGGTCGCCGATTGCGTCACGTCGACATGCACCCGGTCGAGGCTGCGGATCGTGGTGAGCGGCGCCTCCTGCCCTTCGGCCACCAGCGCGCCCGTCGTGGTCTGCGACAGGCCGATGGTGCCCGCGATGGGCGCGCGCACCGTCGTGCGGCTGAGGTTGATCTCGGCCGTCTTCAGCTCGGCCCGGGCCATCTGCAGCGCCGCCGCCGCCGCGTCGCGGGTGGCCACGGCCGTGTCGAGCCGCTGCTCGCTGCCCGCATTGTTGCCGAACAGCTCTTCGGCCCGGCGGGCGTCCTTCTCGGCCGAGCGCAGGGTGGCCTCGGCCTGCGTGACGGCCGCGCGCGCCGCCGCGACCGCGGCCGCATACATGTCGTCCTCGATCTTGTAGAGCGGCTGGTCCTTCTCGACCTCGGTCCCCTCCTCGAACAGCCGCTCGCGGATGATGCCGTTCACCTGAGGCCGCACCTCGGCCACTTCCGAGGCCGTCACGCGGCCCGGAAGGATCGAGATGATCGGATAGTCCTTCGCGGTCAGGGTGACCACCGTGACCGGAGACGGCGGACGCTCTGCCCCAGCGGGCCCTTCGGCACGGACGGCCGGGGCGACGAGGATGAGGGCCGCAAGAACGAGCGGAAGGCGGGGGAAGGTCACGGGCAGACTCCATCGGCAGCGGTGGCCCGCTTAGGAAACCAACCAGTTTCCAAAGTCAAGCACCTGCGTGCAGGATGACCGCGAACGCCTGCCTTTTCAGCGTGTCACGCCCATCCGGCGGATCTGGCGATGAATTGTCGAGCGATTGACGCCCAGCCGTCGCGCGGCTTCGGAGACATTGCCCCCGGTCTGGCGCAGCACCTGAGCCAGCACCGCCCCTGCCGCCTGCGGGACGCCTGGGCCAGACGCGGTCCCCGCCCGGATCGTCTCCGGCAGATCGGCGAGGCCGACCTCAGCGCCCGGCACCAGGACCCGCAGCCTCTGCGCCAGATGTTCGAGTTCGCGCAGATTGCCGGGCCAGAGATGCGAGGCCAGCACCGCCAGCGCCTCGGGCGCAAGCGAGAGCGGCCGGTCGCCCGAGCCGAGCAGCCGTTCGGCCAGCCACAGCCGGTCCTGTCGCGCCCGCAGCGGCGGCAGCCGCAGCCACGCCCCGCCCAGCCGGTGCAGGAGGTCGGGCCGCAGCCCCTCGGCCCCGCCCGGCAGCGCGGTCGAAAGGATGCGCACGTCGACCGGCACCGGGCGCAGGCCGCCCACCGGCAGGAAGCTGCCCTCGGCCGCGAGGCGCAGAAGGCGCGCCTGCGTGCGGGGCGGCAGATCCTCGATCTTGTCGAGGACGAGCGTGCCGCGATGGGCGGCCGCGATCAGCCCCTCTTCCTGCCGCCGCCCGGTCTGGCGGCCGAAGAGCAGCGCCTCCTCCTCGCCGATCTCGGCGCAGCGCACCACCGTGAAGGGACCGCCGCGCCCCGCCGCATGGATCGCGCGGGCGAGCGTGAGCTTGCCCGTGCCGGTCTCGCCCTCGATCAGGATCGGCAGCCGCTGCGGCGCAAGGGCCGCGGCCGCCCGCAGGAGCGCGGCCATCGCGGGCTCGTCGCCGGCAAGGCCTCGCAGCGGCGGCGGCAGGCTCACCGGCGCGGGCACCGTCCGGGCGGGCGCGCGGCGCGGCTCGATCGCATGGGCGAAGAGCCGGTGGCCGTCGCGCGTCTCGATGAACCGCTCGGCTGCGGGGCGCTGGCGCATGAGATCGTCGAGCCGGTCCACCCGCACGTTCAGGAAATCGGAGACCGGCCGCCCGATCAGCCCGCCCGCCGCGCGCCAGTCCTGCCCCGCCGCCTGCGCGAGGATCCGCGCGGCGCCATGGGTCAGCCCCAGCACCCGCCCCGTCCCGTCGAGCGACAGCGCCGCCTCGGGATCCACATCGAGGAAATCCGGCGAGGCCGAGAGCCGGAGCACCCATTCGCGCCGGTTCTCGGCCATCAGGTTCGCCATCTCGATCCGCCGTGCCGCCGCCGTCACCAGCTTCAGCGCCAGCGACTGGCTCGCCTTCGCGCGCGGCGAGGAGAGGAGCGAGATGTCGAGCACCGCCGAGAGCCGGCCGAGCGTGTCGTAGATCGGCGCGGCGGTGCAGGAGAGGCCGGTGTGCGTCGCGTCGAAATGATCGCTCTGGTGGATCACCAGCGGCTCGCCCGTCTCGATGCAGGCGCCGAGCGCGCAGGTGCCCGCGCGCGCCTCGGACCATTCGGCGCCCATATAGAGACCGCTCCGGCGCAGTTCCTGCTTCTGCGCCTCGTCGCCCAGATATTCCACCGTCACCCCGGCCCGGTCCGCAAGCAGCAGGACGTAATTCTGCCCCGCAACCAGCCCGTAGAGGCTCTCGATCCCCGACCGGGCGATGGCGATCAGCGCCTCGGACCGCTGGCGATGCTCGCGCAGCGCCGTCTCGGGCAGGATGAAGGCCTCGGACCGGGCGGTCGGATCGAGCCGATGCTGGTTCAGGCAGCGGAGCCAGCTTTCGACCACCACCCGGTCGCGCCCGGGCGGCCGCCCTTCGGCCGCAGCCTCGATCTCGCGCACATGGCTGAGCTCGTGCTCCATGCTGGTCCCTCCCACAGGGCCCTCCCAAGCCCGTCCGGACAGATGGTAGCGCAAGGAGGGGAAGCGGCGAAATGAGGCTTTAGGCCAGAGCCTGCCGCAGGCGTTGCGCCACCTGTTGCAGCCCCTGCAACAGGGGGTCCCGCCAAGTGCCTGAAAAGGCTCGCACGAGATTCACCATTTGGCGTGCAGCGCCCTGCGCCCGAGGCTCGATGCCGGAGGAAGAAGGGAGGCATTCATGCTCGATCAAAGTGAAAGTCTGGCGCTCGCATCGCTGGTGGCAGAGCTCGAACGGGCGCTGGTGGCGCAGGATGCGGAGGCGGTCGCGGACTGTTTCCTCGAGACCGGGTTCTGGCGCGACCTCGCGGCCTTCACCTGGAACATCAAGACCTGCGAGGGCAAGGGCGAGATCCGAGCCATGGCCGGCGCCCAGCTCGGGGCCATCGGCCCGCAGGCGCTCGCGCTCGATCCGGCCGAGACGGTCAGTTCGGCCGACGGGGTCACGGAGGGCTGGCTCACCTTCGAGACGGCGACCGGCCGCGGCATGGGCCACATCCGCATGAAGGACGGCAAGGTCTGGACGCTCCTGACCGCGCTCCATGAGCTGAAGGGGCACGAGGAACCGCGCCGCCTGCGCCGGCCGATGGGGGCCGAGCACGGCCACGACCCGCACCGCAAGACCTGGAAGGAGAAGCGCGAGGAGGAGGCGCGGCGACTGGGCTACGAGGAGCAGCCCTATGTCCTCATCGTGGGCGGCGGTCAGGGCGGGATCGCGCTCGGCGCGCGGCTGCGTCAGCTCGGGGTGCCCACGATCATCCTCGAGAAGAACGAGCGGCCCGGCGACAGCTGGCGGCGGCGCTACAAGTCGCTCTGCCTGCATGACCCGGTCTGGTATGACCACCTGCCCTACATCCCCTTTCCGGACAACTGGCCGGTCTTCGCGCCGAAGGACAAGATCGGCGACTGGCTCGAGATGTATACGAAGGTGATGGAGCTGAACTACTGGTCCTCGAGCACGGCGAGATCCGCCCGCTACGACGAGGCCGCGGGCGAGTGGACGGTGGTCGTCGACCGCAACGGCGAGGAGGTGGTGCTGCGCCCGAAGCAGCTCGTGCTCGCCACCGGCATGTCGGGCAAGGCCAACGTGCCGAGCTTCCCGGGACAGGACATCTTCCGCGGCGAGCAGCAGCATTCGAGCCAGCATCCCGGCCCCGACGCCTACAAGGGCAAGAAGGTGGTGGTGATCGGCTCGAACAACTCGGCGCACGACATCTGCGCGGCTCTGTGGGAGGGCGGGGCCGATGTCACGATGGTGCAGCGGTCCTCGACCCATATCGTGAAGTCGGACAGCCTGATGGAGGTCTGCCTCTCGGGGCTCTATTCCGAGCAGGCGGTGGCGCAGGGCATCGACCACGAAAAGGCCGACATGATCTTCGCCTCGGTGCCCTACCGGATCATGCACGAGTTCCACATCCCGCAATATGAGGAGATCCAGCGCCGCGACGCCGACTTCTACGACGCGCTGCGCAAGGCGGGCTTCCTGCTCGACTTCGGCGACGACGGTTCGGGCCTGTTCATGAAATACCTGCGCCGCGGGTCGGGCTATTACATCGATGTGGGCGCCTGCGATCTGGTCATCGACGGCTCGATCAAGCTGAAGTCGGGCTCGGACGTGAGCCACCTCACCGAAAATGCAGTGGTGCTGAAGGACGGCACCGAGCTGCCGGCGGATCTGGTGGTCTATGCCACGGGCTATGGTTCGATGAACGGCTGGGCCGCAGATCTCATCAGCCCGGAGGTGGCCGACAAGGTGGGCAAATGCTGGGGCCTCGGATCCGACACGACCAAGGATCCCGGCCCCTGGGAGGGCGAACAGCGCAACATGTGGAAGCCCACGATGCAGGAGGCGCTCTGGTTCCACGGCGGCAACCTGCATCAGTCGCGCCACTATTCGCGCTACCTCGCGCTGCAGCTGAAGGCCCGGCAGGCCGGGATCGAGACGCCCGTCTGGGGGCTCCAGCCTCCCAGCCACCTGCGCTGAGGGCGGATCTGCGGGCGGGCGCCGTGCTCCCTCGGCCCCGCCCCTCCGCCCGGCCCGCCCGCGCGGGCGGCGCTCCGGCACAGTCAGAGGCGCTTGGCTCTCGCTCGGGGCGCTGACCCTCGCATCCATGCCCGCCACCTGCCGCGCAGGGTCCGTCCCCGACCCTCGGCATGTGCCAGACCCCTCCCCTGATATCGGGAACTCGATCGCCTCGCGAAGCGTCTTCTGCACCTCGAAGGCAGGCCGGGACAGCCTCTGATCGGCACCCGCACCGCCGTCTCCGGCCGCGGCCCGACTGCAGGTTGCAGCTCAGCCCGATGACCCACAACCGGCGCGTGTAAACCGGGTCTTTTTAGACAGGTCGGGGTGGCGGATTGTTGACTCCATCATGTTGGCATGAAATCTCACTATCAGGTGGGGCAAGAGGCTATTCGGATTAATCGTACAGCCTTTGGTATGGGTCTTCCGGTCGGTGGGCATTTTTACGCCGATATGGTTCAGAAGGGTTATTTCATGACGAAACATTGGGAACTGAGCACCCCGTCCGACCGCCGTCCGGCGATGGTGCATCTGGCCGCTGCGGATGCGATTGCAGAGGTCGGCGAGGCGCTGCAGGGGCGTCAGACACTGGCCGAGGCTCTGGCCAGTCTGGTGCGGAGCGTCGGGGCGGAATGCGGCATGATTGTGCGGTCGCGGCCCGACGGGACACAACAACGTGTAGCCGTGCATGACGAACGTCGGGGCGAGCCTGTGCGGCCGCTGGTGTCGGCCTATGCCGCCGGCCAGTTCGGGGCGGCTCTGGATCGGGCACGGCCCGGCAGCCTCTGGCTCGGCTCGTCGGCCGCGGGCGACGGGGCGCTGGCCGACTGGCAGGGCGCGCGGCGGATGCGCGAATTTGCGGTCCTGATGCTGGCGGCGAGCTCCTCGGGGCGCGACCATGTCGAGCTGCATTTCCGGCGCGCGCTGTCGGCGGAGCTTCTGGCCGCGGTCGAGGCCGTGCTGCCCGCGCTGGCTCAGGCCTGGGCACGGCGTCAGGCGGGCATCGTGAGCCGCGCCATCTCGACCCACCGCACCCGCACCAATCTCACGGCCGGCCGCCCGATCCTGAGCGAGGCCAATCCGGCCCAGCTCAGCCGCGCGGAATTCCGGGTCTGCCTGCTGCTCAGCCGCGGCCTCTCGGTCGAGGGCGTGGCGGCCGAACTGCGCCTCGCGCGGTCCACCGTGCGCTCGCATCTGCGCAGCATCTATTCCAAGACCGGCACCTCGGCTCTGGCCGAGCTCGTCTTCCGTCTGCACGAGGCGGGCGACCCGGAACCCAAGGCCGGCACCCGCCAGCTCTGAGCGAGACAGCCACGGCCGTCCGGTGCCCGATCATCCGGCACCGGACGGCTGTGCACCCCCCTTCCGGTTCCTGTCTTGCAAACCGTTCCGCCGTCACCTCTGATAGCACTTGCCGCCCGACGCCTGCGCCCCTCGACGGAGACCCCGACGTGACTGCCGATCCGAGCCCCTTCGATCCGCCGGAAGGCGCCCTCCGCGCGACGGCCAGCCGGGGGGCGGTGGCCACCGTGATCTCGCAGGGCGCGCTGATGCTCACGCAGATCGGATCGGTCGTGATCCTCTCGCGGCTTCTGTCGCCCGAGGATTTCGGCCTCGTCGCCATGTGCACGCCGGTGATCGCGCTTCTGATGATGCTGCAGGATTTCGGCCTGCTGGCAGCCACCGTCCAGAAGAAGGGGCTGAAGGCGGAGGAGGTCAATTTCCTCTTCTGGATCAACGTGGCGCTGAGCTTCTCGCTCACGCTCCTGCTTCTGGCCGCCTCGCCCCTCATCGCGCTCTTCTATCAGGAGCCTCGGGTGGGGCCGCTGATCGCAGCCCTCTCCGTCACCATCGCCCTGAACGGCCTCGGCGCGCAGCACGGGGCCCTTCTGATCCGGCGGATGCAATATGTCCGGCTGGGTTTCATCCAGGTCTCGGGTGCCGTGACCTCGCTTGCCGCCGCAGCCCTCTGGGGCTGGATCCACCCGAGCCCCTGGGCGCTCTTCGGCGGGGCTCTGGTGGGCACCGTGGTGCCCACGCTCGGCATGTGGATCGGATCGCGCTGGCGGCCGGGCCTGCCGCGGCGGATCGAGGGCTGGCGGCCGCTCCTCAACTTCGGGGCAGGCGTCACGGGCTTCAACTTCGCCAACTTCTTCTCGATGAACGTGGACAAGATCGCGATCGGCCGTGCCTTCGGGGGCGAGTCGCTGGGCTACTACGACCGCGCCTTCAAGCTGGTGCTGATGCCCTCGAACTCGATCTTCAATCCTCTGGCGCGGGTGATGGTGCCCGCCCTCTCGCGGCTTCAGGACGAACCCGACCGCTACCGCAGCGCCTATATCCGGGTGGCGGGGCTTCTGCTGTTCCTGCTGCTGCCGATGATGGCCTGCGCCGCGGCCTTCGCCGACGTGGTGATCCCGCTGGCCTTCGGCCAGAACTGGGACGGCAGCGTGGCCATCTTCACCGCCCTCGGCATCGCGGGGCTGGTGCAGCCGCTGAACAACGTCGCGGGCTGGCTCTTCCTCAGCCAGGGACGCTCGCGCGACTTCTTCCATTCCGGCCTCATCCATGCGGGCTTCGCGGGCGTCGCGGTGCTGGCGGGCCTGCCCTTCGGCCTGATCGGCGTGGTGGTGGCGGTGGCGATCGCCGAATATCTCAAGCTGCCCGCGATCTGGGCGCTCACCTGCCGCAGCGGCCCGATCCGCCTCGGCGACATGCTGCGCGGCGTGGGGCCGCTGGTGGCGGCCGTCCATCTCGTCATGGGGCTCCTCTGGGTCATCAAGCCCCATGTCCCGGGCCCGGGCTTCGTCGCGCTGGTGCAGGGCGGCATCCTCGCCTATGTGCTGACCGCCCTCCTGATCTCGCTCACGGCCTCGGGCCGCGAGACCCTGCGCGAGGGCTGGCGCCTTGCGGGCGAGCGGCTGCCCCTGCGCCGCCGCCTGCCCGCCGACGCCTGAGCGGCGCCGCGGCTCAGGCCGGGCCGAGGATCTTCGTGAGCAGCCCGTCCGCCCCGGCGGTGACATCCGACCAGGTGGTGAGGAACCCTTCGGGACCGCTGTAATAGGGATCCGACACGGCCTGTCCCTCCCGCCCCGGCACATGGTCGAGCAGCAGCGACAGTCGCGCCCGGGCGCTCTGCGGGCGCAGTTCGCGCAGCGCCACCAGATTGTCGAGGTCGAGCGCCACGACATGATCGAACAGGCCGAAATCCTTCCTTGCCACCTGACGGGCGCGGTAATGGCTGATGTCGATGCCGTTCGCGCGCGCCACCTCCTGCGCGCGCGGATCGGGCGCCTCGCCCGCATGCCAGCCGCCGAGGCCCGCGCTGTCGACGGTGAGGCGGAGGCCGCGCTCGTCCGCAGCGGCGCGGAAGGCCGCCTCGGCGAGCGGCGAGCGGCAGATGTTGCCGAGGCAGACGAAGAGGACGGAGGGAAGAAGACTCATGATTACCTCGAACAGAACGGGGCGAGCCTAGGTGGATCCCGAAACGGCCTCAAGAGGTTGCGCCGCGCGTATGCCGTGGCCCGGAAGGCGCCGGAGCCTTGCGCGGAACGCCTCGGGCGGCCAGTGCCGGCCGTCCTGCGACATCAGCGCAGGCGGGCGAAGGTGAAGGCCGCGGCCCACCCCATGAGATAGCCGCCCAGATGCGCCTCCCAGGCGAGGCCGCCCTGCAGGAAGACGAAGAGCGCGATGTTCGCTATGGCCAGACCCAGGATCATGTTGAGAATCGGCCGCAGCGACAGCCCCAGCGCCTTCCGCCGCTGGAAATCCCAGGCGTTCCAGATGCCGAGGAATCCGAAGGCCGCGCCCGAGGCGCCGATCATCGGCCCGCTCGACATCGAGATCAGCCCGAAGGCCGCGCCGCCTGCGACCGCCGAGGCACCGAACAGCAGGTAGGTGCGGACGGCGCCCACCTTCTCGCTGATCACCTTGCCGAGCGACAAAAGGATCACCCCGTTCATCACCATGTGCAGGAAGTTCGCATGGAGGAAGGCGTGGGTGAGGAACATCGCCTCGCGCTGGAGCGGATAGAGCTCGCCCGCCCCGGGCGCCAGCAACGGCGGCCAGAAGGCCCCGAGCAGCAGCGCCATCGTCCGCCAGCGCGGATCGCCCACCCAGCCGGCATCGGCAGCCGTCAGCACGAGCTCGATGAGGGCGAGACTGCCGACCAGAGCCCAGATGTAGCCGGGGGCTCCGGCGGTGGAAGAGGAAAGCGGGCCCGTGCGGCGATTCTGGGAGTGCGACATGCAGAGCAGATAGGCCGGCGCGGCGCTTCGGCCAAGGGGGGTCCGGCAGACGCGGGGCCTGAGGCCCCCGACCTCTGGGGCCCGCCCCTGAACGGACGGACCCCCGGAAAGTCCACGGCCACGTGGCAGCGCGGCCGCGGGAACCCCTCAGAAGGCCGAGAAGAGGGTCGAGCTCAGCGCGCTGTGGCGCGGGTTCAGGACCGTGTCGGCCACGCTGCCGAGCGGCACCGAGGCGCTGCGGCCCCCGAGCGGGATGCTCAGGCCCAGACGGACGGTCGTCCCGTGGCCGTCGAACCCCGTCACGTCGAGTTCAGACCGGGCCAGTTCGAGCGAGACGACGGCATTGGCCTGGGTCGCCTGCGACAGGTCGTAGGAGACGCCCACCCCGAGAGTGGTCAGGTCCGCGTCGATCACGTCGAGCGAAGCGCCGGCCAGACCGCCGAACAGGGTCCAGCCCGCCTGCAGGTCGTAGGATCCGGCGATGCCCAGCACATCCAGATCCACATCCTCGAACCCGTCGGCCGAGAGGGTCGAGCGCTGGAGGTTCACACCCACGAGCCCGTTCGCAAAGCCGCTGTAACGGAAGCTCGCGCCGAAGTCGGTGAGATCGATGCCCGAGGGCAGGTCGTCGATGTCGCTCTCGCCGTAGAAGCCGGTCACGAGCGCGCCCTCGGCCTCATAGCCCGCGGTGAGGCCGTAGGACTTCATGGTGGCGTCGCCGAACCCGTCGAGGTCGAGGCGGCCCTGTTCGCCGTAAAGGCCGAGCGAGGCGCCGTTCTGGAAGCCGTAGCTGCCGGTCACGCCCGCGAAGCTGCGGGTCACATCGTCGTCGCCATCGTCCAGCGAGGCGGTCGCGAGGTCGAGACCGAAGCGCAGGCCGTTGCCCAGGTCGAGGCCGAAGCGGCCGGCGAGACTCAGCGTCGTCACGTCGTTGTCGGTGTCCGAGACGTTGGTCTCCCCATAGCCCAGAGTCACCGCTCCGTCGAAGGTCTGCGCGAGGAGCGGCAGAGGCAGTGCACTGGCAAGGATGGTCGAAATTACAAGATAACGAGGGGTCATGGTCGTAGGTCCGTCAGTGAATGTCCGACCTCCCTACCGGCGGGCACCCGACCGGCGCAATTGCGGCCCCTCCACTCCATCCCTCTGATGTTGCCCGACAATCACACTATGCGGCACCCGTTCAACGCCCAGGCGAGCCGGTCGCGGGCCCCGATCGACTTGCACCGAAGGGCTCTCGGCGGCATGAAAAAGCCCCGGTGCGACGGATGCGCCCGGGGCCCTTTGCGTCGAAGCGGGAATTTATTCGACCGTCGCCTGCAGACGCGCGATCTCGTCCTTGAGATGCAGCTTCTCCTTCTTCATCGCCTGAATCTCGAGATCGTCGACGCCGTGATCGCGCGCGGCGGCCTCGATGGCCGCATCGAGCTCGTCATGTCGGCGCTGCAGCGTGGAGATATGTGTTTCGACGGTCATTCTGGCTCCTCCTTGAACCGGGCCTTTTTTCTGACGTGGGCATTTTCCGGCGTGCTGCAAGGGGGTTCGACGGTTTCTTTTGCCACAGGTGCGGAAGGTCGCCGGCTCGGCCAAGCTCGCTCTGCGCCCCACAGCCCCCGGCCCCGCCGGACCGGCAGGCGGCGGTCCTCGACGGCAGGTTCTGCGAGAGCGGATCCAAGGTCATCGCGAGTGTCCCCGAGCCCGGCCCGGACGGAGTCCGCTGCCTTGGCCAGCGGCAGGCGCGGTGGCAGGGGTCCCTGCGCCTTCTCCGGTTGCGAGCTTCCATGCGATCCAGAGCTTCGACAGCAGCACGACCAGCCCTCGTCCCGCTGGCCGATGCGCCTCCTCCGGCCGCCGGCCCGCGCGCGATCCCGAGCGTCGGAAGCAGCGAGCCTGACGCGCGACCAGCCGTCGGGGTGGCCGACGCGCCGTTTGCCTCTGGCCGGCTTGCGGCAGGCGCCTAGATGTCCGGGCAGAGCCCCGTGCCGGGGCCTGCGTGCGAGGTGCCTGTGCGAGTCCTGCAGTCTCTCCTTTCCCTGCTCTTCGTGTCCCTCCTCCTGCTGGGCGTCTGGTGGTTCGTCGACCATTCGGTGAGCCGCGGCCTCCGGCTGGGCGAGGCCGCAGAACAGGCAAGCTCGCGGCTCTTCCACCCCGAGGCCCGGGTCGCGACCCTCGCCATCTACGGCCACATGGTGCTGGGCGGGCTGCTCACCCTGCTCGTGCCGCTCCAGCTTCTGGGGGTCGTGCGCCGGAGATGGCCCTCGATCCACCGGGGGCTGGGTTATGCCGTGGCCGGCCTCGCCCTCGCCACGGGAGCGGGCGGCCTCCTCTACATCCTCGGGCAGGGCACGGTTGGCGGGCCATGGATGAGCGTGGGCTTCGGCCTCTACGGCCTCCTCCTCATGCTGGCGGCGGTGCGGACGGTCACCCTCGCCCGCAGCCGCGATCCCGCGCACCGCGCCTGGGCCGGCCGGCTCGTGATCCTCGCCCTCGGCTCCTGGATCTACCGGATGCACTACGGGCTCTGGCATGCGACGACGGGAGGCCTCGCCACGGCCGACGATTTCAGCGGCACCTTCGACCGCGTGCAGGTCTTCGCCTTCTACCTGCCCTATCTCCTGCTCTTCGAGATCCTGCGCCGACTCCCGCGGCCCTGGAGAAGATCGGCCGCGCTCACCGCCCGCCGCGCGTGATGGGGGCCGCGACGGGTGCCGGTCTGAACGCACATCGCCACGCCACAGGGCACCTCATCCCCGCAGGGGAGGCAGGCGCCGCGGATCCCGCTGCCTTCTCGGGTCGAGTCTGAGGACGCGGCGGATGAAGGCTCACGCCGCCGGCAAGATTCGCGCCTTTTATCGTGAAATCATAGCACTGCTAGGCAATCATCATGTGATTTATAAGGAGCCGTCGGTGGCTCTCCCGGCTCCCCCGAACCCTCTCCTGCCACCCTGCCGGCCGCGGAACGCGCGCCTCCGGAAGAGGTCGGCGATCCACCACCCGCCATCCCGCGCATCTCAAGCCGCCCGTCCGCGGCAACATTAGCCCGGCCGCAGCCGACGCGCGAAGAATCCTGTTGCCTAAAGCCGCGCGGCGGGAGATTTCTCTGCGCTGACGCCGTCCTCTGGCCTCCGCTCCGCAAGATGCGGGAGGCACCGAAGGGTCGGGACGAGGCGTGCGACCCTAGCCGAGGCCTTCATGCTCTCACTCCCTCTCGATCCCGTGCAGGCGCCCTGGGCGGCGATCGCCGTCATCCTTGCGATGCTCGTGTTCTTCGTGCTCGAGATCCTGCCCGTCGAGGTCACGGCCATCGTCGGCGCGACGGCGATGGTGCTTCTGGGGCTTCTGCCGCAGGAGGAGGTGCTCGACGTCCTGTCCAATGCGGCGCCCTGGACCATCGCCGCCATGTTCGTGATCGTGGGCGCCCTCGTGCGGACAGGCGCGCTCGACTGGATCACGCGGCTCGCCACGCAGCATGTGGGCCTGCGCCCCAGAACCACGGTCGCGGTGCTCTGCGTGGGCATCGTCGCCATGTCTGCCGTCGTCAACAACACGCCCATCGTCGTGGTCTTCCTGCCCGTCTTCATCCAGCTGGCCGCCGAGATGCGGATCGCGCCGTCGAAGCTCCTCATCCCGCTCTCCTATCTGTCGATCATGGGGGGCACCGTCACGCTGATCGGAACCTCGACGAACCTCGTCGTCGATGGCGTGGCGCGCGCGAACGGCCTCGACCCCTTCGGGATCTTCGAGATCACGCCGGTGGGCCTGCCGCTCGCCATCGTGGGGATGCTCTATCTGGCCTTCCTCGGGCCGAAGCTCCTGCCCGCACGCAGCTCGATGGCCGGGATGCTGACGGGCAAGCGGCGGATGAAGTTCTTCACCGAGGTCGCGGTGCCCGAGGGCTCGCCCCTGATCGGCAAGACGCTGGAGCAGGTCGAGATCTTCCGGCGCAGCGACGTGCAGGTGATCGATGTGCTGCGCGGCGACAGCTCGCTCCGCCGCGCACTGGCGACGGTGGAGCTGGCCGCGGGCGACCGGGTGGTGCTGCGCTCGCCGATGGGAGAGATCCTGACCCTGCAGGATCATCGCCACCTCCAGCTCGTGAACCGGCTGGCGTCGGTCCAGACCCAGACGGTCGAGGTGCTCATCACCCCCGGCTGCCGGCTGATCGGCCGGTCGCTGGGCGATCTCCGGCTCAGGCGGCGCTACGGCGTCTATCCGCTGGCCGTCCATCGCCGCAACCGCAACCTCGGGCGGCAGATGGACGATGTGGTGGTGGCGGTGGGCGACACGCTGCTGCTCGAAGGCGCGATGGACGATATCCGCCGCCTCGCGCAGGAGATGGATCTGACCGACCTCTCCCACCCGCAGGAGCGTCCCTTCCGGCGGCGCCGCGCGCCCATCGCGGTGGCGGTGCTGGCGGCGATCATCCTGCTCTCGTCCTTCGACGTGGCCCCGATCGAGATCCTCGCCTTCATGGGCGTGACCGTGGTGCTCGTCACCCGCTGCATCGACAGCGAGGAGGCCTTCGCCTCGATCGACGGTAGGCTGATGGCGATGCTGTTCGGGATGATCGCGGTGGGTGCAGGCCTCGATCATTCCGGCGCGGTCGAGCTGATCGTGGGCTGGGCCGAGCCGTGGCTTGCGGATCTGCCGGCGTGGCTTCTGATCTTCTGCGTCTTCGCGCTCACCTCGCTGCTGACCGAGCTTCTGTCCAACAATGCGGTGGCGGTGGTGGTGACACCCGTGGCCATCGAGCTTGCCCAGCGGCTCGGCGTCGATCCGCGGCCGATTCTGGTGGCCGTGATGATGGGCGCCTCGTTCGGCTTCGCCACCCCCATCGGTTATCAGTGCAACCTGCTGGTCTATGGGCCGGGCGGCTACACGTTCGGCGACTTCCTCCGCATCGGCGTGCCGCTCAACGTGCTGATGGGCGTGGCCGCGGCCATCGTGATCCCGCTGGTCTACGGCCTCTGACGGACCCTGCCCGCTCCGGCGGCCCATGGGTCCGGGTCCGCGGAGGGCCCGGCGAGCCCGCCTCGAGGCGGCCCGCCGCCCTCTGCCCGTCCGCCACCGGTGCCGACCCATCCGGCGGCAGCGCCCGATCCGCTCACTCCTCCCAGGGGGCACCGGCTGCATCGGTCGCAGGGCGCGGCACGGCGGCGATCCGCTCGGCCGTGACCGGATCGGCCGGGGCGCGGCAGATGTCCCATTCCTCCTGACCCGCGGGATAGGCCCCGAACAGGAGGAAATCCTCAGACGCCTCCATCCGCGCGTGCCCCGTTCCGGGCGGCAGGATCAGGAGGTCGCCCGGCGTCACATCGACCGGCTGGCCCTCGGGGCCGCCGAGGCGCAGGCGCGCCCGCCCCGAGAGCACGCCCAGAGCCTCGAAGGCGTTGCTGTGGAAATGATCGTAGTCGAATACGCCGTCGCGCCAGAGCGCCTGCCAGCCGTGACGGGCGACCTGCGCCTCGGCCTCGTCGGGGTCGGGCGGCAGGAGCCCGCGGTGCAGGATCACCGGCAGTGTCGGGTGGCTCCACCCCGCCATGAGGAGCTTCAGGGTCTCGCGGTGCATGGGCGTCTCCCTCTGATGGTGTCCTGAGACAACGCATGGGAGGGCCGTAGGCTCCGTTCAGAAGAGCCAGTGGGCCACGAGGGGCGCCACGAGGGCTGTGGTCACCGCTCCGACGCCGAGTCCGATCCCGGCGAAGGCCCCCGCCCGCGCGTCCGTCAGCATCATCTGCGCCGTGCCGATCCCGTGGGCGGCAAGGCCCACCGCGAAGCCGCGCGCGCGCGGATCGCGGATGCGCAGGAGCGCCAGCAGCGGCGGCGCCAGCACGGCCCCCACGATGCCGGTCAGGATCACGAGCACCGCCGTCAGGGTGGGCGAGCCGCCGATCCCTTCCGAGACGCCGATGGCCACCGGCGCGGTGGCCGACTTGGGCAGCATCGACAGGATGGTGCCCGCGGGAAGACCCATGGCCCGGCCGATCAGCACGACGCTGCCGAGCGCCGCGGTGAGACCCGCCGCAAGCGCCGCCGCCATCGGCAGGAGCGACCGGCGCACCGCGGCGCGGTTGTCCCAGAGCGGCGTGGCCAGCGCCACCGTCACCGGCCCCAGCATGAAATGCACGAACTGCGCGCCCTCGAAATAGGTGGCGTAGCTGGTGCCGGTGAGTTCCAGCGCCGCCGCCACCAATCCCACCGCGATCAGCACCGGATTGGCCCAGGCCCGGCGACCCGCCCGCTCGAAGAGGAAACTGCCCGCAACGAAGGCCGCGAGGGTCAGGGCGAGCCAGAGGAGCGGGCCGTGGGCGAGATAGCTCCAGATCTCGGTGACGTCACGCATCGCGCGGCCCCGTCAGCCGGGCCACGGCGGCGAAGGCCACGGCCGCCGCCAGAAGCGCAAGGACCGTGCTCGCGACCAGCGTCACCAGAAGCGGCACCGCCTCGTCGGCGAGCAGCCCGAGATGGCCCACGATCCCCGCCCCCGCCGGCACGAACAGGAGCGACATGTAGGACAGGATCGCGGCATTGGTGGGACGAAGCCGCTCGGCCAGCCCCTGACGCGCCGCAAAGAGCGCGAGCAGCATCAGAAGCCCGAGGATCGGCCCCGGCACGGGAAGTGCCGCGCCTCGGGCCAGAGCCTCGCCTGCGAGTTGCAGGAGCAGGAGGAGCGTCAGATGAGAGATCATGGGCAGGCCCCGGAATTGGTCAACATAACGGACCAATATCGCGAATGCCTGCGGCCGTCACGCCCAATCCCTGCCGCGCGCGCGCCTGTGAACGGCCGGCGACCGCGGGTCAGCCGCGGGCCGCGGCGACCACGGCCGGGGCGAGATGCGCGGCGGCGGCCACCCCGTCGATGAGCCTGAGGCCGCTGCGCGCCGCGAGCGGCCGCACGAGGGGCGCCATGCCCGCGCAGCCCAGCACCGCCGCCGTCACCCCGTCCTCGGCCTCGGCCGCCGCGATTTCCGCCGAAAGCCGTGCGAGCGTCGGGGGCGCCGCCGCCTCGACCTCGAGCACCGCGAGGCCCGAGGCGCGGACCCGCCCGCACTGCCCCATCAGCCCGTAGCCGCGCAGGTTCTCCTCGATCACCGGCACCGACACGGGCAGGGTCGTCACAACCGAGAAGCGGTGGCCCAGAAGCGCTGCCAGATGGAAGGCCGCCTGCCCGATCCCGAGCACCGGGCACGAGGCCCCGGCGCGCACCTCCGCGAGGCCGGTGTCGTCGAAACAAGCGAGCACGATGGCCTCGGCCCCCGCGGCGCGGGCCTCGGGCAGAAGCCGCAGGATGCCCGCCACTGCCGCCGCGCCGTCCTCGGGGCCCTGGATCGCCGGCGGACCGTCGGCATTGGTCCAGCCGAGGATCTCGTGCCCCGGGGCGGCCGCCCGGGCGGCCTCGACCACGGCCTCGGTCATCGTCGCGGTGGAATTGGGATTGATGTAGAGAAGCCGCACTCAGACCCCCTTGCCCGCATCCGACCCGGCCCGCGCGCGCCTGCGCCCGAGCACCCAGACGGTGACGAGGAACACCCCGATCACCGCGAAGGAGAAGACCGTGGTCAGCGTGCCGAGCGCGAAGATCACCGGCGTCGTCACATTGGTGGTCATGCCGTAGATCTCGAGCGGCAGCGTGTTGTAGCTGCCCGCGGTCAGCAGCGTCCGGGCGAATTCGTCGTAGGAGAGCGTGAAGCCGAACAGAGCCACCCCGATCAGCGAGGGCGCGATGATCGGCAGCACCACATGGCGGATCGTCTGCCAGGCGCTGGCCCCCTGATCGCGCGCGGCCTCTTCGTAGGCGGGGTTGAAGCGGTTGAAGACGGCGAACATGATGAGCAGGCCGAAGGGCAGCGTCCAGGTGAGCTGCGCGCCGAAGCCCGAACTGGCCCAGTGCACCGGCAGGCCCGCCTGCGAGAAGATGAGCCCCACTCCGAGCGAGACGAGGATCGAGGGGATCACGAGGCTCGCCACCACGAGCTGGAACAGGAGGCCCGAGCCTACGAACTTCTTGCGGAAGGCGAGGCCCCCCATCACCGACACGGTGACGGTCGTGACCATGACGAGAAGGCCCAGCAGCAGCGAGCGTCCGAAGGCGCCCCAGATGTCGCCCACCGCCTGCTCCTGGAAGAGATCGCGGAACCAGTGCAGCGAGACCCCGCGCATGGGGAAGGTGAGCCCGCCCTCCGGGCCCTGGAAGGAGAGGATCGCGATGGTGATCGTGGGCCCGTAGAGGAACAGGAGAAACAGGCCGAAGACGGCGGCGAGGATGTAGAACGAGCGCGGACGCGGCTCCATCTCAGAGCTCCTTCCGGATGTCGACGAGGCGCAGCAGGATGCCGATGGTGAGAAGTACGGTCGCGAGCAGCACCACCGCCGTGGCCGAAGCCGAGGGATATTGCAGCAGTGCGATGTCGTTCGAGATCAGCCGGCCCACATTCGCCGCCTGCGAGCCCGACATGAAGCGCACGGTGATGAAGTCGCCCATGACGAGGGTGATGACGAAGATCGAGCCGATCATGATGCCCGGCTTGGTCAGGGGCAGGATCACGTTCCAGAGCGTCTGGAAGCCCGAGGCCCCGGCGTCGCTCGCGGCCTCGAGGAGGCTCCGGTCGATCCGCATCATGGTGTTGAAGATCGGCACCACCATGAACAGCGTGTAGAGATGCACGAAGGCCAGGATAACCGAGAAGTCCGAAAAGAGCAGCCACTCCAGCGGCGCGTCGATCACCCCCCACGAGATCAACGTCGAATTGGCGATGCCGTTGCGACCGAGGAACGGGATCCACGAGATCATGCGGATGATGTTCGAGGTCCAGAAGGGGATCGTGCAGAGCAGGAACAGCGCCGTCTGCCAGGTCTGGCTGCGGACATGGAAGGCGAGGAAATAGGCGACGGTGAAGCCCAGCACCAGCGTCACCGCCCAGGTGATCGCGGCATATTTGAAGGTGTTGAGGAACACCCGGTAGGTGACCTCCGAGCCGAACAGGAACTCGTAATTCTCCCAGGAGAAGGCCGGGACGATCGAGAATTCGGTGGCCGTCCAGAAGCTCACGATCACGATCATCACGATCGGCAGGACGAGGAAGGCCGCCAGCACCAGCGTCAGCGGCGCGGCCAGAAGCCAGCCCGTCACATTCGGCGATTTCAGAATGCGCTCCATCTTTCCTCCGGGAGGCGGGCGGCCCTTCCCCACGCGGGAAAGGCCAGGGGCCGGTGGCCAGCGAGGTCTGCGCGGCAGATCCGGTCAGGTCGCGGCTATTGCCGAATGGTTGGCAGGCAACTCATTTTCGAACCTTACAAGATACTTACGGCATCTTGCTCACGTCCGATCTGAAATAGCCGCAGCCGCATCGACGCGGGCACGGGCGGCGCACCGCCCGAGCCCGTCCGGGATCAGGCCGCGATGAACTCGTTCCACTTGCGGACCATGTACTGGTTCTCGTCCATCACCGAGTTCCAGCAGGCGACGCGGCCCATGCGCTCCTCGAACGAGCCGCCGTCGCGCACCTCGCCCGCCTGCGCCATGGCCTGACCCTGCGGGTTGGTGATCGTGTCGGTGGCGGGCTTGCCCTCGAACCAGTAGCCCCATTCGTTCTCGGACATGAACTCCTTCGAGGTCTCGGGCACCGCGGAGTAGTAGCCCTGCCGCATGAGGAAGCCGCCGACCCAGCCCGAGAGATACCAGTTGATATATTCGTAGGCTGCCTCCAGCGCGAGCCCGTCGAGCCGTGCCGACAGGCCGATGCCGCCGCCCCACGAACGGTAGCCTTCCTTGAGCGGCTGGTAGACGCAGGGAATGCCGCGCGACTTCACCGCCGTGATGGCGGGCGACCACATCGACTGGATCACCACCTCGCCCGAGGCCATCAGGTTCACGCTCTCGTCGAAGGTCTTCCAGAAGGCGCGGAACTGGCCCGCCTTCTTGGCCTCGGTGAAGATCGCCATGGTGCGGTCGATCTCTTCGCGGGTCATGTTGCCCTTGTCGCCGTAGGTGATCTCGCCCATCGCCTCGCAGACCATGGCCGCATCCATGATGCCGATCGAGGAGATGTCGAGGATCGAGGCCTTGCCCTTGAACTCGGGGTTCAGAAGCTCGGTCCAGCTTTCGATCGGGCGGCCGATCAGGTCGGGGCGGATGCCCAGCGTGTCGGCATTGTAGATCGTGGGGATGAGCGTCATCCAGCCCGACTCTTCCTGCACGAAATCCGTGCCGCCGGGACCGGAGGTGAAGCCCACGGTGTGCGGTGCGGTGCCTTGGGCGATGGTGCTCTCGGGCGTGAGCTTGCCCGAGCGGAAGATGCCCACGATCTTGTCGTAATTCTTGATCTTCGACGTATCCATCGCCTGCAGGTTGCCGGTCGGCCAGACCTTCTTGCAGATCCAGTATTCGATGTCGGCGATGTCGAAACTGTCGGGCTGGGTCGCCGCGCGCTGGGTCACCGCGTCGCTGTCGAGCGCGGTCATGGTGAGGGTGAAGCCCAGATCCTCCTTCACCTTCTGCGCCACCTCGTTGAGGTTCGACACGCCGGTGCCGAACTGGCGCAGCGTGATGTCCTTGATGTCCTGCGCCCAGATCATCGGTGCGGGAAAGGCCGAGGCCAGGCCCGCGGCCGCCGCGCCCTTGAGCAGCGTCCGGCGGCTGTAATGGTTCTTCTTCATGGGATCATCCCTCTGTTGGACTGGATCAGACCTGAAGGCGGTGCATCCGCCCCTCGTCCCAGGCGAGGTGCACGGACTCGCCGGGGTTTTTCGGTTGCTCGAAGAAGGTCGCCTCGGGGATCAGGGCCACGAGCTCCTGATCTCCGGCGGCCCGCAGGGTCAGCGCCACATGCGCGCCCTGATATTCCACCGCCTGCACCACGGCCTCCTGCCCGGCCGGGTCGAGACGGATCTCGTCGCAGCGCAGCGCGAAGCGGCCCTGCGGCAGCGCCACCACATTGTGCCCGCCCATGAAGCGGGCCACGAACTCGGTGCGGGGCGCGTTGAAGACGTCGCGCGCGGGGCCCGCCTGCTCGATCTTGGCGTTGTTCATCACCACGATCTCGTCGGCCAAGGCCAGCGCCTCGTCCTGCCCGTGGGTGACATGGATGAAGGAGATCCCGAGCTCGCGCTGAAGCCGCTTCAGCTCGGCGCGCATCCGGATGCGGAGGAACGGATCCAGCGCCGACAAGGGCTCGTCGAGCAGCAGCACCTGCGGCCCGGTGATGAGCGCGCGCGCCAGCGCCACGCGCTGCTGCTGGCCGCCCGAGAGCTGCGCGGGCAGCCGGTCGGCATAGCGGCCCATGTCGACGAGCTCGAGCATCTCGGCCGCCTTCGCCCGGCGCTGGGCGGCCTCCACCCCCTTCATCTTCAGCGAGAAGGCCACATTGTCCGTCACCGACAGATGCGGAAAGAGCGCGTAGCTCTGAAACATCATCGCCGTGCCGCGGCGCGCGGGCGGCAGCCGCGTCACATCCTTGCCCGACAGGAGGATCGAGCCCTCGGTCACCGTCTCGTGGCCCGCGATCATCCGCAGGGTCGAGGATTTGCCGCAGCCCGAAGGCCCGAGGAGGCAGACGTAACTGCCCCCCACGAAAAGGTGGCTCACATCCGCGACCGCGACGGCCGAGCCGCCGTAGCGCTTCGTCACATGCACGAGTTCGAGATCGTGTCCGGTCCGCATGGCATCCCCGTCGCTGCTCCTTGAAGGCTGACGCAGCCCGGCCGCCTGCGGCAATCCTGCAGCGGGAGCCGGCCCGCGGGATTCTTCCACTGCCTGAAATTCAGGCCCTCCCCGCCGCTCGGGACCATGATCCGATGCAGGATTGTATACATATCTGTCCGAAGCAGCGGCTCCCCTTGCTCCTCCCGCGGCCTGAGGCGAGGAATCGGCCATGGAAATGCGAGGCAGCATGACAGAGGACGCGGCGGCGCTTGCGGGCGGGGGCAACGACACGGTGGCGGGCCGTCTTGCGCTGGCGATCCACGAGCACCGGATCCGGCCCGGCACGAAACTCGCGGAAGACGAGCTGGGCGAGATCTTCGGGGTGAGCCGGACGCTGGTGCGCGCGGCGCTGCAGCAGCTCGCGCACGAGCGGCTGGTGACGCTCCGGCGCAACCGCGGGGCCTTCGTGGCCCAGCCCTCGGTGCGCGAGGCGCGCGAGGTGTTCGAGGCCCGCGCCCTGCTCGAGCCGCGCACCGCCCGCTCGGCCGCGGAACGGGCCACGGCGGCCGACATCGCCCGGCTGCAGCGTCATATCGACGAGGAACATGCCGCGCTCGATGCGGGCGATCCGGGGCGCGCCCTGCGCCTCTCGGGCCAGTTCCACATCGAGGTCGCGGTCATCGCCGATCAGGACACGATCCGCGACTTCGTGGCCCAGCTCGTCGCGCGATCCTCGCTCATCATCGCGCTCTACTGGCAGCGCCGCACCGCGCTCTGCGAAAGCCACGCCCACCACGCTCTCCTGCGGGCGCTGGCCGACGGCGACGGGGCGCGCGCCGAGGAGATGATGAAGGGCCACCTCCTCGATCTCGTCTCCTCGCTCGACCTGCGCAATCCCGCGCCGCCCGCCCGGTCGCTGCGCGAGGCGCTCGACCGGATCTGACCGCCCCTGCGGCACATGCGCCCGCCCCGTGCCGCCCCTGCGGCACATGCGCCCGGCCCGTGCCGCCCTGCGGCACATGCGCCCGGCCCGTCACTCATTCCGTTTTTTGATTGCGATCAAGGACGTTTCCGGCTTGCCTGCCCAAAAGGGGCATCCAGTCTTCCCCCCGGAGTGCAAGATGCGATTGACCAAGTTCAGCGACTATGCCCTGCGCGTCCTGCTCTATGCGGCGAGCATCGAGGACGGCCGGCTCGTGACCATCGGCGAGACCGCCTCGATCTACGGCATCTCGCAGGGGCACCTGAAGAAGGTGGTGATGAACCTCATCCACGCGGGCTTCCTGCAGGGCACGCGCGGGCGCACCGGCGGCTTCCGCCTCGCCCGCCCGGCGAGCGAGATCCGGTTGGGCGAAGTGCTGCGCGCCACCGAAACCGATTTCGCGCTGGTCGAATGTTTCCAGCAGGGCAATGCCTGCTGCATCAGCCGCCCGTGCCGCCTGCCGCCGATCCTCGCCAAGGCGGTCTCGTCCTTCATGGACACGCTCGACGAATTCACCATCGCCGACGTGATGATGGCGCCGACCCAGTTCGGGCTCGAGGACCCGCTCGAGGCCTAGCGCCGGGTGGCGCGCACCAGCGCCACCGTGAAGATCACCAGCGCCACCCAGATCATCGGGAAGGCAATGGCCTCGGCCCGCCCGAAGGGCTCGCCGAAGACGAAGACCGCCGTCAGGAAGATCAGGGTCGGCGCCACATATTGCAGGAAGCCGATGGTCGAGAGCTTCAGGAGCTTCGCCCCGTTGGCATAGAGCATCAGCGGCACCGCCGTGACCACGCCCGTGCCGAGGAGAAGCGCCTGATCGGCGAGGCTTCCGTGCAGGAAATGCCCCTGCCCCGACCCTTCCACCCAGATCAGCACGCCGAGCGCCGGCGGCAGCAGAAGCAGCACCTCGAGCAGGAACCCCTGGTTGGGCCCGATCGGCAGCGACTTCTTGAGATAGGCGTAGCAGCCCCAGGTCAGCATCAGCGAGATGGCCACGATGGGCAGCCGCCCCGCCTCGACCGTCAGCACGACGACCGCCGCCACCGCGAGCACGATGGCCACCAGCTGCAGCCGGTTCAGCCGCTCGCCCAGCAGCACCGCGCCGAGAAAGACGCTGAACAGCGGGTTGATGTAATAGCCGAGCGCCGTGTCGAGCGCGTGGCCCGCGCCGATGGCCCAGACATAGATCCCCCAGTTGACCGAGATGAGCGCGGCCGTCGCCGCCGCCATCAGAAGCATCCGGGGCGAGCGCAGCGCCGCGCGCAGATCCTGCGTCCGCCCGAGCGCGACGAGGACGGCGAGCGCGACGGGCACCGACCAGATCACCCGGTGCGCCACCACCTCGTAGGCCGGGATATGCGACAGCGCCTTCATGTAGACCGGCAGGAAGCCCCAGATGAGATAGGCCGACAGGGCAAAGGCCATGCCGCGCGGGCTGTCTTCGTTGCGGGGAAGGGTTGCGTCGGCCATCGGATCATCCTCGGAGAGTCCGTCCGCCTTACAGGAGCCCGCGGCCGGGCGCCAATCCCTTCTCGTGCGGTCTCCCATCGCGTTTGCTGATGGATCGCCGCGCGGCCGCACGCCGCAGGAGCGCTGTGGGCCTGCGCGGGCCTTCCCGGCGCCCCGCCCGGGAGGGTCCGAGCGCCCATCGCCGCACCCCAAAACCGACTGAAATCGTCAATCATATGATTTTCATGGAAAATATTGCATTCCCTCGCACCGCCGCCCATCATGATCCGCGGCGCCTGCGACTCGGCTGGCGCCGAAGGGTCAGAGGCCAGGCTGCGGCCGGGCCGTTCCGGGGGACCGGCACAGGTGCCGTCCGCCGCTGACAGGACAGGCGGACGGGCTCCGGGCCTCCGCCGAACGTATCATGGGCGGGCAGCCGCCCGCCGCGTCGGCTCCTGCCGCCTGCTTCTGCGGGCAGGGGCAGAACGGCTCGAAGGCGACAGGAAAGGACGGACATGAAGGGCGACGACAAGGTTATCGACTATCTCAACAGGGCGCTGCGGTCGGAGTTGACAGCCGTCAGCCAGTATTGGCTGCACTACCGCCTGCAGGAGGACTGGGGCTTCGGCGCGATCGCCGACAAGTCCCGCGCCGAGAGCATCGAGGAGATGCACCACGCCGACCGGCTGATCGCCCGGATCATCTTCCTAGAGGGGCATCCGAACCTGCAGGCGCTCGACCCGCTGCGGATCGGCCAGACCCTCAAGGAGACGCTCGAAGCCGACCTCGCCGCCGAACATGACGCGCGCACCCTCTATATCGAGGCGCGCGACCATTGCGAAAGCGTGCGCGACTATGTCTCGAAGGACCTGTTCGAGTCGCTGATCGCGGACGAAGAGGGCCATATCGACTTCCTCGAGACGCAGCTCGAGCTGATGGAGAGCATCGGCGTGCAGAATTACGGGATGCTCAACGCGAAGTCGGCCGACAAGGCCGAGAGCGGCGACCACTGACCGACGGCCGGCCGCCGCGAGCGAAATGCGGCGGCCGGGAAGCCCTTCCCGCCGGACGATCCGGCGCGGCGGCGCTGAGATCGCAGGCGTGGGACAGGGTCTCTGCTCCACGGTCGCGGCCCGCTAGCCCTCGGGACAGCCGTCCAGAGGCCGCTGGCGGCCCTCTGGCCGCGAGGCGGATCCGCCCACACCCAATCCCCTGTCCGACATGCCGACGACGTCGCGCGTCTCCGGCGCCCTGCCCGCCCTCGCGGCGGAACGGCCGGGAAATGCCGTGCGAGGATCAGGCCGCAGGCTGCGGCTCCTTGCGGTCGTTCCGCCGCGACCCCGGTTCCTCCGGTCCTTCTTCCCTGATGGAATGCCACGACGTCTACCGCGCCTGACGCGGCGGTCGGTGCGCCCCTGCATCGCTGCCCGAAAAGCAGGCAGCGGCTTCGCCCCGACCCGCGGCCTCCTGTCCGTTTCGGTCACTCCCTCCTCGCGTCGCTTGCCGAAGCGCGGTGGCGGGAGCACTGTCGCCAAGCGTATCGCAGGACCGCGGAAGCGCGGGACGGCACGAGGGAGACTGACGACGTGACCGGCCCGCGGGACGTTTCGTCCCGAATGTCGGATCCGGAGTGCCTGCCTCCACCGCCCTGGCGTGTGCCGCCGGATGACCCTGCACCCAGGGGTTCTTTCAGGCATGACCAGATCGGAACTGTCCCGCCTTGCCGTTGTCGTCAGCGGCTCCGTCCCTCCGGACACCCGGACCCGGATCGACCGGGGCGCAAATCCCCGGCTCGACTTCACCCACCTTCAGAGCCTCGGCGCCACGATCTTCACCCGGGATTCGGCGCCCGAGGGCCGGGCCTTTCTCCGCCGAACGCTGGGCGAGCGGTTCGCCCCGGCCGAAGCCGTGGCCGAGGCGGCCGACCGGTTCGACGCGATCTTCTGCGTGGCCGAAGACATCGGCGTGCCGGTGGCGCTGGCCCTGCGGCTCCGCGGCAAGCGGACCCCGCTGCTCGTGGGGGTGCACGGACACTACCTCGTCAACCGCAAGTTCCGGCTCTGGGCGCTGGCCGCGCGCCACGATGCGGCCACCCGCTTCCTGCCGCTGTCCGAGCCGATCCGGGCGCGGCTGATCGCCGAATTCGGCATTCCGGCCAGCCGCTGCCACACGCTCTGCGTACCGATCGACACCCGCTTCTTCGCGCCCGAGCCCGCGCCCGAGGCCGATCCGCCGATGATCCTGAGCGCGGGCGCCGCACAGCGCGATTATCCCACGCTCATCGCCGTGATGGAGGACGTGCCGGCGCGCTTCCGCATCGCCTCGGGGTCGAGCTGGATCGGCGAGGCCACGAAGCTCGCCGTGCCCGAGACCTGCACGATGGGCAGTGCGGGCTCGATGCCGGGGCTGCGCGCGCTCTATGCCGCCGCCGCCATGGTGGTGCTGCCGCTGCAGGATGTGGTTCATGCCAGCGGCTATGCGGTGGCGATGGAGGCCATGGCCATGGGCAAGGCCCTGATCGTGACGCGCACCGAGGCTCCGGCCGATTTCTTCCTCGACGGCGAAACCTGCCTGCTCGTACCGCCGGGCGACCCGGCCGCGCTGCGCTCGGCGATCCTGCGTCTTCTCGAAAATGCCGACCTCCGCATGCGGCTGGGCCGTGCAGCGCGGCATCTGATGGAGGAGCGCTACGGGATGGAGAGCTACACGGCCGATCTCGCGCGGCTTCTGACGGATGTAAGCCGCCCGCCGGCGCAGGCACAGGACCCGGGCCACTGGGTCCGGCGGCCCCGGGGCGGCTGAGGCCCCCTAGCTTGCCGTCCGGCTGGCCGGCGCCCCGCGCCGGTCGGCTTCGGCGTAGAACTTGCGCTTTTCCTCATACATGTGCCGGTCGGCCCGCTTGATCGTGGCCTCCATCGTCTCGTTGGGCTGGCTCGTCGCATGGCCGATCGAGACCGAGAGCGGGGCCATGAAATGGAAGCGGTTGTTCACCGTGAGGAGCCGCTTGATCGTGTCGACCATCGCCTGCGCCATGGCCTCGCTCGACCGCGGCATGACCACCGCGAATTCGTCGCCGCCGATGCGGGCGGGATGGTTCGTCTCGGCCGCCGCCTCCTTCAGCACTTCGCCCAGCCGCCGGAGCAGCTGGTCGCCCGCGTCATGGCCGAGCGCGTCGTTCACGCCCTTCAGTCCGTTCAGATCCAGCATCACGATGGAGACCGGCCGCACGCCCTGCCGCTCGAGCCGGTTCAGCTCGTCGATGTAGAAGGCCCGGTTGTTCACCCCCGTCAGCACATCGTGCTTGCCGAGATAGGCGAGGTAGGCCTCGGCCTTCTTGCGGGCCGTGATGTCGGTCAGCGCCACCTGAACCAGCGACCAGTCGTGCTCGTGCCCGGGCAGCACGGCGAAATGCATGATGACCGCCCGTTCGCTGCCGTCGAGCGCGTAATTCACCACTTCGCGGCTGTGGTAATAGTGATGGTTCCAGAGCTCGATCAGCTGCTCGCGGAAATGCGGCTCCATGCTGTCGCGGAAGATGTCGCGCAGGTGGCTGAGAAGCGTGCGCTTGTCGGGGGCGCAGAACATGTCGAGCGTGGCCTGGTTCACGTCGATCACCCGGATCTCGCCCATGCATTGCCGGACGAACTCGGGGTGGACGTCGGTGAAGACCCGCAGATCCACGATCCCTCGCGCGCGCAGGTTCTCGAGAAGCTGCCGGATCTGGCTGAAATCCTCGACCCAGAGCGAGGTCGGCGAATGTTCGAAGATGCCCTCGGCGTAGCGCCGGCTCGCGCGTTCGAGCCTGCGCGCCTCTTCGCGGGCGGTCACATCCTCGCAGGTCAGGAGGATCCGATCGAGGCTCTGTTCGGAGCCGGGCAGCACCGCCCCGCGCAACTGGATGTCGAGCCTGCGCCCGCCCAGCGTGTAGTTGACCGCGAGGCTGGAGAAGGTCTGCTCGCCTGCCCAGAGCTGCGACAGTTCGTTCACATGGCTCTGGAGCATGTCGTCGCGGAAGACCCGTTCGAGGTTCTCCGTCAGATGGTCGAGATCGCGCGCCTCGTAGAGGGCGAGCGTGCGGGCATTCACCCTGAGAACCTTGATGCTCCGCGAACAGGCGGCCACACGCGACAGGTCGGCCTCGAGGAAGGCCCGGATGTCGGTCACGCCCTCGGCGCGCCATTGGTCGAACAGGGCCCGGACGCCGCTGAAATCCTCGATCCACATCGAGATCGGGGCGAGATCGAAGGCAGCCTCTTCGATCGGCCTCGTCGTAGCGGTCATGCCATGCGCCTCTTGAGGGATTCTTGAACCGACAATCGCGACTCATACACGGGAGCGAGGAGAGCCCGCAAATGGAACCTCGCTGCCTGCGCGGCACGGCGCGCTGGACCGGCGTCGCCTGAGGAAAGCAACGCCTGCTGCACCATCTGCAGGTTTTTTCGGCGCCGGGAGAAGCCGCCAGCCGCGGTGCGCAAGCGACCCGGCTATGGCCGGAGCGCCCGGTTGCAGAGCCTCGCCCGCGGTGGCGAGGGGCCCGCGGACCTCGCGTCCCGGGCAGGAGTTCGCAGGTCCCGGGCTGCGACAGCCCCGCACGGGAGTGCCGCGGCGGCGCCATCGGCGGTTGCCGCGCAGGCACCGGCCCGCCATTGTATCCCTGCCTCCCTCTTACGGACCTTCCATGCCCGATGCCCATCCCCCGCCCAGCCCGTCCAAGGACCGCTCGTTCGCAGCGCGCGTCCAGACCGGCGCTCTCGTCATCATCGCCTTCGCCGTGGTGCTGGCCCTGCTCGTGCAGGCGCAGTTCATCCTGATCTCCCTCGCCGTCTCGGTGATCCTCTTCAGCCTGACCTCGGACGCCATCGCGCTCGTCGCGCGCGTCCGCTTCGGGCCGGTCAAGATCCCGAACTGGCTGGCGAGCAGCCTCGCGCTGCTCCTGCTGGCCATTGTGCTTCTGTCGCTGGCCGCGGTGATCGTCTCGCAGGTCAACACGGTGCTCCTGACGGCGCTCAGCTACAGCGAGCAGGCCCCGGCCGCCGTGGCCGCGATCTTCTCCTGGCTCGGCAAGGACGCCGAGGAGGCGGTGCTCTCCTCGCTCCGGGCCGTCGAGATCTCGGGCTATCTGCGCACCCTCGCCGCTCAGGCGGGCACGCTGATGCAGGCCACGGTGCTCGTCATCCTGTTCGTGGGCTTCCTCTTCGCCGAGCGGGTCTGGTTCCCCGTCAAGCTTCTGAACCTGTTCGGCAACCCCGACCGCGCCCGCCGGGTCGAGGAGATCGTGAGCTCGATCATGCACCGGGTGAACCGGTACCTGCTGGTCAAGACGCTGGTCTCGGCGATCACCGGCCTGCTCGTCTGGGGCGTAGCGATGGCCTTCGGGCTGGATCTTGCAGCGCCGCTGGGGATGCTCACCTTCATCCTGAACTTCATCCCGAGCCTCGGCTCGATCGTGGCCACGCTTCTCATCGTGCTCGTCACCTTCGTCCAGACGGTCGATGTGAGCACGGCGCTGTCGGTTCTGGCGCTGGTGGGGGTGATCCAGTTCGTCTGCGGCAACATCCTCGACCCGATGCTGATGGGCCGCGCGCTGCAGCTTTCGTCCTTCGGGATCATCATCAGCCTCGCCTTCTGGGGTGCGATCTGGGGGATCCCGGGGATGTTCCTCTCGGTGCCGATCATGGTCGGGCTGATGATCGTCTGCGCCGAGACCGAGGCGCTGCGGCCCATTGCGGTGCTCCTGTCGCGCGAGGGGCTGGCCGCGCCCATGCACCCCGAACGCCCGGCACCCCCGCCCCGGGCCGAACCCGAGCCCGAGACGGTGGCGTCGCGGCGGGTGGGCCGCTGAACCCGCCCCTCAGGCGGCCCGCGAAGAGGGCGTCTCGACCCGGCCAGCCATGACCGGGGCGAGCCAGCGCTCGACCTCGGCCAGATCCATGCCCTTGCGGCGGGCATAATCCTCGGCCTGATCGCGCTCGACCCGGGCGAGGCCGAAGTAATAGGCGTCGGGATGGCCGATATAGAGGCCCGAGACCGACGAGCCCGGCCACATGGCCATGCTCTCGGTCAGCTCCACCCCGGTGGCCGCGGTCGCATCGAGCAGGCGGAAGAGCGTGACCTTCTCGGTATGATCGGGCTGGGCCGGGTAGCCGGGTGCGGGCCGGATGCCGCGGTAGGGCTCGGCATGAAGCGCATCGGGCGTGAAGGACTCGTCAGGGGCGTAGCCCCAGAGCTCGCGGCGCACCCTCTCGTGCAGCCTCTCGGCCATGGCCTCGGCGAAGCGGTCGGCCAGCGCCTTGACCATGATGGCGGAATAATTGTCGTTCGCCCGGTCGAACCGCTCGGCGATGGAAGCCTCCTCGGGGCCGGCCGTCACCACGAACCCCCCGACCCAGTCGGGGCCCGCCCCTTCGGGCGCCACGAAATCCGACAGGGCCAGATTGGGCCGCCCTTCGCGCTTCGTGACCTGCTGGCGGAGCGTGAAGAAGGTGGCAAGCTCGGCCCGTCGCGCCTCGTCGGCATAGAGGCGGATGTCGTCGCCCACCGCATTGGCGGGCCAGAAGCCCACCACCGCACGCGGCGTGAACCAGCGTTCCGCCACGATGCGCGCGAGCATCTCCTGCGCATCGGCAAAGAGCGCGCGGGCGGCCTCGCCCTGCGCCGGATCCTCGAGGATGCGCGGATAGACCCCCTTCAACTCCCAGGTCTGGAAGAACATCGTCCAGTCGATGTAGCGCGCGATCTCGGCCAGATCCCAGCCGTCGACGGTCCGACTGCCGGTGAAGCTCGGCCGCACCGGCCGGTGCGCGGCCCAGTCGAGCTTCAGCGCATTGGCCCGCGCCGCCGCCAGCGGCAGGCGCTGCTTGGCGCGTTCCGACCGGGCGTGGCGCTCGGCCACCTCGGCATAGTCGGCGCGCAGCCCCTCGACATAGGCGCCCTTGCGCTCGGCGCTCAGAAGCTGGCCCACCACCCCCACCGCGCGGCTTGCATCGGTCACATAGACCGCGGGGCCCCGGCAGTAGGAGGGCGCGATCTTCACCGCCGTATGCACCTTCGAGGTAGTGGCCCCGCCGATCAGCAGCGGGATGTCGAACCCTTCGCGTTCCATCTCGGCCGCCACCGTCACCATCTCGTCGAGCGAGGGCGTGATGAGGCCCGAGAGGCCGATCGCATCCACCTTCTCGGCCCGCGCCACCTCGAGGATCTTCGCCGGCGGCACCATCACGCCCAGATCGATGATCTCGTAATTGTTGCAGGCCAGAACCACGCCCACGATGTTCTTGCCGATGTCATGCACATCGCCCTTCACCGTGGCCATGAGCACCTTGCCCGCCGCCTCGCGGCCCTCGCCGCCGCCGAGACGCTTCTCCTCCTCCATGTAGGGCAGGAGCACGGCCACGGCCTGCTTCATCACCCGGGCCGACTTCACCACCTGCGGCAGGAACATCTTTCCCGCGCCGAAGAGGTCGCCCACCACGTTCATCCCCGCCATCAGCGGGCCCTCGATCACATGGAGCGGCCGCTCGGCCACCTGCCGGGCCTCTTCGGTGTCGGCCTCGATGAATTCGGTGATGCCGTTGACCAGCGCATGTTCGAGCCGCTTCTCGACCGGCCAGCCGCGCCAGGCCAGATCGCGCGTCTTCTCCTCGCGCGCGCCGCCCCGGAACCGCTCGGCCACGGCCAAAAGCCGCTCGGTCGCGGTGCCGCCCTGCTTAGGCTTGCGGTTCAGCACCACATCCTCGCAGGCCTCGCGCAGGTCGGGATCGATCTGGTCGTAGACCGCAAGCTGGCCCGCATTCACGATCCCCATGTCCATCCCGGCCCGGATCGCATGGTAGAGGAAGACCGCATGCATCGCCTCGCGCACGGGCTCGTTGCCGCGGAAGCTGAAGGAGAGGTTCGACACGCCGCCCGAGACATGGGCATGGGGCAGTTTCGCCCGGATCCAGCGCGCGGCCTCGATGAAGTCGACGCCGTAATTGTCGTGCTCCTCGATGCCCGTGGCCACGGCGAAGACGTTCGGGTCGAAGATGATGTCCTCGGGCGGGAAGCCCACCTCCTCGACGAGGATGCGGTAGGCCCGGGCGCAGATCGTGGTCTTGCGGGCGAAACTGTCGGCCTGCCCCTCCTCGTCGAAGGCCATGACCACGACCGCGGCCCCGTAGGCGAGGCAGAGGCCCGCCTGCCGCCGGAACGACTCCTCGCCCTCCTTCAGGCTGATCGAATTGACCACGGGCTTGCCCTGCACGCATTGCAGCCCGGCCTCGATCACCTCCCATTTCGAGCTGTCGATCATCAGCGGCACCCGCGCGATGTCGGGCTCGGACGCGATCAGGTTGAGGAATTCGACCATGGCGGCCTTCGAGTCGATCAGCCCCTCGTCCATGTTCACGTCGAGGATCTGCGCCCCGTTCTGCACCTGATCGCGCGCGACCTCGAGCGCCGCCGCATAGTCGCGGTTGGTGATGAGCTTGCGGAAGCGCGCCGAGCCCGTGACGTTCGTCCGCTCGCCCACGTTGACGAAGGGGATGTCGGGCGTGAGGACGAAGGGCTCGAGGCCCGAGAGACGAAGGTAACGGGTCATGCGAGGGTCCTTGGCGGAAGATCGGCCACCGCGCAGGCGATGGCGCGGACATGGTCGGGCGTGGTGCCGCAGCAGCCGCCCACGACATTGACGAGCCCTTCGCGGGCGAAGCGGGCGACCTGCGCCGCCGTCTCGTCCGGGCCCTCGTCATACTGGCCGAAGGCGTTGGGCAGGCCCGCGTTCGGATAGGCGCAGATTGCGGCATCGGCCACACCCGCAAGCTCGGCCAGATGGGGCCGCATGGCCGCGGCCCCGAGCGCGCAGTTCAGCCCCACCGTGAAGGGCCGTGCATGGCGCACCGAATGCCAGAAGGCGGTCGGCGTCTGGCCCGAGAGCGTGCGGCCCGACGCATCGGTGATCGTGCCCGAGATCATCAGCGGCAGCCGGCGGCCGGCCTCGGCGAAGGCTTCGAAGCAGGCGAAGATCGCGGCCTTGGCGTTCAGCGTGTCGAAGATCGTCTCGATCAGGATGAGATCCGCGCCGCCCGCGATCAGCGCCCGCACCTGTGTGGCATAGGCCACGCGCAGATCGTCGAAGCTCACGGCGCGGTAGCCCGGATCGTTGACGTCCGGGCTGATCGAGGCGGTGCGGTTGGTGGGCCCCACTGCGCCCGCCACGAAGCGCGGCCGCCCGTCGAGCGCCGTCGCCCGATCGAGCGCGCGCCGCACGATCCGCGCCCCCTCGCGATTCAGATCCTCGACCGCGCTCTCCATCCCGTAATCGGCCTGCGCGATGGTGGTGGCCGAGAAGGTGTTGGTCTCGACGATGTCGGCACCCGCCATGGCATAGCGGAAATGGATCTCCTCGATGGCCTGCGGCTGGGTCAGGATCAGGAGGTCGTTGTTGCCCTTCTGCGGCCGCTCGGCGTGGTGGCGGCAGCCGCAGCCGGCATAATCCTCCTCGCTCAGCCCGAGCGCCTGGATCTGGGTGCCCATCGCCCCGTCGAGGATCAGGATGCGTTGGCGCACGAGGGCCTCGAGAGCCGGAACGGCGCGGGAGGGCGGAAGGGAAAAGGTCAGCATGGAGTCCGGTCGGATCAGGAGGAGAAGCGGAGACCATAGCGGGAAGGGCTCCATCGATCACTCTCATATCCCGCACTATCATCATGAAGGTGTTTCATGATTTTCGATCGCCCACATCGCGACCCGACCTCTGCGCCTTCCATGAGAAGGTGCACCTGCACTCCCTGCCCCCACGGACCGGCAGGATGACCGCCAACTCCTGCTCCGCCATGGCGGAACCGGCGCGCGGGGCCGCTGCAGGCTTGCTTCGCCCTGAAGGTAACTTTACCAAGACGAGCAGTCCTCCCCGCGGCCCTTTTGCACGCGGGGACACCGGGAGATCTGTCAGATGCCGTCACCGCGCGCCGCCTTCCCTCTCCAGCCGAAGGCGCGGGCCGCTGCCCTGCTGGCCGCAGGCCTGATCCTCGCGGCCTGCGGCGGCGGGGGCGGAGGCGGCGGATCGGACCCTGTCGAGCCGGGCTTCACCGGGCGCGAGGTCAAGACCGAGGGTATCGAGTCCTACGTCACCCAGCACAACGGCTTCACCCGGGCGCGGATCGATCTGGCCTCGACCCCGTCCGACCGCAAGGCGCTGGCGGGCTTCGACAACGGCGGGTCGCCCGCGGGCTATGCGCGTCTCATCAAGGACGCCGAGAACAGCTTCCCCGACAAGACCTTCGTCGAGGTCATCGCGGAGGTCGCGCCTCTGACGGGCGGCGGCGAGAAGGTCGTCAAGGTGCTGCGCCTGACCGCGGATCAGGCGCCCTTCGACAATGTGGACAGCAGCGGGAACGCCATCGGCAGCGGCAAATACTACTTCCGGGGCACGGGCGACTTCCGCGTCTACGCAAGCGTCGACGGCGGCGCGGTGCGGACCGGGCGCGGCGACCTCGAGAACCTCGTCATCGACTTCGACCGGGGCACCGCGGCGATCAACCTGCGGACCGGGCAGGAGGGCGCCTCCGAGATCGAGACCCAGATCAAGGCCGACAACCTGACCTTCAACGTCCTGACCGGCGAGTTCGGGGGGGCGATCACCCAGACGGCGCGGGTGGGTGGCGAGACGCTCTCTGCCCAGGGCTTCCTGCGCGGCAGCATCAGCGGCGACGAGACGAGCCTGCGGCAGCACGACGAGAAGATGACCACCTCGGGCGTCTATCACGCCACCGGCAAGCGCCTGACCTCGCAGGGCATCTTCTGGGGGAGCCATCCCAACGTCGACAAATGAAGGCTGCGGCGCTGGCCGCGCTCGTAGCCGCCCTGCCGGCCGCGGTCTTGGCGCAGAGCTACGAGCTCGGCCGCAGCGGCGATCTGGTGGTCTCGGAGCGGCTGAGGATCTTCGCCCAGGGGCGAGCCTTCGCCGCCGAGGCGAGCCCCTGGAGCCGCACCCTGGCGCTCAAGTCCGACCTGATCGCGCAGGGCTTCTTCCATGAGGGCCCGGCCCCGGACTGGATCCTGACCGAGGTCACCGCCCGGCCCACCCTCGGCTGGTCGCCCAACCTGAACGGCGGCGTGGGCCAGCGGAGGATCGATTTCGCCGGCGGCTGGCTGGAGGTCGATCCGGCCTATGTCGCGAAAGCCGGCCCGACGGTGGGGATCGCCGTCGAGGGCGAGGCGCGCCTCGCCTGGGGGCTGGGGCGCTTCCTCGAGGTCGAGGCGGACGGCGCGATCTCGCGCGCCCGCGAGAGCGGCTACGAGCGGCGCGACCGGACGCTCGGCCTCTGCAGCCGCAACCATCTGGCCGGCTGGAGCTTCCTCGACCTCTGCCTGCGCGAGGCGAAGAGCAGCCGCAGCCTGAGCGATTTCGAACAGCGCGAAACTTCGGTCCAGCTCGCGCAGCTCTTCGCGGTGCCCGGCAGCTATCACGAGGTCCGCCTCGAACTGGGCGAGCGGCGGCGGCCCGAGTTCGACCAGCCCTATGCCGGGCTGGAACTGCATTCGGTCTGGTCGGGTCTCGCCACCCGCGTGGGGCTGGCCCTCGGCCGCCCGGTGCCGGGCCGCAGCGTCGAGCGGGTGAGCGCCTTTACCGAGGCCCGCTGGCGCATGGGCGGTGCCGCCACCGGCGTCGCGGTCTGGCATTCCGAGGCCTCGGGCGGGCAGCTCTTCGGGATCGCGCAGGAAGACCGTTCCACCGGGATCGCGCTCTTCCGCCAGCTCACGCCCCGGCTCGATGTCACCGTGAGCTACGAGCGCACGGACTCCACCGTAGCCCTCTTCCGCAGCGACCAGATCGGGCTCGACCTCACCTGGCAGATCGACCTGCGCTGAGGCCGGGGCTGGCACGGGACCGGGAGGGCCGGGAGACAGCCATCCCGAGGCCCGAGTGAGGAAAGGGCTGGTCATCTGCCGGGACCGGACTATCTGGAACCTGCAATGCCGGCGCCCAGGAACGGAGGCGCTTGGCGGAGGCCGCGGGAGACGGAATGTCCGGGCATCTGAGGCGCCAGCGCTGATCATGATGACAGGCCGGACTGCCTTTCGCGGCATGACAGGGGCGGATGCGGACCATCCCTGCCATGGCTCGCAGCCCATCCCCCCGCATCGGGCCGGCCCTCGCGCGGCGGTCCGGCAGGCCCGGCCGGCAGGTCCGGGTCCTTCGGAGACATCAAGGAGACCAGAATGAAGAAACGCACTTCGGCGCAGGCCCTGCTCGACCACTATCTGACCGCGCCGGTCGAGCGTGCGGGCCCTCCCGGAGCCGGGCGCCGTCTTTCCCCCAAGGAACAGGCCGCCGAACGCACGACCGAGGCGGCGCGGAGGCAGATCGAGGCCGATACCGAGGAGCGCGCGGCCAAGTCCCGCCGCCTCGCCGCGGCCCGCCTCGGCAAGGACGCCCCCGGCCGGGACGGCTGAGCGGCTGACGGTGCCGGGTGCCGCGCAGGCACCCGGTCCGCGCTGACCGGGCGCCCGGAATCCCGCCCCGGAGCAAACCGGCGAGACGCCCGGCCGCGATCGCCTCCCGGCCATCGCTCCCTTGTCTGAAGCCCGCACCCCTGCCGCGCTGACCGGACACCCGAAAGTCCGAGCCTCCGCCAAGCGGGAAGACTTCTGGCCGCAACGGCCAAAGGTCTGCCGACGCACGAGAAATCGACCGCGCAGCGCCGGCAGGCGCAGGACCGGCTGCTGGCGGCCAATCCGCATCTGGCGGCGCGGGGTTCGGTCTATCCGGCCGGCGTGCTGATCACCTTGCCCGAGGTGGCCGAGCCGGTGGCCACCGGCCAGATCCGGCTCTGGGGCAGGACATGATCCCGGCCTTCCGCCTGACCGTCGATGGCGAGGACGCGACCGGCGCCTTGGCCGACCGGCTCCTGAGCCTCGTCCTCACCGACGAGGACGGCACCAAGGCCGACCGGCTGGAGATCGAGCTCGACGACCGCGACGGCCGGCTGGCCTTCCCCGACACCGAGGCGCGGATCGAGGTGGCGCTGGGGTTTGAGGGTGAGCCTCTGGCGGCGATGGGGGTCTTTGCCGTCGACGGCGTGGCGGGCAGCGGGCCGCGCCAGTCCCTGCGGATCACCGCCACCGCGGCCGACCTGAAGGGCGAAATCCGCAGCCCCCGCACCCGGGCATGGCGCGGCCGGAGCCTGCGCGACATCGTGGCGACCATCGCGGCCGAGGCCGGCCTCAGGCCGGTGGTGGGCGAGAGCGTGGCGGGCACCGCCTGGGACTATCTCGCCCAGACCGCCGAGTCGAACCTGCATTTCCTGACCCGGATCGCGGCGACGCTCGACGCCACCGCCAAGCCCGCCGGCGGCGCGCTGGTGGTGCAGCGCCGGGGCGAGGGCCGGACCGCCGCCGGCGATGTCCTGACCCCGCCGGTCCTGCCGCCCTGGCGCCTCGCCGACTGGAGCTGGTCGTTCGAGGGCCGCAGCGTCTATCGCGCCGCCGAGGCGGAATGGACCGAGACCAGCACCGGCATCACCCACCGGGTCCGGGTGGGTTCCGGCACGCCGCTGAAGAAGCTGCGCCACGCCTATCCGACCGAAGCAGAGGCGCTGCGGGCGGCCGAGGCGGTGCTGTCGGGCGCCGCGCGCGCGGCCATGACGCTCGAGGCCCGGCTCGCGGGCTTCGAGCCCGGCCTCCTCGGCGGCGCCTCGGTCACCGTGACCGGCCTGCGCCCCGAGCTGAACGGCGACTGGCATCTGGAAAGCGTCAGCCACCAGCTCGATCCGGGCGGCCTCGTGACCTCGTTCCGCGGCAGGAAGGGCACGGCATGATCGGCTGAGCGTCAACCGGGAGGCCGGAGGGGCGGTAACCCCTCCGACATGGGGCATGGATGGCGATCGATCCCCCACCGACCAGACTGAGAATCATGGCCGCTCCCGCACCCTTGCGGGCGCGCCGAAGAGACACGAACCAGATGAAGAGTCCACTCTCACCCGTCGCCCCGCTGCAGCCCGTGGCGACCTGGATCGGCGGCAAGCGCAACCTTGCCCGCCGGATCTGCGCCATCCTCGACCGGACGCCCTGCCTCACCTATGCCGAGCCCTTCGTCGGCATGGCCGGCATCTTCCTGCGCCGTAGCTCGCGCCCCCGGGCCGAGGTCATCAACGACCGCGGCCGCGATGTCGCCAACCTGTTCCGCATCCTGCAACGGCATTATCCGCAGTTCCTCGACACGCTGCGCTTCCAGCTGACCACCCGCACCGAGTTCGAGCGCCTTGTGGCGACCGATCCCGACACGCTGACCGACCTCGAACGGGCGGCGCGGTTCCTCTACCTCCAGCGCACCGCCTTCGGCGGCAAGGTGAGCGGGCGGAACTTCGGCGTCTCCTCGCATCGGCCCGGGCGGTTCAACCTCACCACGCTGGAGCCCATGCTCGAGGACCTGCACAGCCGCCTCGCCGGCGTGATCGTCGAATGCCTGGACTGGGCCGACTTCCTCGCCCGCTACGACCGGCCCGAGACGCTGTTCTATCTCGACCCGCCGTACTGGGGCTCCGAGACCGACTACGGCCGGGGGATGTTCCGGCGCGAGGACTTCGGCCTGATGGCCGAGCGGCTGGCCCAGCTGCAGGGCCGGTTCCTGCTGTCGATCAATGACGTGCCGGAGATCCGCGCGATCTTCGGCCGGTTCCGGATCGCAGAGGTGACGACGACCTATTCGATCAGCGGCAGCGCCAGGGGCAACGCCGCCGCCCGGCCCCGAGCTGCTGGCCACGAACTGGGATATCAGCGAGCCGGGCTGAGGAAGGTGCCGCGGGCGGAGCGATCAGCCCGCGGCGGCCTTGGCAGAGTATGAGGCCCCGCGTCCGGCGCCGGGACCGAAACCAGATTTCACGCTGCTAGTGCAAGGTACGGTTTGCCGTACGCTGCGGATTGCCACAATCGAGAGGAGGGCAATACTCAAGTGTCGCCGCGCGTAGGTTGCGGCGCCATGACGCATGAACTCCCTTGCGCCTTGAGGAAGGCATATGATCCTGTCTTCTTTGAAGGCATGGTAAAAAACTGCCAAGGGCAACGAAGCGCCACCTCGGAGTAGGTCCCGCCGAACACACTGCCCAAAACCTGTGGAGGAATGAGTTCTATGTCCATCGAACAAACAATCAAGGTTCTCTCTGAGCGGGTCAGGCAGCACAGCGCAAACATGATGACGGAAGAGGCGGTCAAGACAGCAGTCGTCCTGCCGTTTCTTCAGAGCCTCGGATACGACGTCTTCAATCCTTTCGAGGTTGTTCCGGAGTTCACCGCGGACGCCGTAGGAAAGAAAGGCGAGAAGGTCGACTATGCGATCAAACTCGACAACGAGATCCGGATCCTTGTCGAGTGCAAACCGATCAGCACGAACCTCGACAAGGTGCACCTCGCGCAGCTCTTCCGCTACTTCACGGTCACCAGCGCGAAATTTGCCATCCTGACGAACGGCCGCTACTTCCACTTCCACACGGATCTCGACGAACCGAATAAGCTGGATAGTCGACCCTTCTTCACGTTTGATCTGGCTGAGCCGCACGCTCAGGTTCTGGCGGAGTTGAAGAAGTTCGAAAAGATCGGCTTTGACGTCGAAACGATCCTCGCGAATGCAGAGCGGCTCAAATATACGTCAGCCATCAAGGCCCAGATCCATCGGATCATGGAGGATCCGCCCGAAGAACTCATCCGCTTGGTCACCGCTCCGCTTCACGAAGGGCGATACACGGCAGCCGTGGTTGATCAGTTTCGCGGACTCCTGAAATCTGCGTTCAAGGAGATGATCCGTGAAGCGGTACATGAGCGGCTGTCGTCGGCTCTCGCCAGCAACGAGCCTGTGGCCGAAGCGACTGAACCGGAATCTTCGGAGCCAGACGTGGTGACGACGCAGGAAGAGATGGAGGGCTTCATGATGGTCAAGGCAATCGTCGCGGGTACGATCAAGCCCGCTCGAATCCATATGCGTGATCAGAAGAGCTACTGCGGAATTTTGATTGATAACAACAACCGAAAGCCGCTCGCGCGCCTGCATTTCAATCGATCCGTAAAATATATCGGCTTGTTCGATGGAGAGCAGGAGGAGCGTGTAGCTCTAGCCTCGCTAGACGATATTTACACGCTAGCGGAACGGCTTCGTGCAACCGCATCTCGGCACATCAATTCCACTCCTTGATGCCTATAAAAGGTACGGGCAAGGGGACCTGATTGGGAGCTATCATGGACGGATTTTACGCCGCTTATTTCACGGGAGAAGCCGGTTTCGGCTTTGCGCTGCTAATATTCGATCGAGAAACGATCGTAGGGGTGGATGAGACGGGTGTCCAGTACGATGGCTCTTACAAGGAAAGTGAAGACCGAATATTCGTGCGCATCCAAATCCGAGCTCCAGCCGGAGTAACGCTCGTAACAGGGCAGTCTCTCTCAGCGCCGACTGAACAGTTGCTCTCGACTAGTATGGGGCGTGACTTTGCGAATGGCCAGCACGTTGAACTCGATACAGAGATGGGGCGTGTCAACGTGATATTCAAAAAGCTCAAGGATCTTCCATGACCCTCTCAGTTGACTGGATGGCAGTGGCAACCGCAGCCGCGGCCGTTGCAGGCCCCCTCATTGCCATCTGGGTTACTCGAATGTCAGATGGGCGCAGGGAGGTGACCTCGCGGCGGATGGAGATATTTAGGACGTTGATGCGTACTAGGAGGATGCCGATCCACTATGGTCACGTGGCTGCGCTCAACCTCGTCGAAATCGAGTTTTCCGGCTGCCAGACAGTTATTGCCGCGTGGAGGGAGTATCTTCGAAACCTATCGGAGCGTCTTTCAGAACCTAACGATTTTGATGCTCGAACAGCTTTTTCCAAGCGACGCGAAGCGCTCCTCACAAAGCTTATACACGAGATCGCATTGACGCTTAAGATAAAGGTAGATCAGCTGGAAATTCTGGAGGGGAATTATTTACCTCAAGGTTGGAATGATGATGACATTGAGCAAAGGGTTGCGCGAAAGGCAATGATTGAGGTGCTGGGAGGGCGGCGCCCAATCCTTTTTGAAGTCTACAACCCGCGGGCGTCACACGGGCCGTATCCTCCGGCTCCGAAGTCGAACGAGCGATAGTCGCAAGCGGTCACTTTCAAGGGCCTCGCGTAGCCGAAACCGAGGGGCGGCCACGCCGGTTAAGCGGCCAGGATGACGAACGGCGGTCGAAGTTGATGTCGGCGGGCATGGCGCGGCATCCGACGCTATGGTTTAAGCCTTCAAGTGCCTGAAGTGGGTACCCAATGGGGAAAACTGCTCTGCTGCAGGTTCTTGTGTCCCGCACTGCAGGTCTTCGTGTCCCGCTACAACCGCTACAATTCGTTTTGTCCACAGAAGAGTTTGCGCAGGCCCCTTTACAGTCTTCCGCTTTGCGAACACCATATCTAGTGAGGACGGAGGCAGGCAGCGCCGTCCCTTGCCGCGCACCCAGCTTCTTGTGGGTGACCCCCTGCAGGCGGTTCAATGATGAGGCCCGGGCACATGTCGCTCAGCGAGAGCTATCTCTCTTCGGACGAAATCCATCCGATCGACATCGTCGAGACGCTGGCCGAACATCACGCGTGGGAGTTCGACCGCATCACCGAGGACCAGATCGCGATGGCGGTCGAGGGCCAGTGGCGCACCTACTCGCTGACCCTCGCCTGGTCGCCCGCAGACGAGATGCTGCGGCTCCTCTGCACCTTCGAGATGGAGCCGCCCACCCACCGGATGCCTGAGCTGTACGACCTGCTCAACCGCTGCAACGATCTGGTCTGGACCGGGGCCTTTACCTACTGGGGCGAGCAGAAGCTGATGTCCTGGCGCTATGGCCTGCTGCTGTCGGGCGGACAGAGCGTCAACGCCGAGCAGATCGGCCAGCTCATCGCCGAGGCCGTCACCGCGAGCGAGCGCTTCTATCCCGCCTTCCAGATGGTGGCCTGGGCCGAGAGCCCGCCGGCCGAGGCGATCAAGGTCGCCATTGCGGAGGCCTACGGCCGCGCCTAGTCTTTCCCCGCACAAACGGGGGAAACAATGGATCTTGCGGATCTTGGCCGCCGGGGGCTGGTGCTGCTCGGCTGCGGGAAGATGGGCTCGGCGATGCTCGAGGGCTGGCTCGGACGGGGCCTCGCGCTCTCCGCCGTCTGGGTGACTGACCCCAGGCCGTCGGACTGGCTGAAATCGCTCGCGGCGCGCGGGCTGCATCTGAACGAGGCGCTGCCCGACGAGCCCGCGGTGGTGCTGGTCGCGGTCAAGCCGCAGATGATGTCCGAGGCCCTGCCGGGGCTCGCGGCGCTCGGCGAGGGGCGGGTGCTTTTCCTGACGGTCGCGGCGGGCACGCCCATCTCCTATTACGAGCGCACGCTGGGCGCGGCCACGCCGGTGATCCGCGCCATGCCGAACACGCCCGCCGCGGTCGGCCGCGGCATCACGGCGCTGGTGGGCAATGGCGCCGCCTCCGAGGCGCAGATGGCGCTGGCCGAGGATCTCCTTTCGGCGGTGGGCCAGGTGGTCCGGCTCGAGGGCGAGCATCAGATGGATGCGGTGACCGCGGTCTCGGGCTCGGGGCCGGCCTATGTCTTCCACCTGATCGAGGCGCTCGCCGCAGCGGGCGAGGCCGAGGGTCTGCCGGCCGATCTCGCCATGACCCTCGCCCGCGCCACCGTCACCGGCGCGGGCGAGCTCGCCCATCGCGCGCCGGAAAGCGCGGACCAGTTGCGGATCAACGTGACCTCGCCGGGGGGCACGACGGCGGCGGCGCTCGGCGTGCTGATGGATCCCGAGAGCGGCCTGCCGCCGCTCCTTCGCCGGGCGGTGAAGGCCGCGGCCGACCGCGGACGGGAGCTCGGCCGATGATCGCCTACGAGGATTTCGCCAAGGTCGACATCCGCGTGGGCCGCATCACCCGGGCCGAACCCTTCCCCGAGGCACGCAAGCCTGCGCTGAAGCTCTGGGTCGATTTCGGCGACGGGATCGGCGAGAAACGCTCCTCGGCCCAGATCACCCGGCATTACGAACCCGAAAGCCTCGTCGGCCGGCAGGTGCTGGCGGTGGTCAACTTCCCGCCACGCCAGATTGGCCCCGTTCTGTCGGAGGTGCTGGTGCTGGGCGTGCCGGATGCCGAGGGCGAGGTGGTGCTGATCGGACCCGGCCAGGACGTGCCGCTCGGAGGGAAGCTCTTTTGAAACTGCTCATCACCCGCCCCCTGCCCGACCGGATTCTCGAGGCCGCCCGCGCCCGGTTCGAGGTCACGGTTCGCAACAGCACCAAGCCGCTCTCGCCCGAGGAGCTGCGCCGCGCGCTGGCCGAGCACGATGCCGTGCTGCCGACGCTGGGCGATCTCTTCCGCGCCGAGGTCTTCGCCGACGTGCCGCAGCCGCGCGCCCGGATCCTCGCCAACTTCGGCGTGGGGACGAACCATATCGACGTGGCCGCCGCGACCGCCGCCGGGATCGCCGTCACCAACACGCCGGGCGCCGTCACCGACGCCACCGCCGACATCGCGCTCACGCTGATGCTGATGACGGCGCGCCGGGCCGGCGAAGGCGAGCGGCTGGTGCGCCGCGGCGCGTGGGAGGGCTGGCATCCGACGCAGATGCTCGGTCTCCACATGACGGGAAAGCGGCTCGGCATCCTCGGCATGGGCCGGATCGGCAAGGCCATCGCGCGCCGCGCCCACCACGGCTTCGGGATGGAGATCACCTTCTTCAACCGCTCGCCCGTCGCCGATCCGGGCGTCCCCGCCCGGCAGGTGGGCTTTGCCGAGGCGCTGGACGCCGATATCGTCGTGGTGGCCGTGCCCGCGACGCCCGCGACCCACCATCTCGTCGATGCGGCGGCGCTCAGCCGGATGCGGCCCGGCGCGATCCTCGTCAACATCGCCCGCGGCGACATCGTCGACGAGACGGCGCTGATCGCGGCACTCTCCGAAGGCCGGCTCGCCGGCGCGGGGCTCGACGTCTACGAGTCCGAGCCCGAGGTGCCCGCCGCGCTCCGCGCCATGGAGAATGTGACCCTCCTGCCTCATCTGGGAACCGCGGCCCTCGAGGTGCGCGAGGGCATGGGGCTCATGGCGGTCGAGAACCTCCTGGCCTTCGCCGACGGCCGGCCGCTGCCGAACGCGGTCTGACGATGCGCCGGTGCCGCCGCACGGATCCTGTCGGCGGCACCGGGCGCCCCAGCCGCCGCCGGGGGTTCGATGCCCCCGGCGGCGGCTCCCTCCGTCCGGGCCCCACCGTCTCCGAGCCTGCCGCACCGAAGGCCGCTCCCCGCCTCTGCAGCAGGCCCGGCGCCCGGGCCGGCAGCTCGGGCCATCGCCGCGCAGCCGGAGGTGCCGCATGATCCTCTCCCGTGCCCGCCGCTTCATCTTCGTCCATATCCCGAAGGCCGGCGGCAGCGCCCTGGCGCTCGCGCTCGAGGCCCGTGCGCGCAAGGACGACATCCTGATCGGCGACACGCCCAAGGCCCGCAGCCACCGCGCCGGACTGCGCGGGGTGAAGGCGCGCGGACGGCTCTGGACCCACTCCACTCTCGCCGATATCGCGGGCCTGCTCACCGACGCCGAGATCGAGAGCTTCTTCACCCTGACCCTCGTGCGCAACCCGTGGGACCGCGCGCTGCGCTACTATCTCTGGCTCCGCGGCCAGAGCTTCGCCCATCCTGCGGTGGGCCTTGCCAAGTCGCTCGACTTCTCGGGCTTTCTCAACCATCCGCAGACCCAGACCTCCTTCCGGCTCTGGCCCGCCTCCGCCTACATGCGCGACCGGCATGGGGTGGAGCGCGCGAGCCTCTATCTGCGGGCGGAGCATCTCGAGGAGGATCTGCCGCCCTTCGAGGCGCATCTGGGCTTCCGCCTCGCGCCCCTGCGCCGCACGGGCGACTCCGGCCCGCCGCAGGACTGGCGCAGCAGCTACAGCGACGCCGATGCGGCCCTCCTCGCGCGTCTCTGCGCCGAGGATATCGGCCGTTTCCACTATCGCTTCGACGATGCGGCCGGGCGGTGAAATTTCCGCAGAACCGCCCTTGACTTCCCCCTCCGCTTGGGCGAGATAGCGCCTCGTTGGGGTCGTAGCTCAGTTGGGAGAGCGCGTCGTTCGCAATGACGAGGTCAGGGGTTCGATCCCCCTCGGCTCCACCAAATTCCACCAGATCTTGCCCCTCGCGGGACCCTGCTTTCGGCGGGCGCGTCGCGCGAACCGCGCGGGCCTGATCGGCATTCGTTCTTCTCTGTCAGAGACGTCGGGATCGCGATGGACGTTCACGGCCCCTCGGCCAAGGGGACCGAACGGACCTGCTTCGATCCCTCAGGCCTGCACAACAGAGGGATCCATCCGGCTGCAATTGCGCCCCGCGTCCTTCGCCGCATAGAGTGCGCGGTCGGCGGCCGCGAACAGCTCCGCGCCGGCCTGACCGCGGGCGCCGAGCGCGATGCCCACGCTGATCGTGACGGCGATCCGCGTGCCGTCCTCCAGCCCGACCGGCTCCTCCGCCACCGCGCGGCGCAGACGCTCGGCCTCGGACAGGGCCTCGGCCGCCCCGGCCCGGTCGAGGAGCAGGGCGAATTCCTCGCCGCCGTAGCGGAAGAGGGGCAAACCCTGGCGCGCGGACGCGGCCAGCCGCAGGGCCACCGCCCGCAGCACGGCATCGCCCACCGCATGGCCGTGGGTGTCGTTGATCCGCTTGAACCGGTCGATGTCGATCAGCAGCAGCGCATAGGGCTCGCCCGTCCAGGGCGCCGCGCGCTGCTCCAGCGCGTGGTCGAACTCGCGGCGATTGAGAAGCGAGGTCAGCGCGTCCCTCCGCCCGAACTCGCGCAGCCGCGCCTCCTGCTCGACGATGGTGCGGGTCATGTCGTTGAAGGCGTCGGCCACGGCAGCGAGCTCCGGGGGCACCGTCACCGCCACCGGCTCCTCGCGCTGCCCCGAGGCCACGCGCCGCGCGCCCTCGACCAGCCGGTCGGTCCCGAGGACGATCGCCCGGTTCACCACCCAGGCGCCGAGCCCCATCATCAGGACGGACAGGATGAGGGCCGCAGCCGCCCCGATCTCCAGCCGCCGGAGCGCCACCAGCGCCGCCGCGTGATGCACCTCGCTCTCGCTCCGCAGCCGCTCGACGATCTGCTCGAGCCTCTGCGCCGCCACCGGCAGCTCGCGTTCGAGCGCCGCGACCCGGTCGATGTCGGGCACCGCCCCGGCCAGCCCCTCCCGCGGACGGGCGAGCACGGCCTCCGCATCGCGCGCGAGCGCGGCCCATTCCGCCCGCGCCACCCCGATGAGCGCGACCAGCGCCGGATCGTCCGCCACGGCCTCCGAGAGCCTTTCGAACTGCGCCTCGACCTCGGCTGCCACGGCGGCATAGCGGACGGCGCGCTCGGCCTCGCCGCTGAGCAGATAGCCGTTCACCGCTTCGGCCACCTGCCAGTAATCGTCGTGGATGCGTTCGAGGCTGACGAGTGTCGCATGCTGAACCGTCAGCACGTCGCGGAACGGGCTGACGATGGTGCGGTGATAGACGGCATAGCCCACCACGGCGCTGGTCAGAAGCGGCAGGACGGCGAGGACCAGCGCCAGCGCCATCCAGCCGCGGAGCGATTGCCGATAGAGAATGCGCCGTGCCCAGTCCATCCGCGATCCTTCGGAAACCTGCGGATGTCCTTACCACCTGCCGGCACCGCGGACCAGCCAGCCCCCCGCCGCGAGGCCCGGCAGAGCGCTGCGGTCACGACAGCCCGCGGCCATCATGCGCCAGCCCTGCGTCAGGCCGGCGGACCGCGCCAGAGGTCCCACGCCGCAAGAAGCAGCGTCGCCAGCACGACGAGGCCCAGATCGAGGCGCGGAACCTTCATCGCAAGGATGCCGAGGAAGGCCGCGAGCACGATCAGCGCGAAAAGGGGCAGCAGGCGACGGGTCATGGGGCTGTCTCCGGTGCGGTTTGAGCGAGGCGCTGGACCAGCCAGCGCGCGGTGCGCAGAAGGCGGGCGTCGCCGCCCGGCGGACCCACCAGCTGCGCCCCCATCGGCAGGCCGTCGGACGAGACGAAGAGCGGCAGAGTGACGGCGGGCAGGCCGCAGAAGGTCCAGAGCCCGTTGAAGATCGCGTCTCCGGTCGTCGCGCGGTCGGGCGCGGGACCCGGCGCCGCAGGGCAGAGGATCGCGTCGCAGCGATGAAAGATCGGCTCCAGCCCTGCGCGCAGCGCCGTCCGCGCCTCGAGCGCCGCGAGATAATCCGCGGCCGGGATCCTCCGCCCCTCGGCCAGCGCCTCGCTCAGGAGGGGCGACAGGGCCGCCCGTCCGGCGAGACCCGCATAGTGATGCGCCATCTCGGCCAGATTGATCCGGCGGCGCAGGTCGGCCGCTGCGCCGAAGACCGCGGGCAGCTCGAGCGCGAGACAGTCCCGCCCCAGAAGCTCCGCCAGTTCCTGCAAGGCGAGCCGCATCTCCTCATGCGCCGCCTCCCAGCCCGGCGGCCGCACGAAGGCCAGCGTCGGCGTCACCGGCGGATCGCTGGCCGCGGTCTCGGGCAGGCGCGGCGCGGGCTGGAGCAGGCTCGCCGGATCGGCCGGATCGTGGCCCGCGAGCGCCTCGGCCAGAAGCGCCACGTCGGCCACGCTGCGGCCGAAGACGCCCATCGTGTCGAGGCTCGGCGACTGGGTCAGGACGCCCGAGCGGGGGATGAGGCCGAAACTCGGCTTGAAGCCCGCGATGCCGCAGAAGGCCGCGGGGCGGATCACCGATCCGCCGGTCTGGGTGCCGATGGCCAGCGGCACCATGCCCGCCGCCACCGCTGCCGCAGAGCCCGAGGAGGAGCCGCCCGGCGTGCGGGCGGGGTCGTGCGGGTTGCGCGTGGCGGCCGGCTCGAGAAAGGCCGCCTCGGCTGTCGCGGTCTTGCCCATCAGGATCGCCCCCGCCGCCCGCAGCCGGGCCGCGACGAAGGCATCGGCCTGCGCCACCCGCCCCGCCCCGCCGGCAAGGCCGAGGCCGGTCGGCATGCCGCGCACGTCGATCACGTCCTTCACCCCCACCGGCAGTCCGTGCAGCGGGCCGAGCGCCGCCCCGCTCTGCCGACGCGCATCGAGCGCGCGCGCCTGCGCCATCGCATGATCCCCGTCGAGGAAGGCCCAGGCCTGCACCTCCGGCTCGCGCGCGGCGATCTGCGCAAGACAGGCCTCGACCAGTTCCACCGCGCGCACCGCGCCCGAGGCGAGCCGCTCCGCAAGCTCGGCCCCGGTCAGGGCGAGCAGCCCTCCGTTGCGATCAGCGCGCCCCATAGACGAACTCCGGAAGTGCGAAGACGATCTGCGGGAAGAGATACATCAGCGCCATGCAGACGAAGACCATCCCCACATAGGGCAAGGAGCCCGCGAAGATCTGCGTGAGCCGCACCTGCGGCGGCGCGATCCCCTTCAGGTAATAGGCCGACATGGCCATCGGCGGTGTCAGGAACGAGGTCTGCAGGTTCAGCGCGACGAGCACCCCGAAGAACAGCGGGTCGATGTCGAAGATCCGCAAGAGCGGCAGGAAGATCGGCACGAAGATGATGATGATCTCGGACCATTCGAGCGGCCAGCCGAGCAGGAAGATGATGATCTGCGCAAGGATGAGGAACTGGAACGGTGTGAGATCGAGGCTCCCCACGAAGTCGGCGATCACCTGCTCGCCGCCGAGGTAGGAGAAGACCGCTGAGAAGGTGTAGGAGCCGACGAAGAGCCAGCAGACCATCGCCGTCGTGCGCACGGTGAGATAGACGCTCTCGCGCAGCCTCTCGAAGGTCATCGCGCGGTAGAGGACGGCCAGCACCATGCCCCCGAGCGCCCCGATCGAGGCCGCCTCGGTGGGCGTGGCCAGCCCGAACAGGATCGAGCCCAGCACCGCGAGGATCAGCACCGCCAGCGGGAAGAACGAGGTGAGCAGCATCAGGAAGAGCTTGCCCCCCGGCACGTCCGGCACCTCGCCCGGCGCCGGGCGTGGCGCCACATGCGGCTGCAGGATCGCCCGGCCGATGATGTAGACGAGGTAGAGGCCCACGAGCGTGAGCCCCGGCAGGAGCGCCGCCGCATAGAGCCGCACGATCGAGACGCCCGAGGAGGCGGCATAGACGATCAGCATGATCGAGGGCGGGATCAGGATGCCGAGCGTGCCGCCCGCGCAGATGATCCCCGAGGCGAAGGCATGGTCGTAGCGGGATTTCAGCATCGCGGGCAGCGCGAGAAGCCCCATCAGCGTCACCACCGCGCCCACGATGCCGGTGGCCGTGGCGAAGAGCGCGCAGGTCACGAGCGCTGCCACCCCCATCGAGCCGGGGATGTTCTTCGAGGCGATGTTGAGCGTGGTGAAGAGCCTGTCCACGATGTTCGCCCGCTCGACGATGTAGCCCATGAAGAGAAAGAGCGGGATCGCGGTCAGCACCTCGTTCGACATCACCGTGTATGTCTGGTTGATGAAGAGGTCGAAGATCCGGTTGTTGAAGAACCCCTCGACCCAGGTCGAGGCCGAGGTCCAGCCGTCGGCCTCCTCGCCCAGCCGGTTGAAGGCGCGCCACATCCGGCTCGCATCGAAATAGGCGTAATAGCCGAAGCCGATGCCGAGGGCCATGAGGGTGAAGGCGATGGGGAAGCCGAGGAAGACGAGCGAGATGAAGATGCCCAGCATCAGCAGGGCCACTTGAGGGTCGGTCACTCGGCCGTCTCCTTGCTGCGAGGATGAAAGTCGAAGGGGGCGGGCCCGCCCGGCAACCCGAAGCGGGTCCGGGCCGCGGCAGAGGCGTCATCGCACGGCAACCGTGAGCGGGTCCGCGCCGGAACGGATGCGGAGCCGCGCGGCGCCCGTAATCGCCGGGCCGGGGCGGCAGCGGCGCGGCTCATGTCGCCTCCCCGCCATGGTCGCGCACGAGCGCGGCCTCGGTCTCCTCGACATCCTGCTCGGCCGAGAGCCAGTAGCCCTCGCGCAGGCAGAGGAGGCAGCGACAGACCTGCGCCAGCCCCTGAATGAAGAGGAGGAGCCCCGCGGCCACCATCACCGACTTGAACTGATAGATCGGGATGCCCGCCGGGCTGTTCACGCTGACCTCGGCATACCCCCAGGACCGCGCGGAATATTTCCAGCCCGAAAGGATCAGCGCCGTGATGCCGGGAAAGAAGAAGATCAGGTAGAGCACCAGATCCACCGCCGCCTGCGTGCGGGGCTTCCACATCCGGTAGAGGAAATCGCCGCGCACATGGCCGTTGCGCGACAGCGTATAGGCGCCGCCCATCATGAAGAGCGTGCCATACATGATGAAGGACACGTCGAGCGACCAGGGCGTCGGCGCATTGAAGACGTAGCGCACGAGAACTTCGTAGCTGACCCCGAGGGTCATGAGGACCACCAGCCAGCCGAAGGCATGGCCGAAGGCCGCCGACAGGCGGTCGGCGAAACGGATGAAGGCGCGCATGGGATCTCCCGCTGGAAAAGGCCCCGGGAGAGGTCCCGGGGCCGGATCGGGTCAGAGCTTGAGCTTGCCGGGGAAGTGATGTTCGTAGGCCAGCCCGAGGTCGGCCGCGTTCATCAGCTCGTAATAGCTCACCTGCTCCACCCAGGCGCGCTGGCTGTCGAGGACCTTCTTGAAGAACTCGTCGGCCTCGAGATCCACGATCAGCTTGTCCCAGGCCTCGAGCTGGCCCGAAAGGATATCCTTCGGGGTCCGATGCACCGCGACCCCGTTTTCGGCCGCGAGCGTCGCGAGATCGGCCGAATACTGGCGCAGCGCCAGCGCCGTGTTCGAGGTCGAGGCCGCCTCCACTGCATATTTCAGGATCGCCTGCAGGTCGGGATCCAGATCCTCGTAGAAATCGCGGTTGAACGTATATTCGAAGCTCTCGGACGCCTGATGGTAGGAGGAGAGATAGTAGTTCTTCGCCACGTCCTGCGCGCCGAAGCGCATGTCCGACGAGGGGTTGTTGAACTCGAACGCGTCGATCACGCCCCGCTCCATCGCCGGCACGATCTCGCCGCCGGGCAGCTGCGCCACCGACATGCCCATCGCCTGCAGCAGGTCGGCCGCCAGCCCCACGGTCCGGTATTTGAAGCCCTGGATGTCGGCGACGCCGTTCACCTCGGTCTTGAACCAGCCGAAGGGCTGGGCCGGCATCGGGAAGCCGTAGAAGCCCACGATGTTCATTCCGAGAATGTCCTGGGTCAGCTCGCGGTAGAGATCCTGACCGCCGCCCTGATAGAACCAGCCGAGCATCGTGGTCGCCGAACCGCCGAAGACCGGGCCCGTGCCGAAGAACGAGGCCGCCTTCGACTTGCCGTACCAGTAGGCCGACACGGAATGCGAGGCGTCGATCACGCCGTCATGCACGGCATCCATCACCTGGAAGGCGCCGACCACGGCTCCGGCCGGCAGCAGGTCCACCTTGAGCCTGCCGCCCGACATCTCCTCGACCCGCGTGACATATTCGCGGGCGAAGTCCATCCAGATGTCCGAGGCGGGCCAGGATGTCTGCATCTTCATCACCAGCGGCGCTTGGGCCAGAACGGCCGGAGCCGCCAGGACAGACCCCGCCGCCGCACCCCCGGCCAAGGCACCGGTGCGCAGGAACGAGCGGCGCGAATACGCCGCTTTCTTCTCGAAAGCCGTCATGTCATTCCTCCCAGTTGGCCGCGCCCTCCCAAGCGCAGCCTGGAAAGTGTTGCCAACAACCGGCCTCATTTCAACATTTTCCGGCGCCTCTTGTCGTTTCGGATGAGGTGACGCTACGGAAACGGCGTCGGGCCGCCTCTGCGCCCGCCGGTGAAACCGACCCCTCTCCCTTCCATCCTACTGGTGGCGCAGCGCCTCGATCGGGTCGAGCCGGGCGGCCCGGCGGGCGGGGAAATAGCCGAAGATCACCCCCACGACCGCCGAAAATCCGAAGGCCATCAGCACCACGAGCGGATCGGGCGTGAAGGGAATGAGCATGTAGCGCGAGGCGACCAGCGCCAGCGCGAGCCCGAGGGCGATGCCGATCATGCCGCCCAGCACCGACAGCACCACCGCCTCGACGAGGAACTGCGTCAGCACCTGCCCCGCGGTCGCCCCCACCGCAAGCCGGATGCCGATCTCGCGCGTGCGCTCGGTGACCGAGACCAGCATGATGTTCATGATCCCGATGCCGCCGACCAGAAGGCTCACCGCCGCGACCGAGGAGAGCAGCCCCGCGAGGACGGTGTTGATCGAGCTCAGCATCGAGGCGATCTCCTTCATGTCCGTCACTGAGAAGTTTTCCTCGTCGGCAGGGCCGATCCGCCGCCGCTCGCGCAGGAGCGCGCTGATGTCGCGGATGCCGCGCGTGGCCGAGACGCCGTCCTGAAGCGCCACCGACATGCCCGAGACATCCTGATTGCCCACCAGCCTCCGCTGCACGGTACGGATCGGCATCAGCACCAGATCGTCCTGATCCTGCCCGAACGAGCCCGCGCCCTTGGCCTCGAGCAGCCCCACCACGAGGCAGGAGATCGACTTGATCCGCACCGTCTGGCCCAACGGGTCGGCCGCGCCGAAGAGCTTCTGGCGCACCGTCTCACCCAGAATGCAGACTGCCGCCCCCTGCCGCTCCTCGGCCTGCGTGAAGACGCGCCCGCCCGCCAGCACCCAGTTGGCCACGGTGAGATAGGCGGCCGTGGTGCCGGTGATCGAGGTGGTGGCATTGGCATTGCCATAGACCACCGTCTGCGAGGCCGAGGTGTTGGGCGAGACCGCCCGGATCACCGGCAGCTCCTCCAGCGCCTCCACGTCGCGCAGCGTGAAGGCAGGCGAGGTGTCGCGCGTCCCGGGCCCCATCATCCGCTTGCCCGGCCGCAGGATCAGCACGTTGGTCCCGAGGCTCGCCACATTGGCCGAAACCTGCGCCGACGAGCCCTGCCCCACCGTCACCATGGCGATGACCGCCGCCACCCCGATCACCACGCCGAGCACGGTCAGGAACGAGCGCAGCTTGTTCCGCACGATGGCGATGAAGGCGAGGCGGATCGTCTCCCACAGCATCTCAGGCCCTCGCTTTCACCGGCTCGTCCCGCGTGAGGTGGCCGTCGGTGAAGACGACGAGCCGCCCGGCATAGGCCGCGATATCCTCTTCGTGGGTGACCATGACGATGGTGATCCCTTCGCGGTTCAGCGCCTGCATCAGCTGCATGATCTCATGCGACCGCTGGCTGTCGAGGTTGCCCGTGGGCTCGTCGGCGAGGATCACCGCGGGCTCGCCCGCCAGCGCCCGGGCGATGGCCACCCGCTGCTGCTGGCCGCCCGAGAGCTGCGAGGGATCGTGATGCTCGCGCCCCGCCAGCCCCACCCGCGCCAGCGCCCGCTGCGCCTTCTCGATCCGCTCGGCCCGCGGCAGGCCCTTGTAGATCAGCGGCAGCTCGACATTCTCGAGCGCAGTGGTGCGGGCCAGGAGGTTGAAGCCCTGAAAGACGAAGCCCAGAAAGTGCCGCCGCAGCAGCGCCCGCCCGTCGCGGTCGAGCCCCGAGACGTCGGTCCCCTCGAAGAGGTAGCGCCCCGAGGTGGGCCGGTCGAGGCAGCCGATGATGTTCATCGCCGTCGACTTGCCCGACCCCGAGGGGCCCATGATCGCCACGAACTCGCCGCGCCGGATGGTGAGATCCACCCCGTCGAGCGCGCGCACCTCGGCCGCGCCCGCGCCATAGGACCGGCCGATCCCCTGAAGCGCGATGAGCGGCCCCTCGGTCAAGCTCCGGCCTCGCGCTGATCGGTGATGACCGGAGCCCCCTCCTCGAGCGCGCCGCCGCGGATCTCGGTCCGCCGCCCGTCGGTCTCGCCGGTCTCGACCGCGACGCGGTCGGGCTCACCGTCGCGCAGGACCCAGACCGTCGGGCCCGACGTGGCGTCCGCCTCGCTCATCGGCCCGGGGGCCCGGGGCATGATGAGCCCGAGCAGCCCGCCCCCGCGGTTGCCGCCGGAACTGCCGGGCTGGGCCACCGCCGGCGGGGCGAAGCGCAGCGCGGCATTCGGCACGAGGAGCGCCCCCTCGACCTCGGCCACCGTGATCGTCGCGGTCGCGGTCATGCCGGGCCGCAGCAGCCGCTCGCCATTGTCCACCGACAGCACCGCCTTGTAGGTCACCACCCCGTCCGTCGTCTCGGGCGCGTAGCGCACCTGCACGATCTCGGCCTTGAAGCTCCGCCCCGGATAGGCGTCCACCTTGAAGGAGGCGCGGTTGCCCACCCGCACCCGGCCGATGTCGGCCTCGTCGATGTCGACGCGCAGCTCCATCCGGGTCAGATCCTCGGCCAGCGTGAACAGCACCGGCGTGTTCAGCGAGGAGGCCACGATCTGCCCCGCCTCCGCCGCCCGGTCGAGCACGATGCCGCGGATCGGCGAGCGGATCACGGCTTTCGCCAGATCCACCCGCTGCACCTCGAGATTGGCAGCCGCGAGCGTGCGGTCGGCCTCGGCGATCTTCACCTCGGATTCCGCGCGCTTGTGGGCGGCCTCGGTCGCCACGAGATCGAGATGGGCGGCCACGCCCCGCTGGTCGAGCGCCGAGCGCGAGCGGTAGTTCTCGGCCGCCTCGAGCGCGGTGGCGCGGGCCTGTTCGAGCCGCCCCTCCGCCGCCTCGAGCGAGGCCTCGGCATTGGCGACCTGCGCCTTCAGCCGCGTGTCGTCCAGCCGGGCGAGCGGCTGGCCCACCGCGACCTCGTCGTTGTAATCCACCTCCACCGCGGCGAGCGTGCCCGACAGTTCCGAGGAAACCTCGACCTGCGTCGTGGGCTGCACCGTGCCCGTGGCCATCACCGTCACGACAAGCCCGCCCCGCTCCACCGGCTCGGTCACATAGGCAAGCGCGGGCTCCGCCCCCTGCCGCGAGGCCCAGAGAAGGCCCCCGCCCGCAAGCAGCACCAGCGCCAGCAGCGGCCAGAGCCAGCGCCGCCCGCGGCGGCGTCGGTCGAGGATGCGGGCGAGATCGTCGCTCCTGTCGGTCATGGGTCCTTCTCCGGCGGCCATCGCTGTCGTGCCCTGCTTAGGCGAGCCGCCCCGCCAAGGACTTGCGCCAGATCATGCGAACCCGGCTCAGCCGCCTGCGCAGAGCGAACAGATCCGCCGCACCGCCAGTTCGTAGCCCTCGATGCCGAAGCCCGCCAGCACCCCGTCGGCGCGCAGGCTCACATAGGAGTGATGGCGGAAGCTCTCGCGCTTGTGGACGTTCGAGATGTGGCACTCGATCACCGGCCCCTCGAAGGCATGGAGCGCATCGAGGATCGCCACCGAGGTGTGCGTATAGGCGGCCGGGTTGATGACGATGCCGCAGGCCGCCTGCCGGGCCTCGTGGATCTGGTCGATGATCGTGCCCTCGTGGTTCGACTGGAAGAGGCGCACCGAAAAGCCCTTCTCGGCCGCGACTTCCGCACAGCGCCGCTCGACATCGGCCAGCGTCTCGTGCCCGTAGATCTCGGGCTGGCGCTGGCCCAGCAGGTTCAGGTTCGGCCCGTTCAGGATGTAAATCGTCGTCGTCATGCGTCCTCCGCTCTGGCCCGCCGCGTGGGCGGGCCTTCCGCTGATATGCCCCGGGCGGGCGCGCGTTTCCAGCCGCTTGCGCGCGGGCCTCCATCGCGCGCCGTGATGATCCTGTTCAGGAAAGGGCGTTTGGCAGGACCGGCCCCTGCCCCTACTCTGCCCGCATCAGGAGGTGTCCCTTGACCTACGAGCTTGCCATCGGCGATCGCGCCTATTCCAGCTGGAGCCTGCGCGGCTGGCTCCTCTTCGATGCCTGCGGGCTTTCCGTCCGCGTGCGGCGCGCCCGGCTCTATACCGACGAGCTGCCCGCGCTTCTGGCCGATTTCGCCCCCGCCCGCACCGTGCCCGCGATGAAGACGCCGGCCGGAACGGTGGTGGCCGAAAGCCTCGCCATCGCCGAGGAGCTCGCCTCGCGCCATCCCGAGGCGGGGATCTGGCCCGCCGATCCCGAGCATCGGGCGGTGGCGCGCGCGCTCGCGGCCGAGATGCATGCGGGCTTCGGGGCGCTCCGCAGCCACTGCCCCATGAACCTCCGCGTGAGCTACGAGGGCTGCGACCCGCCCGAGGCCGTGCAGGCCGATCTCGCCCGGCTCGAAAGGATCTGGGCCGAGGCCCGGGCGCGCTGCGGCACCGAGGGCCCCTGGCTCTGCGGGCCCTACAGCGCGGCGGATGTGTTCTTCGCCCCCGTCGCGGCACGCATCGCAGGCTACGGGCTCGCCGTCAGCCCCGAGGCGCAGGCCTATGTGGCGGCCCATCTCGCCCATCCCTCCCTCCGCCGCTGGCGCGCGATGGGGTCGGTCGATGGCGCCGATCAGGAAGTCTATGCCCGGCCCTATCCGCCAAGACCCTGGCCCGGCCCCGCGCCCCTGCCCGCCCGCGCCGTGGCGGACGGCGTGGCCGAGAACGACGCCTGCCCCTATTCGGGCGCGCCGGTGACCGACCTGCTCGAGATCGAAGGGCGCCTCTTCGGCTTCTGCAACCCCTTCTGCCGCGACAAGACCGTGGCCGACCCCGAGGCCTGGCCCGCCTTCATGGCGCTGCTGCGCCAACGTGAGGGATCGTGAGGGGCCATCCTTGACTCACGATCCCTCACACCCCATCTTGTCGTGAGCAGACAGGAGGTCGTCATGCCGGGCGCCATGGATCGCGGACACGAGGATTTCGACGCGCTGCGCGCGACGCTCGCCAAGTTCCGGCTCGCCGGGTTCGAGGGGCGGATCGCGCGCGCGGCGGGCGACTATCTGGAAGAGCACGGGCAGGAGATCCTGCCGCCCTCCCGCGCCGAGCCCCTGTCCGGGGCCGAGCGCGCCGCTCTGCGCGCGGTGGGGGTCGAGCCCGAGGGCGCGGCCGATCCGCAGCCGGCGCTCGATCTGGCCGCCCGCCATGCGGTGCTGGCCGAGACGGCGCTGCCGCTGGCCGAGGTCGCCGCACGGCTCGGCGTCGATCCGAGCCGTCTGCGTCAGCGGCTGCGCGAGCGCACGATCCTCGGCATCCGCGGCCCGGATGCGCGCGGCTGGCGCATCCCCGGCTTCCAGCTCACCGCCGCGGGCGAGCTGCCGGGCCTGCGCCGGGTGCTGAAGGCGATCCGGCCCGAGGCCCGGCCGGTGCAGGTGGCGGCCTTTTTCACCACGGCGCAATCCGACCTCGACGACGGTCGCGGCGCGGGCCTGACCCCTGCGGCCTGGCTCGCGGCAGGCCACGATCCCGAACCCGTGCGCGAGCTGGCCGCCGCGATCTGATGGCGAAGTTCCCCGAACCGCCGCCCGCCGCGACGCTGGCGGCGCTCGGCCCCGAGATCGCGACCCTGCCCGCCGGCACGCCGCTCGCGCGGATCTTCTTTCGCGGCGGCGATCATCCCGTGGGCTGGAACGACTTCCGCTTCTGGGGTCCGGGCAGCGGCCGGTTCGATCCCCACCTGCCCGACGCGCTGGGCGCCCCGCAGGTGCAGGCGCGCGGCATCCTCTATGCCGCCGGGTCCGCCGCGCCGGGCGCGCTCGCCGTCTGCGCGGCCGAGGTCTTTCAGGAGACGCGGATCATCGACCTCGCCGGCCGGTCGCCGTGGTTTGCGGTCTTCGCGCTGGCCCGGCCCCTGACGCTCCTCGATCTGACCGGCCTCTGGCCCACGCGGGCCGGCGCCTCCGCGGCCATCGCCTCGGGGCCGAAGGCCCGCGCCCGCCGCTGGAGCCGCGCCTTCTACGAGGCCTTCCCGGCCATCGACGGGCTGCTCTACCCCTCCTCCATGGGCGGCAATGCCCCCGTCATGGCGCTCTACGAGCGGGCGCGCCCGGCGCTGCCCGACAGCCCCGACTTCCACCGCGCCCTCGCCGATCCCGCGCTGCGCGTGCCCGTCCTGCGCGCGGCGGGGGTCATCGGCTATCTCGTCGCCTGAGGGCGCAGAAGGCTCGGGATCTTCCGGCCCCCTGATGCGGAGTTTGCCTGAGACGAGGCCGCGCTCGACCCGTCCCGCTGCGGGGGCCTCTCCAACGCCATGACCCTCGCCCTCTCTCCTCCCGAGCCTGTCCGAAAGTCCTGTGCCCGTGCGTCATGAGGAACCTGCGCACCCGGTCGCCGTTAGGGACCGCATGCCGAATGGCACTTGAAAAAAACATCCGAAAGGACTGGACATGACCCGCAACAGCACGCTCTGGCTCTCCGTGGCAGCCGCGACGCTTCTCGCCGGCGCCGCCTCGGCGCAGGTGCAGGAAGCCCGCCCGATGACCGATCTCAACCTGCGCTCGGGCCCCGGCTCGAACTACACGATCGTGGGCGTGATCCCCTCGGACGCGCTGGTGATGGTCGAAGGCTGCGTCGATGCCGCCAAATGGTGCCGCGTGAATCACGAGGGCACCTCGGGCTGGGCTGCCGGCGATTACCTCGCCATGTCGGTCGAAAATACGGCAGTGCCGATGGCCTCGGGCGATCCCCGCGTGACCTATGAATCCGTGACCTACGAGGAAGACCGCGACGGCGGCAGCGTGCTGGCCGGCGGCGCCGCCGGAGCGGCCTCGGGCGCGGCCATCGCCGGCCCGGCCGGCGCTCTGATCGGCGGCGTGCTCGGCATGGCCGGCGGCGATGCGCTGGACCCGCCGGACACCACCACCGTGACCTATGTCCAGCAGAACCCTGTCGAGCCGATCTGGCTCGAGGGTGAGGTCGTCACCGGGGCGGCTATCCCCGAGACCGTCGTGCTGACGCCGATCCCGGAGAGCACCTATGCCTACAGCTATGTCAACGGCGTGCCGGTGATCGTCGATCCGAACCAGCGCCAGATCGTGCAGATCGTGCGCTGACCCAAGGCCCCGACCGCCGAACCGCGGCCGGGGCAAGAGGACCATCCTGTGACGCCGGGCGGACCCTCCGCCCGGCTTTTTCAGGGCAGAAGCACGGTCGCCCCGGTGGTGCGGCGACCCTCAAGCGCGCGGTGCGCCTCGGCCGTGTCCTTCAGCGCGAAGGTCTGCCCGATCCGCGGCGCGATCCGCCCCTCGGCCACCAGCGCAAAGAGATCGGCCGCCCGCGCCTCGAGCTCGTCGCGCGTGGCGATGTAATGGAAGAGCGAGGGCCGGTTCGCCGTGAAGCTGCCCGCCGCGAGGTCGGAGAAGCGGAACTCGTCGAGCGGGCCCGAGGACTGGCCGAAACAGACGAAGCTGCCGCGCGGCCGCAGGCTCTTCAGCGACCCGCGCCAGGTGGTGCGGCCGACCGAGTCATAGACCACATCGCAGCCGCGGCCGCCGGTCAGCTCGCGCACCGCCTCGGCGAACTCGGTGGCCTCGTAATCGATCACATGGTCGAAGCCGCTGGCGCGCGCCATCTCGGCCTTGGCCGCGCCGCCGACCGTTCCGTAGGTGATGGCGCCCTTGGCCTTCAGCCACTGGCCGAGAAGCTGTCCCACGCCGCCCGCCGCGGCATGGACGAGGACATGATGGCCTGCCTCCACCCGGAAGCTCGAATGGATGAGGTAATGCGCCGTCAGCCCCTTCAGCATGATCGAGGCCGCCACCTCGTCGGTGACGCCCTCGGGCAGCCGGACCAGCCGGTCGGCGGGCAGGACCCGCGCCGTGCGGCAGGCGCCGTTCGGCATCGTATAGGCCACCCGGTCGCCGGGCGCGAAGCCGCTCACGCCTTCGCCCAGCTCCTCGACCACGCCTGCGGCCTCGCCGCCGGGGATCAGCTCATCGGCGGGCCAGGGATAGAGGCCCGAGCGGAAGTAGCAGTCGATGAAGTTCAGCCCGACGGCCGTCTGACGCAGGCGCACCTCGCCCGGTCCAGGCCGCCCGGCAGGGCGCTCGGCCCATTCGAGCACCTCGGGGCCGCCGGGGCGGGTCGCAACGATGGCGTGATCGGTCATGTTTCCACCTGAAAGGCCGCGTCGACCGGCACCTGAAGCGCGGTCACGAGCTGGTTGGTCTGGGCCGCCATGCCCAGCACCGCGAGGAACTCGGCCTCCTGCTCCGGGCTGAGCCCCTTGGCGCGGGCGGCGGCCGTATGGGAATGGGTGCAGTAGGAACAGCCGTTCGTCACCGAGACGGCGATATAGATCAGCTCCTTGGTCAGGGGATCGAGCGCGCCCGGCGCCATGACCTGCCGGAGCCGGTTCCAGGTGCTTTCCAGAAGCTCGGGCTGGTTGGCAAGAGCGCGCCAGAAGTTGTTGATATAATCGGTCTTCCGCGTCTCGCGGATGTCGGCGAAGATTGCGGCCACGCGCGGGTCGCGGGCAGCCTCCTCGAAGTCGGTGTGTGGCCATGGGATCCTCGGGTTGGCCCGGCCGCGGACGGCCGGGCGACAGTTCAGATCAGCGCGATGACGCGGGCGGGGCCGCCGGTGCCGCCCCGGTGCTTCGGGGCGCCGACCACCAGAGTGGCCCCGACCGGCGGCAGCTTGTCGAGGTTCGCCAGACATTCGATCCCGAACCGCCCCGAGGGCAGCCAGGCGTAATGGGTGGCGAAATCCGGCGACATGCCATGGTCGAGCGAGAGCGTATCGACCCCGATCGAGCCCGCCTGCGTCTCGAGCAGCATCTGCGCCGCCTCGACATGGAAGCCCGGATAATGGCCCATGTCGTCGGCGCCGGTGTTGCGGAACCGTTCGGTGGCCACATGGCGTCCCCAGCCCGAATGCATCGCCACGCAGGCATTGGCGGGGATCTCGCCATGCGTCGCGATCCAGGCCTTCAGATCGTCCGGTGTCAGCTGCGCATCGGGATTGTCCTCGGCCTTGGCCGCGATATCCACGATGCAGAGCGGCACCACCAGATTGCCCACCGGGATCTCCGCCACGCTCATCCCGTCGGCCGAGAAATGGAGCGGCGCATCGATATGGGTCCCGGTGTGCTCGTTGACCCGGAACTCAGCCAGATTGAACTTGTCTTTGGCATAGGTGAACTTCTGGTCGAAGAAGAACTGCTGCTCGCCGAAGAAGGTGGGGAAACCCTCGTGCAGCTCGTGGGTCAGGTCCTCGACCGCACTGTGGCCCTGCGCCAGAGCGGCCGGAGCCTGAAACACGCTGCCCGCAGCCACGCCCGCAGCCGTCGCCGCCGCCCCGCGGAAGAAGGAGCGGCGCGACAGCATCCGCTCCTTCACCGCCTGGGTCACGCAGATATCGCACATGGGGTTCCCTCCTTCTGTCTGTTTCTTCCGGCAGGGTGCCCGAAGCGCCGATCCTGTCAAGCGCGGCGAAGGCCTGGCCCGCCGGCCCCGGATCCGGCAGGCGCAGACCCTCCGGCCTGGGGCGAGGCGCGCCCGAAAGCCCAGCCCCGGCGCCCGCACCAGACGAGCGGCTACTCGGCCAGCGCCCGCATCACCCGGATGAGGTCGGACTTGCCCTCGAAGCCGATGCCCGGCAGGTCGGGCATGGTGATATGGCCGTCGATCACCTTCACCGTGTCGGGAAAGCCGCCATAGGGCTGGAAGAGGTCGGGATAGCTCTCGTTCCCGCCGAGGCCGAGGCCCGCGGCGATGTTCAGCGACATCTGGTGGCCGCCGTGCGGGATGCAGCGCCGGGGCGACCAGCCGCAGCTTTCCAGCACCTCGAGCGTCCGCAGATACTCGACCAGCCCGTAGGACAGCGCGCAGTCGAACTGAAGCCAGTCGCGGTCGGCCCGCATGCCCCCGTAGCGCAGGAGGTTGCGCGCATCCTGATGCGAAAAGAGGTTCTCGCCGGTCGCCATCGGCCCCGGATAGAACTCGGCCAGTGCCGCCTGAAGCGCATAGTCCAGAGGATCGCCCGCCTCCTCATACCAGAACAGCGGATAGTCCCTGAGCATCTTCGCATAGGCGATGGCCGTCTCCAGATCGAAGCGCCCGTTGGCATCCACCGCGAGACGCGCCTGCGGCCCGATCTCGTGCAGCACCGCCTCGATCCGGCGGCGATCCTCGTCGAGCGGGGCCCCGCCGATCTTCATCTTGACCACGGTATAGCCGCGGTCGAGGTAGCTGCGCATCTCGCGCCGCAGCGCCGCATCGTCCTTGCCGGGATAATAGTAGCCGCCCGCCGCATAGACGAAGACGCGCGGATCCGCCTCGCGCCCCTTCGCATGGGCCAGCAGGCGGAAGAGCGGCTGGCCCGCGATCTTGGCCACCGCATCCCACACCGCCATGTCGAGCGTTCCGACCGCGACCGACCGTTCGCCATGGCCGCCCGGCTTCTCGTTGCTCATCATCGCGGCCCAGATCCGGTGCGGATCGAGATTGTCGCCCGCTTCCGTCAGCAGGCTCTCGGGCGGGGCTTCGAGGATCCGGTCGCGGAAGCGCTCGCGGATCAGCCCGCCCTGCCCGTAGCGGCCGTTCGAGTTGAAGCCGTAGCCCACGACACGCCGGCCGTCGCGCACCACATCCGTCACCACCGCCACGAGGCTGGCCGTCATCCGGCTGAAGTCGATGTAGGCGTTGCGGATCGGCGACGAGATGGGCTGCGTGGATTCGACGATATCGAGGATGCGCATGAGGTCGTCCTTTCGCTTCTGGTCAGGGGCCCCTCCGGGCCGGGCGGGGCCGGGTCTGCCCCGCACCCCGGCGGGGATCAGGCACGGGCGGTGGCCGCCCGCAGTTCGGCCGCCGCCAGTTGCAGCGGCATCCGGGCGTCGGCGTCGCGCACATGCGCCGCCAGATGGTCGGCAAAGACGCGGACCTTGGCCGAGAGATTGTGCCGCTCCGGATAGATGGCGTGGATGTTGGCGGTCTGGCGATAGTGCGGCAGCAGGAGGCGCAGCCGACCCTCACGGACATGCTGGGCGATGTCCCACTCCGAGCGCAGCATGATCCCCTGCCCGTCGAGCACCCAGGCCAGCGCGATCTCGCCGTCGTTGGTGCTGAGCTCGCCGCTCACCTTGGCCGAGGGCGAGGCCTCGCCGATATCGTCGAAGCGCCAGACGTCGTAGGCGTCATGGTCCTGCCTGAGCACGATGCAGCTGTGCTGCTGGAGATCGGTGAGGCTCTGCGGCACCCCGCGGGCCTCGAGATAGGAGGGCGCCGCGCAGAGGAACCTCCGGTTGCGCTGCAGAAGCCGCATGACCATGCGCCCGAAGGGCGGGGCTCCGAAGCGGATCCCGAGATCGATCCCTTCCTCGACGAGATTGAGCGGCGCATCGGTCAGCAGAAGCTGCACCTCCACCGCCGGATGGATCCGGCGGAAGCGCGCTATGGCCGGGGCGAGATGGGTGCGGCCGAAACCCAGCGTGGCATTGATCCGCAGAAGGCCCGCCGGGCGGTCGCGACCCTGCGAGAGATTGTGTTCGAGATCCGCGATCTCGTCGAGAAGCCGCAGGGCCGCGCCATAATAGGCCTCGCCCTCGCTCGTGAGGCTCACCTTGCGCGTCGTGCGGTTCAGCAGCCGGACCCCCAGCCGATCCTCGAGCCGGGCGAGGCGCCGGCTCACCGCCGAGGCCGACAGGCCCAGATCCTGCGCCGTGGCCGAGAAGCTCTCGCGCCGGGCCAGCATCACGAAGAAGGAGAGGTCGCCTTCCGCCATTCTTGCTCCTGACGCAATAAAGTTTTGAAGCAGCGCCGACTATCAACTTTCAAGGAACAGTCTACACTTTCAACATGCCGTGCCAAGCGGCGCATCAGCCGGTCGGGGCCTCTTTTTCCCGCAAGAACCGGGCCCGGAGGAGCATTCGCAGCGGCCCCGGCCCTCGTGCGGGATGGCCTTCCCCTCCTCCGATTTCAGGATCCGGCACCCGGTTTCAGGGGGCCGATCGACGCTCGTAATCGAGACCCAGGAGGAGAACCATGAACGTCAAGAGGCTCGCCGTGGCACTCGGTGCCACCCTCGCCGCCGCGCCGCTCTTCGCGCAGTCGGCGGCCGATTTCCCGACCAAGCCTGTGACCTACATCATCCCGTTCAACGCCGGCGGCGAATCCGACATCTCGGCCCGCTACCAGCAGGCGGAATGGGAGGCGGTGACAGGCCAGTCGGTGGTCATCCAGTATCAGGCAGGAGCCGGCGGTGCCCAGGCCTGGTCGCAGCTCAATGCGATCGAGGGCGACGGCTACACGATCATGGGCATCAACCTGCCGCATACGGTGCTTCAGCCGATCGAAGCCAACGTCGGCTACAAGACCGACGAGTTGACGCCTGTCAACTATTTCCACTATACGCCCGACGCGATCTTCGTGCCCAAGGACAGCGAGTTCCAGACGCTCGCCGACCTTGTCGAGAATGCCAGGGCCAATCCGGGCGCGGTGACCTTCTCGGGCTCCGGGTCGAACTCGTCCAACAATCTCGCGCAGGCAAAGTTCGACCAGCTCGCAGGCATCACCACCACCTACATCCCCTTCTCGGGCACCGGCCCGGCCATCACGGCGGTCCTCGGAAGCCAGACGGTGGCAGGGTTCAACTACGCGACCTCGGCGGTGAACCAGGGCGATGCGCTCCGCATGCTGGCGGTGGCGGCCGACGAGCGTCTGCCCGCCTTCCCGGACGTGCCGACCTTCAAGGAGCTGGGCTACGACCTCGTGGGCGGCGCCTACCGCGGCGTGGCCGTCCCCGATGCGACGCCCGAGGAGCTGCGCACCCGCATCTCGGACATCGTGACCGAGATCAACCAGCGGCCCGACTTCGTGAAGAAGATGGAGGAAGGCGGTTTCGTCCTGACCGACATCCCCTATGCGAAGATGGACGCCTTCATGGCCGAGAAGATCGCCGAATATCAGGAGGGCGCGAAGGCTCTCGGCATCGGCGGCTGAGGGCGGGCGATGGACGTTCTCGGCTACCTCATCGGCGCCCTGACGCCGTTCAACCTGATGCTGGCGCTCGTGGGCGTGGTGCTCGGCACCGTCGTGGGGGCGCTTCCGGGCCTCTCCGCCACGATGGCGGTGGCCGTGCTCGTCCCCTTCACCTTCACCATGGATCCCGCCGCGGGCCTCATCGCCCTCGGCGCGATCTATACCGGCGCGATCTACGGCGGAGCCTTCGCGGCGATCCTCGTCAACACGCCGGGCACCCCCTCGTCCATCGCCACCACCTTCGACGGCTATCCGATGGCGCGGCGGGGCGACGGGGGGCTGGCGATCACGCTCGCCACGCTCTCGTCGGTGGCGGGCGGCATCGTCGGCGCCATCGCTCTGCTGATCCTTGCCCCGCCGCTCGCGCGGGTGGCGCTGGCCTTCGGTCCCACGGAATATTTCTGGCTCGCCATCTTCGGCATGACGCTGATCGCGGCCCTCTCGGTGGGCAACACGCTGAAGGGGCTGATCGGCGCCTGCCTCGGCCTCTTTCTGTCCATGGTGGGGGTCGCGGTGGTGGGCGGCGATGTCCGCTACACGCTCGAGATGCAGCGGTTCCTCGGCGGGATCGACATCACCTCGGCCATCATCGGGCTCTACTGCATCCCGGTGATCCTCGACCTCGTGGCCACAAGGGACGCGCATCTGCGCCCGGCCGAGACCCACGGGCTGCGGCTCGGCGAGGGGCTGCGCATCGCCTGGGCGCGCAAGGTAAACGTGATCCGCTCGTCGGTGATCGGCACGGTGGTGGGCATCCTGCCGGGCGCGGGCGGCTCCATCGCGGGCCTCGTCTCCTATGCCGAGGCACGCCGCTCCTCGCGCACCCCCGAGGCCTTCGGCAAGGGCGAGCCCGATGGAGTGATCGCGACCGAGGCCGCCAACAATGCCACCGTGGGCGGCGGCTTCATCCCGACGCTGGTGCTGGGCATCCCCGGCACCCCGCCCGACGCGATCATCCTCGGCGCCCTGCTCGTGCAGGGGATCAAGATCGGCCCCACGCTCTTCAGCGCCGAGGCGGGCGTGGTCTATACCTTCATCTGGGGGCTGCTGATCGCCACCGTCCTCATGCTGCCCGCGGGCCTTCTGATCGGGCGCTATGCCTACCGCACCGTGGTGGCGATCCCCAAGGCCATGCTGGCGCCCACCGTGGCGCTTCTCACGGTGATCGGGTCCTTCGCCATCCATTCCAACGTGCAGGATGCGCAGCTGATGGTGGGCCTCGGCCTCATCGCCTGGGTGCTCGCCCGCTACGGGTTCGCGCCCTCGCCCATCGTGCTGGGCCTCGTGCTGGGCCAGATCGCCGAACAGGGCTTCGTGCAGACCTATCTGATCGGCAATGCCTCGGATCGGACGCTCGAGATGTTCTTCGGGCGGCCGATCAGCATCGGCATCATTTTCGCCGCGCTGCTGACGCTCCTCTATCCCTTCGTGGCCGAACGCCGGACGCGGAAGAAGACCCCGGCCGCGGCCGCCGCGGCACCCGACGCTGCGAGAGGGCGCGACACGGCGGGAATGGTGCTCGCCGCGGGGTTCGTGCTGCTCGGCATCCTGATCTTTCTCGGCGCGCGCGGCATGTCGGCGGTGGGCTCGATCTTCCCCACGACCATCGCCGTGGGCCTGATCCTCTTCTCGCTCCTTCTGATCGGGCTGGGGCTGAGGGGCCGCACCGCATCGGCGCCGCCCCGCGAGGCGGAGAGCGCAGGCAACCGCCGCCGTCTGGCCCTCGCCCTCGTCATGGCGCTGTGGGTGGGCCTCCTGCCGGTCCTGGGCTTCATCGTCACGAGCCTCGCGGCCTTCCTCGCCATCATGATCGTGGCCGACTACGACCGGCCCGGCCCACGGACCTGGGCGGTCTGGATCCTCTCGGGCGTGGCCATCGTGCTCGGCTTCTGGTGGCTCATGGCCCACGTCCTGCTGCTGCGGATGCCTTCCGGCATCCTGTTCTGAACCGGAGACTTGATATGGACATACGCACCCACAGGATCGCCGCCATTCCCGGCGACGGGATCGGGATCGAGGTGGTCGCGGCGGGGCTCGAGGTGCTCGAGGCGCTGGCCGCCCGCGACGGCGGCTTCCGCTTCGACGTGGAGAGCTTCGACTGGGGAACAGACCGCTACCGGCGCACCGGCGCCTTCATGCCCGAGGACGGGGCCGACCGGCTGCGCGGCTTCGACGCGATCCTGTTCGGCGCGGTGGGCGCGCCCGACGTGGCCGACCATCTGACGCTCTGGGGGCTGCGCCTCGCCATCTGCCAGCCGCTCGACCAATATGCCAATGTGCGCCCGACCCGGATGCTGCCCGGCATCCGCAGCCCGCTCCGCCATGTCGGGGAGAGCGAGCTCGACTGGGTGATCGTGCGCGAGAATTCCGAGGGCGAATATGCCGGGCAAGGCGGGCGCTCGCACCCCGGCCTGCCGCTGGAGGTCGCCACGGATGTGTCGATCTTCACCCGCGCCGGGGTCGAGCGGATCATGCGCTTCGCCTTCCGCCTTGCGCAGTCGCGGCCGCGCAAGCTGCTGACCGTGGTGACCAAATCCAACGCGCAGCGGCACGGCATGGTGCTCTGGGACCAGATCGCGGGCGAGGTCGCGCGCGAGTTCCCGGACGTGCGCTGGGACAAGATGCTGGTCGATGCCATGACGGTGCGCATGGTGCAGAAGCCCGCGTCGCTCGACACGATCGTCGCCACGAACCTTCATGCGGACATCCTGTCCGATCTCGCCGCGGCACTGGCCGGCTCCATCGGCGTGGCGCCCACAGCCAACCTCAACCCCGAGCGCGACACGCCCTCGATGTTCGAGCCGATCCACGGCTCGGCCTTCGACATCACCGGGCAGGGCATTGCGAACCCGGTGGCCACCTTCTGGACCGCCGCCATGATGCTCGAGCATCTGGGCGAGGCCGAGGCCGCGGGGCGGCTGATGACCGCCGTGGGCCGGGTGACGGCGGACGAGGATCTCCATACGCCCGACCTCGGCGGTCGGGCCACCACGCGGCAGGTGACGGATGCCCTGATCGCGGCCCTGCGCGGCCGCAACGCCTGAGGAGCACGACATGGCAGACAATCACCTGAAGATCGCGGTCATCGCCGGCGACGGCATCGGCAAGGAAGTGGTGCCGGAAGGGCTGCGGGTGCTCGAAGCGGTGGCCGGGCGCCACCGGATCGACCTGCGCTTCGAGGAGTTCGACTTCGCCTCCTGCGACTACTATGCCCGGCACGGCCAGATGATGCCCGACGACTGGCAGGAGCGCGTGGGCGGGCACGACGCCCTGTTCTTCGGCGCGGTGGGCTGGCCTGCGACGGTGCCCGATCACGTCTCGCTCTGGGGCTCGCTGATCCAGTTCCGCCGGCAGTTCGACCAGTATGTGAACCTGCGCCCGGCCCGGCTGATGCCGGGTGTGCCCTCGCCGCTCGCCGGGCGCGGGCCGGGCGACATCGACATGTGGATCGTGCGCGAGAATACGGAGGGCGAATATTCCGCAATCGGCGGCAGGATGTATCCCGGCACCGAGCGCGAGATCGTGCTGCAGGAGACGGTGATGAGCCGTCACGGCATCGACCGTGTGCTGCGCTATGCCTTCGAGCTGGCGAACCGGCGCGAGCGGCGCAGGCTGACCTCGGCCACCAAGTCGAACGGCATCTCGATCACCATGCCCTACTGGGACGAGCGGGTGGAGGCGATGGCGCAGGACTACCCGGACGTGGCCTGGGACAAGTATCACATCGACATTCTGGCCGCGCATTTCGTGCTGAACCCGGACCGGTTCGACGTGGTCGTGGCCTCGAACCTCTTCGGCGACATCCTGTCCGACCTCGGGCCCGCCTGCACCGGCACCATCGGCATCGCGCCCTCGGGCAACATCAACCCCGAGCGCGCCTTTCCCTCGCTGTTCGAGCCGGTCCATGGCTCGGCGCCCGATATTGCGGGACAGGGCATCGCCAATCCGGTGGGGCAGATCTGGGCCGGGGCGATGATGCTCGAACATCTGGGGCATGCCGAGGCCGCGGCCGAGATCATGGCGGCCATCGAGCGCGTCCTCGCCGATCCGCGGTTGCGGACGCGCGACCTCGCCGGCGCGGCCGACACCGTCACCTGCGGCAAGGCCATCGTCGAGGCGCTGGGTTGAAGCGGTGCGGGCGGCGGGTCTTCGAGACGGGATCGATCCGCGCTCGCGGAAGGGTCACGCCCTGCCGGTTCTGAAGTGAAAGCCTTTTTTGCCGGGCATCTGTCCGGCGGCTGGGGCTGGCCGGGGGGTGCCATCGGCGCCCCTCGGGGAGGCCTGAGGCGCGCGAGGGGCGTCAGCCGCTGTGCGGCAGGTCCTCGAGACAGTGGAAGCGCAGGAACGTCGCCGCGTCGGCCGGATCCCGCAGGCGCGTGGCGCCGACGCGGAAGATCTGCGCCAGCCGCTCGGGCGTGAGAACCTCGTGCGGCGGACCCAGCGCCGCGAGCCGCCCCCCGGCCATCACCCCGATCCGGTCGCAGGCCATCGCCTGATTGAGATCGTGCAGCGCCATCACCACCGTCACCGGCAGCCGGCTCACCAGCCGGAGGAGCGAGAGCTGGTGATGGATGTCGAGATGGTTCGTGGGCTCGTCGAGCAGCAGGATCCGCGGCCGCTGCGCAAGCGCACGGGCGATGTGGAGCCGCTGGCGCTCGCCGCCCGAGAGCGTCGACCAGCGCGCCCCGGCCATCTGGGCCATGCCCACCGCCGCCAGCGCCTCGTCGACGATGGCGCGGTCGGCCGGACCGAAGGGTGCAAGCGCCGACAGCCAGGGCGTGCGGCCGAGCTCGACCGCGTCGCGGGCGGTGAGCGCCTCGCCCGTCTCGGCCTGCTGCTCGACCAGCGCCACGCGGCGCGCGGTCTCGCGCCGCCCGAGGCTCGTCAGCGGCGCGCCGTCGAGCCGCACCTCGCCCTCGGCCCGCGGCAGAAGGCCCGCCATCAGCCGCAGCAGCGTGGACTTGCCCGAGCCGTTCGGCCCGATCAGCCCGAAGGTCTCGCCCTCCGCCACCTCGAGCGTCACATCCGCGACGATAGCGCGCCCGCCCGCCCGCCAGCCTGCATGGGCGACCGAGATCCTCATGGCCGCCGCCGATTGCGGATGAGGATGAGGGCGAAGCCCGGCGCGCCCACGAGGGCCGTGACGACGCCGATGGGCACCACCTGCCCCGCGATCAGCACCCGCGAGACCACATCGGCCGCGATGAGGAAGATGGCACCCGCCAGCGCCGCCCAGGGCACGAGCGCGCCGTGGCGCGGCCCGGCCACGAGCCGCACGGCATGGGGCACGACGAGGCCCACGAAGCCGATGGAGCCGACGAGGCTCACCATCACCGCCGTCATCAGCGTGGTGATGCCGATCAGCACCGCCTGCACCCGGCGCACGGGCACGCCCAGGGCCTTCGCCGACTGGGTGCCGAAGGAGAAGGCATCCATCGCGCGAATGTGCCAGAGGCAGAGGAGAAGCCCTGCCAGCGCGGCCGGCAGGGCGAGCGTCACGTCGGGCCAGCGCACGCCCGAGAGATTGCCCAGCAGCCAGAACATGATGCCGCGCGCCTGTTCGGCACTGGCCGACCGGGCGATGAAGAAGGAAGTGAGCGCGTTGAAGAGCTGCGAGCCCGCGATCCCCGCCAGCACGAGCGTGGCCGATCCCCCGCCCGCCGCGCGCGCCAGAAGCGCCACCAGCGCGAAGGCGAGGAGGGCTCCGCCGAAGGCGCCGGCCGAAAGCCCGACGAGCCCGCCCCCGACGCCGAGGATCGCGACCGCGACCGCCCCCGTCGAGGCGCCTGCCGAGACGCCGAGCAGATAGGGATCGGCCAGCGCATTCCGCACCAGCGACTGCAACACCACCCCCGAGAGCGCGAGCCCCGCCCCGCAGGCCGCCGCGACCAGCGTCCGCGGCAGCCGGTAGTTCCAGACGATGCCCGCCTCGATCGGATCGACGGCGAGCCCCGCGCCCCAGATCCGGTTGGCGAAGGTCGCGGCCACCGTGGGCAGCGGCAGCGGCGTCTCGCCGATCACCACGCCGGCGAGGATCGCGAGGAGGAGCGCGGCAGCCCCCAGAAGCCCCAGCCAGAGGGCGGGCCGGGGACCGAAGGTTGCCGCGACCGTCATTCGAGCCCCAGCGCGGGCAGCGCGTCGGCCAGCGTCTCGAGCGCATCCACGTTGCGGATCGAGGGATCCATGGCATGGGCGTCGAGCACGACGATGCGGCCGGCCCTGACGGCCTCCATCTCGCGCGTCACCGGATCGGACTTGAGGAAGTCGAGCTTCTTCTCGACATCGTCCGCCGGAAAGCGCCGCCGCTCCATCCGGGCCAGAACGATGACGGAAGGGTTGGCGCGCGCAATGCTCTCCCAGCTCACGGTCGGCCATTCCTCGTCGCTCTCGACCACGTTGCGCAGGCCAAGGGCCGCCATCATGTAGCCGGGCGGTCCCATGCGACCCGCGACGAACGGATCGGCGTTCATCTCGGGCGAGGAGAACCAGAAGACCGCCGAGGCATCCTTCAGGCCGAGCGCCTGCGCCTTCTCGACAGCGGCCGCCTCGCGCGCCCGAAGCCCCGCCACGAGCTCCTCGGCCCGCGGGCCCACGTCGAAGATCGCGCCCAGCTCGCGGATGCCGGCAAGGACGCTCTCCATCTCGAACATGGCCGAGCGGGTGCCGTCCGAGCCCCGGCTGTTGTCCTTCTGCCAGCAGTCGGCGGGCAGGATATAGGTGGGGATGCCCAGGTCGGCGAACTGCTCGCGGGTGCCGACGAGGCCCTGCGGGCCGATGTGCCATTCATATTGCACGGCCACGAGGCCCGGCTTCCGCGCGACGACGGATTCGAAGCTCGGGTCGTTGTCGGCCAGCCGCGGGATCGCCGCATTGGCCTCCGCATAGGCGGGCAGGACGCTCGTGAACCAGACCGAGGTGCCGGTGACCTTCGGGGCGAGCCCGAGGGCATAGAGGACCTCGGTGGCGGCCTGCCCCACCGTGACCGCGCTGTCGGGCGCCCGGTCGAAGGTGAGGGTGCGCCCGCAGTTGTCGAGCGTCAGCGGATAGCCGGTTTCGGCCGCGGCGGACTGGGCCAGCACGAGAAGGGCCGCAGCGGTCAGGAAGCGGGGGAACATGCGATGTCTCCGATTGGGGGGCAGCCGAAGACAGGACGGGAGAGGCGAGGCCCGTGGCGGACCCGCAGGCTGCCCCTTCGGGGCAGGCGCGCGTGCTGGCTGGAGCGGGAGCCGCTGGGCACCCTCGGGCAGACGTCATGGATACCTCCCCCGGACACCCCGCCCGGGCCGCGTTGAGATCGAACGCCGGCAGGTCTCCTGACTGGCGGGTCACAGGGCTGGCGCGGCCTTCCCATGGCTTGAGGCCACAGTGGCTTTGATCGCGAGCTCCTCGCCGCCTACAGTTGCGGGGGCAGTTCCGGTTCGCCGGACAGGTCCGGCGGCGGATTCCCTTTCAATTCCTTACGGAAACCGACGAGGATTGAGTAGCCGGTCGCGCCGCGGTTGACAAGGGGAGAGGGCGCGCGCCGATGAGAACGGGGCCGGCCGTTCCCAGGAACAGCCGGCCCCGAAGGACGCGCGGGTGCGGTTTACTTCACGAAGGCCCGCCCGAGGCCCATCGCGCGCTCGACCACGAGGATCACGCCCAGCGTCAGCAGGATCAGCAGCACCGAGGCCGCGGCCACCAGCGGATCGGCGGTGTTGTAGACGTAGTTGTAGAGCTCGACCGGCAGCGTGCTGATGCGCGGCCCGGTGAGAAACAGCGTGATCACCACCTCGTCGAAGGAGACGAGGAAGCAGAGCGCCGCCGCCGCCACAATCCCCGGGGTGAGCATCGGCAGCGTCACCCGGAAGAAGACGGTGAGGGGCTTGGCGCCGAGGGTCTTCGCGGCCTCCTCGCAGGCCATGTTCTGCGTGGCGAGCGAAACGGCCAGGATGCGCAGCGCATAGGGCAGCGTGATGACGAGGTGGGCGAGGATCAGGCCCTGCATCGTCGCCAGAAGCCCGAAGGAGGCGAAGACGATGAGGATCGCGAGCCCCAGCACGATGGTGGGCAGCAGGAGCGGCGCGGTGAAGAGGTTGAACAGGAGATCCCGCCCGCGGAACTCCATCCGCACCATCACCCAGGCCGCCGGCACCGCGATCACCAGCGAGAGCACGGTGACGATGGCCGCAAGCGACAGGCTCGTCCAGAAGGCGCCGAGCATGGCGCGGTTCTCGAACAGGGCCTCGTACCAGCGGAGGGACCAGGAGGTCGGCGGAAAGCGCAGCACGCTGTCGCCCGAGAGCGAGATCGGAAAGACGAGGATCACCGGCGCGAGCAGATAGAGGAAGAGCACTGCGACGAGGATCCCCATCGGCTTCGAGGTCTTGTGGATCTGCATGGCGCTCTCCTCAGTCCAGACGTTTCAGCACGGCGGAATAGGCCACGAGCGCCGCCCCGAAGATCACGAGGACGAGGATCGAGAGCGTCGAGGCCAGCGGCCAGTTCAGGGTCACGATGGCCTGATCGTAGATCTCGGTCGCGAGCAGGAAGACGCGCCCGCCCCCCATGAGCTTCGGCGTGATGAAGGACGAGACCGCCAGCACGAAGCACAGGAGGCACCCCAGCGCGATGCCGGGCGCGGTCAGCGGCAGGATCACGCGCCGGAAGCTCTGCCAGGGGGTGGCGCCCAGCGTGCGCGCGGCCTCCTCGACCCGCGGATCGAGCCGCCCGAACCCCGCGAGGAGAGCGAGGATCATGTAGGGCATCAGGATCTCGGTCAGGCCGATGAAGACGCCGTTGATGTTGAACATGAGCGGCGGCGGCGTGAGGCCCAGGCCCCGGATCGCCGAGACGACCGGCCCCTCCTCGGCGAGGATCGCGATCCAGCCGTAGGTGCGCACCACCGCCGAGGTCAGGAGCGGCGAGATCACGAGCACGGTGAGGAAGGTCCGCCAGCTGCCCGAGGCGCGGTGGAGATAGAGCGCGATCGGATAGGACAGGACGAGTGCACAGAGCGTGACCCCGAGCGAGACGAAGACCGAATTCAGGATCAGCTGCAGATAGAACGGGTCGCCGAGAAGCCCGGTCCAGTTCTGGAGCGTCAGGACATTCTCGATCCCCCCGCCCACCGTCGCCCGGTTGAAGGAATAGCGGGCGAGGTTGAAGATGGGCAGCATGAAGCCCACCACATTGATGAGGGCGATGGGCAGGAGGAGCGCCACCGCCACCTGCTGCCCGCCCATCGGCCGCCGGCCGGCCGCGACCGCGGGAACGGCCGTCATGCCCTGCCCTCGGGATAGACCATCGTGTCGCCGGCCTCCCAGGCGACGGTCACGGCCGAGCCCGGCTCGGGCAGGCCCGAGCGGCGGCGCGTGAGCTGCTCGACGGTGATCTCGCCGCCGCCGATCCGCACCGTTGCCTGAATGAGGTCGCCCACGAAGGTGGCCCCGGTCAGCACGCCGGGCAGGCTGTTGAGGCCGGCAGGCTGATCCTCCGCGGCGGCGCGCAGGCTCATCCGGTGCGGGCGCACCAGCACCTCGACCGCGCCTTGGGGCAGCTGCCCCTCGGCCGCGACCGGCCGGCCCTCGATCAGCAGCCGCCCCGACGGATCGACCCGGCCCGAAAGCCGGTTGGTGCGGCCCACGAAGGAGGCCACGAAGGGCGTCGCCGGCCGCTCGTAGATCTCGTTCGGTGTGCCGAACTGCTCGACATGGCCGCCGCGCATCACCACGATCCGGTCGCACATGCTGAGCGCCTCGACCTGATCGTGGGTCACGAAGACCGCGGTGATCCCGCTCTGCTGCTGGAGGCTGCGGATCTGCACCCGCATCTCGTCGCGCAGCTTCGCATCGAGGTTGGAAAGCGGCTCGTCGAGCAGCAGGATCGAGGGCTCGACCACCAGTGCGCGGGCCAGCGCCACCCGCTGCTGCTGCCCGCCGGACAGCGCCTTGGGCTTGCGCCCGGCCAGATGGCCGAGCTGCACCATGGCCAGCGCCCGCTCGACCCGCGACCGGATCTCGGCCTTGGCCATGCGCCGCATCTCGAGCCCGAAGGCCACGTTCTGCGCCACGGTCATGTGGGGAAAGAGCGCATAGCTCTGGAACACCATGCCCATGTCGCGGTCGTGGACCGGCAGGTGGGTGATCTCCCGCCCGCCCACCGAGATCCGGCCGCGCGTGGGATCGAGCAACCCCGCGATCATGCGCAGCGTCGTGGTCTTGCCGCAGCCCGAGGGGCCGAGGAAGGCCACCATCTCGCCCCGCCTGACCGAAAGCGACAACGAGGGGATGACGTCGAGCGTCCCGAAGGTCATGCCGACCTCGCTCAGGACCAGGTGATCGGGACCCTCCGGGGTCCCGAGGGCGGCCTCCGGGGTCATCGCGCGCTCGACCATCATGTCAGCGGCTCAGCGGGATGATGCGGCGGCGCCACTGTTCGGTGACGGCATCGCGGATCGTGGCAACCTCGAGCCAGTTGATCGGGATCATCTCGTCCATGGAGCCCGCCGCCGTCCGCTCGAGCGCCGCCTCGGAGACGAGCGCCGCGGCCTTCTGGTTGGTGGGGGCGTAGAACATGGTCTCGGTGAAGCGCGCCTGCACCTCGGGGCTCAGCGCATAGTCGAGGAAGGTCCTGACCGCATCGCCCGCGGGCGCATCCTGCACGAGACCGATCACGTTGATCTGGAAGCCGCTTCCCTCCTCGGGCAGCACGACGCCGAGCTTGCCGTCGGACTTGTCGGCATAAACCTGCGCCCGCGCGTTCCAGCCGATGCCGATCGAGGCCGTCCCGCTCGAGATCGGTTGATAGACGTCGGGCCGCGGCTCCCAGGTCTGGACGTTCGGCGCGAGCTCCATGAGCTTGCCGATCCCCGGCTCCATTCCGTCCATGTAGCCCTCGCCGCCCGCGAGGCGGTTCGCGATGATGGTGAGGGTGGTGCCCTGGATGTCGGGCACCGCGGGGATCGAGACCTGCCCCTTCCACTGCGGATCCCAGAGCGCCTCCCACGAGGTCGGGGCCTCGGTCACCTTGTCGGTGTTGTAGAGCATCACGAGGTTGTCGAAGGTGACGCCCACCGCATTCACGCCCTCGACGCGGGCCTGCGGATAGAGATCGGCCACATGGGCGGTCACGCTCTCGTCGAGGGGGGCGAACAGCCCTTCGTCGGTGGCGGCCTTGGCGACCGAGACATCGAGGATCATCACGTCGATCTGGGGCGCGGACTTCTGCGCCCGCAGGGTGCCGAGCATCTGGGCGGAGTTGGGCATGCCGTAGAATTCCACGTCGATGTCGGGATGCGCCTCCATGAAGGGCTCGACCACCGCCGCGCGGTAATTCTCCTCGAAGATGCCCGAATAGGCCGACAGCACCACCGTCTCGGCCTGCGCCGCTCCGGCCGTGAGCGCCAGAACCGCCGCGCTCGCCGCAAGGCTTCTGTTCGTCATGACGTTGCCTTTCCCTGTTGCTTCTCGTGAATGGGTCCCGGCCGCGCGGGGCACGGCCGGAGCCGGGGGCCCCTCAGGCCTCGACGAGCTTCGTGGCCCCCGAAATGTCGGGCAGCCATTCGCCCTTGCGCAGCCGGTCGAGCAGCACGAGCTCGGCCTCCTGCATCCCGAGCGCCTTCTCGGTCGCCCATTCCGCCCGCTCGGGCGGCAGGATCACGAGGCCGCTCTCGTCGGCAATGACCGCATCGCCCGGATGGACGGTGTGCCCGCCGAGGCTCACCGGCACGTTGATCGCGCCTTCGAGCCCGAGGATCTTCGTCGTGATCGGCGCGGGCCCCCGGCACCACATCGGCAGCTCGACCCGGCGGATCTCGGAGAAGTCGGTGGCCGGGCCGTCGATGGCCGCGCCCACGATGCCGCCGAGCTTCATCGCATGGGTCACGACCCCGCCCCAGCAGGCGTGTTTCGTGTCGCCGCAGCGGTCCACAACGATGAAATCGCCGGGCCGGACGAGCTTCGTCAGATAGTGGAGGATGGTCGAATCCGCGTGCGGCAGCCGCACGGTGACGGCGGTGCCCGCCACGCGCTTCTCGGGCAGGACCGCGCGCAGATCGCGGTCGGGGAAACCGGAATGGAGGAAGTGACCCACGGTGGCCACCTCCACCTTCTCCATCCGCGCGACGAGGGCCGGCGCGATCTGCGGGGGCATCTGGTTGACAGTGAACATGCGCAGTCCTCAGAGAACGTGGTGCTGGGCCACGGGCACGTCGCGGCGGACGGCCTCGATGCGGGCGGGATCGACGACGGCGGTCGTCAGACCCTCGCCGTCGGAACATTGGGCCACGACATGGCCCCAGGGGTCGATCGCCATCGTATGGCCCCAGCACCATTTGCGCCCCTCGGCATGCGAGCCGGTCTGGCCCACGGCGAGGAAATAGGTCTGGGTCTCGATGGCGCGCGCCCGCGCCAGCACCTCCCAGTGATCCTTGCCCGTCATCAGCGTGAAGGCCGCGGGCAGCACGATCACCTCCGCCCCCTTGTCGCGCAGCGCGCGGAAGAGTTCCGGGAAGCGGATGTCGTAGCAGATGGCGCAGCCGACCGTGGTCTCGCCCACCCGGTAGGTCACGACCTCCTCGCCGCGGCTGATCGTGTCGGACTCGCGGTAGGACATGCCGCCCGGCACGTCGATGTCGAAGAGGTGCATCTTGCGGTAGCGGGCGATCTCGGCGCCGTCGGGGCCGAAGACGAGCGTGGTGTTGTAATGGCCGTTCCCGGCCTTCTCGACCATCGAGCCCAGATGCAGCGTCACGCCCAGTTCGGACGCCAGCGCCGAGAAGCGCCGGTAGGTCGGCCCCTCCGGGAAGGCCTCGCCATTGCCGTGGACCGCCTCCCGCCCCTCGCCGAGGAAGGCGAAATATTCCGGCAGCACCACCAGGTCGGGTTTCTCGACCCCGACCGCCTTGCGGATCATCTCCTCCGCCACGTCCAGATTCCGCTCCTTGTTCTCGGCGGAATTCATCTGGATCAAGCTAACTCTCATGCGAGCCTCCTGCTTATCTCTGCTCAAGGCTCCCTGTCGGGCCGCTCTGTGGCAAACGACTCTTTTTTGTGGGGTCCGAACAGAAAAACTTATCGCCCCCGCTCCTCCAGCGCGACCTGCGCCGCGACCTCCGAGAGGGCCACGGGCAGCAGGTTGTCGCCGTGGTCGGCAAAGACCGCATGGAGCGCGAGCGGCGGAAAGGGCGGATCCACGTCGAGAAGGTCGAGCGCCCCGGAGGCCAGCGCCGCCTCGACGACGGGCCGTGTCATCAGCGCCACCCCCACCCCTTCGAGCGCCAGCCGCAGCATGGCCGAGAGCGAGTTCGAGTTCGAGATCGCGGGCTGCGGCAGGCGCAGCTCCTCGAACTGGCGCATCAGCCAGACATGCGGGTCGCTGTTGCGCGAGAAGGTGAGGATCGGCAGCTCGACGAGATCGGCGAGGCCGATCCTGCGCCCGCCCAGCCCGAAGCCCGGCGCCGCGACCCAGGCGCAGTCCATGCTGCCCAGATCCACGTTGCGCAGGCCCGCCTCGAGCACCGGCCCCATCAGGAGCGCGAGGTCGATCTTGCGCTCGACGATCTCGCGCGCGATCCCGCGCGACGTATCGACGTTCAGATCGAGCGTGAGGCCGGGATAGAGCTCGCGCACCCGCTCGATGAAGCGGGGGAGCCAGGCCTGGACGATGCTGTCGATGGTGCCGATCCGCACCGTCGAGCGGAGCTGTTCGGGGCGGCCGACCGAGATGCGGAATTCCATGGCGCTGCGCATCAGATCCTCGGCCGGTGCGATGGCGCGCTGCCCGATGGGCGAGAGCCGCACGCCGCCCGGCATCCGCTCGAAGAGATCCTGCCCCAGCGCCGCCTCGAGCGTGGCGATGCGGTTCGAGACGGCGGCCTGCGTTGTGTTCAGCCGCTCGGCCGCGGCGCGGAAGCTGCCCAGACGCGCCACCCAGAGGAAGGTTTCGATGAAGCGAAGGTTCATGGTGCCCATCTCCTGCCCTGCATGTCGCTCTCCTGCCCCGCATGTCGCCCAGAAGTCCCACGCGCAGGCCCCGGGCTCAAGATGAGGATCTTTCGACGGCGCGGGCCCGCGGCGGGCGGCGGCGGAAGGCTTGCGGAACACTCTGATAATTCTTGCGGCGCCTTGTTCCCTGCTTCAGCCGAAGGTGGTAAGGAGGCTTCCACCCCCTGCGGCCGGACCGTCAATGGACCCTACCCATTGCTTGAGCAGCCTGAATGTCGATGCCGCTGTTTTCGTCGCAGCATCGACCTTTCTGGGATTCAGCCTGCTCACGGCCTGGCTTCTCCGGCAGGAATATTTCTTCGGACGAGAATATTTCCTGAGCGCCGTCTGCGGCGTGCTCTGGTGGCTCGCCTTTGCGGGGCTGGAAATGGCGACCCCCGGCCTCAGCTGCAAGATGGCCTTCGGCTCGCTGGCCTGGCCCGCCATCGCGCTGGTGCCGGTCAGCTGGTTCCTGTTCCTGCGCCACTATTGCCAGGGCGGCCGCATCGGCGGGCGGCGTCTCGAGGCAGGGCTCCTCGGGGCCATCGTCCTCTCGGTCACGGCGATCGTCGCGACCAATCCCTGGCACGGGCTCTTCTACCTGCCGGGCACCCACCTCGCGGTGATCGACGGGCGGCTTTCGGGGGTCTTTCTCCACGGGCCGCTGTTCTATGGCGCGACGGCGCTTCTCTATGTCTTCCTGCTCTCCTCGGTGGGCATCGCCGCCTTCGGCGCCTTCCGGGCCGCGCGGGCACAGCGCCCGATGCTGCTGATGATGCTCTTCGGGACGCTTGCCCCCATCGTGGCGAACCTCGCCTATGTCCTGTTCAAGGCCACCGTCTTCGGCTTCGACCCCACACCCTTCGCCTTCGCCTTCGTCCTGCTCGTCCTCACCTGGGCCATCTACGGCAACCGGACCTTCGACCTGACGACGGTCGCGCGCGATCTCATCTATTTCAACGTGGCCGACCCGGTGCTGGTGGTAACCGCCCGCGGCCAGATCGCGGGCCTCAATCCCGCCGCCGGCCTCCTGATGCCGGACCTCGCGCCCGGGACCGCGCTCAACCCTGCGGGGCCCTTTGCCTCGCTGCTTGAGCTGATGGAGAAGGGCGAGCGCCCGAGCCCGGCGCGCGAGCCTGTCGAGATCGGCGGCCGGACGCTCGACCTCCGGTTCCTGCCGATCTGGCGACCGCTCGGCACCGGCCGCACGCTCCTCGGCGCCGTGGCCCTGATGACGGACACGACCGAGCTTCGCCGGAATGCCGCGCGGCTCGAGGCGGCCCTCGCCCAGTCCCGCGACCGGCTGGCCGAGATCACCCGGCTGCGTGAGGCGGCCGAGGCTTCGGCCCGCTCGGATCCGCTGACCGGGCTCGGCAACAGGCGCGCCCTCGACCGTCAGTTCGAGGCCGCCACCGAGCGCGAGGGGGCCATCGCCCTCGCCCTGATCGACATCGACCATTTCAAGCAGATCAACGACCGGCTGGGCCATGCGATGGGCGACCGGGTGCTGCAACGGTTCGCGGTCGAGCTGTCGGCCGTCCTGCCCGAGGGCGCGCGCGCCTTCCGCATCGGCGGCGAGGAATTCCTGACCCTCTGCCCGGGACAGGATACGGGGGCGGTGGTGGACCTTCTCGAAAAGCTCGCACGCCGGCTGGAGGCGGACCCGCCGCTGCGCGACGGAGACCTGCCGCGCCTGACCTTCTCGGCCGGCGTGGCCATGCGGCCCGGCGACGGCAGGAGCCTCGGCCAGCTGACCGCCCGGGCCGACGCGCGGCTCTACGAGGCGAAGCGTCGGGGCCGCAATCAGATCCTGCATCTGGACGCAGCGCGGCGCGACGCGGCCGATGCGGCGGCGGTCCTGTCCGGGCCGCCGCGGCCGGCCTCGGCCTGAGACGAGGTGGCTCCGATGATCCCGCATCCGCCCGCAGTCCTCGCCCATCGCCTGTCGGAAGGCCAGCGCCTCGCCACGCCGCTCATGCGGGCCCTGATGAGGGCGACCGGCACCCAAGTGGACGCGGCCATCGCCCGCACCATCGCGGAACTCGGCGCTCACTGTGGCGCCGACCGGACGCGGGTCTACCGGATCGAGGCCGGGCAGGTGCTGGACTGCACACACGAATGGTGCAGGTCGGGGATCTCGGAGATCCGGCCGGAGATGCAGCGCATTCCGCTCGGCACGCTCGATCGCTGGATGCCGATCCTGCGCCGCGGCGAACCGGTCGATGTGCCCGATCTGCACGGCCTGCCCGAGGACGATCCGGCGAAGCAGCAGATGGCCCGGCACGGGATCCGGGCGCTTGTCCTGATGCCCCTGACCGATGGCACGGCGCTGACCGGCGTGGTGGGCCTCAGCCTCTTCAGGGCCCGTCGCCCCGTCGATCCGGCGGAGATGGCCCTCCTGCACTCCATCGCCGAGGCGATGGGTGCCGCCCTCGCACGGCGGGATGCCGAGCGCCGCGCCGTGGCGGCCCGCAGTGCCGCCCGCGATGTGGCGCGCAACCTCGAACGGCTGGCGCGCGTGACCGAGCTGATGACGAACCTTGTCATCGTCACCGACGTCGAGCAGCAGATCGTCTGGGTGAACCGGGCCTTCGAACGCCAGACGGGTCACAGCCTCGAGGCGATCCGGGGCCGGAACTTTGCCGAGGTGGTGCGCGGCCCCGGAACGGATCCCGGCGTCTGCGCCGCCGTCGCCGAGGCGATCCGCACCTGTTCGAGCTGCGAGGGCGAGACGATCAACTACACGGCCGCGGGCCAGCCCTACTGGATCCGCTTCAACGCCCATCCGCTGTCCGACGCGGACGGGCGCTACGTCGGTCATGCGTCGGTCGAGACGGTCATCACCGACCGCAAGGTGCTCGAGCGCGAGCTGGCCACCCGCAACGCCTTTCTGACCGCCGTTCTGCAGACCAGCGTCTCGGCCATCGTGGCCCTGAATGCAGAGGGCGGCATCGTCTATGCCAACGACGAGGCCCGGCGGCTCCTCGTGCTGCAGCCCCATCGCGGCGGTCTCCGGATGGAGGCGGTCCTCGAGACGCTCGACGGCCGTCCGCTGCCCGAGGCCGACATGCCCTCGGCCCTCGTGCGCGCCACCGGCGCGCCGCTGCACGACCTGCGCTATGCGATCCGCCGCCCCGATGGCCAGTTCGGCATCCTGTCGATCAATGCAGCCCCCCTGCCGCAGGCCGCCGACGACGCGCGGATCGTGATCTCCGTCACCGACATCACCCATGCCGAGGCCTCGGCCGAGCGGCTGCGGCGGCAGGCGGCGGAGGACCCGCTGACCGGGCTCGCGAACCGGCGCGCGCTCGCCGATGCCGTCGAGACCCGGCTGACGGAGGCCGCTCCCTTCGCGCTGGTGATGCTCGACCTCGACAATTTCAAGGCGGTGAACGACCTGCAGCGCCACGACACCGGGGATGCGGTGCTGCGCATCGCGGCCGACCGGCTGCGGGCCGTGGCGGGGGCCGACTGTCTCGTGGCGCGGATGGGCGGCGACGAATTCATGGTGCTGGCGCCCGGCACCGACGCCGCCAGTGCCCCGCGTCTGGCCGAGGCGCTGCGGGCCGCCATCTCGGCCCCGATCGAGGTCGGCCGCCAGCCGGTGCATCTGGCAGCCTCCGCCGGCATCGCGCTCCATCCCGATCACGGGACCTCGATGGCGCTTCTGATGACAGGGGCGGACATCGCGCTGCATGCCGCCAAACGCGCGGGGCGCAACCGCAGCGTCCTGCTCTCGCAGGCGCAATTCGCCGCCGAAGCCCGGCGCAGCGCCATCACTCAGGCGCTGGCGGCCGACGTCGAGGCCGACCTGCGCCTCGTGTTTCAACCGCAGTTCAGGGCCTGCGGCGCCTTCGACGGGGCCGAGGCGCTCCTGCGCTGGACCGATCCCCGGCTGGGCGAGATCGGACCCGCGGAGTTCATTCCCATCGCCGAGGAAGCGGGCCTCATCCAGCGCATCGACGCGCATGTGGCGGTGCTGGCCGCGCGGCAGCTCGGCCTCTGGGCGCGGCGTGGCTGGCGCCACCGGCTCGCGGTCAATGCCTCGGCCCAGACCTTCGCCCGCGCGGGCTTTGCCGAGGAGCTGCTGCAGCACCTCGCGGAGGAGGATGTCTGCCCGCAGCAGCTCGTGGTCGAACTGACCGAGACGTCGCTCGCCACGCTCTCCTCGGTCGCGGACCACAATATCGCCACCCTGCGGCGCGCCGGCGTGGGCATCGCCATCGACGATTTTGGCACGGGCTACGCCTCGCTCTCCTATCTGCATCGGATCGAGGCGACCGAGATCAAGATCGACCGCGGCTTCGTGGCGGGCCTCGAGACGGCGGAGCGGCGCGACAGCAAGCCCCTGATTCAGGCGATCCTCAGCCTCGCGCATGCCCTGGGCCTTGCCGTGACCGCCGAAGGCGTCGAGACCGAGCGGCAGCGGAGCTGGCTCTCGGCGGAGGGCTGCGACCGGCTGCAGGGCTATCTGCTGGGTCGCCCCCTACCCGTCGAGGCCTTCGAGGCGGCCTTCGTGACGCCAGCCGCGGTTCCGGGCTGAGGCGGGTCAGCCGCCCCGCGTGCAACGGGCGGTCACCGCCCGGCCCGTGACCCGGTAGGCCAGGATCCCGATCCATTCCCGCACGGCCACGTTCAGCAGATCGAGATTGCGCGCCAGATCCCAGCCGATGCCGTCGCGCAAGCTGGCCGTGCGGTAGTCGGTGGGCCAGGGCACCAGATTCTGCCAGCCGGCCGCGCAGAAGGTCTCGACCGAGCGCGGCATGTGGAAGGCCGAGGTCACGAGGAGCCAGCTTCCCTGCCCCTGGTTCGCCACGAGGGCCTTGGCGAAGCGCGCATTCTCGGCCGTGTTGCGCGATTGTCCCTCGAGGATCAGCCGGGCCGGATCGACACCGGCCGAGACGAGGATCTCGCGTGCGATGCGGGCCTCGGGGATCTCGGCCCCGAACAGCCGCCCGCTGCCCCCGGTGAAGAGCACGCGCGCCTCCGGAAAGCGCCGCGCGAGGGCGATGGTCGCGAGGTAGCGATCGCCCGCCTCGGTCACGGCGGGCCGCCGCCACTTCCGCGCCGCGGCCGCATCCTCGCTGCCGCCGAGGAGGATGATGCCCGCCACCTCGCCCACCGGCGGATCGGCGGGCCAGCCCCGCTCGAGCGAGGAGAGGGCCAGATACGACAGCGGAAGCGCTCCCACCGCGAGGAAGACCAGACAGCTCGACAGAAGCAGCGTCGCCGCCAGACGCAGGCGGCGCAGGACGAGGGCTGAGAGACCCGCCGCCACGGCAAGGACGAGCAGCGTCTCGGGCCGGACCAGCATCCAGACGAGCTTGGAGGCGATGAAGAAGATCGTGTCCATGGGCGGGGCCTGCGTCGGAGGAAAGCGGTTCCGGGCCATTCTGCCGCTGCAGCGCGGACTGACAACCGCCGCCGGGTGTCTCCCGGACGAGGAGGACGAACGGTTCAGGGCACCTCTCGGCTCGCGCGTCGGATTTGTAAAGTTCATCGCGAAGCAATCGCTTCTCAATATGCCTTGAATGTGCTAGGCAATTTTCGAGGATATTGGCTTTCACCCCCCTCGGGTGACCGACGTATCCAGACCACTTTACGTCTTGGAGACGACATGCAGCAACGGATGGCCAAGGCGTCATGTCGGCAGAGAGGGCCCCTGGCGCGGGGTTCCGGTCCGCAGGCGGTCGGCGCGCCTCAGGGACGGGGGTGCCCGTGACGCGGCTTGCCATCGTTGCGGACGACCTGACCGGCGCCCTCGACGCCGGCGCGGGCTTTGCGATGCGGGGCGCACGGGTGCGCGTGGCGCGGAGCCTTACCGATCTGCCGGAGGCGCTGGCGAGTGGCGCCGAGGTCATCGCGCTCTCGACCGGCACGCGCGACCTCGGGGTTGCCGAGGCGCAGGCACGGCTGGCCGAGGTGCGGGCGCTTCTGGGCGCGCAGCCGCTCCTCTTCAAGAAGATCGACAGCCGCCTGAAGGGTCCGATTGCGGCCGAACTGGCGGCGCTTCTGGAGGGCGATCCGCGCCCGATCCTCGCCACGCCGGCGATCCCGGCCCTCGGCCGGTTCTGCGAAGCGGGCGCGGTGACGGGGGCGGGCGTGGACCGGCCCATCGCGGTGGCCCCGGCCCTCGGACGCCCGGCCCGGGTGATCGACGCGCGCACCGACGCGGAGATCGAGGCGGCGCTGCCCGACGACCTCGCCGCGCAGGTCTTCGTGGGGGCGGCAGGCCTTGCCGCGGCGCTGGCCCGCAGGCTCTGGCCTGGTGCGGCGTCGACCCGGACGCATCTTTTGTCGACCCCTGCCCTCTTCGCCATCGGGTCGCGCGATCCGGTGACGCTCGCGCAGATCGCGGCGCCGCACGCGCTGCCGATCCGGGATGCGCCGAACGGCGCGGTTCCGGCCCTTCCCGCGACGGATGCGCTCCTCGTGCGGATGACGCCGGCCGAGCCCGCCTGCCCGGCTGCCGTCGCGGGAGACACCTTCGCGCGCGGGATCGCGGCTTCCATGGCCGCGCGGCCGGTGGCCACGCTCTTCGCCTGCGGCGGCGAGAGCGCGAATGCGATCCTGGCCGAGCTCGGGATCGGGCAGCTCGACCTTCTGGGCGAGCTTCTCCCCGGCATCCCCGTCTCGGAGGCGCGCCACGCGGGGCGGAGGCTCAGGATCGTCACCAAGTCGGGCGGCTTCGGACCGCCGGACACGGTTGTAAAACTTGTAAAATTCCTGGAGAGGGTCTAAGCCTTGAGGGGCGACCCCGGACGAAGCGAGCCATGGCCCATCTCAAACAGTCGACCCGAATGCCGCTGGCCGACAAGGTCTATCACACGCTCTACACCCGCATCTCGAACGGGGATTATCCGCCGAACCAGAAACTGCCGCCCGAGATGCAGCTGGCCGAGGAGCTGGGCGTCTCGCGCCCGGTGCTGCGGGCAGCGCTGGAACGGCTGCGCGACGAGGGGATCGTCCATTCCCGGCAGGGCGCGGGCAACTACGTCCGCCCGATCCAGATTGCGCCGCTGGGCTTTGCGCGCGTCGAGACCTTGGCCGACATCCAGCGCTGCTACGAGTTCCGCATCACCATCGAGACCGACGCCACATGGCTCGCGGCGCAGCGCCGCAACCCGGCCATCCTCGCCGAGATCGAGGCCGCGCTCGAACAGCTGCGGGCGGCGACCGGGTCGATGCAGCACCGCGAGGATGCCGATTTCGCCTTCCATGTGGGCATCGCGCGGGGGGCGAACAACCAGTATTACGAGGCCACGCTGCGCGCGCTGCGCAACCACATCAATGTGGGAATGAAGCTGCACGGCGACGCGCTGATGACCGACGGCCAGAAGGGTCTCGAAGGGGTGCTGCGCGAACATGCGGGCATCTTCGAGGCCGTGCGGGACGGCCGGGCCGACGAGGCGCGCGACCAGATGCGCGCCCATCTCGAACATTCCCGCGACCGCCTGTTCGGCGGGAGCCTCCTCGATCTCCGGATGCGCTGAGCGCGGCAGGGCTCCGAGGGCGCGTCCCCCGGAGCCGCCCCCCGTCAGCCGCGGCCCGCGACCAGCTTGTCCGCGTAGGCCAGCGCCGCCAGCATGTTGACGTGATTGGCCCGCCCGGTGCCTGCGATGTCGAAGGCGGTGCCGTGATCGACCGAGCAGCGGTCGATGGGCAACCCCAGCGAGCAGTTGACCGCCGTGTCGAAGGCGATGAGCTTGATCGGGATGTGGCCTTGATCGTGATACTGCGCCACCACAAGGTCGAAGGCACCGGAATGGGCGCGGTAATAGACCGTATCGGCCGGGATCGGACCCACCACGTCGATGCCCTCGGCCCGCGCGGCCTCGACCGCCGGCTGCACCTGCAGATCGTCCTCGCGCCCGAAGAGCCCGTTCTCGCCGCAATGTGGATTGATCCCCGCCACCGCGATCCGCGGCTGCGCGATCCCCATGCGCTGCAGGTGCCGGTGCCCGGTGCGGATGGTTTCGAGCACCCGCTCGGGCGTGGCCCGGCCGATGGCCTCCTTCAGCGAGATGTGGGTCGAGACATGGATCACGTTCAGCGTGGGCGAGGCGAGCAGCATCCACGAGGCGGCGCAGCCAGTCAGATGGGCGAGCATCCCCGTGTGGCCGTCGTAATGATGGCCGGCCGCGTTCAGCGCCTCCTTGTTGATCGGCGCCGTGACGATGCAGGCGGCCTCGCCGCCGCGCGTCATGGTGACGGCCCGGTCGATGTAGCGGAACGAGGCCTCGCCGCAGGCGGGCGAGAGCACCCCGAAGCGGCCCGGCAGGCCGGCCACCTCCTCGTGGATCACGGCGACCGAGCCCTCGGGGGCCTCGTCGCCGAACTCGTGCAGCGCCAGATCGAGGCCACAGGCGGCGCGCGCGCGCAGAAGCGTCTCACGGTCGCCGATCACCGCATAGGCCCGGCGCCTTGCGGGGGCGAGGTCGGCGAGCGCCTTCACCGTCACTTCGGCGCCGACCCCGGACGGATCGCCCATCGTGATGACGATGGGTTGGGGGGAACTGGACATGGGTCTTTCTCCTGTTCGGCCGGGCTCAGCCCAGCTCCGCCGCGTTCAGGCAGCGCGCCGGGCGTCCGCCGGCGATGAGGGTGCGGATGTCCTCGATCACCATCAGCCCGACATTCTCGAGCGCCTCGAGCGTGTCGGCGCCGGAATGCGGCGTGAAGACGGCGTTGGGATGGGCGAAGACGGGGTGCGACACGTCCGGCGGCTCGGTGACATAGGCATCGATGGCCACGCCGCCGAGCTGCCCGCTCTCGAGCGCCCGGCCCACCGCGTCGAGGTCCACGACCTCGCCCCGGGCCAGATTGACGAGCCGCGCGCCGGGCTTCAGCCGCGCCAGCGCCCGGTCGTCGATCAGCGCCGCATTCCCCGACCCGCCGAAGACATGGAGCGAGACATAATCGGCGCGGGCCAGAAGCTCCTCGAGCGGCAGGTAGGTCACGCCGCAGTCGCGCGCGAAGGCCGCATCTTCGACCCGGTCGGTGGCCAGCACCTCCATGCCGAGGCCGCGCGCGAGGCGGGCGAGGCGCTTGCCGATGTTGCCGAGGCCCACGATCCCCAGCACCTTGCCGCCGAGCTGGGTGCCGATCCGGCGGTCCCAGCCGCCCGAGGTCACGGAGGCATGGCCCTGCGGGATGAAGCGCGCCATGGCGAACATCAGGCCCATGGCGAGTTCCGCCACGGCATCGGCATTGGCGGCGGGCGTGTTCGTGACCGGCAGGCCCGCGGCGGTGCAGGCCGGAATGTCGATATTGTCGACGCCCACGCCGTGCTTCAGCACGCCCTTCAGACGAGGCCCCTTCGCCAGCACCTCGGCCATCACCGGCACGAGGCCCACGACGAGGTAATCCGCCTCGGGCAGATGAGCCTCCATCTCGGCCGCGTCGGCGGCGCGCAGGAAGGTCCAGCCCTCGGCTTCGATCCGGGCGGGCACCCGTCCGTGGCGGCCGAAGCCCGGCGAGGTGGTCAGGACGACAGTCATTCCTTCAGGCCCCGCGCGGTGAGGATGGCGAGGATCTGCGCGTCCTGCGCCGCGTCGGGCAGCAGCGCGGGCTGCCGGGAGAGGCCGACCGAAGGATCGTTCAGATAGAGCGCGCGCTTGACGAGCGCCGGCGGGAAGCCCAAGGCATAGAGGTCCTTCCGCAGTCCCGCGAAATTTTCCTGCGCCGCGCGGGCGGCCTCCATGTCGCCCGCGTTGAAGCCCGCGATGATCTGCGCCAGCAGGCCCGGAGCCACGTTGCCGAGCCCCGAGACGACGCCCGCGCAGCCTTCCTCGAGGCCCCAGAGCACCAGATGGTCGGGCGCGCAGTAGACCTCGAACCCGTCCACGTCGCGCGCCACGTCGAGATAGGCGCGCACCGTGTCGGTCGCGCCGCCGGAATCCTTGATCCCCGCGATGTTGCCATGGCGGGCGAGCGTGCCCACCGTGGCGGGCTCGATATGGTTCTGGGTGCGGGCCGGGATGTCGTAAAGATAGACCGGCGTCGTCACGGCATCGGCGACGGTCGAGAAATGCCGGATCAGCCCGTCCTGCGTGCAGGAGATGAAGTAGGGCGCAATGACCGCGATGCCGTGCAGGCCCATCCCGTCCACCGCGCGGGCGAGCTGGAGCGTCTCGAAGGTGGCGGGGCAGCCGACATTGGCGATGACCTTCGCGCGGCCCGCCACTTCCTCCATCACCTCTCCCACCAGACGGATCTTCTCGTCATGGGTCAGGGCCGAGAAGTCGCCGTTCGTGCCGCAGACCATGAGATCGTTGCCGGCGGCCAGCTGGCGGCGCACCTGGGCGCGGGTGGCTGCATAGTTGACGGTCTCGTCCTCGTGAAAGCAGGTCACGAGGGCGACATGGGCGTTGCGCGTCATCTTCTATCCGTTCTGGTGGGGGGGGGAGGGCTTGCCCGCCGCACGGCGCGCGGCGATCCACGGCCAGAGAAGCGACAGGAGCGAGAGCCCGAGGAAAAGCAGGGTGATCGGCCCCGACAGGAAGGTCACGAGATCGTCGCCCGCCTGCAGCAGGCCGCGGCGCAGGTTCGATTCCAGCATCGGCCCGAGGATCAGCGCGATGCAGAGCGCGGCCTGGCTGAAGCCGAACTTGTGCATCCCCCAGCCGAGCACGCCGAAGCCCACCATCGTGTACAGATCGACGGGGTTTAGGTTGATCGCATAGGCGCCGATGAAGCAGAAGACGATGATGGCGACGGCGAGGATGTGGCGCGGGATCATCAGGATCCGCGAGAAGACCGGGATCAGCGCCATGCCGAAGAGGAACATGAAGATCGTGGCGAGGAAGGTGCCGCCGAAGATGCCGACCACGACGTCGGGGTTGGTCTGGAAGAGCATGGGCCCCGGCGCGAGGCCCTGGATCATCAGCCCGCCCATCAGCACCGCCGTCACCACGTCGCCCGGCACGCCGAGGGCCAGAAGCGGGATGAGGGCCGCGGCACAGACCGCGTTGTTGGCGCTCTCGGTGGCGCAGATGCCGGGCGCATGGCCGGTGCCGAATTTCTCGGGCGTCTTCGAGGCGCGGCGCGCCTCGTTATAGGCGATCCACGAGGCCGTGCCCGATCCGGTGCCGGGAACGATCCCGATCAGCGTCCCGATGATCGAGCCGCGCACCAGCGCGCCGCGGCTCTCGCGCAGGTCGGCCCAGGCCGGCCAGCGCCCGCCCACCTTCTGCACCTGCGCCCCGTCGCCCGCGCCGAGGCGCTCGAGCTGGGTGAAGACCTCCGAGAGGGCGAAGAGGCCGATGAGGGCCGGGGTGAAGGCGAAGCCCGAGGCGAAGCCCGAGACGCCGAAGGTATAGCGCAGCATCCCGGTGATCGGATCGGCCCCCACACAGGAGATCAGGATGCCGAGCATCCCCGCGATCACGCCCTTCAGGATGTCGCCCGAGAGCGAGGCGATGATGGTGAGACCGAAGAAGGCCAGAGCGAAATATTCCGCGGCGCCGAACTTCAGAGCGATGCCCGCGAGCTGCGGGGCCAGGGTGGCCAGCACCACGGCCGCAAAGAGCCCGCCCAGAGTCGAGGCGATGGTGGCAAGGCCGAGCGCCTTGCCCGCCTCGCCGCGCAGGGCCATCGGATAGCCGTCGAGAACCGTCGCCGCCGAGGAGGGCGTGCCGGGCGTGCGCAGCAGGATCGCGCTGACGCAGCCGCCGTAGATGCCGCCGATATAGATGCCGATCAGCATGTTGAGGCCCATGACGGGGCTCATGCCGAAGGTGAGCGGGATGAGCAGCGCCACCCCCATCGTCGCGGTCAGCCCGGGCAGAGCGCCGATGATCAGCCCGCCCAGCGTGCCGAGCGCGATGGCGCCGAGGGTCGCGGGCTCGAAGAGCGGCAGAAGATAGCTGAGGGTTTCCATGGGCGCGTCCCGATCCGAGGCCGGGCTCCGGTCCTGTCACCGGAGCCCGGCGTTGGCCTGTCAGTTGTTCATGCCGGTCATGCCGAGCTCGTCGAGCGTCTTGAGCGCGACCTCGGCGTCCTTCTCGGCCCGTGCGGTGAAGGCCGCGCCGTCCTCGTAGGTGACGAACTCGCCCATCGCGGTCATCTTCTCGCGGAAGTCCGGATCCTCGGACGCGGCCTTCACCGCGGCCTTAAGCGGCGCCATCACCTCTTCGGGGATGCCCTTCGGCGCGATCACGCCCTTCCACGAGGACCAGGTGAAATCGACGCCCTTTTCCTTCGCCGTGGGCGTGTCGGGGAAGAGATCGATGCGCTCGTCCTCCATCACGAAGAGCGGCGTCATCTGCCCGGCCTCGGAGGCGGCGAGCGCCTCGGCCGGCGAGGCGACCATGGCCTGGATATGGCCGCCCACGCAGGCGGTCCGCGCGTCCGACGAGCCCGGATAGGGCACGCTCTCGATCTTGAGGCCCGCAGCCTTGCCGAAGGCCTCGGCCGAGATGTGGTTGGCCCCGCCCGCACCGGAATTGCCCACCTGGACGGGCTTGTCCTTCGCATAGGCCGCGAAGGCGTCGTAATCGGCGAAGGGCGCGTTGGCGCAGGCCACGAAGACCTGCAGCGAGCGCCCGAAGAGACCCACGAACTCGACATCCGTCAGCGCATAGTCGGCCCCGCCCATATGCGGCGCGATCGAGAGCGGCCCCTGCGCGCCGATGCCGAGCGTGTAGCCGTCGGGACGCGCATTGGCGACCGAGGAGGTGCCGATCGTGCCGCCGCCGCCGGGCTGGTTACGCACGACGACCGTCGCGCCCTCGAGATGGCGGGCAAGGCTCTCGGCCATCAGCCGCGCCGACAGGTCGGTGCTGCCGCCCGCCGAATAGGGCACGACGATCTGGATCGGGCGCTGCGGATAATCCGCCAGCGCAGGGGTCGCCGCGAGGGCCGCAAGCGCGCCCAGGATCATGGTTTTCTGCATAGTCTCCTCCGTATGGTCAGGTCGTGCGCAGGCGGTCAGGGAAGCCAGACCTGCAAGAGGCGCGTGAAGCCGAGGTAGACGCCGCCCGTCAGGGCCAGCGGAACCAGGATCAGCACCAGCGGCCGGCGCTCGTTGAAGAGCAGCAGGCCCAGAACGAATGTCACGAGCGTCGAGACGAGATATCCGAGCGGTTCGAAGGCCGCGGCATAGGCCACGAGCAGGAGTGCGAGCAGCCCCATCCGCACCAGCGTCCGCCGCGTCGGCAGCTCCACCGGGGACGAGCCGCGCAGGATCGAGCGCAGGATCAGGGCAATCGCCAGAAGCGACAGGCCGCCGATCATCAGCCACGGCACGAAGACGGGCCCGGCGATGGTGCCCGAGGCCACGGTGCGCACCAGAAGGGTGCGCCAGGCAACGAAGCCGCAGAAGGCCAGCAATCCGATACCGGCCCAGATGTCACTTCTGCTCGCACCCATGGACGCCTCCCTCGAAGTCTCCATCCCCGCCGAACCCTCGCCCGGGAGCCTCGGGGAGTCAAGCATTTTGTAAACTTGTTATATACCAATCGATTTCACTTGCTGAGCGAGGCCCCGGATAATCTGTTTTCGCATTGTTTTGGAATGATAATCACTCTGCAGCGCCAGACCGCCCTGCCCACAGGCCGGAACTATACAGGTTGACAAGTTGACGATCCCTCCCTTGAATGCCCCCGATCCGGGGCCTGCTCCCCGACCGAAACGAACAGACGCGGAGAGCTGCGATGGCGGACGACCTCACCCGACCGATTACCCTTCTTCGGCCTGCCGCCGTGCATTTCGGCGAAGGCAGCCTTGCCCGCCTGCCAGAGTGGGTGGCCGCGCGCGGCTTTCGCGCGCCCTTCGTCATCGCCGATGCGGTGAATGCGCAGCGGCTGGACCGGCTGGGGCTCGGATCGGTCGGCTGCTTCGGGACCGTCGTGCCCGAGCCCGACACCGCCAATCTGCAGGCCGCCGTGGCCGCGGCCGAAGGGGCCGACCTGATCGTGGGATTCGGCGGCGGCTCGGCCATGGACCTGGCCAAGCTCGTGGCTGTGCTCGTGGGAACCGGCCTCGCGCTTTCGGACATCTCCGGTCCCGGACGGGCGCCGGCCCGGCGCGTGGGCCTCGTGCAGGTGCCGACCACCGCCGGGACCGGCTCGGAAGTGGGCACGCGCGCCCTCGTGACGGATCCCGCGAGCCTTGCCAAGATCGCGACCGAAAGCGCCGAGATGCTTGCCGACATGGCGATCGTGGACCCTGCGCTCACGCTCAGCGTGCCGCCCGCGGTCACGGCCGCAACCGGGGTCGACGCCATGGCCCATTGCGCCGAGGCCCTGACCTCGAAACGGGCGCATCCGCTGGTCGACGCCTATGCTCTGGAGGGGATCGCGCTCGTCGGCCGCTTCCTGCGTCGCGCGGTCGAGGACGGGCAGGATGTCGAAGCCCGGGCAGGCCTGTCGCTCGCGGCCTTCTATGGCGGCATCTGCCTCGGCCCCGTGAACACGACGGCGGGCCATGCGCTCTCCTATCCGCTCGGCACGCGCCACAAGCTGCCCCACGGGATCGCGAATGCGCTGATCTTCCCGCATGTGCTGGCGGCCAACGCCTCGGCCGCGCCGGAGAAGACGGCCCGGATCTGCGCGGCTCTGGGCTTTGCTGCGGGCGCCGAGGAGACGGTGCGGGCCGGTGCGCTCGCCTTCTGCGCCGGGCTCGGGCTCGACATGCGGCTGCGGGCACATGGCGTGCCGTCCGAGGATCTGCCGGTCATGGCGGCGGAGGCGCATGGCATCCGCCGCCTGCTCGACTGGAACCCGCGCGACCTGAGCGTGGCCGAGATCGAGGCGATCTACCGCCGCGCCTACTGAGCGGAGACCCCTCCGGCGCCCTGCGACGGGCGGATGCTCCGCTCCGTTCAGCCGCGGGCGCGGTGGCGGCCGATCGGCAGCATCATGGGCCGGCCGCTCACCGGATCGGTGAGCGTCCGGCAGGGCAGCCCGAAGACCGCCTGCACCATCTCTTCGGTCAGGACCCTCTCGGGAGGACCGCTCGCATGGATGCGGCCCCCGGCCATCGCCACCAGCGCGTCGGCATAGCGGGCGGCGAGGTTCAGGTCGTGCAGCACCATGACGATGGTGGTCCCCTGCGCGCGGTTCAGATCGGTGAGCAGGTCGAGCACCTCGACCTGATGGGCGATGTCGAGGAAGGTGGTGGGCTCGTCGAGGAGCAGGATCCCGGTCTCCTGCGCCAGCGCTACGGCGATCCAGACCCGCTGGCGCTGCCCGCCCGACAGCTCGTCCACCGCGCGCTCGGCCAGATCCATGGTGCCCGTCGCCTCGAGCGCGGCGGCCACCGCCGCATCGTCGGCGGCGCTCCAGCGCGAGAAGAGCCCCTGATGCGGGTGGCGGCCGCGGCTCACCAGATCGAGCACGGTGATGCCGTCGGGCGCCAGCGGCGACTGCGGCAGGAGCCCCATCCGGCGGGCAAGCTCGCGCGGGGGGATGCGATGGACCGAGCGGCCGTCGAGCAGCACCTGCCCCTCAGCGGGCGAAAGGAGCCGCGAGAGCGTCCGCAGGAGCGTGGACTTGCCGCAGGCATTCGCGCCCACGATGGCGGTGATCCGGCCGGGCGCCACCGCGAGATCGAGCCCGCGCAGCACCCGCCGGTCGCCGTAGCCCGCGGCAAGCTCGCTGACCACCAGCGCATTGTCGGTCATATGGTGCCTCCGGCCCGGTTCACCCGGACGATGAGATAGATGAGGTAAGGCGCGCCGAGGGCGCCAGTGACGATTCCGACCGGATAGCGGCCGGGCAGAAGCACCTGCCCCGCGAAATCGGCCAGCAGCACGAGAAGCGCGCCGATCAGCGCGGCCGGCAGCAGGATCGGCCGACCCGGCATGCCCAGACGCGCGGCGATGGGACCGGCGAGGAAGGCCACGAAGGCAATCGGGCCCGCGACGGCGGTCGCCACCGCGGTCAGTCCGACCACGCCCACGAGGATCAGGAGCCGCGTCCGCGCGATCCGCACGCCGAGCGCCGCGGCCTTGTCGTCGCCGAGCCGCAGGGCCTCGAGCTCGCGGCTCTGGCACAGGAGGAGCGTTCCGAACAGGCCGAGCGCCAGCAGGAGGGGCGGTGCGTCCGACAGCCGGGCGCCGTTCACGCTGCCTGTCATCCAGCGCATCGCCTCCTGCAGACTCCAGTCCGGGGCGCGCAGGAGGAGATAGGCGGTCACGCTCTGCAGCATGGCAGAGATCCCGATCCCCACGAGGATCAGCCGCGCGCCTGCCACCCCGTCCCGCCAGGCCAGGAGATAGATCGCAAGCGCGGTGGCGAGCCCGCAGAGGATGGCTGCGCCCGAGACGGCAGGCCCGCTCCAGCCCAGGACCACGATGGCGAAGACGGCGGCGGCCCCGCTGCCTGCCGAGATGCCGATGATGTCGGGGCTGGCCAGCGGGCTGCGGAGCAGGGTCTGGCAGGCGGCGCCGCCCAAGCCGAAGCAGAGGCCGGCCAGAAGGGACAGCACCGCGCGCGGCAGCCGCAGCCGCTCGACGGTGAAGGAGGCGCCCGGCACCTCCTGCCCGGCCAGCACGCGGAGCACGTCGAGGGGCGCCACGGGCGTCGAGCCGACCGAGAGGGTCAGCGCCACCGATGCGAGGATCAGGAGGGCAAGGACGAGCACGAGGGCTGCGCCCCGGCGCAGGCGGCGGCGTCGGTGGGCCGCGACCTCGGCGGCAAGGGAAGGTGCGGGGATCACAGCTCGCGGATCCTCCGTTGCCGCACGATCCAGATGAAGACCGGCGCGCCCACGAAGGCCGTGACGATGCCCACGTCCAGCTCTCCCGGACGGGCGAGGATCCGGCCCAGCACATCGGCGAGCATCAGCAGAAGCGCGCCTGCCATCGCCGCGAAGGGCAAGAGCCAGCGGTGATCGACCCCGCAGAGGAGGCGGCAGAGATGCGGCACAACGAGGCCCACGAAGCCGATGGGGCCGCAGATCGCCGTGACCGCGCCGCACAGGAGAACCGCCCCCGCCGCCGCGACGAGGCGGCTCCGCGCGACGGAGAGGCCGAGGCCCGCCGCTGCATCGTCGCCGAGGGCAAGGATGTTCAGGGTGCGCGCGGAGAGGAGGCTCAGCGCCAGCCCCGCGAGGAGGACGGGCATGAGGGCCAGGATCGCATCGGGCGTGGCACCGCCCACGCCCCCCACCTGCCAGGCCTGCACGCTGCCCGCGATGTCGTTGCGCGGCAGCAGGATCGCCATCGTCAGCGAGGAGACCGCGATCGAGGTGGCGGCTCCGGCCAGCGCGAGCTTGAGCGGCGTGGCCCCGCCGCGCCCGAGCGACCCCATCGTGTAGACGAGCGCCGCCGCGCCGCTCGCGCCGAGGATCGCCGTGCCGAGATAGGCCGAGAGGGTCTCGATCCCGAACCAGGCCATGCCCACGACCACTGCCATGGCAGCACCCGCATTGACGCCGAGGATGCCCGGATCGGCGAGCGGGCTCCGCGTCACGCCCTGCATGACGGCGCCGGAAAGCCCCAGCGCCGCGCCCGCCAGCGCGGCGAGGATCGTGCGCGGCACCCGCACCGCCACCACCGCCTCGCCGATGGTGGAGGTCCGCCCGGCGAGCCCGCCCGCGATGTCCGCCCAGCCGACTTCGCGCGTGCCCACCCCCACCGAAAGCGCCGCCGCCACCGCCAGAGCCCCGAGGAGCAGGGCGAGCCCCGCCCAGCGGAGACGCGCCGGCCGCCGGAGCGCAGGGGACGTGCCCGGCCCCCTGCCCCATGTCGATGCGCGAGACAGCGGTGCGTCCGCACCGACCCGGCCCGGGCCGGAAGGCGGATCCCCGGCCGCATGTGCCAGGTCTGCGCGCAGGGCCCGGGCCGAAGCTCCGCCTGCCGGAGCGTCGGGGATGGGGAGGGGCCGGTTCATGGCACGCGGCGCGCGGCTTCGGCCAGCCGCCCGACATAATCCTCGAGCACCCAGGAGATCGAGAGCGGCGTCGGATTGGCGGCCGTGCCCACCGGATCGTTGCCGAGCAGCACGAGCGCCCCTTGCGACACCGCCTTCATCCGCGAGGTGAGCGGGTTCTCAGACACGCGCTCGCGCAGCGGCTCGCCGCCGTAGGTCACGAGAATGTCGACATCGTCGAACCGGTCGATCCGCTCGGCGCTGGCCTCGGCGGCATAGGTTCCGCCGGACGAGGCTTCGCGCACGCTCTCTGGCGTGACGAGGCCCAGATCCTCGAAGAACTTCACCCGCGTGTCGGTCGCGGAATAGAAGCGGATCACGCTCAGATCGCGGATGTCGAGATGGGTGGCGAACATCGCCGTCCTGCCGCGGATCTCGGGATGGCGCGCGACCGTCTCGGCGATCTCGCCCTCGATGCGCCCGATGAGAGCCTCGCCCTCGGCGGCCAGCCCCATCGCGGCGCCGTTCAGCCGGATCATCTCGCGCCAGTCGGTGGCCCAGGGCGACTCGCGGTAGGGCACCACCGGGGCAATCTCGCTCAGCGTCTCGTAATCGGCGCGGCTGAGGCCGGAATAGGCGGCGAGGATCACGTCGGGGGCGCTCGCCGCCACCGCCTCGAAGTCGATCCCGTCACCCTCGTCGAAGAGCGGCGGCGCCTCGGCGCCCAGCTCCTCCAGCCGTTCGGCGACCCAGGGCAGCAGCCCGTCCCCGTCGTCGTCGCCGAAGTTGGCGCGGGCGAAGCCCACCGGCACCACGCCGAGCGCGAGAGGCACCTCGTGGTTGGCCCAGGCGACCGTGGCGACCCGGACGGGGCGCTCGGGGATCACGGTGCGGCCGAAGGCATGGTCGATGGCCAGCGGAAAGTCCTGTGCCGCCGCAGCGGGCGCGAGGGCCAGAAGCGCTATGACGAGCGGGCGAAAGAGGATGGATGGCATGTCGGCCTCCCTCGGGACGGAGCTGCGTTGGGCCGGCCTTTCCATTCCGCCCCGCCTCCGTCAAGGCGATGAGGGCCTGTTTTCAGGACCGGAATCGTCATGAGGGCGAAGTTTCCAGAGAATCCGACAAGAACAGTCGGAATCTACAATACAGCGGCCTCTCCGCTCCGCTAGGGCTGCCGCCGATCGCACCGGCCCCGTGAGGCCGGAGCGGTCCCTCGCGCCCGTGCCGGGCGCGGCGGCCCCCGGCGGTGCCGGGAGATCAGCCAGCGGATGGGGCAGCCCGTCGGGCCAGCGCGCAGAGACCCTCAACCAGTGGAACGCACATGACCCCCCGACACGCGGACAGATCGCGCCTCCTCCTCCGTCATCCCTGCCTCAGGGCGCTCCTGATCGGAGGGTCGGCGCTGGTGGCCATGCCCACAGGCCTCCGCGCCCAGGATGCGGCGGACGACGCGGCCGCGGGCGCCTTCCGCCTCTCGCCCATCATCGTGGATGCGGCCGCTGCGGCCGACGACGATGCCAATTCGGTCGTGGCGCAGGAGCTCTGGGTCGGCGGCAAGGTCGCGACCAGCCTGCTCGACACGCCCGCCTCGGTATCGGTCGTGACCCAGGCCGAGATCCGGGCGCGCGCCGCCACCACCACAGAGGAGGTGCTGCAATATTCCGCGGGCATCGTCACCGACTATTACGGCAGCGACGACCGCAACGACTATTTCCTCGTCCGCGGCTTCCAGGCCTCGACCTACCGCGACGGGCTGACGCTGGGCTCGATGCGCGGCGTGCGCGAGGAGCCCTATGCCTACCAGCGGATCGAGGTGCTGAAGGGCGCGAACTCGACCCTGTTCGGCGTCTCCGATCCGGGCGGCTCGGTGAATTTCGTGACCAAGGTGCCGCAGTTCACCCGCTTCGGCGAGGTCTACGGCCAGATCGGCACCAACGACCACAAGGAACTCGGCTTCGATCTGGGCGACGTGCTGAACGAGCAGGGGACGCTCGCCTACCGCTTCACCGGCAAGGTGAAGGACAGCGCGCTCGACTATGACACGTCGCGCGACGACGACGCTTTCCTGATGGGCGGTCTCACCTGGGCGCCGACCGAGGCCACCACACTCACGCTGGTCTACGACCATCTGAAGCGCGACGGCACGCCGAACAGCGGCGGCTATCCGCTCGACCGCGAATACGATCGCGGCGACTTCTTCGGCGAGGCCGACTTCAACGATCATGATGTCGAGCGCGACACGCTGACGGCCATGCTGCGCCACGATTTCGGCGGCGGGCTGAGCCTGACCGCGAACCTGCGCTACAGCGACCTGACCGACGATTTCGGCTATATCTACCTGTCGGATTCCGCCTCCCGCGTGGGCACCGAGCTCTCGCGCTTCTATTTCGGCACCGACAGCACGGCCGAAGAGCTGATCGGCAACGCCATCCTGCAATATGACACGAGCTTCGGCAGCACCGACAGCAGCACGCTGGTCGGGATCGAGTATCGCGACGCGGCGCTCTCCTCGGCCTCGTTCTACGGCGGAGCGGGCACCATCGACATCGCGACGGGGATCGCGACCGGCGTGCCCTCGAACCTCGCGCCCTACGAGACACGCAAGAGCGATTACACAACGAAGTCGGTGTTCCTGCAGCAGAACCTGTCCTTCGCCGACCGGCTGGTGGCGACCGTGGGCCTGCGGCACGACTGGCTCGACCTTAGGTCCCGCGGCACCGCTTCGGGCACGGTCTTCGACGACAGCGACGATTTCTCGGAGACCTCGATCCGCGGTGCGCTGACCTACAAGGTCACCGACGAGGTCTCGGCCTATGCGAGCTATGTGGAATCGGTGGCGCCGCCCTCCATCGGGGTCGAGCCCGAGCGCGGCGAGCAATATGAGATCGGCGTGAAATACCAGCCCGCAGGCAGCCGGGCGCTCCTGTCGGCGGCGATCTTCGACCTGACCCGGCAGGACATGACGATCCCGGTCGTTCTCGGCGACGGCACCATCGTGCGCGAGGTGGTGGGCGAGACGCGCGTGCGCGGCTTCGAGATCGAGGGCAAGGCCGAGATCGCCGAGAACTGGGACGTGATCGCGGCCTATTCCTATCAGGATGCCGAGCTCACGCGGGCGGTGGTGCGCGGCACCGACGTGTCGGGCAACCAGTTCGCCAACGTGCCGAAGACCATGGCCTCGCTCTGGGTGAACTACACCCTGCCGGGACGGGCGCGCGGCGGCGATATGACCTTCGGCCTCGGCGCCCGCTACATCGGCAGCTATCAGTTCGCCGAGACGAACGCGACCGGCGAGAGCGACGCCACCACGCTCTTCGATGCGGCCTTCAGCTACGACATCGCCGAGAACACCGGCCTGTCCGTCAATGTGAGCAACCTCTTCGACGAGCAGCATGTCGTGGGCCGCGGCACGGCCGACTATTACAACCCGGGCCGCACCGTTACCGCCACGCTGCGCCGCACCTGGTGAGCCGCCGCGCGGGCCCTCCTCGGACCTGAGGCGACGGTCCCGCATCAGACCGGGCGCGCCGCCCTTGGTGGCTGCTGCGCGGACGGCCTCGGACCCGGGGCGGCGCTCCCGCCTCAGGCCCGGCGCGCCGCCCCGCTTTCGGGCGCCGCCGCGCAGAGTCGGGCGCGGCGCCAGGCGCCAGGCGGCTGACCCGTCACCTGACGGAAGACGCGCGTCAGATGCGCCTGATCGCTGAAGCCCAAGCGGTCGGCGATCTCGGCCACGCTGAGGTTCTCCTCGAGAAGGGTCTGCGCCAGCTCGACCCGCTGGCGCAGCTGCCATTGCAGCGGCGTGACCCCGGTCGTGTCGCGGAAGAGCCGGGTGAACCAGCTCTCGGACAGGCCCACCACCTGCGCCATCTCGGCCACCGACTGGCCGCGCCCGCCCCCCGCCCGGAAGGCGCGCTCGAGCTTGCGGATCTGGCCCTGCGTCAGCCGGGTGCGGCTCATGGCCTCCTCTCCCGACGCGAGATCCAGAAGCCCGGTGACAAGGCCCGCGGCCAGCGTCTCGGCATGGATCCGATGATGCGCAGGCGCGACCGTCTCCTCCACCAGAAGCTCCGCCAGTGTCAGAAGGGACCGCGTCGCCTCGCTCTCGACCGGACGGGCGAGGACGTCGAGCGCCGCGGACCGGCCGAGGGCCGGGGTCAGCATCTTCAACAGCCGGTCGCGGTGCAGATGCAGGTCGAGATGGGCAAAGCTGTGGTCGCAGGTGAAATGGGTCCACATCGGCAGCCCGGCGGGCACATAGAGCACGCGCGGCAGCGCCCGGCCCAGATGCGCCCGGCCGCCGGAGTCGTTCGACAGCCGGATCGAGGAGACCTCGTCGAGAAAGACCATGATCCGCGGATGCTGCGAGAGATAGTAGCCCCGTCCGCCCCGCACGCCGCGGGCCTGCCAGAAGACGCTGGTCGCGCCCTCCATCCGGCGCCACCGCACCGGCGCGGTGCGATCGATCCCGTCCGTCTGTCCGATGAAGTCGCTGTGAAAGCTCATCCAGCTCCGGGCTCCCGGTCGAGGTGACATGAGGATGCTGGCTGGCAGGACGAGAGTGTCCGGATGGCTGCGCGGGCGCGAGGCCCCTGCGGGCCGGGCCAAGGCCGCCCCGCAGGAGACACCTGCCGCAAGAGGAGAGGGGAGGTCAAGCTGCCCGAAGGCCATCCGAGGGCGGCGCGCCCGCCTGAAGCCGCCCGATGGGGTGCCTTCCGCTTCGGGGGCCGCCCGCAAGGGGCGGGGTCCCCGCGGCCATACGGAGACCCCGGAGCTGCCGCTCCGGCCGCAAATCACCGAGGCCGCAGATCCTCCCTTCGGAAAGCTAAACCACATTCCCGTCTCCATAAAAAGATCATCATGCAATCGGCCTTGCAAAGGTCCGATGGTGGCCGCGCGTCCCTTTCCCTCAAGGCGCCCGCATCCGTCCTCCTGGTTGAAAAAGACCTTCACCCCGGGGCTGCGGCAGCACCCGGAACCGCCGCAACCCTGTCAGCGCCGCATGCTGGAGCGAATCGACGGCGCGCATCCAGCAGCCACTGGGAGGCCGGGCCTGCCCGACGCTCACCCCGCTTCGGAAGCGTCCGTGCCCTCTCGGCGCGCCGAAAGCCCGCGGAGCTTCCGATGCGCCATGACTGCCCCTGCGACGGTCCGAGGTGCGGGAAAGGCTTGCGCCCGGCGGCGGAGGCGTCTCTGGTTGGGGCAACGGCAGATGGCTCTGCCTCCCGGCGCGGGCCCCGATCCGGCGCCTGGAACCCGTCAGATACCGCCGGCCCCTGTCCGGCCCCACCCGGAGGAGACCCCATGACCGACACGGCCGAGCTGCCCGTCAGCCGCTTTCCCGTTCCGCGCCTTTCGGATCTGCCCGACGACATCCGCAGCCGCATCGAGGCCGTGCAGGAGAAGTCGGGCTTCGTTCCCAACGTCTTCCTCACGCTCGCCCACCGCCCCGACGAGTTCCGCGCCTTCTTCGCCTACCACGATGCGCTGATGGACAGGCCCGGCGGCCTGAGCAAGGCCGAACGCGAGATGATCGTCGTGGCCACGTCGACCGCGAACCAGTGCCAGTACTGCGTGATCGCCCACGGGGCGATCCTGCGCATCCGGGCCAAGAACCCGCTCGTGGCCGATCAGGTGGCGATCAACTACCGCAAGGCCGACATCACCCCGCGCCAGAAGGCCATGCTCGATTTCGCCATGAAGGTCTCGACCCGCGCGCACGAGGTGGGAGAGACCGATTTCGAGGCCCTGAAGCAGCAGGGATTCGAGGAGGAGGATATCTGGGACATCGCCGCGATCTCGGCCTTCTTCGGCATGTCGAACCGGTTGGCCAATGTCACCAGCATGCGTCCGAACGCCGAATTCTACGCGATGGGGCGCTGAGGAGGGCCTTGGACCACGAGCCGAGGCGGCCCACCGCACGCTGAGCGCCTGGAGGTGCGGCGGCGGTCGCCGTTCTGTCCGACAGAGATCCGTTTACCGTTCGTTCAAGTTCCGCACGCAAGATTGCGGCCGGACCCTGACGCTGCCGGCCGCCGGAGGTGCAGGGGCCCGTTCCTGCCCGCGCACATCTGCTGCTCAGTTCACTCGTTTGGTTCGGACCATGATGCTCTCCCTCAAGGCCAAGACGGCCCTCACTTTCGGCCTCGTATTGACCGGGGTTGCAATCACCGTGGCGCTTGCCATCGGCAGTCTCAACCAGGTTGCCGGAAATCTCACGCGGTTGACCCGGCAGGAGCTTCTGGCGCTCGAGGCTGCGCATGAGTTCGCCCTGTCGCAAAGCCGCGCCGAGACGCTGGTGGCCAGATACGGGCTGGCGCTCTCCCGGGGTGGCGAGCTCTCCGGTGTCGACCGTCACTTGCGACGGCTGGAAGAGGATCTGGCGAAAGCGCTCCACAGCCAGCGGCAGGCCGTGGCAGACCTGCAGGCGCATGTGACGTTGCAGGAAGACGTCGCAAGTATCGCGGTCCTTCAGAGCTACGGCTCGCTGGTGGAAGCCGCGTCGACGAAAAGCCTTCGCCGAGCGACGGCCGGCGATCCGGCGGGGGCTCAGGCGGCGCTGGCCGACCCGTCCCTCCTCATGGCCCGCGCCGCGGGGGAGCAGGCGCTTGCCGACATCACCCGCAGGCAGTGGGACACCGTGGGCCGAACCGCCGCCCGGACAGTGGATCTGGCCACGCGCCGAGGCTGGATCATGCTGACCGTCGTCGTCAGCGCCTGCGCCATCGCCGGCACACTCGCGGTCTGGATCGTGCTCTCGATCGGGCGGGGCTTGTCCAGCGCGCTGGCGCTGTCGAGCCGTCTGGCCGAGGGTGATCTCAGCGCCACCGTCCCCATCACCGGACGGGACGAAATGGCCCACCTCCTGCAGTCGAACAACGAGGTGGTCCTTCAGCTGCGCACCGTCGTCGAGGCCGTGACGGCCTCGTCTGGCGCCCTCACGGGCCTGAGCGCCCGGGTTGCGGCCACGTCCGAGCAGATGTCGGTGAATGCCATGGAGCAGATCTCGGCCACGGGCGAGGCCGCTTCCGCGGTCACGGGCATCCAGAGCAGCCTCGAGCAGTCGGTCGAGCGCGCCGCCGCCTGCGAAAGCGTGGCGGCGCGCGCCGCGCAGGATGCGCGCGCCTCGGAGAAGGTCGTTGGAGAGGCGCTCCGCTCCATGAAGAAGATCGCGGAACATATTCTCGTCATGCAGGAAATCGCGCGGCAGACCGATCTTCTCGCCCTGAATGCGGCGGTGGAGGCCGCCCGCGCGGGCGAGCGGGGCCTGGGCTTTGCAGTCGTGGCCAGCGAGGTCAGAAAGCTCGCCGAGCGCAGCCAGGACGCGGCCAAGGAAGTCTCGACCCTCTCCCACTCGACGTCGCAGGCGGCCGTGGCGGCGGGCGATATCATCGGGCGCCTCATCCCGAATATCGAACTCACCTCCACGCTCGCGACCGAGATTGCATCCGTGGCACGGGATCTGAGCGGCGAGATCCGCTCGGTGACCGGTTCGATCGACACGCTCGACACGCTCAGCAAGCAGAATTCCTCCGTATCGGACGAACTCTGGAACGGCTCTGCCGAGCTCTCAGGCCAGGCGGAGATCCTCGCAAACGCGATCCGCTACTTCGACGCATCGGACAGGAGCGGGCCTTCCGACGAGCCCGAGGAGGGGCTGCAGGCCGCGGCAGCATGAAGACCGTCCGGCGCCCCGGCGTCCGGAGGCCTATCCGCAGCAGCGAACACGGAAACGATGGCAAGGGAATGGATCCAGCGTCAGCACACACCACTGCCGAGGCCCCGGGCGCGACCGCCGCCTCTGCCTGCCGATCCGGGACCCCGGACTTCGGCCAGCAGTCCTTCCCGCGCGAGGGTGCGGCGCCGCTCCGCGCCTCGTGCCGACCGGTCAGCAGGCGCAGCGCTCCCGTTCCCGGACAGCCCGATCTTTTCATCGACCTCTGGCTGCGCAGGAGGGGCGGCTTCGTGATCGCCCACAGCCTGCTCGGCGGATGCGGGACGGGAAAGACGGCAACGGGCGCAGGAGACCTCGAGGAAGCCATGTCCGTGATCGAGGCCTATTGCCGGACGCTCTCGACCGCGCCCGCCGGCCATCCACCCGGCCCGAAGGCCTGCGCGTCGGATCTGGCGGAGGCGATCATCGAGCTTGCGCGCTTCCGCGACCGACAGCGGATCTTCCTCGGTCTGGCCGGGGAGGCTCTCGACGATTGGCAGGCCTGTCCCGCCTGCCGGCCGCACGCTCCATCTTGAAGAGGACTTCCATGGACGAGCCGAACCACTTCAGGCACCGCAGCAGCAGCGTCCGGGCGAATGCCCGCGCGCAGTTGGCGGAAATCAGGCGCAAGAGGCTTGCGCGGCGCACGGAGGCCGCCTCCACAGGCGGTTCAGGCGAAGCAGCCGGCTCGTCAGCACCCCGGAACGGCCCCCTGCCCGATCTTCCTCCCGAAGAGGCGGGAACGTCCGGGGCTCGGCATGCTTGGGCGGGTGCGGGGCACGCCCCTCTCCCGGGAGGGCCTGACGTTCAAGGTGACACCGTGACCTCCTCCCCGAAATCTGCGGCCACCGGCTCCCCATCGCCCCTCAAGGCCGCATGCACCGCCGTAGCCGGCCCGACCGCGGCGGACAGCGATCTCTTCGCGCTTCCGGGCGCGGGCGTCGGTCTTGTCTGGATGCTGAACAGGGCCGGCGTCCGGAGCCTGCGAGATCTTGCGGATGCCGACGGGCCTCAGCTCACGCGCGATCTCGGCCTCATCGGTCAGATCATGGATGTCGGGGACTGGATCGTCTTCGCGCGCAAGGCCTGCGAGCGGCCGACGCGGCAACCCGATGTTGTCCCCTGACGGGTTCAGGGGGCAGGCATGCCGTGGTAGCGCCAGCCTGACGCCAAGGTCCATTGTGCCGTCAGAGGAGCATCATGCTTTGCGAGGAACAATGTCCTGCGCATCACCGGAGCCACGCTCCGCCCAGACTGCCACTTCACGGGACGAGGGCAGAACCAGCGACCGCGAGAGAGGTCCGTCAGGCTATCTCGATCCATGCCGGAGCGTGATCGCTCGCCTTCTCCCAGCCGCGAACATGCCGGTCGACCCCCGCCCCCTTCAGACGGGTCAGAAGGGACGGGCTCAGCAGCAGATGGTCGAGCCGCAGACCGGCGTCCCGCTCCCACGCATTTCGGAAATAGTCCCAGAACGTATAGATCCGATCCTCGGGATACAGATGCCGGATGCTATCTGTCCAACCCTGCGCGAGAAGCCGGGCAAAGGCTGCCCGCACCTCGGGGCGGAACAGCGCGTCCTCGCGCCAGCGCTCGGGACGGTAGACGTCGAGATCGGTCGGCATCACGTTGAAGTCTCCGGCAAGAACCACCGGCACGTCGTGGCGCAGGAGCTCCTCGGCATGATTGAGAAGATGGTCGAACCACGCGAGCTTGGCGGCAAACTTCGGGCCCGGGGCCGGATTGCCGTTCGGCAGATAGAGGCAGCCCACGAGAACGCCCTCCACCGCCGCCTCGATATAGCGGCTTTCACCGTCCTGCACGCCCGGCAGATCCTGCCGCGTCTGCACCGGCTCGGCGCCGCGCGCGAGGATCGCCACGCCGTTCCAGCTCTTCTGCCCGTGCCACACCGCCCCGTAGCCCGCAGCTTCCAGCGCGGCGGCCGGAAAGCGCGCGGAGGCCGCCTTCAACTCCTGCAGGCAGACGACGTCGGGGCGCGCCTCCTCGAGCCAGCGCAGCAGCACCGGAAGCCGGCCGTTCACCCCGTTCACGTTGAAGGTCGCGATCCTCATGTTCCGGATGTAGCTTCCGCCGGACGGGAGTCCGCAGGAAAATGCGCTCCAGTCCGGGCATCCGCATCGCGGCAGGATGTGGCGGGGCGGGCTGTGCGCGGCCGGTTGATCCTGCCGGGGCGGATGGGTCAGGATGGGCGTCGGTCGGCGAAGTGCGGGCCGCGTCAGGCAGGGGAGTGGAATGCGCAGCCTCATCGTCGGGGCCTCCGGCGGGATCGGAGCCGCGCTGCTTGCCGCCTGCGGCGAGGGAGCGGTGGGGCTGTCGCGGCGAGAGCACGGCCTCGACGTGACGGACGAAGCCGCGGTCGAACGGCTGCTCGCCGCCCTCGAGCCGCCGTTCGGGCGGGTGATCGTGGCCACGGGCGCGCTGGAGATCGGCGGCGTGGCGCCTGAAAAGACCCTGCGCGCGCTCGAGCCTTCGAACCTCGCGCGCCACTTCGCCCTCAACGCGACCGGCCCGGCGCTGGTGCTGAAGCACGCGCTGCGCCTGCTGCCGCGCGATCGGCCTGCGCGGTTCGCGGCGCTCTCGGCGCGGGTGGGATCCATCGGCGACAACCGGCTGGGCGGCTGGTACGCCTATCGCGCGGCCAAGGCGGCGCTGAACCAGATCGTCCATACCGCCGCGATCGAGATCGCGCGCAGCCATCCGCAGGCGGTGGTGGTGGCGCTCCATCCGGGGACGGTCGAGACCGGCCTGACAGCGCGCTACAGCGCGACCCATTCTGTCGTGACGCCGGAACGGGCGGCGCTCAACCTGCTCTCGACGCTCGACGCGCTCGGGCCGAAGGAGTCGGGCGGCTTCTTTGACGCCAGCGGGGCGCGGGTGCCATGGTAGCCGGGATGTATGACGGATCCCGTCGGTTGCGCCTCCGTCCGGCAGGTCCTGAGCCTGTCCGTTCCCTATCCAGGCGCGCGGGCGGGCGGTCTTCTCGTCCGCGAGGCTGGCCCTAGCCGCCGAAGCCGCGGGAGGCGCCGGTGCTGCCGAAGCCGCCGCGCGAGGCGGGGCTTGCGACAGACATCGGCGGCTTGCCGATGGTGGAGGGCGGCCGGGCAAAGGTGCTGGTGCCGAGGCGCGCCGAGCCTGTGTTGCTGGAATAGGTGCTCGTGCGGGCGGCATTTGTGAACTTGCCGTCCGCGGTGCGGTAGAGGGGCTGCGCGGAAGCCATGCCCCGGCCGCTGAGCATGCTGCCGATCAGATAGCCGGTGAGCAGCGGCATGAAGATGCCGCCCATCCCGCTGCCGCCCGTCACCTCGCTTTCGCTGCCGCAGCCGCCCGCGCCATGTTCCGCCTCGCAGGCGGCGACGCTGTCGTAGCGGGGCGCGGATTCGACATGGAGCTGCTGCGCCTCGGCAAAGGATTTGTCGCATTCCTCGACGCTGAAGAGCCCGCCGTTGCTCGCGGCGGCGCGGCAGCTCTCGACATCGGGGAAGGCCTGGGCCTCGACCTCCTCCTCGCGGCAGCCGGCCAGCGCGAAGGAGGCAGCGCCGAGGATGGCGAGGGCAACGGTGCGCGAGCGGCGTCTCATGCTTTCTCCTCCCGGACGAAATGCGGCTTAAACCGCGACAGATCCTGCGTGATGCGCGAGCGATCCTCGCGCAGCCCCATGCCCACGCAGGTCTCGCCCACGATCCAGGCGCCGACGACGGGGCGGAAGCCGCCGAAGACCGGCAGGGGATGATAGGCCTGAACGATGCGCGGATGCCCGGCATAATCATCGCGGGGCGAGGCCTCGGTGACCTGCCCCTCCTCGAGGATCGAGATCGAGGCGCCCTCGCGCGAGAAGAGCGGCTTGATCACATGGCCCCGCCGCAGCGTCTCTGCCGCGCGGACGACCGCCGGGCCGCCCGCCGCGACCTCGGCCTCGAAGAAGGCCGGCAGCAGGTTCGGATGGCCTTCGAACATCTGCCAGAGCACCGGCAGCAGGCCCTTGTTCGACAGGACCGCCTTCCAGGCGGGCTCCAGCATCAGGCAGTTCGAGCTGCGGATGTGTCGGGCATAATCGTCGCGCAGCAGGTCTTCCCAGGGGTAGAGCTTGAACAGCGTCCCGATCACCCGGTTGTCGGCATCGAGGAACTGACCCTCCCGGCTGAGGCCGATCTTCTCAAGATCGGAGTAATGCGCGCCGAGGCCGGCGGCGCGTGCGGCCCAGCCCATGCATTCGACCGTGGCATAATCCTCGGGATTGCCGCCCACGGCGGTGAAATGCAGATCGGTGTCGGGCGGGAAGAGGCTGCGGAAGCGCTCGACCAGGGCCTCGTGGATGCCGTTGAACTGGTCCGATCCCGCGGGCAGCACGCCCGCCTCGATCTGGTCCTGCAGCCAGCTCCACTGGAACGAGGCGCTTTCATAGAGCGAGGTCGGCGTGTCGGCGTTGTATTCGAGGAGCTTCGACGGCCCCTGCCCGTCATGGGCCAGATCGAACCGGCCATAGATCTCGGGATCGCCGCGCTGCCAGCTTTCCGCGATCAGGTCGCGATGCTCGGCCGGGATGGCCAGCCGGTCGAGCAATTCCTCGCTGCCGATGATGTGGCCCGCCGCCTCGCGGCACATTGCGTGGAGCGCCGTCGCGGGATCCTCGATCATCTCCTCGACCTCGGCCAGGCCGAAGCCATAGGCCGACGTCTCATCCCAATAGGGCTCGCCGTGCATGTCGGCGAAGGTGAAGCCGAGTTCCTCGGCGCGGTCGCGCCAGCCGGGGCGCTCGGGCAGGTCGATCCTCTCCATGACCCCTCACCTATGCGTTCGCGCGCCCCGGCGCCAGTGGCTGCGGTGGCATTCCCGGCCGCAACGAGACGTGCCGGATCGGCCGCCCCGCGTGGAGGGAGGCCGGCGGCATGGCGCGCATCGCCCGAGGCGCGGTAGAGGGAATCGGTTTGCACGCTTTCAAGTTGTGTTACCATCGCCTCATTCGAGCAGATGGCCGCCTTATTCATCCGGCCAAAGACCCCTCTTGCGAACGCTACGCTGACACGAAGCCAATGGGCGGCCCCTGCCGCCCCATCGCATGGTCATTTTCATTTGGAGTATTGCCGATGCTGTTCAAGCTGGGCCACGGCCAGAACATTCGTATCTATCCGCGCAGCAGAAGCCTCCGGGCAGCGGGTGACACCGCCACCGACAGCGTCCCCATCGACACGGTCTGCGCGGAAGCCTCGGACGAGGCGGACCCGCACGGCATGAGGCCCGCCTATCCGCTTCCCAACCCCGACCCGCAACCCTCTCCTGGGCTCGAGCCGCGCGAGGTATTCCGCTTCTACTTCCGCAATGCCCCCGAGGTGGCGGCCGATCCCGAGATCGAGGGCAGGATCCTCGCGCTGGCCGACGCCATGGCCGAGGCGAGCCTGACCCAGGCCGATCCCGAAGGAGAGTCCAGCATTCCGGCGGTCTTCACCTACTTCGGCCAGTTCATCGACCACGACATCACGGCCAATACCGACCGCGACGAGCCCGGCTTCGACATCGACCGGGCCGACATCGACCCGCAGCCGCGCGATCTGGTGGAAAAGGAGAAGCTGAACCTGCGCAACGGCCGGCTGAACCTCGACAGCCTCTACGGGGACGGCCCCGGCCAGTCGCCCGCGGCGGCGAAGATGGAAGCGGCGATGCGCGACCCCGCCGATCCCGCCAAGATGCGCCTCGGGCCGGTGCAGCCGGTCAGCAACGGATCGCCGGGCTTCATCCGGCCGGATCTGCCCACGGACAACCTGGCCGACATCCCCCGGGTCGGCGCCGCCATCGACGACAGCAGCCTGACACTGGAGGAAGCCCGCGAGCTGATCGGCGAGGCCGACGATGCCAAGCTGCGCCTCTCCGCGCTGATCGGCGACGGGCGCAACGACGAGAATCTGATCGTGGCCCAGCTGCACCACAGCTTCCTGCGGCTGCACAATGCGCTGGTGGACAAGCTCCGGGCCGATGGCGCGGCCACGGGCGACGACGCGCTCTTCGCTCTGGCGCGGCAGCACACGACCTGGATCTACCAGTGGATGGTGGTGAACCTCTTCCTGAAGGCGGTCTGCGACCCCTCCGTCGTGGAGGATGTGCTCGAGAAGCGCGCCCCGCTCTACCGGGCCTTCTTCGAGGCGCACAAGGCCTCGGTGCCCGAAGGCGCCCTGCCGATGCCGCTCGAGTTCAGCGTGGCGGCCTTCCGCTACGGCCATTCGATGGTGCGGGGCGACTACGATTACAACCGCAGCTTCGGCGTCGCGGTCGACGGCACGCCGCAGACCCGCGCCAGCTTCGAGCAGCTCTTCGCCTTCACCGGCGGGGGCAACATGTCGGGCTTCGGACTGACCTCGCTGCCCGACAACTGGATCATCGAGTGGGATCGGTTCATCCGCGCCGATGGCCCGCCCGGGCGGACGGCCCGCAAGATCGACAGCCGGCTCGCGCTGCCCTTGAAGGAGATGCGCAACCCCGCCCCGGGCGTCAGCGGGATCATGCGCCATCTGGCGGCACGCAACCTGCGCCGGGGCTATGTGTTCAACCTTCCCGACGCGCAGGCCATCCTCTCCGAACTGGCCTATCAGGGCACGCGGATCGAACCGCTCACGGCGGATGAGATCGCCTCGGGCGCGACCGGGGCGGCGATCCGCGACGGCGGCTTCGACAGCTCGACGCCGCTGTGGTTCTACGTCCTGAAAGAGGCGGAGGTGAGGGCCGAGGGCAACCATCTCGGCCCGCTCGGCAGCCGTCTGGTGGCCGAGACGCTGATCGGCCTCCTCGTGACCGATGTGTCGAGCTTCCTCCATCGGGGAGCCTTCGGCAGCTGGACACCGGCCGAGGCGGCGCAGCCGAAGGGCGAGCCGATCACGAGCTTTGCCGCCATGCTCGTAGCCTGCGGCCTGCTCGCGCCCGTGCCCGCGACGCCGGCGGCGCCCCAGCCGGCCGCCACGGTCTGAGGCCCGGCCGTGGCGCTGCGAGGCGCCACGGCCCCTGCCGCCGCCCCGCCATGGCCCCCGTCCCAGCGTCCCCCGGCGCCGCTCCGATCCGGCGCGACCCCTCCGACCTGCGCGATCAGGTCTATCTGCCCTCGCTGAGGCCGCTCGCGCCCCGGACGGAGCTGCCGTCCTGCCTTTCAGGCGGCACCCTCCTGCCCCGCGATCAGCAGGAGGCCGAGAGCTGCGCCGGTCAGGCCCTCGCGGCGCTGATCGATCTGCAGCACCAGAGCGCGGGCGCGGCCACGGCGCGCGTGTCCGCGCGGATGCTCTACCGGATGGCGCTGGTGCAGGACGGAAGCGCGGGCGGCGGGGTGGCCTCGCTCCGCTCCGTGCTGAAGGGCTTCTACCATTACGGCGTCTGCCCCGAGAGCCTCTGGCCCGACGGGAGCGGTTCGGATGCGCTGACCGCCGAACGGGCGAAGGCCGCGCGCGGCGTGACGCTCGGCGCCTACTATCGCGTGCTGCCCGGCCTGAACGACTGGCATGCCGCGCTGACCGATGTCGGCGCGCTCCTGGTTTCGGCCGAGATCCACGAGGGCTGGGACTGCCCCTTCGATCCCCAAAAGCCCCGGGACCGGCAGGGCCTCATCGCGCCCGTGCGCAGCGGCGGCACCGGCCACGCCTTCCTTGTGGTGGGCTATACCGAGACGGGCTTTCTGGTCCTGAACTCCTGGGGAGCGGCCTGGGGCGGTTACGACGGGCGGCCCGGGATCGCGCTCTGGCCCTACGAGGACTGGGCCGAGACGGTCATGGACGCCTGGGTGCTGAGGCTGGGGGTGCCCGCGCCTGCCGCCTTCGCGCAGGCGCGCGGGCTCCATGGCCTCGGCTTCGACACAGGCCCCCTCGGCGCGTCGCAGGCCGCCTGCCACCGGCTGCTGGGCCATTTCGCGCATCTCGACGACGGCCGGCATGTCGACAGCGGCAGCTACGCCTCGTCGCGCACCTCGGTGGAGGAGACGGCCCGCTGCCTCGAGGCGCGGCCGCGCCCCGTGCTCCTGTCGGTGGCGGGCTCGCTCTTCGGCCTTCAGGCCGGCATCGCGCACGAGATCCGGCGCCGCCCGACCGTCGAGGCCGCCGGTCTCTATCCCTACACGGTCTTCTGGTGCAACGACGCCTTCGACAGCACGAGCCTCGTGCTCGATCACCTCTTCGGCAGGGCGGTCGAGAAGGTCGGCCCCTTCGACCCGACCCTCGATGACACGATCGAGCGCGACACGGCCCCGATCGGCCGCGCCTTCTGGCGGGACGTAAAGGCCGCGGCATGGCGCGCGGGCAGCCACCGCCGCGAGGGCCGCGAGGGCGACGCCGCCCATCTCTTCGACCGGCTGGCCGCGACGGGCGCGCCGCTGCATCTCCTGACCGACGGCGCCGGGGCGATCCTTCTCGGCCGGTATCTGCGCTCGCTGGAAGAGGGCGCTCTTCCGCCCGATGAGGCCGCCCGCAGGCAGAGGCTGCGCGAGAGGTTCTTCGCCGCCACGGCCTCGCTCACCCTCGTCACACCGCCCCTCACGCTCGCGGACTTCGACGAGGCCTTCGGGCCGCTTATCGACCATCTGCCCGAGGGCCGCGCGACGCTCTGGGTGCCGTCGCGGGGCCTCGATGCGAAGCTGCATGTCGGCGCCTACGCGCGCTCGATCCTGCATCTGATCTGCCACGGGTTCGAACGCGGCGAGGAAGGACACGAAGACACGCCTGCGCGGAGCTTCGTGGGCATGCCACAGCACGTGACAGGGCTGCCCGGCCGGCTGACGCCGCGGCTTGCCAAGCTGGCCGTCTGCCGGATCGCGCAGCCCGACGCGTCCCGGCCCCGCTTCACGCAGGCCGACGTCAGCCTGAGTGCCGACTGCCACCGGCGGACACTCGACAGGATCCGGGCCATCGAGGCCCAGCGACAGGGAGGAACGGATGACGGAGAAAATCACGCTCGAGCAGCTGCAGGAGATGGCGGCCGATCCCGGAACGCGTCCTGAGGATCTCGCCCCCTATTTCCGCACGCGAGACGCGGCCTCGCCGTTCGATCCACAGATCGAGATCGACGAGACGCGGGTCATGGTGCCCGACACGGCCGAAGCGGCCAGCCGCTCGGCGCTCGTGCTCAACAGCGCCAACTGGATCGAGCGGATGAAGCGGCAGACGCGCTTCCACCGCCGCCTGTCCGAGGGCAACTACACCGGCCCGATCATCGTCGAGGAGGGCGACAGCTGGTTCCAGTATCCGCTCCTGCTGCGCGACGTGATCGACGTGCTGATGGACCGCTATGCCATCTTCTCGCTGAGCGCCGGCGGCGACACGCTGGAAAACATGGCGACCGGGGCGCAGTATCGGAAGGCGCTCGAGGAGACGCAGGCCAGCATCCTGCTCCTGTCAGGGGGCGGCAACGACCTTGTGGCGGACGGGCGGCTGGCCGATCATCTGCGCCCCTTCGATCCGAACCTCCGCCCCGCCGACTATCTGCTCGGCAGCTTCGACCAGCTGATCGCCCGGTCGATGGCGCTCTACGACCGCATCTTCGCCGATGTGGCGCGCCGCTTTCCGAAGGTCGATGTGATCTGCCACGGTTACGACTACACCCTGCCCCGCATCCGCGGAAAGTGGCTGGGCCAGCCCATGCAGGCGCGCGGCATTGCGGATCCGGCCCTGCAGGCCTCCATCGCCGTGGTCATGGTCGACCGGCTGAATGCCGAGCTGGCCCGCCTCGCCCGCCGGCATCCGCGGGTGCATCACCTCGACCTGCGCGGCCGCGTGGAGCGCGATCACTGGAACGACGAGCTCCATCCCGACGACAGCGGCTATGCCGCGGTCGCCGCCGTCTTTGCCGAGCGGATCGAGGCGCTGACGCGCCGCCCGCGCGGGGTCCCGCGCGGCGCAGGGACAGGCGGCCCTGCGCCCGAGGCCGCTCCCGCCGCCCCCGCCCTCATCCAGCCGCGCCCGATGGCCCTCTCGCTTCATGTGGGGGTGAACAGGGTCGATCAGGCGCATTACCGCAACTTCGTGCAGGATCTCGAATTCTGCGTGAACGATGCCGAGGCGATGCGGGATCTGGCGGTCCAGCGCGGCTACGAGACCCGCCTGCTGACGGACGCTCAGGCCACGCGCGAGGCGCTGCGCGGGGCGATGACCGATGCGGCGCAGCAACTGGAACCGGGCGGGATCTTCCTGATGAGCTATGCCGGGCACGGTGCCCAGATCGGCGACTTCAACGGCGACGAGGGCGACGGCCCGGACCGGGACCGGCTGGACGAGACGCTCTGCCTGCACGACGCCATGCTCGTCGATGACGAGCTCTACCAGCTGTGGGCCGCCTTCCGCGAAGGCGTGCGGGTGGTGGCGGTCTTCGATTCCTGCCATTCGGGCAGCATCCTCCGGGCGAGCGCCAATCGCCGCACCGACCGTGCCGGCCGCACGGGCCGCGTGCGCACCATCTCGCTCGGGGCGAGCGTCCAGATCTACCGCGCGAACCGCGCCTTCTACGACGGGTTGCCCTCCTCGATCCTGCCCTCCGACAGCGCGGTCCTGACCAAGGAGCTCACCTATCCCGTCAGCGCCTCCATCCTCCAGATCTCGGCCTGCCAGTCGAACCAGACCGCCGAGGAGGCCTTCGGCAACGGGCTCTTCACCGAGCGGCTGATGGCCACTCTGGCCGAGGGCAGCGGCCGGCTGGGCTACAGCGGCTTCACCGACCGGATTGCGGCGCGGATGCCGCCCGAGCAGACGCCGAAGTTCTGGCGCGTGGGGCGGCCCGATCCGGTCTTCGAGGCGCAGACCGTCTTCTCCGTCTGAAGCCGCCCCTCCGTCCCCCCGGGGCGCAGATCGCCATTCGCCCCGCGCGCGGCGCGTGCTAGCTCCGGGGCAACGGAAGGGGCGGTGATGCGGATTCTGATCGTCGAGGATGATCCGGTGCTGGCGGACGGGCTGCAGGTGGGCCTCCGGCTGGCGGGCTTCGTGCCCGAAGCGGTGGGCACGCTGGAGGATGCGCGCGCGGCGCTGGATGCCGGCCGGTTCGAGGCGATGGTGCTCGACCTGATGCTGCCCGACGGCTCGGGGCTCGAGCTTCTCGCCGAGCTTCGGGCCGCGCGCGAGCCGGTGCCGGTGCTGGTGCTGACGGCGCGCGACCGGCTGGACGACCGGGTGCGGGGGCTGGATCTCGGCGCGGACGACTATCTTGGCAAGCCCTTCGAGCTCGAGGAGCTGGCGGCCCGCCTGCGCGCCCTCGGCCGCCGCCCGGCGGCGCTGGCCACCACCCGGCCCGAATGGAACGGCGTGGCCCTCGACCTCGCGGCGATGGAGGCCTCGCGCGATGGCCGGCCGGTGGCGCTCTCGCCGCGGGAGTTCGCCGTCCTCCGTGCCCTCATGGCCCACCCCCGTGCGATCCTGAGCAAGGCCCAGATCGAGGAGCAGCTCTACGGCTGGCAGGAGGAGATCGAGAGCAACGCGATCGAGGTCCATGTCCACAAGCTGCGCGCCAAGCTCGGGCACGGCTTCATCGAGACGGTGCGCGGCGTTGGCTATCGGCTGGCGGAGGCCTCGTGAGCTCGATCCAGCGCCGCCTGTTTCTCGTCCTGCTCGCCGCCACCGGAGCGATCTGGCTCTCGGCCGCGCTCTGGGTCCATTCCTCGACCCGGACCGAGCTGAACCGGATGCTGGACAACCGGCTGGCCGAGGCCGCGCGCATGGTGGGCAGCCTCGTCGACGGCGACGGGCTGCCGCTCGACACGGCGATGCAGATGGCGGCCCCCGCCCTGCCCGGCGACGCGGCCCACGGCTACGCCCACCAGCTCTCCTGTCAGGTCTGGGGGCTGGACGGCACGCGGATCGCCGCCTCGTCGCAGGCCCCGGCCGAGGCGCTCTCGACCGTCCCGCAGGGCTTCAGCGAGCACGCGGCCGAGGGCATCGTCTGGCGCGTCTACACCCATGTGGACGAAGCGCGCGGCATCCGCGTGATGGTGGGCGACAGCCTGCGCATGCGCGAGCGGCTGCTGCACGACATGGTGCTGGGGCTCATGTGGCCTGCGCTCGTGGTGCTGCCGCTTCTCGCCGGCGCGATCTGGCTCAGCCTGCGCAGCGGCCTTGCGCCGCTCCGGCGCATCACCCGCGAACTCGCGCATCGCGGGGCCGACGATCTTTCGCCCCTCCATGCGCCCGCGCCGGGCGAGGTGGCGCCGGTGGTCGAGGCGCTGAACGGGCTCTTCCGCCGGGTGCAGGCGGCGCGTCAGCATGAGCAGGATTTCACGGCCTATGCCGCACACGAATTGAAGACCCCGCTCGCGGGCCTGAAGATGCAGGCCGAGGTGGCGAGGCGGGCGCCGGATGCCGCAACGCGCGACCATGCGCTGGCCCAGATCCGGCGCGCGGTCGACCGGTCCGACCGGCTGGTGCACCAGCTCCTCGACATGGCGGCGGTGGATCAGGGCGCGGCCGAGAGCCCGCCCCGCCCGCTCGGCCGGATCGGCGCCGAGGTGCTGGAGCTGACCCTGCCCGCCGCCCGGGCGCGCGACGTGCGGCTGACGCTCGACTGCGCGCCGGCCCTCGCCGACCGGCCGCAGCGCGATCCTGCCCTTCTGGTGGTGGCCCTGCGCAACCTCGTCGAGAATGCGGTCCATGCCAGCGCCGTGGGCGGGCGGGTGGAGCTGGCCTTCCGACCCGACGGGGCGGGCTGGCGGGCCGAGATCCGCGACGAGGGCCCCGGCATTCCTCAGGAGATCCGGGGACGGATCACCGAACGCTTCTACCGCGGCCCCACCGGCGGCGAAGGCAGCGGCCTCGGACTGGCCATCGTCGAGGCGGCGGCCCGGCGGCTCGGGGCGCAGTTCGCGCTCCGCCCGCAGAGCCCGCGCGGCGAGGTGGCGACCCTGCTCTTTCCCGCTTCCGATCTCGCCTGAGCCGAGAGTGCGCCCTGCTGCCGCACCGCTTCGGCCGTTTCCCGGTCGGCCGGACAGGCCCTCCATCCGAAAGATCCTGTAAATCCGTCCGATGGATGATGCCCGCCACCGGCGCCAAGGTCTATGGGTTCCGCAGTGGCTTCCGGCGCAGCAACCATGCGCGAAAGGGATGGATGTATGAGGGTGACGATCAGAACCAAACTGGCCGCGGCATTCACCGTGGTTTTCGTCATGGCGGGGTTGGCGGTGGCGCTCGCCCTGGTCCAACTGGGGCGTGTCGACCAGCGCATGACCGAGGTCATCGACGAGCATGTGCAGGAGGTGGTGCTCGCCCAGCGGCTCAGCATCGGGCAGTATCGCGTGATGGCCAGCATTCGCGCGCATCTGCTCGACCGGGACTCGGACTCCGCGATCCAGATCGAGACGAGCGTGCAGGAGGGCCGGATGATCCAGCGCCGCGCCCTGCGTGCCCTGCGCGACAGACCGCAGGATGCGGCGACGGCCGATCTCCTGATCCGCTACAACGATCTCAGGAAGCAGATCCAGCGGGTGAACAACCGCGCCATGATCCTGTCGCTCGGGGGCAACCCGCAGGGCGCGGCCGCCTTCCTCCGCGAGGCGGGCGCGGCCGGCCTCGAACGGTCGCTCGAGGGCCTGTCCGAAGATCTGGTGACCCACAAGCTCGAGCTTCTCGAGCGTGAGAAGGCCGAGGCGAATGCCGAAGGGCGCTCCGTGCTGGCGCTCGTGATGCTGATCGGGGCCCTGTCCGCAGTCGTGGGCTCGGCGGCGGCGATCTGGATCACGCTCTCGATCGGCCGCGGGCTCCGCCGGGCCCTCGCACTGACGCGGCGGGTCGCGGCCGGCGACCTCACGGAGGGCGAAGAGGTCAAGGGACGCGACGAGATCGCCGATCTGCTCGGTGCCAGCAACCGGATGCTCGAGAAGCTGCGCGAGGTGATGGACGAAGTGTCGGGCACCGCCCGCGACGTGGCGGCGGCGAGCGGCCGGATGGCCACGGCCGCCGGGCAGCTCAAGTCCGGCACGGAAGAGCAGGCCTCGGCCACGGTCGAGGCCTCGGCCGCGGTCGAGCAGATGGTGGGCAACATCACCCAGTCCGAGAGCAATGCCGGCGTCACCGCGCAGATCGCGGGCTCCTCGGCGGACGATGCGCGGCGCTGCGGCGTGGCGGTGGCCGAGGCCGTGCGGTCGATGCAGGAGATCGCCGAGCGGATCGGCGTGGTCCGCGAGATCGCTCGTCAGACCGACCTTCTGGCGCTGAATGCGGCCGTCGAGGCCGCGCGGGCGGGTGAGCAGGGACGCGGCTTCGCCGTCGTCGCGGCAGAGGTGCGGCGGCTCGCCGAACGCAGCGCCGAGGCCGCGGCCGAGATCTCGACCCTTTCCGCCGGGACGGCGCGGGCCGCGGCCGGGGCCGGCGAGATGATCGACCGGCTGGTGCCCGAGATCGAGCGCACGTCGGAGCTCGTCACCGACATCTCGGTCGCCTCGCGCGAGCTGTCCGAGGGCGCGCGGCAGGTCTCGCTCGCCATCGATGCGCTCGACCGGGTGACGCAGCAGACCGATGCGGCCTCGAAGCTGCTCGACGAGGATGCGGAGGATCTGGCGGCGCGGGCCCGGCGGCTTCTGACCAGCGCGACCTACTTCCGCACCGGACCCGCGACCGAAGGCGGTGAGGCAGAAGAGGCCGCGGCCCCCGAGGACTGGCGCGCCGTGGCCTGACCCGCGCCGTTGTCGCGGGGTGCCGGCGCGGCTAGGCTTGCGGCAAGTCTCAGGAGAGCGCCGCATGATCCGCACGACCATCACCCTCGACGAGGAACTCGCCGCCGAGATCGACGCCCATGTGGCGCGCTCGGCGGTGCCGAACCGCTCGGAGGCGATCCGCGATCTGGTGCGCCGCGGGCTGGCGGCCGGGCCCGCGAAACCTGCCGACACGCTCTGCATCGGCGTGATCTCCTGCGCGATGGAGCAGACCCTGCCCGAGCTTTCGCGCCGGGTGCGCGACGCGCGGCTGGCCCGGCACGACGAGATCCGCTTCGTCACCAGCGTGCCCCTCAACCACCGCGAGACGATCGACCTCATCGTCCTGCAGGCCAGCGTGTCGCGGATCGAGGAACTGGCAGACCGTCTCTCGCTCGAACGCGGGGTGCGCCATGCCACGGTCGGGCTGATCCCGATCGAGGAGGAGGTCCAGATCCACGCGCATGACGACGAGGAGCCGCACAGCCACAGCCACCTGCGGGTGCAGCAGAACTTCTGATCCCCGGCGGGTCCCGCCCGTCCGTCGACGGGCCACGGGTCGCGTCGCGCGGGTGACCTGCACCCTTCCCTTCGGAAGGGGCGAACTCACCGCCCGGAAGGACCGGTAATGGCCGAGGTGCGCTCTCCCCGGCCCCGCCAGCGCTGGGGATCCGGCCCCGATCTGACACCGATGCCGAGGTCTACCCGATCTTCCCCGAGGCTTCCGGCAGGGCGTAAGCCGGGACGTCCCGTCGCCCGAGCCGGTGCGGAGCCTTCCCGATCCGAGGCGGGGCGCGTCTTCGCGCCGCCCTATTCGGCGGGCTGAGCGGTGCGGGATGCGGCGGTGCGGGCGATGGCCCTCTCCTCGGACCGGCGCGCGCGGTAGAGCGCAGCCCCAAGGCCTGCGAGGAGGGCGAGGATCACCGGCGGGGCCGCCGTGGCCGCCATCAGCCCGAGGAACAGCACGGCGGCGGTCGCCAGCGCCATCATCGTTTCCAGCAGGATCAGCATCGTCCCCTCCATCCTGTGTCTCGCGGGCCCGGATGCCCTGCGCCCGCCCGCGGGCCTGTGCCTTTCTCGGCCGCCCGGGCGGCAGGAGCAACCGTGCCCCCCTGCGGCGCAGGGTCGCCGTCGGCTGCCTCGGCGGGCGCCGGTGTCCTGCGCCTGACGCTGCGGCATCTCCCCCTTCCCGCAGGCGGACCCGTGCCCGCGCGCAGGGCCGCCCTCCACGGAACCGGGCTCCGTCCGAACCGGTTCTGCCCCGACGAAGGAGATCCGCATGACCAAATCGCACGACGAGATCTGGGACGACTGGCAGTCGCTCGTGAACATGGCGCCCGCCGATCTCGACCGCTGGCTCGACACCGAGGAGAGCCGGAGCGTCGGCGACAGCTCGGACGGCGGCGAGAGCACCGGGCACCGGTCGGGACGGCGGATCGTGGAGATCCGGCGCAAACGGAAGGCGGATCTGGCCGAGGAAGACTGGGACCACATGGCCCGCGTGGTGGGTTACATCCGCCGCCATCTGGCGCAGGGCGGGCCGTCCTCGGACAAGGAACATTCGCGCTGGCGCTATTCGCTGATGAACTGGGGCCACGATCCGCTGAAGTGACACCGTCTCCGGGCGGCATCGCGAGGCGGCGGAAGCCGCCTCCACTGCCGGAGAACGGGCTGCCAGTTCGCCGGCCCTGCCCGGCCTTACGGCCCCGGCGCCGGCGCGCCGCGCGCGCGGCAGGCCTCGACGAAGGCCTGCATGGCCGCGATGCGCGCGCCCGAGAGGTTCCACAGCACCCCCGTCTGCCGCCCGCCCGCATCCGGCAGGGCGATCTTGCGCAGCCTCAACCCCTCGGGCCAGGGCGGCGCCCAGTCCGGCACGATGGCCACGCCGAGGCCCCGGCTCACGAGGCCCGCGATGGCATCGAGCGCATCGAGCTCCAGCCACTCGCGGACCTTCAGCGTGTTCTGGCGCAGGTAGCGATCGACGATCTGCCCGCCCCACTGGTTGCGGTCGTAGCGGATGAACGGATGGCTCTGGAGGATGGCGAGCGGATCGGTACCCGGCGCCTCCTCGGGCACCAGAAGCACCAGCGGCTCCTCGCGCAGCGTGAGCCAGCCGGTCGATTTCGGCACCGGAAACTGCGGGCGCACGATCACCGCCGCATCGAGATCGCCCGCAATCACCCCGTGATAGAGGTTCACCGAGGAATCCGGCCGGATGTGATATTCGATCCGCGGATGGCGCGCGCGCAGGCGGGCGACGATGCCGGGCAGAAGCCCGGTCAGCGAGGTGGCGATGGCGCCGAGGCGCAGCTGGCCCGCGGGCTCGTCCTGCGCCGCGATGGCGCGGAGGTCGCGCGCCCCCTCGATCAGAGCGCGGGCATGGTCGAGCACGGCCAACCCCGAGGCCGTGGGCCGCACCCGCCGCCCCGCGCGCATCACGAGGGAATGGCCCAGATCCTGCTCGAGCGTGCGCAGCCGCTGCGACAGGGCGGCAGGCGTCAGGTTCAGCCGCCGCGCGGCCTCGGCGATGGAGCCGCAATCGGCGACCGCCACGAAGCTCTCGAGAAAGCGGATGTCCATGGCGTCCTCCGTGACCCATGGCTTTCCTATCTTCTCAAATAACAAAAAGCCATTTTTTCTTTCGCCTCACCCGGCGTAGACCATGCCCGAAGCGAGGGCCTGCGCGAGAGGAGCCAGACATGTCGATCGAGGCGAAATTCAAGAAACTCGGCACCGACAACGCCCCCGGGCAGGAGGTGCGCCAGTCGGCGGCGGGTCTCGAGGCGCTGATGCGCGGGGCCCCGATCGAGGGCCGGCCGGTGGATTTCTCGCATGGCGACGTGGATGCGCACGAGCCGACGCCGGGCGCCTTCGACCTCTTCTCGGCAGGCGTGCAGTCGGGGGGCGTGCAGGCTTACACAGAATATCGCGGCGATCTGGGCATCCGCGACCTGCTGGCCCCGCGGCTCGCGGCCTTCACTGGCGCGCCCGTGGATGCGCGCGACGGGCTCATCATCACGCCCGGCACGCAGGGGGCGCTTTTTCTTGCGGTGGCGGCCACGGTCGCGCGCGGCGACAAGGTGGCCATCGTCCAGCCCGACTATTTCGCCAACCGCAAGCTCGTCGAATTCTTCGAGGGCGAGATGGTGCCGGTGCAGCTCGATTACGTCTCGGCCGACGAGACGCGGGCGGGCCTCGATCTGACGGGGCTCGAGGAAGCCTTCAAGGCCGGCGCCCGGGTCTTCCTCTTCTCGAACCCGAACAACCCCGCGGGCGTGGTCTATTCGGCCGAGGAGATCGGCCAGATCGCGGCGCTGGCCGCGCGCTACGGCGCGACCGTAATCGCCGACCAGCTCTATTCCCGGCTGCGCTATGCGGGGGCGAGCTACACCCACCTGCGCGCCGAAGCGGCGGTGGATGCCGAAAATGTCGTCACCATCATGGGCCCGTCGAAGACGGAGTCGCTTTCGGGCTACCGGCTGGGCGTGGCCTTCGGCTCCAAGGCCATCATCGCGCGGATGGAGAAGCTGCAGGCCATCGTGAGCCTGCGCGCCGCGGGCTACAGCCAGGCGGTGCTGCGCGGCTGGTTCGACGAGGCGCCGGGCTGGATGGAGGACCGCATCGCCCGGCATCAGGCGATCCGCGACGAGCTTCTGCGCGTGCTGCGCGGCTGCGAGGGCGTCTTCGCCCGCACGCCTCAGGCCGGCAGCTACCTCTTCCCGCGGCTGCCGAAGCTCGCTGTCGCGCCGGCCGAGTTCGTCAAGATCCTGCGGCTGCAGGCGGGCGTCGTGGTGACGCCCGGCACCGAGTTCAGCCCGCACACGGCGGACAGCGTGCGGCTGAACTTCAGCCAGGATCACGAGGCCGCCGTCGCCGCCGCCCGGCGGATCGTGGCGCTGGTCGAGCGGTATCGCGCATGACGGCCGCCCTGTCCCAGCCGATCCCGCAGGGCGACTACATTCCGGCCCGCCGGGCGGGCGCGCTGATCTTCACCTCGGGCATGACGCCCCGCCGCGAGGGGGTGCTCCAGTTCACCGGCCCCGTGCGCCGCGACCAGCCGCTCGAGGCGCATCGCGAGGCCGTCCGGCTCGCCTGCGAGAATGCGCTGGCGGCGGCGCGCGGCCTTCTGGCCGAGGGCGAGAGCCTGTCGGTGATCCTCTCGCTCACCGTCTATGTCGCGGCCGAGCCCGGCTTCGAGGCCCATTCGAAGCTCGCCGATTTCGCCTCGGCGCGTCTGCGCGAGGAGCTGGGGCCTGCGGGCATCGGCGCCCGCGCCGCGGTCGGCGTGGCCACCCTCCCCGGCAATGCCCCCGTCGAGATCCAGCTCATCGCCTCCGTCTGACAGAACCCGGGCCGGTCCGGCCCTCCAGCCCCTCGGAACGCTTCCCAGATGACCAGCTCCCGCCTCTCCTCCCGCCTTCAGGCCGTGCAGCCCTCGCCCACCATCGCCATGACGCGCCTTGCAGCCCAGCTCCGCCGCGAGGGCAAGGACATCATCGGCCTGTCACAGGGCGAGCCCGATTTCGACACGCCCGTCCATATCCGGCAGGCCGCCGCCGCCGCCATCGAGGCAGGACAGACCCGCTACACCGACGTGGACGGCACGCCCGAGCTGAAGGCCGCCATCGTCGAGAAATTCCGCCGCGAGAACGGGCTCTCCTACGAGACGAACCAGATCAGCGTCGGCACCGGCGGCAAGCAGGTGCTCTACAACGCGCTGCTGGCCACGCTCGACGAGGGCGACGAGGTGATCGTGCCCGCGCCCTACTGGGTCTCCTACCCCGACATGGTGCGGCTCGCGGGCGGGGTGCCGGTCACGGTCTCCTGCCCCGAGGAAGACGATTTCCTGCTGACCGCGTCCGCGCTGCGGGCCGCGATCACGCCGCGCACCAAATGGGTGATCCTGAACTCGCCCTCGAACCCGACCGGCATGGGCTATTCGGCCGCCCATCTGCGCGCGCTGGCCGACGTGCTGCTCGAGTTCCCGCATGTGCTGGTGATGACCGACGACATGTACGAGCATCTGCGCTACGACGGCTGGGAATTCGCCACCATCGCGCAGGTCGAGCCGAAGCTCATGGACCGGGTGCTGACCTGCAACGGCGTGTCGAAGGCCTTCTCGATGACCGGCTGGCGCATCGGCTATGCCGGGGGTCCGGCCGACATCATCAAGGCGATGGCCACGCTCCAGTCGCAATCGACCTCGAACCCCTCCTCGGTGAGCCAGGCCGCGGCGCTCGCGGCCCTGACCGGGCCGATGGAGTTTCTGGCCGAGCGCAACGAGATCTTCCGCCAGCGGCGCGACCTGTGCCTCTCGGCGCTGAACCAGATCGAGGGGCTGAGCTGCGTGCGCCCGAACGGGGCCTTCTACCTCTTCCCCTCTTGCGCGGGCATGATCGGCCGCACCCGGCCCGACGGGCGCCGGATCGAGACCGACACGGATTACGTGATGTATCTGGTCGAGGAAGCGGGCGTGGCCGCGGTGCCGGGCAGCGCCTTCGGCCTCGCCCCCTACTTCCGCATCTCCTTTGCCACCGACACCGAGCGGCTGCGCACCGCCTGCGAGCGGATCCGCGCGGCCTCGGCCCGGCTGACCTGAGGCCGGGCCCCACAGCGGCCCTGCCGGCAGCGGCGGGCCCCAACCACGACAAGACGGAGACCGACATGGATCTGGGCATCAGAGGCAAGACGGCGCTGGTTCTGGGCGCGGGCGGGGGCCTCGGCGGCGCCATCGCCCGCTCGCTCGCCCGCGAGGGCGCGCGAGTGGCGCTCGGCGACATCGACCTCGCCGCGGCCGAAGCCACCGCCGAGGCGATCCGGGCCGAGGGCGGCACGGCGCTGCCGCTCGCCTGGGATCTGGCCGACCTCGGCGCCATCGAGACGAACGTGAGCCTGATCGAGGCCGAGTTCGGCCCGGTCGACATCCTCGTGAACAACACGGGCGGGCCGAAGCCCTCGCCGGTCTCGGGGCAGGAGGCCGCGCTCTGGCGCACGAGCTTCGAGTCCATGGTGCTCTCGGTCATCTCCATCACCGACCGCGTGCTGCCGGGCATGAAGGCCCGCAAATGGGGCCGCATCATCACCTCGACCTCGTCGGGCGTGGTGGCGCCGATCCCGAACCTCGGCCTGTCGAACGCGCTGCGCATCTCGCTCGTGGGCTGGTCGAAGACGCTCGCGCGCGAGGTGGGCCGCGACGGCATCACGGCCAACATCGTGCTGCCCGGCCGCGTCGCCACCAAGCGCATCACCTTCCTCGACGAGCAGAAGGCCGCGCGCGAAGGCCGTGCCGTGGCCGAGGTGGCCGCCGAGAGCGTGGCCTCGATCCCGCTCGGCCGCTATGGTCAGCCCGAGGAATATGGCGATGCCGTGGCCTTCCTCGCCTCGGCCCGCGCCTCCTACATCACCGGCAGCACCATCCGCATCGACGGCGGCCTGATCGCCAGCGTCTGACCCAAAGGAAACAGAATGACCACCGACACCGCCAAGGAACAGGCCCTGATCGAGGCGCTGCGCGGCGTGACCACCGCGACGCTCACCACCGTCCTTCTGAAGAAGGGCCTGCGCAACGTCTGGATGCGCGGCGCCATGCCGCTCGAGCCCGGCCAGCCGCGCATCGTGGGCCGCGCCTTCACCCTGCGCTTCGTGCCCGCCCGCGAAGACCTCGCCACCCCGGCCAGCTGGTCCTCGCCGATCTCGACCCGCGCCGCCATCGAGGCGATGCCCGAGGGCTGCATCTGCGTCGTCGATGCGATGGGCATCACCGATGCGGGGATCTTCGGCGACATCCTCTGCGCGCGGATGAAGAAGCGCGGCGTGGCGGCCCTCGTGACCGACGGGGTCGTGCGCGACGTGGCGGGCGTGCGCGGCACGGGCCTGCCGGTCTGGTGCGCGGGCGTGGCCGCTCCGCCCTCGGTTGCGGGCCTGACCTTCGTGGCCTGGGAGCAGCCGGTGGGCTGCGGCGGCGTCGCCGTCTTCCCGGGCGACATGGTGGTGATCGACGACGATGGTGCCGTGCTGATCCCGGCCGATCTGGTCGAGGCCGTGACCGAGGAATCGGTCGAGCAGGAGCGTCTCGAGGGCTGGATCATGACCCAGGTCGAGGCGGGCGTGCCGCTGCCGGGCCTCTATCCCGCCAATGCCGAGAACAAGGCCAGGTACGAGGCCTGGAAGGCGCAGTCGGGCCAGTGATCTTCGGCGGGGCCGCGAGGGCCCGCCTTCCGTCTCCCCACTCCCCGGGCAAGGGCTCGTCCCTGCCCGGGGCCTTTTGTGAAAGGCTCTCCCCATGTCGCGGATCGCGCTTGTCACCCGTCTGTCGCCCGAGGCCGAGGCCCATTGGGCGGGCCATCTCGCCCGCGCCCTGCCCGGCGAACGGATCGACAGCTTCCGCGACCTGAGCCCCGCGGAGCGGGCCGAGGTCGACATCGCCATCGTGGCCAATCCCGACCCGGCCGATCTGGCGGAGCTTCCGAACCTCGTCTGGGTCCACAGCCTCTGGGCCGGGGTCGAGCGGCTGGTGGCCGAACTGGGCCATCTCGCGCGCCCCATCGTGCGGCTCGTCGATCCCGAGCTCGCCCGCACCATGGCCGAGGCGGCGCTGGCCTGGACCTATTATCTCTTCCGCGACATGCCGGCCTATGCCGCCCAGCAGCGCGCCCGCGTCTGGAAGGGGCTGCCCTACAAACGCCCCGAGCGCACGACGGTGGGCGTGCTGGGCTTGGGCGAACTCGGCGCGGCGGCGGCCCTCCGGCTTCGCGACGCGGGCTTCGACGTCCATGGCTGGAGCCGGTCGCCCAAGGAGATCGCGGGCGTCACCTGCCATGCCGGCGAAGAGACGCTCGAGCGGATGCTGGGGCAGGTCGAGATCCTCGTCTGCCTCCTGCCGCTCACGGGCGAAACGCGCGGGCTTCTCGATGCCCGCCGGCTGGCGTGCCTGCCCGAGGGGGCGCAGATCGTCAACTTCGCGCGCGGCCCGATCCTCGACAGCGCGGCGCTGATCGAAGCACTCGACAGCGGCCGGATCGGCCATGCGGTGCTCGACGTGTTCGAGGTCGAGCCCCTGCCCGAGGCCTCGCCCTTCTGGGGCCATCCGAAGGTGACCGTGCTGCCGCATATCTCGGCCGCCACCGACCCCGAGACAGCCTCGGCCATCGTGGGTGCCCATGTGGCCAACTACCGCGCAACGGGCCGCATCCCGCCCTCGGTCGATCTCACCCGCGGCTACTGAAGGGCGGCCCGCGCCCCGCCCCGGCGAGCCCGGGGCGCAGGCTCCGGTTCAGCAGCAGGCGGGTGTTTCGAGAGCTTTCCGGCAAAGGCGCCCCCCGGGATGAGGCCCCGGCTTTCCACCGGGACAAGCCGCCGAATCGCGCCGGACCCGGAGCGGTTTCCGGGGGTGGCTTGCGTTCCAAGACGCCCGTCCGGCAATCCACCCGCTCTGCCTCACGCCCTTCCCGCTCAGGCGGGGCGGGCGCCGATCAGGCTGCGGCGATCGAGCACGCAATGCACGCCCTTCTGCCCGTTCACCACCTGCGTGATCCGCAGATCGGCACAGAGGCTCGCGTGCCGCCAGGCCTCGGTGCGGGTGAGGCCCGTCTGCGCGCAGATCCAGTCGAGCATCCGGGCGGTCGCATTGCGTGCGGCCCCGTCGAGCGTCTCGTGAAAGCCCATGGTCACGACCAGATCGCCCAGCTCGATCTCGGGGGCGGCGGGCGCCGTGCCCTTCTCGAGCTTGAAGCGGAAGCGGCCGTTCAGTGCCGTTTCGAGCGCGGTGTCGCAGACCTCGCCGTCGCCCTGCAGCGCATGACCGTCGCCCGCAAAGAACAGCGCGCCCGCGCAGAAGACCGGGAAGGAGATCCGCGCGCCCTGCCGGAAGAAGCGGTTGTCCACATTGCCGCCGAAGGGTCCGGGCGGAACCGAGCTGACCCGGCCGCCCTCGGGCGGCGGCGCCACGGCGAGGATGCCGAAGAAGGGCGCCAGCGCCACCTCGGGGCCCCAGGGCAGGCGCGCGCTGCGGCGCGCCCGGTCGATGGGGACGACGAGGCTCTCGTAGGCGGGCGCGAGGTCGGGGAAGATCCCGAAGCCGGGCTCGATGGCGCTCCAGCCCCAGTCCTGTGCCAGCGCGATCTCCTCGATCTCGACCACCAGCCGGTCGCCGGGCTCGGCGCCCGCGACATGGACCGGCCCCGTCAGCATGTGGGGCCCGAGATGGGGCACCTGCGCCTCCATCACCGCGCGGTGGCTGGCCAGCACCCGGCAGGGGTGGCCCTCGGGCGGCAGATTGCGCGGTCCGCCCGACAGGGTCTCGATCACCGCCCGCTCGCCCGGCGCGAGCTGCAGCACGGGGGCGGCGGCGGGATCGAGATGGCCCCACGAGACGGTGGCGGGCGAGGCGGGAAGGTGGTGGTCCAGAGCGCGCTCCATCGGCAGAAGGGTCAGCGCACCCTCATCTGTCTGGGCAGGGTCGACAAGACCTCGATGCCGGTTTCGGTGAGGATCACCGTCTCGGAGGCGCCGACCGTATAGTCGCCGTAGCTGCGCAGCGTGGCGGGCAGGTGGAAGACCATGCCGGGCTCCAGCAGGCGATCCACGCCGGTGAAGAGCGACAGGATCGCCCCCTCGCCCCAGTCGGGCGCGAAGGCCGCGCCCATCGAATAGCCGATGCGCTTGCGGAAGGCGGCCGTATAGCCCGCGGCATCGATCACCGCCTGCGCGGCCTCGTGCGGCGCCGCGCAGGGCGCGCCGGGGCGCAGGGCCGCCAGCGCCGCATCGAGCGCGCGCTCGGCCGTGTCCATCATGCGCGCGGCCTCGGCGGGCGGCGGGCCGATCCAGACGCTGCGCATGAGCGCCGCGTGATAGCGGTCGTGGCTCGCCGCCAGTTCGAGGAACACCCCGTCGCCGGGTTCGAGCAGCCGTCGCCGCCAGGTCGCATGGGGCACGCCCGAGCGCGGCCCCGAGGAGACGAGCGGCTCCATCGCCATGGCTTCGGAGCCCGCGCGGATCGCGGCCCCCATCATGGCGGCGGCCACCTCGTTCTCGCTGACGCCCGCCCGGCAGGCCTCGATCGAGGCGGCGATGGCGGCCTCGGCATAGCCCGCGGCCTTGCGGATCGCGGACAGCTCGGCCGGCGATTTCACCGCGCGCAGCCGCTCCGCCACACCCGACCCGTCGATCAGCGCCACGCCGGCAAGGGCCTGGGCGATGCGCTCGGACAGGTCCTGACCGATGAACCAGGCGCCGCGCTCCATGGCGATGCGCCCGAGGCCCAGATCCCGCACGAGGGCGCCGAGCGCCGCCGCGGGGTCCTCGCCGTCCTGCCAGGCGCGGATGTCGGCGAGCCAGGTCGAAGCACGCGCGCCCGTCGTCTCGAGCTGGCGCACGAGGAGCACGGGCGCCCCCTCGACCGGCACCACGAGGGCCTGAAAGGCGAAATAGCCCGCCGTCTGCCGCCCCGTGGCCCAGAAGATGTTCTCGGGCCCGAGCAGCACCAGCGCATCGGCGCCGAGATCCGCCGTGGCCGCCTGCAGCCGCGCCATACGGCCTGCGAATTCGGCGGCCGGGAAAACCGCGTCACGGCCGCGGAGCGGGTCGGCCGCGGTGTCTGCCGGGAGTGTCGACATCGGATCAGTCCTTGTTGAGCCAGCCCAGCGTGCGGGCGCGCATGCGGTCGAAATGAAGCGCCATGGCGGCCGCGGCGGCCTCGGCGTCGCGGCCGGCGATCGCGTCGATCACCGCGATATGTTCCCGCGCCTGATCGGCAAAGTTGGTGTGGGTGCGGATGATGGTGCTGCGCCGCACGATGGCGCGCTGCTCGGCGAGAAGCCCCGGCAGAAGCGTGAGCCCCGCCGCCAGCGCCACCGCCCGGTGGAAGATGCCGTCATCCTGCCAGAAGCGCTCGAAATCCATCGCCCCCGCGCCGAGATAGCGCAGCTGTGCCTCGCGCGCGGCCTCGAGCTCGGGCGTGAGGCCGAAGCCCGCCGCCCGGCGCGCGGCGGCCCGCTCGAGGATCAGCCGGAGCTGGATGATGTCGAGCAGCTGCTCGACCGAGACGAGCCGCACCAGCAGCGTGCCGTTCACCATCCGCTCGATCACCTGCTCGCGCTCGAGCACCGACAAAGCCGAGCGCAGCGGCGTGCGCGAGATGCCCAGCCGCTCGGCCAGCTCGCGCTCGGTCAGGATGGTGTTGGGCGCGATCCGCCCCTCGAGAATATCCTCGCGGAGGCGGCGGTAGGCGCTGTGCGAGAGCGTCTCGGAACTCATGGGGAGCCGTTCCCCGACAGCGCGGCGAAGACCGCCTCCACCGCGCGGGCGAGGTCGGCCGGATCCATCCCCTCGTCGGGGCAATGGCTGCCGTTCCAGTTGCGGATGAAGACCATGACGCTGTCCCAGCCGGCGCTGGCGAAGGCCGCCGCATCGTGGCCGCCGCCCGAGAGCATCCGGCGCGGCTCATCGCCCCGGCGCGCGGCGCCGCCCGCCACCCAGTCGATCATCGCAGGCGACAGACGCGCAGGCTGGCTGCGGCTCTGGGTGCCCAGATCGAAGCGGATGCCGGGCCGTTCGGTCTCGATGCGGCGGATCTCCTCGCGCAGCACCCGGTCGGCCGCCTCGAGCACCGTCACATCCTCGGAGCGCAGGTCGAGGCAGAAGGCGAGCTCGCCCGGCACCTTGGCCATGGCATGGGCGGGCGAGGCTGCATCGACCTTGCCGAAGGTCACGGTGAGGTCCGCGCCGCGCGACAGGAACGTCTCCCAGGCGCGGTCCATCGCCATGACCAGATCGGCGAAGGCCACCACCGCGTCGGCGCGGCCCGCGCGCGGCGCACCGCCGGAATGGGCCCAGGTGCCATGCACCTTTGCCGCGCGATAGCGCAGACCGCCGCGGATGGCCGAGACGATGCCGTAGGGCTCGCCCGCCCGGTCGAGGACGGGGCCCTGCTCGATATGGAACTCGAGGAAGCGCGCGGGCTTCGGCGGCTCGGCCCGCATCAGCGCGTCGGGGTCGAAGCCCTGCTCGCGCATGTGCTCGGCCAGCGTCCGGCCGGTGTCGACGCGGCGCGCCTCGAGCTCTTCGGGCAGGAGCCGGCCGAGCGCCGCGCGCGAGCCGATATAGGAGACGGGGAACCAGACGCTCTCCTCGGCCCGCGTCACGGTCAGCACGAAATCGGCCTCGGGCGTGACGCCCGCCTCGCGCATGGCCGCGACGAGGGCCAGCGCCGCGGCCACGCCCGCCTGCCCGTCGAAGGCGCCGCCCTCGGCCACCGTGTCGAGGTGCGAGCCGCAGTGGAGGGCCGGAAGGCTCGGGTCGCGCCCCTCCATCCGGGCGAAGAGGTTGCCTGCATGATCGCGGCTGACGCTCAAGCCGAGCGCGCGGGCCTCGGCCTCGATCAGCGCATGGGCATGGCTTTCCAGATCGGAATAGGAGGGGCGGGTCCAGCCGGGGCCGCCCTCGGAGAGGGCGTTCACCTCGGCCAGCACCCGGTCGATGGTGCTGCGGATGGCGCGGGCGGGGGCGTCCTCAGCCAGGGGCAGATCGGTCATGCTTGGGTCCCTCCGACCTCGGTTGCGGCGGACGCGGGGCTGCGGGGGTCCGCGCGCCAGACGTCGGGGTTGATCGCGGTCTCGGGCAGACGGCCCTCGAGCGCGGTGATGACATGGCGCACGGCCTCGAGGGCCACGCGGCGGAGCGCCTCCTCGGTCGTGCCGCCGAGATGGGGCGTGAAGACCACGTTGCCGTGCGCGGCCAGCGGGCCCGAGGGCGCGCCGGGCGAGCAGACGTCGAGCCCCGCGCCGCCGAGATGCCCCGAGGCCACCGCCTCGAGCAGCGCCGCCTCGTCCACGAGGCCCGCGCGGGCCATGTTGATAAGGATGGCGCCCGGCCGCATGGCGGCAAAGGCGCGCGCATCCATCATGTGGTGGGTCTCGGGGCGGAGCGGCGTGTGGAGCGACACGAGGTCGGCCGCGGCCAGCCCTTCGGCAAGGCTCGCCACCCGCTCGCCCCCCTCGATCCGCGGCACGCGCGGCGAATGGACGAGGAGGCGCATGTCGAAGGCCTGCGCCAGCATCCGCCCGGTCTCGCGGCCGCTGGCCCCCCAGCCCACGACCAGCGCGGTGCGGCCCCGCAGTTCCGAGAAGCGGGCGGATTCGCGAAAGCCCGTCTTCCCTTCCCGCAGGGCGCGGTCGGCGGCGGGGATGCGGCGGGCCACCGCAAGCGCGAGGCCCACGGCCAGTTCGGCCACCGAGCGCGCGTTGGCACCCGGGGTGTTGGCCACGACCACGCCCTTCCGCGCCGCGGCCTCCTTGTCCACCGGATCGTGGCCCGCGCCATGGACCACCACCGCCCGAAGCCGGTCGCCCGCGGCAAAGGCCGCGGCATCGAGGCCCGCATCCCGGGTGATGACGGCGTCGATGCCGGCCATGTGGCGCGCCACCGTCGCCATGTCGGGCGCCGGGCAGAGGATGGGCGCGATCCCGGCCGCGCGCAGGGCGGCGAGACCCGCCTCGTGGATGGGTTGGACGATCAGACAGTTCATGAGGCACTCGCGGAAGCGGTCGCCGCGGCAGCGCGGCGCAGACGGAGGAGCACGGCGTCGCGCGCATGTTCGAGATGGGCCCGCAGCCCGGCCTCGACCGCGTCGGCATTGCCGCTGCGCACGGCTTCGAGGATCTCCAGATGTTCCTCGCAGCCGCGCAGGAACCGTTCGGGCACCTGAGTGTGGTCGAAGATGCAGGTGCGCCGATGCAGCGTGGCCACCGTCTGGGCCACGGCCTGATTGCCGAACTCGCGCCCCAGCAGGTGGTGGAACTCGTAGTCGGTCTGGCGCTGGAGATCGTTGACCGCCGGGTCCGACGCCATCAGGAGGCGCACGCGCTCCTCCATCGCATCGACCTGAGCGGGCGGCAGCCGCACCGCCGAGCGCGCCGCGAGCGGTTCGAGCTCCAGCCGGAGGAAGAAGACCTCCTCGACATCGGCGGCCGTCACGCTGCGCACGCAGGTGAAGCGGCCCTCGACGACGGCGAGGCCCTCGCTCTCCAGCCGCTTGATCGCCTCGCGCACGGGGGTGCGCGACATGCCGAAGACCTCGCCCAGGGCGGCCTCCTGCAACAGGTCGCCCGATTTCAGCGCGCCTTCGAAGATCATCGAGATGATGCGCTGATAGGCCTCGTGGGCGAGCGGTCTGGGGGCACTCATGAACATTCCTCCGGGCCCCGAATCGTGACGGGACGCACGATCTCGCCCGGCTCGTAGAAGCCGCCGACGAGATCGCAGGACAAGAGGTAATCCGACCGCAGGACGCCCTCGGGCTTGGCCACCAGCGCCTCGAGAAGCCGCCGGAGCCGCGCCTGCCGCGCGATCCAGAGATCCTCGCCCTCCTCGGCCGAGATCAGCGCGAAGCGGACCTGCGCGCCCACCGGCATCTGCGCGAGCCGCGCCAGATCGACCGAGGCCACGGTGCCGATCTTGGGATAGCCGCCGGTGGTCTGGCTCTCGGCCAGAAGCACGAGCGGCATCCCCGAGCCCGGCACCTGCACCGAGCCCGGCACCGTGCCGTCCGAGACGATGTCGTGCCCGCGCGCGGCGGGCAGGTCGGTGCCGCCCAGCACCATGGCCATCCGGTCGCGCTGCGGGGTCACGGTGAAGTCGCATCCGGTGAGGCGCGCCACGATCTCGGGGGCGAAATGGCCGTCCTGCGGGCCGAGGATCAGCCGGATCGGTCCCGTCTCGCGGAAGGGCGCCGCGCCGTCCAGACGGCTGTCTGGGCGCAGGCAGGGCGCGTCTGCCTCGTCGGGGCCGAACGGCAGCCGGTCGCCCGCCGCCAGCGCCCGCCCCTCGGGGCCGCCGAGGCCCGAGCGCAGATGCGTCGCGCGCGAGCCCAGCACCTCGGGCGTGGCGATGGCGCCGGAGAAGGCCAGATAGGCCCAGACCGTGCCTTCGGGCACGCCCACGGTGAGGGTTTCACCGGGGTTCAGCCGGTGGCTCTCGCCCGCCAGCACCACGCGCTTGTCGATGCGGATCGGGCAATCGGCGCCCGCCACCGCGAAGCGCACCGGCCGGTCGCAGCGGAAGCTGCCCGCGGGGCCTGCGAATTCCAGCGCCGCGGCGCCGGGCGCATTGCCCACGAGCGCATTGGCGAGCGCCATGGCGGCCCGGTCGATGGGGCCCGCGGGCGAGACGCCCATGTGGCGCAGGCCGAAGCGGCCCGCGTCCTGCACGGTCAGCATGGGGCCTGCGGTCAGAATCTCGAGGCTCATGCGCGGATCTCTTCGGGGGTCACGATCATCTCACCCGCGGCACTGCGCGCCTCGAGCGCGCGCGCCTCCTCGGGTCCGACAGGATGGAAGCGGATATGGTCGCCTGCGCGGAACAGGAAGGGCTCGGCGCGGGCGGGATCGAAGCTGCGCACCGGGGTCCAGCCGAGGAAGCGCCAGCCCGAGGGTCCGGCGACCGAATTGATGTTGCCCTGCTGGCCGCCGATGCCGACGGCGCCGCGCGGGATGTTCTGGCGCGGCTTCGGCAGGCGGGGCGTGTGCAGGATCTCGGGCTGGCCGCCGAGATAGGCGAAGCCCGGCGCGAAGCCGATCATGAAGACGCGGTAGTCGGTCCCGGAATGGAGTGCGATCAGCTCTTCGGGCGAGAGGCCCTTCATGCGGGCCATCTCCTGAAGATCCTGCCCCACCTCGCCGCCGTAAAGGCAGGGGATGCGCCAGAGCCGGCCCGCCGCCGCCGCCGCGAGCGGACGGGCGGCGATCTCGAGAAGCCGGGGGCCGAGGTCCCTCGCCCGGACCCGCTCGGGGTCGTAGCGCACGAGAAGCGAGCGGTAGGTCGGCACGATGTCGAGGACGCCCGCGAGGTCGCCGGACCGCGCGGCCTCCTCGACAGCCTCCGCAAGCGCGATGATGCGGGCATTGGCCTCGGCATCGACGCTTTCGCCGATCTGGACGGTGAGGGCGCTGTCGCCGCAGGGAAGAAGGCTGGGGGTCATCGTCACGGGATCATACTCATTTCGGGATGATCCGCAGCCGTCAGGGCTGCGGACCTCTGTCAGTTGCCGCGCATCAGGTCCGGCAGGAAGCCGATGATGCCCGGGAAGACCGCGATGAGCAGCACGAAGGCCGCCATGATGAGGAAGAAGGGCATCGTTGCGCGCGTGATGCGCCCCATGCTGTCCCCCGTCAGCCGCTGGATCACCGTGAGGTTGAAGCCCACCGGCGGCGTGATCTGGGCCATCTCGACCACGATCACGAGGAAGATGCCGAACCACACCTTGTCGTAGCCCGCGGCCACCGCCAGCGGCAGCGTGATCGGCAGCGTCATCACGATGATGCCAAGCCCCTCCATCACCGTGCCGAGGAGGACGTAGAAGATCAGCAGCACCACCACGAGCATCAGCGGCGACATGCCCCAGCTCTGGATCTCGGTGGCGATGTAGCGCGGCACGCCGAGATAGCCGATCACCGTCGATAGGAACATCGCCCCGATCATGATGAGGCCGATCATGGCGCAGCTTTCGGCCGCCTGACGCGCGGCGCTCAGAAGGCCCCTCAGCGTCAGCGTGCGCTGCGCGAAGCCGATGACCATCGAGACGACCACGCCCACGGTAGCTGCCTCGGTCGGCGAGGCGATCCCGCCGTACATCGAGCCGATGACGCCCGCGATGAGGAGGAGGAGCGGCCCCAGATCCTTCAGCGCCACCATCTTCTCGCGGAAGCTGGTGCGGGGGGGCGTCGCACCCACGAGCGCGGGGTTGAGCCACGAGCGGACCGCGAGATACCCCATGTAGGAGGCCGCGAGCATCAGCCCCGGCACGATGCCGGCGATGAAGAGCCGCAGGATCGATTCCTCGGCCATCACCCCGTAGATGATCATGATGGTCGAGGGCGGGATCAGGAAGCCGAGCGTCCCCGCCCCGGCAAGGCTGCCTGTCACGAGGTCGCGGTTGTAGCCGCGGTCGATCAGTTCCTTGGCGGTGATGCGCCCCACGGTGGCCGTGGTCGCCGCAGACGAGCCGCAGACCGAGGCGAACATGGTGCAGCCGAGCACGGTCAGGTGCGACAGCCGCCCCGGCACCCGGCGCAGCCAGGGCGAGAGGCCGGTGAACAGCGCCTCGGAGATCTTCGTGCGGAAGAGGATCTCGGCCATCAGGATGAAGAGCGGCAGCGCGAGCAGCTCGGGCGAGACGACGACGTTGTAGGTCTGCTGCGCGAGCAGCTTGAGTCCGGGCATGTTCGGCCGGAAGAGCGTAAGCAGCCCGACGCCGGTGCCGATGAGCCCGAGGCCGATCCAGAGGCCGCTGCCCAGAAGCAGCGTGAGAAGGCCGAGCAGGGTGGCGATGATCTTTCCCATGGACGGCTCCTATTCCAGACCGGGGCCGACGGAGAGTTCCTCGCCGCGCACGAGGCGCAGGATCTGGGCGAGGCACTGCAGGGTGAGGATCGTGGCGCCCGTCGCAAGCGCCGCCTGCGGGTAGACGAGCGGGACGCGGAACGAGGTGGCGGCGGTCGAGCCGCGCTGCGCCGAGAGCCAGGCCATCTCGATCAGGGCCCAGCTCAGATAGGCGCAGATCGCGAGGCCCACGAGGCAGGCCGCGAACTCGAGCGTGCGGCCCACCGCGCGGGGCATCGACTCGAGCAGGGCCGTGACGCGGACATGGCTGCCGCCCTTGAGCGCGCTGCCGCTGGCCAGAAGGAAGCAGGTTCCCATGAAGTAGCCCGCCAGATCCCAGGAGAAGTGGATCGAATAGGCGAGAAGGTTGCGCGAGAAGATCTCGGCGGCCACGAGGACGAGGATACCGAGGAGGCACAGGGCCGCGAGATAGCCGCCCAGATCGGTCACGCCGTCGATCACGGCGAGCGTCCTGCGGAAGCGGGTTGGGGCAAGTGAGGTCATGGAGCTCAACGGTCGACGAGGGGAAGGGGGCGCCGCGTCGCGGAGCCGGAGAGGAGGAATGCGGGCGGGGCCTTCGCCCCGCCGCATCCCGGTCCCGTCAGTTGCGCAGGGTCAGATAGGCGTCGATGATCGGCGCCGCCTCCGGCACCCGGGTCTTGTAGGCATCCCAGAGCGGCAGCGCCTTCTCGAGCAGCGCGGCCGACAGTTCGGGCGACGGAGCCGAGACCTCGACACCGTTCTCCTTCAGGGTGGCGATCTTCTTGGCGTCCTCGGCGCGGCTGTTCAGCCAGAACTGACCTTCGAGGCCGGCGGCGGTTTCCTCGATCTTCTGCCGGGTCTCGAGCGGCAGCTCGTTCCAGGCATCGAGGTTCACCGACATGATGTTCGACGAAGCCTGCCAGTTGAAGGTGCTCATGTATTTGGTGAATTCCCAGAAGGCGCCGTCCACGCCCGACGAGGAGGAGGTCGTCACGCCCTTGATGGTGCCAGCCGCGAGCGAGGGCACCACCTCGCCCCAGGGCATCTGGATCGGCGTGGCGCCGAGCGCGCCGAAGAAGTCGTTGCCGTTCGAATCGACCACGCGGATCGTCAGGCCCTTGAGGTCCTCGACCGTGTTGATCGGGTTCGGCGCGAAGACGGCCTGCCCCGGCCACGGCACCATGTAGAGGATCTTCTGGTTCATGCCGGCCGCAACCTCGTCGAGCTTCGGACGGTAGAACTTGTGCAGGAGCGCGAGGTCGGCCATCGTCGGCGCGAGGAAGGGCAGCGTCTCGATCCCGAGCACCGGGGCCTCGCCCACCTGCTGGTTGAGCAGGATCTCGGCGATCGGCACCAGCCCGTCGCGCACCGCGGCCATGCCTTCCGGGCCCTTGATCCCGAGCGCGCCGCCGGAATGGACCGTGATGACCACTTCGCCGTCAGTCGCTTCCTTCACCGCATCCGCGAAGGCCATGGCGTTCTGGGTGTGGAAGTTGCCCTCCGGCCAGACGATCGACATGTCCCATTTGGTTTCGGCCCAGGCCGACGTGGCGGCGACCGAGACGGCAAAAGCGGCAGTGGCAGCGATACTTCCCTGTTTCATGTTTTCCCTTCCCAGGATTTGGTTGGCTGGATTGTTCTTGAGATTTCAGTATACCAACTGTATCCCATTTATGAAGCGGCCCGGCGCGATCTGTCAATCCTCCGGGCCGGACCGCCGAAAGAAACATCCGAAATCTCGGAAAATGCTGAAAAACTTCGCAGGACAGGGCTGGGAATGGTGAAAAGGATCGATCTCAACTGCGACATGGGCGAGAGCTTCGGCGCCTATGTGATCGGCGACGACGCAGGCATGCTGGAGCTGGTGACTTCGGCCAATATCGCCTGCGGATTCCATGCAGGCGACCCGGTGGTGATGCGCCGGACGATCCGCATGGCCAAGGAGAAAGGCGTGTCCGTGGGCGCGCATCCCTCCTTCGCCGATCTCTACGGATTCGGCCGGCGGCGGATCTCGGGCGAGCGGCCCGAGGATCTCGAGACGCAGCTCATCTTCCAGATCGTCGCGATGCAGGGCATGGCCGCGCTCGAGGGCCATCCGATGACCCATGTGAAGACCCATGGCGCGCTCGGCAACATGGCGGCCGTCGATCCCGACCTCGCCGCGCTCTGCGTCCGGGCGATCCGGGCGGTCGATCCGGGCCTCATCTTCGTGACGCTGCCCTATTCCGAGACCTTCCGCGCCGCCGAGGCCGCGGGCCTCCGGGTCGCCTGCGAGATCTATGCCGACCGCAGCTATACGGATGCGGGCGAGCTCACCCCGCGCAGCCAGCCCGGCGCGGTGATCCACGACCCCGAGCAGAGCCTCGCGCAGGTGCTCGAGATGGTGGTGAACGGCCACATTCCCACGACGGGCGGCAAGCGGCTGCCGGTCAGCCCCGACACGCTCTGCATCCACGGCGATACCGCGGGCGCGGTCGCCATCGCCCGCCGCCTGCGCAGCGCCCTCGAAGAGAACGGCATCGCCATCGCGCCGTTCGCCCAAGCCTGAAGGATCCGACCATGACCCGCACCCTCTATCTCAACGGCGCCTGGCTGCACGAATCGGAGGCCAAGGTCTCGGTCTTCGACCGCGGCTTCCTCATGGCGGACGGCATCTATGAGGTGACCTGCGTGCTCGACGGCAAGCTCGTCGATTATGCGGGCCATGCCGCGCGGCTGCAGCGGTCGGCGCAGGAGCTGGGCATGGCCCTGCCGCTCACCGAAGCGGAACTGCTCGAGGTCCATCGCGAGATCGTGGCCCGCAACGCGCTCGATCAGGGGCTGATCTATCTCCAGCTCACCCGCGGCGTGGCCGAGCGCGACTTCGTCTATCCGCCCGCCGGCACGCCGCCGACGCTCGTGATGTTCACGCAGGCCAAGAACGTGCTCGAGAATGCCGCCGCCGAGGCAGGCATCCGCGTGGCGCTGCTGCCCGACCTGCGCTGGGGACGGCGCGACATCAAGACGGTGCAGCTCCTCTATCCCTGCATGGCGAAGATGGAGGCCAAGGCCCGCGGCGCCGACGATGCCTGGCTCGTCGAAGACGGGTTCGTGACCGAGGGCAGCGCCGCCACCTCGCATATCGTGACCGCCGAGGGCGTGCTCGTCACCCGAGACCTTTCGCATGCCCTCCTGCCCGGCATCACCCGCGCCTCGGTGCTGGAACTGGCCGCGGCGCATGGCGTGCGCGTCGAGGAACGCGCCTTCACGCCGGACGAGGCGTGCGCCGCGCGCGAGGCCTTCATCACCTCGGCCACCAACTTCGTGGTTCCCGTGGTGGCCATCGACGGCGCGACCGTGGGCGACGGCAAGCCCGGCGCGCTGACCCGCGACCTGCGGCGCTTCTACATCGAGACCCGCCGCGCGTCGGCAATCTGAGGAGAGAGACCATGGCCGAACGGATCAACCGCGACACGCGCGGCGTCTATATCATCGCCGCGACCCCCTTCACGGATCGGGGCGAGATCGACCACGACAGCCTCCTCAGCCTCGTCGATTTCTACATCGGCCACGGCGTGACGGGCCTCACCATCCTCGGCATGATGGGCGAGGCGAACAAGATGACCGGCGACGAACGCCGCGCGGTGATCGACACGGTGCTCTCGCGCGCGGGCGACCTGCCGGTGGTGGTGGGCGTCTCGGACGCGGGCCTCGCCAACCTCACCGATCTGGCCTCCTACGCGATGGACAAGGGCGCGGCCGGGGTCATGGTGGCCCCATCGGCCGGCCCGGCCCGCGAGGACCGGATCGAGGGCTATTTCCATGCCGTCTGCGAGGCGCTCGGGCCTGAGGTGCCGGTCTGCTTCCAGGACTTCCCGCTGGCCACGGGCCTGCCGGTCTCTCCCGCCCTCATCCGCCGCCTCTCGCAGGAGCGCGACCAGATCGTCATGCTCAAGCACGAGGACTGGCCGGGGCTCACCAAGATCACCCAGCTGCGCAAGCAGGAGGAGGCGGCCGGCGTCGCCCGGCTCTCGATCCTCTGCGGCAACGGCGGGCTCTATCTGCCGCAGGAGCTGCAACGGGGCGCCGACGGCGCCATGACGGGCTTTGCCTATCCCGAGGCGCTGGTCCAGACGGTCGCGCTGCATCACGCGGGCCGCGTGGACGAGGCCGAGGATCTCTTCGACCGCTACATCCCCATCCTGCGCCACGAGCAACAGCCGGGCTTCGGCCTCGCGGTGCGCAAATATGTGCTGATGAAGCGCGGCGCGATCGCCTCGGCCGCCACGCGCGCGCCGGGACCGAAGATGTCGGCCGTCGACGCGGCCGAGACCGACCGGCTGATGGCCCGTCTCGAGGCGCGGCTGAAAGGCTGATCTCGGAAAGCCGCGGCTCCTCCCACCGCGGTTTCACGGGGCGCGCTCCCCGCCTCGTGCACGGTCACCCTCGGCGGACGCGCCGGGGGTGATTTCGTTTCGGGGACCCGTGCCGAAGGACCTCGTCCGGGCGGGACGCCGGAGGAGCCGGGCTTCGTCGGGGGCCGCCCCCGCACGGAAAGCCGGCTTCCGCCGGCTCGCGCGGCGTGTCGGAGCAGGAGGCGCCATGAAGCGCGGTGAGGACGTAGTAAGCCCGCGCCATGCCTGCGCATCCGCGGGGATCCGAATGGAACCCAGCCCCATCCCGAGGCAGAAGCTGCCGGTCCGTGCGGCATCGGCCGCATGCCGACGCGGAGACTGCCGAAAAATCCAGCACTATAAACACAGATTATATTACAACAATCAAAAGAGCCCTCATTTATATTGATGCGGCGGGGGTGCCTGTGGTCAGGATGATCTGCGGCGACAGAACCGACGAACATTCCGCCCCATCAACAGGAGATCCCATGACCAACCCCCGCTTCGGGGGGCTTGTGGCGCTTGCCTTCATGGCCGCGACCACGCTGCCCGCCCAGTCCCAGGTGGCCGAGATCCGCGACAGCTATCGCGTGGCGCTCGACGGCACCTTCGCTCCCCATGCCATGCCGAAACTCTCGGGCGGTGTCGAAGGGTTCAACGTCGATCTGGCCCAGCTCATCGGCGAGCGTCTGGGGTCCGAGATGACGGTCGATGCGGCGCAATTCTCCGGCCTCATCCCGGCGCTGCAGGCGGGCACCTACGACTTTCTCGTGGCCCCGGTCACGGTGAATCAGGAGCGGTCCGAGAACCTGCTCTTCACCGAAGGCTTCATGGACACGAACTTCGCCTTCGTCGTGCCGGCGGGCTCGGAGAAGCGGGACGGGATCGAGGCCTTCAAGGGGATGACGATCTCGGTCAACCGGGGCTCGGCCTACCACACCTATCTCGACGACCATGCCGCCGAATACGGCTGGACCGTCGTGCCCTTCGGCACCAACACCGATGCGGTCGAGGCGGTGGCCACCGGACGCGCGGATGCGAACCTTTCCGGCGCAACCGTGGCGGCCTGGGCCGCGCTCCAGAACCCGGCGGTCGATCTGTCCTACGAGATCCAGACCGGGCTCGTCTGGGGGCTGGCCTTCCGGCTGGACGATGCGGCGACCCGCAACCGCATCGATCTCGTGCTCGAATGCCTGAAGACCGACGGCTCGCTCGCGGCCCTTTCCGAGAAATGGTTCGGCGTGACGCCCGCGGCCGGCAGCACTATCGTGACGCCGACGCCGGGCTTCGGCGTGCCGGGCTTCCCGGGCTATCAGGAAGATGCCCACGAACCCTCCTGCGACTTCTCCTGATCCCTGCCTGCCCGCCGCCCCGTCCCCGGCGGACGGGGCGGCGCCCCACCCCATCCCATCGGAGCCCGCATGTCCCGACCCATGCTCGAAATCGTCGCGCTCGAGAAAACCTTCGGAGAGCTCAAGGTCCTGCGCGACATCAACCTGCGGGTCGCCACCGGCGAGATGGTCTTCGTCATCGGCCCTTCGGGATCGGGCAAGTCCACCATGCTGCGCTGTTGCAACCGGCTGGAGGAGCCCACCTCGGGCGCGATCCTGATCGACGGCAAGGACATCGTCGGCTGCTCCTCCTCGGCGCTGAACCGGATGCGGCTCGAGGTGGGCATGGTGTTTCAGGGCTTCCACCTCTATCCGCACATGACGGTGGTGGCGAATGTGATGCTCGCCCAGATCAAGGCGCTGAAACGGTCGAAGGACGAGGCGCGCGAGCGCGCACTGGCCATGCTCGACCGCGTGGGCCTGCGTCACCGGGCCGAGACCATGCCCACCCAGCTCTCGGGCGGCCAGCAGCAGCGCGTGGCCATCGCCCGTGCCCTCGCGCTCGATCCCAAGGTCATGCTGTTCGACGAGCCCACCTCGGCGCTCGACCCCGAGCTCGTGGGCTCGGTGCTTGCCGTGATGAAGGATCTCAAGGACAGCGGCATGACCATGCTGGTCGTGAGCCACGAGATGGGCTTCGCCCGCGAGGCGGCCGACCGGGTCGTGTTCATGGACGGCGGCCTCGTGGTCGAGGAAGGCCCGCCCGAAGAGATCTTCGCCAATCCGAAGGCCGAGCGGACGCAGGCCTTCCTCTCGCGCGTGCGGGCCTGACGCCATGGACGGGCTCGACCGGTTCCTTGCCACCTTCTTCAACGCGCGCATCTTCGCCCGCTACCTGCCCGACATGCTGGCGGGCGTCTGGACGACGATCTGGCTCGCCGGCGCGGTGATCGCCCTCGGGCTGAGCCTCGGCCTCGCGCTGGCCTGCCTGCGCGCCTACGGCTGGCGCATCGCGAACTTCTTCATCATCTGCTTTGCCGACATGGGCCGGGCGCTGCCGCCGCTCGTGCTGATCCTCATCATGTATTTCGGGCTGCCGGGCCTCGGGCTGCGGATGCCGGGGCCGCTCGTGCTGATCCTCGTTCTGGGCACGGTGCTTGCGGCCTTCGCCGAAGAGATCTTCTGGGCGGGCCTGACCTCGGTGCCCAAGGGCCAGTGGGAGGCAGGGCGCGCCACGGGCCTCGGCTTCACCCAGACGCTGGTCCAGATCGCCCTGCCGCAGGCCGCGCGGCTCGCTCTGCCGCCGCTGGTCAACCGCGTGCTCGCCATCTCGAAGATGACCGCGCTCGGCTCGGTGATCGGCGTCTCCGAGATCCTGTCCGTCGCCTCGACCGCCCAGAGCTTCACCGGCTCGGCCGCGCCGCTGACCATGGGCGCCATCGCCTATGTGATCGTGTTCCTCCCGCTCGTGGTGCTGACGCGCCTCCTCGAGCGGCGCTTCGCCTGGAAGGTCTGAGCCATGCAGGACTTCATCCGACTGTTCTTCAATCTCGAGGTCATGACCCAGACGCTGCCGCTGCTGATGCAGGGGCTCTGGATGACGGTGAAGCTCTGCGCGGCCGTCATCGCCCTCGGGCTCGTGGGCGGGCTCTTCCTCGCGCTCGGCGCCCTCTCGCACCGGCGCTGGCTGCGCTGGCCTGCCTTCGCGGTGATCGATTTCCTGCGCGCGCTGCCGCCCCTGGTGCTCCTGATCTTCATCTATTCGGGCCTGCCCTTCGCGGGGCTCGCCATCTCGCCCTTCGCGGCGGTGGCGGTGGCCTTCTTCCTCAACAACTCGGCCTACTATGCCGAGATCTACCGCGCGGGCATCCAGTCGGTGCCCGCCGGCCAGACCGAGGCGGCGCGCGCCTGCGGGCTGACCACCGGCCAGACGCTCGCCCATGTGGTGCTGCCGCAGGCGGTGCGCAACGTGCTGCCGGACCTGCTGTCGAACACGGTCGAGGTGGTCAAGCTCACCTCGCTCGCCTCGGTCGTGTCGCTGGCCGAACTTCTCTACTCGGCGAACATGGCCCGGTCGCTCACCTACAATGCCTCGCCGCTCGTGCTCGCGGCGCTGGTCTATCTCGTGCTGCTCTGGCCGCTGGTGCGGCTCGTCAGCCGCTACCAGCGCCGCCTCGCGGCCTGAGCACCCCCTTTCACCACTTATCTTCAGGGAAGAGACAAATGCGCAAGATGATCGTTGGCGGGGCCCAGATGGGGCCGATCCAGCAGGCCGACAGCCGCGAGACGGTGGTGGCCCGGATGATGGAGCTGATGCGCAAGGCCCATGCCGAGGGCGTGAAGATGCTCGTCTACCCCGAGCTTGCCCTCACCACCTTCTTCCCGCGCTGGTATGCCGAGGACCGCGCCGAGATGGACCGCTGGTTCGAGAGCGAGATGCCGAACGGAGCCACTCAGCCCCTGTTTGACCTCGCGCGCGAGATGGGCATGGCCTTCACCTTCGGCTTTGCCGAGCTGACGCCCGACGGGCACCATTTCAACACCTCGATCCTGACCGATGCGCAGGCCAACATCGTGGGCACCTACCGCAAGGTCCATCTGCCCGGCCATGTGGAGTTCGACCCCGAGCGCACCCATCAGCATCTCGAGAAGCGCTATTTCGAGCCGGGCGACCTCGGCTTCAACGTCTGGCGCAACGAGGGCGTGGTCATGGGCATGGCGATCTGCAACGATCGCCGCTGGCCGGAAACCTACCGCGAGCTGGGGCTGCAGGGCGTGGAACTCGTCACCATCGGCTACAACACGCCGTCCGTGAACAGCCAGAAGGGCGCCGAGGGGCTGCGTCAGCGGCTGTTCCACTCGGATCTGTCGATGCAGGCCGGAGCCTACCAGAACTCGACCTACGTCGTGGGCGTGGCCAAGGCCGGCACCGAGGACGGTCATCACCTGATGGGCGGCTCGATCATCGTCGATCCCGACGGCGAGGTGATCGCCCGGGCCGAGACCGAGGGCGACGAGCTGATCTTCGCCGAATGCGACTTCGACCGCTGCACCTTCGGCAAGGCCACCGTCTTCGACTTCGCCCGCCACCGGCGGATCGAGCATTATCAGCGCATCGGCCGGCAGACCGGCGTGATCGTCCCGGTCTGAGGAGAGGGCAGCATGGAGTTCGATACGGTCATCCACGGCGGCACCATCGTCACGCCGACCGAAAGCTGGCAGGGCGATCTGGGCCTCGTGGGGGGCCGGATCGCGGCTCTGGCCGAGCGGCTGCCCGGCGGCGCGCGCCGGATCGACGCCACCGGGCGGCTCGTCCTTCCCGGCGGCATCGAGGCGCACGCCCATATCGCGCAGGAAAGCTCCTCGGGGCTGATGAGCGCGGACGACTATTACACGGGCTCGGTCTCGGCGGCCTTCGGCGGCAACTCGAGCTTCATCCCCTTCGCGGCCCAGCACCGCGGGCAGTCGGTGGATGCGGTGATCGAGACCTACGACAGCCGGGCGGCGCCGAACTCGGTGCTCGACTATTCCTACCATCTCATCATCTCGGACCCGACCGAGACCGTCCTGACCGAAGAGCTGCCGCGCGCCTTCGCCCGCGGCATCACCTCGTTCAAGGTCTTCATGACCTACGATCTGATGAACCTCGGCGACCGCGGGATGCTCGACATCCTGACCGTCGCCCGCCGTCACGGCGCGCTCACCATGGTCCATGCCGAGAACAACGACATGGTGAAATGGATGAACGCGCGCCTCGCCGCGGCGGGGCTCACGGCGCCGAAATATCATGCGATCTCGCGCCCGGCGCTGGCCGAGGCCGAGGCGATCAACCGCGCGATCTCGCTCGCGCGGCTGGTGGGAGCGGGGCTCTTCATCGTCCATGTCTCGACGCCCGAGGGGGCGGATCTCGTGGCCCGCGCGCAGGCCTCGGGTCTGCCGATCCATGCCGAGACCTGCCCGCAGTATCTGGCCTTCACCCGTGCCGACCTCGACCGGCCGGGGATGGAGGGGGCCAAATACATCTGCTCGCCCCCCCTGCGCGATGCGGCGACGCAGGCCGCGCTCTGGAACCATGCCCGGCGCGGCACCTTCGAGAGCGTCTCCTCGGACCATGCCCCCTACCGGTTCGACGCGAGCGGCAAGTTCGCCAACGGCGCAGAGCCCGCCTATCCCGCCATCGCCAACGGCCTGCCCGGCATCGCCATGCGCCTGCCCTATCTCTTCTCCGAAGGGGTCGCGGCCGGGCGGATCAGCCTCCAGCAGTTCGCGGCCCTCTCTTCCTCGAACGCCGCCCGCCTCTTCGGAATGGAGCGCAAGGGCGCGCTGCTGCCGGGCTATGACGCCGACATCGCGATCTGGAACCCCGAGGAAACGCGCGAGGTCTCGCTCGCCGATCAGCACGATGCCATGGACTACACACCCTTCGAGGGGATGCGCCTCACCGGCTGGCCCGAACATGTGCTGAGCCGCGGCGAGACGGTGGTCGAGGCGGGCGAGCTGAAGGCCGCCCGCGGGCGCGGCCGCTTCGTGGCGCGTGCCCCCTACCGCCCCGATCCCAACGCGCCGGTCGAGCCCGAGCTCACCCCCGCGCTCAACTTCGGCGCGGAGATCCGGCCGTGAAGCGCATCCTCGTCATCAACCCCAACTCCTCGACCGCCGTCACCGAGGGGTTGCGCGAGGCGCTCGCCCCCTTCGAGGGGTCCCTCCGTTTCGACTGCATCGAGATCGCCGAGAGCCCGGCCACGATCTTCACCGAAGAGGATGTGGCGCGCGCGGGCCTGGGCGTCGCCGAGCGCATCCGCCAGAACCCCGGGGCCGATGGCTATATCATCGCCTGCTTCTCGGATCCGGGGCTCGATCTCGCCCGCTCGATCACCGCGAAACCCGTCTTCGGCTGTCAGGAGGCGGGGATCCTCACCGCGATGGCCCGTGCCGACCGCTTCGCCATCGTGGCGCTGGGGCCGGCGTCCGTCGCGCGCCACATGCGCCGGATGCGCGCCATGGGCGTTCTGGGCCGGCTCGCGGGCGAGCTCGATCTGGGCGGGGTCAGCGCCGAGGATGCGGGCCGCTCGGATGCGGTCTATGCCTGCACGCTGGCCGTAGGGCAGGAGCTGGTGCGGATGGGCGCAGGTGCCCTCGTGCCCGGCTGCGCGGGCTTTGCGCCCCGCCGCGCCCAGCTCGAGCGCGATCTCGGCATCGCGGTCGTCGATCCGGTGCTGGCCGCCGCAGGCATGGCCATGGGCGCGGTGCTGGCGTGATCGGCGGGCGGACGGCGCCCGAGATCTCGCTGCGGCTCCTCGAGATCTTCGCGGCCATGATGCGCGCGGGCACCACGGTCGAGGCGGCCGAGATGCTGGGCGTGTCGCAGCCCGCCGTCTCGGCCGGCCTCAAGCAGCTCGAGACCCAGCTCGGCATCGTGCTCTTCGAGCGCGCCTCGCGCCGCATGATGCCCACGGCCGAGGCGCGCGAGCTGTTCGCCGAGATCCGGCCGATGTTCTCGATGCTGCGCAGCTTCACCCAGACCGCCCGCGACATCCGCGAGGGGTTGAGCGGGCGGCTGCGGATCATCAGCACCCCGCCCATCGGCCACACCCTCGCCCCCCGCGCGCTGGTCGAGTTCCTGCGCGAGCGTCCCGGCGTCTCGGTGGCCTTCGACGTGCGCCGCCTCGAACATGTGATCGACGCCGTGCAGAGCGGCAGTGCCGATCTGGGCCTCGCGCTCAGCATGGAGCGCTACACGGCGCTCAATTCCGAGGTGCTGCACGAGACGCATATGGTGGCGCTCGTGGATGCGGCGGGGCCGCTTGCCGCGCAGACCCAGGTCACGGCCGAAGACCTTGCCGCGCATCCCTTCGTGGGGATCGAGGGCGACTCGAAGCTCGGCGGCCTCGTCCGCTCGGCCTTCCTGCAGAGCGGCCTGGGCTACCTGCCCCAGATCGAGGTCCGCTATGTCTCGACCGCGGCCGAGCTTGTGAACCACGGGCTCGGCAATGCGGTGGTCGATCCCTTCACCGCCCATTATCATGCCCGGCCCGGCATCGCGATCCGGCCCTTCGTGCCCGCCTGCATGACCCGCGTCGTGCTGCTCACCCGCCGCGGCGTGCCGCGCAGCCAGCTCGCCCATGCCTTCGCCGCGACGCTGAAACCGATTTTCGCCGAACCGCTCCGGAGAATTCACGCATGATGCTCGACCTGGGGTCGCTGCCGCCCGCCACCCGCTACAAGCTGCTGACTGCCATCGTCCTGCCGCGCCCCGTGGCCTGGGTCACGACGCAGAGCCCCGAGGGTGTGGTCAATGCGGCGCCCTTCTCCTTCTTCAACCTCTTCGGCCAGAACCCGGCCCTCGTCGTGCTGGGGCTCGAACATCGCGCGGACGGCTCGATGAAGGACACGACGCGCAACATCCGCGAGACGGGCGAGTTCGTGGTGAACATCGTGACCGAGGATCTGGTGGCCCCCATGGTGGCAAGCGCCGCCCCCGTGGGCCCCGGCACGAGCGAGCCCGAGGCGCTGGGGCTCGCGCTCGCCCCGTCGCTGACCGTGGCCCCGCCGCGGCTGGCCGCCGCGCCCGCCGCCATCGAGTGCCGCCGCACGGTCGGGCTCTCCTTCAGCGCCGAGCGCGAGATCCTCGTGGGCGAGGCCACGGGACTGGCCGCCCGCGAGGGCCTGATCGACCCCGAGAAATGGTATGTGGACTGGCAGGGCGACTATCCGGTGGCCCGACTCTTCGCCGACCGCTACGCCCGTCTGGTCGAGATCGACCGCCATGCGATCCCTCCCGCGATCTAGCTCCTCCCTCAGCCCTGCATAGGCGCAAGGCAGTTGATCCGGCGGGAGAATCCGGGGATCGTGTCGCCTTGTCCCTTTCGGGCATAGGCGCATCCGGTGGCCCGCGGCTCGGGACCGTCCCGTCGGAGACCAGCGCCTCCCCTGTGGGGGACGCTCCTCCGGGGCCGGGGCACACCCCTGCGGCCCGGAGGGCGCGCGGCCTGACACGAACGAATTTGGAAAAGCCGCCGATTCCGGTTAACCTTCGGCCCATCGGGGCAAGCCACCGGGAGGAAGGATGGAACTGCGGTTCATCGGACTTCGGAAGGCGGATGCGGGCTCGGCACGCCGGGACGCGAACTGCGGGGATCCCTGACCTTGCCGGCTGCGGGCGGGGCCCTTGCTGCCGCGCGGCAGCCCGCGATCTGGAACCGGCCGCTCCTCGAGCCGCGCATGCTGCGCCTGCATGCCGAGAACGCGGCCTTCCTCGCCGACCGGATTGCCATGGCCCGGGACGGCCCGAACGAGCGCGCCCTCGATCTCTTCGACCTCGAGGCGCGGCTCGGAGGCCATCTGGCGGCGCTGCGACGGGCGGGTGCGGCGGGCCTCGAGGCCGCCCTGATGGCCCTCGACGCGGAGCCCGGGCCGGGCGAAATCCTTGTGGCGGCGACGCTGTCGCTGGGTCACCGTCCGGAGGACGATCTCTGCGTTCACCTGCCGGGCCGGCTCCTCGTGCCCGCAGCCGCCCCCGCGATCGGCGCGGCGCTGGCGCTGCTCAACCCGCCGCGGATCGGCCCGCGGCTCAGGGCCTGGCTGGACGGGGACGATCCTCTGTCCGTCCTCGCCGCGCTCGGGGCCTGCAGCCGGCTTCGCGCGGACCCGGGGCCGCGTCTCGCACCGCTCCTGCGCCACGGGCCGGCGGCGGTGGCGGCGCGGGCCGTGCGGCTGGCCGGAGAGCTCGGCCGCGCGGACCTCGGCGCACCGATCCTCGACCGGCTCGGCTCCTGTCCCGAGGCACCCCGCGCGGCGGTGCTGCTGGGCGAGCGCCACCACGCCCCCCCGCATCTCCTGCCCCGGGATCCCGGCGCGCCCCCCGGACGCTGGCGCGAGGCCGCGGAGCTGCTGCCGCTCGCGGTCCCGCCCGCCGCGGCAAGGGCCGAGATCGCCCGCCTTCTCGGCCATCCCGCCACGCGCCGCTGGGCGGTGGTGGCCGCCGGGGCGCTCGGTCTGCCCGAGACGCTCGACTGGCTGATCGCACAGATGGAGGACCCGCTTCTGGCGCGCTCGGCCGGGCTCGCCTTCGGGCAGATCACCGGGGCCCGGCTCGGGCCCGACAATCTCGAACGCGCGACCTTTCCCGAGGACCCCGAGGATCCGGTGGCCGATGCCTGCCGCCTCGAACGCAGCATCGAGAGCCACGCCTACTGGCCCGATCCGGAGAAGTGCGGGGCCTGGCTCGCGAAGCGCAGGCCGGGCCTTGGCGCGGGCGAGCGGCACCTCCTCGGGGCCGCGGCCTGGACCCATGCCGCGCCGCCCGAACCGGGCCACCGCACGCAGCTCCAGCTGCGGGCCCTGTCGCTCGAGATCGCCTGCCGCACCCCCTCGGCCCCGCTGCCCGACTGGCGCGCGCCGGTGCGGCTCGGCCCCGACGGGCCCGGGAGGGGCTAGGATGCGGATCGACAATGCCACCCCCTGGCCCGCGACCTTCACCATGGCCTTCGACGCGGCCGGGCACGAGCAGGTGGTGCTGGTCACGAAGGCGAGCTTCGCCCTGCCCCGCGGCACCGGCCCCTGCCGGCCCGCAGAGCCGTTGCCGCTGATCGAGAGCGACCTGTTCGGGGCCGATCCCGCAGCCGATGCGCCGGTGCAGGAATATGACTTCGCCCCGCACAAGCCCTGCTGCGACGTGCTCCTCCATGGCCGCGCCCACGCGCCCGAGGGCCGGCCCGTCACCCAACTGCCGGTGGGCCTGCGGCTCGGGGGCTGGTCCAAGCGCCTCACGGTCCGCGGCGCCCGCATCTGGTTGAGGGCGGCCGCGGGCTGGCGGGTCTCCGACCCACGGCCCTTCACGAGCCAGCCCATCGGCTATGACCATGCCTACGGCGGCACCGACCCCGATCCGGGGGGCGGCGGCCGCGCGGCCGTCTTCGAGGAGAACCCCGCGGGCCTCGGCTTCTACCCGCTCCGGCCGGACAGGGAGGGTGCGCCCCTGCCCCATACGGCCGAAGCCGGCGCGGATGCGACCGATCCCCGCGGCGGGCTCCGGCCGATGGCCCTCGGGCCGGTCGGGCGCACTTGGCTGCCCCGCAGGCGGCACGCGGGCACCTACGACGCCGCCTATTTCGAGAGCCGGACGCCCTTCCTGCCGCTCGATTTCGACCCCCGCTATTTTCAGGCCGCCGCCGAGGATCAGCAGATCCCTTATCCCAAGGGCGGAGAGCCCGTCGAGCTCGTGAACCTCTCGCCGCGGGGCCGCATCGCCACCTGGCTGCCGCGCCTGCAGATCCTCGCCACCTTCGAGCGGCGCTCCGGCCGGCTGACCCAGCGGATCGCCAATCTCGACACGGTGCTGTTCCTGCCGGAGGAGGAGATCGTCACCCTGACCTTCCGCACGAGGATCACGGCCAAGCGCGACATCTTCGAATTCGCGCGGGTTCTCGTCTCGGCCCGGCAGGAGGCGCCCGATGGCTGAGCTGCGCGGCCTCGCCCCCGGCCTGTCGGTGGTGGGCTACGGCATGTGGACGGCGCTCGGGCCGGACGGCCCCACGACGGTCGCGGGCCTCGACGCCCGGCTGATCGTCTCGCAGTCCGGCGACCTGCGCGAGCCCCTGACCGGCGCGGCCCTCCCCTGCTTCCGGCTCGCGGCCCAGCATTGGTGGGCGGGGCCGAGCTTCCTGTCCGAGATGCTTCTGCCCGTCCTCGGGGAATGCGCCGAGCAGCTGGCCGCACTGCCCGCACCGCTCCGGCGACCGGCCTCGGAGGTGCCGGTGCTGATCGCCGTGGCCCCGCGCGGGCGTCCCGCACGCCCGGACGATCTCGAGGCGCGGCTGCTGGCGGAGCTCGAGGCCCGGCTGGGGCCGCTGCCCGAAGGCAGCGCGGTCGTGGGCGCCGGACGGGTGGGTCTGCCGCATCTGATCGCGCGGGCCGCCCGACAGGCGGGCCGTCACCCGGTGCAGATCCTGATCGGCGTCGAGAGCTTCCTGATGCAGGAGATCGTCGATCACTATGCCGACCGTCACCGGCTTTTGTCCGAGGAGAACAGCTCGGGCTTCGTGCCGGGCGAGGCCGCGGCCGCGCTGATCGTGGCGCCCCGGGGCATGGCGCCCGGTCTGGCGCTGAAGGGCCTCGGCGCGGGCCGCGAGCCTTCGGGTGCGGGCGGCAGCCGCGATGCGCCGGTGACGGGCGAGGGCCTCACCGATGCGATCCGCGCGGCGCTGGCAGCGGCCGAGATCCCGCTCTTCGACATCCCGATCTTTCTCGGCGACCTGAACGGCGAGCATTTCAAGTTCAAGGAGGCGATGATCGCCACGATGCGCCTCGACCGTCTGCCGCCGGAAAATGTCTCCCGGCGGCCGCGCGGTCATCCGGAGCATTGGAACGCGATCGAGGGTCTGGGAGAGATCGGTGCGGCGCTGATGCCCGCGCAGCTCGGCTGGGCCTTCGAGGCGGCGCGGAGCGGCCGGCTGCCGCAGGGCCGGGCGCTGGCCTTCGCCGGCGAGGACGACGGCGCACGGGTGGCGATCGTCGCCGCCGCGGCAGGAGGACCTGTCCGATGACCGATGTCTATGCCAACGGCCGCGAAGTCTCGGGCAAGGCCACGCCCAACAAGACGATCAGCGCGCTGCCCGATGTCTGCCTCTCGCCGCCCCCGCCGCCCGCGGGGCCGGTGCCGATCCCCTATCCGAACTTCGGCACCGCCTCGGACACGTCGGACGGCTGCACCAGCGTCTTTGTGAAGGGCAAGGAAGCGGGCAAGAAGAACGCCTCGAAATATTCCTCGATCAAGGGCGACGAGCCCGCCACCCGCAGCTTCGGCGGCAGCGTCGTTTCGCACACGATCACCGGCACGCTGAAATTCGCGGCCTATTCCTTCGACGTGCTGTTCGAGGGCGAAGGCGCCGAACGGTTCATGGACCTCACCACGACGAACCACATGAACCCGGGCGGCGGCGCCAGCACCAGCGTGGCGCGTCCGCGCCCGCCCAAGCCGCCGAGCGAGGCCGAATGCAAGCAGATGCGCGCCGACCTTGCCAAGGAACGCGAGACGCTGTCGGGGGCCACGGCCGACAAGCGGGCGACGAAGGGCACCATCGCCATCGCCAAACCCTCGAACGGCGGCCGGCAGTATTCGGCGAGCGGCCAGCTCATGCGCGACAAGCTGTCGGGCAATCCGAACGGCTACATCGATCCCAAACCCGCCCGCCATGTCGATGGCAAGGGCCGCCCTTCGAAGGTCTGCGGCGGACGCAAGCACCACCATCCGAGCGGCGGCAGCGCCAAACATTGCGAGGCGCAGTCGGTCGATACGATGAGTTGGGAGCCCGGCCCCTCCAAGATCACCTTCGCCATCGACTATCCCGCCATCACCTTCAATAAGGACAAGCTGGGCCGCACCCGCAAGATCGTGGATCAGAAGGCCAGGGATCGCCCCTGCCAGAGCTGCCGCCGTCTGCTGAAGAAGGCCTGCGAATGCGGCGTGAAGATCTTTCTGTGCATGGACGACGGGCCGGTGGACTGGTGCAAGGAACAGGGCTTCGGAAAGGGCGGCGGATGAGACCAGCGGAAGAAATCGCGCGGATGCTGCCGATCCCGGCGGACCTCGGCCGGGGCGCCTTCACCGGCAGATGGCGCAGCGCCTCGGCGCATATCAGCCCCGAACGGATGACACCGCTGAAGGAGGCGCTGCTCTTCAAGACCAACGCCGCTCTCTATTCCCTCGTCTCGGCCGCGATGGTCTGGCAGGCCGAACGGCTCCGCGCGCAGACGGACGTCTCGCCGCTCCTCGACATGGCCGAGGCCCTCTATGCCTGGCAGCAGGACTGGCACTGGTTCGGCCGGACGCCCGCAATCGCCGACATCGACACGATCGACGAGGCGCCGAGGCCGCAGGGCAGCGTCCTGATGATGCTCGACCTGATCCATCAGGACCACATCTACACCTCCGGGCACTGGCCCTCCGAACCGATCTTCTCGGTCACGGCGGACATGCTGGTGCTGACGCGCTTCAACCTGCCTGCGGACGCGGTTCCGGCCTTCGATGCCTGGGTCGAGGCCGTGATCGCGCGGATGGATCTTGTCGCGGAATTTCCCGAGCATGGCGAGACGCCCGAGCTCGAGGTGGGCGACACGCCCGAGCGGCGCGCCTGGGCGGCGAAGGTGATGGGCCAGCCGCTGCCGCCGTCGGTCCTCGACCTCTCGCGCGATCCGGACCCGTCCCGCTGGCCCGACGAGTGGCGCGACCTGCTGGCCCGGCTCGACTGGGACGGCAACCCCTTCCTCCGCCCCCACCCCGGCACGCTTCGCCCGCGGCAGGACGGCGAGGTGCCATGAGCAGAAGGCAGGAGCGGGTCTCGTGAGCGCCGTCTACGACCATGCCCGCAGCCGGACGGCCGACGAAGACTCGCGCGATCTGTCCTTCGCCTGGGACCAGTGGCGTTACACCGACTACTTCCTTTTCGAGGAGGATGCCTCGGCCGCCCCGTTCGAGGGCCAGTCCGATCTGGCCTGCCGAGGCTTCGTCATCGCCGTGGCCGAGGCCATCACCGCACGGTTCCATGCGCACCGCGGCACGGAGGAGGCGCGGTCCTATCTCGATGCCGCCTGGGCCACGATGCTGCGCGAGGGCGCCTGCGACTATGCCCTCCTGCCCGCCGAGGACTGGCCGGGGCCGGTGCGTGGGGCGCTCCGGGCGGCCATGCTCGTCGTCAACGACACGCTCCACGAGGCGCGCGACGATGGCGACTTCCCCGCCCGCTGCGTCTGGATCCTGCAGCTCGCGCGCCACGTCCTGCCGCCGCGCCTTCGACCCGAGTTCGAGGCCTGGGTCGCCGTCGCCACCTCGCGCCTCGCGCGCCACTGGCCGGTGCCCGAGCACCGCAGCGGCCTCTTCGCCGAGAGCTTCGACCGAGGCCCGCCGGTCGGGCCCTGCACCTTCCTGCCGGACGATCCCGGCACCCCCGAGAGCGCCGCGGCCTGCCTCGCCCGCCATCTCGCGACCCTCGCCGGCAACCCCTGGCTCTTGCCCCCCGATACCGCCTAGTTCAGTTGCACGCTCGCCCCCTGGATCCTGTTCGCGCCGCTGGCCCGGCTCAGGATCTCGGTGCCGCGGATCGTGACCCGCCCGTCCGGCGCCAGCGTGATCGAGGCGCGTCCGCAGCGCAGCACCACCTCGCGCCGTCCCTCCAGAACGAGGCGCGTTCCGTCGAGCTCGGCCTCCGGCACCGCCCGGCGGATCAGGCCCAGCACAACCGGAGAGGCTCCGACCTCGGCCACCACCGCCTCCGCTCCCATATCGGCGGCGCAGACCGCCACGACGGTTTCGGCCAGCGCTTCCACCCCGCCGATCTCCACCCGCAGGAGACCGCAGGGATCGACCCCGAGGATCCGGCCCCGCAGGAGGCGCGAGCCCGCCGCGGCAAAGCCACCGTCATGCATGATCCGCCTCCGTCTCGAACGCATAGGAAAAGCCCGCGGGCCCGCCGGTGAGGGTCACCCGGCTGAAGGCCGCCCCCGCGAGCTGGCGCTCGAGCAGCTTGCGGCTCAGTTCCGGCAGCAGGGTGCCGCTCAGGATCGCATCGATCATCCGTCCGCCCGACTCGACCTCGGTGCAGCGGGCGCGGATCGTCTCGAGCACGCCCTCGCCCAGAACCAACTCGGCGCCGTGCCCTGCCTTCAGCCGCCGGGCAATGGCCTCGAGCTTCTGCCCCGCGATGGCCGCGATCATCCGGTCCGAGAGCGGCAGGAACGGCAGCACGATCATCCGCCCCAGCAGCGCGGCCGGAAAGACCTGTAGAAGCGGCGCGCGGAGGGCGGCCGACACTTCTGCCAGATCCTGCCCCGCAGCCTCCACGATCTCGTCGGTGCCGACGTTCGAGGTCAGCAGGATCACCGTATTGCGGAAATCGATCTGCCGCCCTTCGCTGTCGTCCATCCTTCCCTTGTCGAACACCTGAAAGAATATTTCATGGACGTCGGGATGCGCCTTCTCGACCTCGTCGAGCAGGATCACCGAATAGGGTTTTCGCCGCACCGCCTCCGTCAGGATGCCGCCCTTGCCATAGCCCACATAGCCCGGGGGCGAGCCCTTCAGCGTCGAGACCGTGTGCGCCTCCTGAAACTCGCTCATGTTGATCGTGATGAGAGCCTGCTCGCCACCGTGCAGCTGTTCGGCCAAGGCCAGCGCCGTCTCGGTCTTGCCGACGCCCGAGGGTCCGCAGAGCAGGAAGACCCCGAGCGGCTTCTCCGGCGGCCCGAGCCCCGCCTGCGCGGTCCGGATCCGGCTCGCGATGGCCTCCATCGCATGATCCTGTCCCACGACACGCCGGGCCAGCAGGTCCGCAAGGCCGAGCGCGCGTTCGTTGCGGCTGGCCAGCATCCGCCCCATCGGGATGCCGGTCCAGTCCTGCACCACCGAGGCGACCGCCTGACGGTCGACCGTCGGCAGGATCAGCGGCCGCTCCCCCTGCGCCTCGGCGAGATCCCGGCTGCAACGCCGCAGGCGGTCGAGGAGGGCCGCACGGTCGTCCCTGGGCGGCTCGGCCTCCTCGGCGGCCTGCGGCGGTGTGCCGTCCAGCGCATCGCCCTCTGCCCGCAGCCGGGCGCGCAACTCGAGAATTTCGGCCACCAGCGCCTTCTCGGCCTCCCAGCGCGTCTCCGCCGCAGCCCGGTCGGCCGCGACGGCGGTCCGCGCCGCCTCGACGTCGCCGCGGCGCGCCGTCACATCCATGCCCACGGCCTCCTCGCGCTCGAGGATGCCCGCCTCGATCTCGAGCGCCTGCGCGCGGCGGTCGATGTCCTCGACCTCCGCCGGCGTCGCATGCTGCGAGACGGCGACGCGTGCGCAGGCGGTGTCGAGCAGGGAAATCGCCTTGTCCGGCAATTGCCTGGCCGGCAGGTAGCGATGCGACAGCCGCACCGCCGCCCCCACCGCCTCGTCGAGGATCTCGACCCGGTGATGGCGCTCCAGCACGGCGGCCACGCCGCGGCACATGCGGATCGCGGCCTCTTCCGAGGGCTCCTCGATCCGCACCACCTGAAAGCGGCGGGTCAGCGCCGGGTCGGGCTCGATATGCTGCTTGTATTCGGCCCAGGTGGTGGCGGCGACGGTGCGCAGCTCTCCCCGTGCCAGTGCCGGTTTGAGAAGATTGGCCGCGTCCCCCGTCCCCGCCGCGCCGCCCGCGCCGATCAGCGTATGGGCCTCGTCGATGAAGAGGATCACCGGAGCGTCCGAGGCCTGAATCTCGTCGATCACGCTCTTCAGCCGCTTCTCGAACTCGCCCTTCATGCTGGCACCCGCCTGCATCAGCCCGAGATCGAGCATCCACAGGGTCACCGTACGCAGCGGCGGCGGCACGTCCCCGCGGGCAAGCCGCAGCGCAAGGCCCTCGACGACGGCGGTCTTGCCCACCCCGGCCTCGCCGGTGAGGATCGGATTGTTCTGCCTCCGCCGCATCAGGATGTCGATGATCTGCCGGATCTCGGGATCGCGCCCCACGACCGGATCGAGCCGCCCCTCCCGCGCCCGCGCCGTCAGATCGGTCGCATAGCGGGCGAGCGCGGAGCCGTCGGCCGCGCCCGGCCGCGCGGGGGGCGGCGCGGCATCGCCCTCGGCCGAGCCCTGCGTCAGATCGCGGAACGTCTCGGAAAGAGACTCTGCATCCACCTGCCCGAAGGCGCCGCTGATCCGCATGAGCAGCGCCTCGAGCACGGGCACCCGCAGCGCGCCAAGCAGGAGGTATCCCGAGCGCACGCGGTCGTCGCCGAACCGCAGGCTGCCGAAGGTCCAGCCCTCGCGGATGGCATGGAAGAGATGGTCGGAAAATTCTTCCACCGCGCTCGCCCCGCGTGGCAGCACGTCCACCGCGCGGGCCACATCGGCCGAGAGCCGGCCGGCATCGCAGCCTGCCGCGCGCATCAGCAGCGCCATGTCGGACCGATCCGCGGCGAGCAGCGCCTCGATCAGATGGACCAGCTCCACATAGGGGTTGCCGCGCGCCTTCGCCGCCTGAGCCGCCGCCGAGAAGGCCGCGAGACAGGTCGGGTTCAGCTTCGCCACCAGTTCCTTCCGCTTGACGGTTTCCTGCGAGCCCCGCGGCATGGCCGGCCCCTCACGATGTCGTCCTGAAAATAGTCGGGCGCAAAGGTCTTGGCTTAGCCTATGCTGGAATCAGGTACCTTGGCGACACCTTTGCATCGGGGCGGAGGCCGGGCATGATCGGGGAACAGCCCGGCGACATCTTCCGCCGGGGCGAGATCCTGAACCACACCTACGAGATCGAGGGCGTGCTGGGCCGCGGCGGCACCGGCGAGATCTACCGCGCGCGCAACCTGATCTCGGGGCGGATCGTCGCGGTCAAGGCGCTGAACCGGCGCTTCTCGGGCAACGACGATTACATCGGCCTCATGCGCCGCGAGGAGCAGCTGCGCGACGTGATCGACGATGCCGTCGTGCGCTACACCGAATGTTCGCGCAGCGACGGCGGGCATGTCTTCCTCGTGATGGACCATATCGAGGGCCCGTCGCTCGCGCAGGCGATGGAGGCCGGGCGGATCGAGGCGCGCGACCTTCTGATCGTGGCGCACCGGGTGGCCGAGGGCCTGCGGGCCGCGCACCGCCACGGGATCGTCCACCGCGACCTCTCGCCCGACAATATCATCCTGCGCGGCGGAGCCCCCGAGCGGGCGACGATCATCGACTTCGGCATCGCCAAGGATCTCTCGGCCGGGGCGCAGACCATCGTCGGCAACGACTTCGCCGGAAAATACGAATATGCGGCGCCCGAACAGATCGACGGGCGTGCCGAGCCGCGCTCGGATCTCTATGCGCTCGGCGCCACGCTGCTCGCGGCCTTTCGGGGCGAGGCGCCGTTCGCCGGAGCGACGCCGGGCGAGATCGTCCGGCGCAAGGGGCGTCCGCTCGACACGGAGGGGGTGCCCGAGCCCCTGCGCGGCCTGATCGATCGCCTCGCCGCGCCCGAGGCAGAGCGCCGGCCCGCCAGTGCCGCGGCGGTGGTGGAGGAGCTCGACCGGCTGCTCCGGCCGCAGGCGGAGCCGGACCGGCGGCGACGGGTCTGGCCCGCCTTCGCGGCCCTCCTCCTCCTAGCGGTTCTCGCGGTCGGAGGATGGATCGCGCTGCGGCCGCCGCTGGCCCAGCCCTACCGGCTGACGGCGAGCGCGGCGGATCTGGCAGGCGAGGCGCCGGATCGGGCGGGAGCGGCGCGGATCGCTGAGGCCTATGCCCGCGCGGCGGGGCACGCGTCCCACGGGCTGCGGATCGCCCGCGGCGCGCCGGAGGGCTGGGCGGATGCGGCCGCCGAGGCGCTGGCGCTGACGGCGACGCTCGACGACTGGCGGCTCGCGCTGAGCGGCGCGGAGGCCGCGCTCTCGGGCCGCGCAGCGGATGCCCGCAGCGCGGCGATGGTGGAAACCCGTTTCCGCGACTGGGCCTCGCGCCGGGGTTTCGAGCCCAGGATGCAGATCGAGGTCGTGCCGCCGCCGCTCGATCCTCGGGCGGTCTCGGCGCTGCTTCAACGGCATGCCAACTGCGGTCCGCTCTCCGAAGGGGAGACCGAAGGAACCATAACAGGCGCCGTCGCCTCGGCAGAGACGGCCGGCGCCCTCGAGCGCGCGCTCGCCGATCTGCGGGGCGACCGGCCGCTGCATCTGGCGATCACCGTGCTCAATCCGGCGATCTGCGCGGTGCGGCAGGCGCTTCCCGACCGGCCGGCGCAGGGCCTCTCGATCTGGCTCGGCGAGGCCGCGACAGGGGCGCCGAACCTCGCGGGGATCTATGGGCCGGGCGACTATCCGCTGGTCGAGATCCGGGCTCCGGCGGGGATGAGCGGGCTCGCGCTCTGGGTCGGTCTGGTCGATGTGACGGGCAGCGTGCTGAACCTGCTGCCCAACGTCTATTCCGACGAAAGCCGTATCGACTGGCTGGGCACGGTGGCGAATGGCGTCCGCACCATCCGGGTGATGCCGCTCGAGTTTCAGGTCGCGGGCGGCACGCAGCTCTTTGCGCTGCAGGTGGAGGCGCGCGACTTCGGCAAGAGCGAGCTGGTGGCGGTGGTGTCGCGCGGCGACCTCTTCGCGCTGCGCAGGCCCAAGGACGAATCCGTCGCCTCCTTCACCGAAGCCCTGAGCGCCCTGCGCCGGGAAGACCCCGACCGGCTGGTGGCGGTGACCCGGCGGCTGCTCGAGTCCCGCCCCTCCAGATAATCCCCGGTTGAAAAAGGGGCGCGATTCGGGCACCATTTTCCTTGGGCCGCATTTTCGGCCCCGCGTTCAAAAGCCCTTTGTCGAAAGGCCGCACGGCCATGTCGGAGCTACGGGAATTTCTCGATCCGATCGAAGGCGACGCTCCGTCGGGTGCGGACCTGCGGAACGATCCGCGCTTTCACGCCATCGAGCGCCTCATCGAACCGGCCCGGCGCGCGGCCCGTCAGGCGGCCGCCGAGACGGGCTCTCAGGTGCAGCTCGACTGGAGCGCCATCGTGGCCGAAGCGCGCGCGCTTGCGGCCTCGGGGCGCGACCTCCGGCTTCTGGTGATCCTCCTGCGCGCGCTCACCGCCGAGGAGGGGCTGGCGGGGCTCGCCTCGGGGCTCGACCTGCTGGCCCGGACGGTGGAGAGCTACTGGGACACGCTCCACCCCGCGCTGCGCGAGGGGCCGCCGCAGGAGGCGGCCATGCGCCGGGTCAATGCGCTGCGCCAGATCGAGAATGCGGATGCGGGCCTTCTCGGCGATCTCGAGTTCCAGCCGATGTTCGAGATGCGGGCCCTCGGCCCCGTCACGGGCGGCGACCTCGCGGCGGGCGGCTTGCGCGCGGCGCAGGTGCTGGCCGAGGCCCCGCGCGGGCTCGGCGCGCGCGAGACCTCCGAGATCGCCGCCGCGCACGAGGCGCGGGCCGCCCGCGTGGCTGCCGCCTGCCGCGGACTGAAGGCGGAGCGGCCGGCGGAGTTCGAGGGCCTCGCCGCAGGGCTCGCCCATGCACAGGCGGCCCTCGGCCGGCTCGAGGCGGCGCTGGCGAAAGAGCTCGGCACCAACGGCGCGGGGCTACGCTTCACGGCCCTCTCGACCCAGCTTCAGCGCATGGCCGCGACCCTCGGCACCGCCACGGCAGAGCCCGCACCTCTCGCCGCAGAGGCCCCCGCCGCCCTCCCCGAGGCCCCGGCCCTGGGGATCGCCTCGCGCCGCGATGTCGAGCGCTGCCTCGACCTCATCATCGATTTCTACGAGCGCACCGAGCCCTCGTCGCCGATCCCGCATCTGGCGCGGCGGATGCGGCGGATGGTGCCGATGAACTTCCTCCAGCTCATGGAGGAGGTCGCCCCCTCGGGCATGAAGGAATTCCGCGCCGTGGCCGGCGTCGCGGACGAGCGGACGAAATGACAGGGAGAGGCCCCGACCATGAGCGAGAGCAAGGCGAAGGTGATCGAACGCAACCGCGCTCCGCGGGTGCAGATCGCCTATGACGTGGAGCATTACGGCAGCCCGACCACCATCGAGCTGCCCTTCGTGATGGGGGTCATGGCCGACCTCGCCGGCAAGTCCGAGACGCGCGAGGCGCAGAAGCCCGCGGCCGAGCGGGCCTTCGTCGAGGTGGATGCCGGCCGGTTCGGCAAGTTCATGGAGGCGCTGAGCCCGCGGGTGAAGGCACGGGTCCCGAACCGGCTGCCCGGCGGGGCGGAGGGCGGCGAGGAGGAGATGTTCGTCGATCTCAGCTTCCGCAGCATGGGCGATTTCGCCCCCGACCGCATGGCCGAACAGGTGCCGGCGCTGGCCGAGCTCCTGCGGATGCGGCGCCAGCTCGAAGAGCTTCTGGGCTACATGGACGGCAAGGTCAGTGCCGAGAAGCGCATCGCCCAGCTTCTGACGAACGAGCCGCTGCTCGCGCAGGTCGCGGGCGAGGCCGTGAAGTCGCGTCAGGCGGAGGAATGACCATGGCCGAAGCCAAGCAGGACACGGGCCCCGCCACCGCCGAGACCGAGGCGCTGGATCTGGGCGAGTTCAGTGCGCTTCTGGAAAAGGATTTCCGCGTCCGCGAGGACGACAGCGACAAGCTGAAGGAGCTGGTGCGCAACCTCGCCCTCGCAGCCACCGAGCGGTCGGGCACCGCCACCATCTCGGGCAATGCCGTCAAGTCGATCAAGTCGCTGATCGCGGGGATCGACGCGCTTCTTTCGGCGCAGATGAACGAGATCCTCCACGCCCCCGAGGTGCGCCAGATCGAGGGGACATGGCGCGGGCTCCATTATCTCGTGAACAACACCGAGACCGACCAGAAGCTGAAGATCCGTGTGATGAACATCACCAAGGACGAACTGGCCGACCAGCTCGAGGATTTCGAGGGCCAGATGTGGGACCAGTCGCCCACCTTCAAGAAGCTCTACACCGAGGAATATTCGATGTTCGGCGGCGCGCCCTTCGGGGCGGTCATCGGGGCCTATGAGTTCAGCCACCATCCGCGCGACGTGAGCCTCCTGCGCAACATCTCGGGCATCTGCGCCTCGGCCCATGCGCCCTTCATCGCCGCGGCGGCCCCACAGCTCTTCCGCATGGAGAGCTGGCAGGAACTGCCCAATCCGCAGGATCTCCAGCAGATCGTCTCCTCGCCCGATTACGCCAGCTGGCAGTCGCTGCGCGAGAGCGAGGACAGCCGCTACATCGGCCTCACGCTGCCGCGGGTGCTGGCCCGCCTGCCCTATGGCGCGGCCACGATCCCGGTGAAGGGCTTCGCCTTCGAGGAGGAGATCGACGGCAAGCACGACCATTACGTCTGGATGAACGCGGCCTTCCCGATGGGCGTCAACGTCAACCGCAGCCACAAGCTCTACAGCTGGGGCACCCAGATCCGCGGCGTCGAGACCGGCGGCTCGGTCATCAACCTGCCCGTCCACACCTTCCCGACCGACGACGGTTCGGTGGCGATGAAATGCCCCACCGAGATCGCCATCGACGACCGGCGCGAGGCGGAACTCGCCAGACTCGGGATGATGCCGATCCTGCACCGCAAGAACACCGACATTGCGGCCTTCATCGGCGCTCACAGCCTGCAGGACGACGAGGCCCGCGCCGGACGGCTGGTCGATCCCGACGCGCAGTCGAACGAGCGGCTGAGCGCGAACCTGCCCTACCTCTTCCCCGTCTGCCGCTTCGCCCATTACCTCAAGGCCATCGCGCGCGACAAGATCGGCAGCTTCAAGGAACGGGCCGACATGCAGGTCTGGCTATCCGAGTGGATCAACCGCTATGTCCTCGCCAACACCGCCATGGCCGATGACAAGCAGAAGGCGCGCCGCCCGCTCGCCGCCGCCGAGGTGCAGGTCGACAGCGTCGAGGGCCGCCCCGGCTACTATGCCGCGCGCTTCTACCTGCGGCCGCACTACCAGCTCGAGGGCATCAACGCGAGCCTGCGGCTCGTCTCGGAACTGCCCTCCGTCAAGGGAGGCTGATCGCTTCTCCCCGCTTTCAGGACGTCTGCATGGCCATCGGAGGTTCAGGACATGGCATTCACAGGCTACCTCAAGATCGAGGACATCAAGGGCGAGTCGCGGCGCGCCGACCACGAGGACGAGATCGACGCCTTCGGCGTGAGCTGGCTCGTCGAGCAGACGAGCTCGGCCTCGACCGGCAGCGGCCGGACGCGCGGCCGCGCCAGGGTGGGCGACTTCCGGCTGCGCAAATGGATGGACGCCTCTTCGCCCTATCTCGCGCTGGCCTGCATGCAGGGCAAGTCCTTCCCCGAGATGATCTTCATGGCCCGCAAGGACTCCGGCGAGGCGCATCTCGATTATCTGCAGGTGACGCTGAAGAACTGCATCGTCTCGAGCTATGCGCTCGCGCAGGATGCGCCCGAGGAGTCGGGCCATGACATGATCGCCGAGGATGTGGCGATCTCGTTCGAGACCATCACCTACAAATATGTCGTTCAGGCCGACGACCATTCGGCCGGCGACGAGCACGAGGTCGAATATAACGTCGTCGCCGCCCGCTGAGCGCGGCGGCCCCGCTGGCGCGGAGGGACCCGATGCCCGAGACGGTGATACCCCCTCATGCCCGCCGCGAGGCGGTGCAGCCGAGCCTCTGGGACCGGCTGCGCGAGGATCTGCCCGGTCTCATCGCCGAAAGCGGGCGGGCCCGGGCGGCCCTCGCGCGCGAACTGGGCGAGGAGCGGCTGGACGAGCTGCTCGGCCGGGGGCGGGCGGGGCTGGCCGGTCTCGACGAGGGGCAGCGCCGCGCCGTCCTGCGGCTGATGGCGCTGCTCGACCGGCGCGCGTTTCTCGAGGAGCACGGCCTTCTCGTGACCCCCGAGGCGCTGCGCGAGGCCGTCCGACGCGATGTCGAGGCGCTTTTCAACACCGAGCGGCTGCAGGCCCATCTTCTGCTCGGCGCAGCCGAGCGCGGGGCGGCGGAAGACCCCGCCGATACTCTCGAAGACTTCCCCCATGTCCGGCGCAGCGTGCTGAACTTCGGCGTTCCCGCCTTTTCGGGCCGGCGCGCGCGCGACTTCGATCCCGAGCGGCTGGCGCGCGATCTGCGCGAGGTGGTGGCTTTGTTCGAGCCGCGGCTGCGGCGCGACACGCTCAGGATCCGGGTGGACACCCACGACCGCAGCGGCCTGCGCATCTCCATCGAGGGGGTGCTGATGCTCGCCCCCGTGCCCGAGCGGTTGCGGCTGTCAACCATGCTCGACCTCGACACCGGCAGCGCCTCGACCGCGCTCGAGGAGGCGTGATGGACCGCGCCTTCCTCGCCTATTACGAGGCCGAACTGGCCGAGCTGCGCGAGGCGGCGGCCGCGTTCGGCACCCTGCATCCGACGGTGGGGCGCAACCTCTCGCTCGATACGGTGCCCTGCCCGGACCCCTATGTGGAACGGCTGCTCGAGGGGGTGGCCTGGCTCGCGGCAAGGACCCGGCTCAAGCTCGACGCCGAGGCGCAGCGCAGCGTGCGCAACCTGCTCGACTGGCTCTGGCCCGACCTCGCCGGGCCCGCGCCGGCCATGGCGCTCGCCACCCTTCACCCGGGGCCGCAGGTGCTGGGGATGGCGGACGGCCACACGGTGACGCGCGGCACCCGCCTCGTCGCGGCCTTCCGCGAGGGGCTGGCCACGCGCGCCACCTACACGACCGCGCAGGACGTCACCCTCTGGCCGGTGGCGCTTGAGGCGGCAGGCTACCTGCCCGACCGCGGCGCCTTGAAGGCCGCGGGGCTCTCCGAGGCGATGGCGGGGAGCGCCGAGGCGGCCATCCACCTCGCCCTCGCGCGCGCAGGGCCGGGCACGCTCTCCGAGCTGTCGCTCGACCGGCTCGACCTGTGTTTCGCGGGCAGTCCGCGCGCGCCCGCGCTGTTCGACGCGATCCACGGCACCTGTCGACGGGCGGCGGCCCGCGGCGCGGCGGATTTCGGGCGGGTGCCGGCCCCTACCCTTGTCGGCATCGACGGGGCGGAGGGCCTGCTGCCGCGCCTGCGCCCCTCCTTCGAGGGCTACCGCCTCATCCGCGAATATTTCCTGATGCCGGATCGGTTCCACTACCTGCGCCTCGACGGGCTGCAGACAGCCATCCGCGCGGCGACGGGACGGGTCGAGATCCTGTTGCTCCTCGACCGTCCGCGGCCGGCGCTGGCGGACCTTGCGGCCTCGGACTTCCGGCTGTTCGTGACGCCCGTGGTCAATCTCTTCGAGAAGGAATGCAACGCGGTCGAAGTCGATCCCCGCTCGGCCGCGCATGTCGTGCACCCGGACCGGACAAGGCCGCGCGACTTCGAGATCCTGCGCCTGCTGCGGGTCGAGGATGCCGACAGCTCCGGCCCCGAGGCGGTGATCGAGCCCCTGCATGCGCCCGCGGCGCAAGGGGGCTCGGGCCTCTTCTACACCACCGAGCGCCGCCCCCGCCGCCCCGGCGAGGACGAGCTGCGCCGGGGCCAGACCCGCACGAGCCACGCGGGCGACGATCTCTGCATTTCGCTCGTGCGGCGTCCGGGCGCGACGGCGCCTGCCGTGCGGCGGCTCGACATCCGCGCGCTCTGCACCAACCGCGACCTGCCGATCCTGGACGACAGCCCGCGCCTCACGCTCGAAAGCGGCGATCCGGTGGCGCGGGTCGAGCTTCTGTCGGCACTCCGCCGCCCCCGTCCCGCGCTGGCCGCCGGGCTGCCGCGCATGACCCGCGAAGCGGAGGCGCAGCAGGACGAGGTCATCTGGCGCCTCGCCGCGCAGCTCGCGCTCGATCATCTGTCGCTCGCCGAGACGACCGACGACGCCGAACCGCTGCGTGCGCTGCTCGCCCTCTATGCCGACCGAGGCGACCCGGCGGTGGCCCGCCATGCGCGCTCCATCGCCCGGGTGCGGGCGCGCGCCGTGACCGAGCGGCTGGATCTGCCCGGCCCGCTCTGCTTCGGCCGCGGACAGGAGGTGACGCTCGAAGTCGACGAGACGGTGCTGAGCGGGGCGAGCACGCTTCTTCTGTCCGCGTTGCTGGCGCAGCTCTTCGCGCGGCAGGCGGCGATCAACGCGGTCGTCCGGCTGCGCACGCGGCTGGTTCAGGCACAGGAGGAGGTGACATGGCCGACGATCCCCGGCATCCGCCCCCCGATCTGAGCCCCGCCACGGGCTTCTTCGAGCTGCTGCGCCGGCTGGAGGCGCCGGAGCTCCGCTTCGGGCGCACCGGCCCCGAGCCCGCGCGGCTCGGCCAGCGCGTGCGGCTGTCGATGGCGGCGCGCGACGTGGCGGCGCTGCGCCCCGGCGCGCCGCCCTTCGTCGAGGTCGAGGTGCTGGGCCTTCTCGGCCCCGAGGGGCCGATGCCCCTGCATCTCACGCGCTGGATGATGCAGCGCCTGTCCGACCGCTGGTTCGAGGGCACCGACGGCGGGACTGCCGATACGACGGCGCTCGATTTCCTCAACATGATCCAGCACCGGCTGCTCGCGCTCTACTGGCGCGCCTGGGGCGACCAGAGGCCCGAGGTGCAGGCAGCCTTCGGCACGGGGCGGCTCGGGGCCATGATCGACGCCCTCGCCGGTCTGGGCCTGCCCGGGCCGCGGCCCGCCCGCCTCGACGGGGTGAAGCGGCGGCACGCGACCTCGCTGGCCTCCGGGATCCAGAGCCCCGCCCGGCTGACGGATCTGGTGGCCTGCCATCTCGGCGCGCCAACCACGCTTCGTGAATTTCTGCCGCACTGGATGCCGATCCCGCTGCCGCTGCAGAGCCGGCTCGGCCGCCAGCACGCCCGCCTCGGCCGCGGCGCGGTGGCCGGGGCGCGCAGCTTCCAGCGCCAGACCCGGGCCGAGCTGCGCGTGGGGCCGGTGGATCTGCCGCTCTACCTGCGCCTGATCGAGGATCCGGCGCTCGCGGCCGACCTGCGCCATCTGGTGGGCGTGGCCGCCCCGCGCGAGGTGACGGTGGGGCTGCGGCCCCTCCTGCGGCGCGCGGCGATCCCCGCCCCGCGCCTCGGCTCGGTGCGGCTCGGACGGACGCTCTGGCTGGCGGGCGGCCGCCACCGCGACGCCGAAGACTGGCGGCGGCCAAGCCTTCTTCCCGCAGAGGGAGAGGCCGGATGCTGAGGCTCGTCATCGAACATGCGCCCTGCCCGCAGCGCGTGGGCGAGATGCGGCTCGAAGCGGGCGAACTCTCGATCGGGCGCAGTGCCGACTGCGACTGGCAGATCGACGACCCGGACATGTTCGTCTCGCGCAGGCACTGCATCGTCTCGGGCGGCGAGGGCGGCTGGCGGGTGATCGACGCAAGCCGGGGCGGGCTGTTCCTCGACGGATCCGAGAACCCGCTCGGCGCAGGAAACTCCGCGGTGCTGGCGCAGGGCACCCGGCTCCGGCTGGGCGATGTCGTGCTGCGGGCCGAGATCGAGGGGCGCGAGCCCCTGCGCGCGCCGCCCGCCCCGCGCGAGGCGGCACTGGCGGTCGACGATTTCTTCGCGTCGCCGCGCGCAGTGACGCCCGAGCCTCCGCCGCGGCCGAAGGATCTGCCGGGACCGTTCGAGGCGGTGGAGCGGGCGCCCGCCCCGCCGCCGCAGGATGACTTCGGCTTCGGGTGGGCCCTGCCCGCGGGGTCCCGCCCCGCCCCCGCCGAGGCGCGTGCCACGGAAGGACAGGACCCGTTCTTCAGGCCGGGCACAGCGACGGGGACCCCTTCCCCGGAAGGATCCCCGGCCCCGCCGCAGGCGATGTCCGCGCCAAGGGAGCTCGCCTTGTCGGAGGACGCCCTGTCCGAGGCCTTCTTCCGCGGCCTGGGCCTTCCGTCCGAGACCCTCGACGCAGCGGCGATGGAGGCGATGGGCCGCCGCTTCCGGCTGCTGGCCGAGGGGCTCGTCCTCCTGCTGCGCGCCCGCGCCCGCGAGAAGGGCGCCGCCCGCGTGCCGCAGAGCGTGATCGGGGCCTCGGAGGTGAACCCGCTGAAATTCCTCGTCACGCTCGACGAGGCGGTGGCCGCGCTGGTGACGCCGCGGGGGCCGGGATATCTCGGCCCCGAGGCTTCCATCGAGGGCGCCTTCCGCGACCTGACCGATCATCAGCTGCGCAACTGGATCGCGGTGCAGGCCGCGCTGCGCCGGATGATCGACCGGTTCGATCCCGCGCGCTTCGAGGCCGAGAGCGAGCGCGAGGGCCGGATGGCGCAGCTCCTTGCCGGCGGCCGCAGCGCGCGGCTCTGGCAGCTGTATCTCGACCGTTACGAAGAGCTCGCCCGCGCGGCCGAGGACCGGTTCCTCGGCGAGGTCGGGGCCGATTTCAGGGAGGCCTACGAGGGCCCGGAGAGGAGAGAGAATGGCTGACAGACGCATGTTCCTTGCGGGCGCGGGGGCGCTTTTGCTCGTGGCGGGCTGCGGGGGGCCCAAGGCCGGCACGCTCACCGTCAGTGCCACGGGCACGGCCGGCATGAACCCCGGCCCCGACGGGAGCGACCGGCCGCTGACGATCCAGATCCTGCAGCTGCGCGGCACCGCGGCCTTCGACGCGGCCGACGCCTTCGCGCTCCAGTCGCCGGCGACGAGCCTCGGCGCGGACCTGCTCAAGGCGGATCTCGTGACGCTGATGCCGGGCGCGCCGGTCGTGCGGGCGATCCCGCTCGACCCGTCGGTGGCGGCCGTCGGCGTGGTCGCGGGCTTCCGCAGCGCGGGCGGACGCAGCTACCGCTACAGCTTCAGCGTCGCGCCCACCGCCGAGGTGGCGCTGAAGATCGACGTGGGCCAGGGGGGCCTCGTCGTGGTGCAGGGCTGAGGCGCGCCATGAGCGGCAACAGGGTGGTCTGGTCGGAAGGGCTCTTCCTCAGGACCCAGCACTTCCAGCAGCAGGACCGGCACGCCGAGGCGCTGTTGCGCGCGGCGCTTCTTGCGGCGCCCTGGCAGCCCTTCGGCTTCACGAGGCTCGCGCTCGATGCGGCGGCGCTCGACGCAGGCCGCGTGGCGCTCGCCGAGGCGGAGGCGCTGATGCCGGACGGCACGGCCTTCCGCCTGGCCGAGGCCGAGCCGCCGCCGGCCGCGGCGCTCCGCCGCGACGGGCCGCCGGGCCTCGTCCAGCTGGCGCTGCCGCTCGAACAGGAGGGGGCGGCGAGTGTCGATCCCGCCCATGCCGCACCTTCGGGGGCGCGCTACCGCGGGCGGATCGAGGTGCTGCGCGATGCGATCCGCGGCGGCGCCGAGCCCGAGGAGGTGGAGCTCGCGCGGCTCGCCCCGCGCCTGATCGCGCCGGGAGAGCCCGCGGACGGCTGCGTGACGCTGCCCGTGGCGCGCGTCGAGGGGCTGCGCGCGGACGGATCGGTGGCCCTGCAGGAGGGATGGCTGCCCCCTGCCCTCACCATCGGCGCCGTGCCGTGGTATGGCGCGCTGCTTCAGGAGCTGGTGACGGGGCTCGACCGGGTGGCCGATGCCCATGGCGGGCTCGTGCTGGGCGGCGCCGGGCGCTCGATCGAGAACCTGCTGATCCTCGAACTGGCCAACACCGCGCGCCCGCGCCTCGCCCACCTGCTCCAGCAGGCGCAGGAACATCCCTCGGCGCTCTATGCCGAGCTGGCCGCGCTCGCCGGGCGGATGGCGACCTACGGCTCCTCCTCGCGCCGGCTGAGCGCGCTTGCGCCCTACGACCATCTCGAGCCGCAACCGGCCTTCGCGGCTCTGGCCGACACGCTGCGTTCGCTTCTTCTGTCGCTGCGCCATGTCGAGCCGAAGTCGCGCGCGCTGCCGGTGGCGCGCCATGCGCAGAACATCTGGAAGGTCCGCATCGACAATCCCGAGATCCTGCGCTCCTCGCGCATCGTGCTGCGCGTGGGCTCGGAGATGTCGGACGAGAGCCTGCGCCGGCTCTTCGCCGATCAGGCGACGGTGGGCGCGGCCGATGCCTTCGAGCGGCTCTGGACCTCGCGCCTGCCGGGCATCCCGCTGAAGCCGCTCCATTCCCAGCCGCGCGAGATCCCCTACGACGGCGAGCGGCTCTGCCTCGAGCTCGATCAGAAATCCGAGCACTGGTCGCAGTTGCTCGAGGCGCCGGGCTTCGTGGTGGGGGTTTCGGGCGTGCTCGAGCGCGAGCCGCAGATCGATTGCTATGCGGTGAGCCGATGACCCGCGCAGGCGCCTCCGGCTGGACAGACCCGCCGCCGAGAGTGGAACCCCGGGGGGCGGGACCATGACGCGGGAGGACGATCCGTTCGGTCTGGCGACCGATGCCGCCCGCACCCGGATCAGGCCCTCTCCTGCCGAACGGGCGCGCCGGGCCGCGGCCGGGCCCGCTCCGGCCGAGGTGGGCGCCGTGGCCCCGGTCCGCCCGGCCCACGGGAGGACCCATCCCAATCCGCTCGTCGCGAGCTTCGCCGTCCTGCTCGAACTCGCGCCTGCGCTGGAAGGCGCCGCCCCGCCGCAGGAGCCGGGGATGCTGCGCGCGCGGCTCCGCGACGGTCTGACCGAGGCCCGCGACCGGAGCGTGGCGCAGGGCGTGCCGCTGGCCCGCGCCGACCGCGCCGCGTGGTTCGTGGCAGCGCTCCTCGACGATCTGGCCTTGAACACGCCCTGGGGTGCGGCCAGCGGATGGCCGCGCCAGCCGCTCGTGACCGAGCTGTCGGGCGAGGTCGATGCGGGCACCCGCTTCTTCGACCGCCTCGAAGAGCTCGCGCGCCATCCGACGCTCGACCCGCAGCTTCTGGAGCTGGTCTGGCTCTGCCTGTCGCTCGGCTTTCGCGGCAAGCACCGCACGGGGCGCGAGGGCGGCGAGAGCGCGCTCTTCGCGCTCCGCACCGGCGTGGCGCGCCTTCTGCGCAATCCGGAGGCTACGGCCGCGCCGCTCTCGCCGCACTGGGAGGGGGTCGCGGCGCCCGACGCGCCGCGCCGCTTCGCGGTGCCGGTCTGGACGGTGGGACTCGCGGCGCTTGCGCTGATGGCCGCCCTCTACACGGGCCTCTCGCTCCAGCTGTCGGCGCGGGCCGAGAAGCTCTTCGATCTGGCAGCCCTCGTGCCCCCGGCCGAGCGCGCGGCCCTGTTCCGCCCCCCGCGCGAGACGGTCGCGCCGCCGCCCGAGATCCGGGTGGAGCCGGTGGTGATCGAGCTTCTGCCCGCCTTCCGGGCCCGCGCCCCCGCCGCCACCGCGGCCGCCCTTCAGGGCCGCGAGGATGCGCAGCTCACCATCCTCACGCTGCAGGGCACGGACCCCGAGCTGTTCCGCTCGGCCCGCGCCGAGGTGAACCCGGACTATGCGCCGCTGGTGGCCTCGGTCGCGGCCGTCCTCGCCGAGAACCGCGAGCTGGTGGGGGCAGTCCGTGTCATCGGCCATACCGATAACGTGCCGGTCCAGCGCAGCAATCCCTTCGCCTCGAACCAGGGCCTGTCCGAGGCCCGCGCCGCCACTCTCGCGGCCCTCCTCGTCGAGGGCGGCGTGCCCGCGGGGATCGTCACCGCCGAAGGCCATGCCGACACCGAGCCGGTCGCCGACAATGCCACGCGCGCGGGCCGGGCGCAGAACCGCCGCGTCGAGATCCGCATCGAGAAGAGGCTCTAATGCGCGCGCTCCGCAGCCTCCTCGCCGCCCTGACCTCGCGGACGCTCTGGACCTTCCTCGGGCTCGCGCTCCTCTGCGGGCTGATCTGGCAGTTCGGCGCGCTGGTCTCGGTGGGCGAGACGGTGCCGCTCGCCTCCGACCTCGCGCGGGGGCTGGTCGTGGGCTGCATCGTGGTGGGCTGGCTTCTGTCGCTGCTGGCAGCCCAGCTGCGGGCGGCGCGCAGGAACCAGCTCTTCGTGACCGAGCTTGCGGCGCCCGCTCCCGCCGCCCCCGATCCCGGCGCGGCGGCCGTGGCCGAGGTCGGGGCGCGGTTCCGGCAGGTGATGGCCGAGATGAAACGCTCGCGCGTGGGCGGGCGGCGCTTTCTGCGCGACATGCCGTGGTATCTGCTGATCGGCCCGCCCGGCACCGGCAAGACCACGGCCCTGCGCCAGTCGGGGCTGCATTTCCCGATCGATCCCGGCGACGACCTGCAAGGCGTGGGCGGCACGCGGAACTGCGACTGGTTCTTCACCGAAGGGGCCGTGCTGGTGGACACGGCCGGGCGCTACGTCCAGCAGCAGAGCGATCCCGAGGCCGATGCCGCGGAATGGTCGGGTTTTCTGGACCTTCTGAAGCGCCACCGCGGGCGGCGGGCGCTGAATGGCGTGATCGTGGCCCTGTCGATGACCGAGATTCTCGGGCCCGAGCCCGCGCTGCGCGCTCATGGCCGCGAGATCCGCAAGCGGCTGAGCGAGCTCGGCCAGAGGCTCCAGATCCGCCTGCCGGTCTATCTGATGGTGACGAAGGCCGACCTCGTGCCGGGCTTCGAGACCTTCTTCGCGCCCCTGCCCGCGCGCGGGCGCGAGCAGGTCTGGGGGGCGACGCTTGCACCCGACGAACGTCCCGAGGGCGGGGCGGTCGACCGCGAGGCGCGGGCGCTCTGGCAGGAACTCGAGGCCCGCGTCGGGCCGCGGCTGGCCGAGGAGGCCACGCTGGCCGACCGGGCCGAGATCTTCCGCTTCCCCGCGCGGATGGCCGAGGTCGAGGCGCCGCTGCGGGTGCTGATCGCCACCCTCTTCGGCGAGAGCCGCTACGAGGACAGCCCCTGGCTCCGCGGTTTCTACTTCACCTCGGCCACGCAGGAGGGCTCGCCGATCGACCGGATGCTCGGGGATCTGGCGGGCGCCTTCGGCCTCAGCCCGCCCGCGCCTCCCCGCCGGGCGCGGAGCGAGACACGCTCCTATTTCCTGCACGACCTGCTGGCGAAGGTGATCTTCCCGGAAGCCGGGCTCGGTCGCCTCGACCGGGCGGCGGAGGAGCGGCGGCGCTGGCTCTGGCGCGGATCGGTGGCGGGCGCGGCGCTTGCCACGGCGGTGGCGGGGGTGGGCTTCCTCCTCTCGTTCCTCGGCTGGTCGGGCGCCATCGAGGATCAGGCGCGGCTGACCGCGGATCTCTCCGCCCGGCTGGCCAATGTGGCCGCGCGGCAGGCACCGACCGAGCCGCTGGACCTGCCCCTCGCGCTGGAAGCCGCGACTGCCGCGGACGCCGCACGCACGGAGCCGCCCTCGGGGCCCCTCGCCTTCATCGGCCCCTCGGCCGCGGCCGAGATCGAGCGGGCGGGCACCATCGCCTACGAGCGCACGCTGGCCAATGTGCTTGCGCTGCGGATGGTGGCGCTGCTCGAGGCCTCGATGTGGCGGCAGGTGCGCGATCCCGACGACATGCTGGGCGCGCTCAAGGCCTATTTCATGCTGACAGGCCTCGCGCCCTACGACCGCGACTTCCTGACCGGCTGGTGGCAGGAAGAGCTGCCGCAGCAGGCGGTGCTCGACCCGTTCCCGACCGAGGCGGCCCGCAGGCACCAGCTGGCCGCGCTTTCCCTTTTCGGCACGCAGGGCGACCCTGTCCCGGCCGACGAAGAGCTGGTGGCGGCGGCGCTGGCCAGCATCTGCACCATCCCCCTCGCGGCCCGCGCCTATGGCGCGCTGATGCAGGATCCCGCGGTCACGGGCCTGCCCGACTGGATCCCCGGAGACGAAGCTGGGCCGAACGGCGCGAGGATCTTCACCCGCCTCTCTGGCAAGACGCTGCGGGTGGGGCTGCCCGGCGCCTTCACTTTTGCGGGCTTTCACGAGACGATCCTGCCGCTCGTGCCGGAAGTCGCCGCGCAGGCCACGCTCGACCGGACCCTCTTTGCGGGCGGCTGCGGCGGCAGCGCCGGGGCCTCGGCCGCCACGCTCGAGGCGGACATCCTGAAGCTCTATTCCGACGATTTCATCGCGCGCTGGGATGGGCTTCTGCGCGACATCCGGCTGGCGCCGCTGACGGACTTCGCCACCGCCACTGCGGCGATGAAGGATCTGGCGAGCCCCGACAGCGCGCTGAAGCGGCTGCTCGCTGCGGTCGTGGCCGAGACCGACCTCACGCGCGTCCCCGTCCCCGATGCGGCGCCGCCCGAGGGTCTCCTCAAGGCCGCCAGCAAGAAGCTTGGGAAGGTGGGCAAGCTCGTGAAGGGGGCCGCGGCGCTGTCGGCGGGCTCCGCTCCGCCCACGGAGCCGCCGGGGCAGGCGGTGGCGCGCCATTTCGAGCCGCTGAAGGGGATGATCGCCGAGGTGGAGGGGGTGCCGCCGCGGATCGGGGATGCCGAACTCGCGCTCGGCGCGCTGGCCAATGCGCTTCAGACCGCGGCGGCCAATCCCGATCCGCAGGCGGCGCTGACCGCGCAGGGGGGGCTTGCCACGCTGACGGGCGGGCTGACCGAGGTCGCCGCCCGCCTGCCGCCCCCCATCGGCGCCTGGCTCGAGGGGCTGGCCACGGACACGGCCAGCGTGACGCGCGAGGCGGCGATCGCCCGGCTGAACGCGCGCTACCGGGCCGACATCCTGCCCTTCTGCCGCGCCGCCACCGCGGGCCGCTATCCGTTCGAGCCGGGCTCGGCCATCGATGTGAACACAGCCGATTTCCAGCGCCTCTTCGGACCCGGCGGCCTGTTCGACGGCTTCACGGGCGACGCGCTCGGGCCCTGGATCGACACGACGCGGCACCCCTGGGCGTGGCGCGCCGATCTGGGGCTCGCTGCCCGGAGCCTCGCGCCCTTCGAGGCCGCCCGGCGGATGCGCGACGGTCTCTTCGCCGGAGGCATCGGCCCGGTGATGGGCTTCCTGCTTCAGGCGACGGACCTGTCGCCCAATGCCGCCCGGGTGACGCTGAGCCTCGACGGCCAGCAGCTTGTCTACATGAATGCGGCGACGCCCCCCGTGGGCATGACCTGGCCCGGCCAGAACGGAACGAACCTCATCGTGCTCTCCTTCACGCCGCTCGACGGGTCGGCCGAGGCGGTGACCTCGGAATCCGGCGCCTGGGCCTGGCTCCGGCTGATCGGCAAGGGCAGCCTCTCGCCCACCGCGCAGCCCGACCTGTTCCGGCTGCGCCTCGCCGCCGGAGCCTATGGCGCGCGCTTCGATCTCCGGGCGAATTCGGTGGAGAACCCGCTCGACCTCAGGCTCTTCGGCGGGTTCCGCTGCCCGGATGGCTTCTGAGCGCGCCATGGCCGGGTTCTTCGGCAAGCTGCCGTCCACCGGCGATTTCGTGACGCGCGGCCTCTCGCCCGCCTTCCGCGCCGCCTGGGACGGCTGGATCACGCGCCATGTCGCGGGCCGGCTCGGCGCGGGTCCCGAGGGCGGGCTGCGGGTGCGGCTCCGCTCCGGCGGGCGGGTGACGGGGGGCGTGGTGCTGCCCGGCCGCGACCGGATCGGCCGGAGCTTCCCGCTCTCGCTCCTCCTGGTGGCGGACGGACTGCCCGGACCGGAAGGCCTCGACCCCTGGTGCGAGGCGGCCCGGGCGGCGGCGGCCGCCCATCCGGAGCCGGACGCGCTCTGGCAGGCGCTGAGCGACATTCCCGTCCCGGAAGGCGACGCCGCAGCGGCCGCGCCGCTCCTTCTCTGGACGGGCAAGGCCTGCGTCGCCTGCGATCCCCGCGACCCGGCGGAGGCCCTCGAGAGGCTCCTCGGAACCGGCTGACCGGCCCCGTCAGTTCAGGTTGATCTTCGAGCCCTTGCAGGTGATCTCGCCGCCCGCCTTGAGGTTGATCTTGCCCGAGGTGTCCAGCGTGATGTCCTTGCCCTTGAGGACGATGGTGCCGTCCTTCTTCAGCGTGATCTCGGCCGAGCCGCATTTCAGGGTGATCTCGTCCTTGACGTCGAGCGTGTAGCTCTTGCCCACGCCGATGCCCATGGCGCCATCGGCCTTCTGCAGGTCGTCCTTGGCCACCTGCGTGGCGCGGGAGCCGCCGACGGTGGTCACCTGATCCGAGCCGGTGCTGACCGTCTGTTTCGCCCCCACCGTCACCGACTGGTCCGCGCCGACCGAGACGGTCTGCGACCCGCCCACGGTCCAGCCGTCGTCGGCGCCCACCGAATGGGTCTGGCCCGCACCGACCGAAACGCTGCGGCTTGCGGCGATGGTGTTGGTCTGGACCGCGCCGACCGAGCGCGTCTCGGCCCCGCCGACGCTGTCGGTGCGCGCCGCCCCGACCGTCACCGTCTGGGCGATGCCGACCGTCTGGGTGTGGTTCATGCCGATGGTCTCGGTCGCATTCCGCGCCACCGCGATCGTCTCGTCCGCGCCGACCCGCAGCGCGCGGTTCGCGCCCACGCTCTCGCTGTCGTCGACGCCGATCGAGACGGTGCGGTTCCGGCCCACGCTCGTGTCCTTGTCGTTGCCCACGCTCTCCCGGCGGTCGTGCGCCACGGACTGCACGGCGTCATGGCCCACATCCTCGGCGAAATCGTGGCCGATGGTGCGGCTTTCGTCGTTCTTGATGAGCTCGGTATGGTCCTTCTGCGCCTGGAAATAGACCTCCTCCGCGCCGGCCTTGTCCTCGAAGCGCAGCTCGTTCCAGCCGCCGCCTCCGGGCGAGGAATGCGACTTCCAGCCCGACTGGGTGGCCTGGCCCGGCAGGCCGTAGGGCGGCATCTGCTCGGCATTGTAGACCCGGCCCGTGACGATGGGCCGGTCGGGGTCGCCCTCGATGAAATCGACGATGACCTCCTGCCCGATCCGGGGGATCTGGATGAAGCCCCAGCCGGCCCCGGCCCAGGTCTGGCTCACGCGGACGAAGCAGGAGGAGGCCTCGTTGCGGGCGTCGAGCCGGTCCCAGAAGAAATGCACCTTCACCCGCGCATATCTGTCGGTGAAGATCTCCGCGCCCGCTGGCCCGACCACGAGGGCGGTCTGCGGCCCCTTCATCACCGGGCGCGGGGTGCGCCGCTCGGGCCGGTAGGGGACGCGGGCGGGGACGAGCGACAGATCCACCTCGTAGCCCACCTCGGCGCGCGACTGACCCGAGCGGAACTGATCGTCCCAGAGCCGGTAGCGGCAGGCGGTGACGAGATAGTCGTCGTTCTCCGCCTCGCGCGGGAAGAGATCGAGCCGGAAGATCCGGCCCGGCCAGAGCGGCCGCGCGGTGCCGCGGGCCTCGATGCGCACCTGCAGGGCCTGCGCCTCCTCGAGCCGGAGCCGGGACAGCCGGTCGCCCGCGGGAAGGGTGCGGTAATCCCCGGGCCAGCGATAGTGCTCGGCATCGTCGGCCGCATGGCCGAGCGGATTTTCGGCGCGGCTCGTCAGGTCCGACGAGGGCTTCTCGAAATCGTAGTCGCCCTGCGAGACCTTCCCCGGCCGGATATGCGCCCGGGGCAACCAGGCGGTGATGAAATCGCCGTCGCGGAAGCTCACCCGGCTGTCGGGCTCGTAGGGCAGGATCTCGGCCCCCGGTGCAGGCGCGAGCCGGGCATTCGTGTCGAAGAGGACGAGCCTGTGGCCCTCCGCGCCATGCTCGAAGAAATAGCCGATCCCCTCATGCTCCATCAGCCGCTGCACGAAATCGAGATCGGTCTCGCCATACTGCACGCAGTAGTCGCGCGGCGGATAGCTGGCCTGCAGCCTGAAATCCCAGTCGAGACCGGGGATCTCGCTCAGGACGGCCTCGAGGATCTCGGGCACCGACCGGTCCTGAAAGATCCGGTTGTCGCGCCGCAGCCCGAGGAGCGCCATGGAGGGCTCCATCGTCAGCCGGTAGTGGGCATGGTCGTCGCGGATCTCGTCGAGCCCGAAGGCGGTGGCAATGCCGTGGAAATGGCGCGGCACCTCGCCCCGCACCGTCACCAGCACCGGCGTGCCGAGGATGTCGGCCGCGGCGAGATCGAGCGACTTGCTGGCGAGGAGCAACTCGTAGTGGAACGGGCGCCCCAGCCCGTCCTCGCCCTCGAGCGCCGAGAACCATAGATCCTCGGCCGCAGCGGGGAGGGACAGGGTGATTTCGCGGGCCTCGGACATGGGCTTTCCCTTCGTTTCACAGGACCTGCGGACAGGCGAGCCCGCGCACGAGTCTGCGCACCGAGAGCGGGTTCGGCGCCGCGTCGAAGGCGGCTTCGAGAAAGAGCCGCGCGCCGCCGGAGCGCAGGTCGATGAGGAACCGCAGCCCGCCCTCGCGGGGGCGCAGCCGGAAGGGCTCGAGGAGCCGGAGGAGGCCCCAGGGCCCCGGCGCCGCCAGCCGCGCCGCGCCTTCCGGCGTGCGCAGGGCGATCTCGGCGCCGCGGTCGGGCTGCAGGCCGGGCCAGTCGAGCCGCAGGCTGTCGCTCGTGGTGGTGACGGGGCCGCCCTGCCCGCCGAGCGTCACCGCGGCCGTGCCCCGCTCGGCCAGAGCGGTGAGCGTGAGCGCCATCGGCCCGGTCATGCCCGGACCTGCGGCGCTCGCCCGTTCGAGGAAGGCCGCGCTGTCGGGCGAAAGCCCGGCGAAGCGTGCCTCGGGCTTCCAGCGCCAGGGGCTGGCGCTGCGGTCGAGATAGGGCGCGGCGCGCGCCGCCACGAAGGCCGCGAGCGCCCCGTTCCGGCCCAGAAGCCGCTCCACCGCCGCAGGGTCGGCGTCGGCCCCCTCGACGAACGGATAGCGCCCGTCGAGCGTCGCGCGACAGAGCGGCAGCACTTCGGCCTGCCACGCCGCTGTCAGCGGGTTCGTGAGGCCCGCGGCCTGCGCCGACCCCGCCTGCGCCAGCAGATCCTCGATGATCTCGACCACCAGCGCGGGCGCCTGCCGCAGCGTGGCGATGCTGCGCGCCCGGTCCTCGGCCTGCATCAGCCGCTGGAGACCCGTCGGACTGTCGCGGTCGAGGCCCCCCAAAGCCGCATTCAGCGCCGCAAAGAGCGCGGCGATCCGTGCCATGCCACCTTGATCCACGAACTGCCGTGTCGGCCCGAAGACGGCCGCGATCTTCAGCTGCAGCGCATGGGGCCGCAGCGGATCCTCGCCGCCCACCTGATGCCAGACCTCGCGCAGAAGCTGCGTGAGGGGCGACTCGGGTCGCGCCAGCGCGCCCGAGACCCGCACGGCCGTGTCGGCGGTCTGGAAGGGCACCACGCGCAGATCGGCGAGCAGGGCCTGCCACCGGGCGAGCGTCTCGGCCTGCAGAAGCTCCAGCACGCGGTCGGCGCTGGCGTTGGTCTCGGACGTCGGCCGGTCGAGCAGCCGCGCCTCGCGCCGCGCCGCCTGCACCGCCAGCCCGGCGCCGCGGTCGCGGGCGTAGGTCCAGCCCGCCGCCGTGAAGAGGCCGGGGACCGGCGCGTCGAGCGCGGCCCCCGACCGGCGGATCACCACGGAAGCCAGCCCCGGCACCGCCGCCTCCGCTTGCCACGGCGGAAGGGCCGCCGCCCCTTCCGAGCGCAGGAGTTCGAGCCAGGCACGGTCGGCCTCGGACGCTTCGGCGGCAAAGCCGCGGGCCTGCGCCAGAAGGTCGGCATCGGGCTGCGGCAGGGTGCCCTCGGGCGGCGACAGCTGCCGCACATGCCGCGCCAGGCCCCGCATCTCCGCCGGGGCCGCCGGACGGTCGAGCCAGCCGGCAAGCCAGGCGGGCGACCAGTCGGCCGCCCCGCTCAGGATCGCCCAGGCCCGGACCGTGTCGTAGCTCGCGGCAGGTCCCGCCTCGGAGGCGATGGCTTCCTCGACGGCCTGCACCAGAACTGCCGGCAGCGCGGCCTGCAGCTCCGCGCGGTAGGCTGCCTCGGCACTTGCCGCCGCATCGAAGCCGAGAGGCCCCGCGGCCAGCGCGACCGGCGCCCGCTGCACCTCGGTCGCGACACCGGACGCCGCATCCGCGAGCGTGTCGAGCCGCGCGCGGAGCGGCAGGGCCGCCGCCTCCGCAGCACGGGCCTCGAAGGCCTCGGCCAGCCTGTGATGGAAGCTCCATTCGACATGCAGCGCCCAGCCCGCCACCGCGAACCCGAAGGAGGCGGCCAGAACCGCCGCGATCCCGCGCCAGCTTTCCACCGCGGGCGGCTGGAGGCGCGTCCGCCGGGCCTCGAGTCGGTCAAGGCAGGCCTGCAGGAACGGCTGCACCGGCGCGAAGGCGGGCCCGGCCTCGGCCGCGCTGCGGAGGAAGCGGCGCAGGTCCGGCTCGCCCAGCACGCGGCCGTCGAAGAGCTGCCCGCGGGCGGCCGCTTCCCACAGACGCAGGTCGAGGCTCGGGTTCGCGCGTGCCTGCCGGTCGATCACCAGCGCCAGCGCATAGCGCGCGGGCGGCACCGCGGCCGCAGGAACCCGGTCCGCGAGCACGCGCCCGAACCGGTCGAGATGCGCCCGGGCCTCGGCCGCCAGCGCGGAGGGAGGATCACGCCTCCGGCCCAGCTCCTCGGCGAAGGCCAGCGCGGGGGCCGCGGCGCGGGCGAACGGATCGGAGGCGGGGCCTCGGGCGAGATCCTGCGGCATCAGATCCGCCCCTCCGCACGCCAGCGGCGCAGCGTCTCTTCGCCGACCTCGAAATGCATCGAGTCCTCGCGGTTATAGGCCGCGCCCCAATACCAGCCCTCATCGTTGAAATATTCGGCGAGGTAGAGAAGCCCCGCCTGCGTGCCGCCATCGGCGAACGGATCGAGCACCCCCTCGAGGGTCAGGTCGATGGCCGTGCCCCAGGAATGGTTCGAGATCGAGCTCGTGGATCCCCGCACGAACCGCGCACAGAGGGCGCCGGCGGTGCCGACCTTGGCATGGATGTCGGGATCGGACTGCCTGAGCCGTTCGAGCACCCGGGCCAGACTGTCGAGCGCGGGGCGGATCATGCTGACCGTCATCGGCCCGACGGTGCGCGTCTCGAGAAGCGCCTTCAGACGCGGCGCGGTGACCGGCTGGCAGGCGGTGCTGTAGCTCTCGCGCGGGGGGCCGAGCAGTTCGAGCATCACGCGGTTCTTCGGCTGGGTGACGCCCTTGTTGAAGCGCGCGCGGGCCAGCCTGACCTCCTCCGTCAGCGCCTCGGAGGGCGGCTCGTCGAAGGCCTCGCCGGCGAAGGGATCGGCGGCCACGACGGGCTCGCTCCGGTTCGCGACGAGGCTCAGGCTGTCGCGCAGCTGCGCCACCTCGGCGGTCAGGGCGGCGATCCGTCCGTCGAGCGCCTCGCGCGCCGCATCCGCCTCCGTCAGGGCCGCCTCGAGCCGCTTCAGGCGCAGTTCGGTCGCGCCATCGGCCGTGCGCAGAAGGCTCGTCACCACCGCGAAGGCCATCGCCGCCACCACGAGGCCGATGGCGACGATCAGGGGCCCGGCGAGGCTGCCGCGCTGCATGGCTCAGCCCTCCGCCACGTCAACCACCACCACCGAGACATTGTCGGGCCCGCCCGCATCGAGCGCCGCGCGGACGAGCGCGAGGCAGGCCTCGTAAGGCCCCGCCGCCGACGCCAGTAGTCCCGCGAGGGCGGGATCGGCCACGCAATGGGTGAGCCCGTCCGAGCAGAGCAGAAGCCGGTCGCCGGCTGCGATCTCCAGCGCGACCGTCTCGACCTCGACCGTATCGGAGGCCCCCACCGCACGGGTGACGAGGTTCGCCTCGGGGTGGAGGGCGGCAGCGGCCGGATCGAGGTGGCCTGCGTCCACAAGCGCCTGCACGACGCTGTGATCGCGGGTGAGCGCGCTCAGGCGGCCCGCGCGCAACAGATAGGCCCGGCTGTCGCCCACCCAGGCGACATGGGCCGTGGTGCGGGCGATGAGCAGGGCCACGACCGTAGCCCCCATCTGCCCGACCTCTGCCTTCCGCGCGTGCGCGCGGATGGCGGCATTGGCAGCCTCGAGCCCCGCCACCAGCATCCGCCGGGGCTCGCCGCCCTCGGGGATCGTCTCGAGATGGTCGATCACGATATCGGCCGCCACATCGCCCTGCCCGTGGCCGCCCATCCCGTCCGCCACGGCCCAGAGCTGGCCTGCGGGGTCGGTCAGGATCGCATCCTCGTTCCGCGCGCGCCGGTGGCCGCGGTGGGTGATGCCCCAGCCCTCGACCCGCAGCGCCCGTGGCCCGGCACGGGGCACGACCGTCGTCGGCGCCTTCATCGCGCGGGCCCTCGGGGCGGGACGCGCGGCCGTCGCACTTCCGGCAGGGTCATGGCGGCTGGTCCAAATGGGTGAAACCAATGCGCGTTCATGATAGCCTGACTCACCGATTTCAGCTTGTCCTTTTTGCGGGAGGACCGCGATGGCCCGCCGAGCGACCCTGACGCGCCGGATCTGCGCGCTTCTTCTGGCGAGCCTCGCCGCTGCCCCGACCGGGGCCGGCGCAGAGGGCCTGACCGATGCGGAGCTTCTCGGGCTTTTCCACCGGCAGCGCGACGCTTTCGCGGCGGCCCGGAGCGGCAATGGTCAGGCGCGCGGACTGAAGCTCGTGACGGTGGACCGGATCGGGCCGGCGCCCGCCGTGGCCGATGTGCCGGACAGCCTCGAGGCGCCCGCGGGCGAGGATCCCGGCCTTCGGCCGACGGCCTCGACCGACAGCGCGCCGGGCGAGACCGGGCGGCCGGTCCTCGGCCTGCCGCAGGGGGCCGACCGGCTGGCCGCCGCGGATCCGCTGCCCGAGCGGCGTGAGACGGCGGAGGTCTCTCCTGAGAGCTTCGGCCTTCTCGATCCGGCGCTGCAGGTCAATGTGCGCATCCATTTCTCCTTCGACTCCGCGGTGCTGGCCGCGGATCAGACGCCGCTTCTCGCGCAGCTCTGCACGGTGATGAAGGCGAGCGACATCCGCCTGTTTCAGATCGTGGGCCATACCGACGCGGCGGGCAGCGAGGCCTACAACCAGCAGCTCTCGCTCCTGCGGGCCGAGGAGGTGCGGCGCTATCTGACCGGCCCCTGCGGCATCGCGCCGGAACGGCTGCGCGCCGTGGGGATGGGCGAGCGGTTCCTGGCCGACAAGAAGGACCCCCGCAGCGGCGAGAACCGGCGGGTCGAGTTTCAGGCGCTGAGTTAGACCACCGGCATCGGCCCGCTCGCGCGGCGGCCGCGGTAGATCGAGCGGACGAAGGCCGAGGCCTCCGCATCGAGATCGGCCAGGGCAAGCCCCAGCTCCGCGCGCAATCTGCGGCCGAGGCGGGCGATGGCCGCCGTCCGATCAGCCTCGGTGTCATGGGCAGGCAGGATCTCCTCCTGCCAGAAGCGGGCGAACCAGTCGTAATCGGCGACGCGCGCCGGATCGAACCCGTCGAGCGCCACCATCGCGCAGCCGAGACGGGCACCGAGAAGGGCCCAGTCGCCATGCGCGACGTCGATGCCGACCGAGCACCAGATGCGCAACCGCTCGTGGTTCGCGGCCCCGACATGGCGCAGGAGCGCCTCGCCCCGCGGCAGATCCGGATGGACGTCATAGGCGAGCCGCCCGCCGCCGAGGTTCAGCTTCACCCCTTCGCGGAACCCGGCGCGGAAGGCCTGCGCCGGCGTTCCGGTGACATGCACCTCGGAAAGCACCCGGTTGATCTGGAAGTAGGGCACCGTCCAGCAGAAATCGACCGCCGCCTCGGGCCGCCCGGCATGTTCGTGCGTGCGCAGCCCGAGGAGCGTGGCGCGGGGCCAGAGCTTGACGCCGCCATTGCCATATTCGAGCCCGTTGAGCGCGTTCCGGGCGCTGAAGGACAGGACCGAGCCCAGATCGCGCGGAGACAGGTCGAGGCGGCCCGCGAAGAAACCGGGATCCGTCACCAGATTGTCCGCATCGACGGTGAAGACATGGGCCGAGGTTGCGATCTCTCCCGCCCGCCGGTGCGCGGCATCGAAGCCGCGCACGCCATGGACCCGGCGCGTCCGCGGCACCGCGGCGGCGAGATGGGCGAAATGCGCCTCGGCATTCGGCTCGTCGAAGCTCAGGAACACCACGTCGCAGGCGGCCAGATCGATCATCTCTCCCACTCCGCACGGGTGCCGAGATGGACGATCGCCGCCGGCTGCCATTTCGACAGGAGCACGGCGCGGCGGCGCGCAAGATAGGCGGGCCAGTCGCCCGCCCCGAGCGGCGCATTGGCGGCAGCGTTGGGCAGCGTGTCATAGGCGAGGCCCGCCCCCCGCAGGCCGCGGAAATCCACGAGATCCACGACCAGCACCGGCACCATCTCCTGTTCACGCGCCACCTCGCGCGCGACGGGCAGGAGAGGCTCGATCTCGGGCCAGTCGAGGCCGGTCAGATCGACGAGCATGATGGCGAGGGGTCGGTCCTGCCGGGCGACCCCGGCGATCACCGGGCTGTCCGCGGTGAAGGGCCAGGCGGCCGCGTCCGGATCGAGCGGCGGCTCTGCCGGAGGCGCGGGCATCAGACGAGCGGCCCCACGCGGCCGGGCGGCGCTTGGGCGAGGAGCGCCGTGAAAAGGTCGCGCCACATGGCGCCGACGAGGCGGCGGTCGCGCGCCGCGGCGAGCGCGCCCGCGGCGGCGCCCCGGTCGGCCCAGACCTGCGGGCCCTCGGCCAGCGCCGCGGCCAGCACCTCCTCAAGCGGGCGGGCGGGATCGTGGAGCCAGCCGGTCCGCCCGGTCTCGACCACGTCGCGGAGGCCCGGAAGGTCGGGCCCGAGGACACCCCTTCCCAGCGTCTGCGCCAGCACGGCCGAGCCGGAGGTGAGCGATTGCACATAGGGCAGCACCACGAGATCGGCGGCGGCATGGCACTCGGCCAGCCGCTCGGGCGTGGCGAAGTCGGGCAGGAGGAGGAGCCGCGGATCGGGCGCCCCCGGCGGCAGGACGCCGGGCAGCGCCTGCCCCGCAAGGATCAGCCGGTCCTCGGGGGGAGCAACACGGCAGAAGGCCTCCACCAGCGCCGCCGGGCGCTTGTAGGCCGCGAGACGGCCGGGCAGCAGCAGGACCATGCGCGCCCCGGCGAGCCCCAGCGCCGCCCGCGCCGCGGAGCTCTGCAGCACCGGATAGGCGCCCTCGTAACCCGCATGCGGAACGATCCGCAGCCGCTCGGGCGGCAGCGGCAGGGCCGCGCGCACGGCCGCCACCGCCGGCAGCGAATGCAGGTGGATCACGTCCGCCAGCCGCAGAAGCCCGCGGCGCAGGTCCGCGACGGCCCCGGCCATCCGGGGATCGCGCGGTTCGAGATTGTGGAGCGTCCAGACCACCCGTCCGCCGCGGCCCCGGAACCGCTCGAGATCGTCGAGGAACCGCTCGACCGGGCCTGCGGCCACCACCGCATGTTCCCAGTGCAGATGGAAGATCATCCGCCCGCCCGCCACCTTCGCCTGCCGGTCGAGCGCCTGGGCAAGGGGCGCGGGCTCGGGCGCGAGCGTCGGGCCCAGCCCCTCGTAGAGCAGCGTCTGATAGGGATTGGTGTCCCGGTAGTCCGGGAACCAGCAGAGCGGCACGGGACGGGCGGGCGGCGGCTCGAACATGGATCGAGCGTCCCACGTCCCGCGCCCGCAGGCGAGAGAATTCTCCGCCCATACGAGGCCAGCCGAAGCCCTCGGCCAGCGGCTGCGGCTCCGACCCGCAGGCGGCCGCTCCGTCCCTCGGACATCGGGCGCCGTGCTGCCCAGGCGACGCGCGCGGCGCTTGACGGAAATGCGCATCTGACGTCTACTTTTCAGGGCGCGGGCCTCTGTCCGCGCGATTTGAGGTGAGTCATTATGCCCAAGTGGATGCTGGGCCGGGCCCTGACGCTGGTCGGGTTGCTCGGCGTCACGATCGGCGGGGCGGCCGCCCAGACACCCGACAGCCGGGCCTTCGCCACCGAGGCCGCCGCACGCGCCTACCTGCGACAGAACCCGGCCGGACCGATGGCCAAGGCCGCCTTCCTCGCGCTGGTGGAGTTCCGCCTCATGCGCGCCCATCCGGGCCTCAGCCGCGCGGAGATCATCGCGGGCTTCGCCCGTGCCCCGGCCGCGCCGCAGGGCGCCGCGCGGGCGGGCGGCGGGCGCGACCGCTCCAACGCGATGTATTAGGAGGCGGTCATGCCCGGGGCAGAGCAGCGATGGCCGGCGCGGGCGGCTCTCCTGCTCGTGCTGATCGCTGCGGCCGGGCTGGCGCGGGGGCAGGAGACACCCTCCGGCCCGCCGCCGCGGGTGGCGATGGTGGTCGGCAATTCCGCCTATCAGAACGTGCCGGCTCTGCCCAATCCCGCGGGCGACGCGGAACTCGTGGCGGAGAAGCTGTGGGAATCGGGCTTCGAGGTCATCGAGACGGTGGACGCCGACCGCGAGACCATGCTCGCCGATCTCGCGACCTTCCGCAGCCGCCTGCGCGAGGGCAGCGAGGCGCTCTTCTTCTACGCGGGCCACGGGGTGCAGATCGGCGGGCGGAACTACCTGCTGCCGGTCTCGGTCGCCCCTTCCTCGGTCGAAGACCTGAAGGCCCAGGCCATCGATGCGCAGCTCTTTCTTGATGTGATGGCGCAGTCCGGCGCGCGGCTGACGCTCGTGCTGCTCGACGCCTGCCGCAACAATCCGTTTCTCGACATGCCCTCCGACGGCGCCGAGGCCATCGCCACCCGCGCCCTCTCGATCGGCGCCTCGCGCGCAGCGGTGGAGCGGGGGCTCCGCGATCTGGCGGCGGCCAGCCGGGGCGGTCTGGCCGAGATGTCGGCCGGCCGCGGCGAGGCGCTCATCAGCTTTGCCACCGCGCCCGGACAGGTGGCCTTCGACGGGCGCGGACGGCACAGCCCCTATACGAGCGCGCTCGCCGGCAGCATCGACGAGCCGGGGCTCGAGCTCGTCGATCTCTTCCGCAGGGTGCGGGGCGCGGTGCGCGAGGCGACCGGCGGGCAGCAGATCGCCTGGACGGCGAGCACGCTCGAGAGCCGCTTCTATTTCAAGCCGCCGGCCGAAGATCTGCGCTCTGCCACCACCGGGATGGGCACCGGGTCGGACACGCTCGGCGCGTTGCCGCCACGGCGGGTGGTGGACCGCACCTTCTGGCGCGCGATCCGCGACACGGACCGGCTCGACGCCTTCACCGCCTATGTCCGCACCATGCCGGACGGCGCCTTCGTCGCCGAGGCGAAGGAGAAGATCCGCAGCCTCGGCGGCGATCCCGAGGCGATCCCGGTCTCGGACCTGTCGCTGCCGGAGCGGCCTCGCGGCTTCGTGCTGGCCGATCCTGCGGCGCAGGCCGATCTCGCGGCGACGCTCGACCGGGCGCCCGCGTCGGTGCCCATCGGAACGGGGGCGGCCCGCATCGGCGCCGCACCCGGCAGGGCGGGCTGGGTTCATGTGGCCGCGGCCCCGCGTCTCGGCGCGGTCTCGGCCGGCGGCACCCGCCTCGAGGCGGGATCGGTGCGCTGGATGGAGGCGGACCAACCGCTCGACTACCTCCCCGGCATCGGCTCGAACGGCGGGCTCGACAGTCTCCGGGCCGAGGCCCTGCGCGAGGGCGGCACGACCGAACCCCTTGAGGCTGCGGTCGAAACCTATGTCGACGCCTGCGACATCCTTGCGGGCAACCCCTACGACAGCCAGCGCGTCACCGCCGGCACGCGCCAGTTCATCCTCGACCGCAACCATGATGCCGCCATCGCGGTCTGCGAGATCGCCGTCGCGCGCCATCCGGAGGTGGTGCGGTTCTGGGCCGAACTCGCGCGCGGCTACCGCGCGGCGGGCCGCTACGAGGAGGCGCTCCACTGGCAGCAGAAGGCGGTCGATGCGGGCTATGCCTCGGCGATGGTCTATCTCGGGCAGATGTTCCTCGACGGCCAGGCCGTGCCGCAGGACTTCGACCGTGCGCGGGAGCTGTTCGAGGCGGCCGATGCCCGCGGCGAGACGGCGGCGCTGACGGCGCTGGCCTGGATCCACCGGGCGGGGGTGGGTGTGCCGGAGGATCCGGCCCGGGCGCTCGACTTCTACCGGCAGGGGGCGGCGCGCGGCAACGACTGGGCGATGACCAACATCGGCGAGTTCTACCAGAAGGGCCTGAGCGTCGCCCGGGATCCGGCCGAAGCGGTGCGCTGGTATACGGCCGCGGCCAAGAGCGGCGAGCTGACCGCCCAAACGCGGCTCGCGCGGATGTATCAGACCGGCGACGGCATTGCGGTGGATGAGGCGCAGGCCCGCTTCTGGTTCGAGACTGCCGCGGGCCGGGGCGTGCCGAATGCGCTGACCCGTCTCGGCCTCATGTATGAGCAGGGTCAGGGGGCGGACCGGGATCTCGAGGCAGCGGCGCGTCTTTACGGCCGGGCGGCTGCCGAGGGCGACGCCGAGGCCTGGCTGCGGCTCGGCCGGCTCGAAGCCTCGGACGCGCCGCTGTTCGACCGGCCCGAGCGCGCCCTGCCGCTGCTGGAGAAGGCGCTCGCGGCGCAGGTGCCGGGCGCCGCGCGCGAGCTCGGGCGGCTCTATGAGACGGGGCGCGGCGTGACGAAGGATCTGGCCCGCGCCCGGACGCTCTATGTGCAGGAGGCGGGCGCGAACCCCTGGGCCGCGCGCGACGCCGGGCGCGCCTTCGCCTCGGATGAGGGCGCGCCCGCCGATCCGGCGCAGGCGGCCCGCTGGTATCGGGCCGCGGCCGAGGGCGGGGTTCCGTGGGCGGCTCTCGATCTCGGGCGGCTCTACGAGACCGGCCGCGGTGTGCCGCAGGACCGGACCGAGGCGCTGGTCCTCTATGCCGCGGCCGCGCGTCCCGGAGGCGATGCCAGGGCGGCCGAGGCCGCCCGCCGCGCCGCCGCCGGCTATTCGGCCGAGGAGACGATCCGGGCGGCGCAGCTGCTGCTCGGCCGCCTCGGCGCCGAGGTGGGCACGCCCGACGGCCGGGTCGGCCCCGCGACGCGGGACGCCCTCGCCCGCGTCTTTGCCGCGCAGGGGCGGGCCGCGCCCGGCACCCGCATCGACTTCGACCTGCTGGCCGAGCTTTCGGCGATGGATGAGGAGAGACTGCCATGACCCGCCGCACGCCTGCGCTTCTTGCCGCCTTCCTCGTGCTCGCGGCCTGCGCCGAGACCACCGGGCCCGCCCCGGTGCCGATCGGCGCCGAGGTCGCCCGGCTCTCGGCCCTGGGCTTCAGGGCGCAGGGCACCACCGCGGAGGGGACGCAGGTCCTGCGCTATGCGGGGCCGGTGACGGCCGCGGTCGCCTGCCGCTCGGGCACGGGCGCGACCTTCCACACCCCGCCCGCCCAGAGGGTCCGCGGCGACGGCGCGCGGCAGCGGCTGGAGCTCGACGCCTATCTGATGCTGACGCCGGGGCCGGACGGGATGCTCTCGCCCCGCGAGCGCGACGGCCTCTATGTCGTCACCATCGCCACCCGCCTCCGGGGCCGCACCACCACCGAATCCATCGCCTTCGGGCCGGGCGAGAGCGGCAGCTTCCGCTCGGGAATGACCTGCCGTCCGACCTGAGGTGGAGGGCGTCCGCCTCGATCTCTGCCTTCTGGCCGACATCCGGGCAGGAGATGTCGCGGCGCCCTGCCATGCGGCGGCGGCGGAAGCGGCCGCGGCTGCGGGCTACCGGGTGGGGGTTCTGCCGGTGGCGCCCGGCTCCATCGCGGCCGATCCCTTCCGACTGGACGAGGGCTTCGCCCGGCTCTTCGCCAGCGGCCGGGCCTGCCGGCTGGCACCCGGCGCCGCGGTCGACTGCACGCTGGTGTTGGCCTTCGACGCCCGCCTGTTCGCGGCGGGCCCCCTGCCCGGCCTGCGGATCGGCGCGACGCGGCGGCTCGTCACTGTCGAGCGCCCGGCGGCGCTGGCGTCCCTGCCGCGCACCGATCTCGAGCGGCTGGCCGAGGCCGCGCGCCTCGCGCTCGGCGGCCCGCCGGTCTGGGCGCCCACCACCGCCGTCGCCCGCGAGGCCCTGACCTTCGCCGTACCCGACTGGCCGCTTACGCCCGAGGACTGGCTGCCCGTGGCGCCGCCGCTGGCAGAGGCAGGGCGCCGGGCCACGCATCGCGGACGACCGGCCATCGGCGCGGCGCGGATCGCGCGGGTCCGGCCCGGGGCGGCGCTGCCGCGGGGCGCGGCCCCCCTGCCCCTCTGGCGCCTCCGCCTGCCGCAGGACGGCGAGCGCCCGTGCTGGCCGCCACCCGCGCCGGTCGAGATCTGGCCCGACGACCGGATTTCGCTGGCGGACTTCCTGCCGCTCGTCGATCTGCTCGCCAATGCCGACGAGGCCGCGGACGATCCCTGCCCGGTGGAGGCGCTGCTCGCGCTGCGCGCCGGGACCGTGCCCTATCTGCCCGACGGCTGCCGGGGCACCTTCGGTGCGGCCGCCCTCTACGGCGCACCCGGGGACGTGGCGCGACGCGCGCTCGACCTGCAGGCGGAGGAGGGTCTGGCCCTTGATCTGCGCGCGGCAGGGGTCGAGGCGCTGGCGGGGCGGTTCTCGCCCGAGGCCTTCCTTGCCCGGCTCGCGCCCCTTCTTGGCCCGCCGCGGCCCGCGCCCTTCGCGCCCGCCATTCTGGCGCGCCCGCCGGCGCGGGTGCTGTTCCTGTCGACCAACGGCGTCGGCATGGGGCATCTCACCCGGCAGCTCGCGGTGGCGCGGCGCCTGCCGGGCCGGCTCGAGCCCGTGTTTCTCAGCCATTCGCAGGCCGTCGACGTGGCCCGCAGCTTCGGCTTTCCGGCCGAGCATCTGCCCTATCACGCGGCCTCGGGCGAGGCGCGAGCGCACTGGAACGCGGGCCTTGCGGAGACGCTCGGCGCGGCCATCGCCTTCTGGCAACCGGTGGGGCTGGTCTTCGACGGCAACGTGCCCTTCGCCGGGCTGATGGCCGCGCTGGAGGAGGCGCCCGACCTCGCGCGGATCTGGATCCGCCGCGGCCTCTGGGGCGCGGGGCGCGATCCCGAGGCGCTGGAGCGGGGCGCGGCCTTCGACCTCATCCTCGAACCGGGCGAGCCGGCCGCGGCGTTCGACGAGGGACCGACCGCTGTGCGCAGGGGCGAGACGCGCGGGGTGGCGCCCGTCCGGCTGCTCGATGGCGCCGAGATCCCGGGCCGCGCCGAGGCCTGCGCGGCGCTCGGGCTCGACCGCGCGGCGGTGAACGTGCTGATCGCGCCGGGCTCGGGCAACAATTTCGCGACCGGCGGGCTTGCCGCGCGGGCTGTCGCGGCCCTCGCCGGGCGGCGCGGGATCGGCGTCGCCGTGGCCCGCTGGATGATCTCGCACGAGGCCCCGGAGCTGCCGCCCGGAGTGGTGGCGCTGACCGGCTTTCCCTTCGCCCGCCATCTGGCCGCCTTCGATTTCGCGCTGGCGGCGGCGGGCTACAACAGCTTCGTCGAACATCTGGAGCGCGCGCTTCCGACCCTCTGGACGCCGAACGAACATGCCGAGCAGGATCGGCAGATCGTCAGGGCCCGCTGGGCCGAGCGGCAGGGACTGGGCCTCACGCTGCGTCTGGGCGAGGAGATGCGGCTTGGCACGGCGCTCGACCGGATGCTCGATCCGGCCGAACGTGCGGCGTTTCGCGCCGCGGGCGCGTCCACGGCCGAGGCGCTGGCGACCCACAATGGCGCGATCGAGGCCGCGGAGGCCATCGCCGTCCTCTGCGGCACGGCCATCGCGCGCGGGCGCTAGGCGCGGGCCGGCGGGCGAAGATCAGGCCTTGCGCAGCTTCGCCTGCTCGAGCGACCAGTATTCCATGTCGAAGAGGTCGCCCTCGGAGATCGGCGTGAAGCGGCGGTAGGCTTCGGCCGCATTCACCACGCGGCTCGTCTGTTCGAGGAGATCGCCCGCGATGCGCGCGGCCTTGCCATTGGCGCCCACGCCCCAGCCGCCGAGCCCCGGCACGAGGACGACGCGCGGCAGCGGATCGAGCATGATCTTCGCCTCGGAGGCGTTCGGCGCATTGCGGTCGAAATAGGCGCGGTACTCGGCCTCGAACGCATCGAGCGCCGCCTCGATCTCGGCCGGTCCGGCCGTGGGTTCGAGCAGCATGGGGAAGGGCTTCAGCCGGATCACATGATCGGGCGTGGCCGTGCCGCGCCGGGCAAGCTCGGGCAGGTCCGCGCGACCGAGATAGCTGCGGATCGAGGGCGAGGAGCGGAAATCGAGCGCCGGATCGGCCCCGAGCGCGCCGCGCGCCGCCAGCGCTGCGCGCAGGTCCGCGGCCAGCCGCTCGGGCGCGGTCCCGTCGTTGGCCTCGGGCCCGGGCAGCGGCACGCCGCGGGCGGCAAGATGCTCCTCGGCCATCGTCACGAAGCCGATCATGCGCTCGTAGCTTTCGCGGGCCGTCTCGGCGAAGGTGAAGAGCCCGTGCTGTTCCAGCCAGAGCCCCTCCACCGAGGGGTCGCGCGCGAAGGCCTCCCTGCAGGCGTGGCTGAGCGCATAGCCCGGCATCACATAGGGCACCCAGCCCACGCGCCCGCCGAAAAGCTCGGCCACCACCGGTTCCATGTCGGCCTGATCGGCCAGCGCGAGGATGGCGGTCGCATGGGTGTGGTCGACGAAGGCCTGCGGCATGTAGGCATGAAGCAGCGCCTCGACCGACGGGGTGGGCGCCGCGGGATCGAGCAGATGGGCGCGCAGGAGGGCCACCATCTCCTCGTCGGTCATGTGCGGCACGTCGCGGGTCTCGAGGAGCGGCGCGAGATGCATGGCGGGAAGGCCCGGCGCCTCGATGTCGCCCAGATCCCAGCCCGAGCCCTTCACATGGATGAGCATCCCCTCGGGCGAGGGGATCTTGACCGAAGTGTTGCCGCCGCCGTGGAGGACGAGATCGGGATCCTGCCCGATCAGGCGCGAGCTGTAGACCCGGAGCCCCAGTTCCGCAGGCTCGCCCCGCGCCCGGGCTTCGGCGGCGAAGGTCTCCGCCTCGGTGTCGTTCCAGCGGCTCTGCATGGCATTCTCCCTGTCATGGTGCAGGGGCGCCCGAGGCGCCCCCGCGATCCGAGGCCGTGGGCCTCAGAAGTCGAAGTTGTCGATGTTCTCGGCGGTGAAGACCGTCCGCTCGGGCAGCAGGATGATGCCGTTGCCCTCGGCCTCGTAGTCGTAGCCCTGCACCGAGTTGGGCGAGACCTCGACCGAGCCGATGCCCGGCACCTCGAGACTGTCGCCCACATTGAGCGGGCCGTCCTTCAGCACATGGGCCGCCACGGCGACCGAGATGGCCCCCTGCTGCGTCACGTCCCAGAGGCCGAACCGCTCGACGGTGCCGCGCTTCACATAGGGGCGCATCACGTTGGGCGTCGAGAAGCCCACGATCGTCACCTCGCCCGCCCGGCCGAGGTTCTCGGCCGCCTGCGCCGAGGCCGGCAGCGCGTTCGCGTCGGGCGCGATGATCGCATCGAGATCGGGATAGGCGCTCAGGATGCTCTCGGCCGTCTGCAGCGACTTCTGCGCGTCGTTGTAGCCATACTGGGTGGTCACGATCTCCCAGCCCGGATGGTCGGCCGCGATCCTGGCCTTGGCGGCCTCGGCCCAGGCGTTCTGGTCGGTGACGGTCGGCGAGGAATAGAAGAAGGCCACCTTGGCCTTTTCCTTGCCCTCGAGCCCGTCATTGGCCATGTCGACCAAAAGGCCGCCGAGCTGCTCGGGCGTGCCCTGGTTGATGTAGTAGGAGCGGCAGTCGGGGTTCACGTCGCTGTCCCAGGTCATCACCAGCACGTCGCGGGCCATCGCCTGCTTCAGCGCGGGGCAGAGCCCGTCCGGCGAGACCGACGAGAGCACGATGGCCCCGTAGCCCTGGTTGACGAAGTTGTTCACGAACTGGACCTGCCCCGAGACGCTGGGCTCGGTCGGGCCGTCGTAGGTCACCTTGACGCCCAGCTCCTCGCCCATCTTCATCGCGCCGTTGCCGCCCGAGGTGAAGAAGCCCACCCCGACCAGCTTCGGGATGAAGGCGATCTCCTGAGCAGCGGCCACATTGGCCGCCATCAGTCCTGCGGCAACCGTGCCGAGCAGCCTCACCGTCTTACGCATCTGTTCTCCTCCTCCGTTGATCGTCTGGCCGCGGTCAGTCGGCCCGCCGCAGCCGCACCGGTATGAAGTCCCGCAGCAGCTCGGCGCCGTGGCGCAGGGCGACGACGAGGACCAGCAGCGCCCCGGACAGCGCGCTGGAAATCTGGCTCGGCACGCCGCTCATCTGCAGGCCCTGCTGGAGGTAGCCGATGATGAAGGTGGCGATGATCGTGCCGAGGACGGAGCCCTGCCCGCCGTAGATCGAGGCCCCGCCGAGGACAGCCGCCGTGATCGCGGGCAGCAGCGTGGCGCTGCCGAGATCGACGCGGGCCGAGCCGAAATAGGCCGAGAGCATCAGCCCCGCGAGGGCGGCGGCAAGGCCGGTCAGGACATAGGTCACGAGCTGCACGCGGAAGACGGGCATCCCGGAATGGCGCGCGGCCTCGGCATTCTGGCCGATCTGGAACACGAGCCGGCCGAACCGGGTCAGGTGCAGGAGCACCAGAAGCACCGCCGCGAAGACGAGGAAGACGACGAGCGGCATCGGCAGGCCCAGCACCTGCGCATAGCCGAGCGCGGTGAAGGCCTCGGGAAAGCCGCCGATCCCCTCGTAGCCGCTGGCGCCCACGACGCCCGACAGGACCGTCGCCGCTCCCGAGAACATGTAGAGCGAGCCCAGCGTCACCACGAGCGGCTGCAGCCGGGTGAGCCGGATGATCGTCGCATTGAGCAACCCCGCCGCGGCGCCGGTGGCCAGGCCCACGGCCAGAGACAGGGGCAGCGGAAGGCCGAAGAAGTTGGCGATGCCGAAGGCGATGGCCGCGAGGCCCACGGTCGAGGCGAAGCTCACGTCGATGCCGCCTGCGATGATGACGAGCGTCAGCGGCACCGCCACGATCCCCACCTGCACGAAATCCGATGTGCCGAACAGGAGCGACGAGGGTCTGAGGAAGCGCGGGTTGATCATGCCGAAGATGGCAAGCTCGGCCAGCAGGATCAGGAGGAGCAGCACCTCCCAGCGCATCAGATGGCGGTTCATGCGGCATCCTCCAGATCGCGGGCGGGCGAGATCCTGTGGCTCGAGCGGCGGTAGCGCGCCGCGCGGTCGCGGGCCTCGAGCGCGATGCGCAGCCGCCCGTCGATCAGGAGAACGGCAAGCAGCATGGCGCCGCCGATCAGGTCGTTCCAGTAGGCGGGGATGCGCAGAAAGACGAGCGAGGTGTCGATCGAGGTGAAGAAGATCACGCCGATCACCACGCCCGCCACGGTGCCCACGCCGCCCAGAAGGCTGACCCCGCCCAGAACCAGCGCCGCGATGGCGCGCAGCTCGATCCCGCTGCCGGCCTGGTTCGGCACGAAGCCGATCTGTGCCGCGAAGGCGATGCCTGCCAGCGCATACATCGCGCCACCCCAGACGAAGACCAGAAACTCGATCCGCTTCACCGGCAGGCCCAGATGGTGCGCGGCCTCCCGGTTGTCGCCGGTGACGAAGACCCAGCCGCCCCGGCGCGAGCGCAGGAACAGCCAGACGGCGACAATGGCCGCGGCCGTCAGGATGCCCATCACCGAGAGGCCCGCGAAGGACTTGGCGCCGAGCGCCTTCAGATCCTCGGGCAGATCCTCGATCCATTCGCCGCCCGTGGCGATCAGCATCACGCCACGGAAGAGCCCGAGCGTGCCGAGCGTCGCCACGATCGAGGGCACGCGCAGCACCGCGACGAGAAGCCCGCTCAGCGCCCCGGCAAGAAGGCCCGTCCCCACCGCCGCGGCGGAGGCCAGCGGCAGCGGCAGGCCCTGGTTCAGCGTGAGGCCCAGCGTGACGGCCGAGAGGCCCAGCACTGAGCCCCCCGAGACGTCGATGTTGCGCGTGAGGATGACGGGGAAGATCCCCAGCGCCACCAGCATGAGGACGAGGCCGTTCGACCAGATGATGCCGGCGGTGCGGACCGAGAGGAACCCCGGTGCGGCCGCGCCCACGGCCAGCAGGACGAGGACGGTCACGATGAAGAGCGTCGCGACCCGGTCGCGGGCGATGCGGTCAAGCATGGGCGGCCTCCCCGGCCTCGAAGGCGAGCTGGGCGATCTCGTCGGTCGAGGCGCCCGCCGGGAGCTCTCCCGCCAGATGCCCGCCGGCCATGACGGCGATGCGGTCGGCCAGCCGGCGCACCTCGTCGAAGTCGGACGAGATGAGCAGGACCGCGGTGCCCTGCTCGGCCAGATCCTCGATGATGCGGTAGATGTCGTTGCGCGCGCCCACATCGACGCCGCGCGTGGGCTCGTCGAGGATCAGCACCTTGGGCGCGGCGGCGAGGCACTTGGCCAGCAGCACCTTCTGCTGGTTGCCGCCCGAGAGGCGCCCCACCGGCTGATCGGCCTCCTCGCAGCGGATGCCGAGTTGCGCGCGATACTGCTCGAACCGGCGCCGCTCCCGCCCGGGGCGCAGGAAGAAGGGCAGCGTGCCATGCACCAGCGACGAGACGTTCCAGTAGAGCGGCGCCTCGAGAAAGAGGCCGTACTGCTGGCGATCCTCGGAGAGATGGACGAGCCCCGCCTGCATGGCCTCGGCCGGTCCGCGCGCGCGGAAGTCATGGCCGCCCAGCGTGACGCGCCCGCCCGAGGGCGCGCGCAGGCCCACCAGCGTCTCGGCAAGCTCGGTCCGGCCTGCGCCCACGACGCCGGTCAGCCCGAGGATCTCGCCCGGCCGGAGCGAGAGCGAGATCTCGACGAAGCCCTCGCCGCTCAGCCGGTCGAGCGTCAGCACCGGCGCCCCCGCGATCTCGCGCATCCGCTCGCGCGCATCGAGCGCGGTGACGCCCGGGCTCATGGCCGCGAGGATCTCGGCATCGGGGCTCGTCTCCATCGCCTCGGCGAAGACCACATGGCCGTCGCGGAGCACGGTGATCCGGTCGGCCACGGCGCGCAGCTCGTGCAGCTTGTGCGAGATGAAGACAAGGCCGTGGCCCTCGGCGCGCAGCGCGCGCATGTGGCCGAAGAGGGTCCTGACCTCGTGCGGCGTCAGCGCCGAGGTGGGCTCGTCGAGGATCAGCACCTTCGCCTCGCGCAGGAGCCCGCGCAGGATCTCGACAATCTGCCGGTCGGCGATCTCGAGCGTGGCGGCCTTGGCGTCGGGCGAGAGCGACACGCCGAGCTGCGCGATCAGCGCCTCGACCCGCGCGCGGTAGGCGCCTGCGGGCTTCGGCATCCCCACCGCGATGTTCTGCAACACGGTCTGGTTCGGAAAGATGTGCGCTTCCTGCGGCACGAGATAGAGACCCATCGCCTGCGCCTGTGCGGGCGTGGCAGGCACCAGCGGCGCACCGCCCAGCCGCACCTCGCCGCCCGACGGGGCGACCAGCCCCGCAAGGATCTTCATCAGGGTCGACTTGCCCGCCCCATTGCCGCCCAGAAGCGCATGGATCTCGCCCGCGCGGACCGAGAAATGGACGCCCTTGAGCACGCGGACGGCCGCGTAGCTCTTCGAGACGGACCGCAGTTCGGCGAGCAGCTTGTCCATAACGCCTCCTCACGTCGTGGCCCCGCAGGACAGACGGTTGCCCGTTCATTTGTCCTTCGCCGTTACATTTTGTGCAAGACACTTACGATCTGTCAATCTCATTTTGCGAGATTCTTAAGCTGCAACGCAGATAAACTCGGTGATTGACTTGTTCATATGTTTCTTTGACAACTACTATGATCGTAGCCACAGCGCGGTGGAAAGGGACGGCATCCATGGTGGAACAGACCCGGAGCGACTTCGACGAAGCGCTCATGGCACGCGTGGCCTGGCTCTATTACAACGACGGGCTGACCCAGAACGAGGTGGGCGAGATCCTCAACATCTCGCGCATCAAGGTCTCGCGGCTGCTCGATCAGGGGCGCAGCTCGGGCCTGATCCAGGTGCGGATCAACTCGCGTCAGCAGGGCTGCCTCGAGCTCGAGACCCGGATGAAGCGGGAATTCGGGCTGACCGACTGCCGGGTGATTCCCGAAAGCCCGGTAGAGGATGTGAACCTGCGCGTCGGTCAGGCGGCCGCGCAATATCTCATGCAGAAGCTCAATTTCGGCGAGACGATCTCGGTCGGCTGGGGCGAAACGGTGACCCATTCGATCCGGATGCTGGGCCACACCGCGCAGGAGCGCGGCATCGGGCTCTATTCCCTCACCGGCGGCGTGCAGACCTATGTCGAAGGCATGCGCGAGGCCAACTGGCACCGCAATGTGAACATCATCCCCGCCCCGCTCGTGGTCTCGACCCCCGAGCTTGCCCGTGCGCTGATGCAGGAGCCCGCGATCGCGGCCCTCATGGCCCGCGCGCTCGAGGCCGACTACAAGCTGGTGGGGATCGGCGGCCTCGGCGAAAGCGCCACCGTGGTCACGCAGGGCTATATCTCGGCGGGCGAGATCGACCCGCTGCGACGCGGCGGGGCGCGCGGCGACATCCTCTGCCGCTTCTACGACCGCCGCGGGCAGGACATCGGCGTGCCGCTGCACGAGCGTGTGGTGGGGGTCGATCTCGACCAGCTCCGCCGCTCCGAGCGCGTGATCGGCGCCGCGGGCGGGCCGGCCAAGACCGGCCCCATCCTCTCGGCCCTGCGCGGCGAGATCCTCGACATCCTCATCACGGACGAGCCCACGGCGCTCGCCCTTCTCGACGCGGCGGAGGCCTGACCCATGCCCTATTTCCTCGCCATCGACGCCGGAACCGGCAGCGGCCGCGCCGTCCTCTTCGACGAGACCGGTGCCGAGATCGCGGCTTCGGGTCAGGAATGGTGGCATGTGGCCGACCCGCGCTATCCCGGCTCGATGGATTTCGACACCGAAGGCAACTGGGCCATACTCGCCCGCTGCTGTCGCGAGGTGATCGCGCGGAGCGGCGTCGATCCCACGGAGATCCGCGCGGTCAGCGCGACCGCCATGCGCGAGGCCTTCGTGCTGCATGACGCGACCGGCCGCGAAATCTGGGCCTGCGCCAATGTCGATGCCCGCGCGGGCGCCGAGGTGCGCGAGCTGAAGGAAGACCATCCGGGGCTCGAGGCCCAGATCTATGCGCGCTCGGGCCAGACCTATGCGCTCGGCGCGCTGCCGCGGCTGGCCTGGCTCCGCCGCCACGCACCCGAGACGCTGGCGCAGGCGCGCAGCCTCACCATGCTGTCCGACTGGATCCTCTACCGGCTCTCGGGCGAGCTGACGCTGGAGCCGTCGAACGGCGGCACGACGGGCCTTCTCGATCTGCGCACCCGCGCGCCCCTGACCGACGCGCTGGCGACGGTGGGGCTGCCCACCGACCTCTTCCCGCGTGGCGTCACCACCGGCGAGGTGGTGGGCGAGGTGCAGACGGCGGCCGCCGCCGAGACCGGCCTCGCCCCCGGCACGCTGGTCGTTGCGGGCGGCGGCGACTGCCAGACGGGCGCGCTTGGCCTCGGCATCGTGCGCGAGGGCGACTGCGCCGTGCTCGGCGGCACCTTCTGGCAGCAGGTTGTCAATGTTCCGCTGACGCTCACCGATCCGACCATGAACCTGCGGATCAACCCGCACATGGTGGCGGGCCTGAATCAGGCCGAGGCCATCAGCTTCTTCGTGGGCGCCGTCATGCGCTGGTTCCGCGACACCTTCGGACAGGGCCGCGACTATGCCGCCCTCGAGGCGGATTCGGTGCAGGTCCCTCCGGGGGCGCACGGGATCATTCCGATCTTCTCCGACGTGATGCGCTACGGCGACTGGTTCCACGCCGCGCCGTCGCTGCTGAACCTCTCGCTCGATCCGGCGGCCTCGGGGCCTGCCGCGATCTTCCGCGCCCTGCAGGAGAATGCGGCCATCGTGGCGCGGCGCAACCTCGAGAGCGTCTTCGCCCTCACCGGCCACCGGCCCGAGCGGCTGGTCTTCGCGGGCGGCGCCGCGAAATCGGCGCACTGGTCGCAGATCCTGGCCGACGTCACCGGCCTCACCGTCGTCACGCCGGAGGTCAAGGAGGCCACCGCGCAGGGCTGCGCCTCGGCCGCGGCCACCGGCGCGGGCCATTTCGCCTCGCTCGCCGAGGCGGGCGGCGCCTGGATGCGGATCGACCGCACCTTCACGCCGGATCCCGCGCTCCGCCCGCTCTACGACGAGGCCGGCGACCGCTGGGCCCGCGCCTATGCCGCGCAGCGCGGCCTCGTGCAGGACGGCACCGCCACCGCCATGTGGCGCGCCCCCGGCACCTGACGATTCTCCCTTCCAGAAAGGACTAGGCCATGCTGATCCAACTCGTGAACATCAAGGTGCAGGACGGCACCCGCGAGACCTTCCTCGAAGCCTTCCGGCTGAACTGCGACGGCACCCGGAAGGAGCCGGGCAACATCCGCTTCGATCTGCTGCACGACCCGGCGGACGAGAACAATTTCTTCGTCTACGAGATCTTCGAGAGCGAGGCGGCCCTCGATGCGCACCGGCAGACCGACCATTACCAGACCTGCGTGAAGATGATCGATCCGATCACGCTGGGCGGGCGCAGCAAGACCTATTTCACTCCCGTCCTGGTCCAGGAGCGGGCGTCGGCCTGACGCCGGGCAGGCGGCCGCTCCGCCGTCTGCGCGCTGCCCGACCGGTCCCGGCTGCGGAGGATCCTCCGCAGCCGGTCTTCTTGCACCCGGCATCCTCCCGTGGCCGAGGGGATGGCGAGGCAGGACCTTCCCGGCGGATCGGTCGGGACGACCCGGATGAAAAAGCGCTGTCGGCTCTGTGACTTGCCGGCGGAGCGCCACGGGCCCGGGCCCGACCGGTGACGCAAGAGCTCTGACGGCGTGAACCGGCGACGGACGCGCCTGTTCGCGGATACCAGCAGGCAGGCGGATCTGCGCCCGAGATGCTGCAAGAAGGGCCGGAGGCGTCGCGCGCCGGAAGGATCGGCCGAGCGCGAGCGCTCTGCGCTATGCCCCGGGGTCGGGCTGCGTTAGGCTCGCCGTGAGAAAGAACAAGGAGCGCTCACATGCCGGAAGGCAAGATCGACACCGCCACCGCCCGCCGCAGCCTCGTGGTGCAGGGCTTCACCAACAGCGTCCTCGACCCGGCGGCCCCGATGCTCGGGCCGCTGGAGAACGGCGGCACCATCATCGCCAACACTGCGCCCGGCTGCTGGGGCCCGATGATCACCCCGCGGCTGCGCGGCGGGCACGAGGTCACGCAGCCGGTCCATGTCGAGGGCGCGGAGCCCGGCGATGCGGTGGTCATCCGCATCCGCGACATCACCGTGACCTCGGTGGCGACCGCGAGCGGCCACGACAGCTCGCCCGAGGGCTTCTGCCTCGGCGACCCCTACGTCGCCGCGCGCTGTCCGGTCTGCGACACGGTCTGGCCGGAGACCCATGTCGAGGGGATCGGCCCGGAGGCGGTGAAATGCGACGTCTGCGGCCATGCGGTGACGCCGTTCGAGATCGTCCACGGCTACACGGTCGTCTTCGACGAGACGCGGGCGGTGGGCGTGACCCTGCCCCCGGCCGCGGCCGAGACCATCGCCCGCGATGCCTCGCACTATGCCGCCCTGCCGGACCAGTCGGCGCAGCATTCGATCCTGACCTTCGCCCCCTCGGACATGGCCGGCGTGATGGTGCGGATGCGGCCCTTCCTCGGCCAGCTCGGCACCTGCCCCTCGAAGGCCATGCCCGACAGCCACAATGCCGGCGACTTCGGGGCCTTCCTCGTCGGCGCGCCCCACGCCTATGCGATCACCGCCGAGGAACTGGCCGAGCACAAGACCGACGGCCACATGGACATCGACGCGGTGCGGCCGGGGGCGATCCTCGTGGCGCCGGTCAAGGTGCGCGGCGCGGGCGTCTACATGGGCGACATGCACGCGGCCCAGGGCGATGGCGAGATCGCCGGGCATACGATGGACGTGGCGGGCAGCGTGACGCTTCAGGTCGAGGTGCTGAAGGACTGGCCCATCGATGGGCCGGTGCTCTTTCCGCTGGCCGAAGACCTGCCGCCGCTCGCGCGGCCCTTCTCGGCGGCCGAGCGGGCCAAGGCCGAGCGGCTGGCGGCGCACTGGGGCGTGAGCGAGCTCGAGCCGTCGGCGCCGGTCTCGGTCATCGGCACTGCGGCCACGATGAACGCCGCCATCGAGAACGGGCTGAGCCGGGCGGCGACGCTCCTCGGCATGACGGTTCCCGAGGTGCGCAACCGCGCCACCATCACCGGCGCGGTCGAGATCGGCCGCGCGCCGGGCGTGATCACGGTGACCCTGCTTGCGCCGATGTCGCGGCTCGATGCGGTGGGGCTCGGCGACTATGCGCGGGAGCAATACGGGCTCTAGGGGCCGTGCGTCAGGCCGCGTGGGGCTGGCCTCTCGCGGCGCCTCTGGAGAGGTCCGGCACGGATCCGGCAGGCCGGGGAGACGGCCTGCCGGATACCGGGAAGCGAGATCGATGACGGCGGCACCGGCAACCGCCCCGGGCTTCGGCCAGAGAAAGCGCACGGGCGGCACACAGGCGTGTGCCTTCCGCGCGCCTCCCCGCCACCGTCAGAACAGGAAGTCGGACATGTCCAACTGCGCGAGCTTCATGTTCTCGAGCACGACCTGCGTGTCCGCCGACAGGGTGAGAACCACGTTGCCGCCGACCTGACGCGCGTCGTCGATCACGGCCTGAACCTGCATCCGGGTGAAATCGTCGAGCTCCAGCCGGTCCTGGCCATTGGTGAAGTCGGTGATGCGGTCCCGGCCATCGCCGCGCTCGAATTCGAACACATCGCGGCCCGCCCCGCCCGTCAGCACGTCGTTGCCCGTCCCTCCGTCGAGCCGGTCGTTGCCCGAACCGCCATGGAGCCGGTCCGCGCCGGAGCCGCCCTCGAGCTCGTCGTTGCCCGCGCCGCCCCAGAGCCGGTCGTTGCCGGCATCGCCCTCCAGCTCATCGTCGCCCGCGCCGCCCGACAGGATGTCGTCCCCGCTGCCGCCTTCGAGATCGTCCCGTCCGGTCCCGCCCCACAGACGGTCGTTGCCGAAGCCGCCCTTCAGCTCGTCATTGCCGGCCCCGCCGTAGATCCGGTCATTTCCGCTGCCGCCATAGATGATGTCCCAGGCATCCGTGCCCTGCAGAATGTCGTTCCGGGCGGTTCCCTTGATGCGCGCCATGCGGCGTCTCCTCTTGCTGTTGCCTGAAGGGTCCGGTCGAGGACCTCGACCCCGTCGTCGCACAACGTGGCTGACGGCACTCTGATCCCTGCCGTCAGCGCGATGTCAGGTTCGCTCCGCTAGACCGGCGGACATGCGCCTGCTTCTCCTCCCCTTTCTCCTTCTTCCCTCCGCCGCCGGCAGCCAGGACAGGGCTCTCGCGCCGCTTCCCGACCACGAGGCCGCGCGCCGCGGCGTGGAGCGGGGCGAGATGGTGCCGCTCGGCAGCCTGATGCCGCGCATCGAACGCGAGTTCGGCCGCGTGCTCGAAGTGGAGCTGGAAGAGGCGGACGACGGCCGGATGGTCTACGAGTTCGAGATCCTGCGCTCGGACGGCCGGCTGATCGAGGTGGATGTCGATGTCGTCACGGGTCTTGTCGTCGAAGTGGAAGACGAGGAGGATGACGACGATGATGATGACGACGACGACGACGACGGGATGGAGTGATGCGCGCGCTGGTGGTCGAGGATGATGCGCGGATCGCGCAGGATCTGAGCGTCGCGCTCGGCTCGGCCGGCTTCAGGGTCGAGACGGCCGCCGACGGCGAGACCGCGTGGTTTCTGGGCGGGACAGAGAGCTACGATCTGATCGTGCTCGACCTCGGCCTGCCGAAGCTCGATGGCCTCGCCGTGCTGAAGCGATGGCGGGCGGAGGGCGTGGAGATCCCGGTGCTGGTGCTGACGGCGCGGGGCACCTGGACCGAGCGCGTGGAAGGCATCGATGCGGGGGCCGACGACTATCTGCCCAAGCCCTTCCGGATCGAGGAACTGGTCGCCCGCGCCCGGGCGCTCGTGCGCCGCTCGACCGGCCGGGCCGCGCCCCTGCAGAGCGTGGGGCGGCTCGCGCTCGACATGAACCGCATGACCGCGACCCTCGACGGCCTGCCGCTCGGCCTCGCACCGCTGGAATTCCGCCTGCTGGCCTATCTGATGCTGCACCGCGACAGGGTCGTGCCGCCGACCGAGCTTCTCGAACATCTTTACGGCGACAACGATGCCCGCGAGGCGAATGCCCTCGAAGCGGTGGTGGCGCGACTGCGCCGCAAGGTCGGGCGCGGCGTCATAGGCACGCGGCGCGGCTTCGGTTACCAGCTCGAAGCGGGCCCGTGAAGCTCCGGTCGATCCGGCTCCGGCTCGTCGTCGTCAATGCTCTGGCGCTTGCCCTTGCACTTGCAGCGGCCGCCTGGGGGCTGGCCCTGCTGTTCGACCGACACGCCGAGCGCGTGGCCCTGTCGGCCCTGGCGGCCCGCGCCGATGCCCTGACAAGCGCGCTCGAGCGCGATCCCGGCGGCACCCTGCGGTTTCTCGCGCCCTCGGGCGACCCGGCCTACCAGCAGCCGCTCTCGGGTCATTACTGGCAGGTCTCGTTCGACGGCAGGCTGCTGCGCTCGCGGTCGCTGTGGGATTACGTCCTTCCCCTGCCCGAGGAGGCGCCCTCACCCGCGCGCACGGGGCGACCGCTCACCCTGCCGGGACCGCAGGGCGAGGCGTTGCTGGTGCTCGACCGGACGGTGCAGATCGGACCGGGCGCGGAGGCGGCCCGGGTGCGGATTTCCGTGGCGCAGGATCGCGCCGAACTCTCCCGCGCGCAGCAGTCCTTCCTGCGCGAACTGGCCCCGTTCCTTGCGATGCTGGCGCTGGCCCTCGTCGCGGCCGGGGCGGTGCAGGTGACGCTGGGGCTCCGGCCGCTCGCGGCCATCGGTCAGAGAGTCGGTGCGCTCGCCGCGGGCCGGGAGCGGCGGATCGGGACCGACCTGCCGACGGAGGTCCTGCCTCTTGCCCGCGAGATCGACACCCTCCTCGAGGCCCGCGAGCAGGAGCTGGAGCGGGCGCGGAGCCGCGCGGGAGACCTCGCGCACGGGCTGAAGACGCCGCTTCAGGCGCTTCTCGGCGAGGCGATGCGGCTGCGCGCGCGGGGCGAAGAGGCGGCGGCGCGCGGCATCGAGGAGGTGGCCTCCGGCATCCAGCGCCATGTCGACCGCGAGCTCATGCGCGCGCGGATCATGCGCGACCGCGCCGGAACCGCGTCCGATCCGGCGGAAGCCGCCCAGAGGCTGATCCGCGTCCTGCGCCGGACGGAGCGGGGGTCGGCCCTCACCTGGCAGCTCGAGGCCGAGGAACGGCTCCTCGTCCGGCTCGAGAGCGCGGATCTGACCGAGGCGCTGGGGCCGCTGATGGAGAATGCCGCGACTCATGCCGCGGGGGCGGTGCGCGTGCGGATCGCCGCCGCGGACACGTCGGTCGCGATCCATGTCTCCGACGACGGCCCCGGAGCGCCGGACATCGAGGCGATCCGCGAGCGCGGCGTGCGCTTCGACACCCGCAGCGGCGGCCACGGCCTCGGGCTCGCCATTGCGGGCGACATCGTCGAGACGGCGGGCGGCGAACTTCGCCTGCGCAACCTCTCGCCGGGGTTCGAGGCGACCCTGATCCTGCCGGCTGCCGCCTGACCCGCCGGTCGGCGCGCTTCGGCAGGGAGGGCAACGATCCGGCGGAGGCCGGAGGCCGGGAGATCGCCTGCCGCATCCTGCAGGACGAGGAGCGGCCTCGCAGAACCGCGACCTCCCCGGCCCGCGCTGTCGTCCCGCCGCTTCGTCACCCGCGTCATCCGGGCGAGCTGCGCAGACCGGGGCCAGTCCCCGCCCCGGATGTGCCGGACGCGCGGCTTTCACAGCTCCGGGTTGCGTGCCCCGCGAAAATCCTGTCAAACCGGAAGCGCTGGAGCGCCCGGTCCGTGGGCCGGAGCCCGCCGACCCTCCACCGGAGACGGCGGATGCGGCAGCCGTGCTCCCCACAACGACGAAGGAGGCCGCAGGAGATGACATCCGTGAGCAGCCGCTCTCCGCAGGAGGTCGTGCAGGTGACCCGTGCGCCGCTGACGGATCCGAAGGCCCGTAGCGGGATCGGGCAGGGGAATGCGGCTCGGGGCCCGGTCCCTTCGGCAATCCCGATGGCCGAACAAAATCGGCGCGGGGCGATTGTCCCTCCCGGCGGGGCGCCCGCCGCCCTCCGTGCGTCGAGGCCATGATGCAGGACTGCGAGAAACTTCTCGACGAGCCCGGACGGCTGGCCGCCGTCCGGCGCTATGCCGTGCTCGATACGGCGCCGGAAGAGCCGTTCGACAAGCTCACCCGGCTGGTCTGCAACGTGCTCGAGGTGCCGTATGCGGCGGTGACCCTCATCGACGCGGACCGCCAGTGGTTCAAGTCTCTCGTCGGTCTGAGCGGGTCCGAGGGTCCGCGCCACGAGTCCTTCTGCACCCACACGATCAAGACGCGCGACCCGATGGTCGTCCCCGACGCCACGCTCGATCCGAGGTTCCGGGACAGTCCGCTGGTCACGGGGGCGGCCGGCATCCGCAGCTACCTCGGCGTTCCGCTCGAAACCCCGGACGGCTACAATCTCGGGGCGCTCTGCGCCGTCGATACCGCCCCCCGGACCTTCAGCACCTCCCAGATCGAGATCATGAAGAGCTTCGCCTCGCTGGTTCTCGACGAACTGGAACTCCGGCAGATCGCGCTCAGCGACGCGCTGACCGGCGCCATGACGCGCCGCGGCTGGCTTGCCGCGGTCGAGAAGGAGATGGCCCGCGGCGCGCGTCAGGGGACGCAGGCGGCCATCGTCCTCTTCGACGTGGATCACTTCAAGACGATCAACGACACTCACGGACATGCGGTGGGCGATGCCGTCCTGCAGGCCCTGACGCGGCGCTGCCTGCTGCATCTGGGCCCGGCCGATGCGCTGGGACGGATCGGGGGAGAGGAGTTCGCCGTGCTGGTGCCGGACGCAGGCCTGCCCGAGGCGATGGAACTGGCAGAGCGCCTGCGCCGCAGCTTCTCCGACGCGCCGATCGAGGTGGCGGGCCATGCGCTCCGGGTCACCGCCAGCTTCGGGGTGCAGGGCCTCGATGGCGACACGGGCACCGCCGGAAGCTGGCTGGCTGCCGCGGACCGGCGGCTCTACGAGGCGAAGGCGGCCGGCCGCAACCGCTGCCACGGCGGCTGACCGGCCGCGGCCGCGCCTTCTGTGGACCACGCGAAGGGGTGGCAAAGGCCCCTCGGACCGGTTGCCCGCGGCCCTCGCGAGCGTGAGGACAGTCATGAGCCCGCGTCGGGACCGTGGCTGCGCGCGCGGCGGTGGGCGCTCGGCGTCTCGTGAAAGGCACGGCGGAACTCGCGCGAGAAATGGGCCGCATCGGAGAAGCCCGCGATATGGGCGATCTCGGTGACGGGCAGCGTGCCTGCCGAAAGCAGGTAGCGCCCGTAATTCAGCCGCATCTGGCGGAAGGCCGCGTTCGGCGTCTGCCCCAGCGCCTGACGGAAGATCCGCTCGAGCTGGCGGACCGAGACGCCGCAATAGCGCGCGATGGCCCCGACCGAGGGCGGACGGTCGAGCTGCTGCTCCATGAAATGCAGCGCGCGGCGCAGGCGCGGGTGGCTGTCGCCCGGAGGGAGCTGGTAGAAATGGGCCTGCGGCATGGTGGCGGGGCGCATCTGCGAGAGCATCATGTGCCGCATCACCTGCTGCGCCCGATCCTGTCCGCAGTGGCGCATGACGAGATAGAGCGCGAGGTCGATGGCCGCGGTCGAGCCCGCGCAGGTGATGACGTCGCCCTCGTCGATGAAGATCCGATCCACCGAGATATGGGCGCGCGGGAAGAGCGCCTTGAAGGGCTCGGCCACGTTCCAGTGGATGCAGAAGCGCCGATCGCCGATCAGCCCTGCGTGGGCGATGGCGAAACTGCCGGTACAGATGCCGAGGAGCCCCACCCGCGCGCGGTGGGCGCGCTGGATGAGCTGGGCCAGCTGCGGCGCGGGCGCGGCGTCGGCAAAGGAATTGCCGCCGCAGATGGCGATATAGTCATAGTCCTCGGGAACGGGCAGCCCGTCCTCGGTGGCCACGCGCAGCCCGCAGCTGGCCATGACCGGGCTGCGGTGCTGGGCGAAGACCTTCCAGGCGACGCGGATCTGTCGGCTTTTTGCAGCATCGTCGGCCGCCAGCCGCAGCGCATCGATGAAACCGGAGAAAGCGGCAATCGTGAACTTGTCCTGCAATATCAGTGCAATGGAAAGCTCATGACGCCGTGGGGCTGCGGGTTTCATCGCGAGAGGCTCCGGTCGGACATGTCGATAATGTTCAATCATGTGGCCGATGCATTCAATGGGATATGTCATATCGCTGCTAGGCTTCCTCCCAATCAAGAAGACTGCGCATCCACAGACAGGGAGTTCAAAACATGATGGATCGGGTTTGCAGGCTGTCGCTCGCGGCGCTGCTCCTGGGCTCGGGCGCCGCCTATGCGGACGGCTCGACGCTGACGGTCGCCTATTACGGCGGCAACTGGGGCGAGGCCTTCGACGCCTGCGTGGCGCAGCCCTTCACCGAGAAGACGGGCATCCGGGTGGTGGCCGAGATCGGCAACTCGACCACCACGCTTGCCAAGCTGCAGCAGCAGTCGGGCGATGCGGTGATCGACGTGGCCTATATGGACGGCGGGATCAGCGAGCTCGCCCAAGAGGCGGGCGTGCTGGCCCCCATCGATCTCGCCGCGATCCCGAACGCGGCCAGCTACCTGCCGCAGGCCGTCTACGAGGCGGGCGACGAGGTCTTCGCGGTCAGCGCGGGCTATTACTCGCTCGGCCTCATCTACAACACGTCGGAAGTGACCGAGACGCCGGACAGCTGGCTTTCGCTCTGGGACGAGAGGTATGCGGGCGCCGTGGCCCTGCCCTCGCCCAGCAACTCCTCGGGCGTGCCCTTCGTCCTGTTCCTCGCCCGCTCGGTGCTGGGCGATACCTCGGAATCCCTCGACCCGACCTTCGCCAAGCTGAAGGAGCTGGACACGGGGCTTCTCTTCGACAGTTCGGGCGCGGCCTCGAACGCCTTCCAGAGCAGCGAGGTCATCATCGGCGCCCATTTCAACGTCGGCGCCTGGGACCTGACCGACGGCGGCCTGCCCATCGGCTTCAGCGTGCCGAAGGAGGGCGTCTGGGCCACCGATGCGCGGATGCATGTGGTGAAGGGCACGAAGAACCCCGAGGGCGCGGCGCAGTATCTCGACATGGCGGCCTCGCCCGAGGCGGCGGCCTGCCTGGCCGAACGGCTCTATCTCGGCCCGCCCGTCACCGGCGTCACGCTCGCGCCCGATGTCGAGCGCAAGCTGCCCTGGGGCGAGGGCGGATCGGTCGAGAAGCTGCATCTGTCGGACTGGACCGAGGTGAATGCGCGCCGCGCCGCCATCGTCGAACGCTGGAACCGCGAGATCGCGAACTGAGATCCGATGACCCTCCTCGCCATCTCCGACATCACCAAGAGCTTCGCGGGCCACAAGGCGCTCGATCATGTCACGCTCGACATCCGGCAGGGTGAGTTCATCTCGCTGCTCGGACCCTCGGGCTGCGGCAAGACCACGCTCCTGCGCACGGTCGCGGGCTTCATGACCGCGGACAAGGGCCGGATCCTGATCGATGGCGAGGATGTCTCGCGGCGGCCGCCCGAGCGGCGGCCGCTCAACACGGTCTTCCAGAACTATGCGCTGTTCCCGCACATGACGGTTCTGGAGAACGTGGCCTACGGGCCGCGGCGGGCGGGTCTCTCGCGCGCCGAAGCGGACCGGCGGGCCGAGGAGGCGCTCGAGATGGTGGGTCTGGCCGCCATGTCCCGCCGCAATCCCGCCGCCATGTCGGGCGGCCAGCAGCAGCGCGTGGCGCTGGCGCGCGCCATCGTGAACCGGCCGAAGCTCCTTCTCCTCGACGAGCCGCTGTCGGCGCTCGATCTTCAGCTGCGCAAGCGCATGCAGATCGAGCTGAAGCAGCTTCAGGTGCAGCTCGGCATCACCTTCATCTTCGTGACCCACGATCAGGACGAGGCCATGGCCATGTCCGACCGGATCGCGGTCATGTCGGCCGGACGGCTCGAGCAGTGCGACGCGCCGGAAGCGATCTATCGCCGTCCCAAGACGCGCTTCGTGGCCGAGTTCATCGGCGAGGCCAACTTCCTGCCGCTCGACGGCACGGGACCGGAGGGCGTGCTGCGCCCCGAGGACCTCAGGGTCCTTGCCGAGGGCGAGGCGCTGCCGCCCGGCTGGCGCGGCCTGACCGCGCGGGTCACGGGCGTGACCTATGTGGGCGGCACCAGCAACATCTATCTGGCCGACGGTCCGCGCGAGCTTCTGGCGCGCAGCTACGGGCTGCCGCCCGCGGGGATCTCGGCCGGCCGGACGGTGCAGGCGGGCTTCGATCCGGCCAACCTGCATCCGCTGGGAGCCTGAACCCATGGCGTCCGCCCGCCTCACCCTCTTCTGGCTGCTGGCGCTGCCGGTGCTGGTCTTCACCGGCTTCTTCCTGATCCCGCTCGGCGTGGTCCTCGTTTCGTCCTTCACCGATCCCGAGGCCGGGCTCACCCTTGCCCATTATGCGCGGATCCTGCTCGACGCCTACCACTGGCAGGTGATCGCCACGACCTTCCGCATCGCGATCTTCTCGACGCTGATCTGCGTGGCCCTCGGCTATCCGCTGGCCTGGTATCTGGTGCGGATCGTGCAGGTGCGGAGTTGGCGGCGCGCCTGCGTCATCCTCCTCGTTCTGCCGCTCTTCACCTCGAACATCGTCCGCTCCTTCGGCTGGATGGTGCTTCTGGGCCGCAGCGGGCTCGTGAACGACGCGCTTCTGTCGCTGGGCCTGATCGACCGGCCGATGCGCTTTCTGGGCACCGAGACCGGCATCCTGATCGGCATGGTCTATATCCTGCTGCCCTTCACGGTGCTGACCATCGGCACGGCGCTGGCCCGCGTCGACCGCGGGCTCGAGCAGGCCGCGCGCGATCTGGGCGCCACGCCCGCCCGCGCCTTCTGGACCGTGACCTTTCCCCTGACCCTGCACGGGGTGATGGCCGGCGCGATCATCGTCTTCTCGATGGCGATCAGCGCCTATGTGACGCCCGCGCTTCTCTCGGGCGGCAAGGTCACGGTACTCGCGATGCTGGCCTTCCAGCAATATTCGACGGTCTTCGATTTCCACTACGGCGGGGCGCTCTCGATCACGCTCCTCGTGCTGACGCTGGCGCTGATCGGACTGGCCTCGCGGATGACGCGCGGCCGGACGCCCGGCGCGGGAGGACACTGACATGGCCGCGCGTCTCGCCGTCCGGGCGCTTGCCCTCCTCACCCTCGCCTATCTGGCGCTGCCGCTCGTCGTGGTGATCGGCGGATCGCTCACCGAGACCAAGTTCCTGAGCTTCCCGCCGCAGGGCCTGACGCTCGACTGGTATCGGGTGGTGCTGCACGATCCGACCTATGTGCGCTCCTTCCTCACGAGTGCGGTGCTGGCGCTCGCCGCCACGCTCTTCGCGCTGGTGATCGGGCTGCCCGCGGCCAGCGCCATCGCCCGGCACAGCTTCCGCGGCAAGGGGCTCCTGAGCGCCCTCCTGCTGTCGCCGCTCGTGCTGCCCCATATCGTGATCGGCGCGGCGCTGCTGCAATACGGTTCGGCCATCGGCCTCGTGCGGAATTTCCCGGCGCTCCTCGTGGGGCATGTCGTGATCGTGACGCCCTTCGTGCTGCGCACGCTCTTGCCGCATTTCTCGCCGGGCCAGCGCGCGCTCGAGGAGGCCTCGCGCGATCTGGGCGCCTCGGGATGGACCACCTTCCGCCTCGTCACCCTGCCGCTGATCCGGCCGGGGCTCGTGTCCGGCGCGATCTTCGCCTTCATCACCTCGTTCATCAATGTCGAGCTGTCGATCTTCAACACGACGGCGGCGCTGAACACGATCCCGGTGCAGCTCTTCAACTACGTCCAGTATTCCGTCGATCCCTCGATCGCCGCGGTCTCGGCGCTCACGATCCTCGCCGCCGCCGTGGGGATCGTGCTGATCGACCTTCTCATCGGTCTGGATCTCTTGCCCGACAAGTGATTCCGGCCCTCCGCCCCAGCCATCATCCCACAGGAGACAGACATGCGCGTTCAGGACGTGTATAACGTGATCTATACCCATACGGAGGGCGAGCCGCTCTGCATCATCTACAGCGGCGTCCCCTACCCGGCGGGCTCGACCATCCTCGAGAAGCGCGCCTTCCTCGAAGAGAACTACGACTGGCTGCGCAAGGCGCTGATGCGCGAGCCGCGGGGCCATGCCGACATGTTCGGCGTCTTCCTGACCCCGCCCTCGTCGCGCGACTATGATGCGGGCCTGATCTATATCGACGGCAAGGAATATTCCCACATGTGCGGCCATGGCACGATCGCCGTGGCGATGGCGATGGTGGCCAACGGGCTTGTGGCCCGCGATCCCTCGGGGCTGACCCGCATCCGCTTCGAGACGACGGCGGGCCTCGTCGTGGCCGAGGTGGCGCACGAGGACGACCGCGTGCTCTGGACCCGGTTCGAGAACGTGCCGGCCTATGTGGCGGCGCAGGACATCGCCTTCGAACTGCCGGGCTACGGGCCGCTGAAGGCGGATCTCGTCTGGGGCGGCAACTATTTCGGCATCATCGACCTGCGCGGCACGAGCCTCCGGATCGCGCCCGAGAACGGCTCCGAGCTGTCGCGCATGGGTCTGATCGCCCGCGAGGAGATCCGCAAGAAGGTGACAGTCCAGCACCCGACCGAGGCGCATATCAACAATCTGAACTTCGTGACCTTCTGGCACGAGCCGACCATCGAGGGCTGCCTCTACAAGAACGTCCATGTCTTCTCGGCAGGCCAGCTCGACCGCTCGCCCGGCGGCACCGGAACCTCGGCCATGATGGCCTATTTCGAGGCCCGCGGCGTGATCGGGCTGAACCAGCCGATCACCTCGGAGGGGCTTCTGGGCTCGGGCACCTTCGAGGGCTGCCTGATCGGCGAGACGACGCTCGGCACGGTGCGCGCGGTGCGCCCCACGGTGAAGGGTACGGCCGGAATGCTCGGGACGGCCAGCTGGACGATCAACCGCGAGGATCCGGTGGACGCGGGCTTCCTCGTCCTCTGATCCGCTTCGGCCGGCCCGATGGGCCGGCCGCTCCCCCGCCGGGCTGCCGACGCGGCAGGCCCGGCGTTCTTCCCTCGGGGCGGGACAGACTCAGGTCGGCGACAGACAGCGCGAGCGGCCTGCTCCGCCTGCACAGGTTCTCGTCGACAAAACATGCGACGTGGCGGATGACGGCGCGGAGATTCCCCAGGCGCCCGGCCATGTCGGGCAAGGGCGGTCTGGCCTGTCGGGCAAGGCGGCCTCGCCCGGCTCACGGGCAGCTTGGCCCGAGCCTTGCCGGGCGCGGACGCCCGCTCAGGCGACGCGCGCCGCGATGATCCGGTCGAGCCAGCCCACCGCCATGTCCGGGACCGAGGCCAGGAGCCGTTCGGTATAGGGCTCGTGCGGCGGGGCGAAGACCCGGTCCTTCTCGCCCTGCTCCACGATGCGCCCGTGCTGCATCACCACCACCCGGTCCGCGATGGCGCGCACCACCTCGATGTCGTGGGTGATGAAGAGGTAGGACACGCCCAGACGCTCCTTCAGCCCGATCATCATCCGCAGCACGTCGGCCTGCACCACCTTGTCGAGCGCCGAGGTGATCTCGTCGCAGATGATGAGTTCGGGCCCGGCCGCGAGAGCCCGCGCAATCGCCACGCGCTGCTTCTGGCCGCCCGAAAGCTGGCCCGGCAGGCGCTCGGCATGGCTTTCGTCGAGTTCGACCATGCGCAGAAGCTCGATCAGCCGCTTTTCGCGCGCAGCCCCCCGCAGCCCCTGATAGAGGGCCAGCGGCCGGCCCACGATGGCCCGCACCGTCTGGCGCGGGTTCAGCGCGGTATCGGCCGACTGGTAGATGATCTGGATGCGGCGCAGAAGCTCGAGCGGGCGCTGCCGCAGCTTCGGAGGCAGCGCCGCTCCGTCGAAGAGCGCTCGCCCCGCCGAGGGCGCCTTCAGCCCCGCGATCACCCGGCCGAGCGTGGACTTGCCGGAGCCGGATTCGCCCACGAGCGCCACCGTTTCGCCGCGCCCGATCCGCAGGTCGATGTCCTGCAGCACATCGAACGTGCCGAAGCGCGCGCCGAGCCTCTCGATCGACAGGAGGGCCGCAGCCGTCGCCCCCTCCACGCCCGCCTCGTTCGCGGGCATCTCGTGGACCGCCCAGAGGCTCTGCGTGTAGGGATGCTCGGGGTGATCCATGATGGCGGAGATCGGCGCCTCCTCCACCACCTCTCCATAGCGCAGTACCGCTACGCGATGGGCGATCTGGGCCACGACGGCCAGATCGTGGGTGATGTAGATCGCGGCCACGCCGAATTCCTCGATCACCTTGCGGATCGAGATCAGCACCTCGACCTGCGTCGTCACATCGAGCGCCGTGGTCGGCTCGTCGAAGACGATCAGCGCCGGATTGCAGATCATCGCCATCGCGACCATGGCCCGCTGCAGCTGGCCGCCCGACACCTGATGCGGGTAGCGCGCGCCGAAGTTCTGCGGATCGGGCAGCTGCAGCGCGGTGAACAGCGCCACCGCCCGCTTCTCGGCCTCCGCGCGCGACAGGCCGCCCCGGTCGACGGCCACGAGCGTGATCTGATCCATCAGCCGGTGCACCGGATTGAAGGCGGCCTGCGCGCTCTGCGCCACATAGGCGACCTTCGTTCCGCGCAGGCGGCGGCGCTCTTCCTCGGGGATGGCGAGCAGCTCGGTGTCCAACAGCCGGACAGAACCGCCGCTCGCCCGCGCGCCGGGCCGCAGATAGCCGAGAGCCGCGAGCCCCACGGTGGACTTGCCCGCCCCGGATTCTCCCACGAGCCCCAGCACCTCGCCCTTGCAGAGCGAGAGGCTCACCCCCCGGACGATCTCGGACCAGCTGTCGGAGGATTTCGCCTCGATCCTCAGGTCGCGGATCTCGAGCACGGCGGGGGACGGTTCGACGGCCATGGCTCAGCCCTCCTCGTTCAGGCCGCTGGCCCGGTTCAGCAGCCAGTCGACCACGAAATTGACCGCGATGGCGAGCAGCGCGATGGAGGCGGCCGGGATCAGGGGCGTGATATCGCCCATGTTGATGAGGGCCGCATTGTCCCGCACCATCGAGCCCCATTCCGCCAGCGGCGGCTGGATGCCCACGCCGAGGAAGGACAGCGCCGCGATGGAGAGGAAGATGAAGCAGAAGCGCATCCCGAGCTCGGACAGGATCAGCGGCAGCACGTTCGGGAACACCTCGTGGACCGAGATCCAGAGCAGGCTCTCGCCGCGCACCCGGGCGGCCTCGACGAAATCGAGGCTGGCCACGTTCAGCGCCGCGGCGCGCGAGATGCGGAAGAAGCGGGTCGAGGTCAGCACGGCGATGATGAGGATGAGGTTCGGGATCGAATTGCCGAAGATCGACAGGATCATCAGGATGAAGATCAGATCCGGCACCGACATCAGCGCATCCACGAAGCGCGAGATCGCCTGATCGACGAAGCCGCCGATCAGCGCCGAGAAGACGCCGAGGAGGCAGCCGATCCCGAAGGAGATCATCGTGGTCACGAGCGCGATGGAGATCGAGTTCCGCGCGCCGAAGATCAGCCGCGACAGGAAATCCCGCCCGAGCTGGTCGGTGCCCAGCAGATGCTGGGCGCTCCAGCCGTCGAAGGGGATGCGCGAGACCACCTCGACCTCGCCATAGGGCGCGATCCAGGGTGCGAAGATCGCGACGAAGGCGTAGATCGCGACGAGGACCATTCCCAGCCGTGCGGTGAAGGGCGCGGTCGCGAGAAGCCTGCGGGCGCGGGTCAGGCGCGACGGCGTGGCGGGGCGGGGGTCGATGCTCTGGTCCATGATACCCCTCTCAGCGCGGATGCAGCAGGCGCGGGTTGCTGACGATCGAGACGATATCGGCCAGCAGGTTGAAGCCGATGTAGGCCGTGGCGAAGATCAGCGCGCAGGCCTGGATCACCGGCACGTCGCGGTTGCGCACCGCGTCGATCATCGCCTGACCGACGCCCGGATAGACGAAGACCACCTCGATCACGACGACGCCGGAGATGAGATAGGCGAGGTTCAGCGCCACCACGCTCGCGATGGGGCCGATGGCATTGGGCAGCGCCTGACGCGTCACGACCCGGCCCTCGGACTCGCCCTTCAGCCGTGCCATCTCGACATAGGGGCTCGACATCACCGACAGGATCGCCGCGCGCGTATTCCGGATCATGTGCGCGAGAATGACGAGGAGAAGCGTCAGGATCGGCAGCACCATGCGGTAGAGCTGCTCGCCCAGATCCATGCTGTTGCGGATCCCCGCCATCGAGGGGAACCATTGCAGCTTCACCGCGAAGATCATCATCATCAGATAGGCCACGAAGAATTCGGGCAGCGAGATCGAGGCGAGCGTCGAGGTCGACAGGAAGCGGTCGATGAACCGGCCGCGGAAGCGCGCGCAGATCACACCGAGGGTGATCGCGAGCGGCACCGCGATCACGGCCGTGATCGAGGCCAGCGTGATCGTGTTGAGCAGCCGCGGCCCCAGCACCGCCATGACCGGCCGACCGGCGAAGGACTGGCCGAGATCGCCCGTCGCCGCCGCGCCGAGCCACGAAAGGTAGCGCCAGATCGCCGGTTGATCGAGCCCGAGCCGGGTCTCGAGAGCTGCCACCGCCTCGGGCGTCGCATTCTGCCCGAGGATGGCCGAGGCATAGCTGCCCGGCAGCAGGCTCACCGAGAAGAAGATCACCAGAGACACGATAAGGAGGCTGAGAAGCCCCAGACCGACCCGACTGGCCACCATGGACAAGATCGGATGGGAAGTTCTGTTCATACTCGGCTGTCTCCGGCAAGGCTCGGGTGAAAGGGCGGTCAGGCAGGTCCGCCCACCCCGTTGTGTCAGACGTCGGTGCGCCACCACCGCTCGGCGCAGCGGTGATTGTCGGCGGGCAGGATGCCTCCGGTCTCACCATGGCCGATGGCGCGCGACATGGCGAGCAGCCACGACACGAAGGCCACCGTGATCACGCCGCCGTCGTCATGCAGGATCTGCTGCATCTCGGCATAGTGCCCGCCCCGCGTGGCGGGATCGGTCTCCGACCGCGCCGCCGCATGCAGCTCGTCGAAGCGGGCGTTCTTGAACCCCGTGTTGTTCCAGGGCGCGTCGGAGGTGTAGGAGGTGGCGAACAGCCAGTCGAGCGTGACCCGCCCGTACCAGTCCGCGGCGTTGAAGGGCTTCACCAGCCAGACATTGTCCCAGTAGCCGTCATCGGCCTCCTGCACGAGGTTGATCGTGATGCCGGCCTTGGCGGCATGTTCGCGGAAGAGCACCCCCGCTTCGACCGCGCCGGGGAAGGCGGATTCGGCCACCGAGAGATCGACCGTCAGCCCCTCGATCCCGGCCTCGGCCAGAAGCGCCCGCGCGGCCTCGGGATCGTAGCGGTGCTCGGGCGGCGTCTCGGCCCAGAAGGGCATGATGCGCGCCACCGGGTTGTCGTTCCCCGTCTCGGCCTCGCCGAGGAACACCTTGGCGATCACATCCTCGCGGTCGAGGCTGAGCTTCAGGGCCTTGCGCACGACCGGATTGTCGAAGGGCGCCGTTTGGCAGTTCATGTCGAAGGTCAGGTGCCGCAGGCTCGGCGTGCGGTGCAGCGCCAGATCGGGATTGCGCTCGATCAGGGGGACGTTGCGGATGTCGACATCCTCGATCACATCGACCTCGCCGGTCAGCAGCGCATTCAGCCGCGCGGACCGGTCGGGGATCGCGATGAATTCGACCTCGTCGAAATGCGGCAGGCCGGGCTTGTGATAGTTCGGATTGCGGAGCAGTCGGACCGCGACGCCCGGCTCGAAACTGTCGAGCTTGAAGGCGCCGGTGCCGATGCCGCTCTCCCAGTCGATGCCGCCGCCCTCCTTCGCCGGGAAGATCGAGAGGTGATAATCCGACAGCAGATAGGGGAAGTCGGCATTGCCCTGCGTGAGGGTCACGATCAGCCGGTCCTCACCCTCGACGGCGATCTCCCTGATCTGGCTGACGATGGCGAGCGCGCCCGAGGTGCTGCCCTCGCCCATGTGATGCATCAGCGACTGCCGGGCATCCTCCGGGGTGAAGGGGCGGCCGTCGTGGAACAGGACACCCTTGCGGAGCGTGAAGGTCCAGCGGGTGGCACCCTCGGCCTCCTCCCAGCTTTCGGCGAGATCGCCCGCCAGCGACCCGTCCGGCAGAAGCTCGACGAGGTTGTTGCAGAGCGCGCCGTTGAAGGCCGCACCGCACATGACGGTGGCCCAGCTGCCGGGCTCGAGCGAATCCTGCTGCGAGCCGTCGTTGACGCCGTAGCGGAGCCGGCCGCCCTGCTTCGGCCCCTCCTCGGCTCGCAGCGAGGCGGGCAGGCAGAAGGCGCCGGCTACGGCGGCCGCGCCCCCCAGAAAGGCCCGTCGCGAGGGGGCGAGGCTCATGGCCTGCGCAAGGATCTGCCCGCCGATGGGGCCCGTGGGGTAGCGCATCAGGTTTTCTCCGCCCTGAACGAAAATATCGGAATGTCGCCCGGGGCGCGCCTCGCGCTCCGGGCCGTCTGAGACCGGGCCTGCCGACCTCAGTCCTTGACCCACCAGCGCTCGCACATCCGCATGTTGTCGAGCGGCATCAGCCCGCCGACCTCGCCGAAGCCGATGCGGTTCGAGACGGCGTTGCGCCAGCTCACGAAGGCCACGGTGATGACGTTGCCGTCGTCGCGCAGGATCTCCTGCATCTCGGCGTAGCAGGCGGCGCGCTTGGCCTCGTCGGTCTCGGCCCGTGCCGTCTGGTGCAGCTCGTCGAACCGCGCGTTCGACCAGCCCGAATTCCACGGCGCGCCGGTGACATAGCTCGTCGAGAACAGCCAGTCGACGGTGGCGCGGCCGAAATAGTCCACCGCGCAGAAGGGCTTCTTGCGCCAGACGTTCTCCCAGTAGCCGTCGGCCGCCTCCTGCACGATGTTGATGTTGATGCCGGCCTCGGCCGCATGGCGCTGGTAGAGGGTCGCCGCCTCGATGGCGCCCGCGAAGGCATTCTCGGCCACCGAGAGATCGACAGTCACCTGATCGAGCCCGGCCTTGGCCAGATGCTCCTTGGCCTTCGCGATGCTGTATTCGCGCGCGGGCATGTCGTGGTAGAACTTCTGGATCGAGGCGACCGGGTTGTCGTTCCCCTTCGTGGCCTCGCCGAGGAACACCTTCTCGATCACGTCGTCCCGGTCGAGCGCATATTTCAGCGCCAGCCGCACGTCGGGATTGTCGAAGGGCGCCACGCGGGTGTCCATGTCGAAGGTGAAGTGGCGCAGGCTCGGCACACGCTGAACCGAGAAATCGCCGCTGCGCTCGACCATCGCCACGTTGCGGATGTCGAGATCCTGGATGAAATCGACCTCGCCGGTCAGCAGCGCGTTCAGCCGCGCCGTGGCGTCGGTGATGTTGATGAACTCGACCTCGTCGAGATAGGGCTTGTTGTTCTTGTGATAGTTCGGGTTCCGCTTGAGGCGGGTGGCGATGCCCGGCTCGAAGCTCTCGAGGAGGAAGGCGCCGGTGCCGTTGGCGCTCTCCATGTCGATCCCGCCGCCCTCCAGCGCCGGATAGATCGAGAGGTGATAATCCGACAAGAGGTAGGGCAGGTCGGCATTGCCCTCGGACAGGGTGATGCGGACGGTGTCGGACCCTTCGATGTCGATGGTCTCGATCTGCTCGACGATGGCGCGCGCGCCCGAGGTCGAGTCCGGCTTCATGTGATGCTCGAGCGACTGGCGCACGTCTTCCGCCTCGAGGCTCTTGCCGTTGTGGAAGGTCACGCCCGAGCGCAGCTTGAAGCGCCAGACCTTCGCGCCGGGCTCCGCCTCCCAGCTCTCGGCCAGATCGCCCGCGACGGAGCCGTCGGGCATGATCTCGACCAGGTTGTTGTAGACGCCGCCGTTGAACGAGGCGCCGGTCCAGCTCGTCGACCAGCTGCCGGGATCGAGGTTGTCGTTCTGCGAGGCATTGTGCAGGCCGAGCCGCATGAAGCCGCCGGCCTTCGGCGCCGCCTGCTGGGCAAGCGCCGCACCGGGCAGCCCGCTCATGGCCCCGGCCGCCAGCAGCGCCGAACTGCGGGCCAGAAACTCGCGACGCGACAGCTGTCCGCGCCGCAGCCGCGTGACCAGATCGTCCATCAGCAGGTGGTGCGATTTGTTCATGTGTTCACCCTGTCAGGTTTGGTTATCCTTGGATGTCCCGCCGGGATGCAGCTGTCTTGCGCAGCCTTCCGACCTGCCGGTGATCCTTATGGAAATCACGATACGCAGAAATCGAATCCTGTCAACAAACTGATTGACCAATCAATCGAGCAACCACCAGAATGCGCCAGGTTTCCCCCGCTGCCGAAGGCCCCTCCCCCATGATCGAGACGCCCCTCGCCTACCTCAGCGCCGCGCAGCTGACGGCCCTTTATCGCGCCCGGAAAATCTCGCCCGTCGAAGTGGTTACGGACGCCCTCGCGCGGATCGAGGCCAGCGGAGACAGTCTGAACGCGGTCTGCTTCACCTACCCGGAGGAGGCGCTGGAGGAAGCGCGCGCCTCCGAGAAGCGATATATGTCCGGCGCACAGAAACCGGGCATGATCGACGGCATTCCGACCGCGCTGAAGGACGAGACCATGATGGCGGGCAAGGTCACGACCTACGGCTCGCTCCTCTACGCGGACCATGTGGCCGCGAAGAGCGCGCCCGTCGTGCAGCGGCTGGTCGAGGCGGGCGCGGTGATCCATGCCCGCACCACCACGCCCGAATTCTCCTGCGCTCCCTTCTGTCACTCGCGGCAGTGGGGCGTGACGCGCAACCCGTGGAACCTCGCCTTCACGCCCGGCGGCTCTTCGGGCGGCTCCGGGGCGGCGCTCGCGGCAGGGCTCGCACCGCTGGCCACGGGCTCGGACATCGGCGGCTCGATTCGAATCCCGGCCTCCGCCTCGGGGGTGGTGGGCTTCAAGCCGCCCTACGGCCGTGTGCCCTCGACCCCGCCCTTCAACCTCGATCCCTACAATCATCCCGGCCCCATGGCGCGCACGGTCGAGGATTGCCTGCTGATGCAGAACGTGCTCGCCGGTCCCCATCCCGAGGACATCGCCTCGCTGAAGCCGAAGCTCGAGCTGCGGCTCGACCGGTCGGGGGTGAAGGGCTGGAAGATCGCCTATTCGCTGGATTTCGGCTTCATGGAGATCGATCCGGCGGTGCGGGCCAACACGCTTGCGGCGCTGGACGTGTTCCGCGCGCTCGGCGCGGAGGTCACGGAGGTGGCGCTGCCCTGGTCCTGGGAGGTCTATCGGGCCGCCGCCACCCATCACAAGGCGCTGTTCGGCGCCTGGCTTGCCGAGTATCTGGACGAGCGCGAGGAGCGGCTCACCTCCTACGCCCGCCGCTTCGCCCGCGACGCGCTCGCCACCACCACCCGCGACTATCTCGCCGGGATGGAGATCGAGGGCCGGATCTGGTCGCATTTCGGCCCGATGATGGAGGGGTTCGACCTGTTCCTCTGCCCCACCCTCGCCATTCCCGCGGTGCCGGCCGAGTTCGACTTCTCCGATCCGCTGATCATCAACGGAGAAGAGATCGACTCCTATCTCGGCTGGACGATGGCCTGGCCCTTCAACATGCTCAGCCGCTGCCCGGTCCTGTCGGTGCCCTCGGGCCATGCGCCGAACGGCGTGCCCACCGGCATCCAGCTGGTGGGCCGGACCTATGAAGACCAGAGCGTCTTCACGGCGGGCCTCGCCTACGAGACCGCTCTCGGCGGCTGGTATGGCACCGCCGCAACCCGTCCCTCCCTGCCCTTCTGAGGTCCCGATGAAGACGATCTTCTCCGACAAGCACGCGCTGCAGACCGTGGAGCGCGAATTCTACCGGGGCGGCTGGGTGGAGGCGTTCGAGATCCCCCGCCGCGCCGAACTCGTGCTGGCCGCCGTCACGCGCGCGGGCTTGGGCCCCGTGACAGCGCCGCAGCCGTTCGACCTCGGGCCCGTGCTGGCCGTCCATGACCCGGCCTTCGTGCGCTTTCTGGAGGGCGCCTGGGAGAGCTGGGTGGCCGAGATGGGCCCGGTTCCGGCCTATCCCAACCTCTGGCCGCCGCGCCGGTCGCGGACGATCCCGACGGTCCGGCCCGGCGCCGAACTCGGCCGCTATGTCGTCGACATGAGCAGCCCGATCCTTGCGGGCACATGGGAGGCCGCGCGGGCGGGCGTCGACTGTGCCCTGACCGGCGTGGCCCTGATCGAATCGGGCGAGCCCGCGGCCTTCGCCCTCAGCCGTCCCCCGGGCCACCATGCGGGGCGCGACTATTTCGGCGGTTACTGCTTCCTCAACAACGCGGCGATCGCCGCGCAGCAGTTCCGCAGCCTCGGCGCGGAGCGGGTGGCGGTGCTCGACATCGACTATCACCACGGCAACGGCACGCAGGACATCTTCTACGACCGCGGCGACGTGCTGACCGTCTCGGTTCATGCCGATCCGGTGCAGGACTATCCCTATTATATCGGCTTCGCCGACGAGACCGGCGAGGGGGAGGGAGAGGGTGCGAACCTGAACCTGCCGCTGCCCTGGGGCGAGGATTTCGCGGCCTACCGCAGCGCGCTTTCCGAAGGCCTGGCGCGGATCCGGGCCTTCGCCCCCGACCGGCTGGTGGTGTCGCTGGGCGTCGACACGTTCATGGACGATCCGATCTCGCAGTTCCGGCTGGAGAGCGGGGATTACCCCCGGATCGGCGCGATGATCGCCGCCCTCAGCCTGCCCACACTCTTCGTGATGGAGGGCGGCTATGCCATCGAGGCCATCGGCGAGAATGTCGTGCAGCTTCTGAAGGGATACGAGGCGGAGCGCGGCTGAGCCCTCAGCCGCCGCCCGGGAGGTCAGAAGTCGTCGGGGAAGATCAGCCTCAGATAGGCCAGCGAGGCATCGTGCCCGCGCTTCTGCCCCTCTGCGATGGTGATGGGCAGCAGCAGGTTCTCGACCCAGAGCCCCGAGATCATGGCGTTCAGCGTCAGCGCCACCTGCTCGGGCTCGACCGTCCGACCACGCAGCGCCGCAAGCTCGGCCACATCGGCGGCGACCGCCTCGTTATACTGCACCCGGAGCGCGGCGCAGCGCTGCCGGAAGCTCGGCACGCGCGCGGCTTCGGCCCAGAAGGCGAGCCAGAGCGCGATGGACTCGTGCCCGGCGGCCTTGCGGCTGAAGTCCGTGTCGATCATGTGCCGGATCCGCTCGGCCGGGCCGCGCTGCGAAGCGTTCAGCTGCGCCAGATAGGCCTCGTATTCCGCAGCCGTATGGTCCAGCGCGGCGAAGATGATGCCTTCCTTCGACTGGAAGTGGAAGGCGACCACACCATAGGAGCATTTCGCCTCGGCGGCGATGGAATTGATCGTGACCCCCGTGAGGCCGCGCTTCGAGATCACCTTCACCGCCGCCTTGAGCAGCGACCGGCGCCGGTCCACCACCTGATCGTCGCGGGTCTTGGCCGGGGCAGCGCCGCTGCGTCTCGCTCTCGGTTTGGGCTCGGGCATGGGAGCTTTTGTCACTTTGCGGCAGGATCGTGGGAGCGGCGCATCCCCTCGGGAATAAAGGGCGGAAGGGCAAAGTCAAGTTGCGCCGGTGTTCAGGCCCAGCAGCCGCGCCGCATTGTCGTGCAGCCAGAGCCGGCGGGTGTCCGCGTCGAGCCCCAGCCCGTCCAGTTCCGCGAGCGCCGTCTCGACCGGCATCATCGGAAAGGCGGAGCCGAAGATGATCTTCTCCTTCAGGATCGTGCGGCCGTACTGCAGCAGCGGCTCGTAGCCAGACTGCGCCTTGGCGAGAAGTTTCGGCCGGACGGCCAGGATCCCGATGGAGAGGTTGGGATGGCGCCAGGCGACCCCGATCAGTTCCTGCACCCAGGGCCAGCCGGGGGGAGAGGCCACGGCGCGCAGCTCGGGGTAGCGCACCATGACATTGTCGAGATATTCCGGCCGCCCCAGCGCCATGGGCGTGTGGGTCGAGAAGTTGATGCCGCAATGGATGTTCACCGGCACATCGAGCTCGATGGCCTTCTCGTAGAGCGGAAACAGCCGCTCGTCGTCGGGGCGCATCTTCAGCTCGAAACATTGCAGATTGAGACCGCGCAGCCCGAGGTGGCGGATCGCATGGTCGAAACGGTCCACCGCATCTTCCTGCCAGGGATCGACGCCGGCAAAACCCACATAGCGCGGGCCGTGCGCCCGGATGAACTCCGCCACCGCCTCGTTGGAGATCCTGAAGCCGAAGGTCGTGGTCAGGTCGCGCGCCTTCAGCACCACATGGCGTGCCCCCAGCCGGTCGTAGGTCTCGAGCCAGCTGTCCAGTCCCTGCGCCGCGTCCGAGGCGGCCGAGCGGCGTTCGCTCGCCTGATAGACCCGGCGGTAATTCTCGAGATGCGGGGCGGGGGGCGAGAAATCCGGGTGCGGCGGGCGCGAGGAAAAATCGATCAGCATCGGCTCAGCTCCACTTCCGACGGTCTTCGAGGATCACCTTGGCCGCATTGTGCCCCGGCACGCCGGTCACGCCGCCGCCGGGATGGACCGAAGCCGAGGCCTGATAGAGACGGTCCACCGGGCTGCGGTAATCGGCGAACTGCGGCGAGGGACGGCGGAAGAACATCTGGTCCGCGCTGATCTCGCCGTGGTGGACATGGCCGTTCGGCAGATCGAAGATCCGCTCCAGATCCAGCGGCGTCATGATCTGGCGGTGCAGGATCCTGCTCTCGATGTCGGGGAACTGGGTCTTCAGCACCGCGAGCACCCGGCCCCACAGCTCTTCGCGGCGGCTGTCCCAGTCGCCCCGCGCGAGCGTGTAGGGCGCATGTCCGCCGAAGACATTCATGATGTGATGTCCCTCGGGCGCGAGCGTCGGATCGACCATCGAGGGCACCTTGACGATCAGGAAGGGCGCCTCGGCGATCTCGCCGCCCTGCGCCTGATGCCACGCCCGCTCCATGTAGGCCACGTTCGGCGCAATGGTCATCTGGGGCACGATGGAGCCCTGCGGATTGGTCTGGCCGAAGACCGGGGCCTCGGGCAGCGCCGACAGAGCCAGATTGACCCGGAAGACCGTACTTTCGCAGCGGATGTTGCGGATGTCGCGGTTGAACTCCTCAGGCAGCTCGGCGGGATCGAGGAGCTTCGTGAAGGTGGTGCGGGCGGTGGCATTGGCGATCACGATCTTCGAGCGGATCTCCTCGCTGCCCTCCAGCCGCACGCCCATGGCACGGCCGTTCTCGACGAGGATCCGCTCCACCGGGCAGGAGGTGCGCACCTCCATGCCATGCGCCTCGCCCGAACGGCGGATCGCCTCGGAAATGGCGCCCATGCCGCCCTTCATGAAGCCTGCGGGCCCCGCGGCGGTGCCGCCGTCGCGCACGATGCCGCGCGCGAGCATATAGGCCGAGCCGGGCGTCTTCAGGCTGGAATTGGCCCCGCCCCCGCCGGCGAAGAAGCCCAGAACCAGCTTCACTTCGTCGGAGGTGAACCAGCGCGAGAGATAGTCCCAGGCGCTCATCGTGAGGAGATTGTAGATGTCGTAGAATTGCGGCCCGACCTTGCGGAAGCGCCAGACGAAGCCCGCGAGCCGTTTCAGGTCCCGGATCTTGCCGCTGGCGGGATCGACCGGCACCTCCCACAGAAGCTGCTTCATATGCGGCGCGATCTTCAGCATGTGCGCCCGATAGCCGGCATAGGCCGCACCATCGACATTCGAGAATTTCGCGATCTCGGCGGCGAACTTCTCCGGCTCGTCCCAGAGCGTGAAGGTGCGCCCGCCCTCGAGCGCGAAGACGGTGGGCGCGGCGGGAATGACCTCGAAGCCGTATTTCTGCAATTCGAGATCGAGGATGACCTTGGGCTGCAGAAGCCCCTGATAATAGGAGGCGAGCGAACTGCGGTAACCGGGCGCAATCTCGCCCGTCACCGCCGCCCCGCCGACCATGGGCTGGCGCTCCACCACCAGCACCTTCACGCCCGCGCGGGCGAGATAGGCGCCGCAGGTCAGCCCGTTGTGGCCGCCGCCCACGATGATGGCATCATACTGCGGGCTCATGCGGAGGCTCCCTCGGTCGCGGGGATCCATTCCCCACTGGTGCGGTCGTAGCTGCCCGCGCGCAGGTCGGCGACGCCCTCGATGATGCGGGGCTTGGCGATCTTCAGCGAGGCGGTGCGGGGGAAATCCTCGACGAAGGCGTAGAAGCGCGGCACCTTGAAGGGCGCGAGCCCGGCCTGCGCGGTGGCCACGATGCCCTCGAGGATCGCGGCATCGGCGATCACGCCCTCCTTCAGGCGGATGCAGGCCTTGACCTCCTCGCCGCGCAGCGGATCGGGCACGCCCACCACCGCCACCTCGGCCACGCCGGGCGCCGCGGCCAGCACCGTCTCGACCTCGCGCGCGGCGATGTTCTCGGCCGAGCGCCGGATCATGTCCTTCTTGCGGCCCACGATGTAGTAGAACCCGTCCTCATCCTGACGGAAGAGGTCGCCCGAGGCGAACCAGCCGTCCTTCAGCACCTCGGCCGTGGCCTCGGGGTTGTTGTAATAGCCGAGCATGATGCCGGGACCGCGGATCTGGAGTTCGCCGATCTCGCCCCGCACGACGGGCTGGCCGTCCTCGCCCACGATGCGGCATTCCCGGAACGGGCACGGCACGCCACAGGAGCCCGAGCCCACCTTGTCCGCGCGCTCGATGGGCGCGAACATCGCCGGGCCGATCTCGGTCATGCCGAAGGCCTCGCGAGCGTTCAGGTCGAACCGCTCCTCGAGTCCGCGGTGCAGGTCGCGCGGGCAGCCGTAGATATTGGCGCGCACCACCCGGTTTCGGGCATCGTGCGGCTGGGGTACCATGCCGTGCAGCACCCAGGGCAGGAGGCAAAAGTCGATCTCATGCTCTTCGAGCCAGCCCGAAAAGCGGCTCGTCGATTGCCGCGCCGCCACGAACAGGGTGCCGCGCTGGTAGAGCGTCATCAGCAGGAGCCATTGCGGATCCATGTAGAAGAAGGGCGTGGAGGCGAGGATGCGCCGGTAGATCCGGCCGTCGCGGAAGGCGTTCACCTTGCCCGCCGAGATCCAGTAGCGCTGGCCGAGCATGCAGCCCTTGGGAAAGCCCGAGGTGCCGGATGTGAACTGGATGTTCAGGAGATCGTCGTGCCCCACCGGCACCGGCGGGGTGAAATGGTCCTGCGGCTCCGAGGCAAGCTCGGCCCAGTCATGCGCCCCGCCCTCGGCCCGTCCCACGACAACCAGCCGCTCGGCGGGCAGCGCGATCAGGCCCGCCGCATGGGCCTCGTCGAGCACGGCCCGCGTGCTGTCGTGGGTCACCACCCAGTCTGCCTCGGCAACCTTCATCACATGGGCGATCTCGCGCGGGGTATAGCCCGGGTTGATCGGCAGCATCACCGCCCCGATCCGGCCGAGCGCCAGCCAGGTCAGCGGGAAAGCCTCGACGTTCGGCAGCATCACGCCCACATGGGTGCCCTTGCCGATCCCGAGGGCCACGAGGCGCGCGGCGAGCCCGTTCACCTTGCGGCGCATTTCGCCGTAAGTGAGGGTCTCGCCGCTCTCGAAGAAGTTCCACACCACCCGGTCGCCGGCCTCCGCGGCGGCCGCGTCGATCAGCGCCCCGATATTCTCCGGCAACGGCTCGGCCTCGATCCGGCGGCGGCGGTCCTCGTAGGGGACGACGGCCTGGGCGAGGACTTCATCCTTCCACATCGGCGGGCTCCAGTGAGTGGCGTGGGCAACAGGAAGAAGCGCCCGCCCGATGGGCGGGCGCGCGCAGGTCAGTGAGCGAACCAGACGGCCTTGAGGTCGGTGTATTTGTCCATCGCATGCAGCGACTTGTCCCGGCCGAAGCCCGATTGCTTGAAGCCGCCGAAGGGCACGGCGAGCGAGCCGCGGTCGAAGCAGTTGACCCAGACCACGCCCGCGCGGAGCGACTTGGCCGCCCGGTGCGCGTTCTTCACCGACCCGGTCCAGACCGCGCCCGCAAGCCCGTAGACCGTGTCATTGGCCACCGCCATCGCCTCGTCGAAGCCCTTCACCGGGATGGCCGACAGCACCGGCCCGAAGATCTCTTCCTGCGCGATCTTCATGTCGTTGCGCACGCCCTCGAAGATCGTGGGTTCGATGTAGAAGCCGCCGGTTTCGGTCTTCACCCGGCCGCCGCCGATGACCGGCCGTGCACCGTCCGCGCGGCCGGCGTCGATGTAGCCCAGCACGCGGTCCATCTGCTCTTCGCTCACCATCGAGCCCATGCGGGTGGCGGTGTCGAGCGGATCGCCGGGCGCGAAGACCTTGGCCTGAGCCGCGATCTTCTCGAGGAGCTGGTCGTGGATCTTCTCGTCCACGATCAGGCGCGAGCCCGCGTTGCAGACCTGCCCGGTGTTGGCGAAGATGCCGGCCGCAATCCCGGCCGCCGCCGCATCGAGATCGTCGCAATCCGCGAGCACGACCTGGGGCGACTTGCCGCCGAGTTCGAGCCCGATGCGCTTGATGTTCGACTGGCCCGAATATTGCATGAAGTACTTGCCGACTTCGGTCGAGCCGGTGAAGCCCACACAATCGACATCCATATGCAGCCCGAGCGCCTTGCCCGCGATATGGCCGAGGCCCGGTACCACGTTCAGCACCCCCGGAGGCATCCCCGCCTCGATGGCGAGTTCGCCGAACTTCAGCGCGGTGAAGGGCGATTGTTCGGCGGGCTTCAGGATCACCGAGTTGCCGGTGGCGAGCGCCGGCCCGAGCTTCCAGGCGGCCATCGACATCGGATAGTTCCACGGCACCACGGCCGCCACGATCCCCAAGGGCTCGCGCATGACGAGCGTCGTCATGTCGTGCGCCGTGGCCGCCACCTCGCCATAGACCTTGTCGATCGCCTCGGCATACCAGGCGATGCAGGCGGCAGCGCTCACCACGTCGCCGTTGTAGGCATTGGCGATGGGCTTGCCCACGTTCAGCGTCTCGAGGAGCGCCAGCTCCTCGCGGTTCGCGAGGATCAGCTCGGAGAAGCGCAGCAGGATGCGGCGCCGGTCGGCCGGGGCCATCCGCGACCAGACCCCCGCCTCGAAGGCCCGGCGGGCCGACCGCACCGCGACATCCACATCCGCCGCATTGCACGAGGCCACATCGGTCAGCGGCCGCCCATCGCCGGGATAGATGCAGGCGAAGGTCTCGCCCGACAGGCTGTCGACATACTGGCCGTCGATGAAGGGACGGTTCGGAAGGGCCACGGCTTTGGCGCGGGCGTGCCAGTCGATCTCTTGCAGCATCTGGGATCCTGTTGGAGGGAGTTTCGTCGCGGCCGCCTCAGACGGCGGCCGGTTCTTTCGCGGTCAGACCGTGGGCGGCGCTCACTTCGGTGATGGCCTGCCGCATGATCGCGACCATCTCGTCGATCTGCGCGCGCGAGATGATGAGCGGCGGCGAGATCACGCAGAGATCGCCCAGCGGACGCACGATCAGCCCGAGCTCGAAGCAGCGCTCGTCGATCTTCAGGGTGAAGGCCTTGTCCTCGGCCGTGCCGTCCGCCCGGCTCGGGTCGAGCAGACATTGCACGCAGCCCACGAGGCCCACCGACCGGGTTTCCGCCACGCCCGGCAGATCGCGCAGCGAAGCGAGCGCCGCGGCGAAATAGTCCGCCATCTCGCGCGCCTGATCGACGATGCCCTCGCGCTCCATCAGCTCGATGTTGGCAAGCGCCGCGGCGCAGGCCACCGGCTGATTGCTGTAGGTATAGCCGTTGGTGAACCAGCTTCCCTTGGCATTCTCGCCCGAGATCCGCGCCAGCACCGCCTCGGAGATCGCAAGGCCGCCGAGCGGCACATAGCCCGAGGTCACGCCCTTGGCGAAGGTGATGATGTCCGGCACCACCCCGAACACCTTCTCCGAGGCGAACCACTCGCCGCAGCGGCCGAAGCCCGTCACCACCTCGTCCGAGATATAGAGGATGTCGTGCTTCTCGCAGATCGCCTTGAAGCGCGCATGATAGCCTGCGGGCGGAATGATGACGCCGCCCGAGGCAAGGATCGGCTCGGCCAGGAAGGCCGCGATCGTGTCGGGGCCGAGGCTCTCGATCCGGTCCTCGAATTCCTGCACCAGATCGTCGAGGAACGCCTCCTGGCTGCGGTTGCCGGCGTGGCGCGGATTGGGGCTCGAGAGGAACGAGATCCGGTCCTGCGCGATGTCGAAGTTCGGCCAGTTGCCGGTGCGGCCGGTGCAGGCGGCGGTGAGCGCCGTCGAGCCGTGATAGCCGTCGTAGCGCACGATGATGCGCTTCTTCTGCGGCCGGCCCAGCACGTTGTTGTAGAATTCCGAGAAGCGCAGCGCGCTGTCCACCGCGGTCGACCCGCCCGTGGTGAAGAAGATCCGGTTGAGATCGCCCGGCGTCAGCGTGGCGATCTTCTCCGCCAGCCGCGCCGCGGGGCTCGTCGCCATATACCAGGGCGAGGCATAGGGCAGCACCATCGCCTGATGCGCTATGGCATCGACGATCTCGCGGCGGCCGTAGCCCACCTGCGCGCACCACATGCCCGCCGGCCCGTCGATCAGGCGGCGGCCGTCCTCGGTATGGACATAGATGCCCTCGGCATGGGTCAGCACCGGCTGCGCGGACTTGCCGAGCTTCGCCATTTCCTGTGCAGGCAAGAGGATGTGATCCCGCATCGCCGCGCCCACCGCTCCGGCAGCATTCGTCGCGTCATTCCGCGTCATCGCCGACCTCCCCTCTCGTCCGCATTTCGGTTCATTCCCGGGCAAGCCCCCGCAACCGGGCACCGCCTCTGCCGCCAGTAGTGGGCACTCCGGCGGGACAAGTCAACATTTCTGATTGCCCGATCAATCAGAAATGTTGCGATGGCCTCGCAGCCGTGCTTATTCTGGCCGTGGCCGCCCTCTCGGGAGCGGCCGGGATCCGGCATCCTCCGCGGCAGATCATCGAAAGGCCGAACCCATCATGACCAACGACCTCATCCGGCGCAGCGACTTCGACGGGATCGCGCTTCTGACCCTCGCCAACCCGCCGGTGAACGCCCTGGGCCTCGCGGTGCGCCAGAGGCTCACCGCGCTGACGGCCGAGCTCGAGGCCGACGAAAGCGTGCGCGCCGTGGTGCTGACGGCTGAGGGCCGGGTCTTCGTCGGCGGCGCGGACATCGCCGAGTTCGACCGCCCGCCCGAGGCGCCGCACCTGCCCGATGTGATCGCCGCCATCGAGGCCTCGCGGAAGCCGTGGATCGCGGCGCTGAACGGCGCGGCCCTCGGCGGCGGGGCCGAGCTCGCGCTCGGCTGCCACTACCGGATCTTCGCGGATACCGCCCGGCTGGGCCTGCCGGAGACGAGCCTCGGCCTCATCCCCGGCGCGGGCGGCACGCAGCGCCTGCCGCGCCGGATCGGCCTTGCTCCCGCCATCGAGGTCATCACCGCCGGCCGCACCCTGTCGGCCGCCGAGGCGCGGGAGGCGGGCCTCGCGGACCGGATCGCCGCGGGCGAGCTGATCCCCGAGGCGCTGGCCTTCGCCCGCACCCTCGACGGCGCCCTGCCCCGGCCTGCCTCTGCGGCCCCGCTCGCCGATCCCGGACACGCCTTCTGGGACGAGGCCCGCGCGCGCATCGCCAGGGCGGCCCGAGGCAATCCCGCGCCCACCGCGGCCCTCGAAGCGATCCGCGCGGGCGTGGCGGAAGGCTTCGCCGCGGGCCTCCGTGCCGAGCGCGAGACCTTCCTGCGGCTCCGCGCTTCGGACGAAGCCGCGGCCCTGCGCCATCTCTTCTTCGCCGAACGTGCGGCCCTGCGCCCCGCCGCCCTCCGCGGCATCGAGCCTGTGCCCCTCACCCGCGCAGGCGTGATCGGCGGCGGCACGATGGGCAGCGGCATCGCCGCCGCCCTCGCCGCGGCCGGGCTGGAGGTGCGTCTCACTGAAACCGGGCCGGAGGCGCTCGCCGCCGGCCTCGAGCGGGTCGAGGCCATCTTCGAGGCGCAGGTCAAGCGCGGGCTGACGGATCGGGCCGGCGCGACGGAGCGGATGGCCCGCGTCACCGGCACGGTCGGTCTCGGCGCGCTGGCGGACTGCGATCTGGTGATCGAGGCGGTCTTCGAGGATCTCGCCGTCAAGCGCCGGGTGTTCGAAGAGCTTGTCCGTCTCTGCGGGCCCGAGGCGATCCTTGCCACCAACACCTCCTACCTCGATCCCGAACGGATCGTGGAGGGCCTGCCGCACCCCCACCGCTTCATCGCGCTGCATTTCTTCAGCCCGGCGCAGGTGATGAAGCTCCTCGAGATCGTACCGCTGGCCGCCACCGCGCCCCGCATTCTCGCCACCGGCGTCGCTCTGGCGGCACGGCTCGGCAAGATCCCGGTGCAGGCGGGCAATGGCGAGGGTTTCATCGGCAACCGCATCCTCAAGCGCTACCGCGCCGAGGCCGAGGCTCTGCTGCTCGCGGGCGCCACCCCGACCGAGATCGATGAGGCCATGCGCGCCTTCGGCCTCGGCATGGGTCCGTTCGAGATGCAGGACATGGCCGGGCTCGACATCGCCTTCCGCGCGCGGGAGGCCGCCCGCGCGCTCGGGCAGGACCTGCCCGAAGGCCCCGGAGACCGGCTGGTGCGCGCAGGCCGCCTCGGCCGCAAGTCGGGCGGCGGCTGGTACGACTATGCGCCGGGCAGCCGCCTTCCCCAGCCGTCGCCGGAGGCAGCCGCTCTGATCGCGCCTCTGGTGACCCCCGGCGCGCGGCCGAGCGGCACCGAGATCGCCGACCGTCTCATCGCCGCCATGGCCGAGGAAGGCCAACGGATCTGCGACGAGGGCCTCGCGCAGAGCCCCTCGGACATCGATCTGGTCGAGGTGCATGGCTACGGCTTCCCCCGTCACAAGGGGGGACCGATGTTTCACGCCGCGCGCAAGACCCGAAGCCGCACGAGCGGAGCATGACCGGCGCGCCAAAGCCGGCCGGAGCACATCCACGCAAGGGAGGGGCCGATCCGGCCGCACCGACATGACCCAGGTCTTCATCTGCGACTATATCCGCACGCCCATCGGCCGCTACGGCGGGGCGCTTTCCCCGGTCCGGGCCGACGATCTGGGCGCCGTGCCCCTCAAGGCCCTGATGGCCCGCAACGGCGGGGTGGACTGGGAGGCCGTGGACGATGTGATCTTCGGCTGCGCCAATCAGGCGGGCGAAGACAACCGCAACGTGGCCCGCATGTCGGCGCTGCTGGCGGGGCTGCCGGTGGGTGTCACGGGCACGACGATCAACCGGCTGTGCGGCTCGGGCATGGATGCCGTGCTGACCGCCGCCCGCCAGATCGCCGCGGGTGAGGCGGATCTCGTGATCGCGGGCGGGGTGGAGAGCATGTCGCGCGCGCCGTTCGTGCTGCCGAAGGCGGGAACGGCCTTCACGCGCTCGGCCGAGATCCATGACACGACGATCGGCTGGCGCTTCGTCAATCCGGCGATGGAGGCGGCCTACGGCGTGGATCCCATGCCGCAGACGGGTCAGAACGTCGCCTGCGACTTCGGCATCAGCCGCGAAGCGCAGGATGCCATGGCCCTTGCCTCGCAGACGAAGGCGGCGGCGGCGCAGGCGAACGGGCGGCTCGCACAGGAGATCACGCCGGTCCTCGTTCCGCAGCGCCGGGGCGAGCCGGTCCGGGTGGAACAGGACGAGCATCCGCGGGCGACGACGCCGGAGGCGCTTGCCAAGCTGAAGCCGCTCTTCGCCGGCGGATCCGTCACGGCGGGCAATTCCAGCGGCGTCAACGACGGCGCGGCCGCCCTGATCCTCGCCAGCGAGGCGGCGGTCCGGCGCCACGGGCTTACCCCCATCGCGCGGGTGCTGGGCGGCGCCACCGCGGGCGTGCCGCCGCGCATCATGGGCATAGGCCCGGTGCCCGCGGCCCTGAAGCTGATGGCCCGGCTCGGACTGACCACGGAGGCTTTCGACGTGATCGAGCTGAACGAGGCCTTCGCCGCGCAGGGGGTGGCCACGCTCCGGCAGCTCGGCATCGCCGAGGAAGATGCGCGGGTGAACCCCAACGGCGGCGCCATCGCCCTCGGCCACCCGCTGGGCATGTCGGGCGCCCGCATCACCGGCACGGCGGCGCTCCAGCTGCAGCGCACGGGCGGGCGTCGGGCACTCTCGGCCATGTGCATCGGTGTGGGTCAGGGCATCGCCATCGCGCTGGAACGGGTCTGAGATCGGCCACCGGCGGACCTGCTGCGCGGCCTCTCCTGCCGGCTCGGACGACCGAGGCGCAAATCGTCCAGGCTGCCGCCCCCGCGCAGGAGCGGGACAGAGGCAGCCGCAGCCGTCGCGCGACGGTTGCGGCTTCTCCTGCTGCCGCACCTTCCCGAGCGGGGCTTCGGCACTACATCCGCCCGGACAGCCGGGAGAAATACATGCCGCAGAGATCCGACATCAACCGCCGCGTGGTGCTGGCGCAGCGTCCGAAAGGCACGCCCGACGAAAGCACGCTCCGGATGGAAGAGGTCCCCATTCCTGAGCCCGCCGAGGGGCAGATGCTTCTGCGGACGGTGTGGCTGTCGCTCGATCCCTACATGCGCGGGCGGATGAACGACACGAAATCCTATGCCAAGCCGGTCGAGATCGGCGGGGTGATGACCGGACAGGTGGTGGCCGAGGTGATGCAGTCGCGCCTGACCGGGTTTGAGGCCGGCGACATGGTGCTCGCGGGCAGCGGCTGGCAGGATTATGCGCTGTCGGACGGGACCGAGGTGGTCAATCTCGGCAAGGCGCCCGAGCGTCCCTCGCGCGCGCTCGGCATCCTCGGGATGCCCGGATACACCGCCTATGCAGGCCTTCTGAAGATCGGCGAGCCGCAGCCCGGAGAGACGGTGGTGGTCGCGGCGGCCTCCGGCCCGGTGGGGGCCACGGTCGGGCAGATCGCGAAGCTGAAGGGCTGCCGCGCCGTGGGCGTTGCGGGCGGCGCCGACAAGTGCCGGTATGTGGTCGAGACGCTGGGCTTCGACGCCTGCATCGACCACAGGGCCCCCGATTTCGAGGCGCAGCTCGCCGCCGCCTGCCCGAACGGCATCGACATCTATTTCGAGAATGTCGGCGGCCGGGTCCTCTACGGCGTGCTGCCGCTCCTGAATCCGTTCGCGCGGATGCCGGTCTGCGGCATCGTCTCCTGGTACAACAGTCCCGGCCTGCCCGAGGGGCCGGACATGGCGCCGGCCCTCATGGGCACCATCCTGCGGATGAAGGTGAAGCTGCAGGGTTTCATCATCTTCGACAGTTTCCCGCGCAGCCTCTATGCCGAATTCGCCCGCGAGATGACGGGCTGGCTGGCCGAGGGAAAGGTCAAGTATCGCGAGCAGGTCGTCGAGGGGCTGGAGGCCGCGCCGCAGGCGCTGAACGACCTGCTGGCGGGACGCAACTTCGGCAAGATGGTCGTGAAGCTCTAGGCGCAGCCCGGGCAGGCGCCCGCACCGGACCCGCTTCCCGGGGCAAGAGCCTCAGGGAGCGGGCTGGGTCTGTTTGAGATAGGCCAGATCGGCCGGATCGAAGACCGACAGATCGTGCTCACGGTGCCGGCCGATGCTGGCGGGGGGCGCGATCAGGGCGGCCAGCGTGGCGACGGGCTGGGCGGGCTCCAGCCCGAGGAAGTCCAGCAGCCGCACGATCTCCGCTTCGGGCCGGGCGCAGAGCGCCTCGTACTGCAGGAACAGCACCCGGCCACGGTTCTCCGGCCGGTCGGCCAGGGCGCTGATCCGGCGGTGCACCGCGCAGAAATAGGCCAGCATGTCCCGCGGCCCCGGCGGCTCGGCCACGGGACGCTCGAGGAAGTAAGGCCCCCAGAACCACGCCTGGCGCTGGTTGGCGGAGAAGGCCATGTCGAGCCCGCTGCGCAGCAGATGGACATAGCGCATGTCGGGATAGGACCTGAGGATCCGGTCGATCACCACATGGGTGTTGGGCTCTTTCCAGCCCCAGTGCCGCTGCCCGGCCTCGCGCATGCCGGCGCGCGACAGGCCCTCGAACTGCCGCAACCGCGCCTCGAAGGCCCCATCGGGCAAAGCGAGCACCTCGCGATGGCGGAAACGCTCGGTGAAGTCCAGATTGTCTTCCGACTCGTTCAGCCTCGTCCCCATGAAGACGCCCGCCCCCTTGAGGATGCGGGCGACGACGCGGGTGCCGCTGCCGCCGATGGCGCCGACACCGATCGGAGTCTGGGTCGGATCGGGTCCGTGTTCGATCATGCTCATCATGCGAAACGGCGCCCTTTCGGACGCCGCCCTTTTCTGGTGCCGGAGGCTGCCGGGCCGAAGCCCGGCAGGGTTCTCAGCGCAGGAACTGGAAGTCGTCGATCGTGATGTTCAGCGTTCCATCATGATCGATCTGAGCAAGATCCACCAGACGGGTTGCCTCCCCGGCGTCGAGATCGATCGAGAGCATGCCGGTCTCGGCATTCCAGACGATCTGATCGGCGAGGTTCAGCTCGGCATTCTCCAGCGCCCACATCAGCTGGTCGGCGATCACGATCTGGTCGACCCCCTGCTCGAAATCGGTGATCCGATCCGCATCCGCGCTGTCGAGGCTGCCGAAGACGAAAGTGTCCGCCCCGGTGCCGCCCGTCAGAAGGTCGAAGCCCTGACCCCCGACCAGCACATCGTCGCCCACACCGCCGTTGAGGGTATCGTTGCCGGCATCGCCCACCAGGAGATCGTTGCCCTGACCGCCGTGCAACCAGTCGTTGCCGTTGCCGCCGACCAGAGTGTCGTTGTCCTGGTTGCCATAGAGGCTGTCGTTGCCGTCCCCGCCGAAGATGAGGTCCTCGCCCGCCTGACCCATGGCAGTGTCGTTGCCGGCACTGCCGTCGATCAAGTTGGAGCCCGCATCGCCCAGCAGGCGGTCGTCATACCGGCTGCCGAGGATGTTCTCGATCGAGAACAGCGTATCCGTGCCTTCCTCGGCACTGATGCGCTGCGCCTGACCCTGCAGCGAGAGATCCACGGTGACACCGGCGGTTGCGGTCTGGAACTCGACGGTGTCGATCCCGTCGCCGCCATCCACCACATCGTCTCCGACGCCGCCGGCCAGCGTATCGTCGCCGAAACCGCCGAGGACGGTGTCGTTGCCCTGGCCGCCGTGGATCCAGTCGTTGCCCACGTCACCAAAGAGGAGGTCATCCCCGAGGTTGCCATAGAGGCTGTCCGATCCGGCGCCGCCGAGGATGGTGTCGTTGCCCGCGCCACCGGTGGCCAGGTCGGCACCGTCCCCACCGAAGATGAGGTTGGCGACCGCGCTGCCCGACAGGATGTCGTTGAAGGCGCTGCCGATGACACCCTCGATCGAGCTCAGGACATCGGTGCCCTGATCGGCGCCGATGTTCTGCGCCTGCCCGTCACGCGCCAGATTGACCGTCACCCCGCCCGTCGCCGCGGCGTAGTCGGCGATGTCGTTGCCGGCACCGCCGAGCAGCGTGTCATTGCCCGCGCCGCCCACCAGCACGTCGTTGCCCGCGAGACCCGAGAGCACGTTGTCGCCCTCGTCCCCGATCAGCGTGTCGTCGTGATTGCTGCCCGTCAGGTTCTCGATCGAGGTCAGCAGGTCGTTGCCTTCCTGCGCGTTCACGAACTGGCCTTCGCCCTGCAGCGCGAGGCTGACGGTGACGCCCTCGGTGGCCGTTTCGTAGCTGGCCGTGTCGTTGCCCGCGCCACCCTGCAGGGTGTCGTTGCCCAGACCGCCCGCGAGCGTGTCGTTGCCGTCGCCGCCCACGACCAGGTCGTCGCCCTGACCGCCATGCAGCCAGTCGTTGCCCTCCTCGCCATAGAGGCTGTCGTTGCCCTCGTTGCCGTAGAGGCGGTCGTCGTCACCGTTGCCGTAGAGGCTGTCGTTGCCCGCCCCGCCCATCAGCGTGTCGTTGAACATCCGGCCGGAGATCACGTCCGCGCCCCGCGAGCCGATGAGCAGATCGGCGCCGTCGGTGCCTTCGAGGTTCAGCCCGACCATGGCGGGGCCATCGACGTTGATGACTTCGAGGTTGCCTTCACCGTCGGTGTAGGTGATGCGGGCGCTGATGACATGGCCTGCATCCGCCGGTTTCAGCGTGTAGACCGGCATGCCGTTGCCCGAAGCGATCACCACACCGTCCCGCAGCCATTCGATGACCGGCGGGTTCGGCCCGAGCCCGTCGGCATCGTCCAGCGTGCCGTCGAGCAGCAGCTGATCGCCCGACAGCGGGTTGCGGGTCTCGGACGCCTCGTAGGAGATCGAGAGATCCGCAACCGGTGCGTCGTTCACCAGCTCCATCCCGATCACCGTGGTGGCCGGAACGCCCGGGTTGCCGTCGGCATCGGTCGAGGAGACCGTGACATGGCGCTCCGCCGCGGTGGGTGCTGTCGAGCTGTTGACGTAACGCACGGCCCGCAGCGCCAGCTGGAAGTTCGTGGGATCCACGCCCTCCTCGCTCGTCAGCCGGATCTCGTGGGTGCCGTTGCCGGTGACCACGATGTTCAGCGCCGCCAGAGCCGGCAGGACCGCCGGATCGACGAACAGCATCTCGGCCGAGCCGTTCACCGCATCCTCGAGCGTGATGACGACCTCGACGGTGTTGCCGTCCTGGTCGATCATCTCGGCATCGGCCGTAGCGATGGCCTGGCTGCCGCTGCCCTCGAGATAGGTGATCGAGTGGTCGCGGCCTTCGCCCGACGGACCGTTGAGATCGGCCACCGTTGCCCATTCCACCGGCAGGATGAAGTCCGTCGGCGCGGAGTCCGCGCCCGTCTCATCCGTCACCGTGACCGAGATCGCCCGGTCGCCCGCGAAGGCGTTCGGGTTGGTGTTCTCGTAGCGCAGGCTGAGGAGCGCCTCACGGTAGTCCTCCATCGACCCGGCCCCCGAGATGGTGAGCGGATCGCCCGCCACACCGGTGCCCGAGATGGTCAGTTCGGTGCCCGACTGGGCCACGAAGGTCGAGCCGCTGGCCGAGAAGATCGTCTCGTAGGTGGTGCCGAAGGCGTTATCGACCGTGGTCTCGCCATCGAGCGTGATGACGATCTGGCTTACCGCCGCGCCCTCGTCCGGGTCGGTCAGTTGCAGCGTCTCGTCCGAGAACAGCGCCACCGCCTCGCCGCGGGCATAGAAGGTGTTGCCCTCGCCCATGCTGATCGACGGCGCGTCGTTGACAGCTGTCACCTCGACCGTGGCAGAGGCACCGTTGCTGGAGAAGGCCGAGGTGCCGCCACGGTTCGAGGCATTGCCCGGCCCCGCGATGCCTGCAACCACGCTGCCCGCGGTGCCGGTGGCACCGTCCCAGGCGTAGTAGGACAGCTGCGCCTCGGTCGCGTTCTCGCCATCCGGCGAAAAGCGGATGCGGTCGTCCGCACCGAGCAGCAGGACCTCGCCCGGATCGAGGGTGACGTCGATCCAGTCGGTGCCGCCCGCGAGACGATACTGCCAGGTGCCGCCGCCGAACCCTTCGGAGCCCGCGCCATAGACCGCGATGCCCTGTTCGGTGCCATTCGTGGCGCTGTGCACGCCCGTATCGACATCCGTCATGGCGCCGACCAGATCGGCCACCAGTTCCCCGGCATTCAGCTGCTGGTCTTCGGTGATCGTGGTGCCGGTGACGGAGGTGCCTTCCGGCAGGACCGGAGCATCGTTCACCGGCGTCAGGTCGATCACCATGGTCGCCGGAGCGGTCGAGGTGGTCTGGCCGCCGTTGGCAAGGCTGCCGTTGTCGGTCACGAGGAAGTCGAACGAGGCGACCCCTTCACCGTTCACGTTGGCCACCGGCTGATAGGTCAGCGCGCCGGCCTGAAGCTGCGCGAGGGTGACCACGGTGCCCACGGCGACCGCGACCCCGCCCAACAGCAGCGTGCCCGTGGCGGGCAGGCTGTTGATCGTGATCGAGGCGAGCTGGTTCGCGCCGCCATCCAGCGGATCGGCAAAGCCGAAGTCTCCGGCGGCAAAGACATGGCCCGCATCCTCGGAGCCGGTCACGCCGCTGTCGATCGCCACCGGCGCGTCGCCCACCGCGATCGGGTTGATCTCGGTGTGCGAGATCAGGCCCTCGTTGCCGTCCATGTCGGTGCCCTGCGCCGTCACGATCCGCGTCCCGGTGTCCGGGGCATCGTCCATGTTGGCATAGGTCACGCCCCGCAGCGCGATCTGGAAGCTGGTGGCGCTGGCGCCGTTGGCCGCTGCGAAGGTGATCGAGGTGGCGCCCGTCAGGTTGCCGTTGGCGTCGAACTGGCCGTCATGGGCACCGATGGTGATACCGCGGGCCGCCAGCACGTCCAGCACTGCCTTCGAGATACCGAGATATTCGACCGGAGCCGAACCTTCGACATTGTCGAGCGGGTTGGTCAGCACGACGTCGAGCGAGCGGATCAGACCTTCCTGATCGACGATGCGGGCATCGGCGGTCGCAATGGCGATCGGGGCATGCTGCTCGATGTAGGTCGTCCGGTGGATATCGCCCGCGCCGGCGCCGTTCATGTCGATCACGGGAGCCCAGATCACGTTCACGTCCATCGTGGCCGTGCCGTCGCCCGCCGAAACCGCCGTGGTCTGCTGACCGCTGCCGTCATGGAAGCTCAGCACCGCGCCCGGCTCCAGATCGGCCAGCGGACCGCTGGCCACGAAGCTGGTGGCGTCGCGCACCATCGAGACGACCTGGCCGCTGTCCACGCCGTTGATGAAGATGCGCTGGCCGACGGCGATGTCGGTGTTGCCCTCGGTCAGGTTGACGCTGGAGAGGCTCGAGGCGAGCCCGTCCGAGTCGGTCACTTCGATCTTCACGGGGCGGGTGCCCGCCACCGCATTCGGGTTGGTGTTGCTGTAGATCACGCCGCGCAGGATGGTCTCGTAGACCTCCGCCGAGGCCATGCCGGTGAAGGTGATGACCGAGCCGGCAGCGGCCGTCGTCACGATGCTGATGCCCACGCCGTTCTGCTGCGCGAATTCCCGCGCCTCCGCCGACAGCGAGAGCCGTTCGTAGATCGTGCCGAACCCGTTGTCGAACAGGCCTTCGGTCATGCTGACCTTGGCGCCCGACATCATCGCGCTGTCGACGTCGCTCAGTTCCAGCGTCGGCAGGATGGCGATGGCCGGCCCGCGCGCGGTGAAATTGATGCTGCCGTCGGTGCCGCCGGTGGTCTCGACCAGCGGCGAGAAGGCGCCCGAGCCGTTGGTGAAGTCGGCCGCCGTCAGGTCCGGCCGCGCGCCGGTGGCGGTCGCGGTCAGCGTCACCCGGCCCTCGCCGTCAAGGCTGACGGTCCAGTTCGGGAATTCCTGCGCCGCGAAGGCTTCGGCGATCTCGGCGGCGGTGCTGCCGGCCGCGATCTGCATCTGCACCCCGTCGAAATTCAGCACCTGAGCGGTGCCGGTCGACAGGAAGGTGATCTGGGCCACTTCGGCCACGCCGGCGCTGCCCTGGGTCGTGACCGAGCCGTTCACATCGACCACGGCCGGGTCGTTGATCATATCCACCGCGACGTCGATGGACTCGAGCGCCGTGCGGACCTCGGCGCCCGCCTCGCTGTAGGAGAGGCTGATCGTGTCGGCGCCGCTGCCTTCCACCGGCGAGCGGTAGGTCAGGTCGTTGGCCGCGATCCATTCGGAAATCGCGGTGGCCGAGCCGGTCAGCACCAGCTGGCCCGTTCCGTTGCCGGTGACGGTCAGCCCGTCCACGCCTTCGGTCCAGAGCGTGCCCTGGCCCGCATCCACGGCGAATTCGTAGATTTCCGAGCCCAGATCGGGGTCTTCGAACACGAGGCCGGTGAGGTCGATCTGCGTGTCGGCATCCTCGCCCGTCGAGATATCGGTGCCGATGCTGCTCGACACGTTCAGCGCGTCGTTGCGGCCCGAGATGGTGACGGTCAGCTCCTGCGACGCGGTGGCGCCGTTCGAGTCCGTCACGGTGTAGGTGAAGGTCTCCTCCAGCGTGTCGGTCGGCCCGGTCAGGCCGTCGACCGTCGGATTGTCATCGTCGGCCGTGTAGGACCAGCTGCCGTCCTCGTTCAGCGTCAGGGTGCCGTAGGTGCCCTGAAGCGTGATCGTGCCGTCGGTCCAGACGCCTTCGGTGCCGGTCTCGGACTGGCCGCCGGTGCGCACACCCACCACCGAGATCTCGTCGCCGTCGATATCGGTCGCCGCATTGGGGCCGGTCAGCAGCGAGCCCGTGGCCGCGCTGCCGGCGACATTGTTGTTGAGACCCGAGGCCTCGACCGCCGTGCCGATCTGGGCGCTGACGACCGGCACGTCGTTGGCGCCGGTGAAGGTGATGTCGAGCGGCGCGGTCTGCGTGCCGCCCTGCCCGTCCGAGACGGTGAGCGTGAAGGAGAAGTTCGCCTCTCCCCCCTCGGGGAGGCTGTTCAGCGCCGTGGGGTTCGGCAGGAAGCTGTAGGCTCCGGTCGACTGGTTCACCGACAGGGTGCCGTAGGGCAGCGTCAGAACCGAGAAGCCGTTGGCCGACACGCCGCCCTGAACGCCATAGCTGAGCGTGCCGCCTTCGCCCGGCGCACCGCCATGCAGGTCGGAGGCCGAGATCGAGCCGGTGAGCGCGGAGGGCGTGTCCACGGCCTCGGTATCGGCCACCGTCAGCGCGACCGGGGCCGCGGTGAAGACGGGGGCGTCGTTGACCGGGGTGACGGTGATCGAGCCGGTGGCGCTGTTCTGGCTGAGCGCGCCGGTGCCGGTGGCGCCGGTCGTGTCGAGGTTCACCGCCGTCGTGCCGCTGGTGAAGCTGCCGCCATAGGTGCTGTCCAGCGCATGGAGCGTCAGCGCGCCGGGCGTGCCGTTCCAGTTCAGCGCGGGCTCGAAGCGGATCAGCGTGGCCGAGGAAAGCACGAGCCCGCTCTGCGAGGTCACGCTGCCGACCGAGATCCAGGTGGTGCCGCCGTCGGTCGAATATTGCCAGTCGCCCTGGGCGCCGGTCGCCGCATTGCCGGTGATGACGACGCCCGCCATCGAGTCGGTGGGCGAATAGGCGTTGTCGGGATCCGAGAAGGAGCCGCCGAAGGCCGCCGCGATGGTCTGGCCGGCCGGGCTGCTGTCCTCGGCGATCGAGGTGAGCGTGGTGTTGGCAAGGCTCGGCGCGTCGTTCTCGCCTTCGAAGGTCAGGCCGTTCGAGGAGGAGCCGCTGATGCCGTTGCCATCCACGGCCGTGACCGTGATCTGGCGGGTGACCGGCGCATCATTGGCGTCGTTCTGGTAGGCGACCTGCCGGGCGATGGCCTGGGCGATGCTGTCGTTCACCGAGGTGGCCGAGATCAGGCGGATGTTGTCGACAAAGAGGTTCGAGCCCACCGCGAGGCCGCCCGTGCCATCATAGGTGCCGCCGACGAACTCGAACCGGTAGCTGCCTGCGGGCAGGCCGTCCTTGCTGATGGTCGTCCACCCGCCGGTGTCATCGCCCCGCTGGGCGAAGAGCAGGATGTTGTCGGGGCTGCTGACGCTGTTGCTCAGGAAGTTGCCGTTGGCGTCGACGCGACGCAGGAAGCCGAACACCTCGTAGTCGTCGCTCGTGCCCACGGCCTGGAAGTCGAGCGAGATCGAGTCGCCCTGCGCGACGGTGATCACCGAGCTGGTGGCATAGGGGCCGTGGATCGAGCCGTAGCCGTTGACCTGATAGCCGCCGGCCGGGTTCTGATCTCCCGCAACGATGTTTCCGCCGCTGCCGAGATAGAGGGCGCGCGATCCGTCAACGCCCGCACCATCCTGCACCGACCCGTCCCAGGTCATGCCGGCGGAGGCCTGGACGTTGGTCGTGCCGGTGCCGCCGCTGTAGGCCGAGTCATTGGCCAGCGTGATCTGCAGGCCGTCGAGGTTCAGCTCGCTGCCGTTGTCGCCATATTGCTCGTCGCGGATGGTCCAGTTCGCCTCGCCTTCCTCGAAGCCGGCGTTCGGCAGCGGGCTCGAGAACAGGATGCGCAGCGGCTGGCCGTCCTGGCCGTCGAAGGTCGCATCGACCGAGCCGATCCGCTCGCGGGCCGAGCCGGTCCCGAGATAGACGTCGCCGTTCTCGAACGAGATCGCGCCGTTGGCCAGCGGATTGGCGGCGCTGGTCAGGCTGAAGTTGTCGCCGGCCGTGGGCGAGCTGACCGAGAATTCGATGTAGCCTTCGGTAAAGGCTCCGCCGCCCGTGATCGTGATGTTCGGGTCGACGAGCTGCGGCACGCCGCCCTCGGAGAAGGTCAGGGCAGAGGTCAGGTTCACTGTCGGCATGAGAATCTCCACGAGGGCTGCACTCGGCTTTTCCGCATCGGATGTGTCGAATGGGCGTCTAAATTGAGGCAAATTCGTGCCGAATTTGACTCGGCTGTCGCTGAGTTGACCTAAGGGAACGAGCGGCAGATCCGCGCTCCCGAACAAGAATACCGGAACGTGAATTCTGCGATAAAAGTCTCATCTTGAGCGTGCAATGTTGATGATCGCCACTCGGCGTCAGGGAAGAGGATGGTGGCAATGTTGCAACGGTCGCCCTGACTGTCCGAAGGACGGTCTTTTCAGCCCAAGTGTTCGGAAACGGACGGGACAGCCCTCCTTATGGGGGTCATCAGTGCCGTGGCAGTCGGCTGCCCCACTTTGGAAACACCCCACGCGCGGTGCCTGTGCGCCCTGCCCGGACACCACGGGCCGTCGCGCGACAGGCCGCCCGACGAAGCCGCTGTCGGATCAGTGCTCCGCCGTGCGGGGTCCAAGGGCCCCGCTCTGGCGGGATGGAGCACCGACCGGGCGACAGGATCCGTCCAGCCAGAGCGGGGACCGGCTCCCACGTCGATATGAACCGCGCCGGGCTTACCGGAGGCTCATTGTCTCCGGTTGCGCACCGATGGCGGAGCTGCCGACGCTCTCGTGGATGGTGGCGCAGGCGGGAGCGATGCTGCCGTCGGCTTCGGGCGCGAGGTCGATGGCGGCGAACCGAACGTCGAGGTGTTCCGCCGGATCCTGCGCGACCACTTGGTGGAGACCTCGCCACTCGGGCCGGGCGACGAGCTGATGGGCAAGCCGGTGACGGAGCGCCGCCTGCATTCGGTACGGACGGCGGCCAAGGAAACCGGCATCGACCAGCGCCGCATGCGCCGGATGCTGGCCGCGGCCGGTATCGTGCCGGAAGCGGCCGAGGGCACCTGCGATGCCTGGGAGACGTTCGACGCCGCGGCGGCGCAGCCGATCCTCGATGACCTCACGGCGCTGATGCCCGCCAACGCCTTCGCCGAGTTCATCGGCGCCAGCCCGTCGCAGTTCGATCTGCTGGTGAAGGACGGGGTGCTGGCACCGGCGCTGGACGCGCCCGGCGTCAAGGCTGTCTGGAGCCCGGTCCAGGGTCGCGCCTTCCTTGACGGGCTGCTGTCCCGCGCCGTCCCGCTGGCCAAGGTGCCACGCGGCTGGGAGCATCTGCCGAAATCGGCGCAGCGGCTGAAGATCGGCTCCGGCGCGATCGTCACCGCCATCCGGGAAGGCCGGATCCCGGGCGTCGGCAGGTTTGAGGGTGTCGAGGGCTATGCCGCCGTCCATGTGAACCACGCCGACGTGACCCGCGTCCTAGGCGTGGAAAGCCCGACCGCGCAGTCGATCGAGATCTTCGCCAAGACGGTCGGTCTTCTGCCGCCAAGCCGCTTGAAGCGCCTGATAAAGGCCGGCGTCATTCCCGCGACCCGGCTGCAGAACCCGAAAACCCGGGCGTTCCAGCTTTACGTCACCGCCGAGGATGCCGCCGCGTTCCACCGGCAGTACCTGACCCCGCGCACCCTCGCGCAGGAGTTCGGACGAAGCTGGCAGAGCCTGACCGCAGAGTTGAGGGCGAAGGGGATCCGGCCCTACTCCCCGCTCGGGGAAGACTTCGGCCCCCTGTACCTGCGCGCCGACGTGGTCTCTGCGCTTTCCTAACCGGCTGTTTCTTTTGCCATAAATGAAGAACGGGCCGCGCCTCTCATGGCTGCGGCCCGTCTGCTGTGCGCCCCGGACTATGCTCTCAAGAAAAGGGATGGTGTGAGTCTAGGAAAAGGCATGGTGTGGATGACAGCTGACGAAGGGGCGAAATAACTTCCATTGGGCTCGACCTAAGCGATTGTTTTTATTTGATGCGGTCATTCCAGCGGCGGACTAAAACTTCCATTTCTTCGGCCGGATATATGTATCGACCCAGCGGAATCTGCTCAGGTTAAGCCGCTAATGCGAATGCCTCCGCGGGGGTTTTCATGTCCAGCGCCTGATGCGGGCGGCGGTGGTTGTAGAAGGCGATCCAGTGGCCGATGGCGCGGGTCGCGTGCTGGATGCTGTCGAAGCGCTGGCGATGGATGCATTGCTCTTTGAGCGTCCGGATCACGCGCTCGACCATGCCGTTCTGTTGCGGGCAGTGAGGCGTGATGAACTCCTGTTTCAGTCCATAGCTGCTGACGAGGGCGGTGTAGCGCCGACTGGTGAAGAGTGAGCCATGGAGCCGCCACTGGTCCGAGGCCCATGGCGAACGCCGTTGTCGGATCTCAGGAGGAACTCTTGCGTGACCCTTCCCAAGGTGACGAACCGGTTGATCAGGGCATGCTCCAAGGCGCTCGCGGCGGTGGTCGCCTTCCCGGATCGCGAGAGGTGCCAGCCCAAAAGCTCGCGCGTGTGGCCGGGGGCAGGATTTGAACCTGCGGCCTTCAGGTTATGAGCCTGACGAGCTACCGGGCTGCTCCACCCCGCGTCCGGGTGTTTTGTATCGTTTGGAGGGATGTTCGTTTCTTGTCAGGTCTGGCGGCGACCTACTCTCCCACGTCTTGAGACGCAGTACCATTGGCGCGACGGCACTTAACTGCCGAGTTCGGGATGGGATCGGGTGTTTTGCTCGTGCTATGGCCACCAGACCGGAGAAGAAACGACAACATCAGGCTTTTGCTTGTTCCGGGTCTATTGCTTCTGATCTGGGGTAGAGCATTGGCTTTTGAGCCTTGCTGTTACCGGGTCAGATCAAGCCTATCGGGCAATTAGTACCAGTCAGCTGAACGCATTGCTGCGCTTACACCTCTGGCCTATCGACGTGGTGGTCTTCCACGGCCCTCAAGGGAGACCTTGTTTTGAAGGGGGCTTCCCGCTTAGATGCCTTCAGCGGTTATCCTGTCCGATCATAGCTACCCAGCACTGCCGTTGGCACGACAACTGGTCCACCAGTGGATCGTTCACCCCGGTCCTCTCGTACTAGGGGCAACTCTTCTCAAGTCTCCTACACCCACGGCAGATAGGGACCGAACTGTCTCACGACGTTCTAAACCCAGCTCACGTACCTCTTTAAATGGCGAACAGCCATACCCTTGGGACCTGCTCCAGCCCCAGGATGAGATGAGCCGACATCGAGGTGCCAAACGATGCCGTCGATATGGACTCTTGGGCATCATCAGCCTGTTATCCCCAGAGTACCTTTTATCCGTTGAGCGATGGCCCTTCCACTCGGGACCACCGGATCACTATGGCCGACTTTCGTCTCTGCTCGACTTGTCAGTCTTGCAGTCAGGCGGGCTTCTGCCATTGCACTCGACGACCGATTTCCGACCGGTCTGAGCCCACCATCGCGCGCCTCCGTTACTGTTTGGGAGGCGACCGCCCCAGTCAAACTACCCACCACGCAGGGTCCCGGACCCGGATAACGGGCCGCGGTTAGACATCAAGATGGCGAAGGGTGGTATCTCAAGGTTGGCTCCACGGGAACTGGCGTCCCCGCTTCGATGCCTACCACCTATCCTGCACATCACAATCCTGATGCCAGTGCGAAGCTATAGTAAAGGTTCATGGGGTCTTTCCGTCTAACCGCGGGAAGTGTGCATCTTGACACACAGTTCAATTTCGCTGAGTCCACATCAGAGACAGCGGGGAGATCGTTACGCCATTCGTGCAGGTCGGAACTTACCCGACAAGGAATTTCGCTACCTTAGGACCGTTATAGTTACGGCCGCCGTTTACTGGGGCTTCAATTCGGAGCTTGCACTCCTCCTTTTAACCTTCCAGCACCGGGCAGGCGTCAGACTGTATACGTCGCCTTGCGGCTTCGCACAGCCCTGTGTTTTAAGTAAACAGTCGCCACCCCCTGGTTTGTGCCCCCCGCCCATAGTTGCCTACAGACGGGGCCTCCTTCTCGCGAACTTACGGAGGCATTTTGCCGAGTTCCTTTGATGTGGTTCTCTCAAGCGCCTTGGTATTCTCTACCAGTCCACCTGTGTCGGTTTGGGGTACGGTCTGATGGAGGGCTATTTCCAGGGACCGCTCAGCAGCCCGGTCAATCCGATAAGACCGAACTACACCTGCGATCCGTCACATCCTCCTGGCCCAGGAATATTAACCTGGTTCCCATCGACTACGCCTTTCGGCCTCGCCTTAGGGGCCGGCTTACCCTGCTCAGATTAGCTTTAAGCAGGAACCCTTGGACTTTCGGCGACAGGGTCTCTCACCCTGTTTGTCGCTACTCATGTCAACATTCTCGCTTCCGATCTCTCCACCGGATGCCTTACGGCCCGGCTTCACAGAAAGCTCTTTGTGTGCGCTACCGCGCGCCCTACCGCTTCGCTACTTGAGGGCAGTGCCCTCGTTCGGACCGGTGGTGCGTTCGATAAACACACAATGAGCTATATCACGGAACGCTCCGCTACCACGCACATTGCTGTGCATCCTGAGCTTCGGCTCGTGGCTTGAGCCCCGTTACATCTTCGCCGCAGGACAGCTTATCTAGACCAGTGAGCTGTTAC